>ERZ773027.5-NODE-5-length-197489-cov-4.877767_pt1 | contig 197489 bp, 205 predicted proteins | sample MGYA00511032_ERZ773027 | MGnify/ENA primary metagenome ERZ773027 (study PRJEB29015, sample SAMEA2738138) | human oral metagenome | biome: human oral; feature: human-associated habitat; material: saliva | place: China | collected 2190 ... | reverse complement strand
ACTCTGATAATCGATCAAAATTGGAAGCTACTTGGCGAATTACTGCTAATTTTCCGCCGAACCAAAATCGGGGAATCGCGCCAGTTTTTGTTAAGAAGTACGATGATCACTCGACGAATTTTTCATTGCAATCTGTAACTGATGAAAATGGTACGCCGCTTGAATATTCCTGGAATGACGATGAGTTGAGAATTGGTAATAAAAACACTTACGTGAAAGGCGAGAAAACTTATATTATTAAGTTTACACAGCGTGATGTAACTAAGAATTACGGCGATACGGGGCGTGATGAGTTCTATTGGGATGTGATCGGCGATGAGTGGCGTGTCCCGATGGAAAATGTGCAAATTTCTGTGAAACTTGATAAGTCTGTGGCTGCGGCAAGGCAAGGGAAAGCTTTTTGTTATGTCGGCAGTCGAGGCTCGACGACGCAATGCGACTTGAGCGAAGATGAGAGCCGGATTGCTGCGAAAATAGATAAGTTGAGTCGTCAACAAGGCGTAACTGTGGCGGTTGGATTTAAGAGCGGGACTTTTTCTGGATATCAAGAAACGCTGATGGAAAAGTTGATTGGAATTTGGCATTTGATGCAGATTTTAGCTTATACAATCGCGACACCTTTGGTGATTTTTCTAATAATTCGATATAGGCGGTTGGTTGGCAGAGATAAGGAATTAAAACCGATTCCACCGGAATATTTACCGCCAGAGGATATTAGCGTTTTGATGTCGACATATGTTTTGAAAAAATACGACCCATTCAAGGTTAAAGGCTTGCCAAAGGTCGCGCAATTATTAGACCTGGCGGTTCGGCATTATATTAAAATTTATGAAGTGAAAAAATCTTCGCTGTTTAGCGGTGCGCAATATGAGATTGAAATTATTAAAGATTTGCAGGAACTTAAAGCCGAGGAAATTGAAATTATCCAGGATATGTTTGACAGTTCATCTATTCCAAAACCAGGTCAACGCCTAAATCTGAAAAATCTTCAAAATAATATAAAATACATGACGCGAACACGTGACGATGATAAAAATCTGGAGACGCTAGCCAGAGGGAAATATGGTTTATGCGAGCAAAATCCAGAAGTGAGACGAATAATGAGAGGATGGTTTAAGCGAGTTCTTGTGTTGGCTGTTTTGTTTTTGTCGCCGATGCTCCTTGTTATGTCAATTATGCTCGTCTTAGCGTCCAGAGGTTGGTCGCTGACTGATGATGGTTTGAGCTTGAGGCGATATTTGGAAGGATTGAAAATGTATATCGGCGTGGCTGAAGCTGAGCGATTGAATATTCTACAAAGTCCTGAAGGCACGGAAAAAGTAGTTGTTGATGTGAATGACGAAAAGCAACTTGTTAAATTATATGAAAGAGTTTTGCCTTACGCCGTGTTGTTTGGGCAAGAGAAAAATTGGAGCAAGCAGATGGGCAAATATTACGAGCAAGTTGGCGAGGCGCCAGATTGGTACGTTGGGCGGGGCGCATTCAATGCTGTGGCGTTTTCGTCTGGGCTAAGCAGTTTGTCGACGGCGGCTGGTCATGCTAGTGATTATTCTTCGACTTCTGGCGGTTCGTCTGGTGGTGGATTCGCTGGCGGCGGCGGAGGAGGCGGCGGAGGCGGCGGCTGGTAGAATTTGGTATAATTAAAGATATGGATTTTTTATTGGAGTTATTTTCTGGCAGGCTGTTTTTAGCTGCGATTCAGAGTAGAGGTTTGTAATTATGTCTAATATTTTATTATGGCTGGCGGCGGCTGTTCTATTGGCGCTTTCTGGGCTATTTTCCGGTCTGAATATTGGTTTAATGATGGCGCGGCCTGATGACTTGAAGCGAAAGGCCAGGCAGGGCGACAAAATTGCGGCGCGAGTGTATCGATATCGAAAAGACGGCTATTATTTGATTTTCTGTATTTTGCTCGGCAACGTCGGCGTGAATACCGCGATGTCGATTTTGCTTGGCAATATGACGAATGGCGTGGTTGGCGGTCTGATTGCGACGCTCCTCATTACGATGTTTGGCGAGATTTTACCGCAGGCGATTTTCTCGCAGCGTGGATATCGATTTGTGCGATATTTCTTTTGGCTACTTGACGTGATTTACGTGCTATTTTGGCCGCTTGCTCAGCCGATGTCGAAATTGTTGAATCGTTGGTTGGGTAAGGAAACGCCGCAATTATATTCTCATCAGGAGCTGGAGGAGATTATTCACGAGCACGCCGTTAGGTCGGATAGTCCGGTTGATTATGACGAAAGTCGCATTGCTGCGGGAGCGCTGCAGTTTAGTAAAAAGACGGCTGGCGATTTGGTTACGCCGATGAGCGAGGTTTTCGTCGTGGATCTGGATGACGAGCTGGACGCGACTTTACTCGCTCAGATTAAGCACGCTGGACATTCGCGAATTCCGGTTCAATCTGACGGGGAATTGGTTGGAGTTTTATACGTGAAGGATATCGTTGGACGAGATTTGCCGTTGCCAATTAGCCAATTGTACCGCGATAAAATTTACGATATTGACAAGAGGTCGCGCCTGGATACGGTCTTAAGTCGATTCATTCAAACGCACAATCATTTGTTTGTGGTGATGGACGATGAGGCGGAGCTGGGAATTATTACGCTAGAAGACGTGATTGAAGAGATTCTGGACCAAGAGATTGAAGATGAGTATGATGAGGAATAGGGTTAAATCGAGGAGGTTATAAAATGTCTGAAGAATATGGTAGTTAGGGCTAAACGTCGAAAATAGTGCACCTTAATCGGGTAAAATCTATGATCTTTCAAATGTTGTCTTAAAAATACCTTGACAATTTAAGGTACCTTGTATAACATAGTACTATGTATAATAAATCAACAAGGAGCTTAATGTGAGAAGAATTGACATTATTAAACGCGCCGGTCGAAATTTGGGGCAATCAAAAGGTCGCACGATTTTAACCGCGCTGGCAATTTCAGTTGGGGCGTTTACAATTGGTCTGGCGCTGATGGCTGGAGAAGGTGGTCGGCTGTATACGAACAGCATGGTCGACGCGGCTGGCGATAAAAAATCTGTTTCGGTCTATAAAAAAGTGACCTCATCAGGACCTGATAGCAATCTTCCAGAATATAGCGACTCGGAAGATACGGAAAAGAATCAGTCTAAGTCGATAGAAAAATATTCGATGACTGATAACGATGTGAAAAAAATACAGAAAGTTCCGCACATAGAAAAAGTGACGCCAGCTTATTCTATGTATGGAGTTTTATACGCCAAAAGTTCGGCAAGTGACAAAAAATTCGTGCCGAGTGTAACCGTGAAGTTTGATAAAACTCGAATGAAGTTTGCGGCTGGTAATTTGGACAATTTTATGCCGAAAAAGGGCGAGGTTGTTATTCCGGAATCTTACGTAAAAGAAATGGGATTTAGTGATGCAAAATCAGCAATTGGACAAACGATTACGCTGGGATTGAAAAAAGGAGATTCGCCGAGCAAAAACGCTGACAAGGAAATATCTCTGAAAGTTGCGGCAGTCGATAAACCTTCGGACACGATTCTGTTTTATCAGCCAGCCGTGCGCGTTTCTGTGGACGACGCTAAGGATATTTACGACTTTAGTCACCCTAAAGATTTGCCTAATGATTATTCTTACGTAATTGCGTCGGTTGATGATGAGAAAAATGTTGAGGCGGTGAAGAGTGAGCTTGGTAAGGACTACATGGCGTCTTCGGTTCAGGATGTACGCAAGGCTATGCTGACTTTTGTGAATATGGCCCAAATGGCGCTGATTGGGTTTGGTGGCTTGGCGCTGCTTGCGAGCGTGTTTGGAATTGTTAATACGATGTACATTTCGGTTCTGGAGCGAACTAGTCAGATTGGGCTAATGAAAGCTCTGGGAATGCGAGGTCGTGATATCGGTAAAATGTTCAGATACGAAGCGGCGTGGGTTGGGCTTCTCGGCGGTTTGATCGGCGTTGGTTTGGCGAGTTTGATGTCGCTACTTAACCCTATGATTGCTAATTTTCTGAAGTTGGAGCAAGGTACGAATCTATTAGTCATCAATCCTCTGCAAATGGGACTTTTGATAATCGGACTGATGATTATGGCGGTACTTTCTGGCTGGTTGCCGAGCCGCAAGGCAACAAAATTAGATCCAATTGAGGCGTTAAGAACGGAATAGGAGAATTGTTATGATTGAGCTTAAAAATGTGACGAAAATTTACGGCAAAAAGAAGAACCAATTTGTGGCGCTAAATGATGTGAGTTTGCGAATTCCAACGGGCGTGAGCGTGGCGATTTTGGGAAAATCTGGTTCAGGAAAATCGACGCTAATGCACGCAATTTCTGGCTTGGATCGACCGCAGCAAGGTGAGGTGATTATTGACGGTCAGGACATTCTGAAATTGAAACAAAAGCAAGTTGACGAGTTCCGCGCGAGAAAAATAGGTTTTATTTTCCAGAGTTTCTTTGTTCAGGGCAATGAAAGCGTGGCGGATAATGTGAGCTTGCCGCTGGAAATTGTGAAGATGCCAAGGGGCTTGAGGGAAAGTAAAATCAATGAGGCGCTGAAGGCGGTTGATCTGTATGAGAAGCGTAAGAATCGTGCGAAGGATTTGTCGGGCGGTCAGAAGCAGCGTTTGGCAATTGCGCGGGCGATTGTCGGTAGTCCTCAGATCATTTTTGCGGACGAACCTACGGGAAATTTGGATAGCGAAACCGGCGCGAAGGTGGAAGAATTGCTATTCAATTACAACAAGCAAGAAGGCGCAACGCTGATTATCGTGACGCACGACGTTGATTTGGCTAAGAAATGCGATTATCAAATCCTGATCAAAGACGGCAAAATTAAGGGCTCTAACATACCGAAAGAAGGTAAAAGTGGACGTTGATAGCTATGCGGAAAGCTTGGCGGTCCAATTGCGAAAAGGATTTTTGGTTTATTGCGTTTTACTGGTTTGTTCTAATAAAGCGCAGTACGCTGGCGATATCGTTAAGCAATTGAACGATTCGGATTTAACGGTGGTTGAAGGTACGATTTATCCGCTGCTGAATAGGCTGCAGAAAGATGGATATTTGCAACACGAATGGCAGGAAAGCGAGCAAGGTCCGCCGCGAAAATATTATTCATTGACAGATCATGGCGATCAATTGATTCATGAACTTAAAGATCGCATAAATATGTTAAATAATTCGCTTGATAACTTAGAGAAAGGAACAAAATAAATGAAGGAAATAACCAGGATTCATCTGGCAAAAACGGCGTTTAGTGTGGAAATTGACGCTAAGAAATCGCTAGAAAAGTACCTTAATTCGATTCAGAAAAATATGCACGCCGACGAGGAAGCAATGAAGGAAATTGAGGCGCGAATGGTTGAAATTCTAGCCGAGCGTGGCGTGATGAAAGAAGGTGTTATTAGCGACGATGACGTTTTGGCGATTAAAAATCAAATGGGCGAACCGCGTGATTTTTCGGATGATAGCGAGGACCCAACGGATGAATTGACAGATGATAATGAAAAACCAGAAAAGCAATTGATGCGCGACACGGACGGAGCTGTCATTGGCGGCGTGTGTGCGGGAATAGCGGCGTACTTTAATATTAATCCATTGTGGGTGCGACTGATTGCAATTGTCTCGCCGTTCGTAACATTCGGTACGATGGTGCTGGTTTACCTCGCGATGTGGGTGTCAACGCCGCCAGCAAAAACCGCATCGGACAAATTACGAATGCGCGGGAAGCCAGTAACTTTGGCTGCTCTTAAGGAGGTTTCTGCTGATGGAAATTCAACTGTGTCTGCCGGAAAAACTCCAATTGCGAAATTTTTCCAATATTTTGTCGGCGCTGTGGTGCTACTTACGACGCTAGCGATACTGTTTGGACTGATTGTTGGCGGGGCGCTCGGCGTTTCCATGATTGATATGCTCGGCGGTTTGGGTATGCAAATGTGGGCGTGGGGAGTGTGGACTTCCTTGGCAATTGGCGGAATCGCGACGGTTATATTTGGTGCAATTGTAACGCGTAGCATATTCGCTTGGAAGGTCAATCGAATGTCTGTAATCACAATGATAGTGTCGGCGTCCGTTGTTTTTATGAGTTTGGCAAGCGCCGCAATATTTAGTGCTCACGCTGGCTTGGAATATGCGCGTGAATCGCAGCAGCTCACGAAGAAAGTGAATATCGATATTCCAGATACGACGAACGCTAATTCAATTTTTATTGATATGCCAGTGGGGAATGTTTCGCGAATAAATTCTGACAAGTTTAAGGTGGAAGCAGAGTTTGTGGATTTGCCAAAGGCGAATAAGCCAGAAATTAACGTGCGCCGCGATGGCGATAAAATTGTGCTATCTGTTTCTGAGAAGTGCAACGCGATATTCTTTGACGGTTGCTTGAAGTTTTATAAACCGATAACTGGCTTGAAAATTTATGCTCCTGCGGGCGTGAATGTTAGCGGTTTGTTCTATCACAACTCGATTGAAGCAGAAAATTCCGAATCTTAGGCCTATGCATTTGAATGATTTTATCGCTAATGCTACACTTGAAGGATGAAAGGTAATTTTTAAGCGTGGCTTGGTGGCAAGCGATTATTCTCGGCGTAATCGAGGGAATTACGGAATTCTTACCAATTTCTTCGACTGGACATCTGACGATTGCTGAGAAGTTGTTGGGAATGCGAATTGACGATCCGAGTGTCGTGGCTTTTACGGCGATAATCCAGATCGGAGCAATTTTGGCGGCAGTGATTTATTTCTGGAGCGACATTTGGCGAATCCTGCAAGCTTGGTGGCGCGGTTTATGGTGGAAGCGAGCTCGTCGAAAGTTTGATTATAAATATGGCTGGGCAATTATTATCGGCTCAATTCCTATTGCGATTGTCGGACTGTTATTCAAGCACGAAGTTGAAACAGTTCTGCGCAGTTTGTGGTTTGTGGCGTTTGGGTTGATTGGTTGGAGTGTTGTTATGTGGCTGGCTGACAATCGTGCGGTAAATAACAAGCGTGGCGAAACTGAGACGAGCTGGAAAGACACTTTGGCAATTGGCGCAGGGCAATGCTTGTCGCTCATTCCTGGAGTTAGTCGCTCTGGCGCAACAATTTCAGTCGGTCTGTTTCGTGGATTTGACCGCTTGTCGGTTACGAAATTAAGTTTCTTCTTGGGTATTCCAGCACTAGTTGCGGCAGGACTATTGGAAGTCGCTACCAAATATAAACACATTTCTGGCGGCGTTGGCTGGACTCCAACTATAATCGCCACGGCAATTTCATTCGGTGTCGGCTATTTGGCCGTGTCGTGGTTGTTGAAATTTATTCAGAGTAATAATTTCCGACCATTTATAATTTATCGATTTGTCCTGGGGCTGTTTTTGTTGGTTATGCTTAGTATGGGAATGATTTCTCACGTTTAATAAAAAATTGTGGATAAAAGAGTAAAAAATAGCTTGATTTTTAAATTAAATGCGTGTAGAATGATAAAGCATAAGTAGTTTAAAAACGATTTGGGGGTTGTTTTTGATGGAAGAAACAAATAATAGGAAGCCGGCATCAAAGGCATTTGTCTTGAGTCTGTTTACTATAACAATAATATTGATATTGTTACTGTTTTTCATCTTTTGTAAGATGATGCCACGTGGCGGTTTTGACATAGATTCTATATCTGTTCGTCAGGACTCAGGCGAGATTCAGTATCAATATTCAGGCGGCGATTGGAAGAAGATTATATCTCTTGACGAGCTTCGCGGCAAAGACGGTCGTAGTGTTGAAGTCCAAAAGGGTTCTTTGTATATTCAGTGGCGATACACTGGCGACTCAGAGTGGAAGAATGTCATAGCATATTCTGACCTACTTAAGGGCCAGAATGGTCAAGACGGCAAGGATGGTAAGGACGGTAAGGACGGTCGAAACGGCATTAACGGCCAGAATGGCCAAAACGGCAAGGATGGTAAAGACGGCCGCAACGGAGCTAATGGTGCTACAGGAGCTAGAGGAGCCACGGGAGCTACGGGTGCGACTGGTGCTACAGGGCCAGCTGGCCAAAATGCTACAATTTCTGTAACTAATAGCACTCAGCCTTGCTCGACTGGATTGACTATTACCGGAAATGGTACAAGTAACCTAGGTTTACAATTTACAGGCAAGAATCTTCCTGCGGGCGGTAGAACAAATCAAGTGCTCGGTAAGAAAACTGATAATGACTGTGACGTAGAATGGAAAGATACGTACGAAATTCGCGGAACTGGTATGCCTGAGGGTAATGTTAAGGCTAGTGTTGGTACGTACTATACTGATACAGCTGCTACAAACGGTGCCATTCGCTGGATTAAAACTAGTGGTAGTGATAAAACAGGCTGGAAGGTCGTATACGGCGACACTGGCTGGAGAAGTGTTCCTCAGATTCTCTCAACATCCATGAAAGCCAGCGTAGTCAAGGTTCGACGAATTAACAATACTGTTTATCTGTATGCAGCTCTTACGGGCTGGGCATATAACTGGAACGGTGGTGGTACAGGTACATTGCCAGATGGATTACGTCCTAGTGACCAGATGCAAGGTCCTTCCGCCGGTCGACATGGTAATTCATATTTGACTTGGATTGTTCAAAACACTGGACAGATTAATGCTGAAGCAGCTAGCGCTCAGAATCCAACACCAACACTTCCTCCGATCGTTAGCGTATCGTATGTGCCAAACGACAACGTTCCATGGCCAACAACGTTACCTGGCACAGCTATGTAAGTAAATTATTTACACTTATCTAAAACCCCGTCTGTTAAATCTGGCGGGGTTTATTTATATATAGTCTATGTTGTTATATAATTGAGACATGTTAGACATTAAGTTCATCCGAGAAAATGTCGATTTGGTGCAAAAGTCGGCAAACGATAAAGGCTATAAAGTTGATATTGCGGCATTGTTGCAATTAGATGATGAGCGTCGCGATTTGCAAAAGCAGGTTGAAGCGTTACGCGAACAGCGCAACGCAATTTCAGCGAAAATGAAAGGCGGTCGACCAGACCAAGAACTGATTGATCAGGGCAAGCAATTGAAAGTTGAGCTGGCAGAGGGTGAGAGTTATTTGAAGTCAACTGAGGAGAAAGTTGCGGCAATTCTTAAAAACGTCCCGAATATCACTTTTGACGACGTGCCTTTGGGTGGCGAAGAAGATTCTGTTGAGGTAAAAGTTTATGGCGATTGCAAAACTGGTGCAAAAGACCATTTGGATTACGCCGTAAGCCGCGACTGGGTAGACTTTGAGCGCGGCGCCAAGGTGGCTGGTGCGAAGTTTTATTATTTGAAGGGCGATTTGGCTTTATTGGAAAATGCCGTAACTCAATTTGCCTTGGATTACGTAACAAAGCAGGGATTCACATTTATGACCGTGCCGCATATGGTCAATTTGCGAACAGCCGAGGGCGCAGGTTTTACTCCGAAGGGCGAGGGCAGTAATGAATATGTAGTTGACGGCGAAGATTTGACGCTAATTGGTACGGCGGAAATGCCGCTAACCGGCTATCACGCGGATGAGATTTTGGATGAAAAAGATTTGCCATTGCTATACGCTGGATATAGTCCTTGCTATCGAAAAGAGGCGGGAACATACGGAAAGCACACGCGTGGTCTGTTCCGAGTTCACCAATTTAATAAGTTGGAAATGTACGCGTTTTGTTTGCCTGAGCAATCTAAAGAAATTCATGAGAAAATTCTTAGTGTTGAAGAGGCGCTTTGGCAGCAAATTGGTATTTCTTATCACGTGGTTAATATTGCGGCGGGCGATTTGGGTGCGCCGGCTGCGAAGAAGTACGACATTGAATATTGGTCGCCAGTTGACCAAACTTATCGTGAACTGACGAGTTGCTCAAATTGTACTGATTATCAAGCTCGTGGTTTGAATATTCGAGTCAGGCGAGAAAGCGGCACGATTGAATCTGTTCATACATTGAATGGAACTGCGGTGTCGCTGGCTCGCTCGTTGGTGGTGATTTTGGAGAATTTCCAGAATCCAGATGGAACTTTGACTGTCCCTGAAGTACTTCGTCCGTATATGAATGGTCGTGACGTGATATAATAAGAGCGTATTAGTTAGTAGGAGGAAAAATGATTAAGGATATTACAATTACTGGCGTTAAATATGAGCTGAACGCTACAACAAAAAAATACGTTGAGCGAAAAATTGGTTCGTTGGGAAAATATTTGCCACGCCACGCGCGAAAAAGCGCATCTGCAGATGTGAAGATTAAGCAGGTTGACAATCCTGGCGGCAACAAATACGAAGTTGAAGTTATTATCAACGTGCCGGATAAGAAAATTGTAGCTAAGGATTCAACCATGAACGTTTTGGCTGCGGTGGATATTGTTGAAGCTAGGTTGAATGGTCAAGTTCGTAAGTATAAAGACGATGTGTTGGCTCACGTTGGCGGAAGTCGCGGGGTTTTGGCGAAGCTAAAGCAAACTTTCGGTCGAAAATAATTGATAGATGAAATTGGCAGGAAAGCGTTCAGATTCTGGGCGCTTTTTCTTTTCAAATTGCCCGAAAAAAGTTATAATAAAAGAAGTTTTTGAAAATGCCTGAAAGTGAGGGAGTTTTAAGGTTTATGGCAATTACACAACAAAAAGCGCTGAGTAAGATTTTTGGCGATCCGCAGAAGAAGATTTTGAAACGATTGCGTAAGCAAGTTGACGTTATTAACGGCCTGAATGACAAATATGAAAAGATGTCCGATAAGGAACTTCGGGCGCAAACTGATGAGCTGAAAAAGCGTTTGTCGAAGAAAAATGTGACGCTTGATACTATTTTGCCAGATGCGTTTGCTATAGCAAGGGAAGCTGCTAAGCGTGTTATTGGTGAGCGTCCATATGATGTGCAGCTGATTGGCGGCATGGTTCTTCATGAGGGTAATGTCGCTGAGATGAAGACTGGTGAAGGCAAGACTCTTGTGGCGACGCTGCCAACTTACTTGAACGCCTTGGAGGGTAAGGGCGTTCATGTGGTGACGGTTAATGACTATTTGGCTCAGCGCGACGCTGGCTGGATGGGTCAAGTATATGATTTCCTAGGTCTGACTACTGGTGTGATTATCAATGAGGCGTCATTTGTTTATGATAAAGATTACGACAATGAGCATCACGACGATCCTCGAATGCGAAAACTTCGTCCAGTTTCGCGTAAAGAGGCTTACGCTGCGGATATTACTTACGGAACTAACAACGAGTTTGGTTTTGACTATTTGCGCGACAACATGGTTAATGATGTTGATTTGCTCAGGCAACGTGAATTGAACTTTGCAATCGTTGACGAGGTCGACTCAATTTTGATCGACGAAGCTCGTACGCCACTTATTATCTCTGCTCCAGCGGCTGAAAATCCTGACAATTATTACACGTTTGCTAAAATCGCCGCAAAGTTGGTTCCGGAAGATTACGTTTTGGATGAGAAGCGCCGAAGCGTTGCCTTGACTGATGAGGGTGTTGAGAAAGTCCAGAAATTGCTGGGAATAAAAAACTTGTACACGCCAGATCACGTGCGCAGTGTTTATCACATGGATCAAGCTTTGCGAGCACAGACGTTGTTCAAGCGCGATAAGGATTATGTTGTAACTAACGATGGCGAAGTGATTATTGTTGACGAGCATACTGGTCGTCTGATGCAGGGTCGCCGCTACAATGAAGGTTTGCATCAGGCCATTGAGGCAAAAGAAGGTGTTCCTGTGCTGGAAGAGAGTATGACCTTGGCGACAATTTCCTTCCAGAATTATTTCCGTTTGTACAATAAATTGAGCGGTATGACTGGTACGGCATTTACTGAAGCTGAAGAGTTTCAACAAATTTATTCACTTGATGTTATCCAAATTCCACCGAACAAACCAGTTATTCGCGAGGATAAGGAAGATCTGATTTTCAAGACTGAAAAGGCCAAACTGAAAGCTGTCGCTGAGGCGATTAAGGATTACCACAAGCAAGGTCGTCCTGTTCTGGTTGGCTCTGGTTCTATTGAGAAGAATGAGCAAATTGCCAAATATTTGGAAAAAGAAGGTATTAAATTTGAGATTCTGAACGCTAAGAACAATGAGCGTGAGGCTGCGATTGTGGCGAAAGCTGGCGAAAAGGGCGCGATTACTTTGGCTACAAATATTGCTGGTCGTGGTACCGACATTAAGCTTGGCGAGGGCGTGAAGGAATTGGGCGGACTGGTTGTTATTGGTTCGGAGCGACACGAATCACGTCGAATTGACAATCAGCTCCGTGGTCGTGGCGGACGTCAGGGCGATCCAGGCGAGACTCAGTTTTATGTTTCGACCGAAGATGATTTGATGCGAATTTTCCAGGGTGAGCGAATTGCGTCGTTGATGGATAGGCTGGGCGTCGATGATGACACACCAATCAGAACTCGCGCCGTATCGAAAACATTGGAAGCGGCACAGAAGAGAGTTGAAGGCTATAACTTTGATACGCGCAAAAATGTTGTTCAATACGACAATGTGATTAACCGTCATCGTCGCGTCGTTTATGTTATGCGACGTAGGATTTTGGAAGGCGATAATATTAAGCCAGAAATTGAGCGATTGCTGAAGGCTAAAGTTCACGAATTGACAACTCTTCCATCAAAGAATAATCCAAAGTTTGTCGAGGATTTTTCGGTTATTTTCCCGGTTGATAAGGAAAAAATTGAAAAGGTTGGCAAGGAAAAGAAAGATCGTTTGCGCTATGAGAAGGCGCTGGAGCTGGCTGAAGAAGCTTACGCGGAGAAAGAGCGTGAGATTGGCGCTGATGATTTGCGCGGAGTTGAGCGCGAAGTCTACATGGCGGTGTTGGATACATTGTGGATGCAACATTTGGAAAATATGCAACATTTGCGCGAGGGAATTCACTGGCGAAGTGTTGGACAGCGCGATCCTTTGGTGGAATATCGATCAGAATCCCAGAAGTTGTTCGAGAGTTTGCAGGCTAATCTCCGCGATGAAGTTCTGACAACGATATTTAATATTCATAAAGCCGACGCTACAGTTCGTCAATCTCAAGACGACGAATATGACACCGAGCTAACTAGGTTGGCGGAAAATGCCGTTGAGCGTGGCGTAAATGAAATTGGTTCGGGCGAGGAAAATCGCGACGATGACTTCTCTGTGAAAAAGGGCAAGACCAGTGCGGAATCAAATCGTGCGAAGAATCAAGCTCGAAAGAAGAAAAAGGCTCAGCGACAGAACCGTAAGAAAAATCGTAAATAGTCAGAGAATTAGGCAATGAAACATACGGTTGAGGAAATTAGACTGAAGAATGGTGCGCGCGGCTTGTTGATTGACGTTCCAGACGCTACGGTAATGAGTTTTCAGGTGCAATTCAGGGCGGGTAATCGCTATGTTCTGAATAAAGACATTTACGAAACGGCTCATATTATGGAGCATATGGCGTTCGGCGCGAATGAAAAGTTTCGTTCGGAGCACAATTATGAGCAGGAATTTACCAAGAACGGTGCTTATCACAACGCTTACACTTCTGACTATTCAATGGTTTATGAAGCGATTTGTGCGGATTTTGAGTGGGACAGGATTTTGGAGCTTCAGAGGTTGGCTATTACAACACCACGCTTTAACGCTGATGAGCTTGAGGCAGAAAAGGGCAATGTTCGCTCTGAGTTGACTGGTTATCTTAACAATCACAACCGCGTGATGTGGCCGCGCATTCAGCAGGCGCTGGGTGAAGATATTTTGACGTATAATCAGCGCCTAAAAACAATTGCTAATATTGAGCTAAAGGACATCAAAAATCATCACAAGCGAACGCATACTTTGAAGAATATGCGGTTTGTGGTGGCTGGAAAAATGGCTGGACGAAAAGCGGCTATTAAAGAACATCTTGAGGGCTGGCAATTAGAGACGGGCGAGCGATTCGTTATTCCGCGCGACGAACCGCGCAGAGCTAACCCAGTCTTAGTTAGGCGAAAAGAGGCGACGAATTTGACGTTTGGCTGGTCGATGATGATTCCGCGCGAGTTAAGCGATGAAGAAGTTACGGCTATGAACGCATTGAACCATATTTTGACTGGAACGATGAGCTCGAGGATTTTTGGCGCGGCTCGTAAAAAAGGCTTGGCTTATGGTATTTTTAGTGATACGTCGATTGGTTTTTACGATTCGGCTTGGGACTTTGGCGGACAAGTAAATGTTGAAACTGCAGAAAAACTCTTTGATATTATCGTGAGAGAGTTGAAGAAAGTTTTGGCTGGGTCTATTTCTGAAGAAGATTTGGAAAGCGTGAAGTCGTATTCGTTGGGTCGTTATCAAATGGGCGCTCAAACTGTCGGGCAAGTCAGCAATTTTTACGTAGGACGATATTTTGCTGATGATTTCGTGAGAGATTATGCCGCCGTTCCAGATTCTATTTTGGCGGTAACTCCTGACCAGTTGATTGAAACGGCTCGTCAATTTTTTGCATCCAACACATGGACGTTGGCAGCAGTTACTTCGGAAGAAAAAGAGTTATTAACAAAGCTGTACGATAAGCTCGACAAGCTGTTCTAGGGTGTAATCGTAAATTGCCCGTGATATAATCAGGTTATGAAAATTGTCATTGCTGGTTTTGGTGTTGAAGGTCAATCTAATTTGCGTTATTTTCGGGAGAAGTTTCCGGAAGCTGATTTTTTGGTGGCGGACGAGCGTGAAAAAGTAGATAATTTGCCGGAAAATGTGGCTTATCAGACGGGATTTTCGGGGCTGGAGAACGCGGATTTAATCGTTAGGTCGCCAAGTCTTCCGCCAAAAAAGATAAAGACTAACGGTCGAATTTGGTCGGCGACAAATGAGTTTTTTGCCAATTGCCCAGCGACTATAATTGGCGTGACTGGCACAAAAGGCAAGGGGACGACGTGCAGTTTTATTTCGTCGATTTTGCGCGCGGCAGGTAAAACCGTTCATTTAGTGGGAAATATTGGCGTGCCAGCTTTGGATATTTTGCCAAAAATTGAGAAAAACGACATTGTTGTTTATGAATTGTCCAGTTTTCAATTGTGGGATTTGCAGAAATCTCCGCACGTTGCCGTGGTGCTGATGATTGAACCTGACCACTTGAACGTCCACGCTGATTTTAATGACTATTTGGCAGCAAAAGCGAATATTGCCAAGCTCCAAACGGCGGACGATTATGTTGTTTATAATTCTCAAAATGAGTTTAGTTCGTCGATTGCAGATGCGAGTTTGGCGCAGAAAAAGGAGTATCCATTTGCTCTTTCGGATGACATAACTTCTGCGATTCGCTTGCCGGGGAAACATAATATTGACAATGCTTGCGCGGCGGTAGCGGCGGTGAAGTCGATTTTGCCGAACGTGTCGGATGATGAGATAAAGAAGGGGCTTAGCGAGTTTACGGGGCTACCGCATCGATTGAAGTTTGTTGCTGAAAAATACGGCGTGAAATATTACGATGACAGTATTTCGACCACTCCAGGTAGCGCGATTGCGGCATTAAAAGCTTTTGCGGAGCCGAAAATTTTGATTTTGGGCGGCTCAGATAAAGGCGCGGACTATTCTGAACTAGCGAAAGAAATTGCCAGGCAAAACGTGCGACTGATAATTATCAATGGCGCTAACGCTGATGAAATTGGGGAAGTTTTAAGGGAAGAAAAAATTGATTGCGAAATTGTCCAATTGAATATGGCAGGAATGAAAGAAGTTGCCAAACTAGCCAAAAATAAAGCGCAATCTGGCGACGTGGTGATCCTTAGTCCAGCGGCCGCCAGCTTTGATATGTTTAAGAGCTATTCTGATCGTGGCGAGCAATTTGTTGCCGCCGTAGAAGAGCTTTAATCTTGATAAACTTCTGGCTTTAAGACGCCGATGTATGGCAAGTTGCGATATTGCTGGCGAAAATCTAGACCGTAGCCAACGACAAATTCATTCGGCGTATCGATGCCGACGTAATCGGCTTTTGCGTCAACTTCGCGCCGTGCTGGTTTGTCTAATAGCGAGCATATTTTTACCGACGCAGCATTTTTTGCGGCAAATAATTCTCTTAGTGCCTGGGCGGTTCGACCGCTGTCAATTATGTCCTCAACTATCAACACATGCCTATCAGTTACGTCGGTGTCCAAATCTTTGATAATTTTTACAGATCCAGAAGATTTTGTGTCGTCGCCGTAGCTGGAAACCGCCATGAAATCAATTTCCATATAGCAATCCATCGCTTGTATCAAGTCGATCATAAACGGCGCCGCGCCGCGTAAAATACCCACGATAACAGGATTTTTATCTTGATAATCCTCGGTCAATTTTTTCCCAAGTTTCTGAACTGCCGTTTTTATTTCTTCGTTCGTAAATAGAATTTTCTCAATATCTTTATCCATCTTTTTATTTTAACAGAGAATTGAGCGCTGAAAAATGGTACAATAAAATATATGCAGCCACTAAAAAAGAAAATTGGTGAATTAGAAAAAGAAATTGAACAGGCTAAAAAAGCGCTGAAGTTTTCTGATTTGGAGCAGAAATTGGCGGAGCTGGATGATCAATTAAACCAGCCAGAAATTTGGAATAATCCTGATTACGCCCAAGAACTAACGAAACAAGCCGCTAGTCTTCGTCAGACCGTCGAGCCTTGGCAGACTTTGACGGTGCAGGTTGGTGATATGGTGGAGTTGATGGAGCTTGGTGATGACGATTTATTGCCGGAATTCCAAGCGCAAGTTGCGGCAATTGATAAGAGTTTTGATAGGCATAAAACCGATTTGTTATTCTCTGGCGAATATGACAACCGTTCGGCAATTATGCGCATTTCCGCTGGAGTTGGCGGACTGGACGCTCAGGATTTTGCGGCGATGTTGGAGCGAATGTATTTGCGCTGGGCGGAAAAATCTGGAATGAAAGTTGATACGCTGGAACGCTCGACAAATGACGACGCTGGAATTAAAACGGTCGTTTTGGAGATTTCTGGATCTTTTGCTTATGGAAAATTGCGGTCGGAAAATGGCGTGCATCGTTTGGTGAGATTAAGTCCGTTTAATGCGGACAATTTGCGCCAGACTAGTTTTGCGCTTGTTGAGGTTTTGCCGAAAATTGACGCGCCCGATGAAATATCAATTGACCCGAATGATTTAAGAATTGATGTCTATCGCTCGGGCGGCAAGGGCGGTCAAGGTGTGAATACGACGGATTCGGCGGTTCGGGTGACGCATGAGCCGACGGGAATTACTGTGGCTATTCAGAATGAGCGCTCGCAGATTCAGAATAAGGAAACGGCGCTGAAGATTTTGCGGTCAAAATTGCTAGCGATGAAATTAGAGCAACACACCGAAACTCTGTCTGATCTTAGGGCTGGCGAATCGGCAAATTGGGGCAGCCAAATTAGAAATTACGTTTTGCATCCGTATACGCTAGTTAAGGATACGCGTACAAAGCACGAAAATCGCAACGCTCAAGGTGTTCTGGACGGTGATATTGACGAATTTATCACGGCGTATTTAGAACAAAACACTAATTCTAAAAATATTTAGCTTATGGTATAATACTAGTAATGATTCTGTTAGATAGGGTAACGAAGAACTACGGAAAAAGTAACAAGCCGGCATTGAATCGAGCAAGCATTCATGTTGGCGCTGGTGAATTTGTGATTATTGTTGGTACGTCGGGTGCTGGCAAATCGACACTTTTGAAGCTTTTGACTCGCGAAGAAAAGCCGAGCTCTGGAAAAATTGTAGTTGGTGGAATTGACTATGACAATTTGAAGGACAAGCATATTCCGCTGTTGCGTCGGAAAATTGGCGTGGTTTTTCAGGATTTTAAGTTGCTTCCGAATCGAACGGTGTTTGAAAATGTGGCGTTTGCGCTGGAAATTGCTGGAATGACAAATCGGGAAATTAAGGCAACTGTGCCGAAGGTTATTGAGTTGGTTGGTCTTAAGGGGAAGGAAAAACATTTTCCTCATCAGCTTTCTGGCGGTGAGCGTCAACGTGTAGCGATTGCTAGGGCAGTGGTACGTCAGCCGAAGATTCTGATTGCAGATGAGCCGACTGGAAACTTGGACCCGAAGCACAGCTGGGACATTGTTCGCTTGCTAGAAAAGATTAACAAGTATGGCACGACGGTTATTCTGACGACTCACAACGTGGAGATTGTTAATAAATTGAAGCGGCGCGTTATTACAATTGATCATGGTAAAATCACCTCTGATCAGGCGAGAGGGAGTTATAAACAGTAATGAAATCATCAAAGTCTAACAAAAATAAAGAAACTATCCGTATACGTCAGCGTCGACGAGGTTGGTTGACGTTTGTCAGAATGTGCCGATATGGTATCAATAACTTTAGTCGTAATGCCTGGCTAACGATTGCTGCGACCGCGGTGATGAGCGTTACATTGATTATCGTGTTTATAACATTATCAGCGCGTCAGGTTTTGGTTGATACCGTTTCAAATGTCTCCAAGCGTGCCGATATGTCAATTTACTTAAAGGGCGACACGCCAGAAAAAACGATTAAAACGATTAAATCTCGAATTGAAAAATTAGATAACGTTGATAGCGTTAAGTATATTTCCGCAGAAGAAGCGCGCGAAAAGCAAGCTGAACAATATAAGGACAATCCAGACACGCTTGAGGCGATTCGCGAGTCTAGTAATGAGATGTCGGCGACGCTTCGTGTTTCCGTGAAAGAACTGAATAATCAGCAATCCTTAAATAATTTTGTTAAAACCGATGATCTGTATAAAAAATATAAAGACCCTCGTAGGGAGCCGTCATTCTCAGGTGAGCGCCAGCAAGCTATTAAAACGGTTGGTAATTGGGTGAGATTGGCGAGTATCGGTGGATCGATTGCTACGGTTGTTTTCGTGGTAATTTCTTCGCTTGTGGTCTTTAATACTATTCGTATGGCAATTTTCAACCGTAAGGATGAGATTGAGATGATGAAGTTGATTGGCGCGGAACGCAGCTTCATCAGAGGTCCGTTTATCGTTGAGGCCATAATGTATGGATTTATCGCGGCAATTATCGCAACGGTGGTTGGGTATGGGCTGCTAATTCTTGCGCATGATCCGATGGTAAAATACGGAATTCCTATTGATAATCTTTTGAATCATCTAAAAATGTACGGCGTGCTGGTTTTCTTGAGTATGATTCTGGTCGGCGCGGCAATTGGCGTGGCGTCATCCTGGGTGGCAACCCGCAAATATCTTAAGTTGTAAAAGTTCTTGACATACTGATTACGCTTATGCTAACATAGACGTATGAAACTACGGTCCACCACACCAGTTTCGGCATCATTGGTCAGCAGAGCGTCTCTGGTGGCGATGTCTGCATTGCTCGCTGGATCGGGCATTTTTGGCTTGGCATCACACGTATTAGCTCGCGACTATAACGCCGAAATTCAGGCAAAGCAACAAGAAGCAGACAACTATAATTCTGAGGCTTCGCGCTTGGGTGAGATGGCTGATAGTTTGCAGGCGGAACTTGATAAGATAAACGGACAAATATCAGCTATTCAGACACAGATTTCTGATAGCCAAAAGAAGATAAATAGCCTTAATGATCAGATAAAAAAGAACGAAGAGCTAATTAAGCACAATCGTAAAGCAATGGGGCGAATTTTGGCGGATTTGTATGTTGATGATCAGATTTCGCCGCTGGAGATGCTTGCTAGCTCAAAAAATATTAGCGATTACATTGACAAGCAAGAACAGCGTAATTCTTTGAAAACTTCATTGAATGATAAGATCAAAGAAATTAAGTCTTTGCAGAAAAAGCTGGAAGAGAATAAGAAGTCTGTCGAGAATACGCTTCGCGACCAAGAATTGCAGCGCAATGCGATGGCGGCTAAACAGTCTGAGAAGGCAAAACTGATTACTGACACGAAGAATGACCAGAATAACTATGCGGCTCTGGCTCAGAAGCGCAATTCCGAAGTCGCCAAGCTCCGAGAAGAGCAGGCTGCAGCCAACCGACGAGCTCTTGGTGGCAGTAATGTTTCGATTCCAGGCGGCGTACCCGGCGGTGGCGGTTATCCTGGCGCTTGGGCGAGTGCTCCACTCGACGCTTATGTCGATCCATGGGGGCTATACACGCGTGAATGCGTGAGCTACGTGGCTTGGAAAATTCATAGCACTGGACGATATGTTCCGCATTTTGGTGGCGCAGGCAACGCAAATCAGTGGCCGTCAACTGCAGCGCGCTATGGTATTTCTAGCGGCTCAACGCCAAAAGCTGGCGCAGCAGCCGTGATGAATATTGGATATTACGGACATGTTATGTATGTTGAATCTGTCAATGGTGATGGAACCATTACTGTCAGTGACTACAATTTCGCCTGGGATGGTTTATATAGGCATTACACACGCTCAGCTTCAGGATTAACATACGTTTACTTCTAATCAGCATAGTGATACACAAAAAACGCTCGTGTTAAACGGGCGTTTTGTAGTATAATAAGCATATGGTTACGGGAGAAAAAAGACAGCAATTAAGTTGGTTTTTGACGCTTATTATTGTGGCTATTGTTAGTTTTGTGGCGGGAGCTCGCTCCGATGCGCTGTTTGCTAACGTGGCGTCGGTATTTGGCGTTAGAACTTCAAATAAGACGATTGACTTATCTAGCGTTCAAAAAACATATCAAGAGCTAGTTGCTAATTATGACGGAAAATTGGATACTCAAAAGTTAATTTATGGCGCTAATCGCGGGCTAGTTGAAGCGGCTGGCGATCCGCATACGGCGTATATGGATCCTGACGAGACGAAGGAGTTTGACAAGTCATTAAGTGGTCAAATTGGTGGTGGAATTGGTGCGGAGATTGGTCTTAGGAATAATAAGCCAACTATCATAAAACCTCTGGAAAACAGTCCAGCTCAGAAGGCGGGAATTAAGGCTGGTGAGGCGATTGTTAAGGTGAATGACGAGGCTTCTTCTGACTGGTCAGTGGAAAAAGTTGTGAGTAAAATTCGCGGAGAAGTTGGTACGTCCGTTAAATTGACGTTATTAAGCGGTGGCCAAACGCGTGAGGTGTCGGTTGTGCGTCAGAATATAGTTTCTCCGGCAGTAGAGTCGGAAATTGATGGAGAAATTGGTATTTTGAAAGTTAACCGATTTGGTGATGATACAGTGAGCTTGGCCAGAAAATACGCTTCGGAGTTTGTTGAGAAAGGTGTTAAGAAGGTGATTTTGGATTTACGAAACAACCCAGGTGGAACTGTCGGGTCGGCTCAGGGATTGCTGGGGATTTGGCTGGATAAGCAGGTAGCAATGACTGAGCGTCGTGGTTCTGAGATAGTTAAAACACTTCATACGACTGGATCACCAATTTTAGGCAATATGAAAACCGTGGTGCTGATTAACGGCAATAGTGCCAGTGCCAGCGAAATAACAGCTGGGGCGCTTCGTGAATACGGAAAAGCTACGCTGGTTGGGCAGAAGAGTTACGGTAAGGGAAGTGTGCAGATCGTGCTTGGATTACCTGGCGGGTCGCAAATGAAGGTTACGGAAGCCAGATGGTACACACCAAAGGGTAAAAATATAGATAAAACTGGTATAGAACCTGATGTAAAAGTTGATCTTTCGTCGGATGATGTCAATAATAACGTAGATCCGCAGATGGATAAGGCGAAGTCGTTATAAAGCTTGTGTTTTTGGGCTGGACAACATAAAATGGAGATAGTATGAACGGACAAAAAAAGAAGATTTTATTAGTTGAGGATGACATGGCTCTGTCTGCGGTTTATAGGTCGCGGCTGGAGATCGAAGGATTTGACGTCAGAGAGGCAAATAATGGTGAAGACGCTCTGTCTGCCACTGTTGAATATCGTCCAGATTTGATTCTTTTGGATGTGATGATGCCAAAGATTAGTGGTTTTGACGTTCTGGATATTCTTCGTAATACGCCAGAAACCGCTAACGTGAGGATTATTATGCTGACGGCGCTTAGTCAGCCAAAGGACAAGGAACGCGCTGAGAGTCTAGGTGTTGATGATTATTTGGTGAAATCTCAGGTTGTAATTGGCGACGTTGTGGCTCGCGTAAAACATCATTTGGGTATTCAATAGAGAAGTAAATCGAGTGGGAAGCAGGCCTCTTAGGGGTTGACTTTTTGTTTGTTTTTTGGTATAAAATAGTTATATATGGAAAACTTAAAATCAACACAAAACCACGAACAAGAACGACCAAAAACATTGGAAGACTATGCAGTTGCAACTTTTCATGCCGATGCTGACCCAGATATTACAACATCTCCGCTAACTGTTATTCGCAGTGGTCAAGACGGAAAAGGTGTCAGATATGATGGAGGCTGGATTCCTGGCGATATGCTAAGTGTTTGTGATACTGATTCCGAGGGGGGTATTGGTCCGATTGAGCTGTTTGTGAAAGTACATAAACCGATTAAAGTTTATGGAGGGCATGTTTATGAAGAGTATATTATTGCAACTAAGATTGTGTCATTGAAGAAGCTCCAAAGTCGAGAAGCAAATAAAGGTTTTGACGAATCTTATATTCAGGATCTTTACGGAAAATCTACTGAGGAAATGCTTAAAGAAGGAGCGGAGGCTGCTGATCAAGTTTGGCGGCAGAAACATACGGCTAGTGATTGGAATAGTCTGTCGACTGCGGAAACGGGGCTAGATGAAAGTGATAGCTCAGAGCTAAATCGTTTTGATAAGAGAGTACTAGAACTGATGAAGCCTCTAGAGACTGACGTGGACGGAATGTCTTTTAGGGACGATTACACATCTGTGAAGTTGAAATTTGAGCACCTACTTGATCCGAATTATGTGCCGTCAAATAATGTAGAGGATGCTGCCGTTAGAAACCCAAAAGGAGTTCCTATATCTGAGAGTAGCTTTAATGCTGCGAAAGAGGCTATTGATAATCTAGCTATGAATCCATCGTTAATGCAAATAATTAATCCCGAGAGAGCGCTTGACTCTAAAGCACTAATAAATAACATTAGATCTAGTCACCTGACGCGTTGTCGTTTGTTTGAATATTTAACCTCCAGTCTTGATAGGCTGGCGGTAGTTAATCCAGGCGCTTTGGCAGACAGAGTTCTTCGCGACTCAGAGGATAATCTAAAAGCTCCTAATTATCTCGGAGGTGATTATTATGCGGGTAAAATGCGCAGTCGTGAATATACTGTAGTGCTGGCAATTGCTATGATGGACGGCTCATTTAATGTAGACAGACAAGACAAAATGGTTACTCATTACAGGGGTGGCAAGGAGAGAAGCGGTATGCATAGGGATTCTGCAAGGGCACTTCTCGAATATGTAAGAAATAATTATTAATAATAAAATAACTCCGTATTTACCGGAGCTATTTTAATAAAAAGTTTTTACCGATTAAAGAACAACAACTTGCGTTCGGCGTTCTGATTTGCCGGTAAACTTAGTTTTCTTAACTGATTTAAAGCCAACTACGCCATCTTTTGCAGCGTGGATGGTGAAATTACGGCTAACGTATGTACCGTCACCAGCGATCTTTGTGGCGCCAGTTTGGCGAACTAGAACTTCTCCAGCGGAAACTTTTTGACCGCCAAATCGCTTAACGCCAAGACGTTGACCAGCATTGTTGTGGATATTCTTACTAGAACCACCAGCTTTAACCTTTGACATTCTTTACTCCTTATAGTTTCTATAAAACAATCTGTTCTAGTTTATCGAAAATAAAGCCAGTTGTCAAGCGGTTTTGGCTATATCTGCTGGTTTTAATACCAATATTTCTCTGGCAACAACTTGATCTTCACGGTAATATAAGAGGTTTTTATCGATAATTTGCTGATATCCAAGTTTTTTAAGATTTTTTATCAGAGGTAAGTGAGTGAATTTACCTTCGTGATTTTGCCACGCTGGAACGGCTATGCAAAGCGTCGTGCCTGGGCGGATTTGCGAATGGATATTTTGCAGAAAATCGCTAATTATGTGATTGCAATTTCCAACTACTTCGTGAAGTTTTTCTGGGCTTGGCGGAGCGGAAAATGGCTGACCTAAATATGTTTCACAAACAATTCGAGAAATCCGTTTCTTCTGTTCATCTGTTAATTTTACAGAGGTAGCGTCGGCCTGATACGCTTGCCAGAAAGTGTTTGTCGAAAAAGTTTTTTCCACCCAGTTCATATTTTCAGTCGTGTAAGATATCATCTTATCGCTCAAATCGCTGCCATAAGCATTCACGCCGATAAGTGCAGCTTCTTGTAGTACCGTTCCTGTGCCGCAAAACGGATCCCATAGGTAATCGTCAGGTTTTGCGCCAGATAGGTTAATCATAATTTGTGCAAGCTTGGGCGGAAGCATTCCCACGAAGGCATCGCGCTTTGGTCGTCCGCGGTCGCGCTGAGTATACGAATTGATATTTTGAGCGCCACGACTTTCAGCGATTATCAAATCTCCGTACACGTTCTTAGCTATGATAATTTCAATTTTCGCCTCAGACCTGCCGAGTTTATTATTGTGAGAGGTCGCAGTGGACAGCGCGGCGGTTTTATTAGGAATTAGGCGCAAACTAACGCCAGATTTTTTCAGGTTGTTTTTTAAGATAATTCCGATTTTTTGGACGTTTCTCGGATCTGTTTTATTGCCATAAAAGCTTATCCCAAGCGTTATTTTTTTCTGACTATTCGAAAGTTTTTTCGTGTATTTTTCAACAATAATTTTTGAGGCTTGAAGCAGGGTATTGCGGTCTGATTTTTGCGACTTTATCTTCGTGATGACTTGTCCGCACTTAATCGTTCCGCCAAGATTGTCAATTGATAAATTGTCGCAATTAACCGTGGCGGCTTGGTTGGAGATTTTTTGGACATTTTTAGCACCGTAAACCGCCTCTAATTCAGCGATAGAGATTTCTGGTTGACGGCCAAGAATAGCTATAAACATGTCGTAATTATAACATTTATCGTGGTATAATGAAGGTTATGTTACCGAAGGTGTTGCAATTGTTGAAATCGCCACGAGCCATTATGAGCGTTTTGACGTTGGTGGTTTTGGCGATAATAATTTTTCTATCTCGGCATGAGCTCGTGAAAGCGTGGAATTTGTTTTTGCACGCGGATTTATGGCTATTATTCTTACTATTGCCGTTTCAGATTATCGTGTATTTCGCTGGCGGCGAGATGATTTTTTCGTATTTAAGAGAGAAGAATCTGATTCATCACATTTCCAGGTTGGAGCAGACGAGGATTGCGCTGGAGCTTAATTTGGTCAATCACATTTTTCCGTCGGGCGGAGTTAGTGGAATTTCGTATACGACGTGGCGAATGCATAAACTCGGCGTGAGTTCGGCGCGTTCGACATTTGCGCAGGTGATTCGTTACGTTACGGGATTTTTGTCGCTTTTGGTTTTGTTGGTGATTGCTGTGTTGGCGCTGGCTATTGACGGCAAGGTTAATCGTTATATCGTTGCCGCTAGCTTCTTGCTGATTATCGTGGTTTTGGCACTGACGTTTGGTCTGATTTTCGTGTTTTCGTCAAAGCGTCGTATGCAGGCAACTGCGGCTGGGCTGTCGAGGTTTATTAATACGCTAGTAAAAATTGCCACTTTAGGTAAAAAACGTCGAGTAATGAAGTCGAAGAAAGTCGAAGAGTTTTTTGTTGATATGCAGGACGATTTTCAAGATTTGTCCAATCATCCGAAACTTCTGATAAAACCGATGATTTGGGGAACTGTTTATACTGTTTTTGACGTGGCGATGTTTGCTGTGGCGTTTCTGTCGCTGGGTGTTTTTGTTAATCCGGCGATTTTGATGGTTGGATATGGCGTGGCGGGATTGGCAGCGATTGTCGTGTTTACACCTGGAGGGACGGGAGTTTATGAAACTATTATGATTATTTTCTTAAGCATGGCAGGCACCCCGCCAGATTTGGCGATTGCTGGAATAATTTTAACGCGAGCAATTTTACTTACTGGCACGATTATCTTTGGCTATATTTTCTATCAACACGCACTGATTAAATACGGCAAGCCAGATGATTCCCAGATTTAGTGTTAGCAATTTCATAGCAATTGTCAATCAAACTTTTGACGTGGCTTTCGCTGGGATGGTTGAAGTTGAGGGTGAGGTTTCTGGTCTCAAGTCTTATCCTCCGAAATACGCTTTTTTCGATCTGAAAGATGACGACGGGCTGGTTCGGTGTTTTGTTGGTTTTAGCAATTTACGCACGCCAATTGAAGATGGGATGAAAGTTGTCGTTCGGGCAATGCCGGCGCTTAGGGATAATGGCGCCTTTAGTCTGAATGTTCAAGAGATTCGCCCATTAGGTAGGGGAAGTTTGAAGCGAAGTTTTGAGCTTTTGAAACAAAAATTAACAGTCGAGGGTTTGTTTAATTCTGAAATAAAGCGTTCATTGCCGCAATATCCTCAGAGGGTGGCCGTTATTTCTAGTACAAAAGCTGCGGGATATGCTGACTTTATGAAGATTTCCGGTGAGCGTTGGGGTGGTGTGAAATTCGTAGTCGCCAACGTTAATGTACAGGGTGTGAATGCCGCAGATCAAGCTGTGCGGGCAATCTCATATTTTAATCAAATGTCAGAATCTCCAGATGTGATTGTTTTGATTCGTGGCGGTGGTAGTGCGGAGGATTTGGCAAGTTTTAACGATGAAAAATTGGTGCGGGCGGTGGCGAGCAGCCGTATTCCGACGATGACTGGAATTGGTCATGAAATTGATGAGAGTTTATGTGATTTGGCGACGGACGTTCGTGCAGCCACGCCGAGTAACGCCGCGCAATTGCTGTTTCCTGACAAGCGAGAAGTTATTCGGCATTTGCATTACAGGCTAATTGATGCGGAAGACTCAATTTGTAGAGCTATTGAAGAACGGTCGCTTAATGCAACAATGTTGCAAAAAGAAGCACTAAAACAGTGGTCAAGTCGCGTGGATACGGCTGTAAATGCAACATTGTCGCAACAAAGAGTCATCACTGAGTATGATCCGGAAATGGCGCTGCGTCGTGGTTATGCGATGATCAAGGGTGATCTACAGATTGGTAATATTGTAGAGATTACAACAAAAGATATAATTATGAAAGCGAGGATTGAGAATAGTGAACAACGATATGACAATTGAGCAAATGATGACTGAATTGAACGAGCGAATCGCGTGGTTTCAAGGCGATGATTTTAATCTGGATGAGGCGAAACAGAAATTTATTGAGGCGAGAGAGTTATCAAAAAAAATTACTGCTACGCTGGAAGATATGCGACATGATATCGAGGTTCTTAGCGAGGATTTTAACACTGAGTAGGATCTTTACATCAATTAAAGCATAAGCTATACTCTAATTATGATTACGAGAAATAGAAGTGAGCGCGGCTCTGTTAATGGTTGGATGGTCGGCACAATCGGCTGTCTGATATTGTTTTTGATTGCTGGATCTTTGGCAATTTGGGCGTACATGCAATACTCCCGAGAAAAAAGCAGTGTTGATAGTAAAGTTGCGATTGAAGTCGCTAGAGGGAAGAGTGAACAAGCCGAATCAGACCAGAAGAAATTTTCTGAAGAAGCAAAAAACCCGCGTATTGAATTTGTTGGTCCTGCTGAATACGGTCGAGTATCGTTCATGTATCCAAAAACTTGGAGTGTGTATGTAGCGAATGACGGCAGCGACAGGGGTGATTACAAAGCTTATCTTCATCCTGTTTCAGTTCCTTCGACAACTAATAAAAATAGTCGGTTTGCATTAAGGCTGGAGATTATCAACAAGAATATGGATACGGTGCTGAATGATTATCAATCACGACTAAAGAAGGGTGAATTGACCTCAAGTAGTACCGAGTTTAACGGAATTTCAGCGACTCGGATTGATGGTACGTTTGAGAAAGAATTGCGCGGCTCTGTGGTTTTGATGAAAGTTCGCGATAAAACTATTCGTTTTTCAACCGACGCGGACACGTTTAAGCCAGATTTTCAGACTATATTGAGCACTGTAAAAATCTCTGAATAGAAAAACCTAGTACATATTTGCTATACTAGAATTGTATGGCAGGTAAAGAGTGGAGTGATGCTGATTTTGGGGGATTGCCGAGCGTTTTGGTGGCGGCTCACGAGCTGAAAACGCCGCTGGCTTTGATTAGGCAATTGGCGCTACTGTTGGACGATGATTTAACCAGTTCTGCCGATAAAACTCAGATCCAGCAACGAATTATTCGGACTTCTGAGCAGGCGTTGCAGCTTACGATCGATTTGGCAAATTCAGCTAATTTAACGCCGTCGTTATTTCCGCTTGAGCCGGTCAATCCGTTGGCTTTATGTCAGCAAGTAGCGATGGAAACAAAGTTCAATGCAATGCTTTATGGACGAAAAGTTAGCTGGCCTAAGAGTAGTCGAAATAGTCAATTGATATTAGCGAACCGAACGCTTTTGGGGCGAATTTTAGCGAATTTCTTAAATAACGCGTTGGCGTATACGGAGGATGGATCAGAGATTAAGGTTTCGGTTAAGACGACAAAAGATGCCGTGAGAATGAGCGTGCGGGATTTTGGACCGATGATGAGCTTGAAGGAATATCGGCTTTTGCTTGATGAAATGGAAACGCGAAAAACCGTGCGAACAAGGCCGGAAAGTAGTGGGCTGGGGATTTACGTGGCGAATCAATTTGCGCGGGCGATGAATGGGCGGATTGGTCTGATTCGTCACCGTGATGGATTGACTTTTTATGTAGAAATGCCAATTAGTCGGCAGTTGAGTTTGATATGAAAAAACTGTTAATCGTTGAGGATGATAAGAATTGGGCGGATATTCTGGGCAAGTTTGCCACGGATGTTGGGGCGGAACATCAAGTGGCGGTTTCTGGTGGTCAGGCGATTGAAATTATTGACGATTGGCAACCTGACGCTTTAATTTTGGATATGTTGTTAACTGGTGAAACGGCGATTGCGCTACTTAACGAACTGCGATCGTACGCGGATTTGGCGAGTTTGCCGATTGTGGTTTGTACGAATATCGACGTTAAAATGGACGATTTGCGTCCGCTTGGCGTGAAGGCAATTTTGAATAAAACATCGATGCGTCCGAATGAGGCGCGGGCGATTTTTCGCGAGGTTCTAAATGACGGGGCAGAGTGAGCGAGTAAAGGCGATCGTTCTGAGGCGAACGAATTACGCCGAAGCTGACCGAGTTTTGCAATTATTGACCCCAAAAGGTCGACGTAGCGTAATCGCAAAAGGTGTGCGACGCGAGCGCAGTAAATTGGCGGGCGGAATCGAATTGTTCGCGATTTGCGACGTGGTTATTCGTTCTGGTCGGGGTGATTTGGGGCTATTAACTTCTGCTCGATTGTCGGCTTTTTATCGGCATATTTTGGAAGATTACGATCGGATGCAGTTTGCGTATTCAGTAATGAAATTGGTTTCTGCGGCGAGTGAAAATATTGACGAACCAGAGTGGTATTATGTACTGAGTCAAGTTTTAGAGCAATTGAATAATCCCGCGATAAACCAAAAATTGATTGAAACGTGGTTTTATTTGCAATACGCGAGTTTGCTGGGAGATGAGCTGAATCTTCGCACAGATGTGACGACAGCGGCGTTACTGCCAGATAAAAAATATATGTACGACAATGCGGAAAAAGGCTTGAGATTGGCAGAGCAGGGCGATTTGGGCGCGGACGCCATCAAGCTACTTAGGCTTATTCAGGCAAAACCGCTCGTGAATGTGGCGCAAATTGGCGGAATAACTGAGGTTATAAACGATTGTTGGTTGACCGCCAGACAGCACACCGCGGTGTAAAATTGCTCGTAAAATGGTATAATTTAGGAAATAATGTGAATCGCCATGTTGCCAACATGGAGAAAGGTTTTTCAATGAGTCAAGCAAAAATGGAAGATATTATTAGCCTGTGTAAGCGTCGCGGTTTTATTTATCAGGGTTCGGATGTTTATGGCGGTTTATCTGGAACGTGGGACTATGGTCCGCTTGGCGTTCAATTGAAACGCAACATTATGAATTTATGGTGGCGAATGTTTGTTGACGAGCGCGATGATATATATGGCGTCGATGCGGCAATTTTGATGAATCCGAAAGTTTGGAAGGCGAGTGGGCACGTGGATACGTTTGTTGATCCATTATGTGAAGATACGGTTAATCACCGGCGTTATCGTACGGATCATATCCTTAAAGACAATGGGGTTGAGGCTGACGGTTTGACTATGGAGCAAATGGACGAAGTGATTGCGGAACGGGGAATTAAAAGTCCAGACGGAAATCCACTAAGTAAATCTCGCACGTTTAATATGATGTTTAAGACGAGCGTCGGCGCCACTGAAAGTGAAGACAGCGTTGCGTATCTTCGTCCAGAAACTGCTCAGGGAATTTTTACCAATTTTAAGAACGTTGTTGATAGTTTTTATCCAGACTTGCCGTTTGGAATTGCTCAGCAGGGCAAGGCGTTTCGCAATGAAATTGCGCCGCGAGATTTTGTTTTCCGTAGCCGTGAGTTCGAGCAAATGGAGATTGAATATTTTGTCAATCCAGAGAATTGGCAGGAAGCGTTTGATGAGTTGCTGAAGTCGACACACGAGTTTTTGGAGGCATTGGGATTAAATTCTGATAATATTCACGAGCTGGATGTTCCGGCGGAAGATAGGGCGCATTACAGTAAGAAAACGATTGACATTGAATACGATTTTCCAATTGGCAAGGAAGAGCTGATGGGGATTGCGTATAGGACTGATTTTGACCTGATGAACATTCAGCGCGTCAGCGGAAAGAGTATGGAATATACGATCAAGGGGACAAATGAGAAGTTTGTGCCGCACGTGATTGAGCCGAGTTTTGGTGTCGAGCGGGCGCTGATGGCGGTATTGTCGAGTGCGTATCGCGAGGACGAGCAGAACGGCAGTAAACGTGTTTATCTGGCGCTTCCAGAACATTTGGCGCCTGTTAAATTTGCCGTTTCGCCGCTACTTAAGAATAAGCCAGAGCTGGTGGAGAAGGCGCGTGAGATTTACGCTAGCCTATCTAAGAAAAATCCTGGACGCGTTATGTGGGATGACAATGGAAACATTGGTAAGCGCTATCGCCGTCAGGATGAAATTGGTACGCCGCACTGCGTAGTTGTCGACTTTCAGACGCTGGAAGATGATACTGTTACCGTTCGTGAGCGGGATACGACGGAACAAAGGCGAGTTAATATAAAAGATCTCGTATAGGAAGGTGTAATGACGAAAATACTTGCAATTATTTCTACTCATGGCAATGAGTTGTTGGGGTCGAATGTACTTTCGTATATGTTAAATAAACGTTCGGAGCTGTTGGAGTATGTTGATTTTATGGTGGCTAACCCCAGAGCTTATTCACAGAATGTTCGATACGTTGAGTCTGATTTGAATAGGAGTTATGGGTCTAATTTGGATACGTACGAAGCACGACGATCGAAAGCCATAGAAGATCGAATTAAGTTGTTGCAGCCAGAATTGGTACTAGATTTTCATACAACCACCGCTGAGCAGCCAGATTTGCTAATTACCGCGAACATAGAAGATAAAGTCTCTCGTGATTTTATTAATGCGAGTGCGATTAAAGATGTGTTAGTTGTTGAACCGCTTAATGATATCACGACTGTAGCTCCGCATTTTGTAGCTTATGAGGTGTCAAATTCTCATTTGAATGCCGATTTATATGAACGGATCTGTACGGATATTCGGAAATATCTAGACGGAAAAGTGTCAGATCAAGAACATACTTTTTATAAGATGATAGGGAAAATTTTGCCCGAAGAAGTGCGGGTGGATTCTGGTCTTGAGAATTTTGTATATAGTGATACGCTTGGGGCAATTCCGTCGTTCCTTGGAGAGGAAGCGTATCGGCAGGATGGTACGTATGCCGGTTTTAAGCTAGAAAAGTTCATATAATGATATAAGATCGCTTACGTGTTAGTTGAGTAAATAATTGTGATATAATCGCTATTATGTCAAACGCCATAAACGGACAACTCATTACGCACAATTCAGAAGGTACTATCAAGCGCGATTACCTCTATCGTGTTTCTATAAAGGCTCTGATTTATAATGATGCTGGGCAGATTTTGGTTGTTAAAGAGGATGGGCGACCGCTTTGGGATCTTCCTGGCGGCGGAATGGATTATGGTGAAACTTTTGAGTCGGCTTTGAAGCGGGAATTATATGAAGAAGTTGGCTATAAGGGCAATCTTCGCTATCAACTTTTTGACGCGTCGGACGAGATTTATGTTGAGCGAATTGATGCTAATCAAATTTGTTTTTCTTGTCGTGTGTGGACGGAAAATTTTGATTTTTCAGCGGGCGTTGATGCGGACGAAGTGATGTTTATGGATCCTGAAGAGTTGCGACTCCAAGAGAGCGAGTCGGGTGCGCCGCTTCGATATAACGTACATTTGAAGTGGCAGAAATTGTGTGGCGCAAAGGGCTGGTCGACAGAATAGTATTGACTTTTTCCATAAAATAGTATAGAATATCAGGCATGAAAAAAAGTACAGGCGGCGTATCTTTTGATTGATATAGCTAATGCATAAGGTTTAACGTATGAAGAAAACTGATAATTATGGCGCCATAGTTGAAATCGAGAATATCGTCGGGGGGCGACCTTAGTAAAGTCGATGAGAATTCGTTATTTACATTATTGACCAGATTAGCTATTGGAGAAGGTCGGATTTTTGACATGGGCATAATATTGGCTAGTCGTGATGATAAATATTCGGGACACGTTGAATTAGCGGAGAAGCGTCTCCCTAGTCAGTCTACATCCATACAATCGCCATCTCAGTTTCCGTATGATAGGATTGAGTTGCGAAGCTGGCGAGATAAGCTGGGTGTGCAGTCTTTCGGCAGAATGAAAGGGGATTTCGACAAGGATGCCTATTTTTCTTCAGATAATGCGAAATATCTCATGGGGCGAGTGGCTGCCGTGGCTGTTGGGATTTGTTTGGAAACGCCTTTACAAGAGCTGGGTTCTGTCAAGGAGTTTTCAGCTGAGGAACTGGCAGAAGCTTGGCCGAGGCTTAGATACGGAATTTACATTTAATATTGCCGTTGTTATAATAGTCATATGCATATTATTCTTGGTGGGACGAGTGGGCTCGGTTTGGAAATGGCGAAGCAGCTACGGAAACGTGGCGAGCGTGTGCTGGTTTTAGGTAAAACACATAATCCGCAAAAACACGGAGAAGGTTTTCCTCTGGATGTGTATTATTCAGATCAAGTGGAAGCGGCGTCGGCGCGAATTGAGCAGATTCTAAACGGCGATGATATTGATCAATTTGTGTGGGCGGCTGGATATGGCTGGCGCGGCAATTTTGAAGATCAACCGAGCGTTCGTAGTATGGCGGAAGTTAATTTTTCGGGCGCGTTGCCGCTGGTCCAATGGGCTTGGCGTAAGATGTCAACGCAGAATCGTAAGTCTGTACTGACGATTATTGGATCGACAAGTAGCGTTAAAGCGCGCTCGGATGAAGCTGTGTACGTTGCGACGAAGCATGCTCAAGCGGGTTTGGCGCGAAGTTTGGGAATGCAGGCAGATGAACAAAAACTTCCAGTCAGAGTTGCATTATTTCTTCCAGGCGCCATGAAAACGCCATTCTGGAACGGTCGAGAACTTCCAGCTGACTATATGTTTTTTAATGATCCGGCAAAAATCGCTACGCATATTATTAACGCGATTGATTGTCAACAGCAGCCCTTTTTGGAATGGGCGTTGCCAAAAGGTACGTTGGTTTAGGGCTTATTAAGTGCTATAATTCAGGCATGACAGATGGTTCGAATAATGATTATTTCGGGGTAAAAATTGTAGTTATTGGTGGCGGAACGGGAAGTTTCACGCTGCTTTCTGGATTGAAAAAATATACACACAGCATTACGGCGTTGGTCAATATGGTCGATGATGGCGGCTCAACTGGCGTGTTGCGCGATGAATTGGGCGTGTTGCCGGCGGGCGACGTCAGGCAATGCCTGGTGGCGCTGAGTACTTCGCCGAAAGTTCGCGATTTATTCAATTACCGGTTCGGCGAGGGCAGTATGAAAGGTCACGCGTTTGGTAATTTGTTTATGGCAGCACTTGAGAAGATGACAGGAAGTTTTGCCGATGCGGTGGAATTGGCTAGCGAAGTTTTGGGCGTCAATGGCCGAGTTTATCCGATTACTCTAGACGATACAACGATGTCGATTAAGCTGAAAGACGGCACAGTGGTTGATGGTCAACACGCGGCTGAGTCGCTAAAGATTCCGCGCGGCGAACGTCCGTGGCTAGAGCTTAAACCGCCAGCTACTATTAACCCGCGAGCCCGTCAAGCGATTTTGGATGCCGATTTGGTGGTGATTGCGCCGGGGCTTTTGTATGGCAGTTTGGCGCCAGCGTTGTTGGTTCGAGGCGTTACTCGGGCGCTTGCTGAAACGAAGGCGAAGAAAGTTTATGTCTGCAATTTGGTCACTAAGCCAACGCAGACTGATGGATTTACCGTGGCAGATTTTGCGGATGAAATTGAGCGATTTTCAGGGGTGAATATGGATTATGTACTTTACAATAACCATCGCCCGCCAGAGGAATTGATAAAGAAATATGCTCACGACGGCGAATATTTGGTCGAGTGGGATAAGGAATTGCTGAAGAAAAAGCATTATTATGCGTCGGGCAAGCGTTTGATTGCTGATGACGTGTGGGTCAATACGAACTCCAGTAGCGATCCATTGGCGGCTCAGCGCAGCTTGATTCGTCACGACGCCGACAGGGTAGCGCGCGAGCTGATGCGGATTTATTTTGCGTAAGACGATTGAGCGTCTTAAAATATTGGCCAAGTATATACTACAAATTCCGGCCGTTATAGTATAATTGAGATAGTCTATCATGAAAGAGCTTCAGTTTTATTTTATTAACTATAAAAATTCAATCGCCGGAGTGGGGGGTGTTGGCACGGTAAGTAGAGACCTCATTGAGTATTATCCTGGTGTGAGATGTATATTTTGGGATGGCACAAAAGCAATAAGGGGTTCTGACGTTGGCATTAATTTAGGAAATGGTGTAAATCATGGCGAAGTCCATTTATTGTTTTTCAAGAAATATCTATGGTCATTACTGCACGGCATAGAGTGTAAAATTAGCGATAAACAACTTAATATAGCCAGGCGGGATTTACGCAAGCAGGTGGCGGTGCTTGTTAGCAAGATAGTGCAAGAAATAGGAACGAAAAACAATAGTTTTAATGGTGATATATTTTGGATAAACGATTATACAGCACTGCCTTTGGTACGAGAATTAAGAGATCATTATGAAAGAGCTACGATAGTATTTAGTTTTAGAACCCCTTTTGGCAGGGAAGGTTTTTACCCTAACATACAACAACCAGACGTTGGCATGTTTGTTGACTTGCTAAATTCTGATCTAATCACCTTTCATAGAAGGTGTGATATGTTAACATATATTAAATTTTTAGAAGAAAATGCGACTAGCGTTATTGATAAAACCAGGGCGGTCGATGATTTTAGTATTTTGATATTGACCAAGGATGGTCATACTGTAGAACTACTTGTTGTGCCAATGGGTAATAATCTACAGTATCGTCAGAGTCTTGCATATACAAAAGAGGCTCGTGAGATTGTTAAGAAAATACGAAGTGACCATAAAGGCAAGAAGATAATTACTAGTATTAGTAGATTTGAACAAACAAAAGGGGTGGAGTACGAGATTGATTTAGTTAATACTCTAATAAAGAAACATCCTGAGTTGAAGGATAAATTTGTATTTATGCGATATACGTACAGGTCTAAAAAGAAGATTGATGACTATGAATATAGTGCTTTGCACGACAGGGTATTAAAAGGAGTGGAAAATATAAATCGTAAATACGGAGGAAAATCGTGGACTCCTATCATATATAGCAATGAGCACAAGCTAACCGACCAGGAGGTTACTGCTGTATTGCAAGTTTCAGACATTGTAATTGTAGCTTCTGTTGCGGATGGATTTAATCATTTAGCGCTTGAGGCAATCCATAGTCAAACGCAGGAAATGCCAAAGGTTCAATTATTGCTTAGTAATATAGGTGCAACTGATTATATAAAAGGATATAACCGATTGAAGCTCAGTCTTGAGAATGATGTTGAAATTCTTTATAAGGCGCTTGTACGATCGGAGAAGGAGATCAACGTCTCGTACAAGGAGCTTAGAAGCTCGGCTAGTAGACTTTCCTCTAGGAGTTGGCTCGATACGATCATATCCAGAGCGCAAATAATATCAGAGTCTAAAGGAGGAAAAAGATGAAGTTAGCAATAATTACCCCAGTTAATAGGTATTTAGGTTTCTCTGCGCCGATATCGCCGGTTGAGCAGTTTAATAATGCCATCAAAAACTTTAACGATGTTGAGATGGTGTATGTTGACCCTCAACGAACCTTAGTTTATGGAGATTGTCATAGCAAACCAATCCTCTACGACGACTCCGGCGAAATGTTGGATGCTGACGTTTATTTTGCCTTTTCTCACAGTCCTTTAGATAGACAGATGACAAGATATATAATAAAATCCTTGGAACGTACTGGCGCAAAAGTCATTAATAACTATCGAGCATTGACGGTTGCTGATGATAAGGCCCTTATGGCAATAGAATTAGCGGGATCTGGCTTGCCTATCGCTCAGTCTTTTATTGCATCAGCCCGCTCAAATTCACAGAAGATTATTGACGCCTTGAGGTGTAAGGGTGATTTTATAATTTCAAAAACCAGTGGATTAACTGCAGGCGGTGTTGGCGTTAAGCCTGTGGTTAAAGAAATTAATCATTTAGCGCCAGAGCTATGGTCGTGCAGACTGAGCGAAAGACCAAAGGTCATACAGAATGACCTTGATGCTGGCAATAGTAAGAGAACGGTTGTTCGGACTTATGTTGTGGGGGGACGAGTAGTAGGCAGTTATACAACAACAGGGTATGGCGTAGTTAACTGTGCTGGATTAACAAGAGAATCAAAAGCCGTGCAATATAGTCTATCGGTTGACGAGGCAAATATTGTTCTAGCTGCTGCTGCGACTGTGTATTCAAGTGGCTTTTGCAGAGTTGATTGTGTGGGCGGCAAAAACTTTTCAATTCTTGAGGTTAATCCGGTAGCCAGGATTGATGCGTCGGATTATGGTATAGACGTGCCGTGTGCTATCATAAAATATGCGAAGGAGTTATGCGTTGAATGAAAATTGACAATAGTTTTCCAACTGTTTTTTGGGGCAAAGACAAGTCGACGAAAGCTCAATTTTGTCCGTGCGAAGAGATTTTCGATTCCTCGCTTGTGACATCGTGTATGGTTTGTGCAGTTCATGAAAATAAAATACTTCTGGCCAAGCCACCGCGTGGCTGGGGTTTGCCAGGTGGCCGTATGGAATTAGGAGAAACGCCAGAAGATTGTGCGCGGCGCGAGGTGTATGAGGAAACATCCGTTGAACTAAATTCTCTAAAATTGATTGGTGCTTGGCATATTGAAAAGCTATTTCATTCTAAATATAACGGTAGATACCCTGATAGGGCATATCAGCTGCTTTTTCTGGCTGATGTAAAACGAATAGATGATTTTGTAGCTTCGCACGAATCATCAGCCAGGGAGTTTGTAGAATTTGATAAAGTACAAGACTATCATCATGATTTTGCTAATTTTGCTGAGATTATGAGATACATTAGGAAGTGTATAATATGAGTGAGCTAATTTTTATGAGACACGGTAATCATATACCTGACAGCGACGACAATGAACTATTTTCTGGTCTTACCAGCTCTGGGTGTGATGAGATGCGATTGATTGGCTCTAGGCTAGTGCAGCAGGAAATGAAAGCCTATACAGTCAATAATGACAGATCGCTCGGTTCGGTAGCTTTAGCGTTGGATCCTGAAATTACTAATAGTGCTCTTGCAGAAGAGGTTAGTTCTTTGGTGGGGTGTGGAAAAATAAAAGTCGATAACAGACTGCAATATCTGGAGCATGAGAACCCTGTGTTTCAAGAAGGTTTAGAGGAAGCCTTCTTTGCTGGCGAATGTCTAAAATTTTTTGTTAAGGAGTCAGATCGTTTCTTGGGAGTTAGCACCTATTCTTGTATGGCTTCAAATATAGCGGATATTATTACTGAATATACAGACTCTTTGTTGTGCGCTCGCGAATTCTTTTACCCTTCCTTTAGGGCAAAGATGACCCACCTTAAATTAGGTGAAAAATTATCTATGCATTATGTCGATTATTACTGTTCGGAGGTGGAATTGAATCCAGATGCGCGTATTCAGACGCAAACAGTAGAAATAAGAGGGTCAAATTATAGGCTTACCGATGAATATGGCCACCTAGATTTTAATGACAATGATATAATAGTAATCAAGGAGGGTTTATAGTAGATGGCTAAGTTAATAGATAAAATTAAATTTAACGAGATTGAATTCCTGATGTTCGTACTGGATGAACTTGCTGATGAATTAAGTAAAGATGGTAAGGATGTAATTAAGTTGACTCTTGGTAAGGCGCAGGAACCTTTACATCCTAGAATTGTGTCAGCATGGGTGGATGCCGTCAAAGATGAGAATAAAAGAAATCTTGTGTATCCAGAAGGTTTGCCAGAGTTGCGCCAAAAGATTGCTGAATGGTATCAGAGTCTAGGGAATAATGTTAAGAAAGAAAATATCCTAATAAACACTGGCACTAGCCCATTCTTTAAGGATCTATTTAGGCTTTTAGTAGAAGAAAATGACGAAATACTATTGCCTGAACCATACTATTCGGTGTACTATGTTTGTGCTCTGTTAACAGGAGCAAAAGTAAAGTATTATCATGTCGATCCGGTAACTCTAAAGATTGATATGGATGATTTTCGTGCAAAATACAATCCTGAGAAAACACGATTTGTAATAATGTGCAGTCCGGGTAATCCCTACGGCAATATTCTAAGCGCGAAAGACTATCAAGAAATAATTAATATTACGTCTTCTAACACATATCTTTTGTCGGATGAGATATATCGAAACACTGGATTCAGGGCAGATGTAACTTCCATTTTAGATGTAGCTACTAAAAAAGACATAAATAGCCGCATTATTATAACTAATTCTTTCTCCAAAGGCTTCAGAATGTATACTGCTCGTGTAGGTTTTGCTATTCTGCCAGATAAACTATTGTTGCCTTATCGAGTAATGTTGCAGCACGCATTATTAGCTACAAACCCCACAGAGCAATTTGCTTGTATTGAGGCACTAAACCATCTTGATGAGGTAAAAAAATTAGCACAAATATACTCTGATCGTAACGATTATGTCGTAAAAAAGCTTGCTGGAATTGACGGCGTAAAAGTAATTCCGGCAGAGGGTGGCTTTTATCTCGTGGTAATGTGTGGTGATTTTATGGCGCAGAATAATATATTTACAAGCTTTGATTTAGCAAAAGATATTCTTGAGAAAACAGGTGTTGCTGTTGTACCTGGATCGGATTTTGGTGTTCCTAAGGGCTTGCGTATATCCTTTACACACCTTAGATTTAATGAGGCTATTGATAGACTAAAGCAATATTTCAGTAGAACATAGGAAGATAACGTAGATTATACGATAAGAAAGGGTGAGTATGAAGATAGCCATTATTGGACAAGGTTATGTGGGCAAAGCAATTAAAGAACTGGTAGAAAACCATTATGAGATAGTAACTTATGATCCTAAATTAAACCTAGACTATCCAAAAGAAGATATAGATAAATGCGAGCTTGCTATTGTCTGTGTTCCTACTCCTATGAGCGAGGACGGCACGTGCAATACGTCTATAGTAGAGCACGCTATAAATAGGCTGAACAATCCTCATATACTAATAAAGTCAACTATACCGCCAGGAACAACGGATTACTTGCTAAATAAAACGGGTAAAAATATTTCATTCTCCCCGGAATATATTGGAGAAAGTACCTACCTCAACCCCATACATGAAAGTATAAAGGATACGAGATTTTTCATAGTTGGAGGCAACACTGGCGAAGCTGAATATTTATTTAATATATTTGAGTCCATACTGGGGCCGCATACTCAATATTTTCAGTGTACACCCACTGAAGCTGAGATTGTAAAGTACATGGTTAACTCTTTTCTTGCTACGAAGGTCGCGTTTGTCAATGAATTCTACGAAATCTCGCAATTGTATGGTGTGGATTGGCATAAGGTGCGCGAGGGGTGGCTGCTTGATGAGAGAATAGGGCGATCATTCTCTAGTGTATTTGCAAACAGCAGAGGCTTCGGAGGTAAGTGCTTGCCTAAAGATGTCAATGCTATAGTTGCTGCAAGTGAGGCTAATGGCTATATTCCAAAATTGTTGAAGCAAATACTGGATAGCAATAGCTACTTTCAGAGCAAAAAATAACTTTTTAGCCTCACATACTCTATGACGGCGAATATTTGGTCGAGTGGGATAAGGAATTGCTGAAGAAAAAGCATTATTATGCGTCGGGCAAGCGTTTGATTGCTGATGACGTGTGGGTCAATACGAACTCCAGTAGCGATCCATTGGCGGCTCAGCGCAGCTTGATTCGTCACGACGCCGACAGGGTAGCGCGCGAGCTGATGCGGATTTATTTTGCGTAGGCAGCCACTATCGTCTAGCTATTGCAAAAATTTATAGTTTGTGATATAATTCACAAGCTATATTATGGAAAGTAAAGAATCATTAGACAATAACATCAATCTTCAAAATCAAGGCGAAGTTGACTTTTCTCTTGAAAGTAGAGAATCGGCCATGAGATTGGTGGAGACATTTAGCGGAGACCATTTAACTCCGTCGCGCAGATTGGCTGCGAATATTATTATAGAAATGCCAGAAGGCATAGACGGTAGGCAGCGTATTGATTATATTACAAGGGCTCTTGATGGTGCGCCTAAAGAGATTGACCGAGATGTAGTTGTAAGTATATTGGAAGACTATAAGGTCTTACAGGATGCATTTTTATCGTATATTGACGGTGTTGATAAAGATTCACTGGCGGGAAGGGCGCTAAAGCTTGAGGATAATCAAGTGATCCCTGACGATTTAGACGTAGACGGTGATGGCTACAGTAAGAGTCCGTGGGCTGAAAACCCACCAATTCCGGCGCCACATATTGATAACTTAATAAAGATGTTCTCAACAAAAGTCGAGGGTGCTCAGGGTATAGGTCTGGAAACCGCGATGATTGCTGGGGCTATAACTCTAGCTAATCTAAAAAGTACTCCTTATCATAGTGCATTTGCGTATAAATGTGCAGTATTTGCCGAAAACTTTTTAATTCCAGTGTGTAGTATTAGTGGGTTGGATAACTTAGAGTCCGAGCTGAAAGATGAAATTGACATTATGACGGGGCGTAATATTGGAGATGCTTTATACCGCAAGGATGCCCTGAGTAATGATATCGATTCAACTATGAATGAGGTTGATAGGATTGTGTCGTTACATTTTGGAAACAGGCATTCAATCGATCCTGCACGATTTGACTTTGCCATAGGGAATTTTAACGGTGCGCTTTCTGAAATGCTGGGAGAGTCAAATTTGAAGCCTGCCGTAAATACTAATTCTTTGCACAGTACGTTTTTTGGATCTGGTACTGTAAAAACCTCAAGCGGGTCAGAATTAGGAGTAAGGGCTCGAGGTAAGGGTCGTGGCTCATATTGTAAAAAATTACTACAACTTATAGGTTATTACGATACACATTCTCAGCCTCTAAAAGATGTGGGAGAATTTCACCCCATTGACCTATATGGTATGACAGTAATTTGTAATGACAATGAACAATTGGCTGATTTATATGCGGATGCTGCAATTAAAGCTATTGATAGCGGTAAAATTACTCCATATCCAGCTCCGGGTCGAAAAAATGAGTGTTTTGTAATTAAGGGTTCTTTAGATTTCCAGGAAAAGATTCGTCAGAAAATTCTCGATAAAATACCGGACGTTGACATGAGAATGTTTAGTTTTAAAAATAGCGATAGCGGTTTTACTGACGCAAAGATTACGGGATTTTACGAAACGGGTGACGGAAGAATTCCGTATGCTCCGTTTGAGTTGCAATTTTCCACACCACCCGCTCGTTTATTAGCTCGGGCTGGCAAGAAGGCGGCTCATTACTTCTTTAAATTGCGTAAAATCTATGGCGATTTGGTGAGTATGACCGACGAGACGGCTGATGCAACAATTGATATTTGGCAGCGTAAACAGGACTACTTTAATAGTCCTGACGACGACGCCAAAGAGAAGCATCTGACAAATCAGAGTCGTAAGCGTGTACGTGAGTTTAAACGTGCTTACAGGAAGCTAGAGAAAAGGCGTCGCAAGATGGCTAAAAGGGCTATCATTGGTATATAATTATACCAATGATGATCTACTATACTGACGGCTCTGCTTCGCCAAATCCCGGTCCAGGTGGGTTTGCGGTTATTCGTGATCTTCAGCCTTATATTTTGGGGTCGGAAGATGGCGACACCACTAATATTCGCATGGAGGGTAAAGCTTTAATTGCGGCGTTAAAAGATGCTAATGGCACGCCGTGTGTGATTTATTCTGATAGTGAATTTTGGATTAACGTGGTTACCAAATGGGCGCCGGGCTGGGAAAAGCGTGGCTGGACAAAGAAAAACGGTGGTATTAAAAATCTGGATATTGTGCGTGAATTGTACGAATTATATTCAAACTCTCAGGCGGATTTGCGTTGGGTGCGCGGTCATGAGGGCGATGAAGGGAATGAACTAGCAGACGAGTGGGCTAATCGAGCACGTGAAGGCGAGAGATTGGCTAAATAACTGCTAGCGACATCTGGTAAAAATTGCTATACTAGAAAAATGGAAGAAGTGAGGGAAACGACTGATATTTTTTTGTGGGCAAATCAAAATGACGCAAAAAAGAATGATTTACAGATAGAGCTGTTCTTATTTAGCAAAAATTACACGCCGTATTTTATGCCAATAAAAGGCGATGTTGAGCAACAGCTTAGGCCGTTGTTCTTGTTTGATTATATCAATCAGGTCAATTTGGGTGCGGGTACTGGACTGAGCGTTCGCGATTATGAATTGAGCGAATCGGAAGATAATGTTTTACTGAGGACTGACCTGGAGAAGGTTGGGCGAGCTGAAACGCTGATTCATTTGATTGAACATGAGCGTCATGACATCGTGGAGTTTTCGGAAACTGAACACGAATTCAAGCGTATGAAGGGAATTGTGGCGCGATTTACTGACCCGAATAATCCTGACGCAATATTCTACACAGTTAAGTTGATTCAGCAAGGTCAGACACTGAAGAGTGCGTTGGCTTGGGAGTTTTCTGACGGAAAGTTTGGTTCATTTAATGCGGAAGTTGGTTTTAAGGTTCCGGATGATAATCAAGTTTTGATTGTTGGTAAAGATATTTTTGCGTTTAATCCTGGAAAATTTGAGCGAATGTTTGGCTATGAATATAAAAAGCAGGTGATTGCTGATAAAAAAGTAGCGGAAATTGAGAAGGAATATAAGCTAAGTTTTCCGGAGGGAATGGATCTTAATGCGTTGGTGAAGGAGCGCAAAAAGACGATTAATAAATTGCAGAAATTGGAAATCGGCGCAGTTAAACAGGAAGATGTTTTGGACTATGCTGATGAGATGCAATTGGAATTGATGAGCGATGACAACGGCGCGATTATTATCATGGACGGCAATGATTTGGATATGTTTGTAAATCTCATTAACGAGGATTATATCGAGAGTAAAATCACGGGCAAGCGTTACGAAATTAAGTCGAAGAAGCTGCTCGATGAACCAGAAGGCGAACCACCACGAGGCTAAAATGGATCAAGAATTAGCGCTGGCTATTCTGCTGAGCGGTCGGTCGGCGTTGCTGACTGGTGCGGCTGGAACGGGTAAAACTTACCTGTTGAATACTTTTATTGCGCAGGCACGAAAACGGGGTAAAAAGGTGTCGGTAACAGCGACAACTGGTCTGGCGGCGACGCATCTTGGTGGCAATACGATTCACAGCTGGAGTGGTATTGGCGTGAGTGATCATTTGCCGAACAATTTTTTTGAACGATTGTCAAAAACGCGGCGTGATGTGATTTCTAAAACTGACGTCTTGATCATTGACGAGATTTCAATGCTTCACGATTTTCGGCTGGATATGATTGATAAAGTTTTACGAACCGTCAGGGAAAATGATCAGCCGTTTGGTGGTATTCAGCTGGTGATGAGTGGCGATTTTTTCCAATTGCCGCCAGTGAACCGTCCGAACGAGCAGGGCGGCGGTTTTGTGGTTTATTCTGATGCTTGGCAAGAACTTCGGCCGGCAGTTTTATATTTGGAGCGACAATATCGTCAGAATGATGATCGGCTTTTGGAGATTCTGACCGCTCTAAGAACTGGCGATGTTAGGCGACGTCACGTCGAGGCGTTGTTGGCGCGCACGGAAATTGAGCCGCCAGATGGTGATATTACGGAACTACACACCGTAAACGTTGATGTCGATGATATCAATATTCAAAAATTGGCGGAATTGCCGGGAGAAGAGCGTTCGTATCAGCAAACGACGACGGGCTCGAAAATTTATGTAGAGAATCTGCAAAGGTCGGTCCTGGCACCAGAAAATTTGGTGATTAAGCTGGGCGCGTTAGTGATGGCGGTTAAAAATTCGCCGCAAAAATTATATGCCAATGGAAGTATTGGCACGGTGGTTAATTTCGAGCCGTTGACGGAATATCCGGTTGTTGAATTTCGAGACGGTCGTCGGGTGACGATGGTACCGGATGTTTGGGAATTGCGGGACGGAGAGCGTAAACGAGCGAGTATTTCTCAGGTTCCGCTGCGTTTGGCGTGGGCTATAACGGTTCACAAAAGTCAGGGAATGACACTGGATGCGGCTAAGATTGACCTGAGAAAGGCGTTTGTTGAAGGTATGGGTTATGTGGCTTTGAGTCGCGTGCGAGATTTGGACAATTTGTATCTATACGGAATTAACCGTAGGGCGCTGGAAGTTTCTCCTGACGCGTTGGCGATTGACCAGGTTTTGAAGCAGGCAAGTAGAGAGTCTGCTGAGAGATATTAATAGCGTCGGCTTATACTAACCCAACACTAGGCTTTTCCACAAAAATGTGGAAAAGTTTTTATTTGATGCAAAAATGGGTAAAAAGTCAAAAAAAGGGCTTGCAAGTGGGTAGGTGTGGGTAGTATAGTGGAGTCAGTGGAACGAAAGTTGATGGAAAATCACCAACAAAAACAAACATCCACTACAAAAAACAACTAATCTACCACGAAGGAAGGACGACGTGCAGACAGATTACTTTGAGCGTAAGTTGGACGACAAGCGACGCTTGACGATTCCGGCTGAGCTCAGGGCAGAATTTGCATCAGGCGTCGTGCTAACTCGCGGGTTTGGCAAATATCTCCACTTGTATCCACAGCAAATCTGGGATCGGGAAGTGGAAAGCGCTCTAACAGGAAGTATTCTGGATGAGCGAGTTGCCGACCTGAACGTTAAATTCCGACGAGGTAAAACCGCATCGGCGCTCGACCAAAAACAAGGACGAGTGACGATTGAGCAGCATTTGCTCGACTACGCTGGAATTGACAGAGAAGTCGTTGCTGTGCGAGCGGGGGAATATTTTCGGCTAATAGCGGCCGAGAATGCGGAATAGTAGATTAGCTAAGCACTTTAACAATTAAAACCTCTCGAGATCAACTATCTGGGTATTTGAAAATGGCATGTGGCAATTTGCTCCACATTAAAAACGGCAACGCACCTTCCTCAAACACCTCCCAAAAAAACTCCACCTCACACATAAGTCTCTTTGGAAAACATGGTTGTTACTGACAATCAACAAATTTCCACTCTAAGACAACAAAAACAAACAAAACACAAATACAAAAAAGCCAGAATTAAATATCCAGTTAGGTGATCTCGAGCATTATTTCTGTATAATGGAATAATGATGAGTATTAAAGAACATCCACCACAGTCGGAAGAACTCCAAGCGAGCGAACCGATGCATGTTCCCGTACTTTTGGAGATAACCCTTAGCAAGCTGCAGCCAGTCGAAGGCGAGTCGTATCTCGACTTGACGGCTGGCTATGGCGGCCATGCCAGGGCATTCTTAAATAGGACGGATAATTACTTGAGCTCAGTGTTGGTCGATCGCGACGAAAACGCGATTAAGACATTGGGCGATTTGGCTGAAAAAGGCGTAACTTTAATTCACAAAGATTTTGTGAGCGCAGCGCAAGATTTGGTCAAGCAGGGGCGTAAGTTTGACGTGATTTTGGCTGATTTGGGGGTGTCGTCACCGCAGCTTGACAGAGCAGAGAGAGGTTTTTCGTTCAGATTTGACGGTCCGCTAGATATGCGGATGGACAATCGGACGGAAATTACAGCGGCAGATATTGTCAATTCGTATTCGGTTGATGATTTGACGCAGCTGATCATTCGTTACGGCGAGGAAAATCCCGGACGGGCGAGGCGAATTGCACAGGCAATTGTAAAAGCTCGACCAATTCAGGGAACGACTGAGCTGGCTGATCTGATCAAGCAAACCGTTGGTCGCGGTAGCATGAAACATCATCCTGCGACTCGTACCTTTCAGGCGCTACGCATTGAAGTCAATCGCGAACTTAAGCTGATTGAAGAACTATTGCCACTTTTGTCACGCTTACTTAATAAGGGCGGGCGAGTAGGAATAATTAGTTTTCATAGCCTAGAAGACAGATTGATCAAGCGTTACTTTTCGGAACAAGCAACGGCTGGCTATGAAGCTGAGCTGATTGTTCCAGAGAAAAAACCGGTGTCTGGAACTGAAGATGTTCACAATCCGCGTAGTCGAAGTGCAAAGTTTCGATACGCCGTGAAAAAATAAAACAAAAAGAAGGAGGCACAATATGCCAATCCACATCAAAGTAGAATTCCAGAATACAGACAAGGCAGAGACTGTTTCAGTACGCCGCGGCTAAACTAAAGCGTATTCCGGAATATATAGAAAAACCAGCCTGTCTTTAACGGGCGGGCTGGTTTGTTATGCTAAACACAAATATAAACATAAAAGATAGAGACAAATGACAAACACCACCACATTTACTTCACGACGTTCACACGGTCAATTGCGCCGAAATCAGAATTCTACACGTTTTCAGTCTCAGGTCAAACTTGGTCCTGTTGCTCATACAGTGCTGGTTGCATTGATGATTACAGTACTGGGCTTGATTTATCTTACTCAGGCAACCAGACTTACGGCTTATGGCTATGAAGCTCAGAGCCTGGATACAAAAATCACCGAACTAAGCGCAAAAAAGTCAGAATTGGAAGTGCAGAATGCACGCTTAACAGCGTTAGAGAAGGTGAAGAATAGCAATGTCGCTTCAGCTATGACGACGACTGAAACGCATTACGCTCAATAGTGATATAATAAAATAAGCAATATGCAGCGGCTTATTCGTTCAAGAACTGGTTGGTTGGCCATCGCTTTACTAGTAGTGATGGCGGCTTTTGTGTTGCGATTATTTCAATTACAGATTTTGCAATATGGTAAATATACGGAGTTGGCGCGGGCGAATCAGCAGCGTCAATTTATCATTCCTGCGGAGCGCGGGAAAATTTACATGATGGACGGAAAAACGCCAGTTCCTGTGGTGCTTAATCAGGCTGTCTATACGGTGATTGCGGACCCGCAGTCGATTGACGATAAAGAGCGGAATCAGCTTGTTGATAGTCTGAGGGAAATTGCTGGTGGCGAAATGACAGAAAATGTATCTGAAAGACTTAATAATAAAAAGTCGCGTTATGAAGTTTTGGCGAAAAATATCACCAGGACTCAAGCGGAAAAATTGAAAAAGAAAAACTTTGCGGGCGTGTTGTATCAGCAAAGTTCTATTCGAAATTATCCTGAGGGCGAACTGGGCGCGCACGTGCTTGGATTTGTGAATGCGGCTGGTGAGGGTCAATATGGCGTCGAAGGCTCTTTGAATAAGCAGCTTAAGGGTCGGGACGGACTATTGCAATCTGTAACTGACGTGAGGAATATACCTTTGACTGTCGGGAAAAATAATATGCGAATCGAGGCAAAATCTGGTGACAATTTGGCGCTGACGGTGGATAGGAATATTCAGAATCAGACTGAATTGGCGCTGAAAAAGGGAATTGAAGCGGCTGGCGCCACCGAGGGAAGTGTGATTGTTATGAATCCGAAAAACGGTCAAGTTTTGGCAATGGCGAATTATCCGACTTATAATCCAGCGGATTTTGCCAAGCAGAAAAACGGGTCGGTGTTTGTGGACAGCGCGTCGATGGTGCCATTTGAGCCGGGATCGATTATCAAGTCCTTTAGTTTCGCTACGGCAATTGACAAGGGTGTTATTACGCCGTCCAGCACATATAATAATACCGATTGTATTAAAGTCGCTGACCGCACGATGTGTAATGTCTTGAGAGGTTTGGGCGGCACGATGACGATTCAAGGTGCGTTTAACAATTCACTCAACGTCGGCACGATTACCGCGATTCGAAAATTAGGAAATGGTTCGCAGATTAATTTGCCGGCTCGCCAGATTTTGTATGAATATTATCACGATAAATTTGGTTTTGGCGCTAAAACTGGAATTGAGCTGGGCGAGGCTTCGGGCTATATTTATCCGCCAGATAGCGCTGAAGGAAACGAGGTTCGTTATTCGGCTATGACTTACGGGCAAAGTATGAACTTGACTATGGTTCAAGTCGCGGCTGGATTTTCATCGCTGGTTAACGGCGGTCAATATTACAAACCAACCATTCTCGTTGGTGCAATTGACGAATCTGGCAATTTGAAATCGTCGGAAAATAAAGTCATTCGCCAAACCGTAAGCGGCGGTACGTCATCGCAGATGCGAACGATGCTAACGACGGCGCGCCGATCTTCATTCCTGTCAAAGAGCGACAAATCTGGCTATGAAATTGGTGGAAAAACCGGTACTGCTGAAACGGTGGTTAATGGCGCTTACACTCAAAAAGAAACGATTGCTACATATATTGGTTATGGCGGTGGAAAAAATGGCGCCGAATATGTCATAATGGTACGTGTAGCGGCTCCGGGAAAAGGGATTAACCTACAGGGAGATCTCCATGCTGGGCCAATTTTTACGGATATATCCAACTGGATGATTGATTATATGAAAATAGCACCAAAGGAATAAATATGGGAATAGCTTTACAAACAATGACCAACGAATTGACGCACGTATTTTTACTGAGCGTCGGCGCGTTTTTACTAGCGATGTTTTTAACGCCAATTTATACGTTTTTCGCTTATCGATATCGCTTCTGGAAGCGCCAAAGGTCGGAAAGCACTGATGGGAAAAAGCTAAAGGTTTTTGCCAAATTCCAAGCGGCAAAATTGCGGCGAAACATCCCGACGATGGCTGGAGTGATTGGTGTAATTTCAATCTTTGTGGTGACGATTTTCTTCAATTTAGACCGAGCGCAGACCTGGCTTCCTCTGGCGGCGTTGGTTGGTGGCGGAATTGTCGGGCTAATTGACGATATTATCAATCTGCGTGGTCTTGGTGGCGGCGCGGCTGGGCTTCGTAGTCCAGTGAAGTTTGCGCTGATCACGTTGATTGGCGTAGTGCTTGGTTGGTTTTTCTTTGCCAAACTGGGCGTGGCAAGTTTCCATGTGCCGTTTGTGGGCGAGGTGAATATTGGTTGGTTGATAGTTCCGTTGTTTGCATTTGCGGTGGTGGCTACTGGTAACGCTGTTAATATTTCTGACGGAATGGACGGGCTGGCAGGCGGGCTGCTCAGTATTAGCTTTGGGGCGTTTGGTGTGATTGCCTTATTGCAACAACATGTCATATTGGCTGGATTCTGCTTTACGGTTGTTGGTGTGCTTTTGAGTTATTTGTGGTTCAATATTTACCCAGCTCGATTCTTCATGGGTGATGTTGGAAGCTTTGCTTATGGCGCGTGTTTGGGTGTTGTGGCAATGCTGACCGACTCTTTGCTCCTACTTCCTGTGATTGGCTTGCTATTTGTAATTGAGGCGGGATCGAGCTTGACTCAAATCGTCAGTAAGAAGCTGTTTAAGAGAAAGATTTTCTTATCTGCGCCGATTCATCATCACTTGGAGGCGATTGGTTGGCCAGAAACTAAAGTGACGATGCGCTTCTGGGTCATTGGCTGTGTGATGGCGTTTATTGGCGTGATGCTGGCGCTCGCTGGAGGTCATATTGCGTAATTCGGTCGCCAAAACTCGTCAATCTATCGCTCAGCCGGTTCGAAGTCACCGGCCGATGTATCAGATTGTGCTTTATATGGGACTTTTGTTGCTGCTTGGGTTGATTGTTATGTATGCGCTGGGGCCGCAACGCGCTAATGTGATGAACTACGCTTACGGCACGAATTATAGCGATACGTATTTCTTTGGCAAGCAGCTGACGAGTGTGTTTATTGCCATCATAGCTTTTTCTGTGTTTTACTTTACGCCGTACAAATGGTTTATTGGCGAGAGATCAAAATACATTCTTTACGCTGGATTTGCGCTATGCATTTTACTATTTCTCTCAGGCGCGGTACTTCATTTGTCGTTTGCGCAAGAAACTAACGGTGCGTATCGATGGTTCCAATTGGGCGTATTGGGAAGTTTCCAGCCGTCAGAATTGCTCAAATATGGCGTGCTATTGTTTTTGGCGGGATTTTTAGGGCGGCGGTCGCAACAGGGAAAATTAAACGATATCCAGGAAACTATCATTCCGCTAGGTATCATTTCCGGATTGTCACTACTGATGATTGTGTTTTTGCAAAAAGACTTGGGAACGGGAATTTCGTTGATAGCGATTATCTTATCAATGATTTTAGTGGCTGGAATTTATTGGAAGATTTTCAAGAAGATTCTGGCAATTGTTGCGCTTTGTGGTTTGGTGATGATTTTTACGTCGCCGCACCGAATCGAGCGCGTGATGACTTTCGTGCAAGGCGATAGTCACAAAGGGACGAGTAGTCAGGAGAACAAGAATTATCACATTCAGCAGGCCAGGATTGCGATTGGTTCTGGTGGGCTTCTGGGGCTTGGAATTGGCAAAAGCGTTCAGGCGACAGGATATCTTCCAGAGGCGACTAACGACTCAATTTTTGCCGTCATGGGAGAAACATTTGGCTTTGTCGGTTTAATGGCTATATTGGCGCTATTTACAGCTTTATTATTGTCGATTTTGCACGTAGCCGCGAGGCTTCCGAACGTAACGTTGCGGCTAATTGTGGCGGGAATTTTTGGCTGGATTGCCTCTCACGTGATACTGAATATTGCCGCAATGACAGGGTTGGCGCCACTTACCGGAATCCCATTGCCATTATTAAGCTATGGTGGTACAAGCATGTTGTTTATCGCGGCAGCACTGGGTTTAGTTTTCCAAATTTCCAAATATACGTCACATAAAGCATTAGAGGAGGGTGAAAGTGGCCAAGATCTTAGCGGTCGGCGGCGGCTCAGGCGGACACGTTACGCCAGTGGTAGCCGTATTTAGAGAATTACAGAAAACTGGTGATCACGAGCTTCGTTTTTGGTGCGATAAAAAATTTGGCGCCAGCGCGCGCGGGATTTTTGCTAAGTTCGATGAGAATATTCCGGTCGATTTGATTATTGCTGGAAAATTACGCCGATATCACGGAAAAAGTATCTCATTTCATCTACATCCGTCAATTCTATTTCCAAATTTGCGCGACGGTTTTAAGGTGATGGTTGGATTTTTTCAGAGCTTGTTTAAGCTTATGAAGTGGCGCCCAGATGTTATTTTCATTAAGGGTGGGTATGTTTGTTTGCCGGTTGGCTATGCGGCTCGGCTATTAAGAATTCCGTTGGTTTTGCATGATTCTGACGCGCATCCAGGTTTGACGAATCGCTTGCTGAGTCCCTTCGCAAAAGCTATCGGCACGGGTGCGCCGCTTGAATATTACAATTATCCACCAGAGAAAGCTTCATATGTTGGCATTCCAGTTGCGCCAGAATTCCATCCATATTCTGAGGCTGAGAGGAAAGAATTGAAGGAAAAATTAGGCTTTAATGTCAATAAACCGCTAGTTGTTATTACTGGCGGTGGACTCGGGGCCGGGCGAATTAATTCCGCGATTGTAGCAATTAGGAAAAACCTGCTTTCCGAGGCTTCGGTATTTTTGATATCGGGAAATCAACAATATGAAGAAATTCTCAAGCAAACCGACGAGCGAGAAGGCTGGCGATTGCAGGCGTTTGTTCACAACGGAATGGCGGAAGTTTTGGCGGCGGCGGATATAGTCGTGACCAGGGCAGGGGCGACTACCCTTCTGGAATTGGCGGCGCTACATAAACCGACGATTATCATCCCCAACGGCCATTTGACAGGCGGTCATCAATTGAAAAACGCTAAAGTTTACCAGGACGCATTGGCGGCGTTGATAGTTTCCGAAGACGAGTTGGATAAGGACAACCAAATCTTGGCACGAAAAATAATTGGCGTATTAAAATCTCAGAAAATTCTTAAAGGTCTGGGCGACAACTTTGGTAAATTTGCCAAGCCAAACGCGGCTAAAGATATGGCGAAGATTATTCTTACTACGGTGCGAAGGCAGGGCAGGCGAAAGTGAAATTCCCCTTCTCTAAGAAAAAATCGGACGAGAATCTAAGTCGTCGAGAAATCGCGGCGCGTCGTCGAACTGAGAATTACGAGGATTTGCCCGCCCAATCGTATCGTCGGAACAGGACGCTTAATAGTCGCCAAACATCCTCTCCTTTGGAGACTTCTGAGAGACTCGAGACGCACGAATTGGTGAAAAAACGTCGCCGTGTAATGCGGAAAATGCTTGCGACTGCGGTAAGTCTGCTTGTTGTGATATTCCTTTTGTTTCAATTGACAATCAATATTTCAATCCAAACTCCCGACACAAAAAGCTCTAGTAACGCTAATAAATACGTGGGCGTTCTTAATGAATATTACAGCGCTCATCCAGCGGAGAGATTTCGGTTTTTCCTCAATAATAATGACCTAAAGCAATTCTTTTTACAGAAAGCTCCTGAGGTAAAAAATATTCGCGTGGAGGGAGATTTTCTAGCGCGATCAGCCGTTAAATTGACGTTTCGGCAGCCGGTGGCTCAATGGTCTTCTGGAGATAAGATTTATTTTGTTGATGATAGTGGCGTTACTTTTGAGCAGAACTATTTTGCCGCGCCTATGGTTGCTGTTCGTGATGAAAGTGGCCTGCCAACTAGAGGCGGTCAAGAAGTCATCAATCATCAATTCTTGAGCTTCCTTGGTCAAGCTGTGTCTGAATTTTCGCAACATAAAATGAATGTTTCAGAGGTTATTCTGCCAGCTAATACTGTACGCCAAGTCTGGTTTAAGGTCGAGGGCAGGGAGATTCAGATTCGTATGACGGTGGATAGGTCTGCTCAAGCTCAGGTTAAACAGGCGATAGCTACTTTGAATTATTTGGATAATAACGGCGCGAAGCCAGGGTATATAGACGTCAGGGTAGATCAGAGGTCGTTCTATAAGTAGGGCGGTCAACTTCTCTTCTGGATAGAGTAAGTTCTCTTTTTGTTCTATTTCTGTATGGCGTAGAAAATATATATAACAATATAAAAATATGCAAAAGTCAAATAATCGCAAAATGATAAGCTAGGGGAGTAGGGCAATAAAAATATAAAAATGTCAAATAATATAAAATACGTTGTGGAAAACTTAATAAGCTTACGGCGCGCATACTCAGAGTTTATATTGATGTAAAAATATCAATGTAGCACTCCGGTATGTGTAGTGCTGGAATTAAAAAATATTTTTTAAGTTCGTATTTTGTTGGTGTATATTTTTATAAAAGAACAGTATGTTTTATGAAGTTGTATATAGTAGAGAATCCCCTGGCCAAATTACCGGGAAAAAGTTTGTTTTATAAGGTGTTATCGGATATATATAGACATATGTATATTCATCTTTGTACGGCATTTATTATTGCGTAAAAGGTACATTGTGCGACATTAAAATTATATCTAAAACACGACTATTCCATCGTCTTTCTTCGCGATAAATTTATCTCATTTTTACCAAATTAACCTACTTTGTCATTTATTGTTTTATAAACCGCCCTATTTGCTGGCTTGGCGAGTTTTATGTTGTATATTGGTTTATTTGCATTGGCTCGGATTTATAATTTATGTTTGTATCACGCAAAATTTATCAATATAAATACTCAGCCGATTCGGCTTTATGTACGCTTAAAAATTAACTAATAATTAGTTCGTATTTTGTTCTATTGTTTTTTAATCGCTAATTTTGCGAAAGAGCTTGGGTGATTCTGTGCTTAATTATTTCACTGTTCCATTCGCCTGCCTTAAATCGCAGTAGGGGCATATTAGTATTGGCTATGATTGAATTGACAAAATCGTCGCGCGTTTTCCGATCGGGCTGATTGTGAGTATTATCATCAAGTTCAATAGCTATGAGAGGCTTCATATCATTGGTGCAAATTAGAAAATCTACAGATTTGCCGTTTATTCTCGCGAAAGCCGCCTTCCAGTTTTGCCCTTTTATCTCATGGTCTAAAAACATACTTAAATGAGCCTGAGGTATAATTACACATCCGTTTATTGCTTCGTGTAGTGTTTTGTAAAACGATAATTCACTTGGCGTCATTGCACAAGATTTTTTAATGTATACATATTCTTTCTTTATTGGGGTTTTAATCGGGCTTGTGTCGCCGTCAATCCCCTGCCTTGCTTTAATTACCAGAAAAATAATTGCGGCTACTACTATAAATATAAGTGCTTCCATAAGATTAGTTTATCATATGTTGATAATAAATGCTTACGGTTTTTGGGCTTTATCGTTGCGGTGATATAATAAGAGTGATAATTTTATCGGAGATATTTATGGTTTTTTTAAATTATAATAAAGATGAAAAGTTGGAATTCAATTATAAGAGAGCGTGCGGATTGTGGCTAATTGTAATAGCGGCGATTATTTCAATAGCTACTTTAATAGGAGGAAAACAAATAATAAATATGCAAGTATTTAGCATTGGATATGTTATTAGTTTTTTCTCAATCAACATGAATAAAAAGGTGCTGAATAGACTGTCTGATGGCCCTTCGAGTGAATTTCAAAATAAAGTATCCTCGTATGCTGTTGTTTTACTATTTGTTTTAATGGTTTTACTGGGTGGTCCATTCTTTGCAACTGAAAATTGGAGATTGATTTGGCTGGGAGCACTGATGGCAACCGCACTGCATTTCTTCCCCTATTATTTTGTCCATGGAAAGTCAATGATATATCTGGGTCTTATTTGCGCCATTAATATTTTTGTAGGATATATTTTTACTGATATCCCATTAGAGGTGATAGCATATATTGACTCGGCAATTAAACTTGTATTTGGAATGTATTTATTATTTTTTTCGAAGCCGTCAAAAAAGACACCTTAAAAATGAGGTGCCTTCATACAATGACAGTTGCAAATCACAACAACTGTGCAGTCATAATACTACTTTTTAAGAGATTGCGCAAGCCTCCATTAGATATTGATATAATAGTTTTCTTGTCGAGATGAAGTAAAATAATGTTATAGTTCCCTAACAATTTAGATATTGATATAATGAATATAGTAGCCTTTTTTATTATCCTTGCGTTATAGTTCCCTAACAATTTAGATATTGATATAATAGTTATCAGTACAATCGTATGCTGGCGATGGTTATAGTTCCCTAACAATTTAGATATTGATATAATAATAGCAGACTATTGGAAAGTTGAAATAATGTTATAGTTCCCTAACAATTTAGATATTGATATAATATATCTTTGTTGTCTGTAAAGTAAAATCCTGTTATAGTTCCCTAACAATTTAGATATTGATATAATAATGCTTCACGGGCTTCTGTAGGTTTTTGGGTTATAGTTCCCTAACAATTTAGATATTGATATAATCGATACGCATAATTGACCATGCTAAGCGTTGTTATAGTTCCCTAACAATTTAGATATTGATATAATACTTCCTTAAATCCCCCTCTGTTATGAGGGGGATTTTTGGTTAGAAAAATGCTAATTGCCCAGCTGGAACGGACTTTTCTTGGGTGGTTTTTTCGCCAACAATAACATGCATGTGTGTAAATTGATGCTCTGTTAAATAAAGTAATCGCACCGATCCGCTGTCTGGAGCGTGCCTCTTAATTCGCATCATATGTTTTTCTGCAACGTCACGATTTGGACATAGTCGCGTATATATGCTGTATTGGAGCATGTCAAAACCGTCGTCCAATAAGAATTTACGGAACTGTGTGGCGGCCTTGCGCTCTGTTTTGGTATTGGTCGGCAAATCAAAAAATACTGCGACCCTCATAAGTTTGTATGACATCCTTTTTACTGGAGGACGATTTTTGGTAGAAGAAGCTTATCTGCCTCCTTTGTCTCTATACATTCAATAAAGCTCTCAATCGTTCGCTCAACCGAATGTCTCACGGTAAACTTCTTACCGTTCATTATAACATAATAATTTAATATGTCAATAGCGAGTTGTCTGTCATGCTTAGTGAGGCTGGAATCCGAGTCTCCGGTGTGGTGCGGTGCGACATTCTCTAAAATGTACATATCAACGACAGCGCGATAAGGTTCGATTAAGTCGTCGGCTAGGTTGAAACTGTTGAGTTCATTGTGGTGAAATAGCCCCTGTGAGGCAACTAGTCCGCGAGCAGCAATATGTCTGGCAATGTGACTTCGCACCATAGCGTAGCCATAGTTTAATACGGCATTGTGCCAGATTGGCTTGCGGCGTGTGGCGTCGCCCAGTATTTGGTCGAAATAGATTCTGGCAGCAATTGACTCGCGATTGCTGGTGTCGCCCGATTTAACATCGTTAGCTAAAGACCGCAAAGTGGAATCGTCTAGTCCGCGAGATCGCAAGACGTCTGCTTGATTTGTGATTTTACTGATAATAATTTGTTGCCATAGTTGCTTTTTTAATGGTTGACTCATGGACAATTGTTGACGCGAAACTTTAGCTTGGCGCGAATGCTGTGAATATGGCAAAAGTACGCTGGCTGGTAAATGCTTTTCGTCGCATATTACAGTGGTTGTTCCTTTTGTAGCTAATGCTGTCAGCAAATTTGTCGTGATAGTTGATCCGTAATTGTCTAAAATTAAGGCGTCAATATCTTCAATTGGAAGAGTCGATTCCATCTCCTGTGTAATCACTAGTTGATTATCACGCACGCTAAGTCGTGCAGGATTTTCGATAGCTACGACGCGCCAGGCCATACAACACCCTTGCTAAAATGCACGTCTCCCAGTACATCTACTTTATGTATCTTTAGATAATTAATGCCAGACAGCGATTCTCGTTTTACTGTAGATTTTGAATTCCTAGAACTGTCTGCGGCTAAGTGGCTCTTGATGGTTATACGATTGTCGCCTTCAAATTGAACAAAATACCCAACAAAAGTTTGACTGTCTTTCTGTATTGTTATTAGATCGCCCTTGTACAAATAACCGATAAAATTAAAACTATTATCGATTTTTGATACTTCCTTTAACGGTTTTAGGAGTTCCATCGGCTCTTTATTTTCTAGTATGTTTATGCGATAGTCAGGTATCATATATATTTGGTTATCTTTTTTATATACGCGAATACGAACCATCTCAGCAAGGGTGACTGGTGCATTTGCCTTACGGCCAACAGAAACCACACCCTTCTTTTCGTAGACTTTAACTGCGGCTACAGGTGAAATAGGATTACCATTTTTGTCCTGTTCGGGACCTTTATACAGCTTAAATGGAGGATTAAAAGCCTTTTTTGCATCTCCGTTACACTCATTAAGTCGAGCTAGTAGTTTTTCGTATAGACTAGATCCATTTTTATTTTTCTGGCTATCAAACTCTTCTTTTGCAAGAGAATTTTCTAGTCTTTGTAGGGTTAGCTCAGTTAGTGGAATTCGTATGAGGTTTTGTCCGTTACGATTTCGGTTAGATCGCAATTTTGACTCATGTGCTTCTCCTCGTATTTTGTGTCTAATCTCTCTTGAAACGAAAATTGGTTTTACGTTTAATCGAAACTCTTCGTCGTAGTTATCAAGTCCGCGTAGTTCATTTTGTAGCGTGGCGATATCAGTGTTGAGGCTGCGTTTCCTTATTTCTTTACTAAAATCTGTCCATGGGTCTGGAAAGCGATTTTTGGTCTCTTTATCGCTACGCAGCTTGAAATATTCGGCTTGTGCGAGGTCTTTTTGCGTCTGGGTAAATGTCACTTCATTAGTAATTTCGCCAGTATTCTCGTCGGTAGATTGTAATAAAGTTTGTCGTTTTTCATCAATTGTTTTAGCGTTATTCAAATACAGTTTCATCTCCTGCTCTTTCGAGAAGAGATTTGCTTGATAGACAATCTTTGGGCTAATTGCCGCTACAACTGCCGCATCTTTGGCGTGATGTAGAACGTCCTCACTACGATCTTTAGCTAGACCCCAACGCTTGCGTAGATACGCTGTCGTTGTTCCGCTTGGTGCAATTACGCGCTGTTTTTCTTCACCTTCCGCAAAGTCAACATTTTGGCGTAAATAATTCTGAATAAATCGTGTGATGTATCTAGTATCGTTTAAGGCTCGTACGTTCCAGCTGTCATTTTTATAATCCTGCAGAAGCAGATTTTGCTTCTTCTTCATTGCATAGCCATTATATTTGTAATTGATGGCATTTGTGGCCTTATCGTCTGTTTTAATATCGCGTGTCTTATATATAGACTCTACTCTGGCGACGAATTCTTTCCAGCGGTTTTCATCTGCACCAAAATATTCAAATGGAGTTTTATTGCTCTTTTTCTGGTTTTCCTCTGTCAGCACTAGCACTTTATTAGTTATCCCATCATTATTGGAACGTGAAAACGGTACGATGTGGTCTATCTGATATGCATTGTCGTCTTGTAACATCGTGTCAAAATCGATTGGTTTTCCAGAATATGGACAAATACCGTTTTGTTCGCGATAGAGCTTAACTTTAATAATTTGCTGACCGTTAAAATCGGCGTTTTTATTAAGAGGCACATTAAGTTCTTTAAGGTGGCTGAGAAGTTGCTTGCCGCCCTTGGTTTTTGGCGATGCTTCATATCCATCAGCGATTATAGATTTAATGTCTTCGTTATATCCTTGATTCTCTTCGTTTTCTTTTTTAATTGCGTTGCGTTCTTTGAAGTTTTTTGCCAAGTCGCGAGCAGTTTCAACTTTAATGAAATATGGCTTACCGTACTTATGTTCAATGGCGCGAACAACCTTCAGTGTTTGCGATATGGCACGTTTTACGACAGGATTAGTGATTTGCTCTAGGCTAGCTGATTGTTTCTTGAAGTCATAACCAGCGGCTTCACAGGCTTTATCATAAGTCATACCATTAAGAATGTGCGGTGTGATTTTTTGTAAAGCTTTTATTGACAGATGACAAAATGACCTAAAATTAGTAGCTTTAATTTTGATAATTGCGTTTTTGGCGTCATCAGAAATTGGCAATGCATTTAATTCGGCTTTAATTCCTTCGTCAGATTTTTGTGTAGTGAGAATATAAGCGATTTGATTGATTGTTGATTCGTTGTCAATTTTCGCCCAATCTTCTGGTAGATTTTTCAGCGCCGCTTTAATGTCGCTATACGCTTTTAAGCCACCGAATACATTTCCTTCTCCGAATTCATCGCCATCCTTTTTCTTTCCGTGTGTATATTTTGGAACATAATCTTCGCTAATTCCCGCAATGCTACGCACTTTTTTATATGTTAGGCTTTTTTGATTTTTGGCGGCTTCGATAACTTTATTTATCTGATCTGAAGATAATCTTATCTCTAGATTTTCTCGCTTTGCCTGGCGCTTGCTGGCGTCACGAGGTATGAATACTAGATGCGATAAGTCGCTTGCCAAGCGAAAAATTTCGAAGCTGTAGCTAGCTCTTGGTGCTCGTTTTTCATTTTCTTCAAAGGTACAATTCCCGACCATTTTTTTAATCAGCTCTTCAGTCATAAATGGGCGCTGGTACATAATTGCTGATACATTTACGACATTTTTGTCATCGTCCAAGCCGTAAAGCATTTCATTGATCGCTGTATCGGAAACGCTTTTTAAGGCATAGCTTTTCTGGACCTCAATAATCTTTTCTAATTCGTGCAAAAAATCATCACGAGAAAAACTATTAGTGTAATCGTCACGCTTATTGCGTTTATGTGACGCAAAGTTTTTATCGCGACTCAGAGCCTCACCGACAGTTTTATATCCATTCTCGGCGAGGAACTTTTCATTAGTTTTCAAGGCTTTTGACACACGGCCACCTTCTTTTTCCGACTCTTCCTCGACTTTACGATTCGACTTAAATCCACGTCGTTTGGCGATTTGATACATGACCTTGAGCAGTTCCTCTGGAGATAATTCTTCGGTGAGCGCTTTTGAACGGAGAGCATATACGTCTAATTTGTTAAATTCGGATTTGTCACTTAACACTTCTTCGATTCGATCTCTGGTAAGAATATTTTGGTCAATAAAGAATTGCTTCAAATTATTCAAGCGTTGACGGCGTCGTTTTAAGCGACGGCGAGCTGACCTGGCATCGCGGCGAGGTTTGGCAAGCGAATCTCCGTTTTGTGGATCTTCTGGTTTTTCAAAAATGCGCACCCCTAAATCATGGATGCGCTCTTTATCTAAGTCTAATACCGCCCAGCCGATTGAAGATGTCCCAATATCTAGACCTAGTGAATATTTTTTTGGTGAATATGAATATTTTTGAGTCATGATGGTCCTTTTTGTGAGATAATTTAATGCAATTATACAACCAAAATAGAATATTTGAAAGCGTAAATATTTTACTCATAAAAAAGATAATCCGCTCAACAAGTGAGCGGATTAGAGCTTTGCTTTAGTATTTCTACTAAATTATTATAGAAACCTAAAACAACTTAGATATTGACACAATCCTTACTTAAGGGACTGTAACTACAGTGTACTCTAATCAATGTTATTGCGCAAGTATTATTTTGGTCGTATTTTGACAACTGAGCGGCACTGGCACGGTTACCACCGCCGTCGACATTCTGGGATTCTTGTGTTATATTACGAGCAGAATCCTCTAGATGGTGTAACTCAGTTGACGGGTTCGTCCCTGCTGGCTCCATGGGGGATTTTCTTATTGTGGCGTGATCATTCTTATCATTGACATTCTGGACTTCTCGTGCTATATTTTCACTAGAAAAGTCGCCTAGTCCCCGTTTGGCTTGTCCACGGGGCGCACCAATAAGGTCGCCTGGGCGGCTTTTTTCTTGGCTTCGCATGTTACCTCTATAAATTACCCTCATAGAGAGTATTTCGCCCTATTATCTGTCTTCTAAGAAATTTACAGGCTATTTGATCGTTGGCATTTTGAGGATTGTTTGCTACAGTAAAACCAGAAGAATCCCCACTTAAATCCCGGTAATGGGATTCGGGGATTTTTCTGTATTATTTGGTTATAATTCCCTAACAATCTAAATACCGATATTACCTAAGAGTCGCGTTTCACCTTTACTCCTGACGCCCTAGGGGTGATATAATTACTATAATATGCATGCGTCCGCGGTCCAATCTATAACCATAAAAGTGAGCGAAGTTGATTCTGCTTTGCTTAATGACGCGGATGAGCTGCAGAAATTGTTAAGAAATGTTACGGAATTGGCTGGCTTACATTCTTTGGAATCGGTGATGCATCAATTTTCTCCGCAAGGAATTAGCGCCGCCCTGCTTTTGTCGGAGTCGCACATCGCGATTCATACGTGGCCAGAAAGCGGCGTGGCGTATATAGCGATGACAACTTGTAAAATGCTGGATGATGATAAATTGCAACAAGTAAAAGAGTTGATTGCACGGCTTCTGGGTGCAAAAAACATAATTATGAAAGAAATGGCATTGTAATATGAAACGAACCAAGGCGCGACTTAAAATCAATCAAATATTGACTGGAAAGAAAACTAATTTACGAGTTGTTGGATGTTTGCTTTTTCGCGAATGGGATAAGAAAGACAAGCGATTTTACTATTGGGAAGAGTGGGAGATTACAGGGCTGGCTGATTATGATAGCTGGGTGGAATATGATCACAGCGATCAAACCGTTTCTCTGTACGAGCCGATTCGCTTCACAAAGGCAATTGATCCGGCTCAACTAGAAAAAGGTCAATCATTCACAGTTTCCGAGCAGGATGGAAAAGACCATACAGTAGTAGTTGATGAAGTTGGCGTGGGCGAAATTGTTAATATTAAGGGTAAGAATACCTATCAAGTTTTCCCGAAAGAACTGATGGCCTATGCTACTCTGAAAGATACGGGTGCACCAAAAAATCGCCAGCTGATAACAATTGAGAAGTACAATAATCGCGAGTACGACGCTTACCGTAAGATTCAATTAAGCGACAAAGAACAAAAGAAGATGTTTGGCAGGACAATTAAGCCAATTAACTGGTCAACGATTATAATTACGATTATAATTATTGCTATCTTTTTGTTTATATTCTTCTTCGAAGATAATAGTGACGGAGGTCATGGTGGTGCGCGTGGCGTCTATGGTGGCAGCAGTGGTGGATTCGGTAAATAAAAGGAGTTATTTATGTCACGATCAAACACGGAGAAACGAGAGCAAGTTGCTTTATTTGCAGCGGCAATTTTAGTAGCAATCGGTGGAATTATTTATGAATTAATCTTAGGTGCGGCCGCGTCATATTTGGTGGGCGATTCGATTCTGAGCTTTAGTCTGGCAACTGGCGTGACGTTATTTGGAATGGGAATCGGTTCGCTACTCGTTAATTACATAAAAATTCATCCAGCAACCAGCTTCGCTGCTAATGAAATTATTTTGGGGTTAATTGGTGGAAATTCGGTAATGTTGATGTACCTAGGGTTTGTATTTACCCGCTCACATTGGCTGATTTTTGCCAGCATAAGTCTGGCGATCGGCATTTGTATTGGACTGGAAATCCCGCTCTTAATGAAGATGTTTCAGGAATTCGGGCGCAAGTCTTCGGTGAAATTATTTAGTAAGATTTTAGCGCTCGATTATTTTGGGGCGTTAATCGCATCACTATTATTCCCACTTATTATGCTACCTTACCTTGGTTTAATGCGTAGTGCGTATTTGGTGGCAGCTCTTAATATTGCTGTGGCGGTTTTGATTTTAAAACAAATGAAGGCTTCGAAAATTATTATGACAATTAGCGTTATTGCAACAATGTTGCTTTTGGGATTCTTCATTTTTGCGACGGAAATTGAGCACGGAATTGACAAGCGAACATATAAAGATCCGGTGATGTGGCAGCAGCAGACGCCGTATCAGAAAATTGTCCTGACGAGATATAAGAATGACACGAGGTTGTTTTTAAACCGCAATCTGCAGTTTTCCAGCCTTGACGAAGCGCGTTATCACGAAACATTGTCTACTTCCGCTCTGTCTTCAGCCGCCAATCCAAAGCGCGTGCTGATTATGGGCGGCGGCGACGGTTTGCTGGCTCGGGACGTTTTGAAGTATTCCAGCGTTGAGCATATTACGTTGGTCGATATCGATGAGGTGATGACTAATCTGGCGAAAACTAATCATCTTCTCACTGATATAAATCAGCGCTCGTTGCATGATCCGCGCGTTTCCATTGTCAATCAAGACGCTTTTCAATTCGCCTTTTCTACCAAGGATAAATATGATGTTGTGTTGATTGATCTGGTGGATCCGTCGAATGAAAAATTAGCCAAGTTATATTCCGAGCAATTATATCGTCAAATCGGCAATATTTTAACGGAGCGTGGCGTTATGGTGACGCAAGCGACGTCTTCATTTTTCTCTCCGCACGCTTTTTATATGGTGGCAAACACCGTCAAATCATCTCATCCAGAGCGATATGTGACGGCGTTTTCGGTGAATGTGCCGTCATTTGGCGAGTGGGGTTTTGTGTTGTCTGCGCCGCAAGCCGAGGTCGTGGCTAGCCAGCCATTGCCGAAAAACCTACGATATCAAAACCAAAAATTGCTCACTTTCCTGACTAAACAAAACGCCATATCGGTGCCATCTGGACCGACTTCTACGTTGGTTTCTCCGCGAATCACCGATGTTTACAATTCCGATATGCGTCAGTGGCGATACGAATAGTTTTTAGGCGGCGGTAGTGTTCTTTTTTCGTCGGCGACGTCGACGTTTTGGCGTGGCTGAAGCTAGCGGTGTAACTGTGCTAATTGCAGTTTCTGTAGGTGCATTATCATTGCCGCGAATTTGCAAAACAACTTCGCCATCGTTTGCTGCGGGTTGCTGCTTTTCCGGTTGGCTATTGACCGCTGGAGCGTTGTTTGCGGGCTGCGGTTGAGGTTTGGCTGGTTGCTTTTTTTGGTTGCGAATAGGCTTTATTGTGGCATCAATTTCCTTCTCGACATCTTCCCTGTTTCGCGAATACATGCGACGCGAATGTTCAATAATGTGCGGTGTGTTGTCGGCTTGGCTTGGCGGAAGTTCCAATGTGCGGGCAGAAAACGCGGGAGTTTTTTCGCCGCCGATAACCATATTGACAACGAAATTACGATTGTGCATCTGAAGTAGATCGATTGCTTCGAAGTTCGGCTCGAATTGCTTGGCAAGAATCGGTGCATCGTCAGCAGAAACTCGGAAAGAAATCATAGTGCCGACGTTTCCAAAAACCGCATCGCGAACCGTGTCGCTCATCTGGGAAATGTACTGATTGGCAACGGTTAAGTTAAGGCCATATTTTCGAGCCTCGGATAGAATGGTCGCAAACGAATCGGTGGCGAAGTTCTGAAACTCGTCGACATAAAGATAGAATGGGCGGCGGTCGCGGACGTCAGGAATGTCGCTTCGAGACATGGCGGCAAGCTGAATTTTTGTGACCAAAAATGAACCGAGGATGGCGGCATTATCTTCACCGATAAGACCCTTGGACAGATTGACAATCAGAATCTTTCCTTCGTCCATAATCTGGCGAATATTGAACGTGGATTTTGGCTGCCCGATGATATTGCGGATAATTGGATTGGCGGTGAAAGCCCCGACTTTATTTAAGACTGGCGCAATTGCCTCGGCGACAAACTTGTCATTCCAGCTGGCAAATTCAACATTCCAGAATTGCAAAACCACGGTGTCTTGGCAATAAGTCAGCGTTTCTTTTCGGAATTCCTTATCTGTTAGCATGCGAGTAATGTCAAGCATTGTCGCTTCTGGTCGATCTAACAAAGCCAAAATAGTGTACCGCAAAATATACTCAAGTCGCGGTCCCCACGAATCGCCGAAAATACGCTTCAAAACGCCGATGATCTCTGACGAAATGTTAGTTTTTTGGTTCGGGTTCGTGACTTCCAGTGGGTTGAATCCCAGAGGATACGCGGTGTCGGCTGGATTGAAATAGATCACGTCGTTCAATCGGCTGCCGGGGATAAATTTCATGTTGTTGATTGCGAAGTCGCCGTGCGGGTCGATGATGGCATATCCTTGATTATGGAAAATGTCGCTTAAGGCAAAGAGCTCTAATAGTCCACTTTTTCCGGCGCCCGTTTGTCCGATTATGTAAACGTGGCGTGAGCGGTCATAGCGTAACATGCCGAATTGGTGGCTGATGCCGCGGAAATTGGTGACGCCAAAGGCGGAAATTTGGTCATCGTTGACGTCTTCGCCGGTTAAGACTGGCAATTTGGATGGCGGTTCTGCGGTTTTGGAGCTTGCCCAAACTATATTTGGCGTTTCAACATTAGTGTGTGGCAAGTGAAAAACTGACGCCAACTCTTCTATGTTTAAGATGAAGCCGTCACCGATGAACGAACGTTTGCGATATTTATCAATAAATTCTTTACCAAACGCGCCTTTGACAGCATGGAATCCGTTGAGATTAGTTGAGTTGAACTGCTTAAATGTACCGACAAGCGCCTGCATACGAAGCTTAGCGTTTGTCTGACTTTCGCCCATATAAACCAAGCGAATCTTCACTTCATAGCCGAGCTTGGTTGCCTTTTTCTCTGCTTCAGAAATGCGAGTTTTATCACGGTCCGACAGCTCAACGGCTGTCGATTGATTTACTCCCTGCTCTGGTGGCTGCCATAATGCGCCAAGTACGCCGATTAGCCACTGCATACTACCGCCGAATCCTGGCAAGGAGAACATTCGCCCGTTTTTTATGCTATTTATATATCGATCTGCAGCGTTTTGCCAGTCATCTGGGATTGGTCTGACTAATACCTGAATCCACAATTCCTCACCGGTAGTTTCCAATTTTGCCAGCGTACCCGTAATGCCTGCCAGCGGGTCGACTTCGAAGTTTTGGAAGGTGCGAATCGGGAGAAATTCATCTGTGGTTAATGTCAATTCTGTCGAGTAAGCAACTTCATGGTCGCGCTCGTGCTCAGTGTAATCTTCGTCGGCTTGGTGAATTTGAACGGTTGGGTATTGAGAATAAATCTGTCCCTCGACAAAGCTCTGCAGGGTTTTTGGCACCCAAACATAAAAGCGAATTTGTCCATTGACTGAGGCGATTTCAAAGCTGATGTGCTCTTGGTGTCCGCCAGATAATCGCAATTCTTTATTGTCGCGAAGAATTCCGTGCAGTGAAGCGAATAACTGTTCGGCGGCAAGCTCTTGCTTGTCATTGGTGCGTGGGATTTCCAGAACCAAAAGCACACTCTCAACTGGGGTGAAATCTTCTATCTTTCGATAATTCCGCCACGTCAAAAACATCAGGACTGCCACGATTGGCATCCAAACATACCATTGTAATAACGTACCGATGATCCAAGAAATAATCTGCATTATGTGTAAATTATCTCACCTCTGAAAGAAGTTTGCAACTTAGCTTAAGCGGCTTCTTCAAAAACGTATGTGGCTTTAGCGACGCGTTTGAATTGTGGCTTTGATTGAAGGTTTAATAGAATAGTAGTTTCCTTGACTTGTCGTTTGTCGAGGACTTGACGAACGATTTCATCACGGTGAAGCGGAGTTTCGGAATTCTTCAAAATATCGGTAATGATATCTGCTACGGTTCCGCGGCTGTAGCCCCAGCTGGCAAGCGCGTAAATACCGCGGCCGATTAGAACAAAGCGCTTATCTTTAATAAGTTCATTGTGAATTGCCTGCGTTGTAACGCTTCGGCGGTTAAATTCGCTGTCCCGAATTCCTTTGGCGATGTCGGAAAAATGCATCGGCGAGCCGTTGGTGTCCAGAACAACGTAGATTTTATCGCGGATGTTCTTTGGGTTAACGGCTGGCCATTTGGCTAGTCCCCACTGATCGTTTAAGCTGGCCAATTTTTTACTAACAGTAGCCAAGGCTGCAATGTTTGAAGGATGTTCATAGTCCAATTTTTTGTGCAATTCTTCTGCGGTAACGGGTTCGCCGTGTTTTTTGATTGTCTTTACAACTTCTTCGACTCTTGCTCTAATTTGCTTTTCATTGCCGAGAGTGTCGATCGCTGCCGCCTGGTAATAATCGTCATTCTCTGTAACAATTGTGATGTTTTCTGCCAGCTCAGAAATGAACGCCACACGAGCGCGGTCAATTGCAGTAGCTTCTTTACCGAGGAAATGTGACGCCAAATCCTGCATACGCGCAACTCGTCCCATCTCAGACAAGCTCGAAGTAATTTCTTTTTCCATAGCAATAACCGAAGGAAGTTCTCCCTCGGCGACAGCTGCACGTAGACGCGTTAAGATTGCTTTTTCTAGCTGACGAACGCGCTCGCGAGTAATGCCGAACATATCGCCAATTAACTCTAACGTTTCTTTCCGGTCGTACAAACCAAATCGTCGAGAAATAATTTCCTTTTCGCGCTCTTGCGGAATCTTAGAAATAATAGTATCGACGACAGAATTTAATTTGGCGCTTTGCTCGGTTTTTGCTGTCTCGCTCATGCTACTAGAAACATCCTCTCTGCCTCACCACAGGTTATATTGATTGAAAATATGTTTTTAATTATACAATTGCATTTGACAAAAGTCAATAGGTAAATGCCATAATTGCTGATATAAATTATAGCATTTATTTTACGTTTTTTGCAATAGATTATATGAAGAGTTTTTATTATCCGGAATTATTGGATAGTATAGAAAACGCTATTTCTTTTTAGCGGATGTTTTGGTGGCTTTTTTAACTGCGCGTTTGCGAGTTGGTTTTGCTGTTGTGGTGCTTAATAGCTCCAGAGCTTTTTCGTGAGTAATAGTTTTCGGATCTGTGGCTTTAGGGATTTTAACGTTTTTGGCGCCGTTGGTAATGTATGGACCGAATCGACCATTGAGAACCTTAATTCCATCTGGAAATTCGGCGATATTCTTAGCGGCTTCGGCTTCTAATTTGGCGGCGTAAAGTTCACGTGCCTTTTCTAAAGTAATGCTGTGAGGATCTTCTGGCTTAATGGAAACGAATAATTTGCCAACTTGAATATACGGACCGAACCGTCCAATATTCGCCTTAATATCTTGCCCGTCCTCTGTTTGTCCGACGATGCGTGGCAGCTTGAACATTTCCAATGCTTGCTCTAAGGTTACCGTTTCAATCTTCGCGCCTTTTGGAAGCGGCGCAAAGCGAGGCTTATCTTCATCTTCAGTTGCGCCCAGTTGCAGCATTGGACCAAATCGCCCAAATCGCGCAATAATCGGTTTATTTGTTTTTGGGTCAATTCCCACTTCGCGATTAGCGCCGACTTTGCTCCGGTCAATTCCGCCAGATTGCTCGATTAATTTATGGAAAGGCGTGTAAAATCCGTGCAACATTGCGCTTTTTTCCAGATTGGCACCGGCAATTTTGTCAAATTCCGTTTCAACGTTGGCGGTAAAATCGTAATCAACAATTTGCGTAAAATGATCCGTCAGGAAATCGGCAATCAGTTCGCCGCTTGGCGTTGGAATAAGCTTGCCGCGTGTCGAGCCGGTTTTTTCCTGGACAATACTTCGGCTAACTTCTTCGCCGTTATAATTCAGGACAATTACATCTCGTGGCTGACCTTCGCTGTCGCCTTTTTCAACATAGCCGCGAGTTTGAATAGTGTCAATAATCGTAGCGTAAGTTGACGGACGACCGATACCGAGATCTTCCAGTTTCTTGACTAGCGAACCTTCGGTGTAGCGAGCTGGTGGTCTGGTGAATGTTTGACGAGCTGTAATGTCGTGAGAATTGACTTCATCGCCAGACTGCAACTTCGGTAGAAGCTCATCTTTATTGCCGCCGTAAACGCGTAAAAATCCGTCAAACGTAATGACTTCGCCCTTCGCTTCAAACTGAGCGGGCTTTTTGCTTTTTGGTAATTTTTCACTCTTGATGTCGATTGTGATAGTTGTCTTTTCTAGTTTTGCCGGCGACATTTGCGACGCTAAAGTTCGGCGTCGAATTAGGTCGTATAATTTCTGGTCATAGCTATTGTTAGACGCGGTTTCCAGAGTGATGTCCGTCGGGCGAATGGCTTCGTGGGCTTCTTGGGCGGACGCGGATTTGGTCTTAAATTTACGAACCGTTGAGTAATCTGGACCGTAAAGACGCTTGATGAAGTCGGTGGCCGCCGCGATGGCTTGACCGCTCAAATTCACGGAGTCAGTACGCATATAGGTGATTTTTCCGTCTTGGTATAATTTTTGCGCCGAAGCCATAGTTGCTTTGGAGCTGAAGCCAAGTTTAGAGTTGGCTTCCTGCTGCAAGGTTGACGTTGTAAATGGTGCCGCTGGATTGCGCGTTCCTGGAGTTTTTGAGATATCACTAACAACAAATTCGGCGGGTTTCAGGCTATTTAAGAACTCGTTCGCCGCTTCTTCTGTATCGAATTTCTGATTAAGCTCGGCCTTGAATTCTTGATTGTCGTGAATAAAAATGGCAGTAACTTTGAATTGAGAATTGCCCTCAAACTTCATAATTTCTCGTTCGCGCTCAACGAGTAGCCGCACTGCTGGACTCTGAACGCGGCCAGCCGACTTGCCGCCCGGAACTTTCTGCCAGACGACTGGGCTGAGCTCAAAACCAACCAGTCGGTCAAGAATTTGCCTGGCTTGTTGCGCTTGAACCAAATTCATATCCACGGTTCGCGGATTCTTAATTGCATTAGTTATGGCGTCTTTGGTGATCTCATGAAAAACAATTCGCTTGGTTGTTTCAATTGGAAGATCTAGCACCTTACATAAATGCCAAGCAATGGCCTCTCCTTCGCGGTCTTCATCGGTTGCGAGCCAGACGTTTTCCTTGCCGACTGCCTTGACATTTTTCTTTAGCTCGGTGATAACTTTCTTTTTCTCAGGATCAACTTCATAAATTGCGAAAAAATCGTTAGCCACGTCAATCGGCGGCGTTCCATCCTTCGTCTTTTTAACAATCGAGCGAATATGCCCGACGCTGGATAATACATGAAAATCCTTGCCGAGGTATTTCTCGATGGTTTTAGCTTTGGCTGGTGACTCGACGATAACGAGATTTTTCATAACTTTATATTATAACAAATCACTATGTAGCTACAATAACAATCTCTATTGACGGCTAGATTCTCCAATGCGACCAAGTAGTGCCGCTATTCCAAGACTGCGATCAACTGCCGTATTTTGGTGCTTTTCTGGGTTGTGGTTATTGCCGCTTGCTCGTCTGATATAGCTTGCTGTCGATAGTGTCGCAGGAATTATAGCAGTTGCCGCTGCCAGCCCACCTAGTACCCTGGCTGTGTTGCTAGTTTTTCTTAAGCCGTGCAGCTCAGCAAATTTACCGGCAGAATATAATATTAGAGATGTAACCTCCATGGCCATGGCTATCTTGCCACTTTTTTCAGGCGCCTGTGACATGTCGGGGTTGTCTATATGAGTTTTTATTGAACACGCTGCATTGATAGCGTTAGACGCGGCAAAGCCACCAAGTACCAATTTTGGAGCTGTGTCTGCGTTATACATGTTCCATATAGTACAGAATACTTTGATTTTATCTCCAGTATGGTCAACAATTTTGCCTAGTTTAGTTTCTCCTCCAGTTGCCCTGGCTAGTTTGCCGTCTAGCGCATCCATTACACTGCCAATAACGAAAGCGGCAAATCCTTTAAATGTAGTAGGGTCCTTTATCCCAATGCACGCAGCGGCAGTTCCGATGATGCTAAGTAGCGTTGGGGGTATGCCTTCTATGCTAAAAAATGGCTCTTCTCCTTTTTTGTCTGTAATGTCATTTTCTGGATGTAAACTGTCGGGGCTTCTCATAAAGTAGCATTATATAATAAAACTACCGTAACGTCCAGTTGTTCGCCCCGAGAGGCTTAATCACTCCGTTGATTTCTAGCATTGTGAGCGCCGTGGCGAAGTCTGACGCGGATAATCCGGATTTTTGTTGAATTTCGTCGCCGTCACGCAGCCCTTCTGAGATGAGTTTTATGATGATGCCCTCTTCAATTGTTGCGCTGGTTGCTAATTCTTGGTCGCTGTCTTTTTGTAATTTCTCTGGCGCGATGATTGATAAAACATCGTCGGCGTCCGTCACCAAATACGCTCCCTGCTTTAATAAAGTGTTACAGCCAGCCGACAACGGGCTGGTTATGTTTCCGGGAACTACAAACAAATCTCTTCCCTGATTCAGTGCGTGCGAGGCTGTGTTTAATGTGCCGCTTCGCTCGGCGGCTTCGGTGATAATAATTCCGTCAGCTAGCCCACTAACTAAACGATTTCGCTCCAAAAAACTCCAACGATTGACTATTTTATTATCGCCCTTCATCCATTCTGAAATGACCGCGCCGCCCCGCTCTATGATGCTCATGGCTAGTTGATAATTGGTCCGCGGTGAAATATCAGGAAGCTCGTTTGGGACGACCGCCACGACCGTTCCGCCAGCTTCAATCGCAGCTTTTTGGGCAATGCAATCCACGCCTAGCGCCAACCCACTCACGATTACACATCCGGCTTTTGCCAGATCTGTTGCCAATCGCTCGGTGACTTCTTTTCCGTAGGCAGACGGCTTGCGAGATCCGACGATTGATACGACTGGCGCCTTTGTTTCCGGCAACTTTCCCATATAACATAAGCTTTTTGGTGGATTGGCAATATGCGCTAATCTCTGGGAGAAAATATGCTCATCTGGTGTAATTCTATTGATTTCCATAAAAAATGTGGTAAAAAGTATTGACACTTTGTCAAATGTTTGCTATAATCAAGGACGATTGGTTAAGTAATCATTAACCAAACGCACCTTATACCCCCTATTCTAACTATATGTTAGGTTGCGCGCAATGGCATTAAGTATTCTTACCCTCCACTTTTTGCGGTTCAACGTTACGCGCATACTAACCCCTTTAACTGCCCTTTTTCAAAGGTGATCTCTGTTAAGGTGAGCACTAAATAGTGTTGATGATAATCAGGCGCGGACTTTTGGAGTTTTAGTCGCGACGCTTCACTGATACGGTAGCTCGGGTGGGTTGAAGGGTAAAAAAGCACCAGGTGATGCCCACCCTTACCTGGTGCTTTTTTGTTAGGAAAAATTATTTATTTTCTATAATATGTCGGCACTTTTCGCAAATACCTTCCAGCTCAAAGTGGTGTTTTGTGACTATGAAATTATGTTTTTTACCGATGAAATCTATGAGTTTTTCGAGTTCTCGCGATTGTATGGGTTCGGCATTTTGGCAATTGATGCAGTAGAGATGGTGATGATGTGGTATAAACGGTTCTGCTAACTCGTAATAATTCTTCCAGCCAATAGTTATGGTGTTTATAATGTTCAGATTATCGAACATCAGCAGTGTGCGGTAAATGCTGGCACGGTTAATGTTTTTGCAGTTTTTCGCAATATCGCCGACCGTAAGAGGCACATCTGAATTTCGTAGGATATCAAATACTTGCTGGCGTGGTTTTGTCAGGCGAAGATTGTGGTGTTCAAATATTTCATTTAGCATAGTACTACGAATAGTTTATAACTTATTGCAACAAGTGTGCAATAGACTTACAGCCCGAGTAATTCATAAGGATATTTGGGTTGGCTGATTTTTGTGATGTGTGCGTCGGTTATGACGTATTCAGCTTGACTATTAACGATTTTTTGCGACAATTTACCCTTGACGATTAGCCATGTTCCATCTGGGTAGTCTGTTGAAAAGTTTTTCTCGACCAGGATTTTCATAGGTACACTATCAACAGTGCAGCAACTTATGATGTATCTGGCAATATTGAAGTAGTTGTATCCATAGTTTTTTAACAAATCGTTTGAAACGAAGCCAGTAATGGTGATATCTTTGCCGTTAAAATAAGCGGCTTTTTTGCAAGAATTTATAGCGGTTTTCCAGCGATTTATTGAGATTGTAGAAGAGTTCTCTTTCGGCTGAGGTGTTTCGCAACGACTTTCGGGCTCAATAATCGCAGGGCCTTCTTTTTGCGCGAGACTGCTTGGAGAGAGTGGCTTTGGTGGTAACATATATCCAGCTAATAATATAATTATTGCAAAATAAGATATCGGGGTAATTTTTTTCAAGCCAACTCTAGATTTATCTTTTGCGGGTTTATTTTTTAATTGCAACATTATATCAATAAGCAAAAGTATAACGCCGATTACGCTAATTACGACCGCGAATGTGTGGTAGCGTGGATGAACGTAAAATCCGAGTTGATCGCGCCAAGCTAATAGCAAAATATATACGCAAACGACAATTCCGCCAATTGATTTTGCAAGGTTAGCGTACATATAAGTTGACCCCCAGTCCGACAATTAGAGATAAGACGAATACAATTAAGGTAATTGTTGCAATAAATTTCCAGCGAAAAGTTGTTTTTAATAGCGTAATCATTTTAATGTCTATCATCGGTCCGAATAGCAAGAAAGATAAAATTGAACCTGTTGTGAAATTTCGCACGTAAGCCAGTGCGAAGAACGCGTCGATGCTGGAGCATATCGAAACGATGAAACTTAGTGTGATCATGGATATGACTGATAAGAAAATGTCGCCGCCGATGGCGTTTATGATGAATCGCGGAACGAAGATTTGTGTGGCGGCTGCGATGCTAGCGCCTAAGACCAACATAGTAAATAATTGCCAGAATTCATTACGTGATGAGCTGAATATGTTTGACAATTTTGAGTCATGGTCGTGTTTGTGGCAGAGCTTTTCAAATTCTGGATTGATAATGGAATCTTCCTTAAAAAAGCTGACGATAAAAGCGGTTATTTGTACGATAATTAGCGCAAAAATAATTCGCCACCAAACCATTCGGGCGTCAAAACTGAAGGCGGTCATGGTTGAAATTATGGTTATCGGGTTTATGATTGGCGCGGCGAAAAGAAAACTAATAACGTCAGCAGGTTTCAGTCCATTTGCTATTAAGCTGCGCGCAATTGGTACGTTACCGCATTCGCATACTGGTAAAATCAGCCCGATCATAGAGAGCGCAATTCGTCGAAGGAAGGTGTTTTTTGGTAACATTTTGAAGACATCTTTTGATGATAAAAAGTACCTGATAAACGCGGATATGATAATTCCTAAAATTAAGAATGGGACCGCCTCGACAATTACGCTTAGCGTCAGCGTGATGAAATCTTGTAATGACGGAAGTAATTTATTGCACAATTCTGCAAACTCTCCGTTTAATAACATGACGCCGAATCGTGAGCTGAATTGATAAATAGAAATTATAAGGACACCAAAAACCACCCAACCGATCAACTCGCTGTTGGATGATAAAAACTTTTTTATGCGGCCGTCTGGCGATTTTTGTGCCATATATAAAATTATACCCCATGCTTATGCTATACTAAATCAATATGAAGCATCTTTTACATTCACATCATCCGTTTCGGATTTTCTGGTTTTCGGTCCTATTAACCTTAGGTTTGGGTAGCTTGATTTTTAGCCATATGGGCGTTAGTGGTCTTTGGCTATTTACTATTTTGGTGGTTTTGGAAGTTACTTTTAGCTTTGACAACGCTGTGATAAATAGCAAGGTTTTGGCGGGAATGAGTCAAGTTTGGCAGAAGGTCTTCCTGACGGCTGGCATATTTGTGGCGGTGTTTGTTGTTCGATTTATATTGCCAATTGCTATTGTGATGATTGCGAGCGGTCACGGATTTATGGATGTTGTCAATCTGGCGCTACATAAACCTGTTGAGTACGGCAAGATTCTGCACGAGGCGTCGCCGATGATTGACGCGTTTGGTGGTGCGTTTTTGATTATGATTGGGCTTAGCTATTTCATCGATTACAACAAGCGTGTTCACTGGATGCGACATGTTGAGCCGATCTTGGCAAAGGCTGGGCGATTTGAGAATTTTAAGGTGTGCATAATGCTTAGCGTGGCGGCAGTCCTTTACTTCACGGTCGAGGCGCCACATAAATCTTTGGTGTTGATTTCAGCGGTTCTTGGAATTGTGTTGCATATTGGGCTGGAACTATTTGGGTCATTTTTCCACGAAGATGACGCAAAATCCGTTAAGATTAAAACTGGTTGGGCGGCGTTTGCTAGCTTGTTGTATTTGGAAATTCTTGATGCTAGCTTTAGTTTTGATGGCGTGATTGGTGCGTTTGCTATTACCAACAGCGTACTACTAATCGTGGCTGGGCTGGGCGCTGGAGCAATTTGGGTCCGATCACTAACCGTATATTTGCTAAGAACAGGCGCGCTTAGCAAATATAAATATCTGGAAAATGGTGCTCACTGGGCAATTATGGCGCTCGGCGTGATGATGATTGCCAAATTATTCCACTTGGAATTGCCGGAATGGGCGACGGGCGGCTTGGGCTTATTGTTCGTGAGTTTGGCGGTCGGCAGCAGCATATTGGAAGCCCGATCTATCAATTTGCAAGAAGCTGCGGCTGTGAAATTACATCAAGCCGAAGAGCAATTGAAGAACGGCGCTTCAAAAATTGTGCCGCGAAAACGACGTTAGAATCTGGTTTAATATTTTATACTGAACGGCTCGATAGTTTCGTTGATGAATTTCTCGATCAAATTAATTGATTCGGGCAATATCCAGCTTTGGAGAATCTTTTGCTCGTCTGAGTTGAACTTGCCTAGGACAAAATCTACGTCACCAACTTGACGTCTGAGTAAATTGTCTGTACCAATACGAATATGCCAAAAGTCTGATCCGACGTGAGAGTGGAGTGACTTTAAGCCATTGCTGCCAGCGTCTCGACCGCCTTTGCGGGTTCGAATTTTACCGAAGTCCAGTGCCGTATCGTCGTGAATAATTAGTAAATCGTCCAATGTCAATTTGTAAAAATCTAAGATTGCTCGAGCGGAAATTCCGACCTTATTGTAAAAAGTAGTTGGCTTAACTAGTAAAACTTTTTCTCCAGAAATATTGAGTTCGGCGATATCCGCGGAAAATTTTGGCTTATTTGAAAAGGTTTTTCCCTGTTCTAACGCAAATTTATCAATAGCCAAAAACCCAGCATTATGCCTCGTGTTTGTGTATTTTTCGCCTGGATTTCCCAGCGCTAAGATGACTTTCATAGACTTAGTATATCACCTTGTGAAAATGACGTATAATAAGCATATGGCAAAACGCGATGACGATTTGGAATTTAGCATTAATGCACCGTTTGATGATGGGCGAGCGATTATCGATAAAGTTCCGCTATATTTAGTGAACGGCTCGTTGGGCGCTGGGAAAACTAGTGTTCTTGAGTTCTTATTGCAACAAAGTGACTATAAGGATTCTCGGGTGATTGAGAATGAATATGCTAATGAAAATGTTGACGGTTATCGATTGGAGAAGCTGGCGGATATTGTGACGACTTTGGCCGGCGATTGTGTCTGTTGTTCGTCGAAGCATGCATTGACGCGAATGTTACTTGACTTTTGTCGCAATTCCCCCGCCCCAGTGTTTATTGAGGCGACTGGTGTGGCGCGAACGATGAATTTGGTCGAGAAGTTGATTAATGCGCAAATATTCAATAAGTATGAGTTGGCGCAGAGTTTTTATGTTATTGACGCACATGAGATTTTACGTGGAATTGAGCCGGCGCATGAAATTGAGTTGCAAGCGGCGGATATGATTTTAGTGACCAAAGAAGATTTGTTAAGTGACGACGAGCGACTACAATATGAATCTAAGCTGAGCTCCCTGTCTTACGGAAAAATATTGAGCGCGCCACGAGGTAAATTTGATATCAATAAAATGACGACGCCGTCAGGGCTACTAGCGTTTTTCGATAAGTACGATGGCGAGTTGGCAGTGCCGGACAATCCGACGTATGCGGTGCTGGATGTTTCTGGTATGAAAATTGCTGCGGCGACTCTGGAAAAAATTTGGCCGGAACTTTTTGATGCTTATAAACTCAGGCGAATGAAGGGCTGTTTTATTGATGATAATGGCGCGCGGCATCATTTGGAGGCGACGGAAAATCAGATTCAACTAGCTAATTCTGTGGCGGAAGAGCCATCAAAAATTGTGCTAATTGGTGAACGTGCGGACGAAATTACGCGTGAAGTTTTGTCGGCGCAATTGATGATGTTTGAATAAAAGTTCGCTTTCGTCGTTTCCGACTCATCAGCATAGATACGCATCTATGGAGCGAACATGACAAGCAGAGACTTTGACAGAGGTTCGCTGGAGACTGGCATCGCTACATCATCTTGGCGATATCGATCGCCAAGTAGACTGCTGCTGCGGCGACAGTGAGACTGAGCACTATGACATTATACAGTGTATGTACTGTCGCAGCCGCCCCTGTCGCAACTATCTGGTTACGGTATTTGCGGTAGTACCACAAGTATACCAGCAAAAAACCGAAACCAGATAGTTGCGACAGGGCGATACCTGCTGCGAAACTGTACCAGATGTTGACTATGTGGATAGCTCCGAAGCACACGCTAGCGCGCACTCGTTCGCGCCAGCTCCACTTCTCACTTCCAGAACGGAAAGCTTGCTCTTCCCATAATGCGAAGAGCAATAGGGCATTATACACTCCCCATTTAGTTGCTCTGAGACTGTGTAGAGACTTCTGTGATGGTGTATAGTCTGTGAAGTCTCCTATCAGGAAGACTCCCGTCATACCAGCAACCCAGGCAGCCCCTGTCGCCCACCTCGCGGGGAGGAACGTCTCAAAAATACTAGTCAGCAGCCCGACTACGGAGTTATCAAGCCCCGGGACGAGCAAGAGCGCTTTTGCTATGACTATTGTCACGGCAATCAATAATACTGCGATGGCAACGAGCCATCGCCTGTGAAAGTATCCCTCAATAGCAACTACTAGTTTAGGCCAAACAAAAATTGGCCTAGTGTCTCGGGGCATAGCTCGTCTGAGGAGCCATGCCATAACCCCCTTTTGGGGGCGATGTACCACCATGAAATATGGAGGAAGCATTTAATCATCTCTTTCAAAGGTCTGCTTGTCAAAGTGCGCTTTCGGACAAGTTACTCAACTCGTCAACAAAAGCCGGAATATATATTATCATCAATATGCCAAAACGTCAATACACATAACAAAATAACTTCCAAAACCAAAAGAAATAGCCCGCCAAGAGAGCTTTGGCCGAGACCAAAAGTCTCAAAGCGAGCTATTTCATTTCTTAGCGGGCGTCAGCCCTCATCTTCGCCAATGGACGGAAGTACGAATGCACAAATAGCGCCTGCGTAGAGGAGCAGGATAGCTGCAATCGCCGTTGTGCACGCGATTATCCACACCCATGCTTCCAGGGCTATCACTGTAGAGTTATAGCAAGCCTGAACAATTGGGGGTACATTCATGATCGCGAGTAGTGCAATAATGATTAACATAGTCACCGTACTTACCGCTTCCTCTAGTAGCCTTCCTAGTCGCCGCTTCATTTGAGCGGTCAAGCTAAGCATGGACACAGGGGCGACAAACGACATCGCCTGCCCAATAATGACCAATATTGTGACGTTGACATCAATTGGGCATGTGGTCACGTAGTTGGTGAGAGAAACCTCAACTACCGCGAAAAACAACGTGATAAAACTTGAAATCATGCATGTTACAGCATGAACATATACGGTTTTTTGTAGTGGCGTGAACATGTGTATGCTTTCTTTTCGATGTGAATAGGGCGACTTTTACTGGCTGAATGTCAATAAAAGCTACTTATATCTATATCACACATGAACAAAAAAGTCAATAGAATAAAAAAAACAGCCCCAGTTGGGACTTGATAATTTCCAATGAATAGTGCAAGCAGATGAGATATAATACTAGGCGTCGGGCCGCGACATCAGTTTGATATTACCGTCTGCTTGTCACTACTCAGTTGCCCTGATTTCTTAATATTAGTAAGAAGTCAGGATGCTAGAGGCTAGAGTTGAAGCAGGCTTCGGGCCGACCTTGAATAGCTTCCTGAGCTGCTCCCCCAGTAGGGGTGCGCAGCAGATAAATTCACCATTGCAATAAATATTGCCGGTGGCAAAGCTAATGCATGCGTTCTTGACCTTTGAAACGAAGTGTTCTACTTCGCCAGCACGGAAATTGGCATCGCTACCTTCCAGGTGGAGCTTACCTTCGGCGCTGTTAACGCACATGTTGGCATATTCAGCGGATATCTCTGTGCCGTCGCCGCCATTCAAAACGATATATCCAGCATCAAATGAGATGACGTTTTTGTCCTTGCCAATATTTAGTTTGGCTTTGGTCTCGTTCTCGGCTTTTCCGCTTGATGCAGTGATGCCCATCGAGCAACCGTTGTAGGTAAGCTCGATGTGATCGCTTTCGAGTAAAGCGGTTTCTTCATCGGCGATGAGATCCGCGTTAAAAGCAGTGACAGTTTCCTGCTCGCCATCTGCGGTTAATAGAGCACAGTCGATAATGATAGCTTCATTAGCGCTCAAACTAATGTCTGCCTCACTGTTGTGAACGGACAAGATATTCTCTTTCTCGTCCTTGACGGTGATGCGTGCGCCTGAAGCGTCAATTTTGCCGCTGTCCTTGTGGACGGACGCTTTGCCGTTGTAAATAGACAAGGTATTCTTGTCCCAGTTGTTTGCAATGGCGATGTGTGCGCCACGGAAAGTTTTGGGCCTATCGGTAGTGCTAGGTCCGCCGATAGGCACCTCTTGGCGGGAAATTATTCCGTAAGGTGACTTAGTGAGAACAGTTAATGAGCGTTCCACTTCCTCTTCCTTTCATGTTTCCTCGCGGCGGTTGCCATCTTTGCTTTTTGGCAAATAATCATGCGTGCATATGATCAAGCATGAAACGAGATTTCAATTGTCAATTATATCTTCTATCAACAACCAAAACCTCGCTTCATGCTTAAGTTTCGTCTTATATCTTACATCTGCTTGTCAAGGTACGCTTTCGGACAAGGAGTAAATCTCGACTTGTCAACAAAAGCCAATGTTATTTATATCACGCGATAATATTTAAGTCAAGAGAAATTGGCGTAAAAATAGGATTAAGCGAGTTTTTCGGCGTTTTTGGCCTGCTTGTAGGCTTTGGTGACTGGTGCCAGACCGCGAGCAACGCGTTCACGATTGGCTTTTAATTGCTTTTCGTCACGGAAAGACATTTTAATGGGCGTTCCCGCAAAATTGAAAGCTTCACGCAGAGTTCGCTCCAGATAACGCTTGTAGCTCCAGTGGACGAATTTCAGATTGCTACCATATATAACAAACCACGGCGGAGCAACGTCAGTCTGGACAATGTAGCGCAGTTTCGGGTGCGAGTTTTTCAGACCAGCTGGCGGATGTGCGGCGATGGCTTTCTGTAAGATGTCGTTTAAGGCACGAGTTTTACATTCTTGGCGACGACGCTTATAAATATCAAGCGCTAGGTCAAACAGTTTGGCGACATTTTGTCCCGTAACGGAAGAAGTGAATATTAACGGCGCGTACGGCGTAAACTTGAAGTTATAGCTGATTTGTGGCGCAATTTCATCGTGTGTGTAAGCGTCTTTACCTTCGACGGAGTCCCATTTGCTGACGACCAGAACAAGCCCCTTGCCCGCTTCGTCAATAATTCCAGCTAGGCGCTGATCCAATTGAACGTTAAGCTCATTGACGTCCATAAGAAGCAGACAAACGTCAGCCTCGTTGATGGCTTGCATTGTGCGAAGAACTGAGAACTTCTCAATTCCCGTTTCTTGCTTTCCTTGGCGGCGAATTCCAGCGGTGTCGAGCAGTTCAATTGTTTGTCCGTGATAACGAACTTGAACGCGGTTTACGTCGCGAGTTGTGCCGGCGACGTTGGCGACGATGGCCTGCTGCTTGCCTGCTAAAGTATTGAATAGATTACTCTTTCCGACATTCGGGCGGCCGATTAGTGCGACGCGGATGATGTCGTCAGGTGCGGTTTCGGTGGCTGGTGGAATAAGCTCGGCAATGCTATCAAGAAGCTCCGAAATGCCAATGCTGTGCTCGGCGGAAGTTTTTATGATGTTTTTAATGCCGAGTCGCTTGAATTCGTCGATAGAAAGAGAACCTTTTAAGTCTGCTTTATTGGCGATTAAAATGACTGGCTTACCACTTTTTAGGGCTTTTTTGGCTAATTGTCGATCAGCATCAGAAGGATAAACAGTGGAGTCAACTGTTACGAGGATTACGTCAGCGGCGGCGGAAGCATCAGCGATTTGGTCCTGAATGGTCGCTTCAAATTCGTCCTCGGCAGTCTTAAGTCCAGCTGTGTCGATGAGCCAAAATTGCGAATAGTCATCTGACGGCGCAGAATCTACGTTGCGTCGTTTGTACGAAACTTTACCAACAACGTTGTCGCGAGTTGTTCCAGCTTCCCTGGCGACTATGGCCGTGCGAGAGCGCGTCAAGCGATTAAATAGTGAGCTTTTGCCGACGTTGGCTTGCCCGATGATGGCGACTGTTGGTAATTTAGACATGATTATATATTATAGCAGTTTTAAGGCATTTTGGCGAGCACACTGTTTATGTAAGCCTTGCACAGACGAATTATTTTCAGGAAATCCTCAAAACAGCTCAGGCCGCTTTTTGCTATGAATTCCTCGGTCTCTATGTCTAGTTTATATCCCTCGCTCTCGTCATCATTTCTGGTGTAATTGTGGATGTAGGCCTTTGGAGGTTGTTTGCTAATTGGATTTGGGTAAAGTGTTATGTAGTAATTTTCTTTGGGGTTATTTATGCAGTAGTAAATGTTATTGTCGTCATCTTTGAACGCTACGGATATAGGATATTTAAATTTCTTAGTATGTTTCTCAACCTCTTTAATAAGTTCGATGTAAGCGTAGATTTGGTTTTCTAGGAGTTCTGGTAAAATATTGGGCTTGTCATTCTCACAGAACATTTTTTCTATGGTATCCGATCTCTCTTCCTTAAGTCTATGTATGACTTTCCTTAGTTTTTCTGAGGACAAAGGCTCGGATTCGCGCCCTAGCGTTTCCATTTTTCAATTACACTTTCTATCAAATTTAGCACAAAAGCTATATTATAATATTTAACGTAAAATGTAAAGAGCCGCGGAGTAAATTATGAATTCGTGAATTTCTCTTCTCTCCATTCGCCTCTCTTGAGGTCGCCGAGCGAATAATTGCCGAAGTTTGTTCTGTGGAGTTTTTTGACGGCATATCCGAGCGCATCGAAAGTTCGCCGAATTTGACGATTCCTTCCCTCGCTCATTTCCACTATCCAGCGACAATCATCACCTTCGTGCTGTCTTTCAAGTGTCAATTGACTGCGTCCGTCAGGAAGTTGCACACCAAAATCATTGATTATTTGACGATGCAAAGGTTGCAAGGGCTGGTCGATTGTAACGAGATATCGCTTAATCTTGTAAAACGACGGATGTGTCATGCTGTGAGCAAAATCGCCGTCGTTCGTCATGAGAATCAGCCCGGAGCTGTCTTTGTCCAGGCGACCAACAGGTTTTAAGTGGTGAAGGTTTTTTGGTAGCAATTTGTAGATTGTCGGAACGCCGCCCTGAGAAGCGCGCGAACATAAGTATCCAGTTGGCTTATGTAGGATAATGAGCTGTTTAGGTTGTAATTCTAACAATTTGCCGTTATAGGAAATTTTATTTGCGTCAGAAATTTGTTGACCCAATCTGGCGGGCTGACCGTCAATAGTAATCTTCCCTTTTTCTATCAATTCGTCGGCTTTTCGGCGAGAAATACCCAAGCACAGCGCCACGAATTTATTGAGGCGCCAAGATTCTTGCTTTGTGTCTGGGTTTATCATTGTTGCGGATTTATCGGTGGAAATTGTGTCGGCTGAGGAGTTTCTGATGGTTGATGTGGGATGCTTTGCTCCTGAGGTTGTGATTGGGTGAGAGGCATTGAGTTAACCTGTTCAATAGGATTTGGTGCTGGCTGAGGCGTCGGAATTGGTTGCGGTGCTGGAGTCTGCACTGGTTGAGGCTCTGGAGTTGGTTGAGAAATTCTCTGTGTGTTGTCTAATTCTTCTGCCATAAGTTTAGAGATGTCTACCGAATTCTGGGAATCATCAGCTGGTAAAGGTTGAATAATACGGTCACCAAGCCCTGAAGGTCGCGGCGCGGGCGATGAAAATGGCGCCATAGGCTGCGGCAGAGTTGTTGTTTGAGGCTGAGGCGTCGGAATTGGTTGCGGTGCTGGAGTCTGCACTGGTTGAGGTAGTGGTTGCGGTGCTGGAGCAAATGCTTGTTGTGGATGTTGTTGTACAAGCGGATTTACTATAGGAGCTGTTGGTGTTGCAACGGGGGCAGCTGGTTGCGGTGACAATGAAGAGACGTCAGGTCTAGTAACTGGCTGCGGCGCTGCTGGAGTTGGCTGAGGCGTTGTAGCGACTGGCTCATATGTATGAGTTGGCTGTGAAACTGGCACTGGATTTGTGCCGACTCCCGGAAGGTCGCCCAGGGCTTCGTGGACTGCTCTCACGACGTCCTCTATTCCTACCTGAGATTTCACCAAGTATTTATCAGCGCCAAGTTGCTCGCCGCGTTTTCGCTGATCTTCTGATGACAGTGCGGTCATGATAATCACCTTAACGTCTTTTGTTTCTGTCGTCGAGCGTAGAATGTCCAGCATATCAAATCCGGAAATCTTCGGCATCATCACGTCGCTTAAAATTAATCGCGGACGTTCTTTAATTGCCATGGCTAGAGCTTCTTCTCCGTCGCCCGCCGAAACGATATCGTAGCCCTCCGCCAAAAGTCGTACGCCGTAAATTTCGCGTAAACTTTTGTCGTCCTCAACCAATAAAATTTTTGTCATATGTTTATACTATACTGAAGTTTTGACAAAAAATCCATAGTTCTTATGGCTATTATTCGCGACCAGGAATTGATAATTGCTGGCGTTTTCGTCGCAATTCTTCCTCAATTTCAGCCAGCGTTGGCTCGGAAGAATTTCTGACTGGTTGTGGATTTTCTGGCTGGACTACTGGAGTGGTCGGTACGGCTGGAGCTGGATTTTCTGGAGTTACGATTGCTACTGGGTCTAAATCGACAATCTCGCTATTATTTTCAGTTGCTATATTCTCCGTCTTCTCTTCTGTGGCAATTTCAATTTTTTCTGAAGCCAAAGAGTTCGGCGTTTTATCTTCGAGCTTTTCAGCTTCCGCAGATTCTAATCGCTGCTTGGCTTCCGAACTACTCATACGAGGAATTTCCAAATAGAAAGTACTTCCCTCTTTATATTTGCTTTCAACTCGCAAGTTTCCAGACATCGCCTCGGCCAAGCGGCGGCTCAAATATAGCCCTAAGCCAGTTCCGCCAATTTCTCGCGTGTCAGAATTATCCACCCGATAAAATTTCTGGAATAAATGCGGAATATCTTCGGCTGGAATGCCAATGCCACTATCCTTCACGCTTACAGAAATCTGTTTATCGTCGCCGGTAACATTGACGACAACTTCGCCCGATGGCGTGTATTTGATGGCATTTTCAATCAAATTGCTGACAACTTCCCTAAAATGATCAGGGTCAATATTGGCATAAAAAATCGGCTGCAATGATTTTTCCTTACCATCGTCAATTATGTCTGGCATGAAGATATAATTGAGCTGCTTTTCATTAGCTTTTGTCGCTAAACCATCAAAAATATCCTTCAAAAATTCGTTTACGTTGATGATCTTCGGGTTATTTTTCATTCGCCCGTCTTCGACCTTACTGATATCAAGGAGATCTTGGAATAAGCGCCCCAGATGTTGTGCCGATTCGTGAGCTTTGGTGATGAAATCTCGCGCCTTTTCGTCAATATGTGCGGTGGCTGGGTTTAATGCCAGTCCCAAATAGCCCTCAATTGACGCAACTGGCGTGCGCATCTCGTGGCTGGCGGTGGAAATAAATTCGGCTTGCTCGCGTTCCTCGGCTTTTTCTTTGGTGATGTCGCGGAAAACTACGATGATTCCTTCGCCATCTGTGCCGACTGGAGAACTGACGATTGACACTAAAATGCGTTTTTCAGAGCTGGTCAATAGGAATAATTTATCGTTGTGTGTTGGCTGATTTTTTGATAAAGATTGGGAAATTGGATTCTCGAGGTCTTCTACGTCCTTTCCGTCTGAGGTGACGAGTTTTAAGACGCTTTTCCAGTTGAGTCCGAGCGCGTCGCCTTGGTCCCAGCCGATGATTTGTTGGGCGGATGGATTGATTAATTCTATGTTGCCGTCTTTGGAGATCGCCAGAACGCCGTCATCGATGGCATTAATCACTACGTCAGATTTACTTTCAACCGCGGAAAGTTTATTCTCCAGATTGGATGTATTGTCGTCAGTTTTTTGGCGGCGAATCCATAGAATAAGGCTGAAAATCAAAGGCAAAAATCCGAAGAATAGGTAGCCGATGATGAATTGTATATTTATTCCCTGTTGAACGCTGGTGGCTATAATCTGTAAAATAACCAAAAGCCCCATTATTCCTGAGATTATTGCGCCGAAAAATCCTGCGAAAATTGCCACGATAATCCACATAACTAAGAATGGCGAAACAACTCCGCCGCTGGTAATTATGGTGGTTGTGGCGACGGCGACGGTTAACAAATATACAAAAATTCCGATTTCAGTTTCGTGTTTTCTGGGAAGCCAAAAACATAAAATCAGCACAATTAAACTACCGATTCCTGCCACGCCAGCCGCCAAATCTGAGACCGATAATCCGATTGGCAATTGATAGCCGGTCGGTATAAATCGCGCCCATGCGTACAAAAGAATGATTGTGAAACAGCTCAGTAATGCCACTTCACACAATCTCCTTAGCCAAAATCTGGAAATTGTGTGAGGCTTAAAGTAAATCCCGCCCTTTTTCATGCTTTTATTATGGCGAATTTTCAGGAAAATCTCAAGTGATAAATGTGGTATACTAACTCTATGAATCATGATCAGCACAACGACCAAAGTAACTCAGCTTTCAAGCGAACTGTAGTTTTTGTGATAATTTGTCTCATCTCGGCGAACCTCATCAGTGCCACGTCTGATATATTTAAATCGTTCATTGGTCCTCTGGGTCACATCTTAGGGGCGTATGCTATCATACTTGCTTGCATTTCAATCTATTGGTATAAAATTGGACGATATTGGATTACTGATAAAGTTTCAAAAGTCTTGACTGCTATTGGATGTGCGACGGTCGTATTTTATGTATTAGTCATCTTTTTACGATTCGGGCTATTTTTCCTCATTGCCAATAAAGACGCGCTTATCGTAAAAGTCTTGTCGACTATTGGTATGATCAATTTATATTTCTCTCCTATTGTTATTTCTCTGGTCGTTTTAATATATAGCTCTTGGGCTATGCTGTCTTATTATAAAAAGTCGACGTCTAACATAGAGAAAAAGTAGACAAGTCTTCCCTTTCCATGGTATAATCCATGGAGTTGCGGCCCTATCGTCTAGCGGTTAGGACACCAGGTTCTCATCCTGGCAACCCGGGTTCGATTCCCGGTGGGGTCACCAAAAATAGTTAACTTATTAAAAACATCTACATGAAGATGTTTTTTTTAATTTGTGAAGTAGTATGCTTCAATTCTCAATATTCTTCAACTTTTCGTATAAATACAGACTTTGCAGTCAGCGGATATTATTAGAGTTATCATCTTGCTCCCAATATTTAGTAAAGTGATCCTCTGCGTTATTAGACCGGAACAGTTCTTTTAGTATTTCTATTATCTCTTCTTTCGTCTTGCCGCTCTGCTCGCTATCTAGGTCATCAATAGAATGAACGTTGACATCAAATAGTTTTTTTGCACTTTTATTACTGTCTTTGTAAAATTCTTTTATCCCGTTAAATTTTTCGAATGTTTCACATATACGCCTACAGCAGCTAATCATTAAGGCTGGCTTGTTCTCGACGTATAAGAATTTTAATTCTATCCATAGTAGCTCGTAGCTGGTATGGAGGTCGCAGTCTCCTTTGTCAACTGGCTGTATGGATGTTTTGTTTCCATCTGATAATAGATGAATATTGTCGTATTTTTTGTAAAATTTTTCTAGGCTTTTCCTGACATTTAAGTAGAAATGACAGTTGTGAGTAAGGACTATGAAATAGCCTTTCTTCTTTATCATAGCTAAATAAATGCGCTGAAGTTCAGATATCATTAGATACTGTGTAACATCATCATTGCTTGTCATTGGGTCGTCGAAAATAATTATCCTTGGATTGCTGCTGTTCCCTTCTTCGTCAAGCTTAAAGATAAAATAGAGGAAGGCTACAATATTCATCTCTCCTCTACTAAGATTTTCGACATTTCTTAATTTACCGTTATATCCTAGAATTTGATACTGACCTTTTTGTTTATTGTCTGGATTCTGTACTAGCTCGAGAGAAAAAGAATTAATGCCGAATTGTTTTAGTAGCTGATTTATTTTTGTTGCCGCCAACTGCTCATTCTTTGTTTTTGAAATTAAGTCTTTTATATCTTCTTTCTTCCCTCGGATATCTTCTTTTATTTTTTCAATTTCTTCTTTTTTACTATCCATTAAGGATTTTAATATAGATAGCTGCTCGTTATTTTTTGTGTAATCGAATTCCTTGAGGAGTTGTGCGACGTAGCTCAAGCGAATAGCCTTTTCTGCTTTTGTTTTCCTTTCCGAGATTTCGTTTGTGAAATTATTCGCGTCATCGACTAGCTGTTTTATTCTATTATTAATATCTTCAAAGCCCTTGGGAATATCTTCCTTTATTGGATCAAGCTTAACGAAGGGAGATTTTTGTTTTTCTAATAAAGCGCCTTTTATTATTGATAGAAAAATCTTTATCTCATTTGCTCTAGATGTAATAAGGTTGTTAACTTCCGACACCTCTTTTAATAAATGTCCGTAGAACATCTCCGGCTCAATGCGCTTAATTTTATATATTTGCTCCTCGATTCCTGAAATGTAGTCAAGTTCGTGATTTATGCGTTTTTCGGTTTTTGCGAGTTCTTCATTGAAGAACCGGCTTAGTTCGTTCCAGCGGTTGTCTTCAAAAATAGATCCACAAAAAGAACACTTGTCTCCCGGCTTATGAAGTCTCATACCCTGCCTTGCGAAATTTTGCTTATCAGGATTGTCTGATAGCTCTGGTAGATTGGTCGGCTGGGGTGTTTCTGTTCGAATAATTTCATTTGCAGAGGTAAGAATTTTTTTAGCTCATAGTCTTCAATTGGTGACAGATTGACTATTTCTTTTTTATCCTCTTTGATAATACTATTATTATTTTTTAGCTCATCTTCCTTTAACTCTACCGGATTTAATTTTATATCATCTTTAAAATTATTCTTGTTATAATTCCGTCCAAGATTACACTTTCTGGTTATCTGTGCTGCACTATTGGTAAAGAACTTTTCTATTTTCTTACTGCATTCGTTATAGGATCTTTCCGACTTTTTAAATTCTGCACATAGGTTATTATTATAATTAATGTCGTCATCTATTATTGTTTCGTTTAATTCATCAATTTTTCTGTTTAGATCATTGATTTTACCTTGAATTTCAGAGTTTTCCTCTCCAAGGGCTATTGCGTTCAGCTGTTTATTCTCGGCGACATTTTCAAAATCTTTAAATACTCTCACGTCATAAGAATCTCTATACTGTTCTATTATGGCGTTGGTTATAGTGGTTTTACCGGTGCCATTTCTGCCAAAAATAAAAGCAGGCTTACCTTCTGTGAAAGATATTTTCTTATCCTTAAATCTGTCTGGATATTGCGAAAGATTTATGTCGATTGTAGTCATATTACTCATTCTAGCATTCTTTCTGCTATCTTTGCGCTTTAGTTTTGCCTAATTTAAGGAAAGTGTTTGCCGACTTTACGTTTTTTATTTATCCTATGGCTTTGTATGAATTGTGCTAAGAGTCGTCACTACTCATCTGCTTAACGACTTCTATCAAATTCCGCGGCGTAATGTCGGCCTTAATCAGATATCCGTCGACGCGACTCATGACGGATTTACGCGAAGCCTCGTCCTGCTCAAAATTGGTCATAATCAAAATCTTACTATTCGGAACCAAATCGACATTGTTATTTCTCAGCGCGTCTAAAATCTGGTCGCCGCGTTGCTCTGGTAACATTAAATCTAAGATTATCAAGTCAAAGTTCTGGTTGCGCGCCGCCACTAGCCCGTCATTCCCGTCGACCACCCACGTCACGTCATACCCCGCTTTTTGTAGACTCCTGACGTACATTTCGCCAATAAATCGGTCATCTTCCACGCATAAAATTGTCTTTATCATAATTCCTCCTAGCCCTTATACATAGCGTGATTTTTTATCCAGCCGCCGCCCTTTCGTATCAATTGATTATTCAACTGCCCGTCTTCTAGCAATTTATCTTTAACTGTAGCATAAATTGGCAAAGTGAACGAGAAGACCGAGCCTTCGTTTTCGCGGGATCGAGCGATTATCGAGCCGCCGTGAGATTCGACAAAGGCTTTGCAAATATAAAGCCCAATTCCCGTCCCAGCCACAGCCTCGCGTGATCTGTGTGATCGGTAGAACTTGTGGAACAAATTGTCCACGACATTTGCCGGCATACCAATTCCATTATCAGCGACAGACACTTCCACGAAGTCGCCTTTTTTCTCCGCGGAAACGGTTACGGACCCGCCCTCAAAACTGTATTTAATGGCATTGTCAATTAGATTACCAATTACTTCCCCGATACTTCCGTGATCGGCGGCCACGGTTGGGAGGTCGTCTGGGATATTGACGTTAAGCATTCTGTGTTGAGTCGAGGCGCGAAGCTGCATATCATCAGCGATCGAGGCGTAAATATTGGCGACAGTATCTTCCAGTAAATAAACCTTCAAGTGGTGTCTATCATATCTGGCAACGTTAAGAATATTATCGATGTAGCTGGACAAGCGGTTGGACGAAACGACCAACCTATCAAGAAGTTGCCTTTCATCTCCCTGCAAGCGTCCAGCAAACTCTTCGTTGATAATGTCCAGATAGCCACGAATAACTGTAATCGGTCCGCGGAGTTCGTGAGCGGCAAATGAGATGAAATTGAGGTCCTCTTCTTCTGGCAAATATCCTTCAGACTTGTCTATGAGGAAAATGACAGTTTCGGCGGCGGCGCCTTTCTCGAATGAAGCCACAATGTCGAATATTCGCGTTTTTTGGATGATGTCGGGGTTGGTGCTAATGCGTTGCCAGCGACGTTCGGCTTTAATTTTCTCATTGGAGATTTCGTGAAGCCAATCGGAAATGCTCGGTTCGTTTAGAAAATCAAGCGCCAGAAAATCCTCGCCTTTTGCGTTCCTGGAAATCGGGGCGGCGGAATTGGCGAAGATAATCTTCTGATTGGAACTAAGAATTACTACGCCAGTGCTGACTTGATTTAGAGCTTGAGTGAGCGGGATTTTTGGCTTGTCGTTGTCACTAGTTGGTTTTTGCTCTGGTTGATAATCGCCATAAATTGCCTGAAGCGCTGTCTTAAATCCAGTTTTTTCGTAGCGTTTATCGTTGGGGTTTGGTGGAGTGTCGGTGGTTAGTTCGCCAATTTTATGAGAAAGTGCCGCCAGAATTTTATTAAGCGGCGCAGCGATAATTTTAACGATAGAAATTGAAAATAGGATTTGCAAGATAGCAGTAATTAAAATGATAATCCAAAAATTTAGCTGGAATATGGAAATTGCCGTGAAGTGGAGTGCGATTCCCAGTCCTAATATGATGCAGGCGCTCGCTGATAATAGGACTAATATGACTTTTTGGCAATAATATTGTTTGTACTCGCGCAGGGTTTTAGATGCCGGATCTATTGCCATGAAACACTTCCCCTTCCTGGCGTGAAGGCTGCAATCCATGTTTGTCCGCGATTTAAGGCGACGTCTTTTCCAGATTCATCAGTCAGTTTAAGCGGCGAATTTATGTCTGCTTTTGACCAAGTGGCGGTGACGACTGTGCCGTTTTGGAAAATGTAAGCTTTGCCGGATCCTGTCGTTTTGACGTCTTCGTAGCCATCGTAATTTTGAGCCCGAGCTTCAACGCCCACTTCCATAGCCACAACGGTGTTTGGAGTAATTTGCCCATCTTCCCTATCTGTATGTGGCGCGCCAGCCATGCTCCTGAGGTAAGAATTCGACGCCTTATCGTAAGCGTATGAGGTATTGTAGAGTGAGCCGCTGAGGTTTATGTTTACAGATGTGGCGTTTGGCGATTCGACGGGCTTGCCGTCTGCTCGCGCGAAGCTAGTGAATTCGGAATTGTTATAGCCTTTTGCACTGTTCAATTGGTCAAGTTTTTCTCCTGAGGTGTAGACGTTGTGCGGCGCGTAGCGGTCGCGAGATCGCCAATATGATCCGTCGTTAAAGAACTGGTCGATGTCGCGATAATTGCCGTTTCTGACTTGAGATAAAGCGTTAGGGCTTCCGCCAACGTGTGCGATTGATGCTTGATACGGCGCCGCCCAGCTCAGATAGTATAATCTTAAGCTTCGCACTGGACCGATTAGCGCTGGCTTTTCTCCCTGGTACAGAGCCAAAAACCTAGTAATTCCGCCCTCCGCCACGGCTTCATAAACCACGCCAGCTTTCTTCAGCCCTGACTGCGGTCTGGCGGCTGGACTATTCTCAATCATCACGCCAGTTACGGGCAGCTTTGCGGCGGCTTCGTTCGCGATTTCCACGCCAGTTAGCGGCGAATAAAACTTCTTCGGTGCGGGTTTTTTAGTTGGCAATTTCAGTTCCACGCTAACGGTCTGTTCGTATTTTATGGAGTGAATTGCAATTATGAAAACTCCAGCGATAACCACCGCGCTCACCACGAGTACAATTGCCAGAATATGCTTTTTTACCCATTCTTTGAACGACTCCCAGCGAGTGTTCTTTTTTTGTCCTGATTTATCTATTTTTTCAACATTCATGCTTATGCTTAGTATAGCATTTTCGGCGCACGAATAAACTATTTTTGTAGATAATTATCGATTCTTTGCAGAGTTTTTTCCTTGCCAATTAGCGCCAGCGTGTCGTTAAGTTGCGGACTAAACGGCGCCCACGTCGTCACAATTCTCACCAGACTAAACAAAATCCCCGGCTTCTGCCCTGTCGTTTCCAGTAATTCATTAAGGCAATTCTGAATTGTTTCTGGCGTCCAATCTGTAATTTTCTCGAATTCTTGGCGAGCAATTGACAATAACTCTCGCCGTTCGTCGTCGGTCAATTTGCGAAGTTGCTTATTTCCATCAATTAATTCTGTGTCAATTTCAGGATCCGCGAAAAAGTAGTCAAATCCGCGTAAATCTTCAAACATTTTCAGGCGGTCTTGCGCTAAAGTCAGCACTTTCATGCGGTATTCCTTAGTTATGTTTGGGGCGTAGGCGGATTCCGGCCAGAAACCAGTCTGTTTTCCGTCTTCTTGCGGGTTATCTCCCCGTGGCGACACATACTCGTAAAGCTTATCGACAGGAGTATTGCGTATATGAGCGCCGTTAAGCCACAACAAGCGTTTTTCGTCAAACCGCGCGCCAGATTTTTGGACGCGTTTCAGGCTGAATTTTTCGATCAATTCGTCTCTGGTGAAAACTTCCTGTTCGGTGCCGTCATTCCATCCCAGGCTGGCGAGGAAATTGAGCATGGCGTCTGTCAGATAGCCCTCCTCTCTGTAGGCTAGGATGTCTTTGGCGCCGTCGCGTTTGGCTAATTTCTTAGTGCCCTGTTCGTTCATGATTGGCGGCACCGAGGCGAATATTGGCCGAGGTATACCCAGCGCATCGTAGAGATTAAGGTATTTGGGCGTGCTGGCAAGGAACTCTTGTCCGCGGATAACGTGGGTGATTCCCATTTCGGCGTCATCGACAATGTGCGCAAAGTTGTACGTCGGAAAGCCATCGGACTTTATTAATATAAAATCGTCAATTACCTCTGGGCCGGCGTGCATTTCGCCCATGACTTCGTCGTGCCAGGTATAAGCTTTCGGCTCTGAACGAAAGCGTAGCGGCTGGCTACCATCCCAGGTCGGCGGGTTCTCCGGGCGGTAATCACGGTACAAAAAAGGCTTTTTATGGGCTTTGGCTTCTTCGCGAAAAGCGTCTAGTTGCTCCGGCGTGTACGGATCGGCATAAGCGCGACCAGCGTCAATGAGTTTTTGTGCATATTTCTGGTAAATGTCAAGCCGTTCTGACTGTTTGTACGGTCCAAATTCGCCGCCAAAATTGTCAGGTCCTTCGTCTGGCACAAGGTCAAGCCACCTCAGGCATTCATAAATATGTTCTTCGCTGCCAGACACTTCCCTTTTTTGGTCGGTATCTTCTATGCGCAGAATGAACTTTCCATTTGACTGTCGGGTGATGAGCCAAGCGAATAGCGCAGTACGCATACCGCCGACGTGCATATAGCCAGTCGGACTTGGTGCAAAACGAGTTCTAATAGTCATGAGTGAATTGTAGCACGTTATCTGATGAGTTACAAACTAGTGGCAATTTTTTCAATTTGACTGCTTGAGAGGTTCGCGTCGCCACTGATTTGATATAAAATCCCGCCGTTCACCCAAGCCGCTTCTTTTCCGCCGCTGTAAATTGTCAATCCGTCGATCATCGTGGTGTTTGGATTCTTGTGCTTTTCAGAGAAGAATTCTTTCACTGCTGATGAATTCCAACCGCTTTTTTGTTGGGTTATGGTGTATCCTGAACTTCCGTCGGCGTAGGCGTATTTCATGCTGACTTCACCTGATTTGAATTTGATGGGTCCATTCAGCGCGTAGCCGTCTGGCTTGTAGCCTGGGTATTTGGCGTCAATTCCTGATTGAACGGCTGCCATTTTTATGGAGATATTTGGCATGCTCAAGTATGTTAAATAGCCACCAAGTAGCATTACCGCAAAGCCAACAGAAAACGTATTCAACCAACGAAAGGCGCCGCCTTTTTTCTGGCGTCGGCGAGATTTTTTATTGCTGATAATTTCATTAGACAGAGCTTTTTCGATCGCTTCATTTTTCAATTGATGAGCGGTTTTCCTGGCTGGCTTTTCTATTTTTTGCGGAGCGACGGTGACAAGCGGATTGTTATTCATAGCCAGAGGCTGGCGTTCTTTTCGCAATTTAGTGTTAACGCTAAGAGGTCTTTGTTGAGCGCGACGAGTAACGGGGTGAGTTTCGGCTGGGCGGTTAATAGCAATTTTCTGAGGAGCTGGCTTGCTGACAATTGGTGTAGAAAACTTCTTCACGGCGACATGTTGTTTCACGTCGACGCGAGCTTTCTGGGGTTTGGCAGCCAATGGCGTACGCTGCGGCATTTTAACGTGCCGACGATTCAATGTGCTGGATTTCTGAACGTGTGCGGCGTGAATATTTGATACAGATGCACCACGTTTACTGATTGATTGTTCTTTTTCTATTTCAGATTTTTCAATCTTAATATCATCCATCACCATTCCAGTGACAGTATTGTAAGCTCGTCCATTGATAACCACGTAGTTTTTACTTGCCATTAATCCCCCTAATGTTTATTCCTATATATTATAGTACAAATCGCCTAAGGTTTTTTCAAGTGTAAAAATATGTTATAATTTCCGTAATTATGTACCAGAAAAAGAATCGCACCAAAGAGCTCGCACGGCGGACCTTTGTGTACACGCTGATGACATTATCACTTATAATTCTTCTTACGTTTTTGACGTTTAGAATGCTCGGCTATACGTTTGATCCAAATACGAAAGAATTGCAACAGACTGGACTTGTCCAATATGAATCACATCCTGGCGGGGCGCTGGTTTATGTTGACGATATGGAACTGCGCCGCACTCCGACGAAAAGTACCGTTCTTCCTGGTAAACATACTTTTTCGATGAAATTGGATAAATACGAACCGTGGCAAAAGACGTTGAATATTAAATCTGATACAGTGACAAATTTGAATTATGCCAGACTGATTCCGACAAAACGCGAAACCACCGAAGTAAAAACATTCGACTCATTACAATCTGTTTCTCTGTCGCCAGCTGGTAATTTCTTGATGGGATTTGGCGTTAAGGATAAAACTCCGATTTTGACAATTGGCGACATTCGCGACACGAACAAAGATAAGGAAAAGTTCACGGAACATGCATTAAGTACAAGCGTTTTGGCTGGCTATTCCCTGTCTTCTGACAATCATACGTTTACTGTGTCGGAGTGGGACCGCGATTCTCGTTACGCGCTAGTGAAACATTCGTATCCAACGGAAAATAATGCTACGGGCGTGCAGTGGTTGGTTTTTGATAGAGAAAATCCAGAGAAAATTACCGACGTAACAGCGATGACTGGTTTTGGAATTAAGCAAATCGGCTTTGCGGGAACTGGCGCACACACAGCTTACGCTCTGCAGGAAACTGGCGAATTGAGGCGAGTTGATCTTGATAGCTCGACAATTTCCAGCCCAATCTTGACTGGTGTTGAATCCTTTAAGCTTTACGGCGACGACCGTTTGTCATACGTGGCTGTTAGTGACGGTAAAAAAGTGGCAGGAATTTGGAAGCGAGACTGGAAAGAGCCGTTTGTAATTGGCACTTTTGCTACTGATTCTACCCCAGTAATTCGAATTTCTCGCTATTTCAATAAAGACACCGTGGTTTTGACCGATGGCAAAAATATGACAATTTACAGAGGTGAGATTTCAGATTCTAAGGACCGCCAAAAAGAGTTCTTAAAAACGGCAAAGATTATTAAGACTGACAATGCGACTGCAAACGTGACGATGGACAATGCTGGGCGATTTATCGTGGCGCAAAACGGCGCGACATTGCAGACTTACGATTTGGAGCGTAAAGAATTGTCGAGCGCGTTTAATATTGGCGTGGCGCAGGAAGTGAAGTGGCTTGACAACTTCTATATTCGTAGCGTTTCTGCGTCGGGAAAAATGGAGATTCGCGAGTTTGATGGCACGAACGCTCATACGTTAATAAATGTTAAGCCTGGTTTGGATTCTGTTTTGTCCTCGAATCAGCGATACGTTTACGGATTGACGACCAACGCTTCTGGAAAAATTGTCCTGAGTAAAATGAATATGGACAATGGTTCTGTTGGGCTATTTAATTAAATAGTTAGTTTATCGACCGCCGAATAATTTCTCAAGCAAAGTCGGCTCGGGTTTTCCTGGAATATTTGACTTATTTCCTTGTTGTTGATTTGAGCTGGATTCTGATGTCGCGGTAGCTTTGCTTGGGTCTGGGCTGATTTGTTCGGCAAAGATAAGAAGTCGTTTTTCTGCGGTTCCTAAAGGCACACAGCTTACAAGTGTTAGCATTGGCTTATCTGTATTAATCTGAACTTTTGAAACTTCGGTCGGCAAAACAACTTCTGTTGATGTTACCTTGTAAGTGTAACGCTTTCCATTGTAGTTCATGTAAATAATGTCGCCCTTGACCAACTTTTCATTCTGAGCGAAGACGAATTTATAATCGCCACCAGCAAAAGCGTCGTTACTGGAGTGTGCGGCAAATACGGCATTTCCGACTTCGCCTGGCACGGCACTGGCGCCAGGAATTGAAAAGTGAGCTACCCCCTTCTCCATGGCTTTTGATTGCGATTTCGTGTCGCTGGCGGCGCCGTAAATAACTGGCGCGTCAACGTTAATCTTTGGAATAATAATCCTAGGTTCTGGCCCGACAGTTACGTCGGTGGAAGCGTCAACAATGATGTTTTGTGGGTTAATTGCACCAGGTGTTGTGTAGGCTGCGACTGCACCGAAAATAACGCGGTTATATTGCAAAAACATGAAGACTAATAGCACCGATAATCCAGCAATCGCCGGAACAAAATGTCGGGATTTTTTCACTTTATTTGCGGAGTCGCGAACCTTTTGCTGAATTTGACTGCGGAGTTCTTTGATGGCTGCTTTTTGTGGGTCCAGAGGCTCGTCTTCGCTGATTACTGGCGTGATGTTCTGACTTTCCTTCGTCAATCGAGAAATCTCACGGTTTTTTGCCGCAATGTCGCCAGCATAGTAACGCTCGTAATACATCTGATAATATTTCTGCCAAGCACTGTGGTATTGCTTCCATTGGTCGGCTGAAACTTGAGTGTGGACGGCTGAATTTTGAGTTTGAGCGGTTTGGTTTACGGGAGCGGAATTGCTAATTTGTGGCTTTGGCTGAATCTGGGTTTGGGCAATTGGCGCCGTCCGCATAGCGTGATTGACAGAGTCTTTTTTCGTCTCTAACTGCGGCGTTGTTGAGATTTGCTGAGGTTTGGCTATTTGCACCTTGGGCTGTTCTGATCGGACTTCGGGCTTTGGCTGTGATTGAGCGGAAAATGGTTGCGGCTGAGTTTTTTCTGGCGCAGAATTTTGCTCTTCTGTTCTGGAATAAATAGCGTCAAGCTGCCCACGAATAACATCAGCAGCGGCATTTCGTGAGGCTGCTGAGTCGCGAGTTGGCGGCGTGAGAGATCGGCGCTGATCTGATACCGGCATGCCCACTCGACCGTTTGATTGATCATCCGTCGGATACATAACTTATTTCATTATACGTCAAATTGATATCAAATAAAAGTCGTGCTTGTGAGAAATTGCTGGTTGTGTTACAATCATACGGTAGCTTGGAGCGTTCTCTTGTGCCGCGGTGGCGGAATTGGTAGACGCGCTAGACTCAAAATCTGGTGAGCAATAGCTCGTGCCGGTTCAAGTCCGGCCCGCGGTACCAGAGGCAGCTTCAGGTGATAATCGTCCATTTTGGGCGATTTTTTTATGCAAAGAAAACAGCCCGCAGAGGCGCTACGCCGAGGCTTTACGCCTTCCAGGCAAGCTGTCTTCTCTGCGGGCTTCACTGGGCCGCCCGGCGGCAACCACTATCACAATGTCGATAGTGGTCGATTAATGCAGTCAATATAGCGCAAGCTAATAAGGACCCGACTACCGCGCTGCATTTCACTGCAGTCATCACGGGAATAAATCCCGTGAGAACCGCAAAGAATATGCAAGGCATTGCAACAAGTACGATTGTAATTGTTGCAATAGCCATCATGGGAATAATCAAGGAGAATATCTCTCCTATGTTAGCGATAATCCTGCTGATTCTGCTACGCACTGCTTTCACCTCCTTCTTGAGAGATTTTTCACACGCTCGCGACCAAGGGCTTCGCCCTTGACAAATCACGAACGAAAGCTTAGTAGTATAATACAACTAATTGTACGTAATGTCAAGCAGATATTTATGCGAGGCTACATTTTGCAAATAGCGGTGCTGATTGCTGCTAGCGGTGCTTTCGACGACCAGATCAAGTAGCTTGCGGCGCGGGCGCCGACGGTTCCCCGCCAAATTGCCATTGGTGCGTCCCATTTTTGGGTGACGACTTCTCCGCTGTGGGCGATTATTAAATTGTCGGCATGAAAAACGCAAATTGTTACGGGATATGTGATGGTGAATTTGTGAAGCGCTTCGACGAGTTGCGATAATTGAATGCTGAACGTAATCATTTTTGGATAAAAAATTGCGCGGAATATTTTCTGGACTTGCGCCAGACTTGCTATGAAAACCACGTGCGGATTGTCCAAAATTTCCTGAAAACTATTTTGTACAAGGTCAATCGCGTCTCGCGTCAGCACGACGGGAATTTCTGATTTTTTGATCAATTCTTCGTAGACAATCGCTGTTTGACTATTCCGCCCAGCGTCGCCGCATAATAGCAATACGTCTGCCCATCTTCCTAGCGCCAAAGTTTCAGTGAGCGCTTCGTTTGCCAAGCTTCCCGACTGGTTTGTTGGCGCGAATAAAACGTCGGTCATATTCGCGGGAACATTTTTTTTCAAGGCGTCAGGGAGTAAAACGCGAGCCTCGCCTACGCCAGTTTTAAGGGATTCTTGATAACTTTCTGCCACTGCTAAAAAGCCTAATTTGTTGCCGCCGATGATTCCTAATTTTCCCGCTTGGTCGCGTCGTTCTGGCTTGTTCCATTCGACATCTGGAAAAAGTGGCTTCCCTGGTTCTTGTTTTTGCCAAAATTTCATATCCATTACAGATTTACCTCAATACTCACCGGACAATGATCGCTGCCCATTTGTTCTGGATGAATTTGCGGATTAGTAACGCGATTTGCGATTTCACGCGACGCCAGCCAATAGTCAATCCGCCAACCAACATTTCGCGCTCTGGCATTCGCCCAGTGTGTCCACCAACTATAAGCGCCAGTTTTTTCAGGGAAAGCTGCTCTAAAAGTGTCAACAAATCCAGCGTCCAAATAATTCTGAAAACCTTCCCTTTCTTCGTCGGTGAAGCCGTGTTTGCCAACGTTGGGCTTTGGGTTTGCTAGGTCAATTTCTTGATGTGCCACGTTCATATCGCCGCAATAAAGGACTGGCTTTGACAATTCCAGCTCTTCCAGATAAGCCAACACTGCCTTGTCCCATTTTTTATATCGCAAATCTAATCGACTTAAATCCCCCTTTGAATTTGGAGTATAGCAATTGACAACCCAAAAATTGTCAAATTCAGCGGTAATAATTCGTCCTTCGTCGGCTGGATTACCGTATTCATCGCCCGTCAAATCAAATTGCTCAATAATATTTGGCGGAAAACCGTCGCGCCAGCTTAAGGGCGGGATTTTTGAGAAAATTGCCGTGCCGGAATAGCCTTTTTTGGCGGCGGAATAGAAATGCTCGTGATAATTTGGCAGGTCAATTTCAACTTGATCCCGCGTGGCCTTGGTTTCCTGCAGGCACAGAATATCTGGATTGTACGTGTCGATGAACTTAGCAAATTCACCCTTATTTATAACTGCGCGAATGCCGTTTACGTTCCAAGAGAAAAGCTTCATAATTTTATTATACCGTGATGATATAATTTAATGAATATGCTACCAATGTACGATAAGTTTTTGGGCGAAATATCAAGCGATTTCATGGACGTCGGAGGAGTGAAAACTGCTTGCTATTTTTATCAAGGCGGCTCGAATAAAACTATTTTGCTAATTCACGGCATTGGTGGCGATTTTCACGGGATGATTCCGCTGGCTTACCGCCTGAAAAATGACGCGAATTTGGTGTTTGTTGATTTGCCTTCTCACGGCAGAAGTCAATTGATAAAAGATATGAAAATGAGCGACATTGAAAATTGGGCGATGAATTTGATGTCGGCTTTTGACGATAAAAGCGTGTCAATTGACGAGGTTGTCGCCCATTCGCTTGGATGTCTGGCGGCAAATAAAATGCGATGCCAGAAAATTTGGTACATCAGTCCTCCGATGAAAACTTCGGTTATGTCGAGAATTTCCTCGTCGTTCTTTTACCGCACTCGTCGGGCGAATCAATATATTTATTTGAACTATTATTTTTCGGTGTTTCGTGGGCTGTGCTTGGTGAATAATAGACGGAAAAATGTCGTGGATTTGATACGGTGGCTGACGAAAAATACGCGAGTAACGCGGCGGCAATATTTAGAGCAATCGAAAATTGCGCGGGATATTTCTCGGAGTAAAAAAATTATTATTTCTGAGCGCGAATTTACGGGATTGATAGTTGGGCGACGGGACAAGATTTCGCTTCCTGTGAACGCCGCCGATGGTGTAAAAATTGATAAATTTGTGGAGCTTGATACGGGACATTTGTCGGTGTTGGATAGTCCAGAGCTGGTTGCCGAATTGATATTGGCGGAATAATTATTTGCTATACTGTAGATATGAGTAAGAAAGACGATAAAAAACTAATTGTTAATATGATTTCTGAAAGCGAGTTTACCGTTCAAGGTCATGGCGTACATACGGCCTATAAAGAGATTACGGACGCGCTTCGTAAAAGAAAAGATATTGATATTGAAGTGAATTCTGATCGCCCTGCTGACATTATTCATATTCAGACTATGGGTTTGTATTCGTTTCGACATTTGATGAAAAAAGGTGGCAAAAAAGTTGTTTCTGCTCACATTGTGCCGGACAGTTTTGTTGGTTCGATTAAAGGCGCGAAATATTGGAAGCCTTTAGGTCGGGCGTGGCTGAAATTCTTTTATAAAAAGGCTGATTTGGTTTTGGCCTGCTCTGGTATGGTTGCTGATGAGTTGATAAATGACATGCACGTGCCAAAGACGAAAGTTCTTTACAATACGATAAATATGTCGAGATATAAGCATTCTGCTGCGGAGAAAAAGTCGGCTCGGAAGAAGCTTGGCTTGAAAGATAGCGATTTTGTAGTGATGGGAAATGGTCAAGTCCAGCCGCGAAAACGTTTGGATATTTTAATAAAAGCTGCCAAAGAAATGCCAGATGTAAAGTTTTTCTGGGTGGGAGGAATTCCGTTTAAGAATTTGGGCGCGGATTATAACGCCATGCAAAATATGATAAAAAATGCGCCGAATAATCTCACTGTAACTGGCGTGATACCTCTGGAGAATGTTCGTGACTATTATGTCGCTGCTGACGTTTTTGTTTTGCCAGCTATGCAAGAAAACCATCCTATGTGTGTATTGGAGGCGGCTGGCGCTGGTTTGCCGATCATTCTACGCGATATTCCGCAATATAATGACACATTTAAGGGCGACGCTGTTATGGCGAAAACGGACGATGAATTTTTAGAATTGATCAGTAAATTGCGCAAAGATAAGAAAGCCTATAAGAAAGCACAACTTGGTGCTGAGAAAATTGCCGAGCGTTTTGATAGTAGTGCTGGCGCCGAGCGATTGGTCGAATTTTATCTATCGCTGATATAAATGGTATAATGAGGACATTATGAGGATAGGACTTTTTACGGACAGCTACAGGCCGTCCATTAACGGTATCGTTTACGTTGTCGAATCATTAAAGCGCGAGCTGGAAGCTTTGGGGCATGAGGTTTATGTTTTTTGCCCAGCAAAGTCTATTAGTCCGTCCAAGCAAGCCGAACTTCTCCACGAAGATGAGAATAGTCGAATAATTCGTTTCCGTTCAATTACGGGCGCGTTTTTTGATGATTACGACACGTCGGTATTTTTCCCTCCTGTAGTGCAACGCCAAATTGCTAATATGAATTTGGACATTGTTCATATTTTTACGCCGTCGCAAATTGGGCTATTGGGTGTGAAGGTAGCGAAGAAAAATAATATTCCTTTGATTATTCAGCATTGTACGGACCTATACGAATTTGTCGATCATTATCCTGCGGTTTTGCCGGGAGTTTTGGCGTTGGCGGGAGTAGTTTTTCCATTGTCGGTGAAATTGAACGGACAAGATTTGCTGGAAGTTGCCAAGCTTTATCGTCCGCGTAGTGGTGTAACGAAATGGAATAAAGATATAATTGAGCGTGTTATTACTATTTTATACAGCAAGGCGGATGCGGTGATTGCCCTGTCGCGTAAAAGTCGTGATCAATTGAAATCTTGGCAGACTGAAGATTACGCGTACGACGTTACTTTAATGCCAAACGGCGTGAATGCTCTTCCGCGGGCAAGCGCGAAACGAGTTGCGGAATTTCGCGAACAATGGAATCTTGATGAAAAAGATGAAGTGTTTGGATTTGTTGGACGTTTGGGTGAGGAAAAGAATTTGCCAATTTTGATTCAGGCGTTTAGTGAGTTTATTGCCAAAGCTCGTCCGAAATCGAAGCTATTGTTTGTTGGCGATTTTGAATATCGAAAAACTTTGGAAAAAATGGCAGCCGAGACGGATTTTGCGGATAGGATTATCTTTACTGGCGCCATGCCGCGAGAAGATTTGGGTGTGGCGTATAAAGTGATGAATGTGTTTACTTTTCCTTCGCTTAAAGATACGCAAGGCTGGGTTCTTCATGAGGCTGCTCATGCCGGAAAGCCGATTGTTATTATTGACAAGGAAGTTTCAGAGGTAGTAAAAGACGGAGTTAATGGCTATTTTGCGGAGAATAATCCAGAAAGCGTAGCGGAAAAAGTAATTGCAATTCTAAAAAGTCCGAAAAAACAAGCAGAATTTAGTGCTGAAAGTAAAAAATTAGCCAACAAGTTTACGGAGCGAAGTCAAGTGAAGAAACTTGAAAAGCTTTACGAAAATCTGATTAAAGCGCGCGAAACTCAATAAATCTCAGGCTGAGTTTGTAATCGGTATAACTATCTATTAGAGATAAGTCTTTTAGTTTCCCTATCTTGGTCGCGACGTTTGATGGTTTGGCGCTTGTCGTAATTTTTCTTACCTTTTCCGAGCGCAATTACAACTTTAATGAATTTTCCATTGGTCAACAATTTGGTCGGGACAATTGTCATTCCCTGTTTTTTGGCTTCTGTAAAATTGGACAATTGTTTTTTACTTACCAATAATTTCCGCGCCGAAGTGTCGACTGAGCGGCTATTTGCTTCTCCGCGAACATTTAATCGCAGTGAAAAGCTGGCGTTATTTAGCCACAATTCGCCGTTTCTTAAGCTAACAAATGAGCCTTTAAGTTGGACGTGGCCCTCTCTGGCGGCTCGTACTTCCATTCCAGTTAAAACCAAGCCGGCAACGATTTCTTCGCCAAGTTCATAATCAAACCGTGCGCGACGATTGACAATATTCTGTGTGGCTGGTTTTTTAGCTTTTGGCTTTGACATGAATTATATTATAACAAAACTTAACGCGACAGTATATTTAGGCTAGTTTGGTGCGGCTGAAATATGACTTATGTTACAATATCTCAAGCATGATAGCCGACATTCACATTACTGAAAAAAGTTTTGGCGATAAGACGTTGATTAAAGACGTCAAGTTTAGTGTGGACGATGGCGAGAAAGTCGGCGTGGTTGGCCGTAACGGCGTTGGTAAGTCGACGCTGTTTGGAATATTGGTGGGCACAGATAACGATTATACGGGAGAAGTTGTTTTTCGGCGTGGCATTACGGTTGCGACTACCGCTCAGGAGCATCATGGCTTGGGTGAGCAAACGGTCATGGCGTACATTCTTAGTGGACTTCCAGAATATTCCAAGCTAAAGAAAATTATCGATGAATATCCGCTGACTATGGGCGACAATATGCGAAAAATTGAGGAATATACGCAAGCTCTGGAGCGATTTGACCAAAAAGGATTTTATCAAGTTGAAGAAAAAATTGAGCGAGAGCTGAGCAATTTTCAGCTTGAAGGTTTTGGTGATCGGCGGATTTCTTCCCTGTCTGGCGGGCAGAAAAGATTAGTTGAAATTGTTAAAATTATGCACTCGGAGGCGCATTTGGCGCTGATTGACGAGCCGACAAACCACATGGATTATGTGGCGAAACAGCAGTTTATTGACTGGATGAATTCGCAGCCACATCAAGCGATGCTAATCATTACGCATGATCGCGACGTATTAGGGCAAGTTGATCGAATTGTTGAGATTAAGGACGGTCAAGCCATTAGTTACCGTGGAAATTACGACGCATATTTGAAGCAGAATGCGCAAGCGACGACGGCTGGAATGAATAATTTTGAGCAGATTGAGAAGCGAATTGTTAACCTGAAGCAAAAAGTTTTGGACTATCAAAGGCTTAAGGAAAAGTCGCGTAATCCTGGCACGATTCAGAAATTTAAACGGCTGGAGAATGAGGCGCGAGCGGAGCTGGCGGAATTGTCAGAAATGGAAAAGCCGACGTTTTGGATTGACAAGGAATCTGCTAGTCAATTGGATTATAAATCGGCCGAGCGTTACGGAAAGTTTAAGTCGCGTAATATTCGCCTGAGTATGAAAGATGCGTCCAGTCGCAGTCAGCATGTGTTGGTTCGCGCGGAAAATGTGGCGGTTGGGATTGGTGAGCGGATATTGTTTGAGGACGTGAATATTGATTTGCGCGAAGGTGAAGCGATTGAAATTAGAGGTCGCAATGGCGCTGGTAAGACTACGTTGATTCGGATGATTTTGGCGTCAGGCAAGAGCTTTGACGGCGGTCCTGTTCTTTATTCTGGCGATATTTTCCTTGATCCGCAGGTTCGAATTGGCGTTTATGAGCAAGAAATTGACGAGCAATATCTGTCTGATCCTCTAGAAAAAGCGATTGAAAAATTATATATGAGTCGAGACTTATCGATTTCTGATACGAAAATTCGGCAACTTTTGGCAGACTATTTGTTCACGGACGCCGATCGAATGACGCCGCTGGCTCGCTTGTCTGGCGGTCAAAAGGCGCGTTTTCAGATTATTGCTATGCTGGCGAACGACCCGCAACTGCTAGTTCTGGACGAGCCGACGAATCATTTGGATTTGCCGAGCATCGAAGAGCTGGAAACGGCGTTGGCCAAGTATTCCGGCGCGATTCTTTACGTCAGCCACGATAATTATTTCCGCGAAAAACTTGGCGGCAAAGTTGTGCAAATTGGCGCAGAATAAAAATTTTCCGCCAGAATTTGACGGAAAATCTTGAATCGTTTTTAAGAAAATTAGTCGGACAATAAGCCGTTTTTTCGTAGTAAATCTTGTAGTTTCGGTCGATCAAAACCAAGCACTAATTCCCCGTTAATATCCGTTACTGGCACGCCTTGGAAATTGCCACCATTTTTATTTAGCAACTCCTCTTTTGCGCCAGGATCAGCCTCGATATCTTTGGAAACAAAGTCAATTCCCAGCTTCTTCAGCCATTCCATTTCCGTGTGGCAAAACGCACACCAGCTAGTGTTGTATACGACAACTTTTGTGTCTTGATGGTTGTTCGTTGTGTCTTCGCTCATATATTCCCCTATTTAATAACACTTCCAATTATAACATAACGGTTACGTCTATTTAGAATTCTTCGACGTCAAATGCCAATTTTTACACCATTCGCAGTGGTATATATCAATCGACAAATTCGGGTTTGCTAATTCTTGGATTTCTGCTGCTTGGCGGGCTTTTATCTCTGTTGAGAAGCGACGTTTTTTCTGGCAATTAGCCAACCCTGAAATTGACATCAATGATGTTTTTTGGGTTTTTTGACTATTTTTTGAATAATTTCGTCGTGGCATCTTGCAAAATAGTATAACAGATTGATATAGTGGAAAGTAATGGTAAAAGAAACTGACATTTCGGCTAATGATACAGGCGATTCTGGTGCGATGATGATTTTGGCAAGGACGATGATTGATACAATGTGGCGAATATTTTTACCGACAATCGGTTTGACTTTGTTGGGGTTATGGCTGGATAATGTCAGCGGAATGAAGATGAGATGGTTGCTTGCTGGGATTATTTCTGGCGCGATTATCTCAGTGATTCTCGTAGCTTTGCAAATTGCTAAAATTAAACAGCAGGAGTTGAAGAAATGATCGATTATATGGCAAACGCTGGTCCGCATATTTCAGTAAAGGTTGACGAAGTTTTCAATGTCGCTGGCGTATCTATTACGAATTCGCACTTGATGGGATTCTTGGGATTGATCGTGCTGGTGTGGGCAATGTTCCGTACTCGTGCGGCAGTTTTAGGTAAAAAGAAACATAATTTTACCACAAGGCTAATTCAGTGGACGTTCGACGGACTTTATAATACGGTTTGCCAAGTCATTCCAGATCAAAAATGGGCGCGTAAAGTTGCTCCGCTTTGTATTACGCTGTTTTTCTTTATCGTTGCGCAGTATTGGCTGGGACTTTTGCCGATCGTTGGTCCAATTACTATCGGCGAGCATCACACTCCTCTGTTTCGCGGTGGTGTGGCAGATCTTAATATGACTTTTGGCTTGGCAATTGTGACGATTGTTGCGGCTCAGATTTACGCGTTTAAGTATTTGGGCTTTAAGGGCAATTTGGGGCGATATTTCGTTAACCCGCTGCGTGATCCAATTATGTCATTTGTCGGCATTTTGGAATTGGTGGCTGAATTTTCGCGAATGCTGGGACTGAGTTTCCGTCTATTTGGTAACGTTTTGGCTGGCGAAATTCTCTTGGCGATCATCGCTTATATGACGAAGTTTTTGTCGCCTGTAGCTCTGCAGCCGTTCTATTTCTTTGAATTGTTTATTGGCGGTATTCAGGCGTATATTTTCTTTATGCTATCAACTGTGTTTATTTCCCTGGGGCTGGCTCACCATGATTCACACGAGCCAATTGATGAAGTTCACTCCTCTGTTGAAGCTAATAAATTAGTAACATCAGAGAGTGATTAAATTAGGTAATAATTAATTAAAAGGAGAATATTAACCATGGAAGCATTAGCATTCACACTTACCTACGCAATCCCAGCTGCATTTGCAGCAATCGGCGCTGCAATCGTTGGCGCAGCAGCCATGAACGCCGCTGGTCGTAACCCAGAAAAAATCAACGACCTACGTACAATGATGATCTTGGGTATTTCATTCATCGACGCTATTGCTATTATCGGTTTCGTCGCAGCAATCGTCGGCAAAGTTATGTAGTTTTCGGGAGTAAATTGTGGAGAAAATATTAACACAATTTGCCAATTCTGGCGCATCGGAAAAAGCTGGTTTGTTTGATTCGCTAGGTATTGATTGGGCGCTGTTGGCGTTTCAGACGGTAGCATTTTTAATCTTGCTATTTGTTCTTCGCAAGTTTGTCTATCCGCCAATGATGGAAATGCTCGTCAAGCGAGAAAAGGACCTGAAAGCGGCTGACGCGGCGGCAAAATCTGCCAAGGAAAATGCTGACCGAGCTGAAGAAATGACCGCCGAAATGATGCGAAAAGCACGAGCGCAAGCTAGCGACATCGTGGCGTCTGCTCGAGAAGAAGCGACCGAAGTTGTTGAAGAAGCGGCTAAAAAAGCGACCGCCAAATCTGAAGCTTTGATTAAAGAAGCGCATAATACGATTGCTCAAGAGATTGAAAACGCTAAGAAAGATCTGCACAATTCGACATTAGAGTTGGTGGCTGAAGCGACTGGCAAGGTTTTGGGCGAGAAAATTGATGCGAAGAAAGATACAAAGCTGATTTCGGAAGCGCTTGAGGAGGCTGAATAGATGAGATTAGTGTCCAGAAGAAAGTTGGCAAAGTACGCAGCTGAACAAATTTTAGCTGGCAATGACGCGGTATTGGAAGAAATTGCTGGTCTTTTGATTTACGAAAAGCACGAACGTGAAGTTGATTTGTTGGTGCGAGACATTGAGGCTGAGTTGGCTGAGAACGGTGAGATTGTAGCGTCGGTCGAGAGCGCGAGAGCGCTTGATGACAATACAAGGCGTAAAATAGAGCAATTTCTGGCGACTGCGGCGAGCGATAAAAATAGCAAGCCAAAAGTGTCGCTAAGAGAATCAATTGACCCGACGTTGATTGGCGGATTTAAGCTACAAACGCCGACTGCAACACTGGACGCAACAGTTTTAAAGAAGTTAAACGACTTGCGGGCGAAGAAAATCTAGGAGGAAAAATGAGCAAGATTGATGTGACAGAATTAGCCAAAAGCCTGCGGGAAAAAATCGCGCAGCTGGAGGCGACAGAAGGTTTAGAAGATGCTGGCGTGGTTATTCGCGTTGGTGACGGCGTGGCTTGGGTGCACGGCTTAAGTAGCGCTGGCTATAGCGAAGTGCTGGAAATTGAAACTGACGGCGGCACGGTTGAAGCGTTTGCTTTGAACTTGATGGAAGATGAAATTGGCGCGGTGATTCTTGGCGGCGAAGATAAGGTTAAGGCTGGCGCCAGCGTTCGCCGCAAAGGTTCGGTGTTAGACGTTCCTGTCGGTGAAGAGCTGTTGGGGCGAGTGGTTGATCCGCTAGGTCGACCTCTTGACGACGGTCCAGCGATTAAGACGAAGAAACGTGGTTTAATTGAGCGTCCTGCTATTGGCGTGATGGGTCGTAAATCGGTTCACGAGCCTCTGATGACTGGTATTATGTCGATTGACGCGATGTTCCCGATTGGTCGTGGTCAGCGTGAGCTTATTATCGGTGACCGTCAAACTGGTAAGACGGCAATCGCTATCGATACGATGATCAACCAGGCGCGTCAAAAAACTGGCGTGGTGAACGTTTATGTGGCGATTGGTCAGAAATTGTCGAAGATCGCTCGATTGGTCGATCGATTGAAAGAAGAGGGCGTGATGGATCAGACGATTATCGTTGCGACCAGCCCGTCCGACGCGGCCTCCCTGCTTTACTTGGCGCCTTACGCTGGTACAGCTATGGGTGAATATTTCCGCGATAACGGCGGTCACGCATTGATGATTTATGACGATTTGACGAAGCACGCGGTGGCTTATCGACAGATGTCGCTATTGTTGCGCCGCCCACCAGGACGTGAAGCTTATCCAGGTGATGTCTTCTATTTACACTCACGCTTGTTGGAGCGCTCGGCTAAATTGTCAGATGAACTTGGCGCAGGAAGCTTGACAGCTCTGCCAATCATTGAAACGCAAGCTGGCGACATTTCCGCTTACATTCCGACCAACGTGATTTCTATTACTGACGGTCAGATTTTCCTGGAAACCGATTTGTTTTATCAAGGCATTCGCCCAGCCATCTCAGCCGGTCTATCAGTTTCTCGTGTTGGTGGCGCGGCTCAGACGAAAGCCGTTAAATCTGTCGGCGGAAACTTGAAACTTGGTCTTTCTCAGTTCCGGGAATTGGCGTCATTTGCTCAATTCGGCTCAGACCTTGACGACGCAACAAAGGCTCAAATTGACCGCGGTCAGCGACTCACTGAACTTCTGAAACAGCCACAATATCAGCCAATGAGCGTTTGGGAGCAATTTGTCAGTATTCACGCGGTGACTGGCGGTATGTTTGACGAAGTTCCAGTTTCTAAGATTAAGGATGCGCAGTCTGCCCTATTGACTTATCTCTGGAAAAATTCTAAAGATGCTATGCGTGAGCTAAACAAGGGCGACAAGCCTTCGGATGAGCAATTGAAATTGATTGACGAAGCTACGAAAGAAATAGCGAAAGGATTTGAGGAGTAATTCATGCCGAGCACTCGCGCGCTGAAAAATCGCATTCGTTCGGTGGACTCGACTAAGCAGATCACCAAGGCTATGCAATTGGTGGCGGCTAGTAAAATGCGTCGCGCTCAAGAGGCGGACAAAGCTTCTGCGCCGTACACAATGGCGGCGGAAGAATTGCTGTCTTATTTGGCGAGCCAAGGCGCAACCGACAATCACCCGCTGTTCGTTAGGCGAAAGATAAATAAGCGATTGATTATCGTGGTGGCCAGCGACAAGGGTTTGGCTGGCGCATACAACACCAACGTTTTGAAGAAATATTTGGAGCTATTAAAGCGTGATGACGAGCGCGGAATTGAGAACTTGACCTTAACTATCGGTCGCCGAGCTTCGCAATTCGCAACGCGCCTTAAAGATACGAAAATCATCGGTACGTATGAAGATTTGCCAGATCAGCCGTCTGGATTGACGTTTCACACGATTTTGAATACGGCAGTAAATATGTTTGAAAATGGCGAAGTTGACGCAATTACGCTTGTTTATACGCGTTTTGTCAATAGTATGGTTCAGACTGCAGAATTAGACAGATTATTGCCAGCAGGAACGAAAATCTTGGTTGATCCGAGTGAAGTTTCTAACACGATTTCTGACGCCAAATATGAGCCGAGCATTCCAGAGGTTTTGGACGCGGTGGCGTATCGCTTGGTTGGTGCGCGACTATTGCAGGCGCTGCTTGACGCTCGAGCCAGTGAGCATTCTATGCGTATGATGGCGATGAAAAATGCTACAGATAATGCCAGCGATTTGGTTGACGATTTGACGCTAGCTATGAATAAAGCTCGTCAAGGAGCGATTACTCAGGAGCTTGCTGAAATTTCTGGTGGCGTGGAGGCGATGGAACAATGATAAATAACACAACCCTATTTGTCAGTACTGTTGTTGTAAAGGACGGTAAGCTGTTGGTCGTTCAAGAAGGCAAAAATAATTATGGTCAATTAGATACCTGGAATTTTCCAGCTGGTCATGTTGAGCCTGGCGAAAGCTTGGTGGATGCGGCGATACGCGAAGCGAAGGAAGAGTCTGGCTACACAGTTGCAATTGATGGTGTGCTGTCGGTGCTGTTGAAAAATACTGATTCTGGTATGTCTCTGGTGGTGTTTTTTCTGGGACATATTGCCGATGCTTCTCCTGCTGTGCACGAAGAAGGAATCCAGCAGGTTGACTTCGTGACGTTAGGGGATTTAGAGAAACTGAACTTGCGCTTCCCTGATGATATGATAGAGCCGGCTCGTCGAGCATTGTCGGATAAGAGTTATTCTTTGGATATAATTATGGATTATCAGGAGGCGTAGATGCGATATGAAAAGTGAGATTAATACAAAGGAAGTGCGGAGGAAAAATTGATGAGTAAAACATTAGGTAAAATTATTCAGATTGTTGGCGTGGTCGTTGACGTGGAGTTTCCACAAGACGTTGAACTTCCAGCGATTTACGACGCGCTGCACGTTAAAAACGGCAATGAGAATTTGGTGCTGGAGGTCGCTCAGCACCTGGACGAGCATACCGTTCGAGCAATTGCCCTGTCTTCGACAGATGGATTGAGTCGTGGCGCAGAAGTTGTTGCGACTGGCGCTCCAATTTCTGTTCCAGTCGGCGCGGAAACTCAAGGACGAATGTTTAATGTTGTTGGTGAAGCGATTGACGAAAAGCCGCAACCAAAGGGAAAGACTGCCCCAATTCACCGCCCTGCTCCGGCGCTTTCTGAGCAGTCAAATAAGACTGAGATTTTGGAAACTGGTATTAAGGTTGTCGACTTGATTGCGCCACTTGCTAAGGGTGGAAAGGCCGGTCTATTTGCTGGTGCTGGTGTTGGTAAGACAGTTCTTATCACTGAGTTGATTAACAATATCGCTAAGTTCCACTCTGGAAACTCTGTTTTTGCTGGTGTTGGTGAGCGAACTCGTGAAGGTAACGACCTTTACTATGAAATGGAAGAAGCTGGCGTTTTGGATAAGACTTCGCTAGTCTTTGGGCAAATGAACGAGCCGCCTGGAGCACGTTTGCGCGTGGCATTGTCGGGTCTGGCGATGGCTGAAGCTTTCCGCGACGAAGGTAAAGACGTCTTGCTATTTATCGACAATATTTATCGTTATACTCAGGCTGGTGCTGAGGTGTCGGCATTGCTCGGTCGTTTGCCGAGTGCGGTTGGTTATCAGCCAAACCTTCAGCAGGAAATGGGCGCATTGCAAGAGCGCATTACCTCAACAAAGAAGGGTTCGATTACCTCTGTTCAGGCTGTCTATGTGCCAGCTGACGACTTGACCGACCCGGCTCCTGCGACGACCTTTGCTCACCTTGACGCTACGATCGTGATGAACCGTGCTTTGACGGAAATTGGTATTTATCCAGCGGTTGACGTTTTGGATTCCAGCTCAAACTCGCTTGATCCAGAAATTGTCGGCGAAGAGCATTACCGCGTGGCGCGTGAGGTTCAGCGAATTCTGCAGCAATATAAAGAGCTTCAGGATATCATCGCTATTTTGGGTATGGAAGAGCTGTCGGATGATCAGAAGCAGATTGTCGCTCGTGCTCGTCGTATTCAGCGATTCTTGGCGCAGCCGTTCCATGTGGCTGAGAAGTTTACCGGAAATCCAGGTGTTTACGTTAAATTGGAAGATACCATTCGCGACGCTTCCGACATTTTGGCTGGTAAATACGATGATAAGCCTGAAAACTGGTTCTACATGGTCCAGGGTACGCTGGCTGATCAAGTTGCTCGCGACGCTGAAGCTGAATCTGCCGAGGCTAAAAAACATTCTGAAAAGAAAGCTAAATAGTCATGAAATTGTCATTAGTCACACTTGTCGGTACGAAGGTTGACGAAGAAGTTTATTCGGTGTCAATTCCGACTACTGACGGCGAAATTTCCGTTTTCCCAAGCCATGAGCCGCTAGTGACGATTGCGCGGGACGGCGTAATTACCGTGCGTCGACATAAAGAAGATTCTGATAATCAGTTGGAGTATTTCGCAATCTCTGGTGGTGTGGTAAAAATTGACTATTCGTCGGTGCAGATTCTGGTTGATGAAGCTGATCATGGCGATGACATCATCGAGGCGGAAACTCAGAAGGCTCTGGAGCGTGCCATTAAGGCGCGTGATGAGGCTGGTGATCAAGTTGAGCGTGAGAAAGCCAAGCAACTTATCGATCGTCATATGGTGCGATTGAAGGTTGCTGATCTTCATAGACGTAAGCGACGACGCTAGGATTTATCGAGAGTAATCATTAGCCGACTTACTTTACCAAGCACAGTATTTCGTATTTCGGTTGGTAGTGCTCCTCTTGCTGTTTTTTGATATGTATCGAGGAATATCCCATTTATAGCTTCATTTGGTATGGAGAATTTTTCGTGAACATTTGTATCACGTAGACCTGCTATATATCTTTGTATGTCATCAAGATAATCGTTAGGATTTATAGACTCCCTTGCTGTTGTCGTGTCGATTATCCTAAATTGTAGACTTGGATCATAGGCTGTATTTCGTGGTAGGAAATCGCCATGAGTCACACCTGCTTCACCATGTAAGAATAATAAACTTTCTGCTGCTATTGCAAGTGCTAGATAGACCTCTTGTTCTGTTCTCTCAGGATTAAATATAAGGTTGTCGCAGCTTGTAACGCCTTCTTCAAAACGAGTGATTGTGTGTAATATTCCTTTTTTGTCTCGCATAAATCCAACATGTGTAAAGGTTATTTGTCTATCCTTGCTCAATTTATTTAGCCTTACGCCTGTTGCATAATCTCTGCCTGCTAGTATAGAAAATTTTTCAGGATAAGGCTTCAGGGCTACTGGGAGGCGTGACAATAAGGTATTGCCACTGATACACATATCTGCAAAACGTACGTCATGCATACTGTCTTCACGCCCTGTTCTATATATGTCATTTTCCTTTGTGGTCACGGTCGTAGGAAGAGATGCTATCGTTGAATCTGTTTTGTGCGAACATAGAGCTATATGCCCCATCGGTAAATTGTTAAGGCGATACATAATACTAGATAACTCTGCGATGTCTGGATTTATGGTAGATACCGAAAACTTTTCCATTTCGTAATTATATCATATTAACTATACTTTTTCAAGCAGATGGCGGACTTCATCGGTCGTCGTGGTGTGCATCAATTTCTCCCGAAGTTCCTTTGCGCCGTCGAAGTCGCGGATGTAGATTTTGAAAAAACGCTTTAGAGTTTCAAAAGGTCGCCCTAAAATCGGCTGATAGGAATCAAATAAATCCAAGTGATAATTAAGGAGCGCCAACAGTTCTTCCTTGTGATTATCTGCGTCAGTTTTCGATTCGCGGAAGCAGAACGGATCACTGAAAACGCCTCGCCCGATCATAATTCCATTCACGCCAGGATGCTTTCTGGCAATTTCCAGCCCATGTTCTCGGTCGCGAATGTCGCCGTTGATAGTCAGGAGCGTTTGCGGAGCAATTTCATCGCGCAGCTTAACAATCTCGTCAATCAATTCATAATGCGCCGCAACTTTGCTCATCTCTTTTTTTGTGCGCAGATGAATTGTCAAGTTCACGATGTCTTGTTTGAGAATTGTCGTCAGCCACTCGCGCCATTCGTCGACGTAAGTATATCCCAGCCGAGTTTTTACGCTAACTGGCAATCCAGATTTTTTGGCGGCGTCAATTGCAGCTATCGCTATGTCGGGCCGACGGATCAGAGCCGCACCGCCGCTTTTAATCGCAGACTTGGCGGGACAACCCATATTGATATCAATTCCGTTAAAACCAAGTTCCACGCAGTGCTTCGCGAAAGTTTCCATATCTCCTGGCTCGCCACCCCAGATTTGCGCAATCAGTGGCTGCTCATCGTCGGTTTTAATTAGTCGCCCAGCTATGGCCTTATCGCCAGCGTGAACCCAGCCGGTAGCATTTGCGAACTCAGTGAAAAATATATCTGGCGCGCCAGCCTGTTTCACGACATGACGAAATACGACGTCGGTGACGGTCTCCATTGGTGCCAATATGAAAAATGGCTGCGGTAAATCATTCCAAAACGATGTCATCTCTGTTATTTTATCACAAAAAGGAGAAAACCCTATCTCATCATCGAGATAGGGTGTGGGCGGGCTCAAGCGGTTCTGTTCGTAGTAGTTTCTAATCTCATCTTTGAGAGAAGAATCTGCGACGAATGAATCTCGCGAACCTGGTAGGGAGAGATGGCACGCCGTTGTGCCATCTCAGCGGACACAGCGGGACTCGAACCCGCAACCTCCCTTGCATCGACATCGTTGTCGACGCGGGTGCTCTACCATTTAAGAGCTATGCGTCCTGTGATTCTTTTCTGGCTGGGGAATCTGACCCAGTGTGGGCGGACGGACGCCCTTTACTAACACTAAGTTAGTTTTTCATAGATTAAGATCTATGACCGTCTTGTCAAGCGTTTCTGCCTCCGCACTGGAGGCACACTTGACCCGTACCGCCGCAGTTGTCGCAGCGGTAGCCGAGTGACTTCTTGCCAGTTCCCCGGCAAGATGGACACGTTTTCGTACCTGAGTAGCCCATGTTGCTACACGGTCTACATGACATGAGATTTTCACCTCTTTCCTAAAAGAAAAGAGCTGACCCCCTAGTTATGCTCCTGGAGAGCATGATATAGAATCAGCTCTACCGATAAAGCGTTTATTATCATAACACTAATTATAAAAAAATGCAACAATATGCCAGAATATTTTTATATTTCGCCCGCCAGCAGGTCTTTTTCGAATTGCAACATTCCCTTATAATCCGCCGAATAGCCAGAAATATCCGGCAGATCTAACGTGGTGATTTTTTGCCAAATAATCTCAATCAGTTGCGTAAATTCAGTCAATTCTTCTCTGGAGAATGTATCTTCCAAGCTAAGAATATCGCCGGTCTTCATGTCTGGCTCGACAAATTGTAGTCGCCCGCCGGTGAAAGTGAAATTACTATAATCACGCGAATGCTCGACCAGTAGCTGGTAGAACATCAATTGCTGACGATATTTATGAAGTTTGATTTTCTCGTAATCAGCCGAACCTTTCCAGGAATGCGCTGGCTTGCCAGTTTTATAATCCGTTACGAAGATGGTTTTATTCTGTTTGTCGATGTCGACAACGTCAAGCTTACCAGTCAATCTGGCGTTATCTATAATTACGCCTTGATTTGAAAAGTCTAATTCCGCCAAGTCCGTGTCGTGAAAATCTGAAGATTTGGCGTTTAAGAACGCAGTCAAAGCCGACTTCCCCTTGTCCAAATACAATTGAAAATCGTCCGCTGGCAAATGCTGGCTCTCGAGGGATTTTTGGAAAAATTGGAGAATTTGTTCGGTGCTTGGCAATTGATGATCGGCGCTGAATGAGCAATGTGCTTGCTGAAGGCTGCTGTGAATCGCGGTTCCGTAAGCTGCGGCGGAATTTTTGGCGGATGGAAAATGCAGTAAATTATTCAATAAGAAATTCTGCGGTCCGCCACGTGAAACGTCGAGGAAATTATTCAAATGCGTTGCGGAAAGTTTGTATGTTTCCAGCGCTGGCGCCAATAAGTCCTTTAATTCCGGAACGATTGGCGAAGTTAGTCGCGTCGTCCAGTCGGTTTCAGCGAGTTCAATTTGTTCAGCTGGATCGTCGCTGGTCGGAATGATGGTTGGCGTGCAATTCGTCAAGAAACTGGCGATTATCGTGTCGCTGCCAGAATCGTTGGTTTGAGAATAAGTCATGGTCAATGTGGTTTTGGCGCGAGTCATCGCCACAAAAAACAGCCGAAGTCGCTCGTCGTAAGTAGCGCCCGCTGGCTGGAGTTGGAGGTTTGCGGGATATCGGATAGCTCGACTACGTGAACGAACTTTTTCGCCCCAAGCACTGTCAATTGCCCCAATCACAAAAACGTGCGGAAATTCCAGACCTTTGGATTTGTGCGCGGTCATTAAGTTTATGGCGCCGCTGAGTGAACTTGCGTGCGTGCGAATTTGTGTTAAGCGAGTTTTTGTTGAAATGTGCAGGTTAATAAACTCCAAAAAATCTTCCAGCGTTGGGTTTTTATCGGTGATTCGGTCGCGAAGTTTTTGACGCAAAGTGCGCAAACTTTCCATAATTGTCAGATATGCTTCTGGGTTTTTATCTAATTTTTCTGGCGAGAAATAGAAATTGGCGAGAGAATTGACCTGAAGATCACTGCTTTCGTCGTTAGTTAAGCCTAATAAATTGTCCAATTGCTCTTCCAGTGGCAGATTCGGCACGTCCTTAGCGCGCTCCAAAAGCCACTCCGTAAATTCCTTAAATACGCTATTCGCCAGCATACTTTCCAGCCACAATTGCCGATTTTTGTAAGCTTGAAGGCTCAATTTCCAGATGTCCAGTGCAGAAAATCCAAACGCTGGATGAGCCGTAATTTCCGGCAATAAACTATTGGCAATATCCAAATTATTCTGGCTAATCGCCACGACAGTTCGCGCTAATTTGTCCAGAATCTGGATTATGTCTTGCTCCAGAATGTCGTCGTGACGCTCGTAATTGACAAAAAGATTTTCCTTATAAAGATGCGGAAGAATTTCAATGAGTTCCTTATGGTGGCGCGCAATAATCGTGATGTTTTCTGGTTTCTCGCCATTTTTTATCAGCTCGGCAATTTGTTTGGCAATTCCCGCTCGCTCTTCGCCAACAGATGAGAACTCTTGGATTTCGACTTTTGAGCCTTCGCTATTTGCGTGCGCGGTCAATTGCTTTGATAGCCCGTCAATTGTGTTTTCTAATCGATCCGCGCCTTGGGTGATGACGTCCCGCGCCGATGATAAAATGTTTTCGGCGGAACGATAATTGTCGGTCAAAACGATGATTTTTGGATCGTTATAATGCTGACGGAAGCGCTGGATGTTGCCCACGTCTGCGCCTTGGAAGCTGAAGATTGCTTGGTCGTCGTCGCCAACTGCCATGATGTTTGGATTATCGTCGTTCTCGCTGGTCAAATTGAACAGCAATCGTAATTGCGCCAAGTTTGTGTCCTGGAACTCGTCGACCATGATGAATTGGAATTGCTCTTGGAGATTTGCGCGCAGTTCTGGGTGAGATTCGCAGGCTTGAATAACGGATAAAATCATGTCGTCGTAATCAAATAACGAGCGCTCGGATAAAATATTTACGTATTTTTCGTAAACGTCAATTGCGGCGGATAATTTTTCTGCGGCGGTAAAATCTTTCAGGACAAATTCGCCATTGGCATTTTTTTCGCACCATTTATTTTTCCAAGCAGTCAGCGGCTTGGTTGAGTTCTCGTCAATTGCTTCTTGGGTGGCGTGCACAATGCTCAGCGCCAAAACGTTGGCGTATGGTGTGATTGAGGCTGGCAATTTTGAGTTTTTCTCGTCAGGATTTTTGGCGGCTAAATTGGCAATTTTCTCAGCTATCGGCGCAAACATTTCAATCGTCTTTTTCGATATTTTGGCGGAAAATACTTGCTGAATGTCTGGCGCAATTTCGGCGATTGTGGTTTGATTGTCCTCAATAATTGCCCGTAATTCTGACGGCGTTAAGCCACTTTGTTTGAACTCGGAAATAATGCGAATGAGGTCTTTGATGTAAACAAATTCCCCGTTGTTTTTCGCGCTTAATGGATTTCGCCAATCAAGTCCTTCAAGTATTCCAGAGATAATTTGATATTGCGTCAATTCGTCAACCGGCTGAGCGTCGGCGCCACGGAAAAAATATTCACGGTGCTGATTGATGATTTCTGTGCCGAAGCTGTGGAATGTATGAATCGCAATTTTATACGCATCTTCACCGATAATCTGGCGAAGTCGTTGGCGCATATTTGTGGCGCCGCTTTCAGTAAACGTCAAGCATAAAATACTGTTCGGTAAAGTGTCGGTTTGTCTTAGGATTTGGGCAGTGCGCATACTTAGAAGCTCGGTTTTTCCCGTTCCTGGCCCAGCAATTACCAAAAGTGATCCGTGAATGTAGTCGACTGCTTGTCGTTGATTATCGTTTAATTTAGCGTAACGAGTATTGAAATCCATAGTTTTATTTTACCATGTTGGCGGTCTTCAGAGCGTGATATCAAAATTGCTAATACCCAAAGCATTAAGCGACTTGAATTTTGTGTTAATCACGCCATTAAAGATTGTACTGAAGAAAATGTTGTTGATTGGAATGAAAAACATCCAGAAGATGCGTTTAAGGGTAAAAGCCACTTGGATATTTCCCGTTAATCGGTCGAATCGGTCAGACAGGTTGGCTATTAGATTTTACATCTTTGCCATCTCGCGCACCTCATAAAAAAATGGTAAAATATTATCTATGAATAAGGCGACGTATGACGAGCTGGCGCTGGAGCGAATTGCTAAGGAAAAATTTGGTTTTCCAATTGATGTTCAATCGATAATTTTGTGGCACGCTGATGTCAGCCGCACAGCTAAGGCGTCGGTATTTTTGACGAATAAAAAGCAGCTGATGTTATATTTGGAGGCGACTTCACCGTTGATTTTGTCTGATGTTAAAAAGATAATTTCGCGAATGGGTATGCGAGCGGAACTATTTCTTCCACCAAAAGGTCAGCTGCGATATTTTGAAGATATTGGCAAGCGCAAATTCCGCGAAGTTTTTCCTGGAAGAAAGCACGTTACGGATGAAGATTTGCATTTTTATAAAACTTTGGCGCCGTACAATCCTGCCTTGGTTTTGATTTCTGAAGTGAAAAATGGTGAGATATATCAATTTGATTCTGACGCGTATGGAAATTGGCGAGTCGGCGCAAGGTTCAGTTACAGAAGGATTCGGGCAATTTAATGCGCGACTACCTGGACATTATTAAGCGGAATCTGCTTTCACCTATTGTCGTGGTGATTTTTCTGTTGGCTGGCGCACTGGTTTATGTTCGCGAATATCGTGATGCATGGTTTATTTCGGTGGTGATTGTCGTGAATTCGACGATTGGCATTATTCAGGAGTTAAGGGCTAAGCGAGTTTTGCGGCAATTGGAGTTGATGAGCGCGCCGAAAGCTCGATTGTTAAAAGATGGAAATGTTGTCGAGGTTGGTTATGACGAGCTTAAAATTGGCGATGAAATTCTTATTCAGGCTGGCGACGAACTGCCGGCGGACGCGAAAGTTATTGAGTTGAAAGGCTTGGAGCTGAATGAAAGTATGTTGACTGGCGAGTCTGCGTCGATTGAGAAAAAGGACGGCGATGTCGTGCTGGCGGCAACGACGGTTTTGGCTGGCGAAGGTACGGCGCGAGTAATTGCGATTGGTGACGACACGAAAGCTGGCGCGATTAGCCAAGTCCTGAAGCGTTACAAACCAGAACTCACGCCCCTGCAATTAGCGATTTGGCGCGCAATTTATTTCTTGACTTACGGTGCAATTGTCCTGTCGTTACTTATCGCTATTGTCTATTATTTTTCTGGCGATAATGTCGTCGTCATCTTAAAAACCATCACTTCGGCAGCGGTTACAGTTGTGCCGGAAGGTTTATTGTTGGCGAGTTCGCTGCTTTTGGCGTTCGGCTCACTGCGATTAGCCCAGGCGAAAGTCTTGCCACAAAAATTGTCAGCGATTGAAGCGATGGCGCTTTTGAATTTGCTGGCTGTAGATAAAACAGGTACCTTGACTAGTGATGAAGTGACGCTGGAGCAGGTCGCGGCTTTTGGTGATGAAAATGACTATTCAGACTCTGATATTGCCAGTTTTGCGGCGTTAATTGCTCATGAAACCAGCGGCGGAAATATCACTGGTCGTGCAATTTTGGCGGAAGCTACATCGCCAAAAAATACGAAAGTCCTGGAAGTGATGGCGTTTTCGTCGGCGCGTAAAATGGCTGGCGTGAGGGCGAATATTGATGGCGAAATTCGGACGTTAATGATGGGTGCGCCAGAGTTTGTGTCGAAGTTGGCGCCAGTAGATAAGGAAACTCAGAAGAAGTTGAATGATTGGGCCGACAATGGCTTGCGCGTGTTGATGTTGGCTGAATTTTCGGACGATAAAACCAAATTGAAAGATTTGAAAAACAGCTCTGGAGTGGCAATTGGTGCGGTTATTCTGCGCAATTCTCTGCGTCATGGCGTTGTTGAAACGGTGGATTTTTTGCAGAGCCAAGGCGTAACTATTCGCGTAATCTCTGGTGATAATCCGCGCACGGTTCAATACATCGCTAAGGAGGCTGGAATTAAACATCCAGAAAAGGCGATTTTAGGCGAAGATTTGGCGGCACTTAGTGAGGATGAATTTAATAAAGCGGCCGATACTTACACGATTTTTGCCAGAGTTTTGCCGGATCAAAAAGAGCGCTTGATTAATCGATTCCAGCAATCTGGCAAGTTCACTGGTATGGTCGGCGACGGCGTGAATGACGCTCTGGCTCTGAAAAAGGCAGACCTCGGTGTGGCGATGTACGCGGGCGCTCCAGCGTCGCGTCGAGTTTCCGACATTATATTGCTCAACAATTCGTTCACTTCTCTTCCGATGGGAATGAAATTGGGCAATCAAATCATGCAGGCAATCGAGGTGATCGCTGTTCTATTTTTCCATAAAATTATTTACGGCGTGACACTTCTTCTTGCGACGATTCTTATTGACATGAATTATCCGTATTCGCCGCGCCACATTACGTTTATGAATATTTTTCTGGTGACTATGCCGACTCTCATGTGGACGCTGTTTCCTCCCACGCCGAAGCATCGAATAAATCCGAAGAGATTCTGGCATGATACTTTGCTGGCTGTTACGCCGATTGCCTTGATTACTGGCGTGGCTGTCGCGTTCACCTATTGGATTACCTCTGTTATGTTCCCTGGTCGCGCCACGGAAGTTGCAACGATGACCGTGCTTACTGCAACTTTGTTTGGTGTATATTTGGTGTTCTTGGTGGGGATTATGCTTGACGTAACTATCGATAAATCTGCCAAGCGCGCTCGTCTGCTTTATCTTCTGTCGGTGATTATTGTGGCGGCTGGAAGCTTTGGTTTTGGGTTCCTGAGAGATTTCTTCGATTTCACCGTGCCAAATTTGTTCATAATGTGGCCAGCAGTTGGTGTAATTTCCATAGCGATGATAGCCCAGTGGTGGCTAGCTCGCCGCGCTGGTAAAAAATAACTGCTAATGAGCGCCAGAAAAAAGTATAACCGCCATAAAAAACGCCGGCAGGCAAATATCGTATGCCTGCCGGATCATTCTTGGTAGTCTTGGTTTATCTAGCTTCTTTTGAAAGCGGCTCTATATTCGACAGCTCGCGAATTCTTTTATTATACCAATCATTCAGCTCGGCGCAATGCTCCCAATTGTATCGGCCTAGCCTATTACAGATATTTTTAACAAATTCTTCATCTTCATAAAGAGTGACATCCATCTGGTTAAGAGATTCCTCTGCGACGTCGGCTATGGCTACATTCTTGTTTTCATTAAGGCGTGCTTGCATAAGTTTTGCCCACAGTACGGCATAACAGGTCTGCATTAAAAACTTAGCTTCGCTTGCCGAGTCAAACGGATCCTCCTCTGGTTGCTTTTGTTTGTCGCCGTAGACGTTATCTGTATATGTTTTGTTTCCTTTAAAAGTAAGTTCTACATCCCATACTTTATCTTTCAGTCTTCGGTAGGTTTCTTCACTGTTAATGATAGCGTCTGCTCGCTGAATTTTTTCATCTCCGGCACGGCGCTCTGCCTCGTCTTTCGCTGCTTCATCTTTAAGGGTTTTTTCTGGTATGTTATCTAGGGTGTCTGTTACTAGCGGATAACTTCCAATAACCCCACCAATAATGTTGTCAGTGACAGTTATCTCTTGATTGTAGTGTCCGCGCATAGCTCGCGCCCAAGCTGCCTCTAGTTTCTTTGGGTCAGAATCTTTATCCATGAGCACATAGACACCACCAAAATCTAATAATGCCTGATTTTCCTCTGGAGTTTCTGGGCTGGTTGGAATGGCGTTTTGTGTCAGCACTATTGCATCGCGGAAGAATACTCTATTTCCAAGGAGATCGTTTCCGTCAACTGCTGGAACTTTTTCAAGTGGGCTGTGATGAGTGAAATCATCATAGTTTTCTAAGCTTTCCCAGCCAGTTACTTTTTGTTCGTCTGGCACTCCTTGTTCTAGTGACTTGTCCATTTCTGTCATGATATATAAAACTCCTCTTTTATGATAGTATCGGCATTATATCAGCAGCACGATTCCGTGTCAAGCTTACTGATGTTCCGTATTAAGCGTTAATGTGGCCAGCAGTTGGTGTAATTGCCATAGCGATGTTAGCCCAGCTACTCATTGTTCGCCGGGCTGGTCGGCGAATTGTTCGGTAGGAATTTGTCTATCTATTCAGTAATTTGCCAAAAACGAAATATCCTATAGTCCAGAAAATGCAACCGCATAGTAAAAATATTCCGAATACCTTCAAATAGTCTGCGAACGAGCTTAACTCGTACCAGCCACTTATTAATAAACAAGGAAAAATTGTCAATATCATGACGATAAAATGTATGGCGGATTGTTTAAGTAATGACCATTTTTCGATGTCGTATATTACAGATGCGGCCGCAACTATGGATACTATGACGCCAGTTAAGAATGTCCCCTTAGTTTGTGACGGGTCAATTTTTTGATATGTCATTATGAGAGCTAATGCCGACATTATAACAAAAGGAATAATTCCTCTAAACGTAGCTTGCTTTAATATTCTAGTCTTCATGGCTATAGATTACGCTTTCTTATCCAAAACCACAAGATGCTCAGTGTGCGGCGTCCTCGGGAAGAAGTTGTAGCCTTGATGATGCACGATTTTATATTTTTCCTGGAGTAGGCTGACGTCTCGCGCCTGCGTGACTGGATTACAGCTAAGATAAATAATCCTAGGCGGCTCAGTTTCCAGTAGTCGATTAGTAACGTCCGCGTGAAGTCCAGCGCGCGGCGGATCAACGATGACAATTTGCTCGCCCGTTATATATTCCAGAGATTTTTCGCTCGGCGCCAAAATCGCCTTGGCATTCGGTCGATTCAGCTTGGTGATATTCCTCTGCATTTCCGCGACGGCATGTTCGTTAATTTCCACCAACGTCACGTCATCTCCGCCAATTGTCAAACCAATTGTCCCGACTCCAGAATAAAGGTCAAGTGTCGGCATTTTTTCATTGCAATCGATCCACGCTTTCATATCGCTCAAGGCCTTTTCGTAAACGGGAATGTTGACTTGGAAAAACCCTTCGCAAGCGTAGTTGAAGGCGACGCCTAAAATCGTGTCGCTTAGTGTCGTGTCGCCGAATTTGTTCAAGCGTTCTGTGATTCTGCTGGCTGGGCTTTTGGGGTCGGAATAGATTATCTCACCACCCGTGGCTGATAATAATTTGGCTTCGTCTTCGGAAATTAGATTTTCTATTCGATCTTTTACGTACAATTGCCAGACAGCGTTTCCCTGTTGATCTGAACGAATCAAGAGTGTTTTTAATTGGCGAGCGACAATCGGTTTTTCTCGTAAGAGGTCGCGGATTTCAATTGCCAATTTATTTATGCTCGGATGCGCCAAGCTGGTTCCGTCAACGATGACTTTTCCCTTGCCGCCACGCTTGAAAAACGCCAAGTCCAGAGTTTCCTTTTCGTCGTCGTCCGTTTTGTCGCCGAACCAACTGAACTCGACTTTATTGCGATAATTAAATTCTACGCCGTCAGAAAATATCTCAATTCTCTCAGGCAATGTGATGTTGTGAAGTAAAAAAGCCTCTTCGATTAGCGACGCTTTGTACGATTGCTCGCTGGACATCGGCATTATTTGCCAAGGGCTGGTGCTTAAATAGCTATTTTCATCCTTCGGTGTAATTCGCTCTGGACTTTTCTCGATAATTTCCGTCACTATTCCTTCGACGAAGTGGGATTTTTTCTTTGTCACGCGAATCGTTACAAGCTCTTTCGGCAGTCCTCCCCAGACGAACGCTTTGCGGCCGTCGTCAAGTGTCCCGATGGCTTGCCCGCCGCCAACGATTTTTTCCAATCTTAAAGTCTCAAAAATTTGTTTTCTCATTAGGTTATATTATATCAGGATGTGTGGATTTTTTCTGGCTGGCGTGCTATAATCGTCATTGTCCTGGCAATAGTGGGACGTCGCCAAGTGGTAAGGCACTGGGTTTTGGTCCCAGCATTCGCAGGTTCGAATCCTGCCGTCCCAGCCAAGCTATATAACAGAGTGAGTGACAAGGTTCCGTGACCTTTAGCTACCATGAATAACTACCTCTGTTGTAAAGCTTGGTTAAATAGGAATTATTGTCCAGTCCGGAATGGCTGGACGGCTTGTAAGGTAATTGCTGCGCTTGATGAATTTATCGAAAGAAAGGAAAAAGATGAAAATCAATAAACTTGCTTTACAGGCATTTTATGAATCACACAGAGACGAGTACTTGCGGCGACGATTTTCTGGTGACAAAGCCTTATGGGATGAATCATACAAATGGGATATATTGCCGCGCCTTAATAAAGAGCTGGCGGCGTACGACTCGGTTAATGGTGGCTCGATTACAGAGATCGCGCATATTGTAACGCACCATACAAATACTAGCAATTTTCCTAGCTGGCGTGATATTGAAGACCTAAAAGCTCTTCTATTACGCAAAAATGCCCATTCGGTCCTGAGTGAATTATGGATTGCAAAACCTGAAACGGCTGCGGAATGCATTCAGACGGCTAGTCAACTTGCACAATTGTTTATGTCAGACAAAAGCTTTGCTCCGTCTACCTGGGCATACCTGCTGGCAGCACTCGATTGTAATTCGTTTGCACTGTATCGTGAAGTGATTATGAAACAAGTTGCTGAGATATGTGGTGTTGATAGCCCTACTGCTGCATCTCAGGGAGAAAAATACACATTACTCAACGACGCCGCATTGTATCTGGGTGAGCTAATGCGAGATGATATCAACGACGTGCCGTATATGCAGGCACTGAATGGGCAGGATTTTTTGTGGGTTACGCTAGAATATTATGATTCTTAAAAGTCTGAGGGTCTCATCTTTGTTACTTTCTGTATGCGTTTTATTTCGTCGCCATAGGTTTTAATGAGCGATCACAAGAAGCGTAGTTTAAAACTACGTCTCGTCCCCGTTGTTACGCATATCGCGACGGGGACTCTTCAATTTATAGGATAAAATCCTTGTAACTTGCCAAAGTCGCCTGTGCGATAGTCTGACTAGTTTGATGTAGGTATTGCTTCACAAAGTAATACCCGAGTTTATACCCCGCCCAGCGCGGCAAAATATCATCGCCGGTGAAAAATATTTTGGTATAATCGTAAACCTTGTCTTTAAAATTGCCTTGTAGTGCGGCAATTATCTTGTCAATTTCAGCTTGAGAAGTTTTCTGCATTTCTCTCAAGAAAAATTGTCGGTTTCGCCGTCCGAGTTTAATCATCGCTTCCTCTTCTAGCGCGACCGCCAAGCCCTCCAAAATCATCCCATCAAACATAGTTTCGGCATATTCAGGCAGTTTTTCCCAACGCAGCGAATGCGACATTTCGTGGCAAATCGTTTCGAAAATAAAATCCTCGCTAACCCCGTGCTGGCTTTTATCAACAGAAATCATAATCAAGCGCGAATGAAGCGTTTTGCCAGCGATTCCGTCCTCGGCGATAGTTGGCAGCATAAACGAAGGTGTAGTGACAATTACATCAACTTCGTAATCAAACTGCGCGAACTCGCTCGAAACAAAAGCCTCGGCTTGTTGCGCTGTATTTTTGAATATGGCAATTTCGGCATCGGTGAAAGTTTGATTGGCGTTAGCGATGTGTAGGCGGAGTTTGCTCATGGTTTTATTATATTGCAATAACATAAGTATTACTATAAGGGCAGCGCTATTTATTAAGTGCAATATTTAAATGGAAATCACTAAAATCTCAGCAGCGATCTTCCGCTCTTTTGGGCGATTTTTTGTTTTTAAGCAATCAAGCCATTTTTATCTAGTAAATTCATAAAATCGTCAATAAACAAATTAGTCCTCTCAACAATTTCTTTTTCTCCGAATTTTTTATAAACATTGCTTATATTCTTGAGTTCAAGATTTTCTGTTCCGCCTATGCGCTGTCCTCTACTATTATCAAAACCCTGGTAATATTTAATTTTATCTTCGAACCTATAGTCGGATGCGCGAATATTGACTCGTTTTTCTAAAAGAGATTTATTACCAAGGAGGTCGATTTGCCGATTATTAGACAATCCTTTCTCATTTTCTTGTCGCTTTCTGGGATAAATATGTTCAATATCAAACTGCTGAGAGAGTTTTGGATATGACTGCTCTTTATTGAGCATCATACGAAGCGCTAGCATGGATTTGGTGATTGGTCTGCCGTTTTTGAAATCATAAATAAGGATCGCACTGCGTGTTTGCTCCTTATCAAATTTGAAGTCTGAGAATGTAACTTCATTTAGATTAACTATATTCAGCATCTCGGCAAAAATAGGAGTTCTTAATGCGTTCACGCCTGGGTGTATTATTGCGTATCCCCATATGAATGCAATTGTACGATCGAGAAACATCTTAAAATCTTCATCATCCAATTTTCCGTCTTCGGTGCGATTTGCTAAGTAGTAAACAGATATGAAATAATTCCACATGCTATTTGGCGCATAGTTTAATATGAATAATTTCTTTAAAACCTCTTCACTGAAACGTTCACGATTTTGATCGGTAATGTCTTCCCAGAATTGAGCAAGATCTTTAAGATTTTCAAAAGTGTCATCTTGTTTAAGTACGGAATATTTATCACGCTCATAGAATCTTCTAAGTGACTCGGTCGTGGAAGACTTGTTATTGTCTCGCTTGGCGCGAATGAAATACATGTATCTCGTAAACAAATCGTCCATTGGTGTGCCAGTGATTGGGTGAAAGATTTTTTCACACGTCTCCTCGAGTTTTTTCCAATCTTTAATAAACTCATCCCTGTCGTCTTCACTTTTCTGTTTGTAATATTGATAGAATTGAGCCTTAAAAATATCGGAGTCCGAAAGCGGAAGACCCCTATCGTTTAATGTTGAGAATATGCGAAGAGCGGTATCTTGAGATTCGGCTTCGATTGGCATTAAGATGCAGTTATTGAGAATTCTTGCTGGCAAGTTCTTTGCAAAAGTTGGGAAGCTATTGATGAATTCGTCAACTTTTTTAAGGAAAAATCTAAAGTTATTGGCGTATCGGCTAGTTTGGTCGTTGGTAACGATGCCTGTTCTTAGGATTGACAGAAATTCTTCCTTATCTTTATCAGTGGCGACAACAGAATCTATTTTTAGGTGATCTTTATCTGGTTTGCCCATTTCATCTGTTTTCCATATACAGCTGGCGATGCGTTCGGAAAAGTCTTTTGAGCCTTGGTCTTGCATTTTAGTGAAGCGATCGTAAAAAGCTCGAAGGAGAAGCATGAATGTGGTTAGGCGTTGCTGACCGTCGATCACTTCTTTCTGTTTCTTGTCGTTTTCAAAAGTCACAATCGAGCCAAGAAAATACTCGTCGTTCGTGTCAAACTTCGTAGCGTCATTATCCGGTATTGCAAAAGAAAATATATCATCCCAGAGAGTCTGACAACTATCCTCATCCCACGCATATGGACGCTGGTAATCTGGTATGATATAGTCTGCCTTTCTATCCGATAAGAGTGCATAGATACTTTTCTGGTCTACGTTTAGCTTTGACATGATATCCCCCGTTTATTTTTTGTCGCTAAATTTGTGAATATTCTTAGTGTAATTATAGCATGCCGCAGCATCGGCTTATTGCTTTATATAAAAAAGCTCCCACTCGCCAGTGAGAGCTAAACTGTCGTGGTGGACGATTCGGATTAGCTAATGTTGACAACCTGTAGCTGCTTGGTCGCCAAGCCATTTTTCCAGGAAACAGTTTCGGATTTCTTGTGGTTCAGTAGACTTTTTCCTAGTGGACTATCCACGGAAATTCGCCCGTCCAGAGGGTTCGCTTCCAGGCTATGAACTAGCGTATAGCGGAAAATTTTTCCCTGTTGATCCACCAAATCCACGACTGAGCCAATAGCAATTTTCAATCGATCGCGCTTCCTTGGCAGCGGCTTGGCGTGACGTAAAATATCCTTCTTCGTAAAGATTTTTGATTGAATATTTTCCAGTTGTGTAATCACGTCGTTGCGGCGTAATTTGTCATCACGCGATTTGGCGCGCCCAATTTCCTTCAATTCTAATATGAGCGCTTTCTCTGAAATCTCTAGTCCAGAAATTTCTTTCTGAAGCTCCTTAAATCCTTTTTTACTTAAAAATGTTGTACTCATACTTCCCCTTTCAGATCGGCAATTTGCCAATCAACAATCCTATTACAACATCTAATTCTGAAAAATAGCTGAAAATTTACAGAATCGGCAAGGAAATTGTGAAAATGGTTGAGTTTTTTGAGGTGCTAACAGAGATTTGTCCGCCCAGTGCTTTTGTCAATTGCTCCGCTAATGGCAATCCCAATCCATAGCCTTTCGTCTGTTGGTTGCCGCGGAAAAATCGCTCAAAGACGTGTGGCAAAGTTTGTTGTGAAATTGTGCCGTCGTTGATGAAGTTGACGGTGATGTTTTGTTTCGATGGAATAATGCAAATTTTTACCACAGAATTTTTCGAGCTATGTTTCAATGAATTATCGAGTAAAATCGCGCACAATTCTCGCGTGGCGGTGTGATGAAGCGGAATATTTATGTGTTCTGGGCAATTCATTTTAACTCGCGCTTCGGCTTTTCGTTCACGAACGAGCTCAGATATCAATTCCGTCAAGTTAAAACTTTTATCTTCCAGCGCCAACTTATTTTCTGTCCGCGACAGTTCCAGAAGCATCGCTGTAAGCTCAGTCAACTTATTTATTTCCTCCAAATTGCTTTCCAGAGTTTCTGTAAGTTCCGCCTTCTCTGCCTTTCTATTTTTCAATGCAAATTCAGTTTCAGCCTTCATGATTGCTAAGGGGGTTCGCAATTGATGGCTGGCGTTAGCAACAAATCGCGATTGAGCTTTGTGGGCGGTTTCTATTGGCCGCAAAGTGATTTTCGCCAATAAATATGAACACCAACCGCCAGCGAGCAGAACGATAAGATTTATATAGCCCAAACTAATCAAAAGATTTCGAGTTGAATTATCTATTCTTTCCGATAAATTGATTGCAGGAAAATCGCCCTTCCTTTGAACGATAATTTTATGAATTTGCGCATCAACTTCCGAGCGCGCCACCTGAAAAATAATGCTACTAAACAGCAAACTGACGATCATCAAAATCATCAAATACCAGCCCGCCAACTTAATTGTTGCTGAAGTAAAAATTTTCATGACTCAATCTTATACCCAAAGCCGCGCACGGTTTTTATTAATTGTTTTTTGAACGGTTTGTCGATTTTTTGGCGCAGATTTTTTATGTATGCCTCTACATTATTCGGCAAAATATCAGCGTCAAAATCCCAAACGTGATCAATCAGCGTTTCTTTACTGAGAATCTGATTCGGATGCTGCATCAAATATTCCAGCAGCGCATATTCTTTGCTTGTGAGGTCGATAATTTTTCCTGCGCGAGTTACTGTCTGTTGTTGTTTGTCAATTTTCAAATCGCCAATTTGCAGAACGTCTGGTTGGCTAATCGGTGGACGACGAAGCAAGGCTCGCACGCGCGCCAACAGCTCGTCAATTGCAAAAGGCTTAGTCAAATAGTCATCAGCGCCCACGTCTAACCCAAGCGTTTTATCTTCGGTTGTACTCAGGGCTGTAAGGAATAAAATAGGCATATTTTTCCCGTTCTCGCGCAATTTTTTAACAATCTCCGCGCCTTCTAATCCCGGCAGCATTCGATCAACAATCAACAAATCATACGGCTGACTATCCGCCAAATTAAAGCCCTCCTCTCCGTCGTACGCCGCATCAACCGCGTATTTTTCGCGCTTCAGAGATTCGGCTATGACCCTCGCAATTTTTCGTTCGTCCTCAATGACTAGCAGTCGCATATTTATATTATATCTTTTTTCCCGCGCTAAGTGCTATAATTTTATTTAAAGAAAAGGAGGCGTATGCCAGATAATAAAAAAATGGTTGAGATTCGTCATTTTAAGATGAGTTTCGGTGATAAAACTGTTATTAAAGATCTGAGTTTCGACGTTTTTCGCGGCGAAGTTTTTGGTTTTTTGGGAAGTAATGGCTCGGGAAAAACTACGACATTGCGCGCATTGTTGGGACTATACCAGCCGACCGCGGGCGATTTATTGATAAACGGCAAGCCATATTCGGTGGAGAGCCAGATTCGCCTCGGATATCTTCCTGAGGAGCGCGGCTTGTATAAAAAAGAAAAAGTCTTAGACGTGATGCTTTATTTTGGTCAATTGAAGGGCTTGAGTCGCAAAGAAGCTAAGGATTTTTCTCTGAAGTTTTTGGAGCGCGTCAATTTGAGCGACAAAGCTAACACGCAACTTGATAAATTATCTGGCGGACAGCAGCAGAAAATCCAGCTCGGTGTAACGATTATGGGCGATCCAGAACTGTTGATTATGGACGAGCCAGCCAAAGGTTTTGATCCGGTGAATCGCCGTTTGTTGATGAATATAATTGAGGAGCAACGAAAAGCTGGCGCGACAATTATTTACGTTACGCACCAGATGGAGGAAGTTGAAAGATTGTGCGATCGCTTGATTTTATTGAAGGATGGTCAAGCGGCGGCATATGGAACATTGGAAGAAGTAAAAAGTCAATTTGGCGGCGCCTCAATGGATGACATTTTTGTCCAAGTTTACGGCGGCGAAGCGAAGGAGTTGAGCGATGAGTAAAATGCATAATTTGGGGACGGTTTTCAAATTTGAAACGCTTAGAACACTGAAGAAACCGACGTTTTGGTTGACGGCCTTGGGATTTCCTTTGTTGATTGGCGTGCTGTATGGCATTATGTTTTGGTCGCAAAGCACGACTATTGAAGCGTCAAAAAATCTGGAAAAGCAAGAATTTTCGTTGGAAGTCACGGACGATTCGAAGTTGGTGAAGCCAGAATTGCTGGCGGCAATTAAAGCCAAAATTGCCAAATCGAAAGAATCTGGAATTGACGACGTAAAAAATAATAAGGTTGATGCGTATGTTTATTTTCCAAAAGATTTGAGCAAGCAAAAGGTCGAAGTTTACGGTAAAGATGTTGGGCTATTCCAAAACGGAAAATACGGCGCGGTGGCACAGAGTTTATTGAGTCAATCGGTAGCAAGCGGCATCAGCCCAGCACAAGTTGCGATTTTACGCGACAAAGTCCAATTGTCATCGACCACATATCTGGACGGAAAAGAACATGGCGGCATTAATGAGATGATTGTGCCGGGAATGTTTTTGGCTATTTTGTTCATTCTCATCAGTATTTTTGGCAATCAAATGCTCATTAGCACCACCGAGGAAAAAGAAAATCGCACGGTGGAAATGCTGCTTACGACCGTTAAAACCGACACTTTGATTACGGGTAAAATTTTGTCTTTGATGGTGTTGGCTTTGATTCAGATTTTGGTAATTGTTTTGCCAGTTTTGGCGGGCTATTTGGCATTTGGCTCGAAGTTGCAATTGCCTAATCTGGACTTGAGTACGCTCGTGTTTGATCCTGTGAGAATTGGTCTGGCAATCATAATTTTCTCCGCCAGCTTCACTCTATTTACGGGAATGTTGGTAACTTTGGGCGCGATGATGCCGACCGCCAAAGAAGCCAGTCAGTGGTTCGGAATTGTGATTATGCTATTCATTGGTCCATTTTACGGAATCACGGCGTTCGTTTCCTTCCCTGATTATTTCTTCGTTAAGTTCTTGTCACTATTTCCATTCACCGCGCCGATTCCATTGTTGTTACGAAACGCAATAGGCAATTTGCCGATTTGGGAAGCTTTGCTCGGCACGGCAATTTTGGTCGCTACAGCAGTGTTTGTTATGTGGCTATCGGTGCGCGTTTTTCGCTACGGCGCGATGTCTTATGATAGTAAATTATCTCTGTCGGCGTTGCGAACACGCCGAAAAGCTGGTAAAGTTTAATTATGAAAGTACGTATAGAGATAGACACGAAAACATTTGTGCGGTTTTGGCTGGTCGTGATGGGCTTTGGTTTGGCTGGTCTGGCAATTTATTCTGCAAAGGACGCGCTGGTTTTATTGGGAATTTCCCTGTTCTTGGCGTTGGCGTTAAATCGTCCAGTTGCAGCAATTGCTAAAAAATTACCTGGAAAAAGCCGATTAGGTGGCACGGCACTGGCGTACACGACGCTGGTTCTGCTTTTGGGTTGCGTGATCTGGTTTGTTATTCCGCCAATTGTCCAACAATCTGCCAAATTTGTCGAGAGCATTCCGAGTATAATCGACCAAGCAAGCTCACAGTGGCGTGGCGTCAATGATTTTATTGATAAGAATAATTTGCGCCCGCAGGTCGATTCGATGATGGAAAACATTAAGCAGCAATCTTCGTCTTGGGCGACGAGCGTCGGCACGAATTTATTATCTAGCGTTGGTTCTTTGGCGTCGTTCTTGGGCTCGCTATTCTTGGTGCTGGTGCTGTCGTTCCTGATGCTTCTCGAGGGTCCAACTTGGGTGAAGCGTTTGTGGGGATTGTACAACGACGAAGAAAAAATGGAGCGTCATAAGAAGCTGGTTGGTCGAATGTATAACGTAGTCACAGGTTATGTTTCTGGACAATTGACGGTTTCTGGAATCGATGCGATATTATCAGGTTTCGTGGTGTTTGTGCTGAGCTTGACATTCCCTGTCATAAATTCCAATTTGGCAATGCTCACCGTTATGGCGACGTTTGTGTTGACGCTAATTCCGATGTTTGGCGCAACGATTGCTGGTGCGTTGATATCACTACTACTATTCTTCAATAACATGACAGCTGGCGTTATTTACGCGATTTATTTCGTGATTTACCAGCAGATTGAGAACAACTTTGTCTCTCCTTCTATCCAATCAAAGAAGGTTGAGTTGTCGGCCTTGACTGTCTTGGTTGCGGTGACAATTGGTTTGTATGTCGGCGGTCTATTGGGTGGTTTGGTTGCTATTCCAGCCGCTGGCGTCGTGAAGGTTTTGCTGGATAATTACTTAGAGCAAGCCAAGTCTAACCGCGTCGAAAACGAAAAGCCGCTTAATAAATTAGTTAAGAAATTGAAAAACGAAGATTAGTTGACGCAGAAAAAATTATAGCCCGTTGAATACAGCGGGCTATTTCCATGTCCAAACGCTGCCGCTCGGCGTATCACGAACGGCAACGCCAGCCTGAAGAAGTTCATCGCGAATTCTGTCGGATTCTTCCCAATTTTTCTCTGCGCGTGCTTGACGTCGCTGGATAATCAACCTCTTCAAATCGTCAGTAATATCAGGCGTAGACTCAGCCAAATCCAGCCCTAAAATCTCGTCAATCTCATCAATAAACTGTACTAAACTCTGTCGATGAATCTTATCTAGCGGCGTATGATCCAGCTTTGAAAACACTTCATCAATTAACGCCAGTGCACCTGGAGTATCCAAATCATCGTTCAATTTCTCGACCAACGCCTGACGCCCCGCTAATAACGAAACCGAATCGTCCTGCTCGTCTTTGTCATCGTCATCCTCCAGCGTGTCGTGAGTCTGATGCCTCAGAACCGCGTAATCCCGCCAATGATTCAGCCGCGCCTGCGCTGCTTCCAGAATTTCCCAGGTAAAATTGCCCTCTGTTTGATAATGCTTGCTGAGAATCGCCAGCTTAAATGCCATCGGACTAAAGCCTCGCGAAATAATATCTTCCAGCGTAATAACATTCCCCAGAGATTTACTCATTTTTCGGCCGTCAACTTTTATGTGATTATTATGGAGCCAAATCTGAGAAAATTGTTTTCCAGTCAGACTTTCGCTCTGGGCAATTTCATTCGTGTGATGAACTGGAATATGGTCAATTCCGCCTGCGTGAATATCGATAGAATCGCCGAGTGTTTCACGGGCAATTGTCGAACATTCCAGATGCCAGCCGGGAAAACCGATTCCCCACGGACTATCCCACTCCATATCGCGCTTGGCGTTTTTTGGTGAAAACTTCCACACGGCGAAGTCAGTAATATTGCGCTTTCCTTCAACGCTCACTCTGGCGCCAGCCTCCAGTCCCGCCACGTCCAACCGCGCCAATTTTCCGTAATCCTTCAAAAGCGACGTGTCAAAATACATGCCGTCGCCGTCGATTTTATATAAAAATCCTTTTTCGTCCAGTCCTTTTGCGAAGTCAATCTGCTGCTGAATATAATCCGTCGCCCGCACCAAATAGTCAGGTTTTATCAATTTCAGTACGTCGTAGGCTTCATAATTTGCAACGGAAATGTATCTTTCCGCCACATCCCAGGCAGTCTTCCCTTCACGGCGCGCACCTTTTTCCATTTTGTCCTCGCCGTTATCGTCATCGCTGGTCAAATGACCAACGTCGGTGATGTTTTGTGTTCGAATAACGGGAATATCTTGCCAGCGTAACAATCGTACCAACACGTCCCAATAAATATAGCCAACCCAGTTGCCGATGTGCGGTTGCGAATAAACTGTTAGGCCACAGGTGTAAAACTTGACCGTTTCTCCGTCGAGTGGTTTTAGTTCATCTTTTCGTCTAGTGAGCGTATTATAGAGTTTTATCATTAGTTCTATTGTACGTTACTCTGGTCAGTTTTTCAAAATTGACATAAAAAACAGCCCCAGTTGGGACTTAATAATTTCCAATGAACAGTTGACAAGCAGAAGCAGATACACACTAAGACGCGTCAGAAGAATGACGCCTTATTTTTTGGAATCATCTTCTGCTCGTCACTATTCAGTTATGCTGACTTAGTCAGTCAAAGTCGGGCGAAAAAGGCTCGCCAGACACTATTTGACGCAACATTACGGGGATAAGCCTATCCTCAGGACGAACTACCTCTACGCGAATGCTACGGTTGAACTTGCCGTCTACGATCAGGTTCATCTGCAATACGTCATGACCATCCCAGTCTTTGTAGTAATTCGCCTTCTCTAGGACGGCGCACTTTACTTCAGGGATGCGAATTTGGTCCCAGCGTCCTTCGATGACGTCACCTAGGGTAACGTTGGCGTAACGCAGAACTACATAGAACTCGTAGCAGGTTTTGCCTTCTACTTTAGTCTTGACGGGCAAGACGTACGAGCTGTCAGTCTCGTCAACGTGAATGGTGGTCCCATTCTCGTCGTACTCTAGACTGAAACACCCGTAGCTTAGCTTTGCAGAGCACAGCTCGATACCACCATCGCATGACATTCCGCTAGTCGCCAATCGACCGGAATAAGATTCTTCCGGGCTAGGAGAAATGAAGCTGAATTTGGTGCCATAGCGGGTAGCCATGCTAGACCTCACACCACACTCCTCTTTCGAGCGCGTTACCTTCGGAAAGGTTTCCGCGTTGACCCAGAGGTGGACCTCATCCCCGAAAGAGGATGCGGTGTCAAGCGTGTAAACAACAACGGGAATTCCTGCTCGGAAAGTCTTGTCGTACTTGCGGTTCAGGTGTGCCATTTTGGCTCCTTCTTTTTCTCGCGGCGAACGGTTCGCCATCTTTGCTTTTTGGCAAATAATCATGCGTGCATATGATCAAGCATGAAACGAGATTTCAATTGTCAATTATATATTCTATCAACAACTAAAACCCCGCTTCATGCTTAAGTTTCGTCTTAATCTTCTTACATCTGCTTGTCAAGGTGCGCTTTCGGATAAGGAGTAAATCTCAACTCATCAACAAAAGCTAGTATTATTTATATCACACATATATTAAAAAGTCAATAGATTTTGTCAAAAATGTGGTATAATATTTTTCTCAACTCTGTTACGGATATAAAAGCTGATGTATATCAACAATGTTACAATAACTTTTAACCCTGCCCTGCTTCTTGCAAAGCCTGATCCGTTGCCGTGACTAATTCTCGTACGATTTCATCATAGCTTTCATATACGCGGAATCCTGCCGCGTACGGATGACCTCCGCCGCCGAAGTAGCCGGCCACGGTGTCGGCAATTGGCAAATTACCCCTTAGGCGCGCAGTTAATTTGCCGTCAGGGTAAGTTTTAATAACACAGCTGAGCGCCACACCCTCAACTAACCTCAGTTCGTCGCCAATCAACGCTCCGGGGTTATAAGCATCGCTATATTGCTGGATCTCTTCGAATGGTACGTGCACCAGCGCCAATTGTCCGTCTAATAAATATTCGATTCGCTCTATCAATTTCCCCTTGTACGCCAAAATTTCTGGCGATTTCTTCATAAATTCGCGTCGTCGCTCTTCAATTTCCGCATTGGAAGCGCCCAGTTCTGTAAGTTCTCCCACCGTATGGAAAGTCTGAGCCGTGGTGTTTTGCGTAGTAAGCCCCAGGCTATCGCTCATAATAGCTATCAATAAATCTTCGGCCGCCTGAGGGTTTATCTTCCAGTCGGAATATTTGAACAGTTTATACAGTAATTCCCCGGTCGCCACGACAGTTTCTGATAACATAGTATGATCAAAGCTAAGTGTCGATTCGGCTGTGTGATGATCGATAACCAGAGTCGGGTGTGTTTCCAGAAAATGTCGCGCTCCAGGAGTTTCTAAGACCTTACTAAGAAGGACATCCGCACTTGTATCGACAATTATCGCGGCGTCGGCTTGAGACGGAAAATCGTTCTGCACTCGATCCCAACCGCGAATGTAATGAAGATATTTCGGTATATCTACTGGACAATATAAAGTGACAGTCTTTCCTAGGTCGCTTAAGACTTCTTCCAGGGCCAAGCTTGAACCCAGGCTGTCGCCGTCAGGGTTTTCGGCTTGAATAATAACTATATTGTGTGCGGATTGAATGAACTGTTTAGCTGTATCTAGCATATTATTTATTATAACAAATGATTTTTACTCTAATATAATATACATTGTTTTTAATTACATAAGTGGTATAATATGTGGTGGACTATTAAAAGTACTGCGCAATCAAAAAAACATAAACATTTTTATAAATTATTATTGACAAAATATAAAGATTGTGCTAGTATGAGGACATAAAGCCTGAAGATAGGGCTGGAAAAGAGGAGTTTTTATGAACAAATTTAAGAAAATCGGCATTGCTATCTCTTTGGGATTTGCTATGCTCGGTGGAATCTGGTTGGCATCACCTTCACAGGCTGCTGGCTGTAACAAATTTAACGTTGTATACTGTGGTACGCATTCTATGTCAGAATTGCAAACAGCATACAGCCGTACAGAAATTAAAGAACTATATAAAGAATGGTACATTACCAGCACTATGATCCAAGGTGGATCAAACATGCGTGAGGGTGTAGTTGACGCAAACGGTAACATTACTGTTGACGGTCGTGTCGTGGCTACAAACTCTATAACTGTACAGTCTAAGGCTGGTACTCGTCAGCCTCAGCCACAACGTAGCTACAAGACTTCAAATGGATACACTTACTACCAATATCCAACTGGTCAAAGCTTCGTTGACGGCCCTAAGAGCTACAAAATGTATGCATGGTTTGACAACGACGGTAAGTTTATCACTGGTGTGATTAAAGACTGTGGTAACCCAGTTTGGGGTACTCCAACAACACCTCCTGCAAAACCTGCATTAACATGTGACGCATTGCAAGTTCTAAAAATTGAAGACAACACCTACAAGTTTGTTGTAAACGCAACCGCTAAGAACGGTGCAAGCATCACCAGCTACACATACAACTTTGGTGACGGTACAACTAAGACTATTAACTCATCTACAATTGAACACACTTACACAAAGTACGGCAACTTCAAGGTTACTGTAATCGTAAATGGTAAAGAAAACGGCGAAGTCAAGAAACAAAGTCCAAACTGTGAAAAGACTATCGTAATCGAACCTGAAACAAAACTTCAAGTTTGTGACCTTAAGACTAAGAAATATGTAGAGATTAAGAAGTCAGAATTTGATAAAAGTAAGTACTCAACAAATCCAAACGATTGTAAAGAAGCGCCTGCTAAGATCACAATCTGTGTAATCGATAAAAAAGAGCTTCGTGAAATCAAGAAGGAAGAATACAACGAGTCAAAGCATACAACTGACTTGAGCAAGTGTAAGGAAGTTCCTACTACACCTACTACCCCTACACCAAACACTCCTTCAACACCAACACCTAGCCCAGAATTGCCAAAGACTGGTGCAAGTGACGCGATTATGTCAGCACTAGGCCTAGGTGGACTAACTACAGCTACTATCGCTTACATCGCTAGCCGCCGCCAAATGTAATAGGTCAAGCTAGCAACGAAATACCCGCCGAGATGGCGGGTATTTTTTTTATTAAGCTTGAGATATTAGAATGTTGCGATTACAGTTGTTTGCGACCTTCCAATGCGTGCGTTAATGTGATTTGGTCTGCGTACTCAAGGTCAACGCCGACTGGAATACCTCTAGCTAGGCGCGTAATAGTCGTGCTTAATCCAGCCTCTTGGATGTATCTTTGCAAAAATAGCGCTGTTGATTCACCCTCAACTGAAGCATTCGTGGCGATAATAATCTCCTGAACGTCGTCTGTTTTTATACGCTCAATTAGCTCTGGGATATGCAATTGCTCTGGCCCGATATTGTCAATTGGTGAGATAACGCCACCCAGAACGTGGTACGTACCTAGGAATTGCCCTGTTCTTTCTATGGCGACAATGTCTAGCGGCTCCTCGACTACGCAAACGAGCTTTTTATTTCTATTTGCGTCTGCATATAAAGGTGATATATCATCATCTGAGTCGATGAGCGCAAATGTCTTCGGGCAGGTTTTTACGCGGTCGTGCAATCGGTCTAATGAATGTGCTAATTGCTTTGCGGATTTGGGATTGCGGCGTAAAACCGCGTAGGCATATCTTTCAGCCGTACGCGGTCCAACTCCAGGTAGATTACCAAAATCATCAATTAAAGCAGTTAGAGCTTTTGGTAAAATGTCGATTGACATGGCTTTAGAATGGCAAGTTGCCCAAGCCGCCCATCAATGGCTTCATAGTTTCAGCAGCGACTTCCTGAGCCTTTGTCATACCGTCGCGAACTGCGATTTCGATCCAGTGTTCCAACTCTTCGATATTCTCCAAGTCGACCATTTCTGGGTCAATCTTTACAGACTTGATTTTTAATTCGCCAGTAATCTGTACGATCACAGCGCCATCGCCAGCCTCAACTTCGATGATTTCTTTACCTAATTGTTTCTGTGCTTTGCGTAATTGTTGCAGCATTTTTACCTGATCAAACGCCATATTCCTCCTTATTTAACACTTACAATTATACCCTATTTGCGGTCGGATGTGTAGATATAGAAGCGATCGCCGTCTTTATGATCATTGACGATTACTGACGACAGGCGTCCAGAGTAAGTCTGCGGAATTTGAGACTTTACGCTGTGGCTAACATATAAAGTCTGTCCGACGTTCGCTGGCGCCGTGTGGATAATTGATATCTGGTGATAATTGTGCTTTTTAAGCGCTTCGTAAATTGGCGATTCTTCTTTGCTGACCAATAACGAGAATGAATCAGTTGGCGCGGTATTTTTACGGAGTAGAGATAAATCTTTATTAAAGCGTGAAACTGCTTCTGGGAAATAACGATAACCGTCAATATAGCGGAAGCTACCACCCACCACCATAACGATAATTAGCATTGATATAAGAACCAGTCCTGTGCCGCGAGCGTATGGGTTGCGCGGGAAAAGTCCGTACCACATATTCATCAGGGACTCTAATCCGACCGCCAAGAGAATGAATAGTGGGATGATGATTATTGGGGTGAGGCTTGGTTGGAAGATGAGTAGCGCCAATGCTAAGATTAGCCACGACCAAATCATAAATGAGCGGGCGCTGGAGATTTTTTGGAAGCTGCGGAATAGTCCTAGCCCGATTAACACCATTGCGTTGATGTCCATAATTGGCGTGATTTGGTTCCCTACGACTGATGGGAAAATGCGGATGTATGTGTAATATAAAGTCCTGAGGTTTGCGATAATGTCAAAGCTGAGGCTGTTGATGCCGATGAGGTTGTAAAATAGCGCGTGGGATTTATAGCAAAGAAAACCAATCGCACAACCAATCGTGAATAGAATAGCGGATGGCACAATCCAAGACTTGCGATGTTTTCTGGAGATGAGGAAATAGCGTGGATGCGGATGTAGAAAGGCGATGATTAGAAGTCCCAGATTGATATACCAAAAATACGGGGTGAAGAGACTGAGTGCCGTGGTGATGGCTAAGCTGATTCGCCAAATGGAGGCGTTCTGGGCTTTCTGGAGAATCAATGTAGCGAAAAGCAAAGTTAGCGCGGTGTAAAAGATGTATAAAATGCCAACAGTTGCGCTTTGTCCGATGAACAAAAATTGACCAGTTGTCGCCATGATGAGTAGCGATAGAATCGTTGTGGATGGCTTAAACCAGCGTTTTAAGAGGAAGAAAATAGCGACGGAGCTGGCGATTGAAAGTATTACGGCGGGTGCTTTAATTGTTAACAAGCTGACGCCAAACAGTTTGAAGAATAGCAATTGAAGAAGGTGAAATGGCAAATTTGTGACGGCTACTCCTTCGATACTGAAGTTCAAGTGATTTGTCGTATTGACCATGTCGATTTCTGCTTGCAACAAATCTCCCGGCACATGCAACGCGGAAATTATAATAGCTCCTATGTATAGCAGCGCCAGCAGCGTATAGCCGAAAACGTAGCGCCATCGGTAAAGGAATATATCGGTAACTTTTTGCTTTTTCATTGGTATGATTATAACACAATTCTATTCATGCTTGCGATCCAGACTCATAAAGCGTAGGCGCTCTGGGTGGAAGTACAATTGGACTTTACCGACCGGACCGTTACGGTGCTTAGCGATGATTAAGTCTGTAATGTTCTGAACTTCTGGGTTGTCGGGCTCGTAATATCCAGGGCGATAAATAAAGCTCACGATGTCGGCGTCCTGCTCAATGGAGCCAGATTCACGCAGGTCGGCTAGTTGTGGAATTGGCGGCGTGCGCGATTCAACAGAACGGCTCAGCTGACTCAGGGCAATTAGCGGTACATTCAACTCGCGAGCAATAAGCTTCAGTCCGCGTGAAATTTCCGAAACTTCCTGAACGCGGTTCCCGTTGTGGTTTCCGTTGGCCTGCATAAGCTGCAAATAGTCGACAATTATTAATCCCAATTGGTTTTCATGGGCAATTCGACGTGCTTTAGTTCGCATTTCCAAAACTGATAATCCTGGCGTGTCGTCAATGTAAATTGGCGCCTCAGCCATTTCTCCCATAGCTTCAGACAACTTCGCAAAATCTTCATCACTCAGATTTCCGGTGCGAATATTCCAGCTATCAACTCCCGACGCATCCGCCAACATGCGGTCGACCAGCTGTTCCTTACTCATCTCTAGGCTGAAAAATAGGACAGGATTTTTCTCAATCGTTGCCACGTTATAAGCCAAATTCGTCACCAGCGTCGTTTTACCCATGGCTGGACGAGCTGCCAGAATGATCAAATCTGATTTTTGCAAGCCAGCGGTCATATTGTCTAGATCGCGATAGCCAGTACGAACTCCCCTGAGAGAACCTTTATTCTTACTGAGCTCTTCAATTCGGTCAAAACTATCCGTCAGAATGCTTTCCAGGCTGACCAAATCTTGCTTGGTTGATTGGTCGGACACGCTGAAAAGTTCGGCTTCGGCCTTCTCTAATAATTCCTGCGTGGTCGTCGATTCGTCATATCCAAGTTCTGAAATGTCACCGCTCGCTTTTATTAGGCGCCTGCGAACCGCTGCTTGCGCAATCATCTCCGCGTAAGCCGATGCGTGCGCTGCCGTTGGGACGTAGTTTGTTAGCTCTGTCAGATATGCCGAGCCGCCAACCAATTCCAGTTCGTCTTTTCGCTTCAATTCGTCAGTTAAGGTCAAAAGATCGACAGGCTTGTGTTTTTCAAATAGCCGCATCATTCCGGCAAAAATCAATCCGTGATTCTTGTCGTAAAAATCGCTAGGGTGAGTAATTTCTGCGGCATCCGCCAAAACTTCCTCGTCAATTAAAACCGCCCCAAGCAAACTCTTTTCCGCGTCCAAATTTTGTGGCGGTATCTTCCCTTTTACTTCTTCGCTTTTATCTGCCATTAAATATCCTCCAGCTTAACTTCTTCGCCGCCACCCATTAATTCTGCAATTTCCGCCAATTTTTCGTCCTCTGGCGGTTTCTTCTCTCCAATTATATCAATTTCCAAATCCATCTCAGTTTCTTCTGAGATAATTTCTGAGATCAATGGTTTGTTTTTTGCGTCGTCCAGCTTTTTCTTATAAAACGCGGAACCTGCGTAAATTGTCAATTTTTCACCGTCAAACGACCACTGGCTTTTCTGTAATAATGACGCCAGTCCGAGGGATTTTTCTTTTGCTCTTTCAATGACTTTTTCCCAATTTAGCTCTAGTGGCGCGGGCGCGTCAGTTTTCTTTGGTTTTGCGGCAGGTTTTTTCGCTGGCTCGGCTGGTTTTTCTTCTTTTTCAATCGGCTTTTCGGTCGGTTTGGCTGGCTCTGCGGACTTAATTGGTGTTGGTTTTTCGGCGGGTTTTTGGGGCGCAGTTTGAGTTGTATTTTTCTTTGGCGCAACTGACTTTTCTGCCGGCTGAGAATTGCCATTCATGAATATCGTCAATAATTTCAAGTCTGGGTGCGGGTGTCGATCAACCTCGATCAGTTGCTGAACCAACCCAATAAGATTCGGATTTTTTCGTAACCTATTGCGAGCAATCGACAATAATTGATGTGACACGATAACTGAATTTGCGCCACTATTTTCTAATTCCTGAAAGATGTTTAAGACTTTCTCGTTGTCGTCGGATGGATATGAATCCAACAAATTGCCGAGCATCGTCGCGTCGCTAAGCCCCAAATATTCGGTAACCATATTCGCCGTCAGTGGCTGGTCTGATGTTGCTAAAATCGACAATTGGTCAAGCGCACTAATGCCGTCACGGAATCCGCCACGGGAACGTTCAGCGATTAACCTGGCGGCATCCTCTTCAATTGCAAATCCCTCTTTCTTCGCTATATTCATTAACTGGCGCGTCATAATTTCCGTCGGAATTGGGCGGAAGAAAAATTGCTGGACACGGCTAAGAATGGTGGCTGGGAGTTTGTCGGCGTCGGTTGTAGCTAAGATAAACACCACGTGCTCTGGCGGTTCTTCCAAGGTTTTTAATAGCGCGTTAAATGCTGATTTTGACAGCATATGAACTTCGTCGATGATATAAACTTTTTTCGGCGCAGAAACAGGCGCGACTTGGGCTTTTTCTCTTAAGGCTCGAATGTCGTCAACGCCGTTATTGCTGGCTGCGTCAATTTCAATAATATCCAAGTTTGAAGCGTCGTCGTCATATGGCAAATGGTTAATCTCGTGCGCCAGAATTCGCGCCACCGATGTTTTTCCCACGCCACGCGGTCCAGTCAACAAGTACGCATGAGCAATTTTTCCCTGCTCTAACGCTCGACGTAAAATACTAGTCACGTGATCTTGACCTAAAACTTCATCCAAACTGCGACTGCGATATTTACGATATAGCGCCTGACTCATTACTTATGTATTATAGCGCAAAGTGCGGGATTAGTAAGCCTCTTAGCAGCCAGGAATGGGAACTTCTTCGCCGCTTTCTAAAATCATGGTCTTTCTCGGCCACAGTTCTATCGGCTTATCAATGTACGGCAAGTCGGTCGCTTTTGCGATAGCTAGCATAGCCATGTCTATCGGTGCATGTAAAGCTCGGCGGCGAGACTTATGATCTGTCGAAGCGGTATAATCCCTATACGCTGCTGTATAGTCAATGGGGCCACACAGGGTAACATGGATCTGTTCGTTTTGAGGTGCATATGCGTCTAGATCGGTAGGCCATGGTTCGTAATGAATTCCTACTGGTAATAAGTTGGGTTTCACTCCCCCTATGCTTGCTCCAAATAAAATCCGCGATGCGCCCGTTCGGTCTTTGGTAACTTGAGCACTGCCTGTGTATGCGCCTTCTGGAAAGATGAGTAGTGAGCGTCCGTCAAGCAATGCTTGTTTGGCCATTTTGAGTCCGACTTCTAAATATTCTTTGCCACCGTGCACCTCGAGCGGTATGGTGTGTAGTGCATTTTCTATCACTAGTCGCCGCACTGCCGTGTACACAGAACTATTTTTATACGCCAATCGCGAGCTGATAACAACATCGCAGTCTTCAGGCAGGCTTGCTGGTATAGCAAAGATGTCACGCATGCAGGCATGATTTGCTACGAATACATTTGGTCCTTCTGGTATGTCGTCAAAGCCGTGAGTGGTAATGGTCATTTCCCGGCCCATGGTCTGTAAGAGTGGTTTCTTTCCCCTGTTCATGCCTGCCTCGCTTTCAAGGTATTTTTAACAATGCGTGCCACTAAGCGGTGACCTTTTGTTGAAAAATGAATACCATCAGATAGCGGTATGAACGGTAGCTCAATGTACTCACCAAGCGCCTCCTTACTTTGTAAGATATCTTGTCGTATAGCTTCTGATTGTTCCGTGAACTCTGGACCAGAATCTTCGCCAGTTGAAAATACTGGTGGCAAGAGGTATATGACGTCGGCGCTGTCAACTAGCTTTTGATAATTCGTCAAATCTTGGATGATAGCTCGCGCCGTCCTACCGTATTGCTGCTGTAAATCATTGGTGCCAAGGGCGATAATGATAGTATCTACATTGCCAGCTTGCTGGAGGGCTTTCGTAAAAGCTTGCTTGCCATTCTTGTGCGGCTTTGCCTTACAGAAATCTCCTGCCACGCGGCCCGATACGCCGTCGGCGATGATATGCGCTTTGCCTCGCAGTTCCTGCTTCAGGCGGTTGACCCACCGGTCGCTGTATCGTACTCGTGATCCAACGAGATTGTCTCCCCAGACATTAGAATCGCCGTAAATAAAAATTCGCTTAATGCTGCTAGTTGTTTGATTTTGTTTCCTGATCATACTAAACTCCGTGTTTCTGCAAATAGTGTAATACAATATGCCGGGTTGGTCAAAACAACGCCAGCTGCGTGCTGGGTATTTCTATGTCAATGACGCCGTCAATTTTTTGCGCCCGATAGCCAATAAGCTTTTTAATGTTGTAAGCCAGCAGCTGACCGTCGTAGTCAGTGATGACAATTGAGCCGATGACGCTGCGTACGTGTCCGACCAATTGACTGTAATCCTTCATTAAAACAACACGCGACAAATCAACGCCAGCGGTTTGAAAATAATCTTCGCAAGGAATTAGCTCGGATTTCGGAAACGACACGCCAATTTTCTGCTCAATTTCAAGTAATTTTTGTCGCAATTCCCTTTCGCCGTCAGCACGGTTAAACGCTTGTTTTATCAATTCCAGCTTTTTGTAAACTGGCAGAGTTTCAACTATTCCGTCCAGCTTGGAAATTTTCGCCTCGTATTGTCTGGCGATCAATGCCGAAGAAAATGTTTCTAATTTTATAGCTAATCGCGCTCCCTGCTCCAACAATCTTCGAATTCCGCGCTCTTCTTGCGAGATTCCAACTTTTATGACGTTCGGCGCGAAGTACGCCAAGTAAACAAAGTGCGGATTTTGATTGATTTTTTCTTGTTGGACGGAAACCGAACTGGCGTTATAAAATGCTGGATTAAAGCCTGTTTTGTCGCGGCATTTTAGGCAATTTTCATACTTTTCATCAACCGTAGCGTGGTCTGGGCAGATTTGGCTACAGCGATTCTCAAAGTCCACCCAACCCGCGCAATATTTAACAGAAAAATCAAACTTAAGAGACAAATTTTGCTCGAATAATTCATGACGCTCAATTTTATCACCAACTTGGCACTCGATAAAAGGCTTATTGTCGGCGTTAAAACTGGCATAACTGAGCAGAAACTCGCTCGGTAGCATAATATTTACAATGCAGCTTCGACAGCAGCCCAAGTTGCGTCAGGATTGTCTTCAGGGATGATAATTGTAACTTGGTCGCCGACGTTAATTCGGAAGTAAGTTACGCTAGCAAGCAAAATGCGATATTCGCGGCCGGAAGCCTCGACGTAGTAAATTCCGTCGTGCTGGACAAGTGTTCCGATAACTTGCTTTCGTGGTACAGGACCGATCTGCTTATAGATAAAGCTGCCGTCTTCAGCGATTGTCAATTTCATCAAGTCGCCTTCAACCAGCTTCGACTTTGAAGCGTAGTTGGCTGGGATTGGGTAATTTTTGCCGTCTGGGCTAAGCATCATCTGGCCGTCAAATACGCCTTCGATAATCTTTCCTGTTACGTTATCTGATGAGGTTTTTGGTGTGACGACTTGACCGTCGTCGCCAATAATACTAATCAATAATTCTTTTGCAGCGGCCAAATTAGTTTCCGCCTCTTGAATAAGTGTCCTCAGACGCTTAATTTGCTTTTCTGGTAATTCAGACATGGTTCTCGCAATTCCTTTGTCTATTTTTTATAATACTTAACTAATATATAGCATATCCTTACATTTATATCAAGTCGTGTCATTTGATTTTCTCTGATTTTCCACAGCGCTATAAGATATGGACGAAAAAGTGTTGCAAATTTTACTCTTGAAATTGACGTGCGATTCGTGATATTAAGATTGGCGACATAAAAATCACCGCCCAGAGCGGACGGTGATTAAACGAAACAAATTGGCATTGTATAACAAATTATGAAAGCTCGACAGTAGCGCCAGCGTCTTCCAAAGTTTTCTTTGCAGCTTCAGCTTCGTCTTTAGAAACTTTTTCCTTGACTGGTGCTGGAGCGCCGTCAACGATAGCTTTTGCTTCACCTAGACCTAGGCCAGTGATTTCCTTAACAGCCTTGATAACTGCAACCTTTTGAGAACCAGCGTCTTTCAAAGTAACTGTGAACTCAGTTTTTTCGTCAGCAGCGGCAGCGTCACCACCAGCGGCTGGACCAGCAACAGCGACAGCTGCAGCAGCTGGCTCGATGCCGTATTCTTCTTTAAGATGATTTTTCAATTCGTTAACTTCTAGAACTGTCAATTTTACAAGTTCTTCAGCCAATTTCTTAATATCAGCCATTGATATTCTCCTTTATTATTATATTGTTGCGATGATTGCAACGTTACTAGTGTTGATTGCTAAACTTAAGCAGTAGCTTTGGCTTCGATGCCGTCCAAAAGTCCGCGCAAATTGCCGCCAAGCGCGTTGACTGTGTCGTGTACTGGTGATAGCAATTGTGATACCACTTGAGCGACGAGTTGGTCTTTGCTTGGTAGGCCTGCCAATGCTTTAACGTCAGCTTCGCTAATTGCCAAGCCTTCGCCTGAGAAGCCACCTGCAAGTTGTAATGCTGGATGTGTTTTTGCAAACGTGTCCAATACCTTTGCTGGCATAACTTCATCTTCGGCGCTTACAGCGTAAACCAATTGACCAACCAATAAGCTGGTGTCGGTTTCTTTGTAAGTGTCGATTTCCTGAAGAGCTACGCGTACCAATCGGTTTTTAACAACCTTGATGGTAACACCCGCTTCGCGAGCTGCCTTGCGTAGTTCTTGTAGGTCGGCAACGGTAAGGGTTTGATATCGAGCAAAAGCCGTACCCTTAGCGTCTTTTAATAGCTCTGTCAGTTCAGCAACCAAAGTTTGTTTTTTATCGCGTGAAATTGCCATAAAAATCCTTTCTTTGATTGAGTTAATTTGTTATGTGCCAATTTGTTAACGTGCGGTAATGGAGAATCAAAAAAACGTCTTTGATTCTCGCACTACCAAAGACGTCAAATAAAACTGTTAGTTTCATCCCTCGGTGGCATTTTTATACTTGTTTTACGTTAAGTCGCCACTGTCTTTGGTAATGTTCCTTAGAATTGTAGCAGAAATGACAACGAAAAACAAGAGTTATGGCGATTATTTTCCAGCCGATTCAATCGCCTTATTTATTGCATTTTTGCCTAGCAAAAATCCCGCCAAAATCGACGGGATTTAATTGCCTGAAATATAAAGATTACAGAGAGTTCTCTACTTTAATGCCAGGGCCCATAGTTGTGGCAATTGCTACGCTCTTAACGTAAACACCCTTTAAGCTGGATGGCTTTTGGGAGTTCAAACTGGTTAAGAATGCGCGTGCGTTTTCTGCCAATTTTTCAGCGCCGAATGACACCTTGCCGATTGACAAGTGAACGATGGCTTGCTTATCAACGCGGTATTCAACTTTTCCGGCTTTTGCTTCAGAAACGGCTTTAGCGACGTCAGTAGCAACAGTGCCAGACTTCGGATTTGGCATCAAACCGCGTGGACCAAGCAAACGTGCGTATTTACCAAGCTTTGGCATGTACTGTGGAGTTGCAACCAAAATGTCGAAGTTCAATTCTTCCTTGTCCAATTGGCTTAGGAATTCTTCGTCACCGATAATGTCGGCGCCGGCTTTTTTAGCGGCAGCGTGTTCTGATTCTGGTGCGAAAACAGCAACTCGAACGTCCTTACCTGTACCGTGTGGCAATGCTACGGTTGAGCGAATGTTTTGGTCGGCTTGGCGTGGATCAACACCCAGGCGGATGTGGATTTCAACGCTAGCGTCGAACTTGACTGGACTGGTTTCAGTAGCCAACTTCAAAGCTTCGTCTAAGCTGTACAATTTGTTCTTCTCAACGTTTTTTGCAGCGTCTTGATATTTCTTACCGCGGCGCTCCAAGCGTGGACGAGTAACTGGCTTTGGACCCTTCTTTACGTGAGCTTCGGCGTCGTCTGATTGTGGAGTAGTGTCGCCAGCTTCCTTGCGAGCTTCCTTCTCTGCCTTTTCAGCAGCTTCGTCAAGGGCTTTTTGGCTACGTTTGCCAGACTTAGCGACAGTAGCTTCGCGCTCAGCAACAACGTCTTTGTCTTTGTTGTCTTGAGGCTTGCTTGCGTCTGTAGCTTCTGCAATTGCTGCTTCGATTTCAGCGATTGTATTTTTCTCACTGACTTCTAGTTTTAGTTCTGCTGCTTTTTCTAGCAACTCGGCTTTCTTTGCCATAAAAAATCCTTTCTGTGGTACGAACGGCAATTTGTCATCTTAACAAATCAGCCTCCCAACATTGATTGATAATGTTGAAATTATACCATATTTTCAGAGATTGAGGCAAATGTTTGATTTTATGGAAAATAATTGTACAATATTTATACTATGAGTGAAGTTTTAAGTAGTCCAGATGATAATTTTGAGGAAATAGTAAGTGGAATTACTTCGTCTTGGGAAAAGGAAGACGCTATAATCATTCCGCCACAATGTGAATCTTGCCCGAGAGTAATGGCGGCACTACTTGAATTGGCTGAATATAAGAAAGCGGTAGGCGAACTCCTGAGAATGGCGTCGGCGAAAGAGGAGGAAATTGTAGTAGTTGACGTACTTACTGGCGAAAGAGTATCTGAAGGGGTCATTGATTACGCTTGTAAAATAGCTGGCGGTAAATTGGGCGGATTAAGCGAAAAAATAGCAGAAACACAGAGGGGCATTTCTATCATAACCAAAGGATGCGAAGGACCTTTAGTTCTTGGAGGGTCTGACGGTTCTCGGGTTGTGCGCGTCGCTATATGCGATAGTCCGGAGGTGTTTTATTCAGGGTTGGGTGAAACTCAAATTGGTGAGCCAGTGATAATACATCGCGACCTGGAGAGAGATAAAGATTAACATATAATTGCTGTTTTTGATAAAATAGTAATTATGGATATAACAATTACAAACATACAAGCAAGACAAATTTTAGACTCTCGTGGAAATCCGACGGTTGAGGCGGACGTGACTTTGAGCGACGGTTCGTTTGGGCGTGCGGCTGTTCCGTCTGGCGCAAGCACTGGCTCTTTCGAGGCTGTTGAGCTTCGGGACGGCGAGCTGGCGTTCGGTGGTAAAGGCGTGCTTCGTGCGATTGAAAATGTCAACGGTGAGATTGCGCAGGCTTTGAAAGGTTCTAATCCGTTCGACCAGGCCGCAATTGATGAAAAAATGAAGAGTCTGGACGGTACGCCGAATAAGGCGCGTTTGGGTGCTAATGCAATTTTGGCTGTGTCGCTGGCTGTAGCGAAAGCTGCTGCTAAGTCTCGTGGCGTGGAGTTGTATCAATACATTAATAGCTTGGCTGGAAATCCTATAATGTGCCTGCCGATGCCGATGATTAACGTGATGAACGGTGGTCAGCATGCGTTGGGTGCGACTGATTTTCAGGAGTATATGATTATTCCAACTAGTGCGGCAACTTTTGCGGACGCGGTTCGAATGAGTGCGGAAGTTTTCCATGCATTGGCAAAAATCTTGAAAGATGAGGGTTATCCTACAACGGTTGGCGACGAAGGTGGCTACGCGCCTCATGTCAGGGATGGTAATATGGAGCCTATTTTGTTGCTATCTCGCGCCATCGAGCAGGCTGGCTATAAATTAGGCGTGGACTTTGGTTTTGCGCTGGATGTTGCGGCGAGCGAGCTTTACAAGGACGGCAAATATAACTTGGCGACTGAACACCGAATTCTGTCGGCTGACGAAATGATTCGCACGTATAAAGCCCTGTTGGAACGCGTCCCTGTTCTCTCGATTGAGGACGGATTGAACGAAGAAGCTTGGGAAGATTGGGAGAAAATGACGGCTGATTTGGGCAATTTTGCGCAATTGGTTGGCGACGATCTTTTGGTGACGAATGTCGAGCGATTGAAGCGCGGAATCGAAGAAAAGGCTGGCAATGCGATCTTAATCAAGCCGAACCAAATTGGTACATTGACTGAGACGATTCAAGCTGTTTTGATGGCGAAGAATGCTGGCTGGAATACAGTGATGAGCCACCGATCTGGCGAGACGGAGGATGTAACGATTTCTCACTTGGCGGTAGGTTTGGGCACGGGTCAAATTAAGACTGGCTCGATGTCGCGCTCAGAGCGAATTGCCAAGTATAACGAGCTGCTGAGAATTGCGGAAAAGCGCCCAGATTTGGAGATTGCGCATCCGTTTGTGAAGTAACTCGCGCAAAAAGACTTCCCCGTAATTCAGAGGAAGTCTTTTTTATTTGGCGATTATTCGACAATTATTCGAGGATTATCTTCTTAAAAACTCAATTTCCGCGCCCTCGTTGATTCGTATAATTTGCGACGGTTGAGCGTCGGCGGTTTCTCCAGAATCGACATAAATCGGCACTAATTCATGGAAGTAACTTATTGCTTCGGTGATGTTTTTTGCTGGTTCTTCTCCCGATGGATTTGCACTGGGTGCAACCAAAAGACCGACAGCTCGGATTAACTCCGCCAATGGAGATTCTGGAACGACCCTGAACGCTAATGTTCCGCCGTTTCTTGGAAGATGTGGCAGAAAATCAGGACTTGCTTTGGCAATGATTGTCGTTGGTCTATTTTCGGAGATTTCTTGATATTTGCATTTGATTGATGGTGTGAGATTAGGAATGTCGTCAATATTTGCAACCAAAATAATAACGGGTTCATCCAAAGGGCGCCGTTTAACTTCGTATAATTTCTCGACAGCTTTTTTTGAATTGGCAGCGGCTAATATTCCGTAAATCGTGTCAGTTTTAGTAATTATCAATTGCTCATTTTTAAGCGCGGAAATTACACTGTCGTCTAAAATATTCTTCACAATCATTTATTACATCTTCCCATAAAATAACCCCGAGAAGTCCGGGGCTATTTGTTAAAAGTTCTGTAGACTAGTCGACGACTTCAACGCCCATTGAGCGTGCTGATCCGGCGATAACTTTCATTGCGCCTTCGATGTCGATTGCGTTCAATTGGTCTTTTTTCGCCTCAGCGATTTCTTGCAATTGTGCGCGAGTAATCTTACCGACCTTGTCTGAGTGTGGCTTGCCGCTACCTTTTTGGATGCCAGCTTTTTCGCGAATCATGTCGTCAACTGGCTGACCAAGTGAGTTCCAAGTAAATGTTCGGTCTTCGTAAACTTGAATGTGAACAATTACGTCCTTACCCATCATGTCTTTTGTAGCGTCATTGAATGGATTGATGAAATCCATCATGTTTAGTCCCCACTGACCAAGCGTTGATCCCACTGGAGGACCTGCTGTTGCTCGACCGGCTGGAATGCGTAATTTCAAATTACCAATAATTTTCTTTGCCATAGTTCTTCCTTATAGTTTGTAGTGCGTAACTCGAATATTATATCGAAAAATGCTTAAAATTGCAAGCTAAACTTTTTTAACCTGCAAGGCGTCCAACTCGACTGGAGTGTCACGACCAAACATACTGACCATAACCTTCAAAGTACCCTTAGATGCATCAATTTCGCTCACGGCGCCATCAAAGCCCTTGAATGGACCGTCGATAATTGAAACAACTTCGCCCTCTGAGAAATCAATCTGATGCTTTGGTTCTTCAACGCCCATTCGCTTCTTAATCTTCGCAATCTCTTTTTCAGAAACTGGAGTTGGCGTAGTATCGGCACCCACAAATCCTGTAACGCCTGGCGTGTTGCGGATGATATACCAAGTTTCGTCAGTCAATTTCATCTCAACCAAAACATAGCCCTGGAAAATTTTAGCTTCAACAATTTTACGCTTACCGTTGCGAATTTGAATTTGCTTTTCTTTTGGCACGATAACGTCAAAAATCTTATCGGCCATATCGACGCCGTTGATTCGCTGGCGGATTAATTCGGCAACCTTTTCTTCATAGCCAGAATAAGTGTGAATTGCATACCATTGCTTACTGTCGTCATATCGTTTTGAACTCATAATCTCTCCTTTACTTCAAAATTTGGTTAAAGCCCCAGTTAAATGCGGCGTCAAGTAATAAAATCAGAACGACAAACACAAAGGTGAAGATAAGCACCGCCGCTGTCATTGCCCAAGTTGCTGAGCGGGTTGGCCAGCGAACTAGCTTTAGCTCTTCCCAAGCGCCCTTAAAATATCCAATCAACCCACCTTTTTCGCCAGATTTTTTAGACGCTTTTGTGGTGATTTTTGTTGGTTTATTGATTTTTTTCGCTACAGTTTTTTCTTTTTTTGGCGCGTCGTCAGTAGCCTTGATGCGACGAACCGTAGTTTTGCTGCTTGCCTTGCCTTTCTGTGCCATATTTTCTCCCAATTTAAAAAGTCTGTTTTTCACAGACTGTCAATAGTCATTGTAATTCATCCAGTTCAAAAAAACAAGTTGACTAGAGATTATTTGCTGCTATTTTTGAACTCTTTCAGCTTGAATCCGAACGTCGATCCGTGGTTTAATCGGCTTTCTACCTCAATTTTGCAGCCTAATTTCTTCGCCAACTTAGCGGAAACGTATAGACCTAATCCCGTGCCTTTCGTCTCGCGAGTTCTATAATCTTCTGCGCGGTAAAACTTGTCGAAAATTTTTGCTATATCGGCTTTGCTAATGCCAATTCCCGTGTCAATAACCTTGAAGGTGATTTCGCCAGATTTATTTTTCTTGATTGATAAAGTTATGGAGCCTTTTTGTGTATATCGAATGGCGTTAGTTATGAAGTTTTGGAGAATTTCCTCCAGATATAGACGAGAAACCTTAACTACGCCAAGTCGCCCGCCGATATCCAAATTGAAAGCCAAACCTTTTTCGCTTGCCTGAGGTGAATATTCGGAATTTATCTGAGCCGCCAGCTCTGTCACGTCAATTATCTCCGTTTCATCAGCCACACCTCGCTCTGCGCGCGATAATGTGCTGAGGTCGTTGATCATTCGCGCTAAGAATAAAATTTGCTTATGGGATTCGTCGATGGCTTCGGGAATTTTGCTAGTCATTTTACGCTCGACCAGCAATTTGGCGTTGCTCAGCGAACCTTCAGCAATAGCAATTGGCGTGCGCAATTCGTGACTAACTACGCTAATAAACTCATCGCGCTCCTCCTCAAGGCTCTTCGTCTTCGTGATATCGCGCAAGATAAGCACGTACCCGTCCGGCGTCATCTTGTCGCCGCCCTGAACTGGCGCAAGTGTAACTTCCAGGCGAATGTAATCGTCATCTTCGATTTTCATCAGAACGTCGTCGCGCTGGCGAATTGCGGAAGATTTGGTGAGTTCCTTAAAAATGTCAATCGGCTTTTTATCTGTTGTTTCAAGATTCAGCACTTGACTGATATGTTCGCCGTTAATTCCGCTGTTCGTGTCAATCAAATTAAGCGCCGCAGAATTGTACGTATTGATGATTCCGTGTTCGTCCGTACTGAGAATCGCGTCGGTAATATTATTGATAAGCGTGATCATCCTTTGATGTTCACTGAAGCTTTTTTTATGGTTTTTCTTACAATCAGATTTATCGCTAATCTCTGACAATATTTTGTGTAAAACAATAGCTATAACACCTAAAACAACACTCAGAGTGATCAATAGAAAAATTAGCGCCCACATAGCTAAAGTATAGCATAAGCATATGCGTTTCTATATGTATGGCGAATATTTTTTCAATTCATTTCGGTGCATTTTATAATGCGGGTCGAATTTGGCAACTTCGTCCCAGAATTTTGTCGAGTGATTCATGTGCCTGGTGTGACATAATTCGTGGATAATTACGTAATCAATCAGCTCAAATGGCAAGTTCATCATCCCGATGTTCAAGCTAATCGTCCCAGATGAAGAGCAGCTTCCCCAGCGACTTGATGAGTGTGTGATTTTACTCCGAGCAAAAGAAAAGCCATGTTCTTCCGCTAAAAACGACAATCGCCTTGGTAAATATGACTTGGCTTCTTTTCTGAGAGCTGCCAGAATTTTGCTGCGGATAAGTTGTTGGTTTGCGGCCGATCCAACAGATTCTGCTTCGTTGATTTCTGCCAATATCTGCGTTCCGACGATTTTTACGCTCGAAGATTTTGCGGTCGTTTGTATCAATAAATTATGACTTTTGCCAATTTGCTGATTTTCTGTGTAAGAAAGTTTTTCTCTGTATTGAGAAACTAATTCGCGGATTTGCTTTCGGGAGGTTTTAATCAATGCCTTTGCAGCCAGCAGCGGCGCATATGGCGGCATTGTGATTTGTATTCGTCCGTCTGGCGCAATTTTCAAACTAACAGTCTTCGCTAAGCTACGTTTTTTAACGACAATTTCTCCGAATTCTTCGTCGGTAATAATTGTCATAACTAACCTATGTTAATGCGATTTCCGGCAATTGGGTGGCGCGGAGCTTCTGGGCGACTGGCGCCAATTTGCTTAAGAACAGTGCGAGCCTGACTACTTAAGGTGTGCCGACCACTGATCACAATGTAAGATTCACTGCTGTGTGGAGCTGAAAACTGCTTTGATCGTCGCTCAAATGCCTCTTCGTCTGCGCCATAAGTCTTTATCCAGCGATGTTTGGCTGTGGCGGGATCGGTTTGCACCCAAACAAATAGAACTTTATATCCATATTCCCTGGCAAGGCGATTGATACGCATACGATTCGTGCGCTGATCAGTCGATCCGTCCAAAATAACAGTTTGTTTAGTCTTCAAAAATTCTTCCAAAAGCGACAATGTTGCGTCAGAAATGGTTTTTGTATTGTCCGTAAAAACTTCAAATTGTCGAGAACTTATCACTGGAGAGTTGAAAATCTTCGCAAATTCTACAGCGAATTGTGTCTTCCCTGAACCTGGCGCACCAACCATGGCGATAATATGCGGAAGTGAAGGTGATAAAGGTTTCATATTGAGAAATTATAGCAGATTTTTGACTAATAAAAAAGATTCTCTTTCAAGCGAGAATCTTGGCAGGAGTGGAGGGACTCGAACCCCCGACACCTGGTTTTGGAGACCAGTGCTCTAGCCACCTGAGCTACACTCCTATAGCAACCATTTTATCACGAATTAGCTTTGTCGCAAATGTTAAAATTGTGAAAAATAAAAAAACTCGTGAAAAAGATCCCAAAATCTCTTGAAAAAACATAAGCGTAGTTCTACAATTAACTCAGAGATGAAAATTTTAATGCTTGGGTGGGAACTTCCTCCGCACAATAGTGGCGGACTTGGCGTTGCTTGCTATCAGATGTCGAAGGCGCTTGCTTCGGAGGGCGTTGATATTGACTTTATTATCCCCTACACCGCCAAGCATCCCGGAATTGACTACATGAATATCTATTCAGCTACTCCTTTGCCGCCGAATTATCACGATTTGGGCGCGTATAATAACGGTTCAGAGGAAGATCGTGAAAACGCTAAGGATGAATATGGTCTTTCGCCGATGCGTGCCGTACAGCGTAGATACGGCAAATACGTTCGGAAGTTTGTGAAAAATCATCAACCCGACGCGATTCATGCGCATGATTGGTTGACGATGGAGGCTGGAATAATTGCTAAGGAAATGACGGGCGCGCCGCTAATCGTGCACGTTCACGCGACGGAATTTGACCGTTCTGGTGAGCAATCAGGAAATCCTCTGGTTCACGAAATTGAGCAACAAGGCTTGTTGATGGCTGATCGGATAATCGCCGTTAGTGAAATCACGAAGGAAATAATTGTTAAGAATTATCACATTCCGCCAGAGAAAATTGAGGTGGTTTATAACGCGATTGATTTGGCTGATTTGCCGCCGCATGAGTATGACGCCAGCACTTACAGGTATTTGGAGGAGCTGAAAAAGGATGGCTATACGGTTGTTGGCGCGTTGACGCGACTAACGGTTCAGAAGGGTTTGACGTATTTTGTACGAGCCGCAGCGAAGGCGCTTGATAAATATGAGAAGATTGTTTTTGTTTTATCCGGAAATGGCGAGCAAAGAGATGAACTGATTGAGCTAGCGGCAGATTTAGGAATTAGCGATAAGATGATTTTTACGGGATTTGTGCGCGGAAAACAGTGGCGAGATATTTACTGTTTGATTGATGTTTTTGTGATGAGTTCGGTTTCTGAGCCATTTGGTTTGACTGCCTTGGAGGCGGCGCATCATGACACGGCGTTACTTATTAGCCGTCAATCTGGCGTTGGTGAGGTTCTGAATAATATTATGCGGTTTGACTATTGGGACGTGAATAAATTGGCGGATGAAATTGTTAATATCGCTGAATCACCTGTCTTACAGAAGTCTTTGAAGAAAAACGTTAAGAATGAATACGCGAGAATTTCCTGGCAAGACGCTGCTAGAAAATGCCTGAAACTGTACAAAGGAGCGCTGATATGAATAAAAATAAAGGAATAGTTTTATATCTACACGTACACCAACCGTGGCGAATACGCGAATATAGTATATTTGACGTGGCTTGGAAGCATAACTATTTTTCTGGCGGTCAAAATCCAGATCAGGACAATCAAAAAATATTCCAAAAAGTTGCAGAAAAGTCGTATTTGCCGATGAATGCTTTGCTTGAAAAATTATTGAAAAAATATCCTGATTTTAAGATATCGCTGAGTTTTAGCGGAACGTTTTTAGAACAAGCCGAAAGGTTTAATCCTAAAGTTTTGGAAAGTTTCAAGCGCTTGGTAAAGACTGGTCAAGTAGAAATACTATCAAGTCCGTATCATCACAGTCTGGCGTTTTTCTATTCGCGTAAGGAATTCGAGCGTCAAGTTGAGCTTCACCGCTGGAAGATTCGTGAGATTTTTGGTGCGGAAACGCGAGTTTTGGCAAATACGGAATTGGCGTATAGTGATGACTTGGCAAAATGGGCTGAGCAGGATGGCTTTAAGGGTGTGTTGGCTGAAGGCTGGGATCCAATTCTGAATTGGCGCAGTCCGAATTATGTATATCGCCCAAGAGGCACGAAGAAAATTGGATTACTGCTTAAGAATTATCGATTGAGCGATGATTTGGCGTTTAGGTTTAGCGATCGAAAATGGAATGAATGGCCGTTGACTGCGGACAAGTTTAATACGTGGGTAGAAGATTCTGTCCGTTACGCGCCACTACTTAACTTGTTTATGGACTATGAAACTTTCGGTGAACATCAATGGGCGGAATCTGGGATTTTCGGCTTCTTTGAGAAGTTTGTTGATAAATGGCTGAGTGCTGATGGCAATACTTTTTATACCGTTAGCGAAGCACTGGACGCGAATGCGCCTGCCGGTGAAATAAGTATGCCGTCGCCTGTAACGTGGGCGGACGCTGAGCGGGATTTGACGGCTTGGAATGGAAACAGCCTGCAGAAAGAAGCTTTGCGATATATTTACGAACTTGAAGATGAGGTCTTGAATAGTAAAGACGAAGGTTTAATTAGCGATTGGCGAAAATTGCAAACTTCAGACCACTTCTATTACATGGGAACGAAGAATTTCACCGATGGCGACGTCCACGCTTATTTTAGCCCGTATGATTCGCCATACGACGCTTTTCTTTACTATATGAATACCATTCGTGATATGAAGTCTCGATTGAGGAAATAGTCAGACATTCTTGCCAAATAAAAACTCCCTCTTAATGCGAGGGAGTTTCTGTATAATCCTGTTAAATTAGCTTTTACGCGCCTTAACTTCGTTACGACCAAGGTTCTTCTTAGTCTCGGTGTAAGTAGCGTGTTGCTTTGCAATTGGGTCGTACTTACGTAGTGTCAATTTACCCTGACCTTTTGTGGTGCGGTTCTGGGTGTTAACAGTAGTATAGTAAGTTCGGTGGTTGCTCAAGTTACTCACCAAACCAATCAGCTTTCGTTTCGTATTCTTCTTTGCCATCTCTTTACTCGTTAGATTTTATAAAACGTCTTGACTAATTATAGCATGGGTGAAGTGAAAATGCTAGTACCATATCAGATTTTACTAATTTTTATGCCTACTTCACCAATTCAATTAATATAAAACAGATAAATCATACAATGGCACTTTTGCGAACAGGAGGGAGATTTGATTCTACTTAAAGTATCCAATGCCTCGACTTAACTCAGTGGGGTGATATAATTAATAATAAAATAATGAAAGGACAGTAACATGACAATAGAGATGATAAATAGTAGTGGCGAGCAGGATGCACGAGAAGACTCGTCAAAAAATCCATTAGAGGACTTACCTTCTTTTGAGGAGTGTATGACTCAAATAGAATCAGATAGTAATAGTGAAATACAAAAGGAGATTAACCAACGTTCTTTCTATGAGAGTGATAATATACCGCAAAATACAAATGGCGACTTGATTTTGGATCCAAAGGCGAGTCTATTGCCAAATGCTTATTCTCAAATTATTGAAAATAATATCATAACTACCCCAGAAGATGCAGCATTTTTGTCCTCGAGTGAAAAAATTAAACTATCTAATAATCATGAACTGTCGTCAGAGCTTTTGAAACGTTGTTTATCCGTGGACGCTTATTACTATTCAGCCACGAAACACATGCATGAAGATAATCCACTAGGAAACGTGCTTAGGGCTTCTCTATTAGTTTATATGAGTGACGAAGATATAAAAAGAGGGATGACGGACTTGGTTGGTGTAGCGAGTATTAATAGTAAGAGCGATTTAGTTCGAGGTTTAATTGCACTAGAAGAAAGCGGCCAATTAGGAGAGTTATCTGACACCGAAAAAGAACGTCTGGATGAATTCAAAGAGCTTACCTCTACTCGTGCTTTTGCGGAAAAAATACATGGCACCACTTACGAAACCGAAGTTGATGGTAAAAGTGTTACTTTACCAGTAGATAATATAATCACTTTCTTAAACCTTTCCTCAGATGACCTTAAGAAAATTTGCACCACCGACCCTGATGGAAAAATAGGACAACTTTCTAAACCTGAATTTGCATATGCGGCAAGCGAATATCTAAAGAAAAATAAAGTTACGGAAAACTATGTGCTTCCTGATAATATTGAAAAGCGGATTGGCTTCTTGACAAGCGGACAATATATCGATTTTAGTGCCGTGAACAAGCTAATGGAAACCAAAGATACACTATATAAAAAGGTGGAACTTAATCCAGATCTCCATGATGCCATAATTGAAAAAATGCCCGAAGGAATATCTAGGTTAGAAAAAGCGGCTTACATCTATGCTAAAATGTGCACAATACTGACTTATGACAATAGGTTTATGGCCGCAAATCAGGAAGGTGAGGCAGCTGAGAAACATAAAAGTTTGGACTATGTAAGCCAAATTTCGCCAGAAAACAACGAGGTAGTTTGTTTTGAATTTAATATGATTTACGCAAAGATGCTTGATGAACAGGGGTTGCATTTTAAAAGTGAATACAAGGACATGATTGGCGAATATTACGGATATGGGCATGCTAATCTTGAATTTAGAGATGGGAAATTTATTGTACAAGCAGATTCTGTGGCGAGTACACTTGGTGGAGATATTGTCAGGGCAAAGCTTGGTTTACCACTTGCAGGTTTTGAATGTGAAAGTAAAAATATATTTACACAAAAAGAGTTCCAAGATAAGGTTAATGCGATGTATGAATTAGTCCAATCGCAAGAACGGGAGAATGATCCGTGGAACGAATATGATTCGCTCACGGAAAATCTACATCCAGTGGAATTCGACGAGAAAAAAGCAATACTGCTCGATAAATTAAAAACTACAAGTTTGCGTGGTATTGACGCGATGGGTTATGCTCTGCAGCTTCGAAAAGCACTTTTTAGTGAACAAGAAAGAAGAGATAATATATCGGTCGTCGTACTACGCAACAATGCCGTGAACGGAGAAGGTCCAAAGCTGGAGGCTGGAGCTGTTATTGCAATGAATGGGTCAAACTTTGACGATCAGCCAAGCGAAACTAGCTATTATTATCTATCGAGCAATAGAGAGTTGTCTTATATTACCCTAGAGGATGTAAAAAGCAGATTAAATGATGGGACTTTCGAATATATTGAACGTAATGATCCAAAAATACCTGGCACAGTAGGAATGGCCGAGGAGAAAGGAGAGTAGAAATGGAACCATTAAATTTTCTAAGAGAAAAGGCACAACAACTGTTAGAACAGAATACTAATGACGAGCACAAAAGAAGAAAATTTGAGATTATCTACGAAAAGCTAAAAGATGACGAATGTTTTCTGAATATGGACATAGAGCACGGCTATGCTGTTTTGAGAGATTTGGAGATAGACGAGAACTCAATCCGAGACCTCTATTCAAAACTAATTAGCAAATAAATGACTAAGAGAGAGGCGCCTAGTCAAAAGCGCCTCTCAAATACTTCCCTTGTTTATGGTATAATTAAGCTATATATAATCAATTGCGACAGAAACTACTGTCGTTTTTTTGTTTATCACTAGCCGATGGGCGTAAAACAGAGGATTTTATGGACAAAGAAAATAATCCTGTTGTTCCAAATTCGGATTCGTCGATAATCGGCAGAACTTGCGCGTCGCGCCATTCTCTTGCTTCTTTCGATCGATAATCTGAGTATTGCTTAACTACGAATTCCTGTTTACCACCGAGTAAATAAGCGTGAACTAAAGTTCCTAAATCTAAAGCTCTGCTCGTAGGTTTTTCGATAACACCAAGCTTTAGAGCCACAGCGTAATCGATCCCTTTTCGATAAATATTCTTCGCCATTGAGTAGCTTATTTGCCTTTAACCAGCGTTCGGCAAAACACTGACAATTTAGTTAACGTTTATATTCAGGCTAAATTGTTAAGCTACAATGCTCTATTTTCGATTGTTTTATCTATGAAGTTATCTGTAGGATAGATAGCCTCATTCGATAAAACAAAAGACCAACGAAATGCTGGTCTAATAAAAAAGACTCGCATTTCTGCGAATCTACGTATTTATGGAGCCACGATCGGGGCTTGAACCCGAGACCTCATCCTTACCATGGATGCACTCTACCAACTGAGCTATCGCGGCGTAACAGGCTTAATTTTAGCATATTAAGCCATGTTTAATCAACTGGGCTATTTTTTACGAGTGGATTTTTTGGCTGGCGTGCCGGCTTCTTTTGGTAGCTTTGGCGTGACAAATGCCTCTATTATTCCCCACGCTACGCTATTAACTAAGAATGTAACGAACAATATTCCTGAAGCTGATGCCGCCAAGTGTGCTGATGAGGCGTTAAATAATGTCAATAATCCCGCCACGGCTAGCCCGATTATAGCCAGCATAATATAAGCGTATTGTAATTTCAATCGTTGGTTTTTTTCGCTATTCCATAATGCCAGAATAGATTTTGTAAATTCAAACATACCCATATAATAGCACATATGCTTATAAAAGTCAATATTATACTCTTTTCTTGTCTAAAAAATCGCCCGTAAAGGCGATAATTCAATCTTGGTGCTGGAAGTAGGACTCGAACCTACGAAGCCTTACGGCGGGAGATTTACAGTCTCCTGTGATTGCCACTACACGATTCCAGCGTGATGTGGAGCCGCTTCTCGGGCTCGAACCGAGGACCTACGGTTTACAAAACCGTTGCTCTAGCCAACTGAGCTAAAGCGGCAACTGAATTTATTTTATCAATTTTTTCTCTTCGTGACAAGAGCCTACATAACTATTTTTCGTGGTTGATGTATTTTGCGCTGCTGGCGTGGGCGCGGTACGTCGGCTTTCTTTGATGGTGCCGTCGGAGTTAGCATTTTTGTGGCTTTTTTACGTAATTCTTCAGCTAATTCAGCCTGTCCGGCATTGTCATAGGCTTCCGCTAAAATCTTCAACGTCTGAGGAATCGGCTCTAATTCGACAGCCTTTTCCAATGCATTAATAACCTTCTTCGTATTCCCTATTTTTTCCTGAACCTTGGCGTAAGCGATGTAACGTGCCGCCAAATCATCTTCCATCTCTAGCGCTTGCTCGAATGCTAGCGACGCCTTTTCGTAATTCTCTGTTTCGTAGTAAATTAAGCCGACGTTATGAAGGCTGGAGGCACTTGGCTCCAAACTCTGAGCGATCTCAAAGCATTCGATAGCGTCCTTATACGCCTTCTGCTTGGCATATAAAATTCCCAAACGGTTATATGCAGTGGCATTTTTCTCATCGACGCGTAAGATTGTCAGCAGAGCTTTTTCTGCGCGCAGGTACTTATTCTCGCGAATCGATTCCTGAGCAATTCCCCATAATTGGTCAAGCTTTTCAGTAATCTTTGTTGGCAAATCGCCAGTTTCTTTGATTGACGGATGATAAAAAATCGCCCAAATCATTAAAATCAGAATGAGGAGTAATCCAAACATATCTATACTATTATATCACAAGTTGCGTCAGCGCCAGCCTGACATTGGCGTTGGATTTTAACGCGCTCGCAACAGAGGTGGTTTTTTCAAGTTGCTCTTCAAGCGACGGATTTATTCCGTGAGATAAAGCCTGAAAGCGAATCATATTTACTATAATGTCCGTTAGTAATATCGCTTTTTGGCGGTCAGAAAAGTATTTGGCGAGATTTTTGAGCGTGTCGTATTCTCGATTTGTGGCTAAAATTTGCTTTGCGTCGGTGGCTAATTGCTTATATTCGGCAAACTTTTCTGGATTTTCCGCCAATTCTTTAATCAACAATGGTCGTCCAGCCGCGAGGAAAAGAATTTGCTGGCTAGAGGCGGGGTCTAAATTGTACTTTTCAAGCAGTTTTTTATCTTGGGCGGATGTCGTTTTATGAAGCGTCAATGTCTGGCAGCGAGATCTAACAGTGTCAAGCATCAACTTCGGGTTTTTCGCGACAAGGATAAAATTGGTGTTTTTATTCGGTTCTTCCAGTGCTTTCAGGAATGCATTTTGCGACGGCTCGGTCATTGAATCGGCTTCGTCAATGACAATAACTCGACGATTTATGGCGTAAGTTCGGAGTATGGAAATGAGCTCGCGGATTTGATCAATGGATATAGTTTGCTTTTCTGGAAGTGGTTTCAAGTGAAAAGTATCGTTATTCTTTGCTAATATTTGAGCCACGCCCAGTCCATCCAACCCGTAATCCGCAATTACCAAAAGAGCGTGAGGCAATTGCGATGAAATCTGGCTGATTTTTTGAGCGTCTCGAGCGGATATAATCACTTCAGGCATCTATAAATCCTCTGGGAAGAATCTCTTGAATTCGTCAGGAATTGCGGCTTCAAAAACTTTTCTCTCGCCAGACGGCAAAGTTATTTCTAATTTTTGAGCATGCAACATCATACGACAATCCGAAGACTTTCCGTAAACTCGATCGCCAAGAATCGGTGCATTCAAATGAGCCAAATGGACACGCAATTGATGAGTTCGACCAGTGGTCGGCTTCAACTCCACAAGCGACTGAGTATCATTTTCCGCCAAAACATGGTAAGTCGTCTGAGCTGGTTTCCCGTTCGGATCTATACGAAAAGTGCTCGGCGCTGAAGGATTGCGACCAATTGGCAGATCAATTTTTGCGGCATTCAACTTTGGCTTGCCGTCGGTTATTGCTATGTAGGTTTTCTTGGCGGTTCGTTCGGCAAATTGCCTCTGTAGATGTGCGGCAGATTCTGGGTTTTTGGCGATAATCAGTAGTCCTGAGGTGTTGCGATCAAGCCTGTGAACAATTCCCGGTCGATCGGTGTCTGTTGCGAATGAGGTTTTGGGGCGAATTATCTCCGCAACCGTCGGCTCGTCAGAAAGTCCGCCCTTCGCGTGCGTCAATAGCCCGCTTGGCTTATTAACGACAATCACATCATCATCTTCGTATAAAATCGGCAAATCTACATCCGTCTGCTCTTTTTCTGGCAAATTAAGCGCAATCTCATCAGTTTCATCAACCTCAAATTTTGGCGTCGTCACGACTTTATTATTGACCGAAACATATCCAGCTTTTATGTATTTTTGCCAAAGACTTCGGGAAATTGTCGTGTCAAATTTGGTCGATAAATAAATATCCAAGCGCACCTTAGTTGGCGAAATTTTGAACATTATGACATATTTTCCCTGGAACGGCGTTTCGATAAATTCTGGGTCTAGCGGATTCGGCAAAATCTCAGCATTATCTGGTCTTTCTGTCCACAATTCGTCAATAGATTCTTCGTCGACAATCGAACCGTAAAGCAGCGCAAAATGCTGCTTGTTCAAAATAAAATCCGCAAAAACATGAGATTTGTCCGTTTGAATTTCCAGCCGACGCAGCGCTTTAACGGGCGTATTATCGTCCGCTAGTTTGTATAATCTAGCTATTTTCAGCACTGTCCGAGGTAATATTTTCACGCGATTTGCTCCCTATTTTCGAAGCCCTACAGCTTTTTGAACGCGATATAAAGTTTCATTAGCGACGACATTCATGTCTTTTTCACTGGAAGCCAGCTTCTCTTCAATTGCTCGCTCATCAACCGCCGCAAGCCGATTCTGGAAATTCTCCAAAAATTCCGCAACTTCGTCGGCCACGATTCGCTTGAAATCGCCATAACGATCCATACCGAAGTACTCGTTGGTGGTCTGCTCCAAAGTAACTTCCCTGCCAGCATCTTGCCGAACCAAAGTCAAAATCTCCAGCAAATTAGAAATTCCAGGCTGATTTTCCTTGTCGTATTGAACTTTGCCAATTGAATCTGTTGTTGCGCTCATTATTTTCTTATGTGCTGATTTTGGATCGTCAGAAAGGAAAATAATTCCCTTGCCGCTCTCGTCGGATTTGCTCATTTTCTTCGCTGGATTCACGAGATCTTTAATCCTCAACCCTTGGTCTTTTCCGAAGAATTGATGCTGCTGAATTACGGGTTTTGGCACGATAAATAGATCACCAAACTTACGATTCATTCGCTCAGCAATATCACGAGTGAACTCCAAATGTTGGGTCTGGTCGTCACCAACTGGCACGTAAGTCGCGCCGTAAAGTAGAATGTCGGCAGCCATCAGAACGGGATAGTTAAAGAGGCCGACGGAGACATTTGCGTGTATTGCGTCCCATGCCTTTTGCTCATTGTTCAATTCATCTTCAGGCATTTTACTATCAAGAAACTTACGCGATTTGTCTTTAAACTGCGTCATTCGACTCATCTCGCCAAATCCAGTGAAACAATCCAGAATCCACGCCAGTTCACTGTGCGCTGGAATGCGACTTTGGCGGTAAAGATGAATGGAAGGGTTGTCCAGCGGCAATCCAGCGGCGGTATAAACTCGCGCGTTGTTCAGGATGCTGTCATATAACTTGCTGTGGTCGATCGGCGTTGTAAAACTGTGAAGGTCTGGGATGAATAGATTGATATCATATTCGTCCGAGCGACGTTTCGCCATGTTGATAATTGGCAAAATAGCCCCAAAGTAATTACCTATGTGGATGTTGTTGTTAGCGCGTACGCCAGTGAGGATGACGGGTTTTGATGGTTTCATTAGATATATTATAACATTATTCGATCATTAAGTAATGGGACGATAGTTGTTGCTTTATAATCCTTAAAGATTTTTTATATGTAGACGCTATATCATTTTCTATCTTTCGTATAGCTGATACATCACTTTGGGATGTTGCTATGCCATCAAAGTTACTTGCTAAATCATCCCAGTCAATTGTTGGATAGTCAACTTTATCGCAGTCAGTCAATCTCGCCATTGCAAAACACAGTGCATCAAGCGACTCGGCCGTCCCGATTTTGTCTTGCGAATCTCGGTAGAGATCAATGATTTCGCGAGCAATGATAGCTTGTTGTATGCGGTTATTATCGGCTTTCATGCATCTATTAAATAATCCCGCAGCATCGCGAGCCCATCAACTTTCTCAATTATCGTCAGATATTCCTGCCATTCTTCGTCGTTCAATTCTGCCAAACTACGACCAGGAAAGCTCGGATGTCCATAAATATATAACAATTCCGTCCAGCCATGAAGATTGTCGCCACGTGGCTCGTCAACGATAAATCCCTCTTCGTTGGCTACGAAAATGTGGTCTTTTTCGCCGTCAAAATAGCCAACCGCAAAAGAAAAAATAGCTCGACGATCAGTCTCACCCTTCATTAACTTGATAATACCGGGATAACTAAAGCTATTCAGTAGCAATTTAACAAACGGCCCCGGAAAACCCTTCAGCGCCGGAATGAAAAAACCGCGATCATCAACGACCAGGCGCTTGTTCGGAAACGCTTTCTTGGCTTGAGATAATTTACTTTTGGCAATCGTTTGAATATCTAGTCCGCGCCCCTCGTCAAAATCATAATCGAGCTGCCTTAAATCAACACCAAGCGGCTGAAGGAGTTCTTGAAGACTGGTGAACTTGCTGTGATTGGAAGTGATAAAACAAATTGGACTATTTTCTTGTTTCATACTAATAAGTATACGCTAACTAACGTTATTTTGCAGATTTCTAATGCTCGTGTCGTGCGGAATATGAATGAGGAGATTAGCCGCCATTTTTCCACTGCCTGGCACGTTGCAATAACTTATCGACATAAGCTGCTTTAAGTTTTTTATACGCTGACCTGTCGTAATTTGCTTGCTTGGCATATTGATATTTTATCTTTGAATATTGATCAGCTTCGTTATTGTGAGACCTTAGATAATCTCTGATAATTAAGAAGTTATCGTGCGTTTCAGTATTCGCAACCGCGAGGTGAATATGAATATCGCCCTCGCCAGTTTCTTCTTGTCGGGACGCCAGGAAGATATACCCTTGACGGGAACTTGGATTTAATGAAGGAAGATATCCAATTGCTACCAATTTGTCCCGCAGCTCGTTCATGTGTTCGCTATCTTTAGCAGAAATAAGGATATCTAGGATATTTTTACCATCCAAACCAAGTACCGCAGTACTGCCGACATGATGAATTTGCGAACTATCCGCAAGCACTAACGCTAATTTATTTTTCACGCGCGTAAAGACAGCCGATATGTCTTTTTTGGATCTTTTAATTTCAACCGACATAAGACCTCCTAGATTTAATCAATTAAACGTTATTTTGCAGATTTCTAATGCTTGTGTCGTACGGAATTTTCCATAATTTGCCGTCGATATCCAGGCTTTTCAGAAAATTGCACATTTGCTGCTGAATATTTTTTACGTCGGCACTGTCTTCGGTCAAAACCTCCAGTTCAAGAAATAGTCCTAGTCCAGCTACTTCGTCGATGCAAATCGTGTAATCTTCAGTCTTTGATTCAAGGCGGACTTTATCGACCGTAACTATTTCTTGCCAGCCCAGCGCTGTGAGCATTTGGCGCGCCGCATTTCCGTCATCAACTGCAAATTCATATTCATCAGACACTAGCCTTGTCTGCCCCTCGACCTTCAGTGTCATCAGGCTTAGTCGCAACTCACCAGTTTCCGGATTAAGAACATCGCGCACTCGCATAATTTTTGAGCCAGGAACAATTGGTGCGTCAACTTGTTCGGGCAATAAAAACACCGTGTCAATCTGGCGTTTGCTTGATATTTGCGCAATAAGTTGGTCTTTAAGGATAGTGAGAAGCTCGTCGCGTGTTATGTTGCTCGATACCTTAAATTTGGACTCTACTTCAATCATAAACTTCCTCGTTTGAACTTTGCTATAGGATGACTCGTTTTTGGTGAATATTTTCCCGCCAAATAATCTTTCATAATTCTCGATAGCTTCTTCGCATATTTATCGGTTATTTCGTGCCGCTGAGTTGCCATTGACGTATGAGTGATATTGTTATGATCTTTTGCTAATTTCTTCAGGTTTCTCTCTACAATCAGTGGGTCAAGTTTTCCAGACAAAATAGCAATCGGAAGAGTGAGCTTGGCAATGTCATTCATTGTCGTCTGATTGATAATTGCGGTATTCAGGGCGATTAAAAACGACTCGGAGGTAACTTCATCAGCCTTAAATCCAGCGTCAGGCCAAATATTGTGCCGATCAGCGAATTGCAAAAAACGTTTCGAGCTGCGCGGATGACTATTGAAAAACTCATAAAGCGCACGCAAAATCTTCTCTGGATGATGATTTTTTTCGTCGACTCTCGGATAATATATCGGCGGGCTGCACAAAATCAGCGACTTGCTCAACTTCGGATATTGCTTGGCGAGTTCTACGGCAGCCAGTGACCCCATAGAGTGACCGATGATAATATCTACGTGATTTATGAATTCCCTACGCAAAGTGGCGACGATGCTTGCGGCCTGGTCATGAACATTGTAGGATTTCCAATCAGGCTTGGGCGAATTGCCAAATCCCAGCATATCAATTGCTATAACTCGCGTGTCCTTTGGTAAATACGGCTCCAGCGGCGTCCACGTTTTCCAGGATGTGCCTAATCCATGAATAAGTAAAATCGTTGCTTTCGGTTTTTCCGGACGAGAAAAATAATGCACGTTCAATGCATATGGAATCCGTAACCAGCGATGGATAATCTTGTCCAACATATTTTTAGTATACTATGAAAATACTCCGCCTGCATGTGAAACGGAGTATTTTGTGATAGCCTTTTCTGTACTAACGCTTAGAGAATTGTTCGCGCTTACGAGCAGAGCGAAGACCGTATTTCTTGCGCTCTTTCTCGCGTGGGTCACGTTTCAATAGCTCAGCCTTCTTCAGAACTGGACGCAGGTCAGCGTGAGCAGCTGTCAAAGCTTTTGCGATACCAAGCTTGATAGCGTCAACTTGACCAGCCAGACCGCCACCCTTAACTAGAATAGTAACGTCGAATTCTTTTTGCTTGCTGACAATTGCAAGTGGATCGGTTACTTCTGCTAGAAGAGTTTTGTTGCCATCCAGGTACTCAGCGGCAGGTTTGCCGTTGATAGTGATAGCGCCTTTTCCAGGAAGCAATCGAACGCTTGCTGAAGCACTTTTGCGTCGACCTAAGCCGTAGAAATAAGTATCAGCCATACTACTTCACCTCAACTTTCTCTGGTGTTTGTGCTGTGTGAGCGTGGTCGCTGCCAGCAAAAATGCGTAGACGCTTTAGGCGCTCTGCTTGCAATTTGTTCTTTGGCAACATACCTTTAACAGCTTCTTCAATAATTCGCTCTGGGTGGCGTTCGCGCATTTCTTTGAATTGCGTTTCCTTAATTCCACCTGGAAAACCACTGTGGCGATAGTAATACTTATCAGTTTCCTTGTATCCAGTAACGACCGTTTGCGCAGCATTGATAACAACTACGTAGTCGCCACCGTCAATGTGAGGAGTGTAAGTTGGCTTGTATTTACCAGTCAAATGCTTAGCAATTTCTGTAGCCAAACGTCCAAGTGGTAATTCGCTAGCGTCAAACAATACCCAACGGCGAGAAACTTCAGATGGTTTTTGTGAATAAGTCTTCATCTTATTTTCCTTCCTTTGGCATTGGTTTAATATCGTCAACAAACTCGATGATTGCCATTTGAGCGCCGTCGCCGACTCGCAAACGTGTTCGCTCAACGCGAACGTGTCCGCTGGTTCGACCACTTAGCTGTGGCGCGATTTCATCAACTAGTTTGTAAGCAGCGGCGCGTGTGCTTAATGCTGCAATCACCTGACGTCGGCTTGCTAGGTCGCCCTTTTTAGCCTTGGTGATGATTTTTTCAATGTGACGCTTTAGTTCCTTAGCCTTTGGCAAGGTGGTCTCGATCTTTCCGTACTCAACCAAGCTGGTAGCCAAGCCCTTAAGCAAGGCTCGTCGCTGATCACGCTCGCGGCCGAACTTGCGCCCTTGATATCCGTGTCTATGCATAGTTAAAACTCCAACTCCGCCATCTTGTCACGTACTTCGTCTAGTGCCTTTGAACCGAAACCTTTCAATTCTCGCAAATCTTGCTCAGTCAAAGTTACCAAATCGCGAATAGTGCGGATTTCATTGTTAATTAGCGCGTTCGTCGTGCGGGCGCTTAAGTTTAATTCTTCGATTGGCATTGCTAGTTCTGACTCTTCGTCTTCCTTAGCTGCACCAAGTGCTGGCGCGCCAGTTACCATCGTATTGCCAGCCAAAGCCGTGTATTGATTGACAAGAATCGCTGCTGCTTCTTCGAACGCCTCACGAGGTGTGATTGTGCCGTTAGTTTCAATAGTGATTGCCAATTTGTCCAAGTTTGTCTCCTGGCCAACACGAGTTGAGTCGACTTTGTAGCGAACGCGTAGAACTGGTGAGTACATTGCATCAATAGCAATCATGTCGCTGTGCAAACGCTTTTCGCTTGACTCTTCAATTGTCTGATAACCGCAACCTGCCTCAACTACCAAATCCATAACCAAATGCTTGTTTGGATCGTCGATTGTAGCAATTACTTGCTCTGGGTTAACAACTTCAACGTCAGCATTAGTTTTAATGTCAGCGGCAGTTACTTCGCCGGCGCCAGTTTTCTCAATACGTAGTTCAACTGGATCGTCAGTAAATACGCGTAGGTGAACGTTTTTCAAGTTCAACATAATGTCGACAACATCTTCTTTGATGCCTTCAACAGTAGTAAACTCGTGAGTTGCGCCCTCAATCCTGAAAGCTACAACCGCGCCACCGCGGACGCTTGACAACAGAACGCGTCGCAATGAGTTACCAAGAGTATTACCGTAGCCTGGGTGAAGTGGCTCGATTAGAAAAGTAGCACTGGTTTCTGAAATATCATCAACGCTCGCGAGTGCTGGATTGTAAATTGCTTTTGCCATAATTCTTCCCTAACCCTTCTTTTATCGTGAGTAATACTCAACAATTAATTGCTCGTTGATGTCAGCTTCTGCTTCCTCGCGCTTTGGCAAACCAGTTACTTCAATCTTCAGTTTCTTGCTATCAGCTTTTAGCCAGCTTAGTGGACCTTGGACTGAATTGTTGATTACATCGTCAATTCGTGTAAAGTACTCTGACTTGGTACTCTTTGGACGAACCGTGATGACATCGCCAGCTTTAACACGAATCGATGGAATATCGACGCGTCGGCCGTTCAATTCAAAATGTCCGTGGCTAACTAGTTGACGAGCTGCGCGACGTGATACGGCAAATCCAGAACGATAAACAACGTTATCCAAACGGCGCTCTAATAGCTTCAACAAGTTTTCGCCCGCCAAACCTTCTTGAGCGCGTGTTGCTTCGTTCATTAAGCGAGCAAACTGCTTTTCGACTAGACCGTACAAGCGACGAACCTTCTGCTTTTCACGAAGCTGTGTAGCGTATAGACTTGGCTTATTCTGACGACCATGTGCGTGCTGACCTGGAATGCCAGATTTTTTCGCCAAAATTTTATGTGCTTTTGGATGAAGCGCATAACCTTCGCGGCGGCTTTGCTTGACAATTGGTGAATTATCTCGTGCCATAATTATGCCCTCCGTGCCTTTCGTGGACGAACACCACCGTGAGGCACGCCAGTTACGTCCTTAATGCTTTCTACTGAGATGTCGAAGGCGCTGACCGCACGAATAGCGGCGTCACGTCCCAAACCGACACCCTTCACGAAAACGTCAACAGATTTCAAGCCGTATTGAGTTTTCGCAGCTTCAGCAGCTTTTTCAGCAGCAACCTGTGAAGCATAGGCTGTACCTTTTTTGCTTCCACGGAAACCACATGCACCAGCTGATGAAGCGGTTAGTACGTTACCCTTCTTGTCGGAAAAAGTAACGATAGTATTGTTAAATGTTGCCTGAATGTGCAGCTGACCAGCTGGGACTGATCGGCGCTGCTTCTTCTTGGTAGATTTTGCGTCTGCCATTTCTTAGTCCTTTCTTTAGGTCTTACTTGCTGCTTTTGGTTGTGTACCGCCCACGGCGATGGCGCGACCCTTGCGAGTTCGTGCATTCGTACGAGTCCGCTGTCCGCGTGTTGGCAGTCCTGCTTTGTGGCGAAGACCGCGATAGGCGTTGATATCCTTCAAGCGCTTAATATTATTTGCCACCAAGCGCTGGAGATCACCTTCAACGGTGTATTCGCTGTCAATAATTTCGCGAATCTTGTTTTCTTCAGCCTCGGTGAGATCTTTCACCCGAGTGGTCGGCTCAATTTTAGCCGCCGCAAGGATGCTCGAAGCGTGCTTTGGCCCAATACCGTAAATATAGGTGAGCGCAATTTGCACCTGCTTCTCTGTTGGGATAACTACCCCAGCAATTCGAGCCATGCTTAACCCTGCCTTTGCTTATTCTTAGGTTTTTTCTTGTTGATGATATATAGTCGGCCTTTGCGGCGAACTACCTTATCACCTTTTTTGGGATCTTTGTCGATTTTTTTCACACTTGCACGAACTTTCATAAAGTGCTTAAATCTCCCTTCCCGAGTAAACCCGAGATTATCGTTGATATTATAACTACCGACCCTGAGGTCGATCGTCACGTAGGCGGAAGCTGATTCGTCCCTTTGTAAGATCGTAAGGGGTCATCTCAACCTCAACCTTATCACCAGGCACCAGACGAATATAATGCTTACGCATTCGTCCTGAAATGTGCGCGATGATACTATGACCATTCTCCAGTTCCACCTTAAATTGAGTATTAGGCAGTGCTTCCACTACCTTTCCTACCATTTTGATGACTTCCTTTTGACTCGCCATAAGTTACAGTTGTCAATTATACAGTACTAAACACGGTTTGACAAGAGGTTTCGCCGTAAATTTACGTGCTATAATTGAGCTATCAAATTTAACATAAGGATTTTTATGGCAAGCAAGAAAAAACCAGCAAACTTTAAGGTTACAAAATCGAAGAATGAGATAATGACCGCAGCGCTAATCGGTCTGGTGACGGCTTTGATAGTGATAGTTATTGGCGTAATTTTATTACAATCTAACCAAACTTCCGACAAGACGTCTCAAACAGCGGAAAAGGTTGATAATGGATCTGTAAGCTTGGGATCTTTGGGCTTCCGTATTGAAGGAGGTAAAGCGGTTACTCGCAACGATTCAGCCACACAAGAGCTTCGTGATTTTCTGAAGGCAGACGTGAAGAAGTCGGGCTGTAAGGATAACAACGGCGCAGCTGCAGTAATCGCCCATTCCCAGGACGAGAAACAGTTGTTGCTGGGCTATGGTTGCGGCAATTCTGTGGCACGAATGTTTGCAGTTAAGAAAGACGGCGGATGGAAAGCGATTTCCCCAACCAACCAATTTAATTTGTTCAACATTCCGAGTTGTAAGATGGTTGATGAAAATAACATTAGTAATGAAATTGCGCCAGTCTGCCAAAATGAGAAAAAAGTTGGCGACAATTTATCTTACGATTACAAAATACGATAATCCATTCATAAAAAAGAATTCCCCGCTTTTCGGCGGGGATTTTTGATGTCAATTATTTTTTCTTAAACAAACGACGCTTCTTACTCTTCTTTTTGTCACTATCAAGCAGCTCGTCTGGGTCAAAGTCATCATATGTAACCATCAGCGCACGAGAGTTGACTTGTCGCAGCGTTTCAAGGGCAACTGATACGACAATTAAGATTCCAGTACCGCCGATTGACAAACGCAAACCCTGCAAGCCTGTTAAATTATACGTGAGATATTCCGCGACGAATGGCAAAATAGCCACGATTCCTAGGACAATTGAGCCGAACAAAATCAAGCGATTGACGGTTCTCATAAGGTATTTTTCAGTCTGAGCGCCCGGACGTACGCCTTCAATAAATCCGCCCTGCTTCTGCAGATTTTCGGCAATTTCGTTAGCGTTAAAGACGATTCCAGTGTAGAAATACGTAAAGGCGATAACCAAGATAAAGTATAACGTTGGGTAAATAAACGCTTCAGCCGTGCTTCCTGTAAACGAGCCCGCGTTTGGAGCTTGGAACCAAGTGATCAATTTGTTGGCGGTCGGTAGAAGGTCGGCGTTACCAGACGCTTTCATAACTTGACCAACAAATTGCGGCAAGCTCAGAAACGCAACCGCGAAGATGACCGGAATAACTCCCGCAGCAATCAACTTAACTGGCAAAATGCTTTTTACATCGCCGTAATTACTGTTTCCGTGAACGCGCTTTGCGTAGTTAATTGTAATGACGCGCTGGGCTTCGTTGATTTTAACTAGGAAATAAAGGACGATAAGTCCAGCGATTGACATGATTAATATCGTCCAGAACATAACTGGATTTACGGGAAGAGTGAACCAGTTGAAGACGTTTAAGCTGCCCGATGAGGTGTTGAACAATGATGAGATTAATGACGCGAGCATTTGTGGCAATTGGCTGATGATGCCAGCGAAGATTACGATAGAAATACCGTTGCCGATTCCCTGCTCAGTAATCAACTCGCCAAGCCACATCAGAAGGACAGAGCCTGCTGTCATTGAAGTAATTGAAACGATCCATTCCATCATAGTAGGGTCAGCTAATGTCGTACTGCCACCTTGAAGAACTGTTTGCCTTAAGATGAAGATGAAAGCGATTGATTGGACAATAGCAAGCGGCACGGTAATAACACGCGTCCATTGCTGGATTTTTCGACGTCCAGATTCACCATCTTTGTGTAGTTCCTCAAGCCTTGGAATGGCTTTGGTCAGAAGCTGAATAATAATACTAGCGGTAATAAATGGACTAAGCCCAACCAACACCAGAGAGAAGCTCGACAACGCACCACCAGATAGCAAGTTCAAAATTCCACCGAGGTCAGATTGCCCAAGTACCGACGAAATCGCGTTACGCAGCTGCGTTGGTTCCGCCAATGGCACTGGAATGTGCGCTAATAATCGATAAACAACGATTATTCCCACGACGATAAATAGTCGTTTTTGCATATCTTTATTTTTCAACGAGCGGAAAATTATTCTCCAATTCATGTTTTAGCCCCTCATAGTCACTAACAATTCTTAACTCTGTTAATTATACATTACCTTAGCGGATATTTCCATACTAAAAACATAAAAGCGTATGCGTTATAATTGAGTCAATAACTTAACGTAAACGAGGTATTATATGCAACAGCAGCCTGAAATCCCATCAACTCCACCAATTACGCCACCACCAAACCCAGAATTTCCCCAAAATTATCCACCAAAGAAAAGTAAATTGTGGCTATGGGTTACATTGGCAATCGTGGGAGTGCTGGCGACAATCGGAATAGTGGTGGCAATTATTCTTGTGTCAGACAAAACCGCGCCTTCAAAGAATACGAATATTTCACGGAAAGAAGCAGTCAAACCTAAGGGCGAAGAAAAGAAGAGTGAGGATAAGAAACAGAATTTAGCTAAATCAAATTCAAAATGTTTAACGTCTGCTGATTTTCGAAAAGCTGGCTATGACTACATGAAAGACGGCTATTTTACGCTTAGCGACGGTAAATATAATTTTAAAAATGTTTTCTTCAATGCGGATTCGACGCAATATACATACGAAGGAATTGCCGTTGATGAACTGGCTAAACTGGGGGCGCTATACAAATCAAATAGCCAAAAGGAATTTTCAATTGAGTTGGTCGGTCAAACATATGAAAGTTCAAAGACAAGCGCTGGCACAAAATTAGCCATGGAGCGTGCCGATAAAGTCAAGCAAGGCTTAGTTTCGCAAGGTTTTCCTGAAAATAAAGATTATTATCTCTGAGCCAAAAATCGCCAATCACGACAGTAGCGATGACACCGCCGACAGGAATGTGACTATTTATCTAGTTGTGCCGCAAGAATGTAGCGAAAAATAGTCCAAAATATCAAAGTAAAAGAAAATCCCCTTCTCTTTTGAAGGGGATTTATCGTTGTCGAGAAAAATTATTTCTCTTCAGCTTCTTTCGCGCTTTGGCGTAGAGGTGTAGCTACTTTCTCGAATGAGCCACCGGCTTTTTCGATGGCAGCAACAACTGAAGCTGAGGCAGCTTGTACTTTCAAGTCAACCTTAGCCTTTAATTCACCACGAGCAATCACCTTAACCGTGTGGAATGGAGTTGCAATGTAGCCTTCAGTGAACAACAAAGCATTGTCGACAGTTTTGCCATCAAATGCGTTCAAGTGATCCATGTACACAACTTGAGCTGGAGTTCGCAAACTCTTGAATCCGCGAGCCTTTGGCACAGCTTGAGCTAGTGGACGCTGACCACCTTGGAACATTACACGAAGTTTCTTACCTGTTCGGGCGTTCTGACCTTTAGTACCGCGACCAGCAGTCTTACCTTGACCGGCAGCAATACCGCGACCAACGCGCTTTTTATTCCTGTTTGCTGAAACTTGGAGATCATTGTACTTCATTATTTAGCCTCCTTTTTAGCAACCTTTTTTACAGGCTGAGCGCTTAGCCATTGATCGCGTGGAACTAATGACTTTAGAGCTTCAATAGTCGCGTAAGCAATGTTAACCTTGTTGGTTGAGCCAAGAGATTTGGTCAATAGGTTACGAACACCTGTTACACCGATAATTTGGCGAACTACACCACCAGCGATAATACCGGTACCAGGAGCGGCTGGCTTGATCAATACGCGTGCGCCAGAGAATTTAACTTCGCTGTCGTGCGGAATTGTTTCACCGTTTAATGGCAATGTAATTAGATGCTTTTTAGCGACTGATGTAGCCTTAGCAACTGCAGCTTGAACGTCTGCGCCCTTAGCAACACCAACACCAACCTTATCTTTGCGGTTACCAACAACCACCAAAGCCTTAAATCGGAAGCGGCGACCACCTTTAACCACGCGAGAAACGCGATCAATGTTGATCACCAATTCTTCAAATTCTTTTGGTGCGTCATCGCGCACATTTCGCCGGTCATCGCGGCGACCACCACGTGGATTTCGAGGTCGACGACCTTCTGCACGTGGGGTAGTATTTGCAGCTTGCTCTGCCATACTAGAACTCCAATCCTTCTTGGCGCGCAGCATCAGCCAAAGCCTTTAGTCGGTCAGCGTATTGACGACCATTGCGATCAAACACCACTGCGCTAATCTTAATTTTCTTTGCTTTTTTAGCAATTTCAGTACCGATAGCAGCACTTTTTTCAGTCATCGTGCCAGTTGCTTTTGTGCCAACTGTAGTTGCTGCAGCCAATGTTTTACCCGCTACATCGTCAATCAACTGTGCGCTAACGTGTAAATTGCTAATAGTAACTGTCAAGCGTGGACGCTCTGCCGTACCTGAAACCTTAGCGCGAACGCGGTTTTTGCGAAGAGCGCGGTTGAGTAGCTTCTTATTTTCAGCCATGATTACTTACCTGTCTTTCCTGCTTTACGCAAAATCTGCTCGTCGACATACTTGATACCCTTACCCTTGTATGGTTCAGGCTTCTTCAATGCGCGGATTTCCGCTGCAACTTGGCCGACTTGTTGTTTATTGATACCGCTAACAACGATAATCATTTTTTCGTTGGTAACAGTTACACCTTCTGGGGCTTTGTATTTGACTGGATGTGAAAATCCAAGTGCCATTTCTAGCTCATTATTGCTTGAGCTAACACGGAAACCGACACCGTTAACCTCTAGGCGTTTTTCATAACCTTTGGTTACACCGATTACCATGTTGTTAATTAGCGCGCGCATCAGACCATGCTGACTACGGGCTACTTTGGACTCGTCCTTAGGATGTACCGTGACTTGTCCGTCTTCGACTTTCACCTCAACTGCTGGTGTGATGAATTGCTTCAATTCACCCTTTGGTCCTTTAACGACCACATCACCAGAGTCAACCGTGATTGTCACACCGGCCGGAATAATCACCGGCAGTTTTCCGATTCGACTCAGACTCATTACTCACCTTTCGTGTGATTTGATATTAACTTCAGTATTTTAACACATACTAGGGGTAAAATGCAAGGTTTTCAAGCTACGAACTAACCTCATATATGTCTAGCTCGATTGAATTAACCATTTGCCTTATTCGAGCACTATCCGCCATCTCCAGCCAACCTTTGCCGCCAATAATACACCCTCCGAGGATCGCATTTAGCACACTCCTATTTAATATAGCCTGTTTATGATTGTCCGAACATCGAACAAGAGCTTTTTGTAAATTATCACAAAAGACGGACGACGATAAGCTTTTTATATATTCTAAGAAATCATAGCTCAATTGATTAATTATTTTGTCATCTTTCTTCAATAGTCCAAGAAACATTCTGTATCCAACCGAAATTGACGCCTCCGACCACTGATCGCCACGATCATACACTGTATATTTTTCCCGCACGACCGTCAAGAAATTGAGAGCCACAATCTGAATAACAATTGCCGCCAGGGCTTGATCAACAGGCGTCTGTATGTGACTTTCATCAATTGAATACTCCAGAACGCATTCACGAAAAAGATCGTCAGACTCTTTACTGTATTTTATATACGAAGTACGAAAAAGCGTATTAACAGAGCTCTCATTGCGAGCCTTACGATACGCCATATCAATTTGCTTACACCACGGAGAAATCTGAACTTCGCGTAGCTTTTTACTCAGTTCACTTCGATCGACTTCTGCTATATTTCGATTCATTTCTATTCCGCACTCGTCAGCAGCCCTCAAAATATCATCTTCTGGAATTACTAATTTATCAAACTCTCGCAATGCCTCGTCATATGTCTTTTTCGCTTCTGGGCTATATAATTCAGCATCCATAAAACAAGTGTCACCATATGTTTTTGCAGACAGTATGATATCGCTCAGAGTAAAGAACTCATTGTCTTGAAGACGCTTCAAAACGCACTGAGCTAATAAATGTTCATAAATATGAGCGATTAGTCCGTCGTTATCGGCTGTTTTGTATATGGATGAAATTATCATTGCTTAGTTCGATGATATTATAATACCGTCAAATTAGCAATTTTTCGATATTTATGATAATTGATATAATTATACTCAATGACAGCAACTATACTATTCGCCACCAAAAACCCAGGCAAGCACGCAGAATTCGTTGCCGCGTTTCATAAATTCTCTCCACAGACGTCAATTATTTCGTTGGCAGATTTAGATTATCAAATTCCTGACTGCATAGAAACGGGCACGACATTTGAACAAAACGCCCTATTGAAAGCGCAACACACAAGGCGTCATTTACGCGGGAATGATAAAAACCTGATAATTATCGCCGATGATTCCGGCATGGAAATTGAAGCTCTAAACGGCGAGCCTGGCGTATTTACAAGACGCTGGGATGGTCATGAAATGAGTGATCAAGAGATCGTAGATTATTGCCTGAAGAAGCTTGAGAATAAGGCAAACAGACGAGCACAATACACGACGTGTCTTGTAATAAATTTTCCCAATGGTCGCGAGAAAGTGATTTTTGGAGAAAATTCTGGCGTTATCTTAACTGAGTCACGCGAGAAATCTCGGCTCAAAGACATGCCGTTTCGGGAATTATTTTTCGTACCTGAGCTTAATATGATGTTTCACGAAGTGCGCGAACTACCGAAGTTGAAGCGCAATGGATATTCACTCGGGCATGAAGTTGCAGTCGAAAAATGTGCTAGTGTGATACGGGAAAATTTATTTGACTCTGTATAGCGGCTTTCAACTCTGCGCTTTCGCTTGCCCATGGAATGTGTTGTGTGAGTTCATCAACTGTTACAAATTTAGCATACCTTATCTGCTCTTCCTGTATTTGCTCTTCGTCCTCATTCTGTTGATGTAAGATATACTCATCGGCATTCTTATTAAGTTTCAGGCTAACCCGAAGTTGTAAGTATTCGTCATCATTTTTTAAGCTATCTGTTTCCAAGATATCGTAATAACCAAAAAACTTATACTGACTAGACACGCTGTCTGTATTAATTCCCGTTTCTTCAGCTACTTCACGTACGATGGTTTGCAAGTAAGTCTCGTGTTTATTTGGTTTTCCACCGGGCAGCTGCCACTTTCGACCATCCTTAGAGACGATGGCTATTTTATTATCGTGAGTAAAAAGCCAAGCATATACCTGATTTACCGGAAGAATCTGATCTTCTGGGCGGATTTCTTTACCATCCTTCCAAGTGCGTGCTTTAATAGTTTTTCTTATGGTGTCCATGATATCTCCTAAATTTATTGCCCGAGCCAGTCTAATTTATTATACTTTATATCCCCGGGCGTCAGAAAGTGCCCTGCATTCTCTTTTATAGCACAGAGCGACATGAGAGCGTCTTCGATGCTGCCTGCCGTATGGAAAGCATAGAAATGTTTCTCTCGAGAGTACTAGCGGTCAATTTGATATATCTTTGAAAGATTGTCAATCAGCGTAGAATCTAGCTTTTCTTGCTTGATTTCATGAATATCGAAATAGTTAAAGTTTGAAACTTCATCTGTTTTACGAGGTGTCGTTAATAGAGTTACTTTGTAGGCAATAATCAAAACGGGGTCGTCGAATTTTGTATTCCAAGTTGGAATAATCAAGGGATTTTCTGCAGCGACTTCGATATCTGTCTCTAGTTCTTCCAGAAACTCTCGTTTCAACGCTTCTGTAATATCCTCACCATGTTCCAGCCCACCGCCAGGAAGATCCCATGAGTCACTTCTCTCTTGAACGAACAGCAGCCTACCTAATTCATCGCGCACTAATCCCTTTACTGCTACTCGATATGCCGACTTTATGTCTTTTAGTACTCCAGCTCCCATATGATAAAAGTTTATCATAAAAAATAAACGCCCTGCAATGAGGACGTTTATTTGATTTGCGTGAGGCTTAGTAAACCTTCAACAACAATTCGCCACCAAGTTTAGCCTTAGCTGCTTCAGCGCCAGTCATGACACCTTTTGAGGTTGAGATAAGTACCAAACCGCGACCACTCTTTACCTTTGGAATCTCACTAGCGCCGACGTAAACGCGACGACCAGGTTTTGAGATGCGGGTAATTTCGTTGATAGTGCTGTTAGTTCCTTTTTCATTGATAGTAACTACCAACACGCCACGAGGTTTAGCATCTTCCAGTTTAACATCTGCCAAGTAGCCGTTTTTGACTAATTGTTCAGCGATGACTTTCTTCATCTTGCTGGACGGAACACGAACTTCCGTTTTGCCAACCAATTTCGCATTGCGGATGCGAGTCAGAAGGTCGGCGATTGGGTCTGTAGTTTGCATAGACATATTCTAATCTCCTTTCCTTCTTACCAACTACTCTTTGTTATGCCTGGGATTTCACCTTTGGCTGCTTTTTCGCGGAAATTGATACGGCTCAAGCCGAATTGACGCATGTAGCCGCGTGGGCGACCAGAGATGCTATCACGGTTCTTGTGCCTGGTTGGGCTAGAATTGCGAGGCAATTTCTGCAAACCATCGAGGTCGCCAAGTTCTTTCAACTCAGCACGCTTGGCTGCAAACTTGGCAATCATCTTTATACGCTTCTTATCACGAGCGACCATTGATTTCTTAGCCATTACTTGACGCCTCCCTTCTTCTCAAACGGCATGCCGAATTTTTCTAGCAACGCCTTAGAAGCTTCCTTGTTGCCGTTCTTGATAACAAATGTAATCTGCAAACCGTGCAAAACCTGAGTTTCCTCGAATGTCAATTCTGGGAAAATCGATTGTTCGGTGATGCCGAGATTGTAATTGCCACCTTTATCAAACTTTAAGCCAACGCCGTGGAAGTCACGAACGCGAGGCAAAGCAACGTTAATCAAACGATCCATGAACTCGTACATACGAGAGCCGCGCAAAGTTACACTAACACCAATTGGCGCGCCCATACCTTTACGAATGCTAAATGTCGCGATTGATTTTTTGGCTTGTCGAGCTACTGGCGCTTGACCTGTAATTTTCTCGACAGTGTTTTTGACAATTTCGAAATGACGCTTGTCATCTTTCTTTTTGCCGGTACCAACGCTCACGACGATCTTTTCCAAAGCTGGCACTTCATGCACGTTCTTTAGATTCAATTCGGCTTGTAGTTCCTTAAGGTAAGTTCCTTGATACAAGGCTTTCAAGCGAGGAGCTGGCACGACAGTTTTCTTTTCTGCCATTATTTAATCTCCTTATTTTTTGCTTGGCGAGCAACACGAGTTTTGCCGCCGTCAGCATTCTTTACTAAACCAACCCGACTGATTTTGCCTGATTTCTCATCAACAACCAAAGCGACTTTGCTGATATCCATTGGTACGTGAATATCTTTTTTGCCGCCTTTTGGATTGTACTGGCTTGGCTTAACATGGCGATGTCCAACGCCGACACCTTCAACCAAAACAGTTTGGTCTTTTGTGTTAACTTTTAGAACTTTACCAGTTGTGCCTTTATTTTTACCAGCAATAATTTTTACGGTATCGTCTTTATGAATTCGAGCCATTAGAGTACCTCCGGAGCTAAGCTGACGATCTTCATGTAGCCCATATCGCGAAGTTCGCGTGGAACTGGACCGAAGACACGAGTAGCTTTTGGCTGCTTGTCATCGTTGATAATCACTACGGCATTGTCGTCAAAACAGATTGTTGAGCCGTCTTTGCGATGAATTTGATCGCGAGTACGAACAACTACAGCCTTAACAACAGATTTTTTCTTAACGTTACCGGTTGGGCTAGCGTCTTTTACCGAGCAGACGATTACGTCGCCAACGCGAGCGTAACGGCGTCGTGTACCGCCAAGAACGCGGATACACAAAACTTCCCTAGCGCCTGAGTTGTCGGCTACCTTAAGGCGAGATTCTTGTTGGATCATTTGTCGTCCTCCTTAGCCTCTTCCTTAGTTTCGCCAGAAACTTCGTCCTTTAGTTTGATAGAACCGCGAGACTTTTCAATAACCTTAACTAGAGTAAAGCTCTTAGTCTTGGAAATTGGGCGAGTCTCTTCGATCTGCACCTTGTCGCCTTCACCTGCTTCGTTGGTTTCATCGTGAGCAGTGTATTTGCGAGTCACGGTGTACTGCTTGCCGTATAGCGGATGCGTTTCGCGGCTAGTGACCGTCACAGTGATGGTCTTGTCGCGCTTGGCACTCGTTACGACGCCAATCAATGTTCGTCGGGCCATTACTTGCTCTCCTTTGTATTATTAATTTGTGTCAGCAGGCGTGCAATTTCCTTTCGGAGTGAACGCAACGCTTTTGGATTAACTAACTCGCCAGCAGCGTGAGAACGTTTTGCTTGAAGTAGGTCGTTTCGCTTTTCAGCCAATTCCTTCTTCAAATCGTCAATCGTCTTAACAACTGCCGCTTTAACAGATTTCTTCGTTTCAGCCATTATGCGTCCTCCCGCTTGATGAACTTACATTTGACTGGCAATTTGTGGCTAGCCAGACGCATTGCTTCGCGAGCAACTTCCTCTGAAACGCCCTGCATCTCAAACAGGACAGTACCAGCCTTTACCTTAGCAACGAAGAACTCTGGATTACCTTTACCACCACCCATTTTCAAGCCAAGTGGCTTTCGAGTAACTGGAGTGTGTGGGAAGATTCGAATCCAAATCTTACCACCACGCTTAATGTAACGAGTCATCGCCTGACGAGCAGACTCGATTTGGCGGGAGTTGATGCGCTCATTTGATTGTGATTGCAATGCAAAGTCGCCGAACGCGATGTAATTGCCACGAGTTGCTTGACCGCGGTTTTTTCCAATACGCACTTTGCGGTGCTTAGTTTTCTTTGGTAACAGCATTTAGCGACTCCTTTCTCCCTTATAAATCCATACTTTCACGCCAATGATACCAGCTGGTGTCTGAGCGCGAGCGCAGTGGAAGTCAATATCAGCGCGCAAGGTGTGTAGAGGCACTGAGCCTTCAATTACCTTTTCGCGACGTGCCATTTCAGCACCGTTCAAACGACCAGCCACCTCAATACGAATACCTTTAGCGCCAGCATTCATGGTGTTTTGTGCGGTCATTTTAGTTGCACGGCGGAAGTTGATTCGGCGCTCCAATTGGCGAGCGATATTCTCAGCCACCAATTTGGCTGCCAATTCTGGACGGCGAACTTCTTCAATGTTGATACGAACTGGCTGACCAGCGATCTTCTCAACTTGCTTCTTCAATTCATTCACGCCAGCACCACCGCGACCGATAACAACACCAGCTTTTGCTGTGTGAATTGTAATCGTGATCAAGTTAGCGCTACGCTCAATCTCAATGCGATTGATAGTTGGGCGTGAGGCAAATTTCTTTTCAATCAACTCGCGGATTTCGTGATCCTGACGAATCGCCTCTGCAAACTCTTTTTTATTGGCCGTAAACCAACGAGAGCTCCAGTTCTTATTGACCTGTAGGCGGAAGTTGATTGGATTCACTTTTTGACCCATTTACTTCTCCTCCTTTTTTGCTGCCGGTTTAGCGGCTTTTTTAGCTGCAGGCTTAGCAGTTTTTGCTTCTGCCTTAGCTTCGGCCTTTTTTGCAGGCGCTTTCTTTGGCTTTTCCGTGCCAGTTACTTCAACCAAAATATTTGAAGTCTTTTTCTGGAATGGCAAAGCGCGACCCCTTGATGCAGGCTTAAAGCGGCGCAAACGTGTGCCAACAGTAACACTCAAAGTAGTAATTACCAAACTTTTCGTATCCAAGCCGTGGTTGTTGATAGCGTTTGCCTTAGCGCTTTCGATAGCTTTCTTAACTGGGCTAGCAGCGCGCTTTGGAACGTGCTCTAAGATAACTAGCGCATCAGCTACAGTACGACCTCGCACCAAGGCTGCGACTAGACTTACCTTACGTGGTGCCTGATCAACACCTTTAGCGTAAGCACGGACAGTATAAGTTGTATCAGCCATGATTACTTCTTATCCTTTCCACCGTGTTTACGGAATTTACGAGTTGGACTAAACTCACCGAGCTTATGACCAACCATGTTTTCGGTAATCAGCACTGGTACGTGCACTCTACCGTTGTGAACAGCAATCGTTCGACCAACCATCTCTGGTGTAATAGTCGAAGCGCGCGCCCACGTTTTGATAACGGTTCGATCGTCAAGGCTAAGAGCAGCAATTTTCTTTGCTAGCTTTACATCGACGAATGGACCTTTCTTTAATGAACGACTCATCGTGATTTACCTCTTCCTCTTCGCGTCGTGACGCGTGCGTACGATTAATTTATTCGAGCCTTTACGGCGACGAGTTCGATAACCTAATGTCAATTGACCCCAAGGAGTACGTGGTGCTTTACCAGTACCGTGGCGACCACCATCACCACCACCATGTGGGTGATCTGCGGCGTTCATAACGACACCACGAACAGTTGGGCGAATACCCTTGCGACGTTTGCGACCAGCTGAACCGATCTTAACATTTTGGTGCTGGACGTTACCGACTACACCGATAGCAGCGGTAGCTTCCAAACGAACTTTGCGAACTTCGCCAGATGGCAATTTGATAGTTGCGTAGTTGCCTTCTTTTGCCATCAACTGAGCTTTAGCACCAGCAGCGCGCACCATTTGTGCACCCTTACCAGCGGTCAACTCAATAGCGTAAATCATCGTACCAACAGGAATAACTGACAATGGCAAGCGGTTCGAAGCCTCAATTGGAGCTTCTTCGCCAGTTCGGATAGTTTTACCCTTAACCATTGAGGTGTCAGCCAAGATGTAGTGGTACAAATTGTACTGATCCTTAACTCGAGCAATACGAGCTGAGCGGTTTGGATCGTATTCGATTTCTTCAATCGTCAAGGTCAAACCTGCTGGCAAATTGTGGTTCACCAAGCGGTAGTGACGACGAACGCCGCCTCCGCGATGACGAACAGTAATTCGACCTTGGTTGTTGCGACCGGCATTTTGCTTTTTAGCTTTAATCAGACTTTTAAGAGGTTTTCTTGTTGTAATGTCTGACAAATCCTGACTCGTCATGCCGCGACGAGCAGGAGTGGTTGGATTGTAAGCTTTCACTGGCATTACTTGGTCTCCTCCATCTGCTGCTCTACTGCGTCAAACACATCGAGCTTATCGCCTTCTTTCAGCGTCACGTAAGCCTTCTTCCAATCCTTGCGCGTTGTTGTGCCAGGATAACGATTCTTGCCTCGTGAGAAGCGTACAGCCTTGCCGTCTTGTACTAAGGTTTTAACCTTAACTACAGTAACGCCAAATTGTGCTTCTACAGCTGATTTGATTTCGTTCTTATTCAAGTTAAGTGGAACGCGTAGCACATATACACCATTGGCGCTCTGTGCGTAAGCCTTTTCACTAACGCGTGGGATAATAATCGTCTGTTTCATATTACGCTTCCTCCTTGCCCAACCATGCAGTAATTACAGGTAGAGCTTTCGGTGTTATAACGATTGTATCCGCATTCAGAATGTGATAAACGCTTAGATAATTAGCGCGAACCACCAAAACGTTCTGAATATTGTTTGTAGCACGCATAAGTTCTGGTGTCTTCTCATCTACAACGATCAGAACACGGCGCTCGAACTTGTTGTCGGCTAGGAATGTTGCGGCTTCCTTGGTCTTGCCAGTAGTCTTAACATCTTTAACGACAATTTTCTTAGCTTCGTTAGCTACGGTCAAAGCTTGGCGAACTGCCACTTTCTTAGCAGTCTTTGACAATTTTTTAGTGTAGTTTTCGTTGCCGCGTGGGCCAAATACTACACCACCGCCGCGCCAGATTGGGTTACGGCTTGAGCCGAAACGTGCTCGACCAGTTCCCTTTTGCTTCCATGGTTTTTTACCACCACCAGAAACTTCGCCGCGCTGCTTGGTCGTAGCGCTAGCTAGGCGTGCGTTTGCCAAGTAGCTGTCATATGCCAATTTCAACAATTCGTGATTTGGCACTTCCACAGCAAAAATGTCTTTAGGAAGTTTGGTTGAATCTGCCATTACTTGTTACCTCCTAAAATAATCAGCCCCTTTCGTGGTCCAGGAACAGCGCCCTTAACCCCGATTAGATTGGTCTCTGGATCAACATATGCCACTTCCAAGTTCTTAACAGTAACACGTTCGTGACCCATATGACCAGCCATCGTCTTACCCTTGAAAACTTTTTGTGGATACATCGAGCCAATTGAACCTGGCTTACGAGTATTACCTTTACCACCGTGCGTCTTGCGGTGACGCTTAAAGTTGTGGCGTTTAATGGTTCCAGCGAAACCTTTACCTTTGCTGGTTCCGGTTGCATCGACAAAATCGCCGACTTCAAACGCGGAAACATTAATTTCACTGCCAACTTTCAGATCCTCTGGAATCTGGTCGACACGGAATTCCCGAATATGTTTCGGGGTCACTTGGGCTGGCTTAACGTGTCCAGCCACGGCCTTGCTCAGGTTCTTACCCTCTCCAAAAGCTACCTGTACCGCATTGTAACCGTCGGTTTCGACGGTCTTCACCTGAGTAACGGTGACAGGGCCGGCTTGGATCAGCGTTACCGGAATGGCTTTGCCGTCTTCAGCCAAGAGCTGGGTCATACCAAGTTTGGTACCGAGAAGTGTTTTCACTTTTCCTCACTCCCACTTAAATACTCCTGATGACGTGCGGTTTCTGGATTCTGGGAGAACATTAAATGTAAACATCCGCTCATAACCAGACCTGCTCATTCACCAAGGAGAACAGTTGATATTACGCGTAATAGAAATTACTCGTAAATTGTAGCACAATTGAGCCTAAAAAGTCAACCCATGACATATGTTCTGTTTTATCTACAATTCCGCATATGCTATAATCATATTCGAAAAGAAATTTTATTAATTAGGGGGCAATCATGAACGATTCTCAAATCGAAAATACTAACGAAGAACTGAATAATTTACGCACTATCAGAGATGAGGCTATTAATGCACTAGTGCCAAATATAGATAGGATGGAAGATGTTGACGGAGAACGAAAAATTCGTATATACATGTCAGCCGCAAGAATAACCAACAGCAGTAAGATGTTCCGCTTAGCTTACGAGGCGGCTAAAAATATCCCAGACGCAGCTACACGAGCCGAGGCGCTAATTGACATTATTCAAGACTCTGGATACGCTATTAGCAAGTTGGGCGGCGGTCGCCCATTCTAGAAGTTTAAGAGCAAACAACTTCAAGCAAAATAATATCGTCCTAATTGGACGGTATTATTTTATAACGAATCCATAGCGATTAAATCATCACGCCAACTGGCGTAAACGAAGTCAGAATTGCCATGAAAATTATCGTGACGTACCAAATTTTCCGGTTGAATTGATATTTCTCAATCTTTAATACCAGCAGCAACGCAATAAATAGCCCGACAGGAATAGCCTGGACAACCAAACCGCCAACTTCAATTGGATTTTTTAGACGAAGCCACAGCGCACTTAATATCACAAAAACCACCAACTTCAAGAAAAATGAGCCATCATTATCATAAATGCGTTCGCGACCTTTGCGACTAAACAGCTCGCTAGACTTCGAGCGATTGCGAGCATAAGTACGAGTTTTTTGTTTTGTCATAAGCTAAATGGAATTATAGCATAAAAAATCCGCCCCGTTCAAGAGGCGGAAATTTTATATATCGTTAAATTACATACGAATTTCAGCATCAACGCCAGCTGGCAAATTCAAGTTCTGCAAGCTATCAATCGTCTTTGGTGTAGCGTTTGTAATATCAATCAGACGCTTGTGGACGCGGCGCTCGTAAGATTCACCACCAGTTTTGTAAACGTGCGGACTCTTTACGACGGTGTAAGTGCTGCGTCGAGTTGGCAAAGGCACTGGACCAGCCACGTTAGCACCTGTGCGAATTGCGGTGTCGATAATTTGTTTTGCTGATTGGTCGATGACTTTGTGGTCATAAGCCTTCAGACGAATACGGATTTTAATTCCTGTATCTTGAGCCATAGCTCCTCCTCTTGTGTGCGATCTCGTAACCTCCAATTATCCTATTTATAGTCAATCGAGTTCTCGAGATGAATTATTATTAACTATGCGATTATATCAGCAATTTTCCGCTTTATCAAGATGAGAAATCATTTCCGCAATAATTCCAGCGGATTTATTCAGCGATTCTTTTTCTCGCTCGGTAAGTGGATAGCCCACCAAAATCTTCACGCCGTCGCTATTAACTATTGACGGCAATCCAAGCACAACATTATTCAAGCCATATTCGCCTTCAGCCAAAGAGCAGACGGGATAAACCGTGTGCGTCGATTTTCGGAGTGCCGAAACAATCTTAGACACGACAAACCCAATCGCAAAATACGTCGATTTCTTCGTTTCAATCACCCGATAAGCTCTGTCGCGAACCTTCTGTTCAATTCCGTCAATCATTTCCTCTGTAAAACCAGGATATTCTCTAATCGGCACTTCACCAATTTGCGCCGTCTCAATTGTCGAAAACGACGAATCGCCATGCTCACCCAAAATATAAGCGTCAACAGCTTTACTATCGACATTGAATGCGTCCGCCAAATACGACTTCATTCGCGAAGTATCAAGCGTCGTACCCGTCCCAAACACGCGATTTTTCGGCAAACCAGATTCCTTAAGCGCCACGTAAGTCAGAACATCAACCGGATTACTGACAATCACCAAATACGGCTTCGCGCCATTCGCCATAATATTTCTCACGATATCACGCATAATTTTTGCGTTAACGTCAATCAATTCTAATCGAGTTTGTCCAGGAAGTTGCGGCGCACCCGCAGTAATCACAACAATGTCATCGTCATTGATGTCAGAATAATCTCCCGTATGAACCACGACATTTCTGTCAATTCCCATCGCGTCATTGATGTCAGCCGCTTGACCCCAAGCCAAATCCTCATTACGGTCAATCAACACAATCTCTTCAATGACACTACGCAACGCGCACGCATAAGCCGCCGTCGCACCGACCATTCCACCGCCGCCAACAATTAGCAATTTCTGTTTATTCACCAAAATCTCCTTTTTCTGTTTTATATTAGATGTTTTTATTCTGCCATAAACATTACCGATTTGTCAATTAACTCCTTCTTGTAGCAATCAAAAATCCCCCGGAACTCGGGGGATTTAATTAGGCTTGTGTTATCAAGATTATTTGTTGATCTTTGTAACAACACCAGCACCAACTGTACGGCCACCTTCGCGGATAGCAAAGTTCAAACCTTGCTCCATAGCGATTGGCGCAAGCAACTTAACCTTGAAGGTTACAGTGTCGCCTGGCATAACCATTTCTTTGTCAGCTGGCAATTCAACTTCACCAGTAACGTCAGTTGTGCGGAAGTAGAACTGTGGCTTGTAGCCCTTTGAGAATGGAGTGTGGCGACCGCCTTCTTCCTTCTTCAAGATGTAAACTTCAGCTTCAAACTCAGTATGTGGAGTAATTGTGCCTGGCTTTGCCAAAACTTGACCGCGCTCAATGTCGCTGCGCTCAATACCACGTAGCAAGACACCTGCGTTGTCACCTGCTTGACCTTGGTCAAGAGATTTCTTGAAGGCCTCAATACCAGTTACAACTGACTTTTGAGTTGGCTTCAAACCAACGATTTCAACTTCGTCGTTCAATTTAACAACACCCTGCTCGATACGACCAGTTGCTACTGTACCACGACCCTTAATTGAGAAGACGTCCTCAATTGGCATAATGAATGGTTTGTCCATGTCACGTGCTGGCTCTGGAATGTAGCTGTCCATTGCGTCAACCAATTCCATAATAGCGTCTTCGTATTTCTCGTCACCTTCAAGAGCCTTAAGAGCAGAACCCTTGATGATTGGAGCGTCTTTGTCGAAGCCGTTCTTTTCAAGAAGTTCGCGAACTTCTTCTTCGATCAGCTCAACCATTTCTTCGTCAGCCATGTCCATCTTATTCAAGAAGACAACGATCTTTGGCACACCAACCTGCTTTGCAAGCAAAACGTGCTCACGAGTCTGAGGCATTGGGCCGTCAGTTGCAGCGATAACCAATACCGCACCGTCAACCTGAGCAGCACCGGTGATCATGTTCTTGACGTAGTCAGCGTGTCCTGGCATGTCAACGTGTGCATAGTGACGATTCTTTGATTCATACTCTTGGTGTGAAGACGCGATAGTAATACCACGTTGCTTCTCTTCTGGTGCGTTGTCGATCTGGTCGTACGCAACAGGTTTGTTAACTGCGCTTGGTAGGCGCTTTGCCAACACTGCAGTAATCGCAGCAGTCAGCGTAGTCTTACCGTGGTCAACGTGGCCCATTGTACCAACGTTAACGTGCGGTTTGCTTCGGTCAAATGCATCTGCCATTTGTAGAAGTTCTCCTTAATTTAATTATTATTTTTCACGCGGGTACAGTCCATAAAAAAGACCTCACGGCGTATGAGTTTAATTATAACGATTTTCCAATCAGTTGTAAATAGCCTATTTCTTACTATAATACTTCGCCAAGAACAAATCACGAAACTCGTAAAAAGTCCCGTCCTCCAAGCTGGCACGAATATCGTCAACCAACTTAACGATAAATCGCTCATTATGAATTGACAGTAGCGTTCCAGCCAACGACTCGCGGGCGTGCAGAAGATGACAAAGATAAGCCGCCGTGTAGTTCTTGCAAGTATAGCAATCGCAATTATCCATAATTGGCGCAAACATCTCACGGTATTTTCGGCCACGCACATTGACTCGACCAAACGGCGTATACGCGGCGCCATTCCTAGCCACTCGCGTCGGGCTCACACAATCAAAGGTATCAATTCCCTGCTCAATTGCCGCAAAAATATCATCAGGCTCGGAAATTCCCAGTAAATGACGCGGTTTATTTTCAGGCAGAATTTGATTGACCCACTGAATCGTTTGCGCCATAGTTTCCTTTTCCAACGCGCCACCGATTCCATAGCCATCAAAATCCATCGCGCCCAAAAACTCGGCAGTTTGTTTCCGCAAATCCTCGTAGTTCGCGCCTTGCAAAACGCCAAATAAAGCTTGATATGGCTTATCTGGACGAGCCGCCCTTAGGCGCTTAACTTCCGCCAAACTTCGCTCCGCCCAGGCGTGCGTCCTGGCCAGCGCCTCAACTTGATATTCGTACGGGTCAATCAAAGAGGTCAATTCGTCAAACGCAAAAGTAATGTCAGCACCGATTCCAGCCTGAATTTGCATGGACAATTCTGGCGTGAATTTATGATAAGACCCGTCTAAATGCGACTTAAACATCACACCGTTTTCGTCCACCCAAGCATGGCGTGACGATTTTTTAGCAATCGCAATTTCTTCATCAACATCAGTACTCATTGCCAAAACTTTCTTAAAACCCGAACCCAGACTCAGCACCTGAAAACCACCGCTATCCGTAAAAGTTGGCCCGTCCCAATGCATAAATTTACCAAGATATCCAGCCTTTTCAATCAATTCATGCCCCGGCTGCAAGTATAAATGATAAGCATTCGCCAGCACCGCCTGCGCGCCAACATCCTTCACCATCTCCGGAATCATCGCCTTAACATTAGCCTTAGTTCCAACCACAATAAATGCCGGTGTTTTAATATCGCCATGTGGCGTGTGAATAATTCCCGTTCGCGCCAATGTGTCGTTAAATCGTGAAGTTATTTCAAAAGAAAAAGGTTTCATTTGATAGATTATATCAGTTTTTTCCGCTACACTAGAAACATGAGCAATAAAACCCTCGTTGATTTGGATCAGTGGCTAGCCCCGCACAAATCCACAATTCAGGCGCGCGAGAAGTATATTTCTTCGAAATTGAAAAAGGTTTTAAGCGGCAAGACGTCAGCCGAATTTGCGATGGGTTTTTTACATTTCGGACTTCATAAAACAACGGACGGCTGGACATTTCGTGAATGGGCGCCGAATGCCACTCGGATATTCCTAGTTGGCGATTTTTCAGATTGGAAAGAGCGCGAAGAATTCTCTTTAAATCGCGATAAAAACGGCGAATGGAGCATAAATCTTCCTGAAGATTCACTTCGCCACGGACAAAGATATAAATTGCGCGTCTATTGGCCTGGCGGCGATGGCTGGCGACTACCCTCGTATGCGAATTACGTTGTCCAAGACGAAAATTCTGTCGATTTTTCCGCGGTCGTGTGGTCGCCAAAAACTCCCTATGATTGGCAATATAAAACTCCGCCCAAGCCAAAAGTTCCCCTGATTTACGAAGCGCACGTTGGTATGAGTAGTCAGAAAGAAAAAGTAGCCAGTTTCAGCGAATTCACCGCGGAGGTTTTGCCGCGAATTAAAGAATCTGGCTATAACACCATTCAGCTTATGGCAATCGCCGAACATCCATATTACGGCAGTTTCGGTTATCACGTCAGCAACTTTTTCGCGGTCTCGTCAAGATTTGGCACTCCCGACGATTTTAAGAAATTGGTCGACACTGCGCACGGAATGGGGCTGCGCGTCATCATTGACCTCGTTCACGCTCACGCCGCCAAAAACGAAGTCGAAGGTCTGGGCAATTTTGCTGGCGATCCGACACAATATTTCAAGCCAACAAATCATCCAGAATGGGATTCGCGATTATTCGATTACGGCAAGCCAGAAGTTTTGCATTTTTTGGCAAGCAATTGCCGTTGGTGGCTGGACGAATATCACATTGACGGATTTAGGTTTGATGGTGTAACTAGTATGATTTACCACGACCATGGACTCGGAAAAAGTTTCACTAGTTATGATGATTATTTCCGCGATAATGTCGACAAAGACGCGCTCGCTTATTTAAGATTGGCAAATGAAACCATTCACGCCATTCGCCCCGACGCCACGACCATTGCAGAGGAAATGAGTGGTTTTCCTGGGCTGGGTGCATCGACAAAGAACGGCGGTCTGGGATTTGATTATCGCTTGCAAATGGGTGCGCCAGATTTATGGATAAAAACCCTGAAAGAGAAAAATGATGAAGATTGGGATTTGGGGCAATTGGCTTACACTTTGAGTTCGCATCGCCCAGAGGAAAAAGTCATCAATTACGCCGAAAGCCATGATCAAGCGCTCGTCGGCGATAAAACGCTGATTTTCCGATTGATTGATAAAAATATGTATTGGCATATGGATAAAATTGATCCAGATCTTAAGACCGAACGTGGAATAGCCCTGCATAAACTAATTCGTCTAATGACAGCTGGGCTGCATGGCGGCGGTTATTTGAATTTTATGGGCAATGAATTCGGGCATCCGGAATGGATTGATTTTCCGCGTGAAGGTAATAATTGGTCATTTAAGCACGCTCGTCGACAATGGAATTTGCGCGACAACGGCTTCTTAAAATATCAATGGTTGGGCGATTTTGACGCGGCGCTGATGAAGATTATTAGGCAAATTGATAATCCTAATATTCACCATTTGACGGTTCGCCAATCTGATCATATGGTCAGTTTTATTCATGGCGACTTTTTATTTGTTATCAATTTTTCACCCGACAAATCCCACTCAGATTACGCAGTACCCGCAGAAGCTGGCTCTTATAAGTTGGCGTTAAGTAGCGACGACAAGAGCTTTGGCGGACAGGAGCGAATAGACCATAATTCCCGTTTTTTCACTTCCCCGGCTGATAATAGCCACAATCTTAAAGTTTACTTGCCAGCCAGAACGGGCATTATTTTACAGAAAGTTGACTAGTGTTGACTTTTATGTGCAAGTGTAGTACAAATGACATAAGCTTTTGTTGATGAGTTGAGATTTATTCCTTGTCCGAAAGTGAACTTTGACAAGCAGATGTAAGATATAAGATATAAAACGAAATTAAGCATGAAGCGAGTTTTTGGTTGTTGATAGAAGATGTAATTGACAATTAAAATCTCGTTTCATGCTTGATCATATAGCATGGAGTCTTTGCCCCAAAAAAGCAAAGATGGCGACAGTCGCCGCGAGAGATAAGAAAGGGCCAGAAAATGGCATTTTGTCGCACCCAGTATTATGATATCTTCCGCAAGAAGGCTGTCACCGTCCACGTTGAGAACGTTACTATTGAGTGGCTCAAGGATGATAACGTTATCAAGATTTATTTCCCAAAGTCAACCCATCCCGAATTCGGGAAAATAGGAAACGAATTCCACTTTTGGACTTCAAAAGTTAGCTCCTGGACTTCAAGAACTAACTTCGGGGCTTCAAAAATTAACTACTGGGCTTCAAAAACTAAGGTAGTTATTATCCCCGACGTCACACTAGAGGACGACACCCCTCAGCTCCAAAAGGCTGATAATGGCCAGACTGTATTCACGATGCATATCGGCGCCTCCACACTGGACGGAGTCAGCAGCTTCACACTGAAAGTAAACAACTTTGCTGCCAGGTTTAATACTTTTACGATGTGTGCTAGTGGCCTCAACTGGCTCTTCGACTATGAAGAGTGCAAAGACGAGGCGACTGTCATTGTTATACCCTACAGCACGAGGATCCAATTGATAAAGCTCCGAGAAGGAGATCGCTTTCCATTCCCCGGCGCGAATAACATTGTCTACGAAGTAGGCTTGGTATCCCTTCGCCCCCTTCGTCGCGAGGGGCGAGCAGAAGTTATGGTTCATGATTACGAGAATGGCCTCCATGCATACCATAACTACTCTGTTTTTGGACATCCCAATTCATGGTTCGTGCCTTCAACCCCGCCACGTTCTCAACTCTAGCCTTCTGATTTTTCTTCCCGTTAGTTCCTAACGGGAAGTTATCAGGAGCAACATAGTGACAAGCAGACGGTGATATCGGATTGATGTCACGCCAGGCATCTAATCTTATATCTTCATCTGCTTACACTATTCATTGGAAATTATCAAGTCCCAACTGGGGCTGTTTTTTATATATTATTGACTTAATTATTGATAAGTGATATAAATGATATCAGCTTTTATGTCCAATGTGGCATTAAAAGTCGGCCCTTAAGTCCCCATCCAATTCCGAGGAGGAAATGATGAAGGTGAATTTTGCTCTCTGCGCTTCTGCTTTGTCATTAGCTATTGCAGCTATCATCATAGACATCGCTTCACTTGTCACAAAAACCCACGACGCTCCAGTGCTTACCTTTCGCGAAGCCTCATCTGCCCTAGCTCTAGCAGCAATGGCAGAAATGCTACTTTTAGCTTATCTGCTAATGAAGTTGCGGGAAATTGCCGCCAAAGAGCAGAAGCAACATTTTCCAATCATCGCTGGAACTATTGCCATTATCGTATTGTTAGTGGCATATACCGCTCTTCTAGTACTGGTAATCTATTCCTGTGCTAGCATTCCAGCAAATACGCCAGCCAACTTAGGCTACTACCTATCTTCGCTATTTATGGCAATTGCATCAGCCCTGGTGGCCTTGTGTTTTCTGGTATTAGAAAGCAAGAATACTGCGGATACGCAGGATGATGCACATCAGGGCTGATGCCCGCCTAAGAAATAGTTCAACCTTGAGACCTCTGGTCTCGGCCGGAGCTCTCTTGGCGGGCTATTTCTATTGGTTTTGGAAGTTATTTGTTGTGAGTATTGACGTTTTGGAATATTGGTGATAATATATATTTTGGCTTTTGTTGACGAGTTGAAATTTGTTCCTTGTCCGAAAGCGTACCTTGACAAGCAGATGTAAGATTATAAGATTATAAGACGAAACTTAAGCATGAAGCGGGGTTTTAGTTGTTGATAGAATATATAATT
>ERZ773027.4-NODE-4-length-198976-cov-5.150688_pt1 | contig 198976 bp, 200 predicted proteins | sample MGYA00511032_ERZ773027 | MGnify/ENA primary metagenome ERZ773027 (study PRJEB29015, sample SAMEA2738138) | human oral metagenome | biome: human oral; feature: human-associated habitat; material: saliva | place: China | collected 2190 ... | reverse complement strand
AAAGAACGGCTCAGTTTAAAACCACTGAGTCGTTCTTATTTAATTCCGCCACTCTTTCAGCAATCTCTTCCAATCTTCAATCGCCAAATCTTCAGCGCGAGCATCTGGTGAAATTCCTGCATTTTTCAGCAATTCTTCCGCCGCACCCTTATCAATTCCCAACCCACCACTCAAGCTAGACCGCAACTTCTTTCGCTTAGCAGAAAATCCAGCCTTAACAATGCGGAAAAAATCTTTTTGATCTTCCGAAGTGATCAAGGGACTATTGCGAGTCCTCAAAACTACAACCTGCGAGTCAACCTTTGGTGGTGGCGTAAAAAACTGCCTAGGAACTTCAATATCCAACTCCGCTTCGGCAAAAATCTGAACGCTCACAGATAGAATGCTCATATTCCCAGCCCCCGCCGCAATTCGCTCGGCAACTTCTTTTTGCACCAACAGCACCGCGATGCTCGGCTTATTTTTCGCGGTCATCAATTTTTCAACAATTTTGCTAGTAATGTAATATGGGACATTAGCTACGACTTTGTAATTTTTTGGCAATTGATTCAGATCAAATTGCAATATATCTTGATTCACGACAGTTAATTTCTTACCCGGAAATTGCCCTGGTAATTTTCGCGCCAAATCTGTATCAAATTCCACGGCGGTCACCGAATTAGCCCGAGCCAACAAGCGACTAGTCAAGGTGCCTAGCCCCGGGCCGATCTCCAGTACAACATCATCACTCGTCAATTCAGCCGCTTCAGCAATATCTGCCAGAATTTCTGGATCCTTCAGCCAGTGCTGTCCGAGCGATTTTTTTGGTCCATGAGAAGAAGCCATTTAGCGCCCATCCCCATTAGTCCAGTCGGTCGCCAAGTCGAATCCGTGCGGATGTTTGGCTGCAAATCCACCGGTATCATAGACTTTTCCGGGACCCATGCTTGTCTCCACTACCGAACATCGCGGATAATTACCGTAATTAGCCGCCACCAAAATATAACCATCCTTATCAACCTTCGCGCCGTCCGCCCTCACTGTATAAGCACCGCCGCTACCGCAGGATTTTATCACAATATTCATCGGCAAATCATAATAAGTCTCGCGATGCGCCACACCCTTAGAATCTGTAAATATTTGCGCGCCCTTGCTTTTCGTCAATGGATTTTTAGGCTTCGTGCCAATTATTTCAATCTGTTTCTTTGGTTGCTTTGTGATTTCGCTAGCAACCTCCTTACGACTAATCTCGCGCTCGTTCTCTACCTCAACCTGATAAGTTACCTTCCGCACACCCTTTTCCCCAAGCTGCTTAACACTCTTAAATCCAATCGGCTGAGAATCGTCCTTAATCTGCTCAATATCAAAATTAATATCAACTTCTTCAGTTATCGTTCGCTGTTTTGATCGCTCAATCTTCATTACCAGACCCACACCGTTCACCAAAAGATCGTCGGAATTCGTAAAATGCGTCTTATCTTCGCGATATAAAGTCAGCCCAGCGGCCTTCGCAATCAAAGCTGGTGTTTGTTCAGCTGTGGTTATTTTCAAGCGTTTATTTCCATCGACGATTGTTATTGGACGAGCGCGGAAAATATTGACCTGGTATTTTGCGCCAGTCAATTCCATATCAATATTTGGTTCAACCGCGTCAATCTTTTCGTCAATCGTAATCTTAGCCGCACGCAAGGCCTGCCGAACGGTCAATGCATTTGTGATAATCGTCTTTTCTTCACCACGATCATAAATACGAACCAAGTGCTCACCAGAAGTCTTTCCATCAGCAAACGAAACCATTGGAGTTGCAATCGCAACCAGCACAGCCAATCCAATAATTTTTCCAAAAAATAAACCTTTTGCGCGCATAATCATATAATGACTTGTAAACCTAGTCAAATAAATTATACCAAATTAAGCACTTTTTATCTATAGACTGTAACCAACTCATGTAGCCAGCATTAGTCTACCACCATTTTTGGCGATTCCATGCATTGTAAGCCCCAGCCCAACTACCATATTTACTTACGGCATAATTATTGAAAACTCTAATCTGACAAACTGGATCACTTTGCCAATTTGGGCAAGCCTGAGAAAGCTTATTTATATTCGTCTGACCGAGCCCAGCATATTGCCCGTTCCTAGCCGTTGTTCGCCAAGTTGACTCTTTAGTAAAAATAAAGTTTACATAACCATAATCATCTGGAGAAATACCAGCCGCAGCCATCCAATCCGAATGAGATCCAGAAGGTAGGCTAACTTTCGTCCCCACAATCTCAATCTGCTTCTTTGGCTCTTTTGTCATAACACTAGCGATTTCCTTGCGGCTCACCTCCACACCGTTCTTCATCTCAACTTCATAAGTGACATTTTTCTTACCGTTCTCGCCCGCCTGTTTTACTTCGCGATATCCCGAATCTCGATTCGCGTCTTGAACTTTTTCAACCTCAAATTTCACATCTTCTTCTGCGGTTATAGTTTGCTTGCCATTACGCCAAAGCTCAATTTTCATTCCAGGAATAATTTTTGCCGAACGATCCACAGATAGCGTATCATCTTTCTTTGGGTCGATATTCTTCTCTTTCAATAGCTCGCCAACCGTCTTAGCATGTGTGCGAATGACAGATTCTTTGCCATAAAGTACAAAATTAACCATCGAGGCTCTGTCAATTTTCATCACCATGTTTGCGCCATCAACCGCCATATTATCGGAATTGGATAGAGTAATTTTGTCCTCTTCAAAAACTTCGATTCCAGCAACCTTCGCAATCAAGGCTGGCGTCTGCTCGGCGGTAGTTACCTTTAGACGTTTATTTCCATCAACGATTGTTATTGGACGAGCGCGGAAAATGTTAATGTTATACTTCTCTGCTACCATCTCCGAATCAAGACTCGGCTCGACTACATCTTGGCGTTCATCAATAGAAAACTTAGCCAATTTCAAAGCCTCGCGAATCGTCCTCGCTTTTGTAACAATCGTCTTTTCTGCGCCCCTGTCGTAAATCGTCACCAACTTTTCGCCAGCCTTAGCCGCTGGCTTAGTAGCGTCAGCCAATGCTTGATTGACAAAAAATAAACCGCCAACCAGCATCAATATCGCGCCAGAAACGAACGTAATTTTCTTAGAATAATGTTTTGCTTGTAATCTTATACCCATAAGTTCACACCCACAACGCAGGTATCCTTATTATATCAAATTTTCTCCAAGCGCGCGAACTCGACGTTCAATTTCTTAATATTTCCATTGTCAAACTGAACCGTAACACTCAGCCCTTCGCTATCAATAATTTCCCCCGAACCAAAACTCGGGCTGCGAACTCGATCACCAACTTCCAAACCAATATCTTCTGAATAAAAATCAGGTTCTGCCATCGGCTGAGCTGGCCTATCAACACCACCAGCCATCAAGCCCATCTCGTCCAAAAACCTCGATGGCATATTATAACCAATCTGACCAAATTGCGTCCGAGAACTAGCACAACTAACGAACAATTCTTCCCTCGCCCGAGTTACACCAACGTAGCACAACCTGCGTTCTTCTTCGACGTCATCAGCGTTGCCGCTATCAAACACTCTTGCGTGCGGCAAAATCCCCTCTTCCAGTCCCGCCAGAAAAACCACCGGGAACTCCAGACCTTTAGCCGCATGAAGCGTCATGAGCGTTACTTGTTGATCGGCAGTTGTATCCGTCGAAGACATCAAAGCCATCTCTTCCAAAAACGTCGCCACGTCAACGTAAGCCTTCGCCTCTGACAAAAGCACGCCGATATTTTCCATTCGCTCTTCAGCTTGCGGCGTTCCGTCGTTTATAAAATCTTCATAGCCAGTACTTTTCATGATTTTTTCAATCAATTCAGCTGGAGATCCGTCAATTTCCTGCTGCAAATCGTGTAATTTTTGACCAAACTCTAGCAATGGACGTTTTGCGCGCGCCGTCAAAGTATCCGCCTCCTCAACCGCCAGCAATCCGCTAATTATGTCTTTCCCTGACACGTCATTCCAGTCCAGAAACTTAGAAATACTTACTGCTCCAACACCACGTTTTGGCGTATTCACAATTCGCAAAAAACTAACTCGATCACTCGGCTGATACAACAATCGAAGATATGCCAATAGATCCTTAACGACCGCTCGATCCAAAAATCGCAGACCGCCGACGATTTTATACGGAATATAACTCTGACGCAAAGCTCGCTCAATTGCGTAGCTTTGCGCATTCGTTCGGTACAACACCGCCACGTCACCATATTGACGACCGTTCGCAATTTGCGCCTGAATCTCATTCGCAATCACCAAAGCCTCCTCAGACTCATTGTATAATTGCCATAATTTTGGCTCAACACCGTCGCCATTCGCCGTCCATAAATTTTTATCAGTTCTATGAATATTATGACTGATCAGCGCATTTGCCATATTCAAAATCGCGCCAGTCGAACGATAATTTTGCTCCAGTTTAACCACTGTCGTACCTGGAAAATCACGCTCAAAATTGAGAATATTAGTATAGTCAGCCCCGCGAAAACTATAAATCGACTGAGCGTCATCACCAACCACGCATAAATTGCGGCGCGAATTAACCAGCAACTTAATCAGCGCATATTGCACCGCATTCGTGTCCTGATACTCGTCAATCAGAATATGTTCGAATTGCTGTTGCCATCTATGACGAATGTCTGGCTTATTTCTCAATAATTCCACGGTTTTTATCAATAAATCGTCAAAATCCAACGCCGAAACATCTTTCAGAGCTTTTTCATAAGCAAAAAACAATTCAGCTATTTTTTGCTCTCTTGGACCGCGAGTCGAAGCCGAAAAATCCTCAGCATTTCGCATTTCATTTTTAGCGTTCGAAATAGCCGAAAGTACAGCTCGAGGTTTAATATCTTTATCAGTCAAGCCGCGAGCCTTCATAATTTGCTTCATCAAGCTTATTTGATCATCAGTATCGTAAATTAAGAATCGCTTATTCAGACCAATATTTTCACCATCCATCCGCAACATTCGCACACAAATACTGTGAAAAGTTCCCATCCACGGCATAAATTGCCGATTTTCAGAATCTTCACCCAATATCTGTGCTAGCCGCTGACGCATTTCCTTCGCGGCTTTATTAGTAAATGTAACCGCCAATATTCGACTAGGAAATATTTTCAACTCGCCAATCAAATAAGCGATTCTATGAGTCAGAGTTTTAGTCTTTCCAGATCCAGCTCCAGCCAAAATCAACAACGGCCCATCAACGTGCGTCACCGCCCGAGCCTGCTCGCTATTTAATCCGTCAGTAAAATTAGACATATATCTATTTTATCAGCAAAAAGTACGAAACAGCGCCGCCAGCCATACCAATTGCCAAAAATAGAACAATAAGCAACGCTATTAATAATCCAGATTTTTTCTTTTCTTTGTCGGCTGAAGGTTTTACCTCTGTAGATACGGCGGCAAACATCAGTGCCGGCTCAGAATCCATAGTTTCTTTTTCGGATAATTCGGAAGACTCAATCAAAGAGCTGTCAATGTCAGTGGACATTTTGTCGTCTGAATCTTCAGGAACGCCAGCCTCCTCAATTGCTATAATTTCTGGGCTCAAATCCATTGGCGAGTCGGGTGCATCACCCAAAGAATTTTCGCTCATGCTGTAATTAGATAAATTGGTATTGTATTGATGTTCCAATTTTACATCCTCAGAATCAGCAGACATAGGCGCATCTTCATCGCTAGTCATCTCAGAACTAGTCATAGTTTGGTTAACAGAACCAAGCGGTCGCTTCTCCACTTCAACATTAGCAATAAACGGAGATTCCAGCGGCGTAGTCATCGGTGTAGCAGGAGCTTCGCTATTACTTACGGCTAATGATTGCGCTATCTTATCAGTCAATGACAACTCCTCAACCTCCGCAAAAGTAGATTCATTATGCACATCTTTAAGATCGGGAGTGTCACTAAGATTATCTGGTTGAGCAACTATATCAGACATCTCTTTCCCTACCGCAGAATGCCTATTATTTGTGCTAATCACGTCCACTAAATCAGGCGAAGGTTGAATCGTCGTGCCAGTTCGGGATGGAGCGGGAGCAGCAGGTTTTTGGATAGTACTGACAGATGAAGGTCTAACAACATCCATGAAACGACCAGTCGAGCGTCTCGCGACTAATGGCGCAGCTTTGACTTCGCTAGCGGCCATGCCAGGAGTTCTGTTGGCTATTGAGTCGTTAGCAACTTTCTCGTTCGTAGGACTATCGACCTCTTTAGGAGTCGCATTGTCGTTAGAAGGCTCTTTTTTTGCTTCAGGCTGAGAGATCGATGATAAAGGAGTAGAAGCAACAGACGAAGGTGTAAATGGAGTTACTGGAGGCGCAAAACTAGTATTAATAGAGTTCTCCGGTGCAGACTTTTCCTCTACGGACGCAGACGCAGAAACTTCGCTATTATTTTCATTAGCCACCACTGGAGCTTCCTTTTCTCGCTGCTTATCCATAAGAGAGCTTACCGCTCTATCCAACTCATCAAAATCAATATCTGTCATATGCCCCCTATTTTTTAACCTTTATGTGCTTTCGAGATTATCTCCTTAAATTGATATGCATCCAAACTGGCTGCCCCAACCAATAAACCATCAAGTTCATCAATTGCTAAATAGTCTGCGGCGTTTATTGACGTAATACTTCCACCATAGACGACTCGAACTGATTCCGCCGCTTTTTTACCGTACAAATGAGAAATATGTCGTCGAATCATCTGTGTAGCTTTTTTTACATCAGACGCTTTAGCGCTGTCGCCAGTACCGATCGCCCAAACTGGCTCATACGCGATAACTACTTCATCCAGCTCGTCCGCCGTCACGTTAGCCAGACCGCTAGTCAATTGATCAGCCAGAACATCCTTTGTTTCACCAAGAGTCTTCTCTTGAATCGTTTCACCAACACACAGAATCGGATGAATACGATTTCGAATTGCCGCCTGAACTTTCAGTCGAATGTCTTTTTCGCTTTCAATGAAAATATAGCGACGCTCCGAATGTCCAATTATCACATAATCAGCAATTCCACGAAGATGCGCCGCTGGAATTTCTCCCGTGTACGCCCCCGAATCTCGCCAATAGCAATTCTGAGCCGCCAACTTAGCGATTCGACGATTAATTTGCAAACTCAGACTCTGCAGCGTCAAAATAGTAGGCGCCAGCACCACTTCAACATCTCTATGCGATGGCAGCGTGTTCATCAGCTTATGCAAATATAAGCTAGCCTCCTGCATATTGAAGTTCATTTTCCAGTTACCGATGATTAACTTTTTTCTCATGAGATAATCCTTATGCTTAGTTTATCACCTCAAACCGTATGCGTCTAGTAAACTTTCAATTCCAGGCAATTTTTTACCAGCCATCAAGGCCATGCCAGCTCCGCCACCAGTGGAAACATGGGTAAAATTGGCACCGTCATGTCCGTCCCATTTTAATATAAAATCAGCTGTATCTCCGCCGCCGACTATTGAAACTACTCCTTTATTCTGAGCAACGGCTAACGCTACTCGCGCTGAACCGATTGCAAAATTATCAATTTCAGCATAGCCCAGCGGACCGTTCCAAATAACCATCTTTGCATCAGCCAGTATTTTCGTGAATCTCTCAATTGTCCGACTTCCAATATCCAGCGCCATATCTGAGCTCTTTATTTTATCAATATTAACTTCTTGACGAGGAAAATCTTTAGAAATCTCTGGCGCAACCGCCACATCAATCGGCAATACCAAAAAATCGTCAACATTCTCTGCGCCAACCTTAGCCGCCGCCAAATCATAAATTTCCGCAACAACCTTTTCCATTCCTGACTCAAACACACTCTTGCCGACATTAAATCCACGACAATGTAAAAATGTGTTCGACATAGCGCCGCCAATTAAAATCCGATCCGCTTTTTTAATCAGACGCTTAATCAGTAATATTTTATCGCTAACTTTCGCGCCACCAATAACCGCAATCAACGGACGTTTTGGCTTATTCATCGCCTCAGTGATAGTTACATATTCTTTTTCTAATAGTAATCCCGCTAGCCCTGGAACACACAATGTAATCGCATGAGTGCTGGCGTGCGCCCTGTGTGCGACCGCAAATCCGTCCTGCACAAAATAATCTGCTCGGACAGCGCGCTGAATTGACTTGGCAAATGTTAAATCATCAGCCTCCTCCTCATCATAAAAGCGTAAATTCTCCAACATAAGAATACTGCCTCGTGGCGCGCGGCGAACGGCTTGATGAACAGCTTCGCCCACACAATCATCCAGCAATTCTACCGGACGGCTCAGCAACTTAGATAAGTGATCTGCGACAACTTTCAGGCTAAACTTAAGATCCTTACCTTTTGGTCGCCCCAGATGAGACATGATAACAATCTTGCAATTCTGCTCCAGCAAATATCGGAGTGTGGGCAGCGAAGCGCGAATTCTTAGATCATCAGAAATCTGACCACGCTTTGTTAGTGGCACATTATAATCTGCTCGCAGAAGAATAGTTTTCCCACGTAGATCAACATCGCGAATTGTTTGCTTCGGAAATTTTCTGCCCACCCAAATTCTCCTTATGACAACGTCTTGACTTGGATATTGTCAGTTTTACCTGGCTCTGGATTATGACCGCTAACAAGCACAACAGTAACTGGGTCTGCGCCGAAATAGCCTTCTTGTTTCAACTCATCAGCTAGCTTAGTTGCTGCATTTGGGTCGTTTGGTCGAACATATGGACGAGAAGCGTACCTTAGTGCTAATTTTTGCGCAGTCTTCACATCTTCGGTTACACAAACAATTGGTAGGTTCGGACGATATGCGGCAACGTTAATTGCAGTAGCGCCAGTGTGCGTTTCCGCAATAATAGCTCGAGCCTTAATTCTCCTTGCCAATTGAGCTGCTGTGTAGCTTAAAATCGCGTCAGTTTTTTCACGCATTTCAGCCTTTTCTACCAACATCACTTCACTGTGTTCTTGAGTGTAGATAATAGTCTTGCGCATTGCGCGAACGGTTTCAACAGGATATTTACCATTGGCAGTCTCATCAGACAACATAACTACGTCAGCACCTTGAATTACAGCATTAGCAACGTCGCTAACTTCGGCGCGGCTTGGCTCTGGATTATCAACCATACTACCCATCATTTGTGTTGCAACGATTACTAGCTTGCAATATTTACGACACAAGGCAATAATTCGACGCTGTACAACTGGGACAATTTCCGCGCCAGCTTCCACCGCCAAGTCACCGCGAGCGACCATAATACCGTCACTAGCCTTAACGATTTCCTCCAAATTCTCTGGATCAACGGCAGACTTAGTCTCAATCTTGGCAATAATATTGGCTGTCGAGCCCAGGTCTGTCAATCGACGACGCAAATCAATAATGTCATCAGCTTTTTGAATAAAGCTCAATGCAACATAATCAAAATCTTGGCTTGCGCCCCATTCCAAATCGTTAATATCTTTCTGAGTAAGAATGTCGCCACCAAAATCTGTGTCTGGCAAATTCAAACCCTTGCGGCTCATCAAAAAACCGTCGTTCTGAACTTCTACGCGAATTGCAGTTGGGCTAACAATTTCTCGCACAACCGTCCTGATCTTGCCATCAAACATGTAAAGTGGCTCGCCGACTTTCATCTTCTCTGCCAAATTGTACTGCACTGGCAAATTAAAGCTGCCGTCATGATCAGTAATTTCTGAATCCAAGACCAACATATCGCCAACCTTAACATTCAGCATGTTATCTTTCAAAACACCCAAGCGAATCTTCGGACCTTGCAAATCTTGTAGGATTGCGACAGGCTTGCCCAACTGTTTACTAGCTGTGCGCACCCAATTGATCTGCTCAATTCTCTCCTCATTAGCGCCGTGGCTAAAGTTCATACGGATGCCGTTAACGCCGGCCTCCAACAATTGGTAAACCTTTTCTTGGCTGAACGTTGCTGGCCCAATTGTTGCTAATATTTTTGTTCGTTTAAATATATTATCACTCATTTTTAAAATTATATCACGAAATAACAGTGATGAAAAATGGCGCCAGAGAACCTTATAATACTTGTTCAATATCGAGAATACGTTTAATAAAATCAACTATAGCAAATTCAGAAGAAACAAAAAACAACCGACCTCTAACATATACCATTGCAAAATACAGCTCAACAACATAGTGTCTCGACAGGAAAAAGAGCCAGTTTATAGACTTGGCTCAGGTCTTCTCACGAGCTACCCGATCCTACAGGTCCTGATGTAGCCCGCATCTGCACACGTAATAGTAGTATTTGAGATAAAATTATAAAAATAGCTACTGAAACTCTCGTATGTCTCGAATTGGACTGCGACGCATGTTGCGTATTAATGGCAATATAGCACTAAATAATCCAGTGAGAATACATGTACTTACAATAAAGATTATCTGTCGCATATCCACGGCTATAAGTCGTATCACCCTATTTGAATTAATAGAACCGAAGCTATATTGCGCCTGTGCCGTAAGCTGTGGTGCAAATTGCTTATCCAGGAGATACGCACCGATAAAGCCGATAGCAAGAGCGAACATAGCTACTAATATAGATATAATTATCGTATATAGTATATATATCGACACGATATCAATACGATTAAAGCCAATAGCACGAAATACCGCCGTCTCATGTCTATCATCCACAATTGTACGACTGATAGTAATCCACATAATAAGCGCAGCCAATACTATAACTGCCAGCATAGCATAGATCGACCACTGCTTAAATGTATTCTGCATATCATCCAAAGCAACACTATTACTAAATGCCAAATTAGATTGATATAAACGACCAATCGGCTTACAAGAATTATCATACTGGACAGTGCAGCTCTGCTCATCTATAAACTTTTGCGCATCACTGGCATTTGCAAACTCGACAAAACGATGTTTATTATCCTCATTGCCCATAATATAAAGTGGCTCATATGTAAATAAATCAGCATAATCGGCTTTATTAGGTAGCTTATCGTATAGTGAGCGCGGTATAACCTGCCCAACACCTTCCGTGCGTAATACCCCAGAAATCATATCGTTAGCAGTGCGAGCCTTCTCGCGCTGCTGTTTCTGTTCTGGATTTAGTACTTCACTGTCGCCAGGAGACATACCAACCACTTTAAAAGTAATAAATTTGCTTACGGCAGTTGTTTCTTTACCAAATCTTGCATCAAACAACTCTTGGTTTGCCGCCTGCTTCTTCTCCTCTACCGTACGTTTGTCGCTTATTACAGGAGTATTTTCACATGTTGTAGGATTGGGTAGTCCATACAAAAGGCTTGGCTTTTTATAGTCCTTGTTATTTTGATTTGCTGCGATCTCTTTATTTTGCTGCAAGGTCTGCTGTATCAGCTCCAGCGAGGCGCTATTTCGGTAACACATTTTAAAACTCAAGTTAGTTATATTGTCACGAATATTTTTAAGGCGCTCAAATTTAGCCTCAGCACTCGCACTTGCCGGCAACTTTTCCAGCTTCAGTAAGCGCTCAATAACATTTTGCGGCAAGATTATAGGTAAACTCGACCCGTCAGGCTTCCAGCCAGCATTGTTAGGAAGCATAATATTATCTGTAATTTCAGGTGGTGCAATAACAATACTTGAGCTATTTACAGGAGGATTTTCATAATTAGCATTCACCTCCGCTTCATCCGAAGTGTCAAAGAACAACTCTTTGCCGTCAATAAGAGGTACTAGTGCTGAGCCTTTTTTGACACTATAAAATTCTTCAGTAAAAAATTTAATAGCACCATATCCCTTAGCTAAACGAGAGAGTTTTGCATCGTCAAAAGCCGGCATGGCGCTATATTTCTCTTTTAGTAATTGAGCGGTAATACCGTTTTGGTCATTAATAGATAGCTGCACAGTACCGTCAGCAGACTGTGAATACGGCGGCCGATCATTGATATAGGAATATTCCAGATTAAGTCGCTTTGACTCGGCGGCTTTTTGTGAAACGAGTAGCTCATAGCGTTTTTTCGCCTCGGCAATAAGATTAGGGTCACGAATAGTCTTATAAAACCCATCGACATTTGATGGTGCGTTAGTGACACTTACGATGTAACGACTAGTCAACCCCTCTTTACGAAACGAATCAATACCACGAAAGAGACCGTTGGCAATCAGGGAAGCTGAAATAAGGACGCCGAACAACATACTCGCCAACAATACCGTAATAAATGTACGTATTTTACGAGCGCGTAATTTTGTATAAGTCAACAATACTATATCGGCTAGCCTAATCACACAATCTCCCATCTTTTAGGGCAATGACACGATCAGCCTGGGCGGCAATTTCATTATCGTGCGTAGCAATAATAATCGTTGCATGATATTGCTCTCGAATTTGCTGGAATAAACTAATAATATCGCGACTATTGGCAGAATCCAGATTGCCAGTTGGTTCATCTGCCAGGATAATAGCCGGCCTATTGAGTAAGGCTCTAGCAATAGCAGCGCGCTGAATCTGTCCGCCGGAAAGTTCGTGAGGGTGGTGGCTTAGTCGATCATACAGGCCAACTTGTCGAGCTAATGATTCAATACGTAGCTTGCGCTCCGCCCGCCCCATACGCTGAGGCATTGAAGCGACTTCAATATTACGGCGCAACGTTAAAAAAGGCTGCAGATAAAACGATTGAAAAACAAATCCAATTGTCTGGTTGCGAAACTTAGATAGTTGACGGTCATTCATACTGGAAACGTTTTTCCCTCCTACAACAATCTCACCAGACGTAGGCTTATCTAGTCCACCAAGTAAATGCAGTAAAGTGCTTTTACCACTGCCGCTTGGACCAACAAGAGCCACAAATTCACCTTCGTGAATGTCTACTGAAACATCATCGATAGCTCTAATTATTTGCTTGCCAACTTTATACTTCTTGATTACATTCGTAGCCCTGATGGCGATCGGTCTGGAATCAAGGTTGTCAATCTTATCAGCCTGCGCAACTAGAACACCCGTATTATTACATTCCATATAAAATTACCGTTAGCATTATTATAGCCGATAGCTATCCGTACGGTCAACATAACCACATAAACTAGCCTACCCATTTTCTTAATGCTAGAATATAAAATATTATGCCAGAAATAGATAAATATATTATTTCAAAAATTTTGTTCTTTATTTTCGGATCAACTACTGTAATTATTTTCTTTTTATTCTATACTGGAGTATTTATAAATATCGTTGGGTCCATAGAAGCTGCAATTACGATATATTGCATAAACACCGTCCTGCTGATACCCGTAACAATATGGTACGCAATCGAGCGCTCACATAAACCGAAATATAAGGAGAGCGACATACTTGAAGCCTATTCTGAAACGATGTCTCGGACTGACGATGAATCTGCCGCCAAAGAAACTACGAAGCGACAATGAAAAAAGCTCGCCACAATAAGCGAGCTATTCCAAACAATCTTTATGGTGACCTTACCGGGAATCGAACCCGGATTGCCAGGATGAAAACCTGGTGTCCTAACCGTTAGACGATAAGGCCACGACTTCAGATATCATAACAAATTATCGTCAAATTGTCTATAGCGAATTAACCACTTCCCCGTTATTATCTTATATTGAAAATTAATGTATAATATTTCTCATGACAAAGCAGAAGAAAAAGCGCAATAAAAAATATTCTGGAATGGACGCAACATCTCAACGACCAAAGGTAACGAGAATTACGGCAGTAAATCGCTCCAAATTATCCCAGTGGTTTTTTGATCGGAAAAAGCTCATTCGCACCATTGGCATGGCGGGACTCGTTGTAGTTGTCTTAATTATCGTTATTTCTGGAATACTGAGTTTATTTCGTTAACGAACTGGCAGTTTAAACCCAAAAGTACTACCTTTTCCCTCTTCTGATTCAAAGATCATTTCGCCGTCGTGCGACAAGATAACTTTCCTCGCCAAAAATAAGCCAACGCCAGTGCCGTCTGGCCGCTTTTTTCTGGCATTTGCGCCGCGGAAGAATTTGCCAAACAAATTTGCTTGTTCTGATTTTGGCACACCAATTCCCGAATCTTTCACCGTAAATTCAATCGCGCCATTACTATTTTTCAGAGAAATTATTACCTTTTTGTGCGGATTTGAATAGTAAATAGCGTTGTCGATCATATTCAGCATAACTTGACGAATCTTCTCAGAGTCGGCCGTAATCAATGGAACTTTTTTATCAATCTTTAGGTCCATTTCGACAGACCTCTGATCAGCCACAACCTTAAGCAAAGCAACTTCATCCCGAAGAATTTGAGCAACGTCTGTCTTCTGTTTATCAATGTTAAATTTGCCAGTCTGAAGCCTAGAAACATTAAGAAAATCATTTATCAGTCTCACCATACGCTCACTCGAAGAAAACGCCTCTCTAAGAACCGCTCGCTGTGTCGGCGTAATCTTCCCCAGATCACCCTCCAGCATCATATCCAGATAACCTTTAATACTAGTCAACGGTGTCCTTAACTGATGTGAAGCCATAGAAATAAATTCGTTCTTCGCCTCGTCCAGTCGCTGAAGCTGTCGATTACTGAATCTCAATTCTTTCGTCGCCTCATCAATTTTACGCTGCAAACTTTTATTCAACTCATTAATTTCTTCCAATGACAAAGAATTTCGAATCGACACAGCCAGTTCCCCAGCAATCGATTCCAGCATTTCAATATCGCGAGAACTATAGCCCAAGCTCTTATGTTCGCCCAGAAATAGAATTCCCGTTTCTTGATTTTGATGCAGCAGTGGCATGACAATTTTCGTGCGATGAATATCCAAAAGCTTCTTCAGTTCTGGATCTTTTACTTGATTTGCCAAAATAACTTCCGGAAAACTGCAATTCTTATAATAGTAATCCATAATCCTGCGAACATCTTCCTCGACAACAGATATTCGTCGCCGACCCGCTCGACCATATATTCCTTTTTCCGGAATACAAAACGCCACTTTTTCCGCCTTAAGAGAAGTCGCTATATAATTGCCAACACGTCGAGTTAGGAGTTGCAAATCCGCCGTATAGGTTAATATTTTACTAATTTCACGCGTAAACGTATCAGCGTCATATTCTCCGTAGTAAAAAACCCTATCAGTAAATTTATCAAAGATTTTCTTCACCGGTTGATATACGACCGCCAAAACCATAGCCAAAATCATGTTCATGAGATTTACGTGACTATCAACCGTCAGGCTGCGTTGGAAAACTAAAATTGAAATGACATATGCAGAAATCACGTAAACGACAGCTAGTGCGATTAATAGCAACATATACGAAACACTTCGAGCCACCGCCATTTTTACGTCCATCAATCGGTATCTGACGATGCTATACATAATTGCAAATAAGAAAATAATCGTAGCAATTGGACCAATCCATATATATCGATAATCACCAAACGCCGGAAGAAACAGATCCACTACAAAGCCAGGAATGCTACATATCAACAGACCAATCATGTAAATCGCGACTTGCTTGCGTCGAACAGGATCTGATTTGCGCCACGCTATATGACCAAAACACATAGAAATTAAGAAGAATACCGAGAAAAAAGTTGCAAAAATAACATAGTTGACTGCATGAATCGGAATTCGAGAAAAATCTACTGGCGTGACTATTTCTGATGTATTAATAATAAATTCAGGCACCAAAATGATGTATAGCGAAAAAATCGTTATCAATATACTGGACGCGCAGATAAAACTCTTCGTTGATTTTGTCGATGGAAGAAACGATTTCGTAGTAAAAATAGCCAACGCAGGACAAAAAACAGCCGAGGCGACATAAAACCACCTGGACGCAGTGTCCAACATCACTCCATTATCTGCCAAAGAAAACACTTCAAGTCCAGCTGACCATACAGCCAAACATAGACAAACCAGAAAAAACCAATGCTTCGCATCGTGGCGTCGCTTCGACTTTTTAAGTACAAGCACACCCAAAATTAGCGCCATTAACGCAACCAATCCTAGCACTAACGCCCGTATCATCATACTAATGCTTATTATAGCATTTTATTCTACTTTTCAATCGCAAAAACTGTGTAAACGCCGCTTGCGGTAACTGTAGCTTCAATAGATTCTTTTGGTATGCCAGATTTTTGGAGCAATTTAAAACCTTCTTTAATTGAACGCATCCTAACTTTTGGAACCCACCCCATTAGTCCATGCAAAAATTCTTTTTGTGGGCGATTTACGTTCATGTTGCCAGTGATCATTAGTCCACCGGTTCGTAAAAATTTCAATGATTCTCGTGTCAATTGTTTATAAACACCATCAGGCAGATATTCTCGCAAGCCAGAATCTTCCGCAATATCCAGCTTACGATCACCCAGAACTCCCTCCAAACTCAAAGGCTTGCCAAGCTTGCTGAATAATCGCTCACAATGAACTTCAATCTTATCTTCCAAATTCCATTTTTTCACCAAGCTCTGCGCCGCTGCTAGAGACAACGGATCTTGATCCAACAGGATAACCGTTGGCGCCTCACCCGTTTCATCCTTAAGTTTTTTCAGCATCTTCAAAGTCGCCAATCCCGTTCCGCAACCAAAACTCATCACCAACATATCGTCAATTGAACGATTCTCTTTTTCTGCCACTTTCTTCAAATGATCAATCGATAGACCATTCACTGTTTCCACTCGCTCACGAATACCAAGCGAATCCGCACAATGCCGAATGACGTTAGAGAACTTCTCCGTCACTGGCGCCTGGATAAACTCTCGGACGTCACTAATTCTCTTCTCTACCTCTTCAATAGCCGTCGCTTTATCCACACCGTTGTTGATTTTATCTTGAATCATAACTTCTGTCAGCGGTAAGCCATTAATCTTCTCATCAAATACCGACTCATCCAGCAGCGGACCACTCATAGTTGGATATTTACCTTCTGACAATATTTCGCCATTTTCATCAAAAACGTTCAAATCCTCAGCCTCAGAAATTGTCAAAAATGTCAGTGCGGAACCTCGCTGTTTATGCCACGGCTGCGAATCAGTTTGATCTTTACCGTATAGAAATTTGTCACGAGGAATCTCCAGATAAGCATCTACAATATTACTCCATTTATTTTCTCTTACAAAAGGAATCTTTTCTAGGACACTCGCAATTGCTGCGGTAGCTGGATTTTTATGAATAAAATATTTACGAACCTCTTTTAATTTTGCATCGCCTCGCTTCAAATAATTGTATACGCTCCGAATTTTATCCGGATTGTTATATGCAGGATCGATCTTTTCTCCAATTTTAACCCTACATCCCTCGCGTCTAAGATCCTCAATTTCCTTATTTAATTTTTCATTAGCTTCATGATCAACTCCATTAAGAAAATCACCCGCTTCCGCAATATACTGTTCACCTCTAAAGTTTTCCATGCCAGAAATTATAACATAGTTTATATGATATACTTAGAGCATGATAAAAATCGCTATCATTGAAGACGACCCAACCATCAGCCAGATGTACCGAATGAAGTTCGAGTCGGACGGGTTTGACGTTCGCTTGGCCGCCAACGGACAAATTGGCATAGAAGTAGTCGAGAAGTTTCAGCCAGACATTATTTTGCTAGATTTACAAATGCCGGAAATGGACGGCGCGGAGGCTTTGAAACGAATTAGGTCTAAAGATTGGGGAAAAACTATTCCCGTTATCGTCCTCACTAATCTCGGCGAAGAAGAAGCTCCGCACGATTTGAAGAAATTAGGAATTCATAGCTACATCGTAAAAGCAAATCTCACACCGCGCCAAGTTGTCGAGCAAGTCAAAGCTGCCATAAAAGCTGCTTAACTTTTTGATTGATTCGCAATTTTTAGACAAGCCGTAATTACATTATCGAACAGCGCAGAAACCGTTAACGGACCAACTCCGCCTTTTTTTGGTGTAATAATTACATCACTACGCTGACGCACCTCTTCAGATACGTCGCCAACAATTTTTCCATTTTCCGAAGCAGTTCCCGCATCAACAACAACCGCCTTAACCTTGACCATTTGGCTTTTAATCAGCCCCGGAACTCCAGTTGCCGACACGACAATATCGTAATTTATCAATTGAGATAAATCGTCACCTTTTTCAAAAACTGTCACATCAACGCCAGACTTTAGCCACATTTTCTCAAGAGGCGCACCAACCAAACGACCTCGCCCGACAATTGCGACTTTCTTACCCTTCAAATCAACGCCATATCCAGCCAGCAGCCAGCTAATAGCCGTTGGTGTGGCTGCCTGAAAAATCGCCTTTTTACGCAGACCGTCAACATCTTTATCTTCTCGAATACTCTCGAGTAATTCCTCGGTCTGCTCAGGATTACTAATCGGCAATTGCAGAATTATTCCTTGAACATCGTCTCTATTGTTCAATTCTTGAATCACCCCCAAAGCACCGCCCGCAGGGACTCGATAAATCTCCACGTCAATCAAAATATCAGCGCCATATCTCTGTTTCAAACGCATGTACGTTTCAATAACTGGATTTTCGACATCAGTAACAATCGCCAAACGAGGATTAATATGCCAAGCCTGCCTTAAAGCTCGCACCTGTTTCGCCTGGCGCTCCTTGATAAATCCAGCTAATTCTGAGCCATTTAGTTCTCTCATTGTCATTAAGTATAGCAATTTTACCATCTTGAGTACAGATATAGTGTGTGTTATAATTTGAGGGACTTGGTTTATGGCGGATGTAGCTCAGCTGGTTAGAGCGCTGGATTGTGGCTCCGGAGGTCGTGGGTTCGAACCCCATCATTCGCCCCAAGTTTTACAACAATTTGTTCACACCAATAAATTATTTTCAATAAAACGGTAGACATTTTTGTTGATTGTTGTATAATGAAATCGTGGGCCAGTAGCTCAGCTGGTTAGAGCACCTGCCTCTTAAGCAGGGTGTCGAGGGTTCGAGCCCCTCCTGGCCCTCCAAGAAAATAACCTCACATTGAAGTGAGGTTATTTTCTTATCCAAACGGATTATACCCACGAGAAGGTGGTTCACGAAAAGTAGTTCGATTAGCGTTAAACGATTGGCGAGAGTTATCTACACCCGACAAAGCATTATTATTCTGCAAACTATTAACTCGTCGATTCCCGCCAGACAAACCAGCATCAACATGATCATTAGCACTCCTCAATCGAGGCATCGCACCAATCTCTGTACCAATTTGCCTTACTCCACCAACTACTGCCGAGGATTGGTATTTTTTAATATATTGACGTTCCGAATTCACTTTACGATTAGCTTTCAGAGATCTACCAGTCATTCCATACGCCTTAAAACCATCAATTGATCTTCTTAAGGAGCCAGATAATCTAATCATCATTTCCCGCGTCATTTGCGGTTTTCTATTCGCATCCATATATCCCCCATTAGTTATATGAAATGGCGCCCCGAGTAGGATTCGAACCTACGACCTTAGGCTTAGAAGTCCTCTGCTCTATCCAACTGAGCTATCAGGGCGTATTCACATTATAACATCTTTCTGCTACAATAGTAAAAGCTTGCGGGTGTAGTACAGCGGTTAGTATGCAAGTTTTCCAAACTTGAGATGGGAGTTCGATTCTCCCCACCCGCACCAAGTTAGACAATTTCAATCCATAAAGGGCATCGATGGATCCATATATTTATACAGAAAAACCAAAATACCAACCGCACGATATTGAAGATGCGTCCGAATTTTATGATGTAATTGAACGAAGCAGCTTGACACACCAATTGTCTGAAAACCGACCATACGTCTATTGGACGATGGAAATCTATGATAAATCCAATGGTATTAAAGGTGGCGGCGGACTTGGAGTTCTTGCGGCGGACACGCGACGTGTAGCTGAAAAATTGGAAGTTCCATTCGTAGTAGTGACGCCATTTTATCGTAGCGAATCACACCAGAAAATCACCGACCTCGCGCAAGAAGAGTTTTCGGAATCCGTTTCACCTCAAGATTACGGATTTGAATATATTGACGAAGTTTTCGTAAGTTCAAACGGATTCCCAGATACAAGCTTAAGCATTTTTAAGAAGACACTCGGCTCAACGCAATTTGTTACAATTTCAGAACCGAACTTTGGGCAATTGTACGAAGGTGACGGATCTGGTGACCATAGATTATACCAAGAAGTAGCGCTGGGATTTGGTGGCTATAAAGCATTAAAACTCCTCGGTATTAAGCCGGCTGTTATTCAACTTAATGAGACCGCAACGATTTTTGCCGCATTGGCACGACTAGACGAACTGTGCGCTAACGGAATGAATTTATATGAGGCCATCGTTTACGTTCGCAAACATACACTTTACACAAACCACACACTTCTTCAAGCGGCCGAACCGAAATTTCATCGTTCGCAATTTGAAAAATTAGTTTTGCCAAATATAAAGAGCAATGCCGTGCGTTGCTGGCTAATGGAGCAATTCCGCAATGACAGACTGAGGCCGAATCTTTTGGCAATTGAACTTACTGAAGCGAAAAATGGTGTAAGTAAACTACACGCCCGTGTAGCAAATTTCCGCGATCGCAACAACGACAAAGTTAAGTTTCAAGCCATTACTAATGGAATAGATCTTGAAACGTGGGTACTACCTGAAACTTTGCAAACATATCGCAATCACGGCATTATCGATAAATTTGGATTGCCCACAAATGATTTTTTTGAAAAATTAGACTCGCTGAGTAGTGCGGATTTGAGGTATTTGAAAAAACTCGGTCGAAAGGAATTGAATCGAGTCCTATTGAGTCGCCAAGACCAGTACGGAAAATCCATACAAATCCCAGAAAATGCAATATTATTCGACTTCAAGCGAAGATTCGCCAATTACAAACGACCTTATATGCCGTTTGAAAACCCAGATTCATTGCGCCAAATTCTCATTAGCCACAACGCACATTATATTCTGACAGGAAAAGTTCACCAAGGCGACGTGACTATGTATCAGAAATTGCTCGAAGTATTAAAATTGATTGATAACGATCCAGTCCTCAAGGAGCGTGTTCATTACATACAAGATTACGACGAAGAGTTGGGACGAGCGCTGGCAGTCGGTTCAGATGCCTCGATAAATATTCCTATTGTCGGATTAGAAGCGTGCGGCACTTCATGGGAGAAAGACGTCGCCAATCTGAAGCTCCTCATTTCCACCAGCGACGGCGGTGTTGCCGACGTTCAGCCAATCGCCTGCTTGGAGGTTACTGGCAGAAACTACGAAGCCGAAGTTTCATCTCTGTACGTTAATATGCATAAAGCTGCCGCCATTTTGAAAAATGACCAATTGTTAGAAAAACATATCCGCCACCAATTAAGCAACTATTTGCCAATTATTTCCGGCGCCCGAATGATGAAAGATTATCTCAAATTTATTTTTCCAAAACCGCAAATCCAGCCTAAAAAAGAACCGCAGATTAAGCGAATTCCTATTCAATAATCACTTCAATATCAGCACCTAGCGAATTTAAGCGCGCCGCCAATTCCTCGTATCCGCGATTAATCGAATATACATCGCGAAGAATCGATACGCCTGGAGCGGCAAGCATTGCCAAAAGTATCACAACAGACGGACGAAGCGCTGGCGGAGCAACAACGTCGGCTGGCTTCCATCTTGTTGGACCAGTGATATAAACACGGTGTGGGTCAACCAACTCGATTTGCGCATTCAGCTTGCTTAGCTCTGTAAAGTAAATTGCTCGATTTTCGTAGCTCCAGTCGTGGACCAACGTGCGACCCTCCGCCACCGTCGCGATAAGTCCCAAGAACGGCAAATTGTCCATATTAATTCCAGGAAACGGCAAGGCGTGAAGTTTATCCTTTGCCGCTTGGAGTTTGGAACGCTGTAATTTAATATCAACCAAACGAGTTTGCCCATTATTAGCAAAATATTCCTTGCTGAGTTCAAACTTAAGGCCCATTTCCGCCAATGTCGCTAATTCAATCTCCAAGAATTCAATCGGCGCGCGGCGAACAGTAATTTCCGAATCCGTCACCACAGCCGCCGCAATAAAACTCATCGCTTCAATCGGATCTTCGCTCGGATAATAGTCCAGATTTTTACTAATTCGTTTACGACCCGTGATTTTCAGGGTTGTCGTACCAATTCCCTCAATTTTCACACCCAATTTCTTCAAGAAGAAGCAGACGTCTTGAACCATGTAATTTGGGCTAGCGTTGCGGATGATGGTAGTGTTTGGCGACAACGCCGCAGCCATAATGATATTTTCCGTCACCGTATCGCCGCGCTCCGTCAATAAAATCGTTCGATCACCAGAATTGACATCAGTTTTTGCGTGATAATAATCAGTCTCCGCCGTAACGTTCATTCCAAAATGCCTCAAACCACTAAGGTGCGGCTCAACCGTGCGCTTCCCTAAATTACAGCCACCAGCAAACGGCAATTTGAAATCGTTATATTGATGCAGTAGCGGACCAAGGAACATAATCACAGTCCTAGTTCTCTTCGCCGCAGCAATATCCATATCTTCAAGTTTCAAGCGCGCTGGCGGCACAATCTCAAGATCACTGCCATCCAACCAGCGAGTTTTAACGCCAATCGAGTTCAGAACCTCGATAATTCGGTTGACCTCCTCAATTCGCGCCACTTTCCTAAGCGTCGTCTTCCCCTTATTCAACAAACTCGCACAGAGAAGGCCCACTGCGGCATTTTTACTAGTCTTAACTTGTATCTCACCAGACAATTTTTTGCCGCCAGTTACCTTAAAATTCATTTTTCCGGAATGATTTACAGTCACAATATTGTTATTAAGCACTTCACTAATTCGAGCAATCATCTCAATACTAATATTCTGACCCCCGTTTTCAATGCGATTAATAGCACTTTGCGACGTGCCAATTGCCTCAGCTAATTGCGTCTGTGTCAAACCTTGTTTTTGACGATTTTCAGCGATTAAATTGCCGATTTTTTGAAGATACTTGTCTTTTATCATGCGTAAATTATATCACTAATGATATATATAAGCAATGATATAATAAGTATTAATGGAGGTTTAGTCATGAAAGACAAGCAAATTGAAGAACTTATAAAAGCAGAAAAAAAGCGCCAAACGGACGGCCTGGAACTGATTCCTAGTGAGAATTATGTTTCGTCAGATGTGCTTCAGGCGCTCGGTAGTGTTTTCACTAATAAATATTCAGAAGGCTACCCTGGTCGACGTTATTACGGCGGACAAGAAAACACCGATCAAGTCGAACAGTTGGCGATTGACCGCGCTAAAAAACTTTTCAAAGCAGATCACGCTAACGTCCAGCCGCATTCTGGAGCGCAGGCCAATGAGGCGGTTTATTACGCTTGGTGTGAGCCTGGCGATACCATTCTGGCGATGGATTTGGCTCACGGCGGACATCTTACTCACGGCGCCCCAGTTACGCGTAGTGCCAGAGAATACAACTTCATTCGCTATGGCATAAAAAATATCGACACTGGCGAAATTGACTATGAAGAAATTCGTCAATTGGCACTTAAACACAAACCAAAGATCATTTTGGCGGGATTTTCGGCATATCCACGAGAGCTAGATTACGAAAAATTTGCCGAAATTGGCAATGAGGTCGGCGCCATGCTAATGGCAGATATGAGCCATATTGCGGGGCTAATCGTTAGTGGCGTTGCCAAAAACCCGTTCGACTATGGCTTTCATGTAATTACCACAACAACTCATAAAACTCTACGTGGACCACGAGGCGGACTGATTCTTAGTCGAGGAATAGTTGGCAATCCATTGAAAAAACCAGAGAAAACTCTCGAAAATTTGCCTACGTTGATCGATCGAGCGGTATTCCCTGGCACGCAAGGCGGACCACACATGCACACCATTGCCGCAAAAGCCGTAGCGTTCGGTGAAGCTTTACAGCCAGAATTCAAAGATTACGCCGAGCAAATTGTTAAAAATGCAAAAAGATTGGCGGAAGAGTTGCAAAAACGCGGTTTTAAGTTAGTAACTGGCGGCACCAGCAACCATTTGATTCTGGCAGATATTCACAGCAGCTTCGGTATTGACGGCAAGGAAGCGGAAATCGCCATGGATAAAATCGGTCTGACACTGAATGCCAATGCGATTCCAGACGATCCACTGCCAAGATTCAGGCCAAGCGGCATTCGCTTAGGCACGCCAGCCGTCACAACGCGAGGCGCCAAAGAAGACGACATGGAAAAAATCGCAGAATGGATGAGGCGGTCAATAGATAATCGCGACAATGATGATGAGTTGGCTGAACTCCGCAAAGAAGTTGTGGAATTCTGCCATACTCTACGCGATATTTAATATAAACCCGCACATAAAAAAACTCCGACATAACGCCGGAGTTTTTTTACTTACATACTTAGCCGATTAACAACCAGTACCGACTGTTCGATCCTCTACAGTGTCCTTTGAGAAGTTGTAGTACTTAATCTTTGCACCCTTATTGCCTGTACATACTTTATACTCAATAGTGTTAGCTTCTTTAGGAGCAGTACCAGCAGTAAGAGCAGTACCGGGAGCAGGCTCATTAACTGTCTTTGTATCCAGGTAGTATGGTTCGCCAGAATGAGCAGTACTTGTTAAGTCTGCCAAGCTAGCTGGGTACTTGCTCTCTGCTGTGTTGTATAGCTCAGCTTTCTTTGCAACAGCGTCAGCAGCAGATTTAGCAGCAGATGTCTTTGCTTGGTTTTGCAAACCGTTGTATGCAACCAAAGAAACAACTGTCAAAATTGCGATGATCACGATAACGATCAAAAGCTCAACTAGTGTAAAACCTTGATTTTTTATATTCTTTGTAGTCACGATAATGTGCCCCCTAAATATATTATTTTAATTTGTAATTCGATAATACTACAACGTTTTTAAAAGCGCAAGCGTTTTTTTAATATATGTATCGATTCTGTGTTGGACGTAAGAATAAAGACTCTGTTGGACTAAATCTATTTTCATGTGTACCATCGCCGATCTGTCCATCTGTATTTAATCCCCAACAATATGCACGCTTATTTGTCATAATTGCACAGCCACGGTTCGCTCCGGCTGCCAAAGTGACCACATCTTCTGACGGAGGAAGACCATTCGTACCAACATACACTGGTCGAGGAGTTCTCGAATATGGCAGAGAGCTCGAGCCCTTATTCGCACTCTCACCCAACTGGCCAAGCTCATTCGCACCCCAACAGTACACTTTATGTTTACCACCAGAAAGCTCCACCAGAGCACACGATTGACCAAGCCCTACAGCAATACGCTTCGGCACCCCCGGCAAACCTGTCACTTCTTTAGGTACTGTGTAAGTTCTATAATAAGTTTCGTCGTAAGCACTAGCTCCGGATTGCCCATTACCAGCACCGCCCCAACAATACACTTTCCCTGAGGCAATTGCGCATACGTGAGTAGCTCGGGAAGACTGAGCAGTAGTAGTAGTCCCTAGATGTGTAGCCATATACGAATATCCGTCTTGAGATATATCAGTAACGTTGGATATTCCAGTAACGCGAACAGGCCGACCGTAGTTATAATGAGGAGAAAAAGCCGTACTTCCAGTCTGCCCGAATATAGCCTGTCCCCAACAATACGCAATCCCCGTATCCATAATGGCACACATAGTTTGCGACCGACTACCGCTGGTTGATAATTTAACTGCTTTATATCCAGGTTGTAGTCTCCAATACGTATCGCCTCCGGTAGCAACAGGTACTGGATCTGGAGATAAAGTCGGATGACGAGGTGCGTTATGACCTAATTCTCCCTCATAATTATTCCCCCAGCAATAAATTTTACCGTCAGCAATTGCACAGGACACGTCCCCGGTACCGCCAATCGCTGTGACATTTTTACCGACAATATCCCCGCCGACTTCAACCGGAACAGCAGAATACTTATGAGCTCCATACTGCCCATTACCCAGCTGTCCCTTTTCATTACTCCCCCAACAATACACTTTCCTTACACCGCTAAGTTCAGTTAAGACACAACTGTGGAATTGTGCTGCAAATATATCAATAATTTTCCCATATTTCATATCACCCACTTGTTGCACTTTCACTGGAACATTAGCCTCTTTATCCTTCGTGCCATCCCCCAACGTTCCCATTTCATTCGAATTCCCCCAGCACCAAACATTATTAGACATAATCGCACAAGTACGGAATGTACCACTAACAACACGTGCAGCATTAAGATCCGCCGGCCAGGTAACAGCCTTCTTAACAATAGCAGTATAAGTTTTTACAACGCTTCCACCACTTATAAGTTCAACTCGACCAGTCGATGAAATCTGAGCAGTGGCGGCCGACAGAGCTACACCAGACGAAGCACCCTTGGTTGACGCTTCCAAATTGCCGACTTCAAATGTAGTTCGCAACCTACTATTTTCAAAAACATATTTATTACCATAAAAAGCTGTAGCGCCTTTACAGTTAGTTTCCGGGCGCAATGGACCAATCCCGCCAGGGACTGATCCCCATGATTGTTCAGTGCTGTTTGAGTCCAAACAAGCGTTGGCATACGCCGTACCCGCCTCGCCCGCTTCTTGAGCCAACTTATAATAATATTCTTCTTGGGAATAAATATACGATTGAGTAACAATTCTCATAGAGCCCGCCAGGACAGCCATAATAAAAGTACTCATCAAGACAATTAAAACTAAAGAATAGCCATTTTTTTGTCGAATCATAGGTTATTTATCTTTCGTATCATTAATGTTTGCGAATCAGAAACTTGTCCACTCGGAGATTGAATTTTTAATGTTACTTTTATACCATTTGCCGCATCTAAAACTCTTAATGACGTCGCAGGCACACTATATTGATCAGCGACCAAAACATCTCCCTCATAATAGTCCACCTTAAATTCCGAAACGCCCGTCGCTAAAATTGAATCTTGATGAACTTTCATAGCACGGCTCTTAAACTTGTTGGCATCCGTACTATTCATGCAGAAATAATTAGCAGGAGCTCCTGTATACGGATTGCCGTAAGTGTCTATCAAATCATTATACACAGTACGACGATGCAGCTCACCGTCTTTTAAGAAATAAATTACTATCTTCTTATACTTTGGCTGCTGAGTTTTATTCGCCGCACAGTCAAACCTGGGAGTTCTTAAATAGACAATTTCTCGAGTGTCAGAGCCACGGCTCATAGTAGTAGCATATTGTAACAATATCAAAGTATTCCTATCATACGTCCATACTTGGCTCGCACCAGAAAAGCTCTTATCTTTAGCAAACGTATCATATCCGTCGTAACCGCTCACCTTAAAACGCGAAGTTTGCCTCACGTCAGTTTCAATTGCATCCATAGAATTGTGAAGACTACGATTAATGTCAACTCTTGCTTTACTTATAGATGCACTTTGGTTTGCCGAAATTAACATCTGACTAAACACGCCGACAATCATAGCAATAATAACCATGACCATCGCCAGCTCGGCTATAGTAAACCCACTTTCTCTAAAACGCTGCGTATGTCGCATGTGTAACCTTTCTTCCACTGCCGGCGCCAGAGCTTGGCAATCCATACTCTACAACAGACTCTACTTTAATTGGCATACCAAAACTTGCCGTGCCACTTTTACATCCATATGGAGCCGAAACATACACTTCCTGCCTAACCATTCCCGGCAATCCATCAACTCTACCTATACTCTTCATAACCGAATATACGGAGCCCGGAGGTCTAGTGCTCGGAGGAGGTGCTACACACACAAACCACGTAGGAGGAGAGTCGTTTGCATACTTACGCATATTGCTGTATGCCAAATAGCTAGCCTTCGTGTGCTGCACTTCTAAGACAGATATATTGCTGACCTGGGTTTGCATCATTAAAATAACTATCGAAAAAATGCCAATAACAACCAAAGTAACCGCTACCTCAACTATAGTAAAGCCATCACTATTTTTCATTAATCGCGCCATATACTATCCACCTTTTTTTCTATTCCCGTCAAACGCTCTCTATAAATAATGCTGTATTTAGTGCAAGTTGCCGCCACTACATCAGCTATAGGACCAGAAGCTGGCTTCGTACAATCTCCATCATCTATATTAGACGCTTCATATAATAACTCACCATGCTTCCCGCCAGCCCAGTCGCTCCGATTACACTTAACCATTTCTTTTTTCAACGAATCATCACCCACAATAGACGTAAAATTTTTAATCAAGTCTCTGCATGATGGATATTCATGGCCAATACGACTGGCACTATTGTACTTATAATATCGTTCCAACTTCAGAGATAATGTGGCAACATTGGCGCGCTGACGCTCATCTCTGGTTCGATTTAAAAACCTATCACCACCAACCAAAGTAATTCCAGCCAAAATAGACACAACTACAACAACTATCATCATCTCTATTATCGTATAACCACCCGTCCCACGATTCATATCAATATTGTAGCGCAAATCTACAAAAAAGCATATGCTTATTATCGAGAAAGTTCTAGCGGCTCTTGTTCAATTTTTATACCGAACTTGTCAAAGACAATTTGCACAATTTCCTCACGAATCGCCGCCAAATCATCATATCCTGTTGCCGAATCGTTCACGAGCACCAACGCGTTCTTTTCGTAAACTCGCATGCCGTGACTGCGATAACCCCTTAAGCCAGCCTTATCTATCAACCAACCTGTCGGGATTTTATATCTTCCGTCGGACATTGCATAATTTGGAATGTCGCTATATTCTTTTTGCAATTCTTCCAATTTCCATTTTTCAACCAGCGCATTTTTGAAGAAAGAACCTGCACTTGGCAATTCCGCTGGGTCTGGCAATTTTTCTGAACGAATATTAAGAACTGCCACGCGAATTACTGACAAATTAACCTCACGAATGTCATTCTCGTCAATATATCTCTGCAAAGAAGCGTAGTATGGCGGTTTTGGCTCTGATTTATTTAGTCGCAAAGTAATATTCAGGATACAATATCGCCCTTTTTCCTTGTCGCGAAAAATGCTATTTCGATAAGAAAAGTCACATTCATCAGCAGAAATAGTTACAATTGTGTCGGTTTTTGAATCGTAAGCCTCCAGACTAATCAACGTGTCGGCAATTTCTTGACCGTATGCCCCAACATTCTGGACTGGCGCAGCTCCAGCTGTTCCAGGAATTCCCGACATAGCCTCAATTCCCTGAAGTCCAAGCCCAATAGACTTCTCAACAACCTCGTCCCAGACTTCGCCCGCACCAATTTTTACATCAGTTGTTTCGTCAGTTTCAGAGATAACCTCAAAACCTTTGATCTTATTCAACAGTACGATTCCTTCAAAAACCTCGTCACGCGTAATCACATTGCTGCCACCGCCCAACACAAAAATCGGCAAATTTTCCTTTCGGGCATTACGATATAGCGACACAACATCACCAGCAGAATCTGCCGTCGCCATATAGCGAGTCTCACCTCCCAATTTCATAGTTGTGTATTGTTTCAGTGATATATTAGTCATGACGTCCATGCATATAGTATATCATTTTACTCGGCCGTCATCTATGATATAATAACTTCATACGCACCCGTAGCTCAGCGGATTAGAGTACTTGGCTTCGAACCAAGGGGTCGCAAGTTCGAATCTTGCCGGGTGTACCAAAATAGCTCGTCATTATGACGGGTTTTTATTTATAACGATACTCATAAAAACACTAATCGAGCGGCTGAGCTAGCTATTCAGTGACGGATTCTGAATTCCCGGCGACATTTGCGCAGATTGCGAACCTAAAATCTGGCGAATCTGATCAGCGGTGATAATCGTGGTCGAACCGGGCGCGACAGTTCCCGCCAGCATTTGCTTAGCGACGGTATTCTCGACAGCTCGCTGGACGACGCGGCGCATTGGACGAGCTCCCAATCTTGGATCATAGCCAGCTTCGACCAACAATTTCTTACCTTCTTCCTCAACCGCAACTTGAATTTTTTGCGGTGCCAAAGTCTTATTAACTCCCGCCAAAATCAAATCAACAACCTGCAACAATTCCTCTTTTCCTAGCGGACGGAACAAAACGATTTCATCAAAACGGTTCAAAAACTCTGGGCGGAATAAATTGGCATTAATCAGCTCGTTAATAAACGTCTGCTCGAACTGCTCCAATTGATAGCCCCGCTCAATATATTCACGAATTCTATCCGCGCCAGCATTTGACGTCGCAATTACAATCGTATCGCGAAAACTAATTTCTCGGTTATTTTCATCGCGAAGTATTCCTTCATCCAAAAGCTGCAGAAGTGTCGTCAAAACCTGAGGATGAGCCTTTTCAATTTCATCCAAAAGCACGACAGAGAACGGTCGCTTCTGAACTTGAGCAGTCAAACTCCCTGGATCTCGCGCGCCATCCGCAATTAACCTAGCCACGTCATCCGGCCTGACAAATTCGTTCAAATCCAAGCGAATCATATTGCCTTCACCGCCAAAATAAACATCCGCCAAAGCTTTCGAAAGCTCTGTTTTGCCAACACCAGTCGGACCAAGAAATAGGAATGCGCCAATCGGTCGATTCTGATTTCTAACACCTGTGCGCGCGCGGCGAATAGCGTCAGAAACGACCGTCACGGCTCGCGTTTGATTGATCATTCGCTGATGAATTAATGACTCCAAGTTTAACAATTTTTCCTTTTCGTCGCTCAAAGATGCTACCGAAATTTTTATACCAAGAGTCTTTTCAATCGCGTCATCCACAGATTGCGCGGTCACTAGCCCGCCACTCGCGTAACTTGCCGCCGCTTCCAAAATTTTCAACGCCTTACCTGGCATCACTAAGTCCTGAACATAACGATCGCCAACACGATACGCCTCTGCCAGCGCCTGATACATATATGTCACTTTGTGCTGCGCCTCGAATAAAACCAATTGATCGCGCATAATTTTCATAGTTTCGGGTTCATTTGACGGCTGAATTGCAATTGTATTCAAAGCGTGAGCAAGCTGCGGCTTAGTCTGGGAAATTTGCAAAAATCGCTGATCGTCCATCGTTAAAATCGTCCTAAGTCTGCCCGCCTCCAGAATTGGCAATAGTACATTGCTCAGGTCAACCGAACCAACGCCTTCTTCGAAGAATAATTGCGCATTGTCCAGACATAAAATCACGTTTTTCGACAGAAAAGCTTCGTTCAAAATCATCGTTACTAGATTTTCCAATTCCCCGCGACCCGACGCCACACTAATCAACGACGACGCGTCCAACATAAAAACCTGCTGATACATCAGCGAACCAGGAACGCCTCGATGTCCGTCAATCAGCATTTCCGCAAACGCCGACACGACAGTACTTTTTCCCGCACCGTCAGCTCCAACCAACGTAATATTCTGCCGTCCGCCAGAACTAAACGTTTTAAGCATCTGTCCCAACGCTTCCTCGTGCGCAGCCAACTTAGTTGTAAACGCGCCGCCAGATACACTGACGCTAATATTCTGAGCAAATCGACTCAGCAGTGGCGTATAACCAAAAGACCAATCCCTAGCAATTCCGCCCGTATTTAGCGGCTTCTCTTTATATTGGTCAATCAGCGCCTTTATTCGCTCGTACCATCGAATAGTCTCCTCGATATCATGAAAATCGATCTTCATATTAGCCAACAAAGAATCGTGTTGTGGCAATTGCTTTACTATCGCCGCCGCCAAAACCGCGCTAGTAATCTTCGGACTTTCCGTGCTCTGCCAAATTTCAATCGCCGCTTTCCAAATCTGCTCCGTTCGATTCGGGTCGTCGACGGAAATATTGCGCAAGAAATTCGGCGTCAAACCCAGCCGCACTGCCAAAAACTGCCCGGCCCGCGTACCTGTAATCGCCTCAGCAATATCAATCGGCGTCGGTCTGCGCGGCAATTTGCCCAAAACATCCGCCGCCATCACATCGTCAATTGTCTTAGGATTTTTACTAATTTCTGCCGTCTTAAGATCTTTTTCCCACCAAATTGACACCATAATCATCGGACCACTCAGACCAAATAATAGCCAGCCAATTGCCCCGTGTTCAATCAACGACCACAAACCAAGCAAAACTAACATAATGCCGACAGCTATCGCCACGATATGCCAAGCATTGCCAAACCTCACAGAAAATCGTGCCTTCTGAGCTCGCAAACTGTCATAATTAAATCTCGGCTCTATTTCCATACAGAAACTCCCAATTGCCATAAAATGATTCCGATAAACGGCATCAGCGGCAGCGCCAGCCACATAATAATTCCTACAATCATCCACAAAAATCGTAGCAATATCATCAATATTCCAATAATTATCACCATGGAGCGCACAACCGCGCCAATTACTCGCGAGAACATTTTGTCAAAAAACGCAGATAGCTGCACAGATAAGTCGCCACCAACTGGAGCGGCTGAAATCTGGCGAAACGGATTGAATAAGGTTTTCAAAAGCAGCCCGACTGAGAAAAAATCTGCGGTTCGTAAAACCCCCAGAAAACTTTGTCGAATATATTGCAACAAGCCATTGCCATACCACCACTGAAAGATACCCACCAAAAACATATTGATATTGTAGCACATCGGCCCGGCAGAGTATAATAGACAATATGGCAAGACAGATGATTAGTACTATTATTGGCAAAAGCGTCAAGAAAGTCGCTAAATTGCGCGGTGGCGGTTCAGCCTTGCCGGGTTTGGTGATTGAAAAAATTGACCCAAAATTTATTCAGAGAACGTTGGCAGATTTGCCGCAAGGTGTGGTGATTATCAGTGGAACGAACGGAAAAACGACGACGACAAAAATTGTTGTAGAATTATTAGAATCGGTCGGATTGAAAGTCTTCACTAATCGTACTGGTAGCAATTTTTCCCGAGGCGTGGCAGCAGCGTTACTTGATGAGGTCAATATTCGCGGCAAACTGGACGCCGACATTGCGGTTCTGGAGCTGGACGAGGCTTGGGCGGTTAAATTCGTGCAAATTGTTCGTCCGCGTTTTTCCCTGCTTCTGAATGTTATGCGTGATCAATTGGACAGATTTGGAGAAATTGACAATACAGCCGCACTGCTTCAAAAAATAGCTGAAGCCACCAGCGACACTGTCGTTCTCAACCGTGATGATCCACGAATTTTTAAGATTAGCGAACATATTCAGGCTAAAAAAGTTTTCTTCGGTACAACTAGCGAATTGCTTCAATTGATGCCAACGGATGACACTCTAAAATACGGAACCGCGGTCGCAAATCAAAGCGTGGCGGCTGATGTTTTATTGAAAAAAATTAACGCTCAACAGGCGACTTTTCAAATTGACAATAAAGAAATTGACGTAGATCTGCAGCTCACTGGAGTTTATAATCTTCTCAACGCGGCGGCAGCGGTTGCCCTGGCTCGACAAATAGCGGGACCGGAAATTACCGATACAATTTTATCTGCGTTGGAAAACATAAAGCCGGCGTTTGGTCGTGGCGAAACGATTTATCTAAACGGCACGCCAATTGAGCTTATTTTGGTGAAAAATCCGAGTGGCTTTCGGCTAGCACTTCTGTCGTTCGCCAAAAACAATAGCGCTACGATGATTGCTGTTAATGACAACTACGCCGACGGACGAGATGTCAGTTGGTTCTGGGACGTCGATTTTTCGCTATTAAAAAACGTAACAATGATCAGCGGCGCGCGCGCTTACGATATGGCTTTGCGACTTCAATATGATGACATTTCAATTGGGAAAATTGACACAAATATTTCGAAAGCTCTGGAAGATTTCATTAATACCAATCCCGACGAGCCAAAACAGATTTTTTGTAGCTACACAGCCATGACAGCGATTCGCCGCCTGCTAAGCGAAAAAACCGACGTGGAGGAAATATCATAATGAAAATAACAATTGCGCAACTTTATCCGCGAGATATGAATCTTTATGGCGACTGGGGCAACACGCTAGTCCTGAAAAAACGACTAGAACGACGCGGCTTTGAAGTTGAGATTATCGATCACAATCCAGACGATTCAACGGATTTTTCTAAAATTGATATTTTTGTTGGCGGCGGCGGACAAGATTCTGGGCAGACGATTATTCAAAATGATCTTCTGGCGCGAGCTGACGAACTGCGACAATTAGCAAAAGACGGCGTGCCGATGTTGATGATTTGCGGAATGTACCAATTATTTGGTCGGTTTTTCCGAACACTCAAGGGCGAGGAAATTGTTGGCGCTAACATTTTGCCGATTGAAACAATTGCTGGCGACGAGCGGATGATTGGCAACATTGTCATTAAAAGTCAGGAATTTGGAGATATCGTTGGCTATGAAAATCACAGCGGACAAACTTTCTTAGATAAGACCGCCAAACCTCTTGGGCAAGTTATTAAAGGCGCCGGTAATAACATGACCGACGCAAACGAAGGTGTTCGCTATAACAACATCATTGCCACTTACCTCCACGGTCCGATTCTACCTAAAAACCCGCAGATTGCAGATTTTCTTATTAGCGAATCACTAGAGCGACGCGGCGTAAGTTCAGATTCGGGACTGGAAAAAAATGACGATACTTTAGCGAATAAAGCGAGAGAGATAGCGTTAAAATTATCCAGATAATTCATGAAAAAAATCCGTATATATCTTAAAAAGCTATATGCATTTCTTCATAAAATGCCCGGTTGGATTTGGCTAATTCCAATCTTAATTTTAGCCATCAACGTTCGACTTACCTATTTAACAAAAGCCGATATTTGGCACGATGAAGGATATACGGCGGCCATCATTCAGCAGCCAATCAGGGAAATTATCACCATCACAACCACAGATGTCCACCCGCCGCTTTATTACGTTATTATGCACGTTTGGCAATTGATTTTCGGCAATTCCGTAGCTTCACTCAGAGGGTTTAGTGTTACGTGCGGAGTTCTGACGATTGCTCTATTGTTTCTATTACTCCAAAAACTTTTCTCTAAAAGAATTGCCGTATTTGGAAGTTTTTTAGCAGCACTAGGACCATTCTTAATTCGCTATAGCGACGAAGCTCGAATGTATGCGCTGGCGGCACTTTTGGCTGTAGTAATGACATACGCATTTGTCGTGGCGGTCGAGCACAAAAATAAGAAGTTCTGGTGGGCACTATACGGAATTTTAGTGGCACTCGGCCTTTATGTTCAGTATTTTCTAGCGCTCATATTACCCGCGCATTTCGCATATATTTGGCTAAAACTTGACGGAAATCTCACTGCCATAAAAAATATATTTAAGGACAAAAATGTTTGGCTTGCCGCTGGAACATGCTTTTTGCTATTTCTCCCCTGGCTACCAGTTATGATCTCCCAAACCAGCCGAGTAAGCGGCGGCTTCTGGATCCCCGAAGTCACTAAATTTACCATCCCGACAACATTATCAATGTTCTTAACTTACGACGGCAGAATTGTCCGCTATTTTGGGTTGCTACTGCCGCCAGTTATAGTCGCAATTTCATTCATCCTAGCCAAAAAACTTCCCAAATATCAAGCAGCAATTTGGATTTTAACAATTTGGCTGCTACTACCAATGATCATCGTTTACACGCTCAGCCAAGGTCGACCAGTTTATTTAGATCGATACTTCACTTATTCGGCACCGGTGTTTTATGGCTTGATTGCGGTATTCATCGGGCTTATTTTTTCTAATAAAAAATGGTGGTCTATTGGAATATCTATCATTCTGACGTTATTTATCGGTCATTACATGTGGCATATTGGCAGTAAAAACATTGCGGAATCATCCTGGAATAATACCAACACAGCCATGAATCATATAAATAAAAATATCCAGAGTAGTGATGTTATTATCTCTGGCGAGATCTACACCTATTTTCATACTTCCTATTACAACCACACAAATAAAGAGATTATTCTCCTGAAGCCAAAAGAAGAGCTGGGTTGGGTTGGCGAATGGGGATTAATTAAGAAACTAAATACTCCAGAAATTAGTTCTTTAGAGTCAGTAAAATCTCCAAGAATCTGGCTAATTCTTCGCGAAAAAACATATGACGAATATAAAAAACAAGTTCCGCCCTATTGGCAATTAAAGCAAGAGTTCCATGATGGCGACTTGATTATTGGACTATACGAAAATAAAAAATAACTGGCTAAACGCCAGTTATTTTAATACACTGAATGATTTCAATTGGTCGGGGTGAAAGGACTCGAACCTTCGACCTCACGGTCCCAAACCGCGCGCGCTAGCCAACTGCGCCACACCCCGAAGATATCTCTATCATTCGTTCTGATCTATCTTAACATATATCACTAAATAAGTACAGAATAAATTTGCAAACAAATTTCTATACTTAAAGCCGCCCAGATATTAAATTTTCTGATTTCGGCACACGACGACGTTTTAGCTATGATTGGCATAGGCACGTAATTGAACGAGTTGCAAATGAGCTCCCCGATAATTTTGTCGGAACTTCAAATATATACTTGGCGCATAAACTAGGATTAAAACCAATTGGAACTTTTGCACACGAAATGCCAATGGTCTACGCTGCACTGGCAGATAAAGCCGGGAACAACCCACTAAGTTGCCACAATCAGGTACTAAAAGATTGGCAAGGTACATACGGCGACGAGCTATCAATTGCCCTAACAGATACATTTACAACCGACTTCTTCTTCGCCGACTTCACTCCAGATCAATGGTCTTCTTGGAAAGGATTACGCCACGATTCCGGCGACCCAATAGAATTTGGAAATAAGGCTATTGAAATTTACAAAAAGAACGGAATTGATCCTTTGGAGAAAACTATCGTCTTTAGTGATGGACTTGATGTGGGCGAAATTATTAGGATAGCTGATTACTTTAAGGACAAAATAAATGTAACATTCGGTTGGGGCACGACTTTGACTAACGACCTTGGAATTACACCCAACAACTTTGTTATGAAAGCCACAGAAGTCAATGGAGTATCTACGGTCAAATTGAGCGACACTCCTGGCAAACATATAGGTTCAGGTGATAAAATTAGAGAGTATAGTAAACGTGTAAAAGCAGCTTTGGCGGAAAATGCACTGAATAATACTCTAGCTGCTGTATGAAAAAAACAATGCCAATATCTATAAATCGTAAATTATGGTATGACGGTCCAAATTACACCGCAGACAGTGTAATAATCAACCCAATCGCACAAAAAATCCTTTTGATAAAACGATCCAGCGGAGAATGGGCACTACCTGGAGGGTTCATCAATTCCAGAGAAGAATCCCTTACCGCAGCAATTCGCGAAACAAAAGAAGAAACTGGAACGATAATTAGTGACGATCCAATATTAATATATAAAGGACTGGTTAACGATCCACGCAACAGCCAGACGTCATGGATCGAAACCAGTGCGTATCTGTTCATAGTCAACGAACTATCAGAGGTGTCAGGACAAGACGATGCCATCGACGCAGCCTGGCTACCGTTCAATAATTTGCCTAAATTATACGCATCGCATGATGAAATAGTAACCAGGGCTATTGATTATTTGTCTTGTCGGTCGCTAATTAAGGTAGTAGAGTTTTCCGAAAATTATCGCAATATTAACGGCGGTCATATGCAATACGACAAAATTATCGCCACAAAAAATGATCATTCGGTATTTATTAAGCGAACATCGACTAAATATGGCGGCATAAAACGAAATAGACTGCGCCAATATTTGAGAAAAGAAGCGTTCACGATATCCTATCTGCGCTGTCATGGATATAGTGGAATTCCATCCAGATCAATACTGCGAGACGACGACACTTTCATCATGGAGACAATGACGTCCAACGAAGGTTGGCTATGGCGAGCAAAAAACGAAACGCTAGACGCTTATGTTAAATCAGCGAAGGAAAAATTTGACGAATTGGAAAATATACCATTGCCGCCTGATACTTTTGATATCGAATCGTCACGCGATAGTTTTATTAAAGAAGGTTGGGCCTCGTTAGATGAGCAGAAAATAGCTAAATTGAGAGAGTTGTCATTAGGATTCTTAGACAGATTAACACCCCATAGTCAAAATATAACTAAGAAATTATTAGCAGACTTGCCTGCCTTACTAAATGCCGGAAGTCGACATAGCGATATAAAAAAATTAGTTTTTTGTCATCACGACATTCGACAATCAAATATGGCTTGGCACCCCAAACGCGGCACTAAGTTAATCGACTGGAGTTGGTCTGGACCTGGAGAATCCGGCAGCGACATCACTAGCCTACTGATCGACCTACATAAAAGCGGTCATAATATTTCAAACTATTACAAAGAAATAAATTTAGATCATTGCCTAATCTTAATAGGTTTCTGGCTAAACCATGCGACGTGGCCATACCATGGCGACTACACTCTTAGATTTCAACAATTTTTATCGGCGTTAAGTGCATACGAAATATATACAACTATTTAAGCATTCACGGCTTCAATCTCAACCGACAGCACTTCTTTTTTGATTGGCAAAGATTGACCGGGCTCGAACGTATAAACCAGCAATTGACCAAATGGCATTTCTACATTCGCCATCTCGGCTTCTGGAACTTGGTCGAGATGTTTAATTAAAGCTCGAATAGAATTGCCGTGAGCCACCAATAAAATATTCTCACCATTCTGCAATTTTGGCAAAATCTCTTGCTCAAAATATGGAACAACCCGCGCATAAACATCTTTCAAAGTTTCGCCGCCCGGCACTGGATAATCCCAACCGCGTCGAATACCATTAAAAGCCTCTTCGCCAATCTCCGCTTTAACTTCCCATTTATTTTTTCCAGTCAAATCGCCATAATCACGCTCGTTTAACTCAGTTGCATGCGTTGTTGGTAGATTTTCAACACCGCACCCTTCGAGTAGTGCCGCCAAAGTTTGTTGTGCGCGCTTTAATGATGAAGTGTAAGCTTCATTAAATGACAAGCCTTTCAATAAAGCACCCAATCGCACTGTGTCATTATGACCTTTTTCCGTCAAATTAACATCCGTCCAGCCAGTCCACTTACCGAGCAGATTCCACTCGCTCTCACCGTGCCGACTAATAACTAATATTCCCATTATTTCCCTCCAATCATCGGCGCAAAAAAATCTACAACTTCTTTTTTCACGCCATCATTATCAATAATTTTCGTATTTACGTAACCGAATTTATCAATTGCCCAAAATCTGATTGCCCAGAGCAGCGACATATCTTCAAAATCAACCTCATTTTTGGCAATAAATTTACTAGCCACAATTTCCGATTCCTGCAACTTTATCTCAGAAAAAGCATCGTTTTCTAACTTCGTAAAAAACACAAATTGATGTGTCAAAAATTCATCAGAATGACGCGAAGCGACCATTGCAAGCTTCAAATCCTTAGGGTCAACTTGAATATCAACTTCTTCTTTCACCTCGCGCACCGCCGCTTCCAGCGGAGATTCTCCAGCGTCAACAATGCCACCAGGCAGCGACCAATGGTCTTTATAACCAGCCTTGACGATCAATAGTTCGCCCTGCTCATTTTCAATCAACACCGCCGCACTAGAAAAACGCCTGTCCAAACTTGCCAACCAAGCGCGTCGCTCTTCATCTGTAAATTTCATTATTTAGCAAACTCAATTGCTCGCGTTTCGCGAATCACGTTAACTTTAATGGTGCCAGGATATTGCATTGTTGACTCAATTTTCGTCGCAATATCTCGCGCCAATTTAATCGCCGACAAATCATCGATCGTCTGAGGTTTTACAATCACACGAACTTCACGACCGGCAGAAATTGCATAAGCCTTATCAATCCCTTCAAAACTCGTAGCGACATTTTCCAAATCGCGCATTCGCTCTGCAAAGTTTTCAGCAGAAACGTTACGTGCACCTGGACGTGCAGCCGAAGCCGCGTCGCAAACTCGAACAATAATTGCCTCTGGAGTTGTCGCTTCGATATCATCGTGGTGCGCTTCGATTGCGTGAACAATTCTCTCGTCCATACCATACTTACGAGCCAGTTCCGCCCCAATGTGATGATGTTTACCCTCGATTTTATGCGACACAGCTTTACCGACATCATGGAGAAGTGTAGCAATCTTCGTAATGCGCACATCCGCGCCGATTTCTTCGGCAATCATTCCAGCAATTTGCGCCATCTCAGTCGAATGCTTCAGGACGTTCTGTCCAAAGCTGGTACGGAATTTCAACTCACCAAGCAGCAGCAACATCTCCTTCGGAATCCCAACCACGCCAGTTTCGCGCATAGCATCTTCACCGGCTTGTCGAACCTCTTTTTCAATCTGTTTTTTAGCCTTAGCAACCACTTCTTCAATGCGTGCAGGATGAATACGACCATCCTTCATTAGCATTTCAAGACTCAAACGAGCCACTTGTCTGCGAACAGGATCAAAACTCGACAAAATAATCATGCCGGGTGTGTCGTCAACTAAAATATCGACGCCAGTTTCGCGCTGCAGCGCCTGAATATTACGCCCCTCTTTACCAATAATTCGACCCTTCATCTCATCATCTGTCAACTTAACGGCAGTCACGGTGCGCTCAGCGGTAACCTCACTACTCATTCGTTCCATCGCGGTCACTAGGATCATTTGCGCCCGTTCTTCAGCGTCATCCATTGCATCATGCTGTAATTTTGACACCAAACCGACCAAGTCTTGCTTAATGTCGCGCTCAGTCATCTGCATTAACTTATCGGCAGCGTCTTTTTTCTTCAATCCAGCGATTTTTTCCAATTTCTCCTGCTGTCTGGAGCGAATATCGCGAATTTCATTTTTAAGATTATCAACTTCATCCTCATGCGCGCGCAATTTTTCTGCTCGTCGATCAAGCTCTTCCAATTTATTATCCAGAGTCTTCTCGCGATCCGCCAAGCGATTTTCGGTCTTTTGCCATTCCTTGCGACGTTCATTTTCAATCTTAAGCGCCTCGTCCTTAGCCTTAAGGACAATGTCGCTCGCCTTAGTTTTTGCATCCGCCAGATCTCGCTCAATCTGATTTTTACCGTTAATTTGACGAGTTCTCTGATATCCAATAAGACCAGCAGCACCCGCGCCAGCTCCAATAGCCGCGGCAATAATTACTTCTATCATTATCATTCCTTTCCGATCAGCCGCCCCTGAGTGTTCGTCTCAAGGAAAAATATCAACAGCCAATCAACTTCAAACTATCTAACTCGGCGAATCAAAAATCACAAACCGCCGTAATTTAATTATACACGGTTTTGACGGTTTGGGCGATAAAAATTATTTTCGCGGTGCAGTGATATTCGCAGCAGCACCGTACTCTGGCATAACAATTTTTTCATTCTCGCCAGAACGCAATTTGCCCAAAGCCAAATCACGCCAATTGTCACCCATCGCACCAACAATAGGAATATTCAAGCTGTCCGCCAAGGTATTCACAACCGTCAAACCAATTCTCAGCCCCGTAAAACTTCCCGGTCCTTTCATCACGCCAATGCCACTTATCAGATGCAAATCGCCAGTCTTTTCTTCCAAAAATTTCAACAAATTCCGCGCCAACGTTCGCCCAGCTTCCCATTCAAAATCCTGACGATTTTCTCCATTGACTATTGTCAAAAAACATGTTGATGTTGAAGTGTCCAATAAAATTATCACGCCATATTCTCCTTTATTTTTCCCAAAAGTTCATCAGATTTTTTGCCGCCAGGGTGAAATTCCACAAGCCGCCCTTCTTCGCTAATCGCAGTAATTTTTATCACCAACCGATCACTCGGCAACGCGTCGTCAACAGCGCCAGCCCATTCAACTACAACCACCGAATTAGAAGCCGCCACTTCGCGAATCTCCTCGCTCATAATTCCAGCATTTCCCAATCTATAAAAATCGTAATGCGCCAAACTCAGACCGCGAGGCGAATCGTACACGCGCGAAATTGTGAATGTTGGACTCTGAACTGGCTCGTTAATCTCTAAAGCCTGCGCAATTCCCTTCGTCAATGTGGTTTTCCCCGCGCCAATATCACCGACCAATTCCAGAACTTCCCCACCAGAAACAGCCCTGCCAATTGCCGCGCCCAATTCTCGCATTTTCTCTTCACTAGAAATATTCACTCTTATATTATACTATGCTAGCTTTTTTTTGGCGATAATAGTACAATAACCATAAGAGTTATGCGTGTTTCAGACCAAACAATTGAGAGCATTCTGAAACAAGGTGGGGTTGTTGATGAGCCGCAGCTTGCTGATTTAAAATTGATCGCTGAACGGTCGAAGCAAACATTGCAAGAAACAGCTATTGAACAAAAAGTCATTTCTGAGGAAGATTTGACAAAATTGATCGGCGATTATATCGGCGTGCCTTTCGTGCGAATTGAGCCAAAGGATATTCCCGAAGACATATTGAAACGAATTCCTGAACATATCGCGCGCCAGTATAATGTTGTGCTTTTTGAGAAAAATGAGGACGACAGCTTATCGCTTGCAATGGAAGATCCAGATGACGTGCAGGCGCTGAACTTCATCCAGAAAGAAATTGGCTACAACACTAAGGTTTTCCTAGCGACAAAAAGCAACATTTTGGACTGTTTGGAAAATTATCGCGGCAATATTAACGCCGAGCTTGATGAGGTTATCGCAGTCCAAAAAGACGCTTCTGCCGAAGACCAAAACGTTAGTCAAGACGATTTTGCGGAAAATTCACCAATTGCCCAAACTGTTAATTTGTTACTGGAATACGCCATAAAATCCAACGCTTCCGACATTCACATTGAGCCGCGCGAAGATTACGTTCAGGTTCGTTATCGAATTGACGGTGTTTTGAAAGAAGTTAACAAATTGCCACGAAACGTTCACGGCGCTTTGGTGAGCCGCATTAAAATTCTCTCCAATCTGAAAATTGACGAACGTCGCGTACCACAGGACGGCCGATTTAAGATAAAAGTTTCAGGAAAACAATACGCGCTTCGTGTTTCGACATTGCCAATTGCTGACGGCGAAAAAGTGGTTATGCGTATTTTGGACGAATCGAACCAGGCTGTTAAACTGGATCAGCTTGGATATTGGGGCTTGTCTCTCGCAACCGTAAAAGACGCAATGGCTCAGCCGAACGGAATGATCCTGGTGACTGGGCCGACTGGATCGGGAAAATCGACCAGCTTGTTCAGTATTCTGTCAGAACTCAATACTCCAGATGTCAACATTTCCACAATTGAAGACCCGGTAGAATATAAAATTCCAGGAGTCAATCAAACCCAAACTAACGCCAAAGCTGGAATGACCTTCGCATCAGGGCTAAGGGCGCTACTTCGCCAAGACCCAAATATCATCATGGTTGGAGAAATTCGCGATGGCGAAACCGCAAACCTTGGTGTTCAAGCGGCGCTGACCGGACACTTGGTATTCTCCACTCTACACACAAATAACGCTGCGACATGTTTGCCGCGTTTGCTAGATATGGGAATTGAGCCATTCTTGATCGCTTCAACCGTGAAGGCGGTGATCGGACAGCGACTAGTTAGACGCTTATGTATGAATTGCCGCCAAGAATATACTCCAAACGAAGAAGAAATAAAATATATTGCCGAGATGTTTAAGATAAATACGGAGTCAATTAAAAAAATTCACAGCCTCGAAGAGCAAGCTTTTGAGGATAAAATTGGTGGTGATACACCCATGGGGTCAACAGATTCAACAATCGGACGATTATGGCAACCGAATCCAGAAGGTTGTGACGAGTGTGGACATAATGGATTCAAGGGTCGCGTTGGCATTTACGAAGTTCTTGGCATTTCCATCCCTATCCAAAAAATGATTACCGCCAACGCCACCAGCAACGATATTCAAGACCAAGCAATCTCCGAAGGAATGGTGACAATGCAGATGGACGGACTTATTAAATCACTGCGCGGGATCACCACCGTAGACGAAGTTTTGAGGGCAACAAGGGAGTAACATTATGCCAATTTTTGAATATTTACTTGTCAATAAAAAGAAAGAGACTGTCTCTTCAACGATTGAAGCAGCCGACAAATTATCTGCCATTAATAATTTGAGATCACGCGGACAATTGATAAAAATTGAAGAAAAAGGCGCAAAAAAAGAGCTTAGTTTTTCTTTCGGCAAGAAAAAGAAAGGTGCCAAGACTGAAGAATTGGTGATGTTTACTCGTCAATTAAGCGCCATGGTTTCAGCTGGCGTTCCTATTCTTCGTTCCCTTAACTCTATGGCAAAACACGCCGAAAGCGCCAATTTCCGAGACACGATCAACGCCGTGATTAAAGACATTGAAGGCGGTATGTCTTTCGCGGATGCTCTGAGTAAACATCCAGAAACCTTCAATGATATTTACGTGAACATGGTTGCTGCGGGTGAAACTGGAGGTATTTTGGACGATATTTTAAAGCGTCTAGCCCTACAACAAGAAAAAAACTCATCCATGAAGAAAAAAATTAAAGGCGCCATGACATATCCGATCGTCCTTTTAATCATTACGATCATCGCCTTCTTTATCCTGATGATCTTCATTATTCCGGTCATCGGTAAAACCATTAAAGACATGGGCGGACCTGACGCCAAATTGCCACTTCTTACTGAGATTATGCTCGGAATTAGCGATTTCGTAGTGTCGTTTTGGTATATAATCATTCCAATATTTGTCGGAAGCATTTGGCTATTGATTCGCTACATTAAAACCCCAAAAGGTCGCGTAAAATTTCATAATATCATCATCAAAGTTCCAGCTGTCGGTCCAATTGTTAAGAAGGTGGCAATTGCCCGCTTTACTCGAACCTTTTCTGCTCTTATCGGCGCGGGCGTGGCTGTGCTCGAAGCGCTGGACGTAACTTCGCGCGCCGTCGGAAATGTCGCCTACGAAAAATCCCTTAAAGAAGCCACTAAGCGAGTCCAAAACGGTGAAGTCTTGTCAAAAATTATCGCAGAGCGGGACGATTTATATCCGCCAATCGTAGCGCAAATGTTGTCTGTCGGTGAGGAAACTGGACAGACAGACAAGGTTCTGGTTAAGGTTGCCGACTTTTACGAGGAAGAAGTTGACACCGCGATTGACGGCGTTAGCTCTATTATTGAGCCAGTGATGATCGTTGCTATGGGTGTTGTTATTGCCCTGGTGGCGGTCAGCGTTATGGGTCCAATTACAAGTATGGCGGGTCAAGTTAAGGAATAATAGTTTTTCAAAAAAGCTTATGCTATAATACTGACATATAGGTGGGAAAATAATAACGTGTCGAGTATATTTTATAGAAAAAAACCAATTATCGGACTAGATATCAGCCGAACAAGCATAAAAGTAATGTCGATTGATAGAAATCGAATGCTGGTTCATGGATATGGATCGATTAACCTCGATTCTCAAAAAAGCGACGGAAATTCTGCAGACAACACTGAATATTTGGCGCAGAATATCAAAACGTTATTGAAGAAAAACGTCGTAGGACAAATTAATAGCAACCGCGTGGCGTTGGGCATACCAACTAACCGAACATTCTCGCGAACATTTAGCCTACCCGTGAAAGAAGAAAGTAATATTCGCAGTGCGGTAAATTTGGAAGCCGAACAATACATTCCAGCTCCATTAGATTCTCTTTATTTGGACTATCGAATCATCAATCGCACGAAAGATGAACTTAGTGTGCTAATGTGTGCTGCGCCAAAGAAAATGATCGACAGTATGTTAGACGCCACAAAACAATGTGGCCTGGAAGTTGCAATAATTGAGCCGAACATCAGCGCAATCGCTAGACTTCTGAAGCGCACAGAAGAAGGAATGCTCCCTACTGTTATCGTCGACATAGGCACATCAACTACAGATATTGCAATTCTAGATTCCGATATACGTGTGACGGGCGGTTTAAATGTTGGCGGCTATTCACTCACCTTAAATTTAGCTAAAAAAATGAATGTACCAATTGAGACAGCTCATCAATTTAAGGTATTAAACGGATTAAATCCCGGCCCAAGGCAAGCCAGAATCGCAGGAGCCTTGCGCCCAAGTTTGGAAAAAATGACCAACGAAGTTAAGCGCGTTATGCGATATTACACAGACCGCTTCCCTGATGAGAAAAAAATCGAGCAAATTCTCATAGTTGGCGGCGGCGGTAATCTGCCAGGAATTGGTGATTTTTTCACAAACGAGCTATTGATGCCAGCGCGCGTAGCAAGTCCGTGGCAAATGCTGAATTTCGATGGACTAGAGCAGCCGGCAAAACAGCTTCGCTCCCAGCTATCACCAGTTGCGGGACTAGCCTTAATCAAGCAGGAGGATATTTATGATTAACCTTCTCCCTCCTCAAGAAAAAAAGCAAATCAGTGCCGGACGAGTAAATGTCATCTTAAGACGATACTGCGTCATATCATTGATATTTGCAGGTTTACTATTCTTAACTATTGGCGGATTTTATTTATTCTTAGAAAATAGCCGCACCTCAGCTCAAGCTAACATTGACGAAGGAAATGCCAAACTTGCTCAATATCAATCGACGCAAAAAGAAGTTAGCGAGTTCAAGAAAGACCTTGATTCAGCTAAAGTAATCATCAACAGCGAGGCTCATTACTCTACAATTATTCCAAAAATTGCACAGCACATTCCATCAGGCATGGTTTTGGACTCTCTAACACTAGACACTTCAGCGCTAGATAAGCCGTTGTCATTAACGGCTCTTGGAAAGAATAAGGATGACGCTATTCGAATAAAAACCAGCTTAGAAAAGTCAGAAATATTTAGTGACGTTCACTTGGAGACTGTTGTTTATAGCGGCGGCAACCAATCGTCAGACAAGCCTGCAGATTATCCAATCACTATAACAATTAGCGTTACGCCAAAGCCAGAGGTCTTAAAACAATGAAAAAAGTTCTAAATGCCAGTATCGCGCGAATTATCTTGTCGTTATTATTGCTCATAATATTATCAGCAATGATAGGACTAGTTATTTTCGCCTATTCATTCCTAAGCAAAACATCAGAAGAAGTCGGAAAAATGCAGACCGAGGCAATTGCAGTTGATGCAAAAATACAAAGTTTGCTAGCATCGAAATCTCAGCTCGACCGCAATTCCGACACAGTTAAAAAAGCAAAGAATATCGTCTCGGAATCGAAGCTTTATCAATATCAGAATCAGATTATTCAGGATCTAAATACCTACGCTGACCGCGCTGGCATTCCGATTAAATCTTTCTCTTTCCAAAACGAACCAACAACTTCTGCTAAGACAGCGACATCTAGCAAGCAAACATCCGCCAGCCCTGCTGGAGTGAAAAGCACTTTCGTGTCAATTCAATTGGGAGATCATATAGATTACACGAAATTCCTACACTTCCTTAGTCTTATTGAAAAAAATGTCACTCGAATGCAGCTTTCAGGTGTGTCAATTTCCAGAGGCGCAAATAATCATGAAATATCAATCCAATCACTTGAAGTAAAGGTTTATACACGATGAGTCCATCAATATCAGAACAGCTCGAGCCAATCGTAAAATCACTGTCCAAATTCCTGTGGCGATTTCATGTGATAATATATAGCGTTGTCGTAATAGGAGGTGTAGCAATCGCGATATTTCTTTTGAGTGGACTTTTAGCAGTTCCTACCGAAGAACCACAAACCGCATCAATAAGCTTCGATAAAAAAACCATGCAAATTATCAAAGACTTCCGACCGTCAACTTCAGCAAACGACTCGTTTAGTCTACCAGCTGGTCGTTCCAATCCGTTTGCCGAATAGAACACAACCGTTTATAATATAGTTATGCTTATATCCGCAGATCGCTTCCTTGATATTCCCGTCATGAGTCTTCAGACGGGCTCCGAACTGGCGCGAACATCGCGGGAAATTATCAATCCGAAAAATCTGTCTATAATCGCATATGAACTTGAAGGACGGCTTCTGGACCAACGCCCTAGTTTACTTCGCATTGACGACGTCAGAGAGATTGGACCACTCGGCATGATTATCGATTCAACCGACGAGATTATCGGCATTGATGATGTGATTACTATAAAAGAAATTTATGACATCAATTTTACATTAAAAGACAAGTTGGTTATTGATGAGAAAAATAAGAAAATCGGAAAAGTTATCGGATATACATTGGCGGCTGGAAATTTTATTATACAACAACTTCGAATTCGGCGACCGTTCTTGAAAAGTTTTGGCGACACAGAGCTACTTATTCATCGCTCTCAGATTATAAAAGTAACCGACGATAAAATCGTTGTAGAATCAGCAACTATCTCACACATAGCCGAAAAAACACCTATTCCGCAGATAAATTCATACGAAAATCCATTCCGCAAGCAACCTCGTCCGCAACCAGAATCTACAAAAGTTGATTAATCATTTGGATTTTCAAGAGCCTTCTTAATGTCGTCATAAGAAAAACCCTGCCTAGCCAAATATTGCATAAACTTCTGTTGGTCACTATATCGATAACGTTTTTTAGCAATAACCTTCCGCAATTCCTCGTCATCAGAGCGAATATTCTCTTTAACTAACGACTCAATCGTTGCATTATCAATTCCCTTTTGCGCCAACTCCAGCTTCAAACGACGAATACTGGCGCCTTTTTTCATGAACCGCTGCTCAAACCAAAATCGAGCAAATTTTTCATCGTCCAAATATTTTTTCTCAATAAGACGACCTAAGACGCGCTCAGTAATCTCCGGCTTCACTCCGGGACGTTCAATAATTTTTCCAGTTTTCGCTGAACGTCGACGAGTGGCTAGCGTTTTCCGACGCAGATAATCGCGCACTTCTTTGATGGCTCGCGGACGCATTAAGCAATATTCTATAGACCTAGCATACAATTTGCCAAACTGGCTATCGTCTTCTAGTTTCGAAATTTCCTCTTCCGTATATTCGCGACCAATCTTAATGCCTAGTTCGCCGACCTGAAATACGTCCAAGCTAAAACGATATTTCCCGTCAACACTTACATTGACACGATTTTTATCACGGGTCTGAAGAGAAATATCGGTGATTTTCATAAAACTATTATAGCGCTAAAACTATACGCTAGCTACTGGTGGACTATTCGACTACCTCAACCACTTTGCCATGCATGCCGTTATAACAAGCAGCAGCACGCGGCTTAGTAATAACCGGCAGTTGGCGCGGAATGGCACTCATATCGACATCACCAAGCGTACCAGCCTCGACGCACCCAATCGTAATGTGTGGACGGAATCCATCGATATCCAGCCCCGGATGAATATCGTCCAGCATTTCAAGCAACTTCCGACGCACTTCAACCATCCAGGAAGTTTTCTGTACACGCAATTCAACCCAAACACAATTACCAGCTTCATCTGGCAAGAAGTTGACACCGTCAAGCACCAGTTTGTCTAGGGACGGCAGCGCGGCGGCAGCTAACTTGAGACGCGGTATATCCTGCTCAGTCACATTGATTAGCGTTGCGTGCGGAATAAACTCACCGAAATCAAGATTCATTTTTTTCGACAGTTCTCGAATGTAAGCAGTCTGCTCGTTATCAAAAATAAGATTAACTGACGCCATGTGGTGTTCGGCTGAATATCTGGACTCTACTGCTCGCATTACTTTTCCTCCTCCTTCACTTTATCACGCACTTTCTGATCAATTTCCGCCAGAACCTCAGGATTTTCCTTCAAATAAGTCTTCGTTTTATCGCGCCCCTGACCAATCGTTTCACCGTTATATTTATAAAACGCACCCGACTTTTCAACTATACCGTGCGTTGCCGCCAAGTCCAGAATGTCGCCAGTTTTACTAATTCCCTCGTTGTACATGATATCAAATTCAGCCACGCGGAACGGCGGCGCAATCTTATTCTTCACGACCTTAATTTTTGTGCGGTTACCAATAATATCATCGCCAACTTTAATTTGACCAATTCGACGAATATCAATTCGCTGCGACGCGTAAAATTTCAACGCATTACCGCCAGTTGTCGTTTCAGGATTGCCAAACATCACGCCAATTTTCATACGGATCTGATTGATAAAGATCACCGTGGCTTTTGATTTATTGATAATTCCCGTCAATTTACGTAGAGCCTGACTCATCAATCGAGCCTGAAGACCCATATGAGAATCACCCATATCGCCATCAATTTCAGCCTGTGGCGTCAAGGCAGCCACCGAGTCGACTATCACCAAATCCACCGCGTTCGAACGAACCAACGTCTCCGTAATTTCCAATGCTTGCTCGCCGTTATCTGGCTGAGAAACCAATAAATTTTCCGTATCCACACCCAGACGCTTGGCGTATGCTGGATCAAGGGCGTGCTCGGCATCAATAAACGCCGCCGTTCCGCCCTGCTTCTGAATTTCTGCAATAGCGTGAAGCGTCAATGTTGTCTTACCTGAGCTTTCTGGACCATAAATTTCTATGATACGACCCTTTGGATATCCGCCACCAAGCGCCAAATCCAAACTCAAAGCACCAGAAGGAATTACTTCAACATCGACTTTATGAGCCTCGCCTAATTTCATAATTGATCCGTCACCAAATTGCTTGGTTATTTGATCCATTGCTAGACCAAGAGCTTTAAGCTTACCTTCATCAACTTTTTTATCCGATGCCTGACTTGACTTTTCTGGATTTACTGTTTTACTGTCTGATTTTGCCATAGCATTCCCTCCTTAGTTACTTCCTTTATTATACCGATTTGTTGCAAGATTTGCTATAATTACATTCATGAATAAGCGAAACGGTTTCACTATTATTGAACTTTTGGTTGTAGCGACTTTCTTGATTATTATCGCAATCTTAGGTTTCTCACAATATACAAAATTGACCAACGAATCAAACAACGCCAAAAAACGCACCGCGATTAACGCTATGCATTATAGCCTGGAAGAAGGTTTTTACGTTAAAAATGGCTATTACCCAGAGAAGTTAGAAGAAGGTACGCTTCCGACTATGGATCCCGCGTTGTTAAAAGATCCGCAAGGTAAGAAAATCGGCGAAAAAGACAGCAGTTACCGCTATGAATCTTCAAATTGCAATGACGGAAAATGTAAGTCATACAAACTTGTTGCGACACTTGTCGATGAAGACGACTACGTAAAAGAAAGTCGCCACAAATAATTAGCTAATCATCACAAACAGGACGGCCATTCTTGAAGTCTTCAATAGCATTGTTGATTATCGCAATTTGCTTGCGTGGATTTGCCACAAAATGGAATATATATGTCGTTTCTTCACCCTCAGTACTGAGGCGAATCGTGCCGTAATTGAAAAGAGTCTGAATAATGCCTGATTGGCGGAAGCTTGCATCTTCAATACTGCCTAAGCTCACCGTTTGCTCGTGCCTATAAAATAAGCTACCCTGGATTTCCTGAATCACACTTTCGTTGGTCATGTAAAAATGATTCTGCAAATATATCCACAGGGACACCGCACCACCAAGCGCCACCAACCCAATAAGCAACATCGCCACGCCAAACACATCAGTCAGCGAAGGCATCGGCGAGATAATTGCGTCACGAGCAATTGACGGATAAAACATCACAAACACCATGATCATCACCACCAAGAAAACCGAAATTCCCGTCGGGATTAGCATGCCAATTGGATGGCGTTTAATGTCCAAAATAATATATTCGCCTTCGCTCAAATTGAGATTCGGATATTGCTGAACTGATTTTTCATGCTTTTGCTTCAGGTCATCGCTAATAGTAAACGGCTTCGGATCAATATCCCTGGCAACATGTACGACTTGCGGTTCATTAGCATATTGACTACGTAATCGCGGATCAAAATTCTCCCCATCAATAATTTCTGGTTTTGCCGTCACATAAGAATTCGTCTGCGCCACAACCGGAGCTGAACGACCAGTCTGCGGCGGATGATGGTATAGTGGTCGACCATCAGCATCATACGCAACAGGCTGCGTTAAATCTTCTGACGAGGATGTTTGTGGATTCATACCTATATTATAACATGATACGCCTCAAGGTGTGCTTGTTTTTTACCGCCAGCACCCAGTTAGACTTGCTGGTTCTAACTAAAACATAAAAACCAAGAAATACGATAACTATTTCTCCAGATGTCGCTTTGCCTTAATTGTCACTCGACGGCCACGCGGCGTACGCTCAATAAAACCAATTTGTAGCAAATATGGTTCATAAAAATCCTCAATTGTTGTTGCCTCATCGCCAGTCAGCGCCGCAATTGTTGTTAATCCAACAGGATTATCCCCATAATTTTCCAGAATCGATTGCAATAAATTACGATCAGCCGGATCCAAGCCCAACTCATCCACTTCCAGCATTTCCAGAGCATTAGTTGTAGTTTTTACATCAATTATTCCGTCGCCATTAACATCGGCGTAATCACGAACTCGCTTAAGAAGTCTATTGGCAATACGTGGCGTCAAGCGCGCTCGCGTCGACAATAGATCCGCCGCTTCACTTCGAATTGACGACTCTAAAATCTTCGCACTACGCGTCACAATTTTCGCAATATCCTCTGGCGTGTAAAATTCCAAGCGGTAAATATGCCCAAACCTATCACGCAAAGGCGCCGCCAAACTTCCAGTGCGCGTCGTCGCGCCAATCACCGTAAATCGCGGCAAATCTAATCGAATTGATCGCGCTGCCGGACCTTTTCCAATCACAATATCCAGTTTAAAATCTTCCATTGCGGAGTACAAAATTTCCTCCACTGATCGCCCCAACCGATGAATCTCATCGATAAACAGAATATCGCCGTCCGACAAATTAGTCAGAATCGACGCCAAATCGCCCGCTTTTTCAATAGCTGGACCACTAGTAATCCGCAGATTCGTACCCATCTCATTAGCGATCACCGTCGCCATAGTTGTTTTACCAAGCCCCGGCGGACCATACAACAATACATGGTCCAACGGCTCGCCGCGCTTTTTAGCCGCATCAATCGCCAAGCGCAAATTACGCTTCAATCTTTCCTGGCCAACATACTCAGCAAAACTCTGCGGGCGCAAACTTATCTCAATTCGCTGCTCTTCAGAATCGTCATCATGCGAACTTGTATCAACTATTCTTTCAATTGCCATACATTCATTATATCATCCAAACCGGAGCGAACTAAGCTCTTGTAAGCCGACTACGCAGTACCTGCATAATTTCGCGAAAGGTCTCATCACTCACCATATGCACCGCGTCCCCTAAGTGCCGCGACCATTTTGGATCAGGAAACTCCTCGCCAGCAAAGATGGTGTCAGCGAGATACCGCGGATGTAAATGCCAGTGCACATGTGTCGACTGACCAGCTTTCACTGCGTTATTCATCAAGCACTCCCAGTTACACACGTCAGCGCCAAACGCTTCTTTAACTGCCTGCTCGAGTTGACGAATCACCTGATGTAGCTCCATCCAATCTGCCTCATCCAACTCCGACAACGTCTCCTTGTGCTGGCGCAGAGTGATAAATGACTTACCTAAATAGCATTGATTTTTATCAAGCACCGCCACCCAACGTTCGGTTTGTAGTATGACATTGTCGTCAGACGCTGTCTGGCCAACGAGCAGCGGGCAGATCTCACAGTCCTTCTTTGTCACGTCTGTATTCATGATATCTCCTAGTGTAAATTATACCAGACATGCGGTATTTATTCACACCTACAAAGATATGCCCGAGCTCGTAAGAACAATTTTACCAATGTAACGAGGAGATAACAGCTTCTCACTGTGAGCCATGGGCCAATCCTGAAATATTTCTTGGCTCGGTTCATCCAGTTCTGGGTCAGTGATGAATCGCCTATTCTCAGCAACTTGACACACCATCTGCTTAATCATTTCTTCCACGATACCACATTCCCTCATGTCTTCTTCTAAATACTGCTGATAATATTGCAAGAATAGATCCTCTAATTCTTGAAATTTTCGCCATGACAACTTGCTACATTCTTCAACCCGAAATCGCATAGTGTAATTCAAAAAATCTTGACCGCCTGATCGCCAGACATAACCAAGGTCAGCGTGATGCAATAATTTTGCCTGGATACTATCACGACAGACCTGTTCTTTTGGACCAGGAATGGTGCCGATGATCGCACGTTCCATAAATTGGTGCTCAGCTGAACCAGGTTCGTACTGCTCATCGAGAAACGAGACCGAATAATGTTCTTTAGTAGCATAACCGTCCGGCGGTGGACCGGCTTTAAATCCAGCATCATGTGCTGCCGCTGCCACTAGTAACAGGTCTTTCTGATCCGAGCTCATCTTGCCTGCTGGAACCACCTCTGTCAGTAGGCGCGTCGAGTACATCACATCCACACCGTGTGCTGGTTGGTGATATGGATAATTTGGATAGGTAGCTAGTAGACTAACTGACAACTCGGCAAGAAACTCCGCCTGTTCTTTGCTATGAAATAGCTTCGCAAGCTGCTCCTTTGAGGTATATCGGTCCAGCACCTTTGCTGATACTGTTAATTCTGCATCAGTCACCGTTGGGTCACCCTGATTAGCGCAGTTACGACGCTCCCATAACTGCTTGTCGAGAATTTTTCCGGTAGTAGTTTTACTCACAACATTATGTTATATATCATTTGTACTATTTAGTCAATAGTACGGCGTTGTGAATACTATAACCAAGTCGGTCTTACTTGGTATAACCCTATTTCTTCAGCGCCTCAGTTACTCGCTGAGATGTCGGCAAATTGACATCGACGTTTTCAAGTGCCTTAGTGGCATCCGCTAATGTATAGCCCAAAGCCATCAACGCTTCCAAGGCCTCATCAGAAGTGTTTAATTCAGTCTGCAACGGAGTTTCCGTTCGGCCGTAATGAGTCGGTAAACCAACTTTATCGCTCAGATCAACCACTACTCGCTCGGCGGTTTTCTTACCGACGCCAGCAGCCTTTTGTACAAAGCCGCTGTCAGTATTAGCAATAGCGTTACGCACTTGCTCGGCATCACCCAAGCTCAAAATAGCCAGCGCAGCCTTCGGGCCAACCCCCTGAACCGTGATTAGCATTTCAAATAACTTTTTCGCCGCCAGGCTAGAAAACCCAAACAGCTCCTCAGACTGTTCGCGCACGTGATGATAAGTGTAAAATTTTACTTCCTGATCTAATATCACCGCGTCAAAATCATTAGTCGCCACACTAACTTCATATCCAACACCATGAACATCAATGACTAACGAGCCATTAAACTTCTCAGCAACTTTTCCAAAAACATGTGCAATCATATTTCAATTATACCCGATTCATCGCCGCGTGTGTAATTGCCGCAGCCAAAGCATCCGCACAATCATCCGGCTTTGGAACATCTTTCAGCCCTAAATTGAGTCGCACCATTTCCTGAACCTGCTTTTTATCAGCCTTTCCATAGCCAGTCAAAGTTTGCTTTATTTGCAACGGCGTATATTCAGCAATCGGTATTCCAGCTTTTCGCCCAGTCAGCATCGCCACACCGCGCGCCTCCGCCACAGAGATTGCCGTCGTAACATTGCGCGCAAAAAATAGTTTTTCAATCGACATAACATCAGGATTTGTTTCAGCAATAATCTCTGTCAGGCTATCAAAAATATCTTCAAGCCTTTCGTCAATTGGCGTATGTGCCGGCGTCGCCACAACTCCCGCCGTGACCATTTTAAACTTGCCACGAGAAAAATCAATCACACCAAACCCCAAAATTCCCGTTCCCGGATCAATCCCGATAATTCTCATATCTTTATTATAGCAATTATTTGCCGTTAGCGGATTTAATGCTTTCGCGGATTTTTCGTACAAATTGCGAGATTTCCCATCGCCATTGCCATACGCCGCAACCGACGGCCAGTAAACTCACGCCACCAAATACCCACCAACCCCAGGTGGCGCCAGCGACTTGCTTAACTTCAGCGGCCGCCGAACCAACAGTTGGCATATTTGCAGATTTTATCTTTCGGCATCGCTTAGTTTGCGGGTTGCGCTCAAATCCTTCTGGACATTCTTTTGCTATATCGTCAGTGGAGGCAATTTTCTTACATCGACCCGTAGATGAATTGCGGAATTGACCTTCTGGGCAAGGCTTCAAAGTTTTTGCCGCAGCCGATGCGATAGATCGACATCTGCCAGTTTCTTCACTACGATAATAGCCGTCTTTACAGGGTGTAATAGTTTTTGCCGCTTCAATTTTTCGACAACGGCGAGTTTCTGGATGACGATATTGACCAACAGGACAAGGGCTTTCAACGGGCGGGATGGCAATTTTCACACATCTACCCAGCGCATTTCGCTCGTAACCGTTCTGACAGTCTGGATATTCCTTAAAAATATTAGCGCCGCCTTCAGTGATGGCAAATGTCCGAGTCCACTCATCATCAACCAAACTCCACGAAGAGCTTTTCGCTAACTTCTCATATTCAGCGGAATCAATTTTCGAGCCAGCCTCGTCTAATAAATAAACTTTTCCTTTTGTTTTTGGCAATTTCAGATTCGTATTTTTTATTTTGATCGTTAAAAATTCACCAGGATTTAATTCGATGTCACCAATATTTTCACGAACGCTAGAATCGCCAACCGTCAATTTACAGCCCGTCGTAATGACGGTTTTTTCGCCAGAATTGATAATCTCAATGAACTGTTCATCAACATTCGACGCAATTTCACTTAGCTTCAGACCTTCACATTTATTCAACTCCTTTGGAGATTCAGGTTTGAGCTCTGGACTCTTACAATTCGGACGTGAATACGGCACAATTTCCTGATTGTCAGAACCTTTACTCGATAAAAAATCAGTGGAATTATTTTTCGAATCAATAATATTTTCATCAATAAAACAGCGCCAAACAATTTTCACACCGCCTTTAATTGGCGAGCCCGCAGACTTTGAATTATTTCCCCAGCCGACAGTATCTGCGACCGACCCGTCCGAACGCGACAACACGACCGACCCGTTATTTTGAGCCAAAACTAAATTATTATCAAACTTTATGACATCTGCCGACATCTTATCGTTCGACAAAACCAAAAATCCGTTCGCCGATATTACTTCATCCTTGAAAATTTTTCCAACGGTTTGAGCGCCAGATCCAGTGTAATACTCTATTTTCCAACCAGCCAAGTTAACATTCTGATTCGTCGGATTATATATCTCAACATATTTTTTATCCTGACTAATCTTTGAAATTAATATCGGAGCATTTTCTTCTGTTCTTCCATCTGGATTATCTATTTTTGACGGCTCAGATTCGGGGTTTGGCTCGGATTTTGAAGACCCATTGGCTGCAGGATTTTCACTCGGACTATTTGTAGACGAATTCTCCGTTGGAGTCTCGGGATTTTCACTTGATTGGGAAGATGAATTGCTATTACTATTGATCTGCTCCTTATCAACAACTGAATCTTTCGCTTCCTCAGCCGATTTAAGACTATTATCAACGGTCTGGACGTCATCAACTTTCGACTCCCGAACAGACTCTGAAACACCTTCCGCTAAAACCAACGGCGACGGCATTATTAGTGCCGCGGCTAGTATCATAAGTAGTGTGTTGCGCAAATACTTCATGCTCGCTCCTTGCTTATGGTTAATCATCTTTAGTTTAGCGTACTTTTTGTCAAATTAAAAATCGCCCCAAAAAAGGAGCGATTTCTTAAAGCGATGATTTTATTCCGCCGTGATATCTGCATTCGTATGAACATTCACAACGTCATCCAAATCGTCCAACGCATCAATCATCTTCATCAATTTCTGCGCAGTTTCCATGTCGGCAATTTCTATCGGCGTATTGGCAATATATCGCAGTTCCGCATCTTTAACCTTCAAGCCTTGCTCAACCAATTTATTCCGCACGCTCGCCAAATCTTTCAACTCCGTATACACGATAATTTCGTCGTCTTCCTCGACAGCATCTTCGGCGCCAGCGTCCAAAACCGCTAGCAACAAATCTTCCCCGCTGCCTTCGATAGCAATGACGCCTTTGCGCGTAAATTGGAACATCACACTACCAGCATCGGCAATTCGTCCGCCATTTTTAACCAACGCAGTTTTTACTTCTGGCAATGTTCGATTGCGATTATCTGTCGCCGTTTCAATAATAACGCCCACGCCGCCAGGACCATAACCTTCATAGGCAATTTCCTCCAAAGCCGCCGCGCTCTTATCCGCCACTCGGTCAATTGCTCGCTGGATGTTTGCACTAGGCATATTTGCAGCCTTAGCTTTTTCAATTGCCATCGCCAAACTTGAGTTCAGCGCTGGGTCTGTGCCGCCACGTGCTGCAATAGCAATTTGATTACCCAATTTCGTAAAAATCGCGCCGCGCTTAGCGTCAACAATCGCTTTTTGTCGGTGAGTTGTAGCCCATTTACTGTGTCCTGACATAATTTCTCCTAAAGTTATTTGCTATTTCAATCTGTTACTATTATACACTACTCCACAATATTTATCTTAGCGAGGTCTAATTTAGTTTGCTTTTTCATCCAAATCATTGCCAAAATTAGCGCCACATATAAAACCGCACACTGCCACAAATTGATACTAACTTCCATTTGAGCCCATTCAAATCCAGCCGTCCAATTGGTGACTTGAATCATATAGCCAAGCAACCACGTCGTCGGAATTGCAATCAACACGCCAATCATCGGCACAAAAACCAGTACACCCGACATAAATGTCAGCAGCATCGCTAGCGGCACAAACGGCAAAATCAACATATTCGCAATTAGCGCCACATTACTAATAACCCCAAAACTCATCATTAATAGCGGCAATGTCATAATTTGCGCCGACAAAGTTTCAATTAAGATCTGTCGAAACGCACCCGGCTCTTTATTGCCAAAAAAGTAAGAATGTAAAAGTGGCGCTAACATAATTACACCCGCAAACGAAGCAAAGCTTAATTGCCAGCCCAAATCACCCCAACCAAATTGCGGATTTATCAATAGCGTGATTGCCGCTGACACAGGAAGTAGGATCAACGGATGAATTGTCCGACCATAATACCACGCCGCCAAACTCAGTCCCGCCACCAAACCAGCCCTCGACATACTAGGGCTTAATCCAGTCACCGCCATAAAACCAATTATCATAACAGCCGCGCTGAGCATCGCTAAATATTTTGATCGCTTAGCGAATAATTGTCGCGCTAAACGAACTAAAATTGTTAAATTATAGCCGCTCGCCACCACGATATGCGTTAATCCGGCAATTTTCAAATTGTCACTTAATTCAGTCGGCATGGCACGTCGCAAGCCCAATAAAAATCCCAGCCCCAACGCGGACTCTGATTCCGGAACATGCTCACGGACCCGCCTCGCAAACCAATCGCGGACTCCCACCGCCACATCACCCGGAACGGGTCTTTCGGCGCTAATAATTTTCGCCCGATATACGCTTGCCGAAAAAGCCCCAAATCCCGCCGTCATTTTGCCTTTAACTTTCACAATGTCACTACGCTTAATTGAGTTTTTATCTGGCGTCGTCACCCAAATTTGTCCCGGCAACTTTTCATTATTCATCTGCAAATTGCCCAATCTAAGAACCGTTTGGCTATTTTTATCGAGATCAGGATCCTCCAAAACTTGACCTTGGACAATTACAACTTTTCCGATTAACGAATCATAAATCTCCACACCTTTTCTGCCAATTTCACCGCGCCAAAGACCAACCAAAACTCCAGAAATAATTGCTAAAATCACGAAAAATCGCCAGCGCCAAATTGCCACGATTACAAAAATAGCCAGCCCGACCAATAAAAATAATGAGTTCGCCACAAACGACCGCGGTATGTAATGGATGGAAATTACGCCAATTGTCAAACCGAGGCACCACGCCGCCACCAACCAAGAAATATGCAACTTCTCAAATAGCCATCTATTCATACTTAAAGTATATCTACATTTGGAGCTACAAAAAAGACTCCACCAAGGGAGTCGATTTCATCAAATTTGGAGGGTCCACCGGGGCTTGAACCCGGGACACCCTGCTTAAAAGGCAGGTGCTCTAACCAACTGAGCTATGGACCCATTCGGAATATCCGCTTTCTTCATCCTAGCACAAACCAGCATAAAGGTCAATGCTTAGTGAGTTTATGTCCGCCAGTATGCAGTGAAAAAATGTCAATTAGACCGCACACCAGACCAAACGTGGCCACATACCGCCAATTATTCGCGAAAATCTTATACAGCTCCAGCGCCTGACCGTCTAGTGATATATATTTTCCCAGAGGAACCACCAATAGCGCTGCTGTCAAAAACGCGATTCCCGCCGCCGAGACAATTCTCTCATGTTTTTTCTGATATCTCGGACCGCTTAAAAGAAGCATAATTAACGGAACCAACGTTAAAACTAATCCCGAAATTACACCATTTGGCAATAAACCAGTTTCCAATTTCAAGCCGTCCAGCACCCCCGTCAGCCAGCTACCCCACCATTCTGATAGTAAAAATCCCGTCGCCAACGCCAACGCCAATGGACCGAATCTTCGAGATGAAACAAATGCAACCACAAAAACTGTTACTAAAATTGCTCCAAATAAAATTATCACACTCATTTATCCTCCTCCAAATCAAATTTTACCTGTGACCCAACTATAGCACTCGCCTGCTTAGCAACTCCCGCCTTCACCTCCAACACATACTTTGCAGGAACCGGTGGCGCATATTTTTCATGCGGCTCAGCGTCCGGCTTGACGTTATGCTTTACATAGACAACGCGCTTTTTATCATTGATCCAAATCATATCAACCGAAAACTTCATATCTTTCATCCACATTTTATGACGATCGTTATGGTCAAAGACAAATAGCATGGCATAATTCTCATCAATTCCCAACCTTCCGGACAAACCTTTCCGCTGCGATTCTTCGTCATTAGCAATTTCCGCCCGAAGCATCGTCTTATTCAGGTAAATCATTTCCGTTTTTGGCGAAACTGTTCGAAAAGCATAGAAAATTGCCCCACCAATAACCATCAGCATACCGCAGATAAATATCCATTTGATGACAGTTTGAGTTACTGTCGAGTGACGAGGCTCGTCCATAAACCTATTATAACAAGTTTATGCTTAAGCGCCGATTTTATCTTTTTTATTGCCACGCTTGGCGTTTCGATCAATGTATTCGATTATCTTTCCAGCCACATTTCGGCGAGTAATTTTCTCAATTCCAAATCCCGGACTAGCATTAACCTCCAGCACCAAAGCTCCACGGCTTGATCTCATGAAGTCGACTCCAGCAACCGTTAATCCCATTGCCTTAGCGGCTTTCACGCACATTTTACGCTCAGAATCTGTCAATTTTATACTGGTTCCTTCGCCGCCCTTGTGCAAATTACTGCGGAAATCATCGTCCAAACTCTGACGCTTCATACTAGCCACCACTTGACTGCCAACCACAAACGCACGAATATCAACGCCGGCCGACTCTCTAATAAACTCCTGAAGCAGCACGTTCGTGCCGTCCGAGTTAGTCAAATAGAACGCCTGCAGAACCGACTTGGCAGCCTTTTTAGTTTCCGCCAGAACCACACCATTTCCGTGCGTACCACGCGCCAACTTAATAATCGCCGGCATACCACCAATCTCTTCAATGAGCGAATCAATGTCAGTCGCGTTTCGAGAAAAGACCGTCTTCGGAATCGACACGCCCGCTTTAACTAATAACTGCGTTGAACGCAATTTATCCCGCGCCCTAGTAATCGCAATCGAGCGATTCATGAAAAACGCCTTCGGATACATCATCTCCAATTGACGCAAAACCGCTGTTCCATACTTTGTCATATGGCTCGCGATTCGCGGAATTACTACGTCAAATTCACCAATCTCCTTACCCTTGTAAATAACCGTCGGGTGCTTCTCGTCAATTGAAACGTAACAGTTTTTATACTTAATAACTTTAACTTGATGACCGCGCTTTTCAGCTTCTTCTTTTAGGCGAAGAGTTGAATAATTAATGTTGCCGTTGGATAAGATTGCAATTCGCATTACTTTTCTTCACCTTTCTGATGATATTTTTTATAAAATTCGTATGGATTCAATTTTACTTCTTCATTAAGGCTAGCAGTTACGGACGGTTTTTTCCTGCGAATATTTTTTCTTGATACGTCCACTAGGAATTTTCCAGAAATCGACCGTCTCCCAATTAACACCGGAAATTCATTCTTCGACCGATCAGATAGATTCATCAACATTTTAATTTTTCGCCCGCCAAGCTTTACCCAAAAGTGCGTTCGATAACGAATCTGATTTTGACCCATTGCAGAGCGTACGCTAGCCACAGAATAATCAGTTCTCTTAAATATTTTACCGTTATAATAGGGCGAACCTTCACCAAACAAAGAAAATTTCAACACTCCATCTTTATCAATGCGAATATTACTCGCCCAAACCGCACTGGAATCGGCGCCCGTATCAATTTTAGCTGGGACTTTTTGCGCTCGCTTGCCAAAATCCACAAGCTCAGTCGACCCAATAATGGCTTTTTCTTTCATACGTCAATATTATGGCATAATTTATGATATATATCAAATGTATAATACCCCACTACACACTTTTCGATTCAAGTATTACACGTCTGTGGTCCGCTGAAGTATTCACCTTCCCGGCAAGCAGTAATGACAGCAATAAATCATCGCCCTTTACGGATTCTAGATATTTCCAAACTTCCACCGAGCCATTATAATAGCTCAGATCCTTAAATAAAGGCATGTCGTTTGTTCCGCGGAAGCTTCGTAAAGTCTGAGTAAAGGCAGTCTTTTTCGCCTTTACTATCTGTTCGTCACTAACCTCACTCTCATCATCTACAGAGCCGAGCAGGGACAGTCGCCATTTAATCTCAAATGCTTCACGAAAATCTTTATTATCAAAGTGAGCAAGTCCAGCTGTAATATAGTGATCAACACCACGTTCAGCAAACTTTCCGCTCAAAGCCTGCTCCATCACCACGCCCAGCCCTTCCTCTGTGTCATAGTAGCCGCTCAATCCATATTTCAGAGGAAGTATATTAGTTTCTCCACCAGTAATAGACCTCAGCATATGAACGCCAATTTCATGAACTACCAAATTCTCAACCTTTTTGCGAGATCGCATCATACCATTATCGGGAATAACTATTTTTTTTCTCAGAGGATTTTACATTAACAGAAGTAGCCTTCTCCACAGAAACCGTCCAGCCCTCCGCTGCTCCAGCATAACCCTTTGGATCATTAAGCCCGTTGAACTCTTCTTCGATAATACCAGTAAATATTTTCTGCAACTCATACGGATCAAATTCTTCTTGCTCATTAGGAATATGACTTAGCATGCCTCCATATAAAGACTCTGTTACACTATGCATCCATTCCACTGTTTCGTCTGATGGACGGAACCTCTCTGGAATATCCATTCCAGGCTTGAAATTAACTATACCGAATAACTCTTTACGCAGCTCATCTGCTTTTCCTGTCAATTTTTTGCTATGAATAGCGTTTAATTTTCCGCCCAACAGAGAACGATAGGTATCTTCGTCTGGCTCGCCGTAAGATTCAATATTCAGATGCCTATACTTCTCAGCGACAGCTTTCTTTTCCCCTTCTGATTTTGCATTGTTATACTGTTGCGCATAATTAAGTAGCGTCGTCTTCTTTGAATAATCTACGATGAACTCTTCGTAAATACCTCTGTGTGATGGCGGCAGGCTAGGATGATTTAATATCTTATTACCAATCTCCTATATCTTTTCTGCAGCCTCGTCAAAATCAGCAGAATTGAGCTTTTCATAGTAAAACTGAGGGTTTCTAACCTCCCCAGAAAGAAACCTCTCCTCTTCTTCTTTGCGATTTGATGGATTAAACATCGTCACAATTTTTGGCGACAAATCCGTTAACTGACTATGAAGGTCCTCTACAGAAGACTGATTCTCAATTGTTTCTATTGCATTAAGGGTCGCCTCTTTATTCATGTGGCATATTATGGCATAAAAACTATCTTTTTACAATATCTTGCATTTTGCTTCTTTGCGTTCTCGCTACCACAATTGTCACCGCTACAATGATAGATATACCAGCCAAAATAGCTAATACATAAGTGTATCCCGACAATAGATATATCAAAGCTAATGTCACACATACAGCGCCCCAGGTCGTAATCAATCGTTTGTTAAGCGCCAACCCCACGACAACCATCAATGAATGCTCTATTAGGAATAATATCTCCATAACACTGTCTCCCGCGAACGCCAGGATGAGAGTTGGCAGACTAAGCGCAGAGAGAGCCAGCACTAGGTGTACTGTCGTAGACTTATGAATATACCCCAACCAACGCCACGACATCACCGTCCCCGAAAGAATTGCCGCTGACCACAAATATGGTATTGTGATAGCGTGAACGGGTAGGGCTAGGTTTTTAATAGTAAATAAAACGCCGCACAAAATTAGGATCACACCTGAATCAAAATATAAAATATTCTTTTTAGGAACACCTTCGAGAATCAAGGCGATACCATTAATTATCCACACTAGCGCCGCCAGAATCACTGACGCCACAGTAGTGCTAACTGGTGTAGCAATAGACAACAAGACTACCGACCAGCCGATGGCGCTATAGAATGAAGAGTAATACCAACGACTCGACATCTTTCTGATTCGCGCAGCAATAGCCAGACCGTAAAATACCGCAAAAACAATCAGGGCAACAACTGACATGAATTCGAGTGGAATAGTAAACCATTGAACTATAAGGCAAAGCAACAACACTAGACTCGGGTGCGCAGCTATTATCATTATTCGCCAATCTCGTTTAGCAAGTACCGCCATATAAAGAGCCACTACAGTTGCCAGCCACCCCAATATCTTGAACGACAGATTATATGTTGCCTGTAGATTAATTATTGGAAGCACTATCGCTGGAACTACAGCGGCGCACAGCGTCATGTCGCTAATGATTGATGATTGCCTATTCATTCGCAACAGCCAGTACAAAGACCCAAAACCAACTAGACTCACCCATGCAGCAATTGTGAGATTGTCATTAAACGGTATATTCAACCAATGCAGGGATAATAAAACAAAGATGATTGTCATAAAATATGCACCACCCAAATAAACCTCTCTACGACATCGGTAAAATGCATAATATAGTAACACCACTAGCGGCAACCAAACTATCGGATGAATTGACGACAATACAATAAGCACAGCCACACCAATAATAGAATGCAACAATAACTCATGGTTTTTGATAACCGTGTTACCATGACGACGATAAAGCCATTCTACTATTAATAGCGACGACACATTTATCCACGCCATTAAAATAGAGACGTTTTCACTAGACACTGCAAAACCTAAAGCTAGCAAAAATACTGACAACATTAAAGAGGTATGGACTCCAACTATAAACTCATAAACTTTTTCGCGCCATACAGCCACACTCATAATGCCAGCGCCGATAGCTATCGCGCCCGATAGACACATCAGAGCTTCCTCTGTCGCATAAGTGGCTATCATCGCTGAAGTAAACATTGCCATTAATAGCCAAGTTGACGCAGCGCCATATACTAAAGCAGCCTGACTTTTACTAATATTCGGACGCTTCAAAATTAGCAATCGGCAAATAACTGGCAGTGACGTCATGAATAGAAAAATTAGATACTGTACGCGTGGTGCTATAGCTATATCGATATTGAATAGTGTTATACCAATCGGCACCAATAGAATCCCAGATATCACAACCATAACACCGAAGCGAACACGACGTAACAAAAAAAGGATTGCAAGACTAATCGCTGAAATAACACTAATAAAGGTAAAGGCAACCATCATTCGTAGCGAATCTCCAGAGCCGATCACGCCAAACAGAGTACTTAATGATACAACAAAACTAGCCCACAATACTATTTCATGATGTCTATCGTACTGTTTCTGAAGGTACATTGATGTAGCGGACCAGATTATATTTCCAAGTGCCACCAACCCTAGAATAGCACTTACGACCAACTGATTATCGTCAGATAAATACATTGCGAAACTAGTAGCCATCACCATTAACAATAAGCGAGCTATTGTCAATTCATAAGTACGCATCTTTTTAGACTTCTCAACAAGAGCAACCGTAAAGTAATATGCAACGCTAGCAAATAACAGTACACTAATATCTAATGTACCCATATATGCCGACGAGCTAAGCGCGATAAACATCGTCATCGGCACGATAAACGGATTTACAGCGTTTAACGGTTCGACGAACTGACGAGGAAAGCGACTAGAAAAATATGCAGCCACAGTCATCAAACATCCAAATAGCAGCATTACAACGTAATACCAGACCAGCTGCGCATGCACAACAGCCGGCAAACTAGTCGTCATCGTAAACATCGATAGTAGCGATACATAAGCAAGAGGTTTACTATTCAATCTCACTGTAGCATCAACACACAAAACAGCACCAATTACAGAAGTAATAAACCAGCACCATGCGGGGTCAATACCTAAAAGTAAATTCATAGTCCAGCCGCCAATTGGCACAGCAGCCAAGGCCGTACCAATAAGTGCTGTCGACGCAGATTTCAATATTGGCAAGCGAGCATACAATATCTGACCAATAATATAATAAATAAAAATAAACAGCCACACCAAGCTGAACCTGAGCTGTGCCGAAAGCTCAATCGTTTGCGCCAATAACAATATGCCAGCGGTCAATAATAATGACGCAGTGTATAGCGCTACATTGATGGTAGTTTGACGATTTTTCTCTTTCTCTTTATTGCCAACTGACGGTACCCGCTCAGAGATTTGCACTTCTTTAGCAGGAATATTCACATTTTCTTCAATCGGCACAGCATCAGTAGGTGGCGCAACGTCAGGCTCTTGCTCTTCGCCACCAATTAGCACAAGGTCACTAAACTGCGGAACCGCCTTTTGATTCTCGGTAATAAGCCTCACTTGACCGTTGTCATTCTCAATTTTGGCGCATCCATTTTGTGCATCACGCACGCCATCCCAATATCCCTGCCGATAATCTTCGGAATAATTAGACGGCTGACTATTGTTTCTCTGTAATAATTTTATTAACTTAATTACTACAATAATAACTATTATCAGAAAAATTAATCCCATGCCTTCAATCCCTCTTATGTTAGCTTCAGTATAACACAGGATTTTTTCTCGACAAATATACTAGGAAAACAGTCCTCGTTTTTTCGCGCCCTTAAACTGCCCCAAAAGCTCCTTCTGCTTTTTGGTCAATTTGGTTGGCGTATCAACAATAACACCCACAATATGCGGACCACGAGATTCACTATGTAAGTGCGGCACACCATGACCTGACAACTTGAAGTCGGTGCCGCTCTGAGTACCCGCTGGGATTTTCATCGTTATCACACCGTCCACAGTTTCCACATCAATCTCCGTTCCCAGCGCCGCATCAACCATAGAAATATGTTCTTCGCTAAGAATAATATTGCCTTCACGAGTGAATTTTTTATGCGCCTTAACGCGAATGTGGACATATAAATCACCTCTACTACCACCAGCAACTGCTTCTCCACGATCGCGCAGACGAATTGTCGCGCCATCATCAATCCCTGCCGGAATTTTAATAGTAATATCTTGATTCTGTCGGGTCGTGCCTTTTCCTCGACAAACTGAACATTCTTTTTCAGGAACTTTTCCCTTACCGTGACAAGTTTCACAAACAACCGCCTGCTGAATTTGCCCAAACAGCGAATTCATCGTTCGAGTTTGCTGGCCCGCTCCCTTACAAGTTGGGCACGTTTTCATTCCAAACCCTGGCTCGGCACCATCGCCATGGCAATGCTCACATTCAACATCCAGCATTAAACTAATTTTCTTTTCTACACCAAATACCGCATCCTCAAAACTTAATGTTACACTAGTTTCAACATCACGCCCACGCGAACGACCATTTCCAGCGCCGCCAGTTGCGCCACCGAAGAATTGGCTAAAAATATCACCTAGTCCACCGTCACCAAAATCAAAGTGAACGTTTTGACCGCCGAATCCACCAAATCCTTCAAACGGATTACCAGAAAAACCGCCACCAGACGCGCCACCAACGCCAGCATGACCAAATTGATCATAACGCTGTCGCTTCTGTTTATCCTTCAGAACTTCATAGGCTTCGTTAATTTCCTTAAACTTAGCCTCATCGCCACCCTGTTTGTCGGGATGATATTTAATTGCTAATTTACGAAAAGCCTTTTTTATCTCATCTTCAGAAGCGGTCTTTGGAACGCCCAATATTTCATAATAATCACGCTTGCTCATACCTTATATATTATACGCGTTTAGCACTCTCAGTGCAAGAGTGCTAAGTCCAAAAAAGGCCACTCTTTTTTATCGAGCAGCCTTCTTTGTGAAGACGTTAGGTTTATTTTTCGTCGACAATTTCGCCTTCGACCGGCTCGTCTTTATCAGACTTTTTGTCGCCAGCTTCGTCAGCTTTTTTATCGTCGGCTGATTGTTGATACATCTTAGCCCCGATTGGCATAATCGCGTCATTCAAGGCTTTAATTGCAGCATCCAATTCATCCTTATCTTCAGAATCTTTGTGCTTTTCAGCCTCTTCGACAGCCTTTTCAATCGCTTGCTTATCATCGTCAGAAATCTTATCCTTGAATTCATCCGGCATTTTCTTTGCCTGATAAATAGCGTTTTCAAGCTGATTCTTCGTATCGATAGTTTCGCGCTTTTTCTTGTCTTCGTCCGCGTGAAGTTCAGCTTCTTTTTGCGCCTTCTCAATATCTTCCTTGCTCATATTGCCAGAGTTTTGGATGGTAATTGACTGCTCTTTGCCTGTTCCCTTATCTTTAGCCGTAACATTAAGAATACCATTGGCGTCAATGTTAAAGGTCACTTCAATTTGAGGCACACCGCGTGGTGCTGGCGCAATACCATCAAGCACAAAACGACCCAAACTCTTATTGTCATTAGCAAACTCGCGCTCACCTTGAAGAACGTGAATTTCCACCTGAGGCTGATTATCCGCAGCTGTCGAGAAAACCTCGCTCTTGCTTGTTGGAATCGTCGTATTTCGATCAATCAACTTCGTCGACACACCGCCCATCGTCTCAATTCCAAGAGAAAGCGGAGTCACATCCAGAAGCAACACATCCTTAACGTCGCCAGCCAAGACGCCACCTTGAATTGCGGCACCAACAGCCACAACCTCATCTGGGTTCACGCCTTGCATTGGATCTTTTCCAAAGAAATTCTTTACACGCTCAACCACAGCTGGCATACGAGTCATTCCACCAACCATAACTACATTGTTAATGTCGGACTTAGAAAGCTTGGCATCCTTCAAAGCCTTTTCCACTGGACCATCCAAGCGATCCAATAGATCCTTAACCAAATCTTCCAACTTAGCGCGGCTCAAGCTCATCTCAAAGTGCTTTGGGCCATCAGCATCGGCGGTAATAAATGGAATATTGACTTCATATTCCGTAACTGTTGACAATTCTTTCTTCGCCTTTTCAGCCTCGTCCTTCAAGCGCTGCATTGCTGCATTATCTTTACGAAGATCAATTCCTTCCTTTGATTTGAAGTCGTCCAAGAAATAGTTGACAATAGCGTTGTCGAAATCCTCACCACCAAGGTGTGTATCACCATTGGTTGCCTTAACCTCAAACACGCCGTCACCTAGTTCCAGCACCGACACGTCAAACGTACCACCACCAAGGTCGAACACTACGATAGTTTCGTCATTTTTACCCTTTTCTAGACCGTACGCCAAAGCCGCAGCTGTTGGTTCGTTGATAATACGCTTAACTTCCAATCCAGCAATTTTACCAGCGTCCTTAGTCGCTTGGCGCTGTGAATCGTCAAAGTAAGCTGGCACCGTAATCACTGCCTCTGTTACCTTTTCACCCAAGAAAGCTTCGGCGTCAGCCTTGATTTTACTAAGAATCATTGCTGAAACTTCTTCTGGCGTATATTCCTTATCGCCCATCTCGACTGCCACGCCAGTACCTTTTTTAACAATCTTGTACGGCATGATATCCAAGTCTTTTTGCACTTCCTTGTCATCAAACTTACGCCCAATCAAACGCTTAACGCCGTAAATCGTGTTTTTTGGGTTTGTTACACGCTGACGCTGAGCAACTTGACCGACAAGTCGTTCGCCCTTTTTATTGACCGCAACCACAGATGGCGTAGTACGATTACCTTCGGCGTTAGAAATTACCTCTGGCTTTCCAGCTAGCATATACGCAAATGCACTGTTGGTTGTACCGAGGTCAATACCAATAATTTTACCCATATGATTCCCCTTTCTGTTATGATCACATCTGGTCTATATCTTATATTCATTCTAGCACTCTTTCGTGGCGAGTGCCAACTATCTCAGTATAAATAATTAGCACTCTCATGTCAAGAGTGCTAATAGCTGTTTTATACAATTTAATTGCCCGAACGACGATACGGCCAATAAGTTCCTGGTCTTGTCCAAAAATCTATTTCAGGCCTTCCCCAATCAACTTCCGCCCATTCGGTTCTTCGCCACGGAAAGTCTGATACATCAAATGTTCTAGAGCCATACTCTCCTTTTGGATCAAGTACCGAGAACAACTCACCAGTCTCCCACGGATCAGTACCAAAAACTGCCTTTTCTTGATAGCCGCATTCTGCATTAAATGCGTGACACCAAGCGTTTGTGTCTGTAGCAACAAGACCATATTTCTTAGCAGCCTTAATTAATAGGCGCGTCATCGGGTTGTATGGCTGAGATGTATTAGGGTCATAATCAGGATCAACATCAGCAGATAATCTTGCCCATTGTCCGTGTCTTGGTGAGAAAGGAGCTTGATCTTCCGGAGCCTTGCCGTCTGATAATTGTGCTGGCCACGAAGGTTCTAATCCACGTGCAAAATTCGCCGTAGTAAACGCCAAAGCGTGATCAATATAACCTCGACGTATTTCCGATATGCCAATAAAACCGAGCGAGTTGTGCATACAAACTACAGCAGAACCACCGCCCTGGCATTGCGTAGCATAATTTGTCTTAGCCAAATCAACCAAACCAGGTTTTGCCAGAGAAAATCCTCCGGTAGCAGCAGTCCAGTGTTTTGGTGTACCATCCCTTGCGGGTTCCACAAAAAAATACTCACGCATAATACCTGTAGCTATGTCATAAATCGCCATACCAAGGTCACCATTCTGAGCAGGTTTTGCAAAATGTGGCCAAGGAATTTTACCTAATAAATAATGCGATATTTCATCTGCAGTAATTCCGTAACCGCGACATTTATCCATATATTGATATTCACAACGAGGATGAGACGAATCAACTAAATAAGTTGCAATTGGTCTAGTACCTTGCGCGCTAGTATTTATACCGGTCTTTGCGCCAAACGCACCAGCCCCCCATGGAGTTGGAGAATTGTCATCCATCCATTTTGCCATCGCGTCTGAATTAGGAGCTAACGGCATATTACTTACGTCTCGCTGCCAAATTGTTCCTTTGCCTATATAATTTGGCGCATACATTGACTCTAAAACAGCTCCAGGAAATTTATCAGCGTCTACGGTTACCCATTCGCCATTTCGAAATATGCATGGCTCAGTTGCTAACCAGCGACCAGGGGTTGACTGCCAAACTCGCATTGTCATCTTATATAACCCCCAACACCTTAATGCCACCTATACGTAGAACACCACCAGGTGATGACCACATAAGAAACTTGATCCTATCTCCCCAAGAAGTCGTATCGTGAGTACCATCATATGCCACAGAGGTCCCCGTAGGTGACGTTACGCTAATTATGCGACCCTTACGACGAATCTTCCAGACGCCAATAGCAGATGCATCTCTCCTAAAAATTCCGCCTGGTATAGGACGAACATGTATTTGAGTTCCATCTATAAAAAATTGAATTTCTGGACCACCGCCACCACTACTGGTAGTCGTCATATTCAACGCGAATCCTGATCCACGAGAAGTTGGCCACTCTTTAACGTCGATATCTATTTCAACGTCGTCTGTTAGTGGCTCAATAATTTGAAGCAAATGAGAGTTGGGACTGCTGTGAATCTCATTATTGCCCGCTAAAACTGAAACGGCCGTATATCCTACCGGCGCACACCAACGTATTCGACGAGCGCCAACGATAGGAAACTCACGACCGTAACGTACACGATGCACGGTAGGCGCACTTGCCGGAACTAAAGATTCACCAGCTGTACCGCGAAAATCATCAGCCGAAAGCAGCTGAAGATTTGTTGGCTTACCGTACACTCTCGTCCAGGTTGCATCGCCAATTGATAAATATCCCGGTAGCGCTTCAGCTGTAATTGTTACCGTGCGCTCACCACTGCCAGGCACTGAAACCTGGCCACTTATAATATCTTGCCCCATTTTATAACGGAGGCCGACCATACTAGGGACAGTAACTGTATTGTCGGCTATGGAAAAGACGGTGGACTGGCGCTAACCGGTATAGGCTGAGACATACCTGAATCTCGAGCCCAAATAACCGGCACACCATATTTAGTCGTTTCTGGTGGAGGAGTAGATCCGCATTCTATCCAATATCCCTGAGCTTGAGCCTGCATCTGAGGAGTCCATTGCGTAGTTCCACCACCACCCCCTCCAGTAGGAATTGCATTAATTTTTGCAACAAGCGGTGACGCCAACTTGTCTTCAGTAATTGCCGCATTTTGAATAGCATCTTTTCCAACAGTGGACGGCTTCAAATCTCCAGATTCTGTGTGAATTTGTCGCAAATATTCATTTAATATTATGCCCCAATTTCCATCGTCGCCACCAGGCTGCGGTAACCTTGCCATCTTATCCTCCCTGTATGCAAACTAACCTTTAGCTTTATTCTATAATATATAATTACTGTAAAAATTGCAAAATATTATCAAATTACATGCCGCCATAACGACTTGCACCATACGCAGAAGTTTTAGCAATAGCAACCTGACGAGGCTGCTTTTGCTGATACATAAAATCGACTATCGATCGCACAATCGTTCCGCCGCCCATAACAAACAGTCCTGCAATTCCAACATTTTTTAGAAATTCCCGACGATCCATCGGTTTCTCTAATAATTCGTTAACTTGAATTGGTGTGTTCATAGTTTCCTCTTTTTTGTTTTTTCTATTGTTGTGGTAAATTATATCACCACATATTTAAGTATGCAAATATATTTTACACAAGCTTTACGGATCTAGAAGGAACAGATACCGAAACAGACCGAGATGGTATAGAAAATCCATCTACCGATCGAGACAAAGATCTTCTTATCGGTACAGGTTTTGAGACTGTTTTTTTCGGAATAACCTTCTTATTTACTACTGGAGATGGTTTTTCTGTCTTTATTGTCACAAATCCATCAAGTGAGCGACGACTAACCAATGTGTGATTTGATGCTGGCTTTTTCACTAGAATTGGCGCCTCCAGCTCGGGACAAACAGACACTTTCTTCGCCTCCATAGGACGAGGTTTGACCTCTTTTACAGTATGCTTTGCCGACTCATTATCTACGGCGACCGAACGAGTCAGCAAACCGTCTTTCGATTTTTTATCTGCTCGCTTACGGTTTTTTAATAGGATAATTACTATACCCACTTGATACATCACAATTATCGGAACCGCTAATAGCAATTGATTTACGGCATCTGGAGTTGGAGAGATAACCGCAGCAAACATTACAGACCAAAGAATAACATGCCGCTGGCCAGACATTAACATCCGCGGAGTCATTGGCTTTATGCGATTTATGATTGTCATAAATAGCGGCAATTGAAATAACAATGCCCCGGCTAGCAAGTATGTCATCACAAACGAAAGATACGACTCAACCGTCAGCATAGGGCTAATGTTTTTCAAGTCAAAACTAGTCAAGAATTGAATAGCTGCCGGCAACGCTAGAAAGTATGAGAAAGCAACGCCGACTGCCGCCAGCAATAAAGAACTTAGAGAATATCCAAGCACTCCTCGCAGCGTCGTTTTCTCGACCGCAGGCATAACAAAGCGATATATATGATATAGCGCAACAGGTAGCGCCCCAATCATCGCAGCATAAATGCACACTTGTACAGCAAAATTAAAAGCACCCCCTGGCGTTAAATACACCAAAGATAGATTATTCCCAAGCGGTTTAAGCAATAACGCTACAATTTTATCGAAAAATGGATACACCGCCGCACCAGTTGCCAAAAAAGCAAGCGCAACAATAGCAAGTCGCCACTGCAACTCTCGAATGTGATCCATAAATACTGGCGATGAACCAGAAACTTGTGACGAATTACTTGTCTTTCGCTTCGCCAGATTGCGATGCACTACTCTTTTCATCATCCTCCTTGAACGCTGTCTTTAGCTCTCTTGCCGATGAACCGATACTTCGCGCCAACTCGGGCAATCTTTTTGCACCAAACAATATAAGTAAAATAACTAGTATTACAACCAGCTCCGGAACGCCAATCTGTGGCATAACACATCCCCCTTGTTTTTATAGTATTACTCCTCTATTATAGTAGTAATGCTTATAAAATCAATAGAGTCATGATGAGTAATCGAATTATATTTCACAATTTTTCTGCCACTTATAACTGTAGTAGCTACGGCGCAGGCAGTTATACTAACGGTCAGCCATGTACTACTACTGGTCACCAAGAAAGCCATCAAGGAAGTAGTACTTCATATCAGACTGTTACACAATCTGGTAATCTTCTCGAAAACACCGGAGAATCTTTATTTATAGGTCTTGCAATCGGTATATCTCTGATCGTTATTGCAATTATTCTATTGATAAATAAAAAGCGCCACTCCAAAAACAAGTAGCGCACTTATTTCATTATAAACGTCTATTACTGACGAGTGACTTTTACCATTGCGTCGCGAATAACCGAGCCGTTCAAAGTATAGCCAGCGCGAAGCTCCTCGGCAATAACTTCCTTGTCACCATCCGTTGATTCGTCAAATTGAACAGCCTGATGAAATTCAGGATTAAACAAAGTTCCGGGTTTGGCGTCAATTTTCTCCAAACCAATCTCCTTTAACTGCTTGTCAAGCTGCTTACTCAGACCAGCCACGCCCTTAACCCACGCATTATCTTGAAGCTCCTCTGGGACGTTGGCAACAGCTCGCTCAATCGTATCAATAACTGGCAACAGTTTCATCACCGACTTAGTTTGACCCAACTCATGAGCTGATTGTTTTTCCGCCTCCACACGCTTACGATAATTCTCAAAATCCGCTCGAGTCCGCTGCAAATCCGACGTCAGCTCAGCAACTTCTTTCTCTAAATCTTCAGCTTTTTTATTCTTCGTCATTTTTTCCTCCTTTTAAATGGCAAGACCGGATCACCACCAGCCGTAACAGGATCAAAGGCTAAAATCCAAATCGCTCCAATAATAAATATTATTATTGAAATTATTACAATCAGCCACGCCGGCAAACCACTTAATAATCCACCAATCCATTCAGCCATTATAATACCTCCTCTAGCATCGCGCCCGTACGACGCACCAGCTCCATCGTTCGACGATAATTTTGTCGCGTCGGACCAATCACACCGATGTAATTATCGCCACCAGACGATGACTTAAATTTACTTATAATCAACGTAGCACCACTGCTTTTACCGATTGGATTTTCGCTACCAATAAACACATTTAACGGCTCATCCGGCGCCGCTTCACGTAGCCACGGTTCGATATTGTCAATCAATTTAGCAACCGCCTGAACGTGATCGCCATCACCAAACTCTGGCTGGCTGAACAACTGAGTCATTCCGTTCATGTACAAACTCGAACCAAATGACGCAAAACCAAAATTGCCAGTCATTTCCACCAAACCATCAACTGCTCGACGAATCGCCTTATCTGAAGTATCAACATTTGAATTGACATGCGCCTCAATCGCCTTCGTGCTGCTATCAATACTGCTCGGCAATTCCGTCATTTGCGCCGCCGTGATTCCATTGACATAAAAACGATATCCCTTATCTGTCGGAATTCGACCTGCGCTCGTGTGAGGCGCCTCAATGAATCCCATTTCCTCAAGTTTTGCCATTTCACTGCGAATCGTGGCGCTACTCACGCCAAACAGTTTGGCTAGCGTTACACTACCAACTGGCGCCGCAATTTCAGCGTATTGTTCGATAATAGCGACAAGGATTGCTTGTTGACGTTCGGTCATAATCCAATTATATCGCAAATCTAGCACTCATACAAGCAGAGTGCCAAGCCTTATCGTCTCTCCGTAAAGTAGCGCGCTGCATCTGAAGAGAACAACATCATGATCATAATATGCACGCCAATCGAAGTCAAAAGCAGCATAATCGACGCATTAATTCGCCCAATTGTCACGGATAAAGATTCGGTGACAATGGCTAGCGTCGCTACAGAAAGCAGTGAGATTCGCGCTCGGCTACTTCCTCGAAGTAGCAGCCCAACCAACACGATTTCCGCCACGACCAACAGAACATTAAATCCAGCCATCATCGACAACATGGTATTCGCAGCATTTATATCAATTCCGTCAATATTCGCAACTTGCACCAAAGTCGTCGGCCAGCTAGAAAAGTCCACCAACATTTGCCCAATTGTGAACAACGACGCCAGGATCATTAGTCCGCCGCCAATTAAAATCTGCGGCGGTCGGCGACCCCAAAGATCTTCCAATAAAGTTTCGTGATTTCGCGGATGACGATCATAAACTGTACCATCCATAATCACCCCGAGCCGCGTTGAAGCCGTGACATTACTGTCAGTCTTTATCCGACCGACTTCCAAAATTGGCAAATCGCCATCGGTGCGAATGGCATCCCCGAAACCGTTGCGCGAATGATAGCCCGTTGAAAAATCCTTTAATATCGTCACTCTAACATTTTTATTGTTACTTTTAACCGACTCAATAATATAATCTCGTTCAATATCAATATTCTCGTCAATTTTATGCGTGAACTGAAAAGTAAACAAAGAAAAGCCAATACTCTTATCGTATGTACCAGCCGCCAACCAATCAACTCGATGACCGCCAGGAAGAAGCCAGCCAGTTGGGCATCGCCAAAACCTAACGTGATGACGACGCCTTGGATTGCCGTCAACTTCCTGCTGATAAGCAAAGTCCTGCCGCCTGCCAAACAAAAATGCTGGCGACACCGGTGCATTTGGATAACTACGACCGCTCAGCACCGTAAGCACCATTTTCCAAGCTGATCTTGGAGTTATGTCATCCGCCAAAACCCAGCCTGCCTCAGTCATTGCCTTATGGAGCTTTTCTTCCGAGCCGCGCACGCTCAAATTGACAGGGTCGCTTAATACTCCGTCCGCCGTTCGCGTCCTGCCGATAAAATAATTCGGTACGTACATATTGCTCAAAATTCGATGAAGCCTAGGCAACGCCAAATATGCCACAATTATCCACACAACAAAAAACAAGCCAACCAGCCACCAACCGCCCGTCGCCCAACCTTCTCTAAGTACTAACCACGCCAACCAAAACGACGCCAAACCTGCAAAGATAAAAAAGGATTGGTCTAACAATGTAGTCAAGGTCTTCGAGGAGCGATCTTGCCTGGCTGCTATTTTTTTTGGAGTTTTTACTGAACTCATAGATTAATTATATCATTGAGGAGATTTCGAGCTACCAAACGCGCCTCATCATCCTGACGCTTAAACACGTCGCCGCGCAAAATAATTTCCTCGGTCACTCGAATTGCTCGCTCCAAATCGTCATTGATAATCACATGATAATACGGAACTTCAAGCGCGTAAGCCAACTCTTTTATCGCCGAGGTGTGACGCTTTGGCCACTCCGCTTGAAAATCTTCTTCGGTTGCGTAACGCTTTTTTAATCGCTCAATCCAAGTTTGGCTATTTGGTGGCACAATGAAAATCGCAATGCTATCTGGCGCCAGTCGCTCATATTCCTCCACGCCCTGAACATCGATGTCGGTAATTGCCACGCGGTTCTGGTCATGTGCTAATTTCAGCTCAGCCACCGACGTCCCATAAACCGTACCGTGAACAAACTTTGCCTCAATGAATTCATTATTTTGTAGCATATTTTCGGCAGTTTGCGAATCAATAAAATGATAGTCAATTCCATCCTGCTCGGCGCATCCGTTATTTGTACGCGGCGCGCGCGTAGTGTGAGAAACAATATCGCGAAACTCTGTAGACTTCAGTAATTGTTTTTTTATCGTGTCTTTGCCCGCACCAGAAATTCCCGCGAGCAGCGCAATTTTCGTACTTTTAACCAACTCAATTGTCGACTCGGTTGGCTGATAATTTGTAATAAGATCTTCAATACTTGGCATAATATTTACCTATAATAACTCATCAAGTACAGATTGCCAATTGGGAAATTCAGAACTTCCAAAACGGATAAGCCGACCAGAAAACTCGCCCGCGCCGTTCGCTGTCCGATCGTCAATCAAAATATCACCTCGACTCAAATTCTTTGCTGACGAAAAAATAACCTTACGGAAGAAAACATTATCCGAACCTTCACCGCCAAAATACTTTTTCACCCACGCCAACTTATCGCCCAAAGCCGTCGGATTTTCCCACGGAGAAGAAGATAAAATATATAAATCGTATTTGTCTTTCAGGGCGTAAACCGCCTCGATAGCTCCAGGTACTGGATCCATCAAAGAAAAAATTCCTGGAATATTATCGTGCTGACCGGCAAACTCATCAATCAACTCAGGCGATATCTTTGTTAAAGCAGATTTGAAATCCGCCAAAACACCATCCATATCAATATAAACAATAGGTTTTTTCATAGTTAATCCCTTTTTAGCATTACCATAAATGCTTCGCTCGGTATGTCAACTTTACCAAAGCGTTTCATTCGTTTTTTACCACGCGCCTGCTTGGCGAGAAGCTTCTTTTTACGACTGACATCGCCGCCGTAAAGATAGCCCGTAACGTCTTTTCTATAAGCGCCGATATTTTCCCTGGCAATAAATTTACCGCCAATTGCCGCTTGCAATGAAACCTCAAAACTCTGACGCGGCACGACTTCCTTCAATTTCTTAACAATCTCACGCCCCAAATGCTGTGATTCCGATCGATGACACATCACGCTCAGCGAATCAACCATTTCGCCCGCCACATAAAAATCGACACGCACCAAATCTTCCACTTGATAATCCGACAATTCATAATTAAACGAACCGTAGCCGCTGGTGATCGACTTCAATTGGTCATAAAAATCCGTCAATAAATTCGCAAGTGGCGCCGCAAATGAAATCAGCGCCCGCTCGTCAATGTAACTCAAGTTTTTCTGGCGACCACGCTTGCTCACAATCAACTGAATCACCGCACCAATGTAATCCTGCGGCACGACAATTTCACCATCAATCCACGGCTCGCGAATCTCTTTTATTTGCGCTGGGTCGGGCAATTCACTGGCGGATTTAATATCCAGCTCCTCGCCATTCGTCAGACTAACTTGATAATCAGTACTCGGATTTGTAACGATGAGATCCAATTTATACTCACGCTCCAATCGCTCACGAATAATATCCATATGAAGCAGACCCAAAAATCCAATTCGCACACCGTAGCCCAGAACCGGCGAATTCTCCGGCTCGAATTGCAGTGCCGAATCGCTGAGGCTCAACTTTTCAATTGCTTCTTTCAGGTCATTATAGTCTTCATTGGACACTGGAAAAAACCCCGCATAGACAAACGGCTTAACTTCTTTATAACCTGGAAGTGGCTGGACGGTAATTTTTTCAGTCATAACTATTTGTTATTATATCAGCTCAATGTTTTTATATAAACGCACAGTAAATCGCTCCTTGTATGCCTACTTATTCTCAGCAAATTATTCCTTACACACTGAGGTCTAACCTATAACTGCTCAAAAATCTTATGAGCTTGATTCTTGCCAATAGCCTGAACCAGTTCAGCGTAACTCATCCACCGACCGCACTTAGCTTTGTCGCGACGATAGTCCTTCTCGTCAGTAATATCACCCTTAACTATTGCCTCAACATTATGCCAAGCGACCCAAGGTATGTCATTGCTCAAAAAGCTATAATCTAGATGAACATAATTTTCGTTGATTAGCTTATAGTCTGACGATGAAAATCCGCGTGCATACAATTCGCGTAGGATGGCGTCTGCTAGTTCAGCAAAGTTGTCAGCGTTGACATACAAAAAGTCATCATATTCTTCACCAAGTTCGTATGATCGACCATTAATAAAAACACAATACAAATCATCGTCAACAACTTTCTCATCTAACCACACATGGCGGTCGCGTGTTATCGGAATCACCCGACATCTAATCTTCTCTGTAAAGTTTTTGAAATTACTCATAATTGCCAACAACAGATATATCAATACCTATTTCGTGCATTTTATTACATCTGCACCTTTCAATACTAGTATATATTATTCCCAATGTCGCGCGCTATTGATCTTGTGCTTCTCAAAATACACTTCCGCCAAATTGACGTCAAACCGATTTGCCAATTCCATCAAATAGTTCAGCACGTCCGCGAACTCCTCGCGCAGATTATCATGGTTATCAGGTCTTTTTTCTCCCTTAAATCCCGTCTCTTTGCGAATCGCTTTTGCCAGCTCGCCAACTTCCTCAGTAAACAATAAGAACACTTCAGTGACAGAATTTTTATCCCACCCCTTTTCTTTACATGTTTGATCGAGGTGTTTTTGTAATTCAGTTAAGCTGATTGTTTGTGGATTCATGATTTCTCCTTATCGCTAATTTTATTCAAAATATTTCTTCAACATCACCGCAAAAAATAACCATTTTTGTATTAACCGGATAATTTGGCTACCCGCTATATTTTTCCTTTAGCTGCCAGCAGATGATCAATGGCGCTTTCTATAATAAGTTTAGCATATTCCTGATCTTCAACGATAATATCATCTGCCAAGACACTCTGATCTATAGTATAGTCTGCCATACGCTGCGCTTCGGTTATATTATTTTCACCCTGAGAAGTCGCACAGCACATCGACGACTTTATCAAAACTATATTTATAGCAAGAAAGCAGGTTAAGCAATTTCGCTGTTACCCCGTTCAATTCTTAATCCGTTTTTTCTTGCCTCTCCTCTTTTTGGCGTCTATGAGACATCCATATCACCAAGAACAATAATATAGGACATGCTATAATAGCTCCCTTCATTACCCCTAAACCATTTGTCTCACCATCCCAGCCTAGTACTTTTGCACCTACAAAAATAGCTCCAATAAAGAAAGAGGCCCAAAAATTATCAATAGCAAAATCATACACACCCGCCTGAAAGGAACGAGGGATATCAAGATCACCGATCATACTTTTATTTTTATATTTAAGATGAGATGCTAAAAGAATAATGTATAGAAGGGATAGCAGTCCAGGAATAACTGTAACTGGTCTTATTGTATACGCCCATTTAACTGATTCCGGTAGAGCATATAGACTTACCATTGTTGCAGCTATTGTCATAGTAATCGTAAGCCTTAACTCCTCAAGACGAGACTCACCAACTGCAAGACCTCCTGCTTCATGATCAGTAGTTTGCGAATACCCGCTACTAATCAATACTTTCCGCTCGCTCTCTCTATTAACCATTCTTTTGCTCCATATATTTCTTCAGTGTTACCGTATCACCCACCCGTGCCTCGCGTGTCGTTTTCAGGTTTGTCACAATATAGCCAATTTCGCCAGTTTCAAGCGAAGGGTCGGGTTGCATGGCTGGGTTAAGATGCCCGACTTCCAGAGCTAGTCCATTTGCGCCAGTCGCCATCATTCGGATAGACTCGCCCTTTTTAATTCGCCCATCAACCACCCGCACGTATAAAATTACGCCACGATAATCGTCATAATAGCTATCAAAAATCAACGCCCTAGTCGGATCATCAACCTCGCCAGTTGGCGCCGGGATTCGCTCAACGACCGCATCCAAAACCTTGTCTACATTTTGACCAGTTTTAGCAGAAATATGAATAATCTCACTTTCATCACAGCCCAACAAATTAATAACTTGTCTGGATACACGCGGTATATCAGCGGCCGGCAGATCGACCTTATTCAGGACCGGAATAATCGTCAAATCCTGCTCCATCGCCAAGTAAACGTTCGACAATGTTTGCGCCTGAATTCCCTGACTGGCATCAACCACCAATATCGCGCCCTCGCAAGCCTGCAAGCTACGCGAAACTTCATAACTAAAATCAACATGCCCCGGAGTGTCAATCAAATTCAAATCGACATTTTTATATCGCATTCGCACCGGCGCTAACTTAATAGTAATGCCTTTTTCCCGTTCCAAATCCATTGAGTCCAGCAGCTGCGATTTCATTTCACGCTTTTCTACCGTACCAGTCATCTCCATCATTCGATCAGCCAGCGTAGACTTGCCGTGATCAATGTGAGCAATAATACAAAAATTCCGAATATTTTCCATTAGCTCTTAAACTCCAGTCGCCCAAATAACACTTTTTTCAATCGTGCAAGAATCGGGTCAATTTCTGGCAATTTTAGCCACTTTGAAGCCGCGGCATACGCGCCAAAACTGACCAATGAAATGATAACAAATTTCGGAAAAGCGCTAAAGAAGCTGTCGTCATGATAACGAAACGGCATAATTAGTACGGCAATATAACAAACCACGCCCGTAATAGTACCAGCAATTATCATCTTAAAAATCGCTCGCACAAACGTCATGTCGAATAATTTTGGCATTTGACGATTCATAACCGCCAAAAGCACAACCACCTCCAAAACCGCCACTGTCGATTGAGCCCAAGCCAATCCATATGCACCCATTTTCAAGACCATCGACAGAACAATTGCCAAAATAATATTCAAAGAAATCGAGAAAATTGAAATATACAGCGGAGTTTTTGTGTCTTGGCGGGCGTAAAATGCTCGCGCGGCCATGTGGTAAATAGTTCGGAACAAAATCGCTACGACCAAACAGCCCAAAATTCCCGCGATTAGTGGAACACCACCATTACTAATAAAGTGCACAACGTACCCCCTGGTAAAGAAAATCACCACCGACACCGGAAGTGCCATCCAAAAAATAATTCTTAGCAGGGAGCGCAGGTCTTTTTGAAATAGGTCATTTCGACCTTCACCCAAATGCTCAGTTAATTGCGGAAAAGCGGCATTTGAAATCGCCACACCAATAAGGTTAATCGGCATCATATGAAGAGTTAAAGCCTGTTGATATGCCCTAACCGTTCCATCGACCAAGCGCGAAGCCAAATTGACCTCGACCAAGCTAACCACATAATCCATTCCTTGATCGACAGAACGCGCTGGCAATAAAGATAAAACTTTCCTAAATCCCTTATTCCGCCAATAAATTTTGAAATTGTAATCAAACCCAAGTCCAGCCAAGCCAACTGCGCTAACAATCAATTGCAGGAACGACCCCAAAACCACGCCTAACGCCACGCCCATAATTCCACCGTCAAAAATCTGCCAGCCGAATAAATTGACGCCACCAGTAAACCACACCGTACCGATAATAATACCGACGTTATACAGCATTGGCGCCAGCGCACAGAACATAAATCGCCCGACCGCTTGCTGAATACTAGCAATCACCGCCGCAACCGCAAAAATAAACGGATTAACCGCGATCACCTGCATCATACTAACCGCCAAAGCATGACCAGACTCACTCAGACCAGGCGCGATTAAATACTTCATCAACGGATCGGCAAAGATAATAATCAGCACCGACGCCGCCATGGTTATTAGCGCCATAAAATTGATCATACTAGAGCTAATTTGCCAAGCCGACTGCTTATTGCCCTTGACCCAGCGCTCATTAAAAACTGGAATGAACGTCACACTAAGCGCACCAGAAACCAGCACTGCAAACATAAAATCTGGCACCATGAAAGCCGCCGTATAAGCGTCTAGTCCAACCGGGTATCCCGCCGATACTCCATTTCTACTTGGCATGTAGGCTGAGTTTAGTAGACGATCACGGAAAAATCCCAGCAAGCTCGACAGTAACGTCGAGCTAGCCATAATCGTAGCAGCCAATTTCACATTAAGCCGCTGATTTATTTTCGTAACTGTACTACGAACGCGCCCCATAGTATTTTACGAATGCAGTTTAGCTTCTTTTGGTAACTTAGTGCCTTTAAGAATCTCGTCAACCTCAGGTTCTTCCAGAGTTTCTTCCTTCAGTAGAGCCTCGGCCAACTTATCAAGGAACGAACGATTCTCTTTCAATACCAACATTGCACGATGTTTAGCTTCGGTAATCAATTGCGCGACTTCCTCATCAATCATCTTCGCAGTCTCATCAGAATACGGACGCTCTCTGGTCATTTTATCGAACATCAAGCCGCCGTTATCTTCATGGAATACTTGATCGCGCAAACCCTTGCCCATTCCTTGCTCAATCACCATATCACGGGCAATTTCAGTCGCTTTTCGCAAATCCGAACCAGCTCCAGTAGTAATTCCGTCATCGCCGTAAATCAATTGCTCAGCGATTCGTCCGCCCATTGCCCGAGCCAAAATATCCTTAAACTCGTAAACATTTGTGTAGCTCTTATCTTCTGGTGGCAAGAACCATGTTACTCCACCAGTACCACCACGTGGAATAATCGTAACCTTGTGGACTGGGTCGGAATCAGGCAAGACGTGACCAACAATTGCGTGACCAGCCTCGTGATAAGCCGTTAATTCTTTCTCGTGATCGTTCATTATCTTAGTCTTGCGCTCTGGACCAATTGCCACACGCTCAAACGCCTCAGTTAATTCGTCATTCGTAATCTTCTTCTTGTTGCGACGAGCGGCAATAATTGCAGCTTCATTGGCCATATTCGCCAAGTCCGCACCAGATGAGCCAGCAGTTTTTGCCGCCATTTTATCAAGATCAACAGTTTCATCAGTTGGCTTTTTCTTAAAGTGAACCTTCAGAATTGCCTCACGATCTTTACGTTCTGGCAATGTAATATTCACACGTCGGTCAAATCGTCCAGGGCGAAGCAAAGCCGGATCCAAAACATCCGCACGGTTAGTTGCAGCCAAAACAATAACATTCGTTTCGCCATCAAAGCCATCCATTTCCACCAAAATCTGGTTCAGAGTTTGCTCGCGTTCATCATGACCGCCACCCATACCAGAGCCACGCTTACGACCCACGGCATCAATCTCGTCAATGAAGATAATACATGGAGCATTTTTCTTAGCCTTGGAGAATAAATCTCGCACTCGGCTAGCACCAACACCAACAAACATTTCCACAAATTCAGAACCGGAGATCGAGAAGAATGGCACACCAGCCTCACCAGCAACAGCTCGGGCTAGCATTGTCTTACCCGTACCAGGATTACCGACTAACAATACGCCTTTTGGAATCTTTGCGCCCAAATCTTTATATTTCTTCGGATGCTTGAGGAAATCAACAACTTCCTGCAAATCTTGCTTGGCGTTATCATTTCCAGCAATATCCGTAAACAGAACCTTTTCTTTATCTTGTCCATACAGGCGAGCCTTGCTCTTGCCAAATCCCATAGCTTGATTATTTTGGCCCTGAGCTTGGCGCATCATAAACATGAAAAACACCACGATAATCAGCACAGGCACAACCATAACTGCCAGGTTCCACATGGTTTCGCCGGTTGTTGATGGTGGAATAACCTTCACCTCAACCTTAGCATCCTTGTTCAAGCCCTGCTCATAAATGCTACTAGATTCCTTAACTGAATGCTCGGTAGGTTTTGATTGATCTTTTGGAGTAATCTTAATATCGTTTCCTTGAATCTCCAATTGAGCAATTTTACCGTCATTTGCTCGACGCACTACATCAGATAATGCAACATCTTTAAGATTTGACGCAGGGAAGAGTGTTGCGTAAAAAATTAACGCTACAAAAATTATAATCGCCCAAAACAATCCAAATCGTAAAATTTGACTTATTCTATTCTTTCCATTTCTTTGAGGCATCTTAACAGCCATTCTCAACTAATCCTTTCACCTATACTAATCAAACTCTCTTTATTATAACACTTCTTAGTGTCAATTTCATCACAATGCCGCCGCCAACTTGCCAGCAAGAGCCAGCTTTTCCAGTTTTTATAGCAATTAGCATACGCTCTAATTGAGAACCCAGTAACGACACATCATGATGTCGCAAAACGTAATAATATAGCAATTCTTGTGCGACATTATCATCTATCATCGTCAAAAAATACCGACTCAGGACTTCTCCATCAAACTTCTCTATTTCCTGCTCAATTTCCACTCTTAATTCTCTCTGTTTTCGCCACGCCTCATACACTCCAAGCTTCTGGTATTCATCAAGCTCACGATTTATCTTACGCCTAAATTTATTTCTCTGATACAAGTCGCTTTGATTTGTCTCATCTTCACACCATTCCAATTTCTGGCGAATCGCATATTCATAAATTCTCTGCTTCGTCCAACCATTCATCGGCCTAACTATTTGACTATCACTCATCCCCGCCAAGCCTCGCCACCTGGAGCCACGCTTAAGATTCATCGCTACAGTTTCAATAATGTCATCTCGATGATGCGCTGTCACTATCACGCCATCAAAATCCGTCGCTACGCCACGCAAAAATTCATAACGCCTTTGGCGCGCCAATTCTTCACTGGCATCAGCCCCCAGCTTTTCACGCCGACAAACAAATTGTATTTTATATCTATCAGCTAAAGCCTCGACAAATCTAGCATCACTCGCCGAATCCTCACGAATTCCGTGGTCAAAATGAGCAACCACTAAATCTTTTTCCGTTCGCGACATCAAATCCAGCAAAACTACCGAATCAATCCCACCACTGACTGCGATAATATATCTCACATATCCATTATCTCACAATTTACCTAAAACGTATTTGGCAAATTTTATACTATCTGTTACAATCAATGCAGTGTGGCACCGTAGCTCAGCTGGTTAGAGCGCAGGACTCATAAGCCTGAGGTCGGTGGTTCGGGTCCACCCGGTGCTACCAGAAATTATTTTCCTCGTCAATACGACGGGGAATTTTTTATAGATACTGAATTAAATTAGCTCAAGCTCTTCAGATTGAACACCATCCAAAGCCGCCAATCGTCGTGACACAAAACTATCCAATTCCCATGAATTACGCTGACGCTCCCACGTTGCTAAATCCTTTTTTCGGGTTACTTCTAAAAATTCAGCTAATTCACTGGTGTTGATTTCCATATTTTTTTCCTTTTTTGTGTTAATTATTTAACTGTCTTTATACTATCATAAATTTGACAAAAAAGCAATACCTTTTTCGGTCATTATTTACCTTTTCATTCCGCTTGTGGTACACTGGTAGGGAAGGATTTATACACAAAAATGACCCCCGTAACAATCTCGTCACTGGCCACCATAATTTTTGCAGCGATTATTCACGCTAGTTTTCAGCTTAGCGTCAGTGTTTTAACGTTACTTAGCGGACATTCAATTGGCAAAAAAACCGCCCAGAGAAAAATTTTTCGTATGAGCAACAGTTTTGTACTTGGAGTCGCAACGATTACCTTGTTACTTATCAGCTCAATCTCCTATTTCTTATCACTATTCATCCACCACGCCACCAGCGCAGAACAACTAGTTGCCGCCATCTCTTCAGGGATGATGTTTGGCTTAGGAATCGCAATTTGGGCGTTCTACTTCCGACGACAACCAGGAACTTCATTATGGCTTCCACGCAATTTTGCAGAATATTTAAACAAGCGCACCAAAAAAACCAAAAATTCCATAGAAAGCTTTGCTCTGGGAATAATTAGCGTTATTGCAGAAATCATATTTATTATCGCGCCAATTATCGCCGCCAGTTTGGCTATTATCACCCTACCAAACCCCTTCTTGCAAATCGTCAGCATAGCGATCTACGTCATCGTGTCCGCACTGCCGTTGTTTGTCGTTATTATCTTGATCGGCAGCGGACGCAGCATATCTAATTTACAACGTTGGAGAGAAGATCATAAGAAATTTTTGCAATTCGCCAGCGGCGGTAGCTTACTAATTTTGGCGGCATTCCTATTCGTCGACCGCGTTATTGGCGTCATTAGCTATGGAGGCAATCTATGGTAAAGCCAGGTCAAATTGACGTCATCAAACAAGGAAAACGACCACCAGAGGAGTTTAGCCCAGATAAGCTCCACAATTCCATAATTGCCACCTGCCTAAGCGTTCGTACGCCAGAAGGTCAAGCTCAAGACATTGCAAAAACCGTCACTCTGGGCGTTATGAATTGGTGCGAAACTCACCCAGAAATAACCTCTGCCGATATCCGCCACCAAGCACAACGCATTATGAAAACTCTACATCCTGACGCAGCCTATTTATATAAAAATTATAAAACCATAATTTAGGAGATTTGATGTCGCAAAAACCAACTTTTGACTATGATTATATCGTAATTGGTAGTGGCGCCGGCGGTTCGCCCGCAGCTAGCATATTAGCAAGTGCCGGAAAAAAAGTTGCTGTTGTAGAAAAATCAACATTCGGCGGGGAATCACCAAACTGGGGAGATGTACCAACTGGATTCTTAACTCACGCTCTTAACGTTTATCAAACAGCCAAAGATGCCGCTAAGTTTGGGCTGCGCACTAACTCGGTTGGGTATAATTACCCTTCTCTGCTCTCCTGGAAAGACAAAGTTGTAAAGAGAACTGGAGCTGGCGGCAATCGCTATTATTACGAAAAGCAAGGCATTAGTGTTTTTACTGGCAATGCACATTTCTTGAGTCCGAACGAAATAGCCATCAATCGAAGACACTTGTCCGCTCGCAAATTTCTCATTGCAACTGGATCTGATTGGCAAATTCCAGAAATACCTGGGTTAAGCGCCGTTTCTTACCACACTCCAAAAACTATTTTTAGCTTAAAGCGCCCACCAAAAACCATGTTCATTGTTGGCGCGGGAGCTATGGCACTAGAATTGGCACACGTCTTCTCTACCCTGGGAACAAAAGTTTACGTAGCAGAGAAATCGTCCAGAATATTATCAACATTTGACCCAGAAGTCAGTGCTTTAGTTACGAATGACGCAAAAAATCGCAATATTTCAATCTTAGCTCGCACTAAGATTATCGCTATACAAAAATCGTCTATACAAAAGCGCGTCACTTTTCTGCAAGGACGAATAGAGAAATCTGTACGCGTTGATGAGATTCTAATTGCCGACCAACAATTGCCTGCGACAGATTTAGGCTTAGAAAACGCTGGCGTAAAATATACCGAAAATGGCATTTTGGTTAATTCTTACCTGCAAACTTCCGCTCGGCATATTTTTGCCGCAGGAAATGTAACTGACGCCAATATCCAAACCCACACAGCTTTAGCGCAGAGTCGTATTGCGGCTCATAATTTGCTACATAATAATAAGATTAAATTCAATGATTCCCCACGCCTACAAGTTGCATTCACTCAGCCAGAAATAGCTCAAATTGGAATGAATGAATACGATTGTAAGGCGAAAGGAATAAGCGCAAAAATAGCAATTGTTCCGCTCACGACTACCGTACGCAGTAACATTACCGACCAGCGAATAGGTTTTGTGAAATTGATCATTGATAAAAAACGAGTTGTCGTAGGCGGAACGATCGTCGGACCACACGCTAGCGATATAGCCGCCGAGCTAGCCCTGGCCGTTCTACATAAAATTACCAGCGAAGAACTGGCATCCACGCCGCATTGTTTTACTTCTTGGTCAGAAGCCGTGCGAATTGCCGCCGGAAAACTTCTATAATTACCTCTGATGCGCTATAATAAGTCTCACGGGGGCGTAGCTCAGGGGTTAGAGCAGTCGGCTCATAACCGATTGGTCGCTGGTTCGATCCCAGCCGCCCCCACCACATTCTGAACTTGAAATTGATAATCATAAGATGAATATTTTTACCATTCCTGCTACAATATTATGTGGTAGATATTAAATTTGCAAAAATGAACAAATTAAAACTCAAACGATTAATTTACAGAATACAGCACGACTATTTGACCCTAAATAATGTCGTTATTGCTGCTGCGATTTTAATTGCTATGAGCTGGGCTTGGGGATCCATTGAATCAATGCAGAAAAACTACGAGCTGCAACGGTCTATCGACAATAAGCGCCAGCAAGTAGAAATAGAAAAGTTGCAAGTCGCCTTGCTGGAATACGAATCGAAATATTATCAAAGCGAAGAATACCAAGAATTGACCATTAGACAGCGCACAGGAAAAGGTCTACCTGGCGAAAAACAAATCATTACTCAGTCATTTGAAGACTTCACACCCACCCAAAAACTTGCGTCGAGCGCGAAGCGAACGGATAGCAACTTTCAGCAATGGATGAACTTTCTATTTGGCGGCAATAGTCATAAACACTAAGGTATTGCAATTATTGTGCTAAGCTGATATCATAATTATGTATCGCGGGGTAGAGCAGCCTGGTAGCTCGTTTGGCTCATAACCAAAAGGTCGTAGGTTCAAATCCTACCCCCGCCACCAAGAAAAATCCCTCTTCATTCAGAAGGGGGCTTTTTCTTTTTAGATTACTTACACACGCTAAAACAATTCTCCCTGACGCTCACCCCAAGAAGCCTCAGCAGACTTAATCATATCTTCCGGCGTTTGACGGCTTGAGCTTTCGGCTGAAGAATTTCCATTCTCCCGATTCTTCCTCGCACGCTCCAGAGCCTTACGCGCCAAAGCTAACCCTCGCCTATTTATCTCCCTCTGCTCGTCACTTAGCGGCTCTTTTTTCGGCTCAGGATACATCAAATCAGATTCAGACGGCTCTCCATAAGGCCTATATCGACTTCTGCGCCACAAATCTCTCCTATTAGGCCGCTTTTCGCTACTCGATAAACCACCACTACGCTCAGGTTGATCGCCATCAACACCATATCCGTAATCATAATACGCGCCACAGCCTTGATCAACACGTCGATCAGCCTCACCTTCGGGCGTAGTGTCATATACCGGCAACGTCGGAATCTTTTCCATAGTTGTATTATACCATAATAATTAAAAATAATCAACCCCACAAAAAAACTCCCCTGCTTTTTACAGAGGAGTTATGGCACCTGTTTGTTTGGTTCTACTATATCACCAAACACGCTTATGGTGCAAGCAAAGGACTATTTTTTCTTAGAAATTGTCAAAAAGCCGTTGCGTGGGTTTTCTTTCACAATACGATCTTCTGGTAGATCACATGGTGTACCCTTTTCATTCTTCTCAACCTTAGCGAAGAAGTAAATAGTTTGGGTCTTGCCGCCGCGCAAAGTTACGTCAGTCTTATGCAAGTAATATGTGATGCCCTTTGAGTTGGTATGTTTATAAGCCATTTGGTTATATACCTCCTATTAATGATATACCTATATAGATTACTATCTCTATATCACCCCTGTCAAGCTAAAAAAGCTTATTTCGCCGTCTAAGCATCAACTTTAATACCCCCAGGACAACCAACCTCATCACGATAATCATGGCAATAAATATCGTCACTAGCAAAGACCACCCCGCGTAATCAGCTGACCATATCGGCGAGACGAAGGTATGATAATATGGCTCGGTTGAAGGCGCTTCAAACTGCAAGTTAGTGGCTTTCGCGGCAGGATATTTCGCCCACTCCTCGTTAATACAATTGATGTACCTCGGATCCGCCTGTGTCGTAAATCGGCCGTAACCGCCTTGCTGTGCCCTAGCATCACAGACAGCCCTAACTTTCGACACAGTATCATTGTTAGACTGATTTTTTATCTCCTCCTCGAACTCTTTCAGCTTCCGGTCATACATTTGTTTATACATATGATCCAGCGCAATCTTCCCCGGATCAGCGTTCATATGTGTAGATACATAACGCTGCAAATCGTATAGTCGCTGCTGAAGATTGACTATATCTCCAGCCTTATCTGCATGCTCCACAGATTCTCGTCGCTCGACCATACCAACATTATTCAACCTCAAAAAAGTTGCCGAAATAAAACCAGACATAATCAATAAAATAACCAACTGCCAAGTCTTAATCTGACTGAGTCGCTTAATTCTGAACTTAGTTTTCTTCTTGTCTATAGCCATCCCACCGCCTTCTCTATGATTTTAGTATAGCAAATTATCCCAATGACGTGAATATTACTACCGCTGCAGTGGTATAATATTTGTATGCGAATTTATTTTTCAGGAATTGGCGGCGTTGGCATCGGACCACTGAGTAGAATTGCCTTAGAGGCTGGATATGACGTTTGCGGCTCCGACAAATCACCAAGTCTTATCACGAACGAATTAGAATTAGCCGGAATTCATATTTCTTTTGATCAATCTGGCGCGTTTTTACAATCAGAACACGATAAATCACCATTTGACTGGTTTATTTACACCGCTGCTTTACCAGAAAATCACCCAGAACTAGTCTTGGCGCGAAAATTAGGCATAAAAACCAGCAAGCGCGACGAATTGCTGGCGCAAATAATCGCCGATAAAAACCTGAAACTTATCGCGGTCGCTGGCACCCACGGAAAAACCACGACAACAAGCATGCTAGTCTGGACAATGGAGCAATTGCAAATTCCTGTCAGTTATTCAGTAGGTTCGACTTTAAGCTTTGGACCAAGCGGAACATTTGATAAAAATAGCCAATTTTTCGTATACGAGTGTGATGAATTCGATCGCAACTTTTTGCATTTTTCTCCAGAAATTAGCCTTATCACATCTGTTGATTACGACCATCCAGACACATATCCAACAAAAGAATCCTACTTAGACGCCTTCCGTGAATTCGGTGAAAAATCTAAAAAAGTTATCGCGTGGCAAGAAAATTCCGCCATATTTGATGAGAAAAATCTAACAATCTTGTACGATTCCAACAAAAACATCACTCTGCCCGGCGAGCACAACCGAAAGAATGCTACTTTGGTGATTGAAGCTTTGAGGCATATGGGAGTGGACGCGGAGGAGTCAGAAATATACCAAGCAATAAACTCCTTCCCCGGCTCAGGACGACGTTTTGAAAAGCTCGCCGAAAATCTATATTCTGACTATGGACATCACCCGGTTGAAATTCAAGCGACATTACAGATGACTAAAGAACTGTCAAACGATGTAGTCCTAGTTTATCAACCACACCAAAATGTTCGCCAGCACGAGATAATTGGTCAATACACTGATGATATTTTCCGTGATGCCAATGAAATTTACTGGCTGCCAACTTATTTAACTAGGGAAAATCCAGATTTGCCAACTTTAACGCCACAACAACTTGTCAAAAATATCGACAAAGAAAAAGTTCATTTCGCCGAATTAGATGACAGTTTATGGCAAGAAATAACCGCGGCAAGGAACTCTGAGAAGCTCGTCCTGTGTATGGGCGCTGGCACAATCGACGGATGGATTCGCGAGCAATTAGCTAAAAATTAGCGATCATCGCCGCTGCCGTGAATCTTCCCTCGACTCTGGCGGCTAAACAGTTTATCATTATTTCTGCGAGCCACCTCCTCTAAACTACAACCAAGCAAATGCGCTATAGAATTGACATACCAAAGCACGTCACCGAGCTCTTTTATTATTGCGTCGCGGTCATTCTCTGAGATCTCGCCATTTTTATCACGTAGGATTTTCTTAAATTTCTCCATGACTTCACCAGATTCACCACTTAATCCCAATATCTGTGCCATCAATCTCGCGTCAACATCACCATATTTATGAGAATCCTTATCTGTTAAGGTAGAAATTGCTTTAGTTGAGTAGTCGTTAAATTGCATAATATTCCTTTCGTTTATTAGCGCGCAACTCTTACGAAATTAATAGTTTTTCCTTCGCCAATCCACCTTTGTTCGTAAGTCGTCATTATTTTATATTCGTCATTTAGCGCGGATTCATGAAGATCAAAACTCAACTCTTTAATTTGCCATTTTTCTGCCACCAATTGCTCCAAGCTCCAGCAGAAAAAAATGTGATCGTCGTGTTTAATTAATAAAGATCCGTCCGATTCTAGCAATGAAGAATACTTCTTCAAAAAATTAGGATGAGTCAAACGGCGTCCAGCGCTATGCTTCCTCGGGAACGGATCGGGAAATGTTACCCAAATTTGTTCCAAAGAATTCTGCTCTACTAATTGGTCTATTTGGTCAGCCCGCGCTCGAACAAAAAACACATTATCCAGCCCTTTTTCTTCAGCAATTTTCGCGCCCTTCTGTAATCGATCACCTTTCACGTCAATTGCTAAAAACGTCTTTTCAGGATGGCGCAATGCAAGCTCCACGCTGAATAGTCCAGTTCCAGCACCAATTTCCAAACAATCGATTTCCCGTTCTATCCACTCGTCAAACTCAAAACATAGAGGTGAATTGTGGAATAAAGCGAATTTATACTTCTTACGTTTTCTGGTGATAATAAATTGATTCGGATCGACAAAACTCATATTTTCTATTATACTAAATCAATAATGGATAAGCTTATAAAACAGTTCTTAGATTCTTCTACATTAGGTCAATGGCTTCATGGCAATAACCTTGGCTGGTTAATTAGTGAGCGCATTATCGACACAGTCAGCATTGTTATCGGCTCTGTTTTTGTTTATTTTCTGGGGAAATATTTATTATCTTGGACTATCCATTATTCTATACGCTCCACCGCTAAACATCGTTCCTGGCACCGTAAAGACATAGAAAAGCGCGAAAAAACCCTCGTCCAATTAACCCGAAGTTTCTGGCAAATCATAATAATTTTCTATGTCGCCGCAATTGTCGCCAATAAACTATTTCTATTTGATTTATCGCCGCTATTCGCTAGTGCTGGTATAATCGGTGTGGCGTTAGGATTTGGCGCCCAATCGCTCGTTAAGGACTTCTTGTCTGGTATTTTCATCATCGCCGAAAATCAATATCGTGTTGGCGATGTTGTTGACGTAATGGGGGCCGCTGGAACCGTCGAGAGAGTCGGCACTCGCACTACTGTTATACGAGATTCTGAGGGCAATGTTCATTATGTTCCAAATGGCACAATTCAGCATGTTATCAATAAAACTATGGGCTATAGCATGTCGCGCTTCAGCATTTATATCGACCCAAGTTCTGACATTTCTGCAGTTACAGACATCATTAACGCTACTGGTCAAGAATTGGCTAAAGAAAAGGCTTGGCAAAAGAAAATTATCGATCCGCCTAAGTTTGTTTCAGTCGGCGATATTACTGGACGAGGAACAGAATTGATCATTGCCGGAAAAACTCAGCCATCCGATCAGTGGTCTGTTACCTCTGAAATGCGACATCGATTACTACAAAACTTTGATCGCGAAGGAGTTCTTCTGGCGACCCTGCCGACCCCAACCTCAATAACCAGAAGATAAAGATTAATTATTAGACAAGCCCAATTCTTTATCACTCAACACATCATTAGAAAACGCTTTGATTTTATTCACGCCCTCTACTTCTTTATCATAAATTCCCAAAAATTCCTTCAATGTATCCTTACTTACTGTGCCTTGCGCGTCAAATTCGTGACTTTTTTCATCCGCATCCTTGCTAATTTGCTTGCGGCGAGAAGCGTATTCTGGGCGACTCAAATCCAATCGATAAGCATCAGTCTTGTAGTACATAAACATCGCGATCGATACCAACACAACTGAGACCGCAATAGTCAGCCCAATAAATGTAGCGAATTTATAACTACGAAATAATTCCTTAGCCCTATTCATTAGAACCTCCAGACAGCGATTTTTTAATAACTTGCACTTCTTCTTTATATCTCACTAACAATTCGTCCAAGACCTTCACGTCCTCAGAAAGTTTATTACGAGCCTCGCGAGCGACGGTCAATTTTTGATAATAGTCCGCCACATTATTAGAGCAATTTGCGCGCTGAAGATCAGTCATCGCAGTATCGTAATCGTTGTAATTGCTATTAAACTTAAGTCTCGTCGACTCGAATTCATTAGTAATATTCACTAACTTTGAGCTGTCCAGCTTATTGATTGCCAATCGACCGTTCAGCCTGGCCATAAGTTTGGTAGAAATAGAATTATATCTTTGTCCAACGTTAACTCTAGTTAGGGCGTCATTGGTATGGATATTTTTAATAGCAACTCTTACAGAACTACAGTTTCGATCAAGCGTTTTTATAATCTCAGAATCAGCCGTAGCATCGACAGACTGAGCATCAACTGCCCGTGGAGTCACCAACAAACTAGAAGCAATCAAAAAAGACGCGAGATAGAAAGTAACTTTTTTCATCACTTATATTATCTCACGTCTTCTTGAATAGAGTCAAATATTACTTGAAACGTTTTTCGACGTTACCCTTAACATCTTTTGCGGTTTCTGCTACAGCATCTCCAACTTTCTGAGAACCAGCTTTTAACGAGCTTAAGCTGTCTTTTGCTGCAGCAGTCGCTTTACAAGCCACCTTTTCAGTGTCGGCTTTCATTTTTACAGCTTTATCCTTCAAGTCTTTCCTTGTTTCCTTGCCGCTCTTTGGTGCAGTTAAAATTCCAGCTGTAAAACCTGCTGCCACTGCTCCGATAATTGCTAAAACTTTTTTCATATATTTACTCCTTTTTTAATTATTTTTTACGAAATAAACCTGATATTTCACTAAAAACTTTTGTTGGTGACAACCACTCAGTCGCACTAGCTACGTTAGTTGTAATTTTACTAACGCTTTTCATGACCGTATTAAGTCTTACCAACAAGGCGATGACCACTGCCAGTAGCGTTACGATAATAACCGACAACAATCCTACGATGATTGATAATAAAACGATGGCTGTTTGGATATCTTCCACGCTTTACCTTTCTGCAAAAGTTTATATTTGTTATGTTTATTTTAGCATGCTTGTTAAATTGTTTGTATTAGATAATCTAACTATTTCACTATAGCATAAGCTTATTAAATTGTCAATAGAGATGTCCGCTAATCGTTAATAATATGATAAACTGGTATGGTTATGCGAGATTTTTTCAAACGATACATACCAGAATTTGTTTATGGTGCGGTTGACGGCACAGTAACAACATTTGCAGTCGTGGCGGCTTCAGCCGGTGCTGGAATATCCAGTTCAGTAATTCTTATATTAGGAATTGCTAATTTAATAGCCGACGGATTCTCAATGGGCTCTAGCGCATTTTTAGCAGCAAGTGCAGAACATGAAGAGTCTGTTCGCGACACCCAAAAACGTTCATCCCCAAAGATCATAGGCGCAGTAACATTCTTAGCTTTCGTGATGGTCGGTAGCGTACCAGTATTGCCATATTTGATTGACGTAATTGCAAGTATGAAAATATTAAGCGACGCATTATTCTATGTTAGCTCAACCCTAACCGCGGCAACATTCTTAGCAATCGGCTTCATCAAGGGCAAAGTCAGCAAACAATCACCTTGGCAGTCTGCAGGCATCACGTTACTTCTTGGGGCAATTGCGGCAGGGCTAGCCTACTTCGCGGGCGACATTTTGGCGGCATGGCTTGGTGTTAGGATCTAGATTTTCTGCGATAAAATTTATTATTTTATCTATATTACGTACAGCCTTTTCGCTTACCACACCACCATTCAAATAGACGCGCCTAGTAATTTCCAACATCACCGACTGCATCTTCGGATTTTCATCGTAATAAAATTCCATCGGAACCAGCGCCCCAGAGTACGGATAATTTAATTCACAACTATATCCCATTTTTTCAATATATGTTTTTAATTTTGATGCATTGTCTTTACTGAACCATTTTTCATCATAGCCGAGGCAAATATCCGGTAAATTTTCCGTCCAGCCAAACAATCTTCGCACCAATTCATCGCTATAACTATGAATATCAATAATCACACACGATCCATATTGATCAACAATTTTTCTACTAAATGTGTTTAGTTGTTTGTGATGTAAGTCGTATGATTTGCCCAAAATCTCTTCACGACGGGATGATCCTATTTTGCGATATTGTGTACCGTCCGATAAATGCGTATAAGTCGCCCCCATACCCAGCTTAGTCATTGGCTCAGCTTCGTCATCACGAAACCTCTCGACGTCACAATATAGCCGCGAATATTTAGCTATAATTTTATAGCTATCTATATTTTTAACAAGCTCATCAACTTTATAATCAGCAATGAAACGCAATTCCCTCTCGATAATCTCTTTATCTACCGTAATATCACGCTAAAAATCGGTCGGTAGATACAGCGATACATGAGGAATGTGAAGAATAATATTATCCATTATCCTACGAGCGCCTCCCGTAAACTCAATGAATTAAATCTCACAAACCCAATTCGCGTAGCTGAGCGGGATCGACAACCGATGGTGAATTCATCATCACATCCACACCAGAGCCATTCTTTGGAAACGCCAGAGTCTCGCGGACGTTTTGCTCATCGGTCAATTCCATCAAAATACGATCAACACCAAAAGCACATCCTGCGTGAGGCGGAGCGCCGTATTTGAAAGCGCCTAGCATAGCACCAAACTTTTCTTCAACATAAGACTCACTGAAGCCCAACAACCCAAACACTTTATAAAGCACCGCTGGGTTATGATTGCGAACGCCACCAGAGCAAATCTCATAGCCGTTCATCACCATGTCAAATTGATCAGCGACAATGGATAATTTTTCGGCGTCAGTTTCAGCAGACTCCAGAGCTTGCAAACCACCCTTTGGCATACTGAACGGATTATGGCCAAAATCAAGTTTTTTACTTCGGTCATCCCATTCATAAAACGGAAAATCAATAATCCAAGCAAACGCCACGACCGACGGATCCTTAAGATTAAAGTGCGAGGCAAATTCATTACGCAAGCGCCCCAATACCGCGTTAACAACCGAGCGAGAATCAGCGCCAAAGAACACTGCATCGCCATCAACCGCACCAGTTTTCTGCTGGATATCAGCTAATTCCTTCTCACTCAAGAATTTCGCAATTGGAGATTTTGCTTCGCCGTCTTGATATGTAATGTACGCCAAACCGCCAGCGCCTTCGCTTTTAGCGATATTGGTGAAATTGTCAATTTGCTTGCGACTCAAATTTGCGCCATTTTTTACGCAAATAGCCTTAACGCATTCAGCATTTTTAAATACGCCAAACTCAGTCTCCGAAAACACGTCCGTCAGTTCTATCAATTCCATGCCAAATCGCAAATCCGGCTTATCAGAACCGTAAGTTTCCATGGCGTCGCGATACGAAATTCGCGGAATTGAACTGCCATCACCAACCGCCAAATCACTCAAATCCAACAATTTTTTACCAGCAAAATCAGTCGCCAATTGCTTCATTAAAGGCTCAACTTCAGTGCGAACTTCTTCACCATTTTCAGCAAAACTCATCTCTAAATCAAGCTGATAAAACTCACCATACAAGCGATCAGCTCGCGGATCTTCGTCGCGGAAACAAGCCGCCAACTGATAATAACGCGACACACCACCAACCATCAACAGCTGCTTAAACTGCTGTGGAGCTTGTGGCAAGGCGTAAAACTTCCCTTCCTGCAAACGACTCGGAATCAGAAAATCACGCGCACCCTCAGGACTTGAGCTAGCCAAAATTGGCGTTTGAATTTCAATAAAATCTCGACTGTCCATATATTCATGGATTCGACGATACATTTCGGCACGCTTTTTAAGCATGTTTTGCATTTTTGGACGACGCAAATCAAGATAACGATACTTGAATCTTAGTTCTTCGCCAGCTTGATTATCCTCGGCGAATGGCTGAATCGGCAAAGTTTCGGCTCGGTTCAAAATCTCCAAATTGTCCACAACAATTTCCACATCTCCACTGGCAATATTAGGATTTTTCAAACCTTCACCGCGCTCCGAAACCACACCACAAGCACGAACCACAAACTCATCTCGTAAGCTTTCCGCCAAAGAAAAAACATCTTTTTTATCAGGGTTAATAACCAACTGAACCAAACCTGTATGGTCGCGCAAATCAATAAAAATCAATCCGCCATGATCACGCCTGGAATGAACCCAACCCGCAACTGTAATATTTTCACCAACTTTTTTAGAAGTTTCTGCCGCCAAAATTCTATTTTTCATATCTGTTATTATAGCATAATCTAGGCAAATTCCCAGAATTAAACATCTCGTCGAGTTTTTGTGGGCAAATTATTTTTCTGCGGATTAGCCGTGGCAGCCTTACGAATATCTCCATAAACATCATATTCGTCAATGATTTTCTGACCTAATAGCGCTTCAATTACGTCTTCTAAGCTCAGTAAACCAACTGTTTCTCGAAACTCATTTACAACAATAAACAAGTGATGTTGCGTTTTCAAAAATGCAGCCAAGGCATGCTGTAGAGTTTGATTTTCGCGAATATAATAGACGTCTTTGCTCATGACCGTTTCCGCACGATGAGATTTTGCCTTGCGATCAATCGTTAACAAATCTTGAATCCTCAACATGCCAACAACATGGTCAATGTCGCCGTCAATGACAGGAAATCTGCTATACCCTTTTTTATGAAGATCATCAAGCACTAGCGGCCCGAGGAGTTCATTCATAGGTACCGATTCAATCATACTTCGCGGCGTCATAATTTCCTCAACCTTCATATCGTTGAACTTCAGTCCGTTAGTAATAAGCTTTTTCTCAGAAGATGAAATCGCTCCGCTGGATTGAGCCACCATTTCCAGCAATTCTTCTTTCGACTCAATCATCTGACTATCACCAACAACTGGCGATACCGAACGGATTAGCGACAAAATTACTTGATGTCGTTCAATTGTCGTTAAAATTAGCGGTTCATATTTTTCATAAAGTTGCTGTGAGTATTTCTGCCACAAGCCAATTCGCGCGACGGCTCCGATTTCTAAGGCTATTATAATTGACAAAAAGAGTCCAGCCGCCCAGTTGAACAAATAAACACTAATAGCACTTAAAATTACCAAACACAAAGAAGCCATGGCGCGCTGCAGTGAAATAATATCTCGTAAAAATTCTCTTTGTCGCAAAAGAATTTTAGCCTTTTCATCGCCCAAACTACTTCTCCGCCGCAGCTCAAATTGACTATGCGAAGACGTTTTTGGCTGGACTCCCAGCACTATCAACAAAACCGCCAAAGTAACCAAATATCCAAAAATTAGCACAATCGTCATAGTTTTATTGTACAGCATTCCGTGCTATACTTACTAGAGTAAATGGAGGGAAAATGAATAAGAAAAGCTGGATAATTTTCGCAATTATTGTAGTGGCGATTGTTGGTGGAATGATTTATATTTCGACACAAAATCGACTAAACATTAACGATATCAATAACGATCAGCTGAACACAATTATCAGCGCAGAATCAAGAAATGGCAATATTGCAGATCACGAAATTGGTAGTAAAGACGCCAAAGTAACAATTATCGAATACGCCGACTATCAATGCCCTGGCTGTGGCACCGCTGCACCAAAAGCCGAAGCACTAGCTAAAAAATATAAAGATCACGTTCGATTAATTTTCCGTAATTTCCCAATTGCCAGCTCACACCCTAACGCGCGCGCTGCCGCTGCCGTAGCTGAAGCTGCTGGCCTGCAGGGTAAATTCTGGGAAATGAATGAGCTTCTATATGCAAATCAGGACGCTTGGAAAAACGCCAACACTACAGAACGCGACAACATCTTCAAATCTTATGCTGAACAATTGAAGCTTAATATCGATCAATATAAAACCGATATTGCCAGCAACAGGGTTAAAAATAAAATCGACTTTGATATGGCTCTCGGTCGCAAACACGGCGTTGCCGCAACACCAACTTTCTACATAAATGGAAAAAATACTGAGATGGACAGCTCTGGCTCAATCGAATCATCAGTCAAGGAAGCCTTGAAAAAAGCTGGCGTTGAAGTAAAAGATTAACGCATTTTCACACAAACCAAAATCCCGCTCCGGTGCCTTGGAGCGGGATTTGCTTATAGTCGTCCCTATTCTATCATTGGAGCGACTGCACTCTTTTTATTGTGCTATGTATGTTTGCCATTCGGCAGGCACCACATCCACCGCGATCTTTTTGCGCCTTGATGGCACAAATTTGATTGCTATTGGCATGTGTTTTGCACTCCTTATTATTATGTGCAGCCCCACGCGCTTCGACCTTTATCACTTAATATCAGCAATTTAATGCTTCGGCGCGAGACATGCTAACAATGTTACCAAACGTTTATTGGTGCGTCAAGCAAAAACATTTTGAAAATGCTTATTATATCTATATTAGAATAAGCGGAGTCGCTTGGCAACAAACATAACAAGTAAAATCAACAACACTGTAAAGCTAGTGATAACTGGGTATGCCCAAGGTTCACCCTGAAACGGCAGCGCTATATTCATGCCGTACATTCCGTAAAAAACGTTTGGAATAGCCAGAAGAATTGTTATGGCAGTCAATGCCTTCATGCGTTGGTTCAGCGTATTATTAGCAACCGTCGAATAGGCGTTTTGAATACTGGAAATTGTGTGCGTGCTGGAACTGATCGCCACTAAAACTTGCCTGATGTGTAAATCGACGTCCTCCAAGGCTTCCAGGTCTCTAGTCTTAAATAAATGGCGGCGATTTTCCAGCAGTTGTGTAATAACGCGGGACATCCCTTCCAAACTGCTTCGATATTCATTGAGCGTGTCTTCAATTGCCACAAATTTAATAAAATCCGAATTCTCAACTTCATGACGACTTAGTCGCCGACGAGCATCACTAATTTGCTCCGTTAACAAATGCACGCGCTGTTCATATTGAGAAATAATATACGCCAAATTCGCAGCAAAAACTCCCGCTGGACGCTCGGTTGTGCTAAATAAATAATCGCTAACCTCCAGAGGTGAAAATTTAACATGAGGCGATATTGTAATATAATGCCCGCCGCTAATTGCAATCAAAAACGGTGCCGTTTTGCCAGAATCAGTTTGACCAAACGGTATACGCGTAAAAATATATTCAACGCCATCAGAAAACTCCGCTCGAGGTAATTCGTGGATGTCCAGTACATCACGGACAATATTAGCAGACAGCGACAAAGCCTTTGAAACTCGAGTAGCGTCAAGATTGCCAGTCAAATTAATCCAACCGTTTTTATGCATTCGTTGAGCTTGCGTCAACTTTTCAGTCAACGATCTGCGTTCAAAATAGCCCACCATCATAAGAAAATTATAATATACATAAGCGATATTAGCAATCTGTCGAATTACAATTAACTTTATCGGCGGCGCAGGAAATAATAGCCCACGACGAATGCCAGCACTACACTAACTGCGGTAATTCCCCAAAACATCAATGGATTATCGGCACCTGGAACCGGCACGTTCATACCATACAAACCAGCAATCATCGTCGGAATAGTCAAAGCTACGGTGATTACGGTTAGCAGGCGAATCGTCTCGTTAAGGCGTGTATCCATCACCGCCCTATAGCTATCGCGCACATTAGTAATCGTCCTCAACAAACTTTTACAACGCGCAATCACCTGCTCCAAATCAATCGAAATATCCTCAACGTCTTCCTTATCATCAGCTTTCAATCGCAACTTCTGAGTCGCCAAAAGCCTCTCAATTGCCCAGTTCATCGGAATTAGCGCGTCAAGATAATCATTCAGTTTGCGCTCATACTCCGCCAGTGTGGCAATGTCATTAACTCTCAGTGTATGAATACTGTCCGTAGCCGCTCGCATCTGGCGATTAATCGTTGCCACACGCCGCTGATATTGCATTGAAATCGCCTCAACCATCGCCACCAAAAGCTCAACTTGTCGATCCGTCCTAATTCGCACTTTATCAATAAATGGCTGCCACAAACGCCCCAAACTATCTCTAGACAACGTCACGATATGATCTTTATTGATGCAGAATAAAATCGGCGTGGTAAAATCGTTAAAATCGTCGTCAGTGTCTGGCAATCGCGCAATCAAATAAGTCCACTCATCGTCAAACTCAATACGCGGCACCTCGTGCGGGTCAAGCGCGTCACTTATCAAATCCTCATCCAAGCCTAGCGTCAATAATTGCGAAACCTCTTCGTCGCTCGGTCTTTCGCAGCGCACCCACGAACCAGACTGCAAATTTTCTTGCGGGCTAATTATCGAATCACTATTTGTTGAACGAAGATATTGCAACATAATTTCATATTATAAAATAAAACATACATAAACACAAGAAGCTCCTGTGCCATTTACAGGAACTTCTTGATTTTTATTACGATTTGACTATCGTGCCTGCTGAGCCGCTAATGGCTTCAGCGATTTTATCCAGCGAAGTAATAATCGCCGTACGCCCCGACTTTCCATCCAGGAACGACAAGGCAGCCTGAGTTTTTGGCAACATTGAACCTGGCGCAAATTGCCCATCGTCAATATGCTTTTGGAGCTCTTCTATTGAAACTTCCCCAAGAGATTGTTCATCTGGTTTGCCAAAATTAATTTTAGCAGCATCAACCGAAGTCAAAATCAGCAAAGTGTCAGCGTCCAAAAGATCTGCCAATTTTGCCGCGCCGAAGTCCTTATCAATGACCGCAGCGACGCCTTTTAATTGACCAGTTTCGTCTTGTAAAACAGGAATGCCGCCGCCGCCAGTTGAAACGACCGTCACGCCAGCATGAACCAACGCCTTAATCACATCAGCCTCGACAATTGTCTGAGGTTTTGGCGATGGAACGACACGCCGCCAGCCACGGCCAGCGTCTTCTTTTACCGTGTAGCCGCGTTCGCTAGCGACGGTTTTTGCCTCGTCTTCCGAATAGAACGGACCAATTGGCTTGGTTGGATTTTGGAATGCTGGATCGCTCAAACTAACAATCGTTTGGGTTATAACGCTAACAGCGCGATTGTTCATCTGATTAATCATAAAGGCGTCATGAAAAGCCTGCTGCAACCAAAAGCCAATCAATCCCTGACTCATAGCGCCAGAATCTTCCAGCGGCAAGCTTGGCACATCTGGCGTGTTAATCGCCTCTTCGTGCAACACAATATTACCAACCTGAGGACCATTACCATGAACAATTGCTACGTTATGACCAGCCTGGATTAACGGTAAAAGTTGTCGAACCGTTTCATCGGCTACTCGTTGCTGTTGCTCAGACGCGGCTTCGCCCTGCCGTTGCAGGGCGTTACCACCGAGCGCTACTACAATAGTACGCTTCTTATCCATAGGCTACAGTGCTCCGAAAATTGCAATAACTGTGATGCTGATAACAGCAAATACCGCCATAATTGGAGCTGAGCGTTTTAGCCAGTCGCGATATGAAACGCCAGCCAAAGCCAATCCACCCATCAACGACGCGATAGTTGGAGCCATCATGTTGATCAGCCCAGATGCTGTCGCAAATGCGGCAACCATAACTTCTTTGCTTGAGCCAACCAGGTCAGCAATTGGCGCAATAACTGGCATAGTTGCTGCCGCCAAACCTGATGATGACGGAACGATAAATGACATTGGCAAGTAGAACAGATACGCCAACACACCGACAACACCGCCACCAGCATCTTTCAGAAGAGATTCACCCCAGCTGATGATTGTGTCCTGGATCTCACCGTTAGTCATCACAACAGAGACGCCGGTTGCCACTGCGATAATCAAAGCAACTGGTAAGATATCTTTCACGCCATCAATAAAAGTGTCAACTGGGAAAACACCCTCTTTTTTAAATTCTTTATAGTAAATTGCGGTTATGACAATAGTTGACATCAAGAACAGTGTAGTGATTTCGCCAAACAGCCATTCACCAAAGGCGGCACTATGAACCACGCCGAGCGCCGCACCGATAACTGGTAAATCTGAAGCTCTCTTAAACACGTCGTCAAAGAAAGTAATTTCCCAGCTCCCCCAAGGAATCAGCGAAAGAACCATCAAGATAAATGTGATAGCGAATACACCCATGACAACTTTTCGTGGGGTAGTTAGTTTTGGTATGTCTTCCATATCTAGAGCAGCCGTAGCTGGCTTATAACGAACATCCTCCTTATATTTGCCAGCCTTCACTTTTGCCGCGTAGCGCATAGTGAAGATAATTGCTGCAATCAGACACAGTACTAAAATGATAGACATAATTGGAATTACACTACCTAGCTTTACGTCTGCTGTTGCGGCTGCAGCACCAGTAGAGAATGGGTTAATGGTTGAACCGAGCACACCCGTACCAGCGCCAAGCACAATCACCATCACACCAGTCATGGCGTTATAGCCAGCAGCAATCATCATTGGTATAACTAGTGCGTAAAACGCCACAGTTTCTTCCTGCATGCCGTAAGTTGTACCACCGATAGCAAATAGCGTCATCAAAATTGGAATGAGCCATTTTTCTTTACCCTTAAGCTTGCGAAGTAGCGCACCAAGAGAAGCATCAAGAGCACCGGTCTTCATGGTAACGCCCAAGAATCCACCAAGCACCATGACGAAAACAATCACATCAAGCTTATTCGTCATGCCTTTAATCGGCGCAGTGAAGACGTCCCATAGACCTTGTCGATCATGCTTATCGACTTCAATCTCTTTACCATCCTTCTTTTCCTTGACAGTGCGATCTTTATTTACTACATGATACGACCCCGCGATACGATTACCATCTTCGTTTGTCTTATATAGTCCAGAAGGAACAACCCACGTCAGTGCCGCCATAACGATGATCACGACAAACAAAATAGTAAACGCCGACGGTGATCGAAGCTTCTGCTTTGCTTTTTTAATTTTTTCTACCATTGCCTCGGAGCCTCCTTAACCTCCTTATTACGACAACAACTACAATGTCAAAGCCATCACAGCCTTGATTGTATGCATACGATTTTCCGCTTGATCAAAAACTATCGAATGTGGCGAGCGGAACACCTCATCCGTCACTTCCATTGAATCTAAACCGAAATCTTCCTGAATCTTCTTTCCAGTAATCGTTAATGCGTCATGGAATGCTGGCAAACAGTGCATAAACTTGACCTCAGGATTTCCTGTTAGGTTAATCATCTGGCGATTAACTTGGAAATGCCGCAATTGGTTAATGCGTTCAGCAAACTTGTCTTCTTCACCCATTGAAACCCAAACGTCCGTGTAAATAACGTCAGCACCGCGCAAAGCTTCTTCAAAATTGTCGGTAATGGCAATGCGTGCATGACTTGACCTGGCAAAGTGATTTGCCTTATCAACCAAAGCTTGCTCTGGATGCAATTCACGAGGAGCCAAAATGCGAAAATCAAGTCCCATAATAGCTGAGCCGATCATCAGCGAGTTCGCCATATTGTTGCGACCATCGCCAACAAATACCAACTTAGTTCCCTTCAATTTTCCGACATGCTCTTCAATTGTCATGAAGTCAGCCAAAATCTGCGTTGGATGAAACTTATCGGTCAATCCATTCCACACTGGAACGCCAGCGTGACGCGCTAATTCCTCAACAGTCGCGTGATCAAAGCCACGGAACTCAATTCCGTCAAACATTCGTCCCAAAACCTTAGCGGTATCTTCAACCGTCTCTTTCTTACCCAATTGAATATCATCTTTACCGAGGTATTCCGGCGCAACTCCAAGGTCATTAGCAGCCACCGTAAATGCGCAGCGCGTTCGCGTTGAAGCCTTTTCGAACAACAAAGCCACGTTTTTACCCTCATGAATTCGGTGCGGAATGCCGGCATATTTCAATCGGCGATATTCACGAGCCGTATCTAGCAATAAGCGAATTTCCTCTGCTGTATAATCGCTCAAAGTTAATAGCGATCGCCCTTTCAAACTCTGAGCCATTAGAATACATCCTCTCGTACTAGCGGCATACTCATACAGCGTGGACCGCCACGACCGCGTCCAAGCTCAGCACCACTAATCTCAATAACTTCAATACCGTTTTCGCGCAATTTCTGGTTAGTTACGTAGTTGCGATCATAAGTCACCACAACACCCGGCGCAATCGCCAAAGTGTTTGAACCGTCATTCCATTGCTCACGAGCAGCAGCAATCGGATCGCCACCGCCACACTCAATCAACGTAACACTTGGCAAGCCCAGCGCAACTCTCAAGACGTGTTCCAGGTCTGTTTCGTGTGTAATTCGTGGGAATGGCTGACCTTCAACCTTCTCTAAAATAAAACAATTCATCCTGCCGCCGTGGTCGCGAATTTCTGGGTGAATCGTAAACTTATCACGATCAATCATCGTAAACACGGTGTCTAGGTGCATAAAGGCGTGAGATTTTGGAATTTCCATAGCAATGACTTTCTCGAATTTCGAGCCAGCAAACAGCTTGGTTGCCATCTTTTCAATTGCCTCAGCAGTCGTTCGCTCTGAAACACCAATTACCATAACCTTATCGCTTAATATTAATTCGTCGCCGCCTTCCATTGAGAATTTCTCTGTGCGGTTGTACCAAACTGGCGCACGATTAGCAAAACGTGGATGGTGGTCGATGATGTAGCGCATAAATAGCGATTCACGACGACGAGCCGTCCAGTGCATCTTGTTAATTGTCAAACCGTTACCAATTGCGGCAGCTGGGTCGCGTGTAAAGTATAGGTTTGGCATTGGATCGAGATAGAACGGATAACGATTTTTCTCGATCATATTATGCAACTGCTGATGTTGGTCTGGAGGCAAAGTAATTTCATCCTTGCGAACACCAGCCATAATCTTGCGAATCATAGCGTGAGTTGGCAAATCCAACAAGAATTGGCGCAATGTTTGAGTAACACGGCGTGAATCCTGCTTAGAAGCAGCCAACATTTCATCGACAAATTGTTCACGCAATTGGTCTGTGTTAATTGCCTCGGCGACCAATTGATCCAGATACAAAACTTCGATTCCACGACTTCTCAATGCTTCCGCAAAAGCATCGTGTTCAGCCTGCGCCACTTTCAGATATGGAATATCGTCAAATAAAAGATCGGTCAGATAGTCTGGCGTCAAATTCTCCAGCTCTTCACCTGGCCGATGCAATAGAACGGTCTTAAGTTTTCCTATTTCAGACGTGATGTGAATTGGTTCGTCCATCACAACCCTCCCCTGTTTATATTAGTGATGTTTTAATTGTAACACGTTTATGTTTTTGGGCAAGAGGAGATAATTGCCAGACTGGCCTCAGTCCTGACTGTGAATTGTCGGTTAACTTTTAGCCATTCATCAGTGGCTTTTGCGGCGCCCGGTAGAGCTTCATTTACGTAATCATCAACAATAATTATTGCGTCTTCGTTAAACTTACTTTCACAAACCCGAAAAGAATCGACAATTGATTCGTAAAAATCGCCATCAAAAAACGCAAACATAATATTTTCCGGCACGTCATCAGAAGTAAAATCGGAAAACCAGCCTTTGTGAATAATCGGCGACTTCAATCCTGCTTTCTTAAAATTCTGGACAAACGTCTTACGCGGCGCTAATAACTCGCCAGCCTTAAATTGATCACCCGCGGCGCTATTATCCTTCTGGGTTTTTTCTGGCAATCCCGCAAACGAATCGTAAACGTGAAACTCGCCCGTAAAATCATAAGCATCCAATAATCGGCGAATAAACAAACTAGTTGTGCCAACATAACAACCAAACTCCACAATATTTCCAGTGGCGCCACGGCGTAAAGTTTTTTCCAACTCTCTTAAAAGTGTACCAAGTTCTTTTATATCGACTTGGTCAGAAATGATCGGGTATTTAGTGAGGAGTTGGTCTGCGATATTCATGACTTAATTATAAATAGTTCGCCAAATATCGACAAATTATCAACGACGCGGCCCTATATATTTACAGTTTTATGAAGTAAAATATCAATTAGCACTTATGAATAATCACGATATCATCAAAACATTTTTGCCGAAACAATTAGACATAAAACACCTCGATCTCCTGCTACCTGCCTTACAAAAGTCAAACCTAATTGTTCATAGTGAAATTCACGGCATAAAAGAAAATGCCGATATTATCTATACTCTAGTTATAAAACTTGGCGTAAAGAGATTAGCTATTGAGGCAAGCCCCACTGTACTCAACTTCATCAATTCAGTAAAGACCGGCTCTTGCGATTTTTCCTTAGTTGATGAAGACCTTTTTGATTCGAGCATTTTATCTCTTGAAATGATAAAGACGATAGCAATTCTTCTGCAACAAAATCAACTTAAAGAGCTCGTTTTTATTGATACATTTTTTGATAATTTAGATGAAAATATCACTGTACCACCAAGCCCGCAAGAACGAGAAGAGCAGCTAGCTAAAAATATCCTCGGAATTGACGGCTCTCTACCAACATTATGTATTATGGGACAATGGCATACGCAGCCCAAAGTTGTTACAGATGGCGAAACACGGCATGAATCAGCGTTATATCGCTTGAGAAAAACAAAACCAAATGTACCGTTTATTCACAATGTCTACAGACAAGGACAATTATTTAACGACGGGAAAATAATTGAACTTCCGAAAAACCCATCAATTCCACCTTATTATGAAATTGCCCAGAAAACTAATATTGATTTCGACCTTCACTTACCCGAAGCGACAAAAATATCATTATGTAAAAAATAGTGAGCACCTACTCAGAAAACTGGCTATTATAAAGCTCAGCGTAAAATCCATTTTGTTTCAGCAGAGTTTCGTGATTGCCCTGCTCGATAATATTCCCGTCCTTAACCACCAAAATCAAATCAGCATCGCGAATGGTACTCAAACGGTGCGCGATAACAAAACTAGTTTTTCCCTGCATCAACTTCTCCATGGCTTTTTGAATAAGGACTTCGGTGCGCGTATCAACCGAGCTTGTCGCCTCGTCCAGAATCAGCATTGGTGCTTTTTCTAGCATCGCTCTGGCAATTGTCAGCAACTGCTTTTCTCCCTGGGAAATGTTAGCAGCCTCCTCACCAAGAACCATATCATATCCACCCGGTAGCGACCGCACAAAATGATCAACATGCGCTTCTTCGGCGGTTTTTATCATTTCTTCCTCGGTAGCTTTTGGATTGCCATACATCAAATTCTGACGAATCGTGCCATTAAACAGCCACGTATCCTGCAGCACCATGCCAAACATTTGACGCACATCGCTACGTTTCATTCTACGAATATCCACGCCGTCAATTTTAATCGAACCACTATTAATCTCATAAAATCGCATTAGCAAGTTAACCAGCGTCGTTTTGCCAGCACCAGTCGGACCAACAATCGCCACGCGCTGACCTGGTTTAATGTGCGCCGACAGACCTTTGATGATAGTTTGGTCTGGCTTATAACCAAAGACAACATTATCAAATTCAACTTCGCCTTTTACGTTGGACAATTTTACCAAGTTATTCGATTCAACCGCTTCTTCTGGCTCGTCCAAAAACTCAAACACTCGCTCGGCGGCAGCAGCTGTCGATTGCAAAATATTAGCGATATTAGCAACCTGAACCAGCGGCTGATTGAACTGATCGACGTATTGAATAAACGCCTGAATATCGCCAATTTTCAGTCGACCATTAATCGCCAGCCAACCGCCCAAAATTGTCATAGCAACGTAGCCAATATTGCTGATAAAATTTATAATCGGGTGAATCAAGCCAGAAAAGAATTGAGCCTTCCAGGCGCTCTCCTGAAGCCGATTATTGATCTTAGAAAACTTAGCAATCGATTTTTTCTGACCATTAAAGACGCGCATCACTTGATGACCGCCATACATTTCTTCAATGTGTCCATTAAGTTCGCCAAGCTGCGTTTGCTGGCGCAAGAATTGTTTTTGCGAGCTCTTTGCGATCAGCGTAATCACGCCACCCGCCAGAGGAAGAACCAATATAGCAACTAGCGACATCTGCCAACTAATCGAAAACATCATCACCAAAATTCCCAGCACCGTAACCGTTGAAGTTATAATTTGCGACAAACTCTGATTTAGTGTTTGGCTAATCGTATCGACGTCATTGGTAATTCGGCTGAGAACCTCACCGTAGGTTTGTTTATCGAAATAACTCAGCGGCAAACGATTTATTTTTTCGGACAATTGTTGTCGCATCCTGAAAGTTACGGTTTGCGTCACCTGAGTCATTATCCACGTTTGAATATAGCGAAAAATTGCGCTCAACACATACATTCCAACTAGCAAAATAATTATTCGCCAAATAGCGTCAAAATGAAATTCTGGACGCCGACTAAGATCTAGCTTTTTAATCGACTCAAGCTGACTGGACGGAATTTGTTTTTCAATCTCCGACTTATTCGGCAATCGGTTCAAAACGTCCGCGCCAGTAGTTCCCGCCGGTAAAGAAACACCTTTTGGCAATTTGCTAGTAATCGCCTCGTAGGCTTTCATATTGGCATAATCATCAACAATTTGATTCGTCGCGCCGCCTAAAATCTTCGGGCTGGCAATCGCAAAAATCGTACTCCCAATTGCAAAAACTAACACCATCAACATTTGCCATCGAAAATCCGACAAATATTTAATCAGCTTCTTGACCGTTCCCTTGAAATCTTTAGCCTTTTCGCCAGTGCCCATTCCGCCCATCGGGCCGCCCATTCGTACCTGCTGTCGCTTTTTTGTAGTTTGCCTAGACATTACAACACTCCTTTCGCAGCAATAGACATTTTCTGTAAATCATCTTCCGAGAGTTGCGAAGCGGCAATTTCTTGATAAACTTCGCAATCTTTCATCAATCCCTGATGCGTTCCCTGACCAACAATTTTTCCCTCATTAAGCACAATAATCTTATCTGCATTCATAATCGTATTAATTCGCTGACCGACAATTAACACAGTTTTATTCTTAGTTTCCTTTGCAAGCACAGCCCGCAACTTCGCATCGGTCTTAAAATCAAGCGCCGAAAACGAATCGTCAAAAATGTAAACATTCGGCTCAACCGCAATAGCCCTCGCAATCGACAGACGCTGACGCTGACCGCCAGAAACATTGCTACCGCCCTGAGCGATTTCACTTTTATAACCATTTTTTAACTCGCTAATAAATTCTTCCGCTTGGGCAATTTTGGCCGCTTTTTCAACCAACTTATCACTAGCCTCAGCGTTGCCGTATTTGATATTACTAGCAACCGTTCCACTAAACAGCACACCTTTTTGCGGCACGTAACCAATTTGACCAGACAAATCTTCCAATTTCAGATTTCTAATATCAACGCCATCAAGCAAAATCTGCCCAGCCGAAACATCATAGAAACGAGGAATCAAATTAATCAACGTCGACTTTCCCGAACCAGTACTGCCAATAAACGCCGTTGTCTGACCAGGTTCAGCTACAAAATTAATATCCGAAAGTACTGGCAAATCCGCGTCAGGATAAGTAAATGTAACGTCATTAAATTCAATTTTTCCCTTGGCATCTTTTGGTAATTTTTTCGGCGACTTCGGGTCAGTAATTGACGGCAAAGTATCTAAAACCTCCCCGACTCGACGCACTGATACGGCGGCTCGCGGCACCATAATAAACACCATCGACAACAGCAAGAACGAGATTATCACCTGCATCGCGTATTCCAAAAACGCCATCATATTACCAATTTGCAAATTGCCGCTACTTATCAAATGCGCACCAAACCACACAATTGCCACACTCGAAAAGTTCATCACTAAAGTCATGATCGGATCAAGCAACATCATCAAACGGTTCACAAATAAATTCATCTTATTCAATTCCGTATTGGCTTCTTGGAATTTTTTCTGCTCAATCTTCTCGTTATGGAACGCGCGAATAACTTTCAGTCCAACCAAATTTTCCCGCGCCACCAAATTAAGTTTATCCACCAGCGCCTGCAATTTCTTAAACCTAGGCACAGCAATCGTAAATAGCGTAGCGATCACCACGAGTAAAATAAACACCGCCAAAGCAATGATCCAGCTTAAATCGGGCGCATTATTCATGGCTTTTTGCAGACCACCAATTGCCATAATCGGTGCCATCAACGCCAGTCTAAGCAGCATTATTGATGTTGTTTGAATCTGCTGAATATCATTCGTTGAACGCGTAATCAGCGACGCCGTAGAAAACTTATTAAAGTCCGCCAAAGAAAAACTTTCTATTCGTTCAAACAATTTCAATCGCAATTTTTGCGCCATTCCCGTAGCAATTCGCGCCGCCAAAAAACCCACGACAATTGAACAAAACCCACCAGCCGCCGTCACCAAAATCATCATCAAGCCATTATTCCAAATCGCCGACACATCTTGTTTAATAATGCCATTATTGACAATTTCCGACATTTTATCCGGCAGCCACAAATTCGCCATCACAACGCCATACGTGAATCCAATCAAGATAATAAACAGCAACCAATAGCCTCTAAAAATTCGTAAAATATGTTTCATTTATAGCCCTTTATGTCCTAAGTCCGCCTTATATTATATCATTTTAGGACTAGTTGATTCCGTTTTAATAATTACAATTGGACAAAAATATCTGTTAGTTTTATACTGTTTTTAGCGTCGGGGTGTGGCGCAGCTCGGTAGCGCGCACCGTTCGGGACGGTGAGGTCGCTGGTTCAAATCCAGTCACCCCGACCATGAAATTATTGGGCGTACGTTCGGGCTAATTGAACCTCTGGCTATTAGCAATCAAAGGAGGTTTTATGCGACGAAGAGTAAACGTGCGCGGAATTATTATCAATGAAAACGGCGAAATTTTCTGCCAACAATTGACCGCCAATAATGGCAAAGGGCGTAATTTTTGGTGTACGCCGGGTGGCGGCTTGGAAATGGGCGAAAGCTTGCTGGACGGCTTGCGTCGAGAAATGATCGAAGAAACGGGTGTTGAGCCAGAAATCGGTAAGTTATTATTTATACAACAATTCGCCGAATCGGGCGAACAATCAGCGCATGGCTCGAACGAGCAATTGGAATTTTTCTTCCTCATCACCAACTGGCAAGATTACCAGTACATTGACTTGGAGCAAACATCGCACGGCGTCGAGGAAGTGGCCAAGTGCGGCTTTGTTGATCCGAAAACGACGCGAATTTTACCGAGTTATCTGACAGAGGTTGATCTGGGCCAGCTGGTTAACAAATTGACGGAAGTTCCAGTTCTAAGCGAATTATAGCTGGGCCGCTTAGACTATTTAGCGAAGAATTTTTTGGCACGTTCAGTTTTCGGGTGATCCATTACCTGGGCTGGCGTGCCATTTTCGATAATTTCGCCCTTGTCTAAGAAAATCATCCTAGTCCCAACTTCGCGGGCAAATTTCATCTCGTGCGTCACGATTACCATCGTCATTCCCTTTTTGGCAACTTTCCTAATCACGTCCAAAACTTCACCAATCATCTCTGGGTCTAGCGCTGAAGTCGGCTCGTCAAAAAGCATAATTTTCGGCTCCATCGCCAGCGCCCGCGCAATTGCCACTCGCTGTTTTTGACCGCCAGACAAACTATTCGGCGAAGCATCCGCTTTATCCAACAATCCAACATCGTCCAATAAACTTCGCGCCAATTTTGTCGCTTTTTGATCTGAAAATTTACGCAGTTTTTTCGGAGCTAATTTAATATTTTCAATCACGCTCAAATTCGGAAACAGATTAAATTGCTGAAAAACCATGCCAATATTCTGACGCAACGCGTTCAAGTTCACGTGTGGATCAGTAATCTTCACTCCATCGACGACAATTTCGCCCGAAGTCGGCTCCTCCAGCAAGTTCAGACAACGCAAGAATGTCGACTTGCCAGAACCAGACGAGCCAACCACCACGACAATCTCGCCCTCTTCAATTTCTACGTCAATATCGCGAAGAACTCGATTTGCGCCGAACGTTTTTTTCAAATTTTTAACGCTGATCATCGTCATGCTTTAATTTCCTTTCTACTCGCGCCATTACTTGCGTAAAAATCGCCGTCAAAATTAAGTACATCGCCGCAGCAGCAAATAGCGATTGAAAAGCTGTCGCTGTCTGAAAACGAATATTGTCCGCGCCTCGCATAATATCATTCAGACCAATCCAACCAACAACCGAAGTTTCCTTTAATAGCGCGATAAATTCACTAATCAACGCCGGCAACGAATTTCTCATTGCTTGCGGCAAAATGACTAGCCGCATTGCCTGCCAATTACTCAGACCCAAAGACCTAGCCGCTTCCATTTGACCCTTGTCAATACTCTGAATTCCGCCACGAATAATCTCGGCGATGTACGCACCGCTATTTATCCCGAACGCCACCGCCGCCACAAAAATCTTCGGCATAAATTGATACGACCCAAAAACGACGTAATACATAATCAATAGCTGGACCAAAAGTGGCGTACCACGAATAATATCAACGTAGATTTTTCCCAGGCTGGCTAGTGGATTAAAATTCGCGAGTCTGCTCGTTTTCATCCTGCCAAATGGTCGTAAATTCGACGTGCGCATCAGGGCGACAAGTACACCAATCGCCGACCCTAAAATAAGCGACAACACAGTCAAAACCAGCGTCACTTCTAATCCATGCCATAAAAATAGCCATCGACCGCCGCCAAAAATCACTTCCCAAAAATTCACGACTTAGCCTCCTCACCAAAATATTTACGGATCAGCTTTTCATAGCGACCATCTTTTTTCATCTTGGCAATTTCTTTATTAACCTTTTCTAAGAGGTCTTTATTATCTTTTTTAATAGCAATCGCATAACTTTCATCGCTGAGCGCGCCCGGTAAGATTTCTAAGTCAGAAAATCCAGCTGAATATTGCTTTGCGGGAGCGTCGTCCAGAATGACCGCTTCAATTTTTCCCGAACTTAATTCCTGCAAAACACTCGGCGCGGTTTGGAATTGTGTGACTGATGCTCCAGCAATTTTAGACGCCAAAGTATCGCCAGTCGTACCCAGCTGTACGCCAATTTTTCGCCCTGGCAATTGATATTTATTGCGAATCGGACTGCCCTTTTTAACAATTATTCTCTGTGACGCCGAATAATACGGATCTGAAAACAACGCATTTTTTTCTCGCTCAGGAGTCACTGTCATTCCAGCCGCCACCATATCAATCTGTCCACTATCCAGCGCCGGAAGTAGCCCATCAAACGACATATCTTCGACCTTCAAATCTTTACCCAAGCTTTTAGCAATTTCCTTCGCCAGATCAACGTCAAAGCCAACCACTTGATTGTTATCAATATATTCAAACGGCTTAAATCCAGCATTCGTGCCCATTACCAGAACATCAGTTTTTGAGCCAATTACGCCATCTCGATGTAAAATATCACCCAACATCAAACAAATCATCCCCGCAAATAAAACCAGCCCAATCCACCAACTAATTCCGAATGTGCGCGTCTTGTTCTTGCTCATGCTTTTATTATACCCCTTCATCCTCAAAAAACGTAAGTGATATAATAGAATGGTGAGAAAAATTAAATTTACCAAACGTTTCTGGATTAAATCAATATCAATCATTTTGCTTTTTTTGGCGGCATTTTGCTTAATTGCGGCGCGATATAAATATATAGTCTTTAAAGATTCACAAATCGACGAGATAATTTTTTATTTCGTCAACGGATTAGCTGGTGGCAAATCTGACAATTTATGGTCGGCCGTCCTGCAAAATCTTCCGCTGGTTTTCCTATTATTCGGCGCTTTATTAATCCCAATGTTCGACAAATCGATCTCTTTTATCAATCGCATAATCGCCTTTTGCTTGAAAAAAATCAAATCATCACGAAAACTCACCTTGCCGTTTTTACGATTACGAAATCAAGTAATTTACTCGCTAAGTATGTTTTTAATTGCGACCGTCCTTCTAATTCAAAGTTTTGGCATCCCTAACTATATTTACGCCCTGACCCAATCGACCAAATTATACGAAGAAAATTACGTCAACCCAAAAACCGCCAAATTGACTTTCCCAGAGAGAAAGCGCAACTTAATATACATCTATTTAGAGTCAATGGAAAACACTTTAGCGTCAAAGGCTAATGGCGGCAGCTCCGAAACCTCCATCATTCCAGAGCTGGAAGAATTGGCGTTAAAAAATACCTCATTCTCAAACAAAGCATCCGGTGTCGGCGGTGCCTTGCCTGCAACAAACACCGGCTGGACTGTGGCAGGAATGGCTGCGCAATCCGCTGGCGTCCCACTGAAAGAAAACTTGGTTGGCGGACGCGATCATAACGCCCTGGGCGAGTTTAAAAAATTCTTGCCAGGCGCTTACAGTCTTGGTGAGATTTTAGAAAAACAAGGCTATAATCAAACATTTATTATGGGCTCTGAAGCAAGTTTTGGCGGACGCGATAAATTATTAACTCAGCATGGCAATTTCAATATCGAAGATTACAATTACGCCAAAAAACACGGAAAAATATCCGAAGATTACAAAGTTTGGTGGGGTTATGAAGATAAAAAATTATTCCAATTTGCCCGCGAAGAAGCCTCGCGCTTGGCGGCGTCAGACAAGCCGTTTAACTTACAATTATTGACCGCCGATACGCATTTTACCGATGGCTATTTGGATGAAACCTGCGCTAAAACCTTCAGCAATCAATACGATAATGTTCACGCTTGTTCCTCAAAACAAGTCGCCGCATTCGTCAATTGGGTTAAATCTCAGCCATTTTACGAAAACACCACAATTATTATTTCTGGCGACCATTTAGGAATGCAAACTTCATACTACGACGAAAAAATTGGCGGAACTAATTATCAGCGAACCATTTACAACACGTTTATAAATTCAGCCATTTCAACTAGTCACTCAAGGAATCGTCAATTCACGACATTCGATATGTATCCGTCAACTTTGGCGGCGCTGGGAGTTAAAATTGACGGCGACCGATTAGGTTTGGGCACAAACTTATTTTCTGGAAAGAAAACCTTGGTCGAACAATACGGCGGAATTGAAAACTTAAATTCAGAACTTTCCAAACGTTCCGCTTATTACGAAAATAAGATTTTCACCAAATCTGGCAATTAGCCATTGTAGCCATTTGGATTATTGCTCTGCCAATTCCAAGCGTCACGGCAAGCATCTTCAATTGTCAATTCTGCTCGCCAACCTAGTTCTCTCTCCGCCAAGCCTGGATCTGCATAGCACGCTGCGATGTCACCTGCTCGACGTGGCGTAACTTGATATGGAACATCGCGACCAGACGCTTTCTCAAACGCCTTCACTAATTCCAAAACCGAAGTACCACGACCAGTGCCGATATTATAGACTTTATATTCGTTCGGGCGACCCAAATTCTCCAGAGCTGCCACGTGAGCCTTCGCCAAATCAACCACATGAATATAATCGCGCACGCCAGTTCCATCTGGAGTGTCATAATCGTCACCAAAAACGCTCAAATGCCCTCGCTTACCAACAGCAACTTGCGACACAAACGGCAGAAGATTGTTCGGGATTCCTGAAGGATCTTCCCCGATGCGGCCGCTCGGATGCGCGCCAACTGGATTGAAATAGCGGAGAGATGTAAATTGCCAATCTTGATTTGTCGCAGAAATATCGCGAAGCATTTGCTCAATCATCAACTTTGTTTGGCCATATGGATTCGTGGCAGACAACGGCATATCTTCGGTAATTGGCAATCGAGCTGGGTCGCCGTAAACTGTTGCCGAGCTAGAAAACACCAATTTCTTCACGTCAAATTCTTGCATCACATCAAGCAAAACCAACGTGCTTTCGAGATTATTTTTATAATAAAGAAGCGCCTTTTCAACCGACTCGCCAACCGCCTTCAACCCAGCAAAATGAATTACAGCATCAATTTTCTCAGATTTAAACAATTCTGATAGTCGCTGATGATCACACAAATCAAATTCGTGAAACGGTATTGATTGACCAGTGATTTCTTCAACTCGCCTCAGACTCTCGACGGATGAATTTGATAAGTTATCGACCACCGCTACGCTATGATTTGATGACAATAGTTCGATGATTGTGTGACTGCCGATATATCCAGCGCCACCAGTGACAAGAATATTCATACGCTTATTATACTACAAAAAGCCTATTTATTTTATTAGCACTCTTGCACTGAGAGTGCTAATTTGTTATTATGACTATATCAAATTTCACCATTCTGTCTTTTGCCGTGGCGCAACAAATTAGGACTAAAAATCAAAAGGAGGATTTTATGCCACCAAACATGAATCAAGAAGAAACAACTAAACCACTCGAAAAATTCGGTACAGATATAACAGCGTTAGCGCGAGAAGGTAAACTCGATCCAGTGATTGGTCGAGATGAAGAAATTCGACGCACTATGCAAATCCTAAGTCGCCGCACTAAAAATAATCCCGTCCTCATCGGTGAGCCGGGAGTTGGTAAAACCGCAATTGTTGAGGCGTTGGCGCAACGAATTGTCAAAGGCAACGTTCCCGCTTCACTGAAGGATAAGCGACTAATTTCCCTAGAAATTTCCAGTCTTTTGGCGGGCGCTAGTTTCCGCGGACAATTTGAAGATCGACTAAAAGCCGTTCTGAAAGAAGTAGAAGACGCAGCCGGCGAGATTATTCTTTTTGTCGATGAGATTCACACCATGGTTGGCGCTGGAAAAAGCGAAGGCAGTATGGACGCGGGCAATATGTTAAAGCCAGCACTGGCTCGCGGAAAATTACACATGATTGGCGCGACGACGCTCGCTGAATATCGCCAATATGTCGAAAAAGATGCCGCTCTAGAACGAAGATTCCAACCAGTTTACGTTGGCGAACCAAGCTTTGACGACACCATCGCCATCTTGCGCGGATTGAAGGAAAAATACGAAATTCATCACGGAGTAAAAATCGCTGATGATGCAATCGTGGCAGCCGCCAGATTATCCACCAGATATTTGCCCGACCGATTCTTGCCAGACAAAGCAGTCGACTTGCTTGACGAAGCGACCAGCTCGCTCAAAATGCAATTAGAAAGCGTGCCAATTGCACTGGATCGATTGAATAATAGACGTTTGCAATTAGAGATTGAAGAAGCGGCGTTGAAAAAGGACAAATCCGACCATGCCAATATTCGCAAAGATGAAATCAAGGAGCAAATTGCCAAAATTCGCACAAAAGCCGAAGTGATTGATAAAAAATGGCAGCACGAAAAAGACATTTTGCAAACCGTCAACACGACTACCGAAAAAATGGATAATCTGCGCTCACAATTAGAAATTGCTGAACGCGACGCAGACTTAGCCACCGCCAGCCGCATTAAATATGGCGATTTACCGGAGCTGGAGAAAAAATTAGCAAGCGCCCGCGAGGAGCTAGCGGCAATTCCAACCCACGACCGATTACTCCGCGAAGAAGTTACGCCTGACGATATTGCTGGCGTGGTAGCGCGCTGGACCGGAATTCCAGTGGAACGATTGATGGAAAGCGAATCCAGCAAATTGACCAAATTGGAAGAATCGATCAGCCGCCAAGTCATCGGACAAGATCGCGCCGTGGCAGCCGTAGCAAGCGCCATTCGTAGGTCACGCGCTGGACTCGGCGACGTTAATCGACCGATTGGCTCATTCCTATTCCTCGGCCCTACTGGCGTAGGAAAAACAGAAGTCGCGCGCAGTTTATGCCGTGAATTATTCGACGACGAGCACGCCATGATTCGAATTGACATGAGCGAATATATGGAACGCCACGCCGTAGCCAGATTGATCGGTTCGCCTCCAGGATATGTCGGCTACGATCAAGGCGGTCAATTGACGGAAGCCGTTAGACGACGTCCGTATAGCGTGGTTTTGTTTGACGAAATCGAAAAAGCACACCCCGACGTATTTAACGTACTATTACAAGTTTTGGACGACGGTCGATTGACGGACGGACAAGGACGAACGATTGACTTTAGCAATACTATTATAATCATGACCAGCAACGTCGGATCGCAAATGATTATGGACTACACAGGTGATGACATTAGCTCTCTCGACAATCAAATTTTAGAGACACTTCGTGGTCATTTCCGCCCAGAATTCTTAAACCGAATTGATGACATTGTGATTTTTGACCGAATCCATCCCGAGTCGATGCGTGCAATTGTTGATGTGCAATTAGAAAAAGTTGTTCGCCAAGTTAAAGATAGTCGCGATATAACGTTGGATTTTGATAGTAGCGTTCGCGATATGTTGGCGCGAGACGGCTACGACCCGAGTTTCGGCGCTCGGCCACTTAAGCGTTTGATTCAAAAACGCGTGCTTGATCCTTTGGCGCTCGAATTGATCGACGGGCGAATTCACGACGGAGATACAGTAAAAGTTGCTGCCGCGGATGATCGAATTGCCTTTACGAATATCGTATAATAGATATATGAACCAAATTCGCAGCGAGCACTTGGAAAATCATATCAATAAAACCTATCAAGAGCGGATGAACCAAACAGTGTCGTCCAAATTCGGAGCCATCGAAAAACATCTTGGTGAAAACGTCAAATTGCTTGATTTTGGTTCTGGATTCTCGCCAGAATTCATCAAACAAGTGACACAAACAGGAACTCACTACGTAGCCTATGATGTTTCACAAATTGTTCAATCTAGGCTTCAAGAAAATAACATTGATTTTATCACTAAAGAACAGCTTGAAAACATCAAAGATGAATTCGACATTGTCTACATGTCGAGTGTATTTCACGAATTGATGAGCTATCTATCTCGACCTGAGCGCACTAAAACGCTCGCAATGCTAGATAGAGCACTCAAGCCCGACGGCACCATTATCATCCGTGATTGGGGTCCCGGCGAGACGTCAAACCTAGTCACGTCTATAGAAGTAGTATCCGAAGATGTCAACGATGAAGTTTACACATGGATCAAAGCGCTTGTTAAAAATTCAGTGATTAGCATGCCCGATATCGTTTGCGACGACAATGATAATCCTATCGCTCCGTACATCTACAAGGCAAATAACCAAACTATTTACGAAATCATGTTTCACGCGGTTTGGGGATTAGATTCACTTGAACGCGAATCAAAAGAATCGTACGTTATCGTGGACCACCTTATTCACAAATGGATTTGCGCGCCACATGGATACAAAATAACACAGTCGCAGAATGAATTCGATGAAACCTATTTGCCACATTTACAAAAATATTTCAAAATCGATAGTATTCCATGGCCAACAAAGGTTATTTACGAACTAAAAAAGAGATCGTAATAACGCACCAACAAACTTTATAGCACAACTACCATAATGAGTTACAACGATAAACACTACAAACTAACCATCAAATCAGCGCTTTTAGGAGTCGGCAGAATGCTTGGTTTGCCGAAATATTTCCTGATAACAATTGTCGCGACCGTCGCCTTCGCCGTGGTAATCTATTTCGCAATCAACGCCAATTTTTACGGACCACTAATGATGTCGCGTTTACCAATCCTCGATAAAATCACACTGCTCGGTTCGATGATTATAGACATATTCAAACAAAGTTTCACTTCACTAAATGGCGCACTGCTTATGGTAGTGTCAATTCTTCAAGGCATATCGATCGCCGCTGTAATTTTTACAGCAAAGAATAATCGCGACAATGAAAAAACTGTATCTCGACAAGTCGGACTAAGCGGAATCGCATCAATTGCCGCAACAATTGGACTCGGCTGCGTTCCCTGCGGAACATCACTAATCTTGCCAATTGTAACCCTATTTTTCTCGGGAGCTGCCGCCGCCACCGCCGCAAATATCGCCAGCATAATAGTTCTTTTATTAGCTTTACTGCTCAGTTTATTCTCGCTATATAAATCAGGTCAAATTATTTTTATGTACACAGAATTATCTAAACAGGAGAAAATATGAATCGACAAAAATCATCAGGCATAGCGCTTATTTGGGTTCTTTCGGGAATTGTAATCGTGGGAATTGTAGCTTTGTTTATCTATGGAATTGTCAATCGTCCGCCGAATCGTCACATTGGCGATAATAAACCGTGGAATGAAAAAATGTCACAAGGATCCGCTGACGCGAAAAACGTGTTCATTGATTATACTGACTATTTTTGTTCATTTTGTGCCGAGGTCGAAGCCGCAACCAGCACAGAATTCTTCAAAAATGACTATATTAAATCCGGAAAAGTTCGTTATGAGCACCGCGTAGTAACACTATTAAAAGAGATGACCAACAATACCGAAACCGGTGCTCACGCTGCGTTTTGCGCTGCTGACCAAGATAAATATTGGCAGTACACCCACGATATCGTCCCGCGCATTAAAGGTGACTATTTCGACAAAGGAATTGGCGTAAAAAATGTTGCTGTTCCGAAAAAAATTCCTACTCTTCCGCTGGAATATTTCCTAACTTCCGCCAAAAATGTCGGCCTGAATGAATCGCAATTTTCCGATTGTATGACTAAAAAACCACACCAAAAAGAAATTGATAACAACACACAAAAAGCCCTGTCGCTTGGCGTGAATGGCTTGCCATATATGGTTATTAACGACTATCAAACCAGCGGATTCGTCGGTGGCGAAAACGGATTAAGAAGCATTCTTAAGGCTGGCGACGTTAAATAATTGTCACTATTTCAGTTGACTCATAAATCCACGCAGTTGAGATAAAGTCCGCTCTATTCTTTCATTAGTCCAATATTTATCTGGCGTGATATTATCGTCGCCAGTTGATTCCTCTTTGTAGCGGCCGATAATCTTGCCGTTCTTGACAATCGATACATCAGGCACAAATATTCGAGGATTGCCATTTTTATCTTTTTCCAAATACGGTTCTAATTTCTTGACCAATTTTTGGTAAACTTCGTTATTGCTAGCGCGAGCATCGCGAATATTCAAATAGTATATTTTATCAACACCTTCAGCCCGAGCTGCCCGATCAACGTGTTCGCTCAAATGCTGGCACCACGGACATTGCGGAAAACCCAAGAAAACCACGCCGCTGCCGTTATCAAAGATATCAAGGATTTCTTTATCGCTGGCATAAACGAAGCGATTATTCGCCGCCACTCGCGGATATTCTGACTTGAATTTGGCAGCGTCGGACACGTTAGTAGAAGGAGTCTTCGGCTGCTCGGCAGAATGCTGGCGGTTATACCACAGCTCAGCCGCAGCGCCGCACAAGATGATTATGACAGAAATAATCGCAATAAGTTTTTTATTCATACCAAACCTCTTTTTTCATAACGTCGTATCCTTCTTATAATTTTTCTTAGCTTCTAGCGACAACGATATCGCCAAACCGCGCGAATCATTCGTCTTATCCCACTTCCGCGCACGAATATGATTCATCACTAGCTCTTGCGCTTCTTCAAATGTCATAATTCCCCCTTCTGGTGTAGATTCACTATAGCTAGTCTAATTATAATGCAGCGTTAGCATTATGGAAAACAGTAAAAATCGCACAAAATAGAAAGGCATTTTTCCAAAACATAAAAGCTGTTTTCGAAAACAGAAAGAATGTTTTAAGCGACAGATACGGCTATTCGATAAAAAGCAAGCGAAAACGGGCAAACTACCGATATATTTTAATAAAACCGCCAGACGATTAGAGTTTTGCTCCCCATTTCCACCTGAAAAGCTTAATCACTAGACGGGCTTCTACTTGACTAGTCGCAATCGCTCAATCAACCAATCCCGCGGCAAAATCGACAAGAACCAGCCAGCGCGTGGCCCGGAATCTTTGCCAATGAGCACGCGGTAGATGGTGGTGAAGAGCTCCCTCGGCGGCAGCAAACCGCTCTCTTTGTAGGAGTAAATTGCTTGATGAAACCAGTTACCATCAGCCCCAGCCGGCGCCTCGGCGATATCGTCAGCTAATCGCCTCAAGTATTCTTTTTGCTCTGGCGAGAACTCATCGGGATTTACCTCGTCCGTCAGACGAAACTTCAATGACTCGGGCGCCCACTTTTCCAGCCACCGACTGACATAGCCTAGTTCTGTGATGATCACTGCTTCTTCCTCGTCGACGATGCGGGCGTATTCCGAACTGCGCCGCAAAATCTCTACTGTTTTTACCATGTCGCACAGCGCCGCTTGGTATGAAATAACCAGATGCGAGAATGGAATTGAGCTGACCGCTGGCTGATCTAGCCCGTCAGTACACAAGAATAATAGCTGTTTATCAAGCTCATTTTGCGGATGCTGCTTCATCGCCGCGAAGTCGTCAACCAGCCGCACCAGGCTATCGGTCTCGTCAAAATACAGCCGCTTGGCTGGCGAATACCGGAGTATAAAATAGCGCACTACCTCAGGCGGCAGCATATCGACAACGTCATGCGCGTTCACGCCGGTGCCTTTGCTAGCACTCATCTTTTTCGTATCACCAGTGCGATTAATAAATTCATATGGCACTGGTACTGGCGCATCAATGTCATAGACTTCACGAGCGATCCGCTTGCCGGTATCATACGAGCCACCCTTCGTCGCGTGGTCACGACCAAACGGCTCGATATCAATGCCGAGCAGCCACCACCGCCCCGGCCAGTCCAGCCGCCAATCCAACTTTACTTGCCCGTCATCATACCGAACTGTATGCTCCGAGTCATCATGGCTACGATAGGTAATTGTTTTTGTATCGCTATCCATTCTGACAAACTGACGATTTTTAAGACGACCATGTTCCATAATCTGAATCGGCGACCATTGATCATCCAGCTGCCGACCCGATACTTCCTGAATGGCCGACTTAGCTTTGTCAATGCGGCTCAGCGAGCGCTCGATGGCCGGCACAAAGAAGCCGCTGCGATATTTATCACTGGCACAGACTACGTCCATAGTCACACCAATTTTATCGGCGCTGTCGAGGAATGGCTTCAAGCAAAAATCCGCCCACGAATCATATTGATCATCTGGTGACGGCACCATACAGAGCGGTATACCCAAGTACTGCTCATAACTATCCGGCAAATTAACCGGCACCTTACGAAAGGCGTCGAGGTTGTCTGAAACGTGAACGTGGCGTGCCCGAATGCCTGCCTGCTTTAACGCCCGCACTACAGCATCAGCGATGACAATTTCACGCAAATGCCCCACATGATACACCCCTGACGGCGATGCGCCCGAGGAAACCAAAATATCTTTATTAGCATCCTGAAACGTATTTACTATATCATCGAGCCATTTCATGTGCTATATTATACACTAGTGAGCGATCATTCCAGCGATATCATAGACGTAGTCCCATTTTCTACCTATCATGAGAGTCAAAAAAGCAATTAAAGTATTTGAAAAGATTCGCGACTTACCCTACGGAACAAGTGGCAGTGATGAAGTGTGGTCGTGTTACCAAAAATGCGTACTCTTGAAACAAGAACTGCAGCACATCGGCATTACCAGTCAATTGCTAATTGGTGTTTTTGACTGGCAAGACCTGCAGATCCCCGAACACATCATCAAAATTCGCCGCCAACAATATGAGAGACATGTGATACTACGCGTGTTTATTGATGAATTTACGTACGATGTCGACCCATCAATAGATATTGGGCTTACACCAATATTACCTATGGCTTGCTGGGATGGCAAGTCAAGCACAACAACCATGGCACCACTGCGACGTCTGCGCGTCTACCGGCCACATTCCTTACATGAGCGTATTTTATCACAACTACGACGTAAGATATTTCGAAGTAACCCCGAGAGTTTTTATACTGCAATCGACATATGGTTAGCAACCATACGAGTAAGTTGATATTTTTTATTTTAGTGTGCTATATAACAATATATAGCTTTTACTCAGAGCTGCAGAGGGCGAAAATCACCTTCTCTTTGAGTAGGCTTGAGAGGAACTATTGTATATGGAGACATGCTTGAATGCGCCACTTGCGGGTGGTATACCCAAGCAAGAATTACTTGTTTATCGGATTGAAAGATCCGCATTCAGCTTGAGCTCGTTCGGCGGGCTATTTTCATTGATATTATATTATTCCCACCTAAATAATTTAATAGCCACGAGGTAAATTACGAAAGTCCAAGCCGCGATAATACCGAATTGCGGCAAAACTTCCATCAAAGTTGCATGCTCGGTCATGATTAATCGAAAACCGTCCGTAACTGGCGTTATGGGCACAAATTGAGCAACGCTTCGCAACCATTCTGGAAATAGATAAATCGGGATAAATGTGCCAGATAAAAACATCATTGGAAAAGAGATTAAATTACTCAATGCGGAAGATTGATCTTCGTTTTTCGACCAGCCAGCAATCAATAGCCCTATTCCCACCATCATGAACGCCGATAATACAGATATGGCCACAAACAACGTCCAGTCGCCTCGCATATTAAAGTGGAATATCAATGTTCCAGCAACAACCATCATCACCAAACTAAGCAAGGAAATAATCGTATAGTGAATTGCCGTAGAGATAATCAACTGACCAGAAGTAAACGGCGCTGCACGTAAGCGTCGGTATGAGCCACGTTTCTTTTCAGCCGGCATTTGATTAGCCAAGCCAAAAATACCCATACTTATCAAGCTGAAAGTTAATAGCCCCGTAAATATGTAATCAAACGATTTTAATTGTTCATCACCAACCGCTTTACCAACAGCTTTAAGCGGGGCTTCAGGCTGACCCATCCGACTGTTAATGCTATTAGTAATTTGATTCATCACCGCCACCAACGTGCCGCCTGCCTGGTCAGAACCTTTGGAGTAAAGAACATTTATCGTACCTGTTGGAATAGGATGATTGCCATTATTTTTTATCGCGCCAAAATCACTTGGAAGCTCAATAATACCGTTAAGCTCCGACCGCTTCATCTTTTCACGTGCGTCATTCATATCCTTAACGTCTTTAATTTTTAGAATCGAATCCTTCGAATTTTCTTTGGCATTTTTAACGAAACTTTTGGCAAATTCTGTCTGCGAATTGTTGACAATTGCAATATTAAAACTGGTCGAATCATTACTAAAAACCGACCCAAAAACCAATAGAAAAATCAGCGGAAAAAGGAAAGTAAAGAATAGCGCCATTTTATCTCTAACGAAACGCTTTTGCTGAGCGCGAACTTGCCCGAATATTCCAATCCAATATTTTTTCATGTTAATCCCGAATTGCCTTTCCTGTTAAATCAATAAACACATCCTCCAAGTTGGCCTGCTCGACAACTTGCTCTTTCTTAAAACCGCGCGCTAATAATTGCTGGATGAGATTATGTGGCGTATCAATTGTAATAATCTTACCGCTGTCCATAATCGCCAGACGATCACACAATAATTCCGCCTCGTCCATATAATGCGTCGTCAAAAGAATCGTAATTCCCTCGTCGCGAATTTCCTCAATCAAATCCCATAAATTTCGGCGCGCCTGCGGATCAAGCCCAGTGGTCGGCTCGTCCAGAAACAACACTTTCGGATTATTTACCAATGTCGAGGCAATTGCAAAACGCTGTTTTTGACCACCAGAAAGCTGCTCGACGTAATTCTTAGCCTTTTCCGTCAATTGAACCTTAGCAAGCAGCGCCTCAGTATCAACTGTCCGACCATATAAACTACCAAACATTTTCAATTGTTCACGCAAAGTCAATTTGTCATAAAAAGCCGTCGACTGAAGCTGAATACCAATTATATTCTTAATGTCCTTAGGTTTCTTAGCGACATCTATGCCGTCAATTGTAGCCACGCCGCCATCAATTGGTCTGAGCGCTTCCAGCATTTCCAACGTTGTTGTTTTGCCCGCGCCGTTAGGACCAAGAATCCCAAATATCTCGCCCTTTTTAACTTCAAACGACACGCCGTCGACCACGTTATTTCCATCATAAGTTTTAACGAGTTTATCGACTTTTATAATTGGCTCAAGTTCCACTCCGTAAATTCCTCTCTGTTGTAATTTTGATCAAGCTAGTCTCTACTTATTATCAATTATAACAAAACCAAAATACTAGTGCTATACTTATAATATGCGCATCCAGAGAAAAAAGCAAAGCCAAAATCGAAAAAAACTATTTATTATCATACCGTTTTTGATATTGCTATTTTCGGCAGGGCTATTTGGGATATATTTCCTCAATCAATCACACTCGCGACAAACGACTGCGCCATCTGACGAAAAGTATTATTTTGCCGATTCGAAATATTCTGGCATTCGCTCAAAATTTGTCACCAGAGATAACAAACGAGAAAAAGTTTCAATTGAATATCCGATCACGGAAAATGAAAAAATTAATCGCTTAATTAGCGAGTCGATTGATAAAATTGATCGCGATTTTCAGAATACGGTTTTACTGGCAACAGTTTTTGATAAGCCAATGGCCGAAACAATTGGCTATCAAGTTACGCACAACACTTCAGAAGCGCTGTCAATTGTCATCAATATTAAGCAGGATATGAACGGCGCACATCCAGCATCAATGACGCAATTTTGGACTTTCGATAAAAAATCTGGTGAAGTTGTCGGCTTAGCTGATTTTACAGAACAGTCCGATGAAGCCGCCGAAGCAATCATATCCACTGCCAAAAATAGCATTTCTCAGACCATCAAACAGCGCCAACAGCCAGAAATTGACCTGAACGAAATCATAAATAAAGAAGCTTTGTCTAACTTTATCATCACCAACGACGGCAATGCACTGGCTTGGCCGCTTGGTCAGGCGTCGCTACTACCATCATCTTACGGCGAATTGACAATTACTGTGCCAATTTCCTCCGTCTCTAAATATCTGCAAAACCCAACGGCGAGAAAATTCGCTAACATCCCCAAGCCCGCAGAAAAACCAAAACCGGCACCTGCAGCTCCAACACCTATCGTCGCAAATAAAACAATTGCTCTAACTTTTGACGACGGACCTGGACCATATACCGAAAAACTATTGGATATATTGGATAAGTACGACGCCAAGGCGACATTTTTCCTAATTGGAAGCAAAGTTTCAGCACGCACCAACACGTTACGTCGTATGCAGTCGCGCGGGCATCAATTAGGCAACCACTCTTGGTCGCATCCAGAGTTAAATAAGATTTCAACAGAGCAACTATCTAGCGAAATTGACCAAACAAATAATGCCATAAAACAAGCAGTCGGCATCAAGCCAAATATCATACGTCCACCATACGGCGCGTTTAATCGAGCAGTTTTGGAGCAATTCCGTCAACGCGGAATGTCGGCAGTTGTTTGGTCTGTCGATACGCGCGATTGGGCTGATCGTAATAGTGAAATCGTCTGCTCAAGGGCTGTCGCTGGCGCTCGCAACGGAGCTGTGATTTTAATGCACGACATTCATCCGACATCCGTGAATGCCGTTCCTTGCATCCTTAACTCACTCAAACAGCAAGGCTATTCATTCGTAACGGTACAAAATTTAATCGGCGATATGACACCGGGCGCTGTTTATCCGTAAACTTAATCAATCTCAAATATCTTATACTTTGAAGTTGCACCGCGCACTAATTTAACTTTGGACGGCGCAACCTTAAAATGTTTTGCCAATAATTTAATAGTCGCCGCGTTGGCTCGACCTTCAATTGCTGGAGCTTTGACATAAACCGTCAATGTGTCGTCATCATTTTTCACAACTTCCTCACGATGGCGAGAGTTTGGTTTAATATGTACGGAGATTTTCATAAAACCTTAAAAATTTATCACTTCCAATTCCCGTGGCAAAATTTCTCGCACTTCCGCCGTTCCCGCAACTAATTGATAATCCTGAAGTTTCGGTGGTAAATCATCTTCAATAAATTGATAATCGACCTGATGGTTATCGTTAAAATAATTAAGCAATTCCGCATTCAAAAAATGCTCGCGCGGCAGATCCACTGAACCATCCTGTTTGACAACCAGCGCAATCGACAAGCCCGACGTCACGCCGTCCTCATTTTTAGCATATGCCGCCGTCACCAGATGAACCAGCGGCTCGAATTGTAACACCGACTGGTCGCTCGTCTCCACCTGCGTTTGACCGCGGCGCGCCAGCTGCTGGTTGATTTTCGTTGTCAATTCCTCAACACTTGGCTTACCATCACCAGCACGGCAATAATCACAACCGTCCGCCGCCTCGACATATTCCAGCAGCAAATTCATGTCGACGTCAGTGTCTTTAACGCCGTTCTGTGACAATTGCTCCACCATTTCATGCAGCGCGCCCAGCAAACTATAATCATTGGCACTCCTGGCAGCATCACCGATGCGGATGATGGCGCGAGCGACGGTAATGGTTTTGTTTGGCTTGTTCATATATTCTCCTGAGGACATCTCGCAGCTCCTTATCGACATACTTACACCCGCCAATCATCAGGAGTTGACTTAGCGTAATCATGTATGCCGATAGCATCAAAATGTTTCTTGGCGCAAGCAATTTTATGCAGTTCATTTTCACGCTCACCGCCATTCTTCGTCTCACGCACCATATATACTTTTTCTACGCCATTAACCTCTTTGACGATTGCCCAATCTGGATTGTAGTCACCAACTGGCGTTGGTATCGTAAACTTCGACGGCAGCTTGAGGAATAGTTTAATATCTTCACGACTGTCCAAATATTCGGCAAACTTTTGTTCAGTCGCCGAATCTAGTGCCAGTCTATCTGTCACTGTTTTTTGTTGATTCTTAACTTGATACAGTCGATCAATAAATCGTTCGACTTCTTCATCGCTATCTTTTTGGAAATTGCGAAGTTCATAACTACGCTCACCCATCTTTTCATACTCAACGCCGTCCACCACGACCCGCGCCAGTACCGACTTAATTGCACTCTTCACCATTTGCACATAGTCGTACGGGTTTTTTAAGAACTCATGCAACCGGCCGCTACCAGTCAAAATATCAACAATTGTTCGTCGAGTGAGACCAGTGCTATCCTGCAATTCAGAGATAATATCCGGCAGTTCAAACGTTCCCGCCAAATCATGCGTTGATTCGCCGACCATACCATCGTTATGAACGCCGCCACGCTTCAAAAGTACCCTATGTCTTTTCACTTCAATTCTTAACGGCTTAAGATCAGGCTTGGCTTTAATGACATTGATCGCCGCCATAATAATCTGGCCATTATCAAATACCACACGGTACGTCGTTTTATGTGAAATTCGCTTCCACAATTCTTCAAGTAGCGGACTATACAAAACTTCTTTATTGGGACGAATCTTCTCTTTTTTACGTGCATCCTTAACAAATTTATCAATCTTACAGCCCTCAATAATATCAACCACCTCGGCATGATATTTTTGCAGATCGCCAGGCAAATCAAGCGTAAAGCCAATATTATTCGGTGCGAAATTCGCCAGCACTCGACCCTCATCATCAATCATACTGCGACGCCGCAAACACTCCCAAATCTCATTCGACTTCTGATGCCCCAGCGTACTACTTGGATCATCGTGCAACGCTATGCGTGCAAACTCACTACGCCGCACAAAACCAATCTGAATGTGGGCATCCTCATACTCCTTTTGTAAATTATTAGCAAAATCACGATACGATTCGTTGGCAACCACCAACAACTGATTGATCTGTTCGTCAAACACTCGCGTACCGTCCTGACGCACTGGCAAGCGCAAACCCCGCCCAATCGTCTGTCGGCGATCATTTTCACTGCCACTCTCGCGCATCATACAAATTTGAAATACGTTCGGGTTATCCCAACCCTCTTTCAGTGCCGAGTGGCTAAAAATAAACCGTACTGGATTTGCCTGGTCAAGCAGCTTTTCTTTGCCTTTCATGATTAGGTCATAAGCCGACTCATCCTGTGCATTGCCCTTACCTTCTTTACTGTCGACGAAGCTTGTTTTGCCACCCTTACGCATCTCAGCAAAGTATGCTTTCCGAACTTCACTTGGGTCTTCAGGCATAATATCTTCGTAAAAACGGCTCTTTCTTCGCTCTTCCTGGTATAATTCATCAAACCAGCGAGCAAATTTTCCGTCAATCATATTGCCGTCAGCATCATATTCCAAATAACTTGCCACTTTATCAACAAAAAATAGACTCAACACTTTAATCCCTTGATCGCGCAGTAAATATTCTCGCTTGATATGCTCGGCGATGGTCACACGAATCATCTCACGCATAACCTGGTCTTCATTGCCGCCCCAATTTTCACCAAGCATCAGGACCCCTTGCGATCCAACTTCCACACTCGCTGGAACCGTCGAAATTTCATTGATGGTATAGCCTTCATAAATACTATTACCGGTGCGAATATCCAGTTTGTCATGATGATTCACCCAAAGCGGTTTTCGTCCGACCTTACCGTTTTTGTCGCGAACCAGCACTTCAACATATGCTTGAAGTTTCGGCGTGTTGCGCACATCAATCAGCTTGATATACGGCTTGGCATCGCTGCCCTCTTGCTGCGCGTTCGCCACCACGATACTTTTTACCAACTTCTCTCGATGAGCGTCAACTGGATCAAGCCGATACATCATGTTGTAATCGCGCGTATGCGTGGCACTATAACGCAATGTACACATCGGGTTCAAATCATTAATCGCGCTCGTCGACAGTTCACTCTCCATATTTTGTGGTTCGTCCATAATGACAATCGGATTGACAGCAGCCAGATATTCAATTGGCGCAATACCATTTAGCTTATCGCGCTCTTGATGAATTACTCGCGTATTCTTATTACCGCGAATTGCATCAATTGTCATGACCATAAACTGCGTCATAGTACTAGTAGCATAACTCTGCACCACCTCTGGATTTTTGCCGTCATACACCGACGCTTCGTACGGACTATACCCCATCTCACGCGTGAAATGCTCGTGCATACTATCAAGGCTACTTTTCACGCCCTCTTTGATAGCAATGCTCGGCACGATGATAATAAACTTCAAAAAACCATACAATTTCGCCATTTCCAGCGCTGTACGCAAGTATACATACGTCTTGCCAGTGCCAGTTTCCATCTCCACGGAAAAGTTCATGCCGTCCAATTCTTTAACAGGAGCGATGCCGTTGTCGTTTTGAATTGACCGAACATTCTCCAAAATAGCATCGTCATCAAGCAGCAAATTATTGCCAATTGCACCAATCTCGTCGAACAGCCCGACCTGGGCACCGCACACCGATCGCGACTGCAAAACCGCATCGAACGCATCAGCACCGTCAGGCTGCCCTTCAAAAACACCAGTAATAGCGCTGATAGCTTGCAACTGGAACGGCTGGCTGGAATCGTATTTAATTTTCATACGCACTACCATCCCGTAATTTCTTCTTGTCTGCAGATTTAATACGTGTTTTGGCTCGGCCAATACCGTCCGTAACAGGAAGATTCTCTGGCATAGTACCACCTAGGTCTTTTATCGTATTTCGAACTTTTTGTCCCACCTCATAATGTGCAAGACTGGCACTATATTCTCCTCGTACACCCTCGCGTCTTAGCTTTGCATCAGCTTGAGTTGCACGGAATAGATTCGCTGCCAACTCTTCACTCCCCATATGATCAAGTATCTGTTGTGACTTTTTTAGATTTTTACGCTGATGAATTTGCTTAGCCGTAAGTCCACCATACAATCCTTTATAGCCTGCGTTTTGAAATCGTGCGAAATCTGCAACACCAGCTTCTTTTGCAGAGCTGGCCAAACTTGCGTTATGTTTACTGATTTCATCTCGAAGCATTACCCTTTTACGATCTTCTATCAGACTATCTGCCTGCTCCTGTCTATGGGTTTGTATAGCAAAATAAGTTTGGCCAAGAGCAACAACTTCTTTTGAAGGATCTGAGTTTTGTACAACTAGATAACAAGCATAACGATCAAGCATGATATCATCAAGCTCACGCTGTGCACCAGAACCAATGGCGACCATTTCGTTGATATCCACGAAATGGTTGTGGACAACTGCACCACTATTCTCTGCTGCAGTCTTCGCTTTTTCTATTACTGGCAAGATATTTCTATACTCTGAATATTCCAGTATCCTGTACATATCACGTGCAGTCCAATACTCGACGCCATGTTCGTTAATTTTTTTTGATTGTTCAAAAATATTATTCATCTTACACCGTCCACAATTCTACATCATAGCTTTTACAAGTTTGGACCAGATTGGTTTTAAGCTGGTTGTCACCCTGAAAGGCGTCGTCGAGAATGACAAACTTACTCGGAGTCAGGTCGGTGATAATGGCGCGTAATTGTTCTAATGTCGGCTTGGCGTGTTCGTTGAGATACAGCACTGGCTGACCTTCCGTCGAATCGCCCTCGACGACGACTTGATATACATGCAGACCATCGACGTCGACGGTTTGAGTGCGCGTAGTCAGCGGCAAACCCATTTTCAAAAGCACTTCCACCAGTAAATCTTCCTCGCTAGCATTATCGTTACTGCTTTCGCGCATCAGATCAAGTCGTGCCTGCAATTCGGTCAAATCGCCCGTCGGCGCGCTTTGCCACTTGGTGAAATTGGTGTCAGCCAGTTTGTAAGTACGATATCCAACATCCAGCGGAGTCTCACGCTCAGCCAGCTTATCGGCAAAATCGGCTTTAATCTTTTCACCCGCCCGATTGATACGCTCGCGGGCAATATCGCTAATCTTTTTGTAGCCAGCCTTAAACGCCTCGCTCTTTTCATCGGTCGGCTCAGGCAGCTGCACCATGATGTGCTTACGATTACCGCCATCTTCGGCGTTGAGTTGCATAACAGCGTGAGCGGTAGTGGCGGAGCCAGCGAAGAAATCTAAAATAGTATCACTCTCTTTAGTTATCAAATTCATAAGATAAACAATCAGCTCAACTGGTTTAGGATAGTCAAAAAATGCCTGCATATTCAGCCCACCAAGCTTTTTAGAACCTCTAGCTGTAGTTCCAACTCCGTCTAATATAGTTTCAAAGGGAGTGATGCTAACTCCTGCAGAAAAAATTCTATAAATTGTATCAAAATACTCACCTCGTGATAATACAAGCATTCCCGCATCGGCAAGTTCCTTAGCTCTCTGTTCACTTACACGCCATCTACCATCGCTACCGTCAGTTCTTTTTGGATAAACTGTAACGCCATCAATGGTTATTGGATAATACATAGATGGCCTGTCTTCTCTCCTGTCTGCCTGGCCCCATTGTCGAAGGTTTTCTCGTCTACCGTCAGTTTCTTTTTCAATCATTTTGAAAGATGTTAAGCTAGCATTTCGTGTATAACAGAGTATATACTCATGGATCGTCGATACTGTAGTAGTTGTTCCAACTTTGCCCAATTTTGACTTCCATATAAATTGTGCGATAAAATTGCCCTCACCAAAAATCTCATCACACATTTTCTTTAAATTAGCTTGTTCGGCGTCGTCAATTGAAATAAATATCACCCCATCATCGGTCAACAAATTGCGCGCCAACTTCAAACGCGGATACATCATATTCAGCCAGTTGCTGTGATAACGACCGGCGGTTTCGGTGTTGGTACTGATCTTTTTGTTACCCTCGTCTACCTGATGGCTAAACTCCAGGTAGTTTTGCAGACCTTCCTTGAAATTGTCCGGATAGACAAAATCTTTGCCAGTGTTATACGGCGGATCGATGTAAATCATTTTGATACTGTTGTGGTACTGCTTTTGCAAGACTTTCAGCACCTCGAGGTTATCACCCTCGATGAAAATATTATTGGTCGTGTCCCAATCTTTACTCTCGTCCTTGGCGGGTCGGAGCGTTGCAGTCGTCGGCTCTTGTGCCGCCCGAAGTGCCTGCTTCTTGCCCGGCCAAAACAACCCGAACCGCTCATTCGGCTCGCCAGCATCTTCCGCCAGCAACTCCTTCAACTTAATGACATCCACCTTACCATCCGCAATCGCCTCCGGCACTAACTCTTCCAGTTTTTTGGCTAGGTCGGTGCGGAAGTTGGGAGAAGTGGATGGTAATTGATTTATATCATTATCTACTATTTGGTCTCTCATATTATCCCCTTTTTGGAATATTCGTTTTTTATATTAATCCTAATTGATGCAAAAACTCTCCCACTGTAGCAATAGAGCCGGCGATACTAGCAAATTTTGAAAAAACACTCAATGACGCCCATGATTTTTTTATGGTATCTTTATCAGGAATGCTTTTTTTTGATTGACTAAGAATAGTGCCAACTTCTGCTATTATTTCATTCTTGTCGTCATCATTTATTTCAAGTGATTTTTTTACCTCATCCGCCAAAGACATCAGAGCAGATTCCAAATCATTTTTTACAATAATATTGCCTGTATTGTGGTGTCCAGCAATGAGATTACTGATTTGATCAGCACTAATTGTAATGCTCTTATTGATATGACTTTTGTTATAATTTACATTATTTGTTACACTCTTTACCTGCTGATATATACCCAACGATTGCCTATCTTCAGGATTAAGTTTAGTTAATACAGAGGTGCCATTCTTTTCAGCGTACACCTGTGCAGCTGCATTTAGCGTTAGTGCACTATTTCGTCTGCGAATCTCAGAAATACGTGGACGAATCTGAGCCGCAGTTTTGCCTAATTTGGTTTCGAGGTGTTTGATTATATTGGGATTTAATCGATTCGCCATTATTTTGTACTTTCACCTTTTACTTTTTCAAGGGTTTTGTTCTTTTTGGTTTTGCTATCAGAAGCTATCTGCATTTGTACAGCTCTCTCTGTTTTTCCAAGCAACTTCGCAATATCATTCGTCTTCAGACCAACATCCGAAAGCATTTTATCAATTGATCTAGGCTTTGGTCTTGCGATTTCAGTCTCTCGAATATATCGATCAACCTGGATAGTCAGTTGTGCCAAAGCAATAATCTCTAGATAGTTACGTTCGTCTTTTACCATATTCTACTCCTTACCCTCAATTTTCACATTTTTTCTTCGACGGGGTACCCTGCGACTTATGGCTGCAGGATCAACTTCAAGCACGCAAGCTATCTCTTTCGATGAAACGCCTTGATTTTGTAATTGCAATACCATCAACCACTTAATTTGATCTAGCGTTTTTTGAATTTGTTTATCCATTCTGCTCATCACTTTCTTTTTGGATAGATGTCTTTTTTAGTGCCTTATTTATCGCAGCAAAGGTTTCATTACTCATTGAGCCAACAATACTCCTAACCTGAGTACGAGTCGCCCCCGATTTTATCAACTCGATGATAGTCAGTTTGTCTAACGCTTTCTTAATATCTTCTAGCGTAGTGTCGCTGCTAGATTTCTGTTTTACCATCTTTTTTTCCTTTCATTCTTGAACGAGCCATCGATACCGCCGAAGGTTTCATACCCAAAATAGTCGCTATTTCAATATTTGATAAACCATAGCCATCAAGAAGCTTAATGCCCTGCTTAGTATCTAACCCCTCTGGAAGACTCCTTACGACAAGTGCAATTAGAATTGATAGTTTTTTTGAGATGTCTTCTAATTTACTCTCCACTATTACTACTCCTACTTCTCAACAGTGACAACTCTTTACTTACGTATGCCGTTTTTTTATTAAGAACTGATGCTATCTCACTTGAACTTAGACCAAAACCATTAAGCATGGCTATTTTATCTCGTAAGGTTACGTTCTCGTCTTTTGTGGCGATAGTTGCTAGCAGTGCTATCACAACGTCTAACCGCTTACTTACACTCTGTATGTTTAACCCCTCTCTTTCCATAATTACATTATAAGTGAACAGGTATATCATTGTAAAGATTAAACATTACTTTTTTTAAAAAACATGTCTTGTAAATAATTCTTATGCTATTTTATAGTAAAATTGACAGCAAACAGTCGCTTGGCAACTACTCCCCCCTCAGACGCTTGCCGTGCTAGGGCTATTTTATCGGATATCTGCTCGTCCATACTGTCTTCGAGGTCGTATTTCTCGCGGTTGAGAGTGCGTACTTTTTTGCGTAAAACTTGGACTTCGCTGGCAATTTTTAGACGAGAAGCGGCATCGCCTGCCTGACGTTCTTGCTTTTGCAATTCTTGAATCTTGGCACTAAGCTTATCAGCCTTCATTTCGTATTCGACAATTTTGTCTTTATATTGACGCTCTAGCAGATCTTTTTTATCAAGGTAAGCGTCAGTGTTGCGACCCTTGACTTCCTCTTGGCGTTCAGCAATTTGCTGAGCCAGGTGATTTTGCAACACTTCTGTAGGGGCAACTGCTTTTTGGTTGCTATCAGCAGCGTATAGCTCGAGGATCTTGCGGCAAGTCTCCGTATCAAGCAACATACCGTCTTCTGTCTGCGCTGACGCCAAAATGTAACTTTCGCTCATATCCGAAGAGCCTATTTTCATCGGAAAGGTTACCTGCTCGACAACCATTGTGCCGCGGGCGCCGATCAGCTTTTTAACCTCAGAAGCGACTCGATCAGACTGGCTCATGTCAAAGATAAGTTCTGCTGGCGGCGTTGGCGCAGTCTTTGCTGTACGGCGCACATATTCTGCCAAATCGTCGGCATATTTGTATTGCCGAGCGTGCAGCAAGCGTTCAGTTTTATAGAAATATGTTCCGCATTCGATGTTTTTTTCCGGTGCAGTTTTTAGATCAAAAACGTGTTCGTTTGCAAACGACGCGTTGCCGCGCAGTATATAGCGCGTCAGGTTCATAAACAATCGCTCAAAGCGCGTAAAGGCTTCTTCAGCTTGCTCGTCGTAGCGGCGGAAACGATCTTGCACGTGAGGATCAAGCCCCTCAAAAATCCGGGTACGCGCCGCTTGTTGCTCAGTATCAATTTCTATCTTAAATTCTTCTTGTAACTTTTCAAACCGTTGGCTAATCTCATCATCGGTGCGGCACGTGTTCAAAATATCGCTAATTTTCTTTTCAAAATCCAGTCCGCTTTCAATCGCGCCTAGTACATCATTGCTGGCGCCAAATGTACTTTTGAACAAACTAAATTTGTCAGTCAATAGTTCAAGAATTCGCTGCTCGGCGACATTGCCTTGATTGCTAAAATTCACCACAACAACATCGTATTTCTGCCCCATGCGATGGACTCGCCCAATTCGCTGTTCAACGCGCTGCGGATTCCATGGTAAGTCATAATTAATTAGCATGGAGCAAAATTGCAAGTTGATACCTTCGCTGGCCGCTTCGGTGGCGATCATGATCTGCATTTTGTCATCTTTGAATTTATCAATTAACGCCTTGCGGCGGTCCGCTGATTCTATACCAGTAACGACATCGGAATTTTCATTATCCGCCAACCATTGGCGATAAATCTCGGTACTTTCCGGCGAGTTATTTTGTCCGTTGAATAACACTATTTTTCCATCATAGCCCTGCTTTTTAAGCGTTTTGGCGATATAGTTCTGCGTAAGGGTTGATTCGGTAAAAATAATTGCTTTGCGAGCAGCTTTTGATTCCAGTGCATTAAAGCCGACATTGATCGCCTCGACCAATTTTTCGGCTTTGACATTTTCTTTGATTGAATCAGCAAAGTCGGCGTATGATTTTAGTTCATCGATTTCAGCCTGAAACTCGGCGCGCTCTTTGGCCGATTTAATTATATAGTCATCGTAAGCGCCAGTCTCCTCAAATGCCTCAATTTCTTCATCGTTCAGATCACCCAGCTCATCAATCAAGCCACCGCGGTTATCGCGAACCTTACCCGCAGCATACTCTTCCTCCATGCGCCGTACAATATTCCGGAGTGTACTGGCAACTGCGAACGTGGATGAACCGAGACGTTTGCGAAGAATCAGCGCTGACAAGTGGCGCTGCGAAGATGCAAATGCATACAGTTTATCGCGATGCAAATATTCGTCCACCAGCTCATATAATTTTTGCTCATCGCCAGATGGTTCAAATTGCACCGTCTTGGCAATACGGTCAGTGTATTTAATATATTTCTTGACCTCCGATCGCAAAGTACGCTTGGCAATTTTGCTCATACGCGAGCGAAGATCATCGAGTGCAAACGGATGATTTGACTTAATATAGCGTTGGCGAAAAACATCAAGCTTATAAAAATATTTAGGGTCAACAACCGACACTAAGCCGTATAATTCTTCAAGTCTATTCTGCAGAGGCGTGGCTGTGAGGAGCAGCGATTTTTCAGAACCTTTAGCGATATCAGAGACCGCACTAGCGATACCCTTTTGGTTATTATAAAAATTCCTTAACTTATGCGCCTCATCAAGAACTAGCAAATTCCAGCCGTTTGATAACCTTGTCGAATGGCAATTGGCAAATTCGTAAGAACAAATATAGATGCCATCTTTTTCGATGGTTCTTTTTGCCTTCATCCATTTGGAGTCGACAACGGTTGCTGGTAAATTGAACTTTTCTTGCAATTCCTGCGCCCATTGCTGGCGCAAGCTCGACGGCGCAATAATCAGGATCTTTCGTTTGCGTTCCGAGTAGTATTGCATGATAACGATACCTGCCTCAATAGTTTTACCGAGGCCGACTTCATCCGCCAAGATAATACCGCGAGCCATTGGTGAGTTTAATGCAAACAGCGCCGCGTCAATTTGGTGCGGTGTCGGGATAATCTGAGCATCGAACATCAAGCCCGACAACTTAGCAACGTCATCGTTAGCATAGACGCGCTCAAGCTCATGGGCAATATACTTTGCCTGATAATCAGAGTTAATCATCAGAGTTATTATAACATTTTTCTAATCGACGGTTCGGAAGGATTGCTTGGTGATTAATAAATGAGACATAAGAGGTATGCCAAGTAGTTCGCCGGCACGTTTGAGCCGATTGGTCGTTTCTATGTCGGCCTAGCTTGGTCTCATACTCCCGCTCGGATGATTATGTGCCACGATGATGCTGGCGGCACGATCGGCGATGGCGTCGGCGAAAACCTCGCGCGGGTGTACCAGGCTGGCCGTCAACGTACCGATAGTCACCACCCGCTTGGCAATCAAACGATTCGCACCGTCCAGCGTCAGGCAGACAAAGTATTCTTGCTTTTTGTCGCGAATGTCGGCCAGTAGCTCGACGGCTTTTTCTGGGCTGTCGATGATTGGCTGGTCGCTGTCCAGCAAGTATCGCCGCGCCAGTTCCAAACTCGCCAGAATCACCGGTATTTTCGCTTCGCCCACACCAATCACGCTCCGTAAATCATCATACGAAACATCACCGCCTTTTTGACGCAAAATTTTCAGCACTTCGCGCGCAATTTTACCAACATCGGCCCGAGCATTACCGCTGCCAATAATCGCCATCAACAGCTCCAAGTCGCTCAGCCGCGCCGTACCGTAACGTGCCAACTTCTCGCGGGGACGATCAATTTTCGGCTTGTCGAGCACTTTCATAGTTTCATTATATCAGGCTTTAACCATTCATCAGCTGCCAATCTTCGCGCTATCATTTCGCGCAGCCCTATTTATCGCTTACACCACGCAAAGATCATCAGCTATTCGGAATCGCTCTAGCTTGTCGGCCGCGCGCCACACACATCGCCACCACCAACACACCAACCAGCCGCGACACCAATGATGAGTCATCCGCAGCCGATTGAGTCATTGTCACCAACCCCTCTTCTGGATTTAGCGGACTATCGTCTGACCATAAACCAGATGATGGATGGGTATTCATCAGCAAATCATCACCATTCGCGACACTTTCTTCGCCATTATAGACACAATCATCCAGAATATCGTTAAGTTCTGCTTGCTCTCCGGACAAGTTGATGCCTGATTTTATGTCACTAACATCCATAATTACACTTTCAATTTCATCATCACTGCGCAGCAAATCGCTTTTTTCCGATATTTTCACAAACTCCTCACGAAGCACGAAACATTCCTCTGGAATTTTCGTTGTCACCTCGTCCAACTCAACATCAAGTGTTGGCTCAATAATCGGTGAGGTGGAAATAATTACTTGTTCCACTGGCTCAGAGTCATCAGTTTCTTCACGCACTGTAATCGTTTCTACCGGCAGCGCAATCGTCACTGCTTCAGCAGAAGACGCTTCCGACTCTACTACTGGGGACTCCTGCCGTTCGATAAAGAAAACCGCATCTTCTTCAGCCCAAAAATCATTATCCTTACCATGACTACGCTCTATCGCCGTACCACTATAGTCAAGTTGCTCAATTGACAAGACCTGTGTATCAGTGAAAATTTGATCCGCCGCCAATATGTCAATCTCCTCGTTTGGAGGATCAACCTTAGCCTCATCAACTATTGCGGTATCAACCAGCCGCTCATTATCAACAATGTCAGTCGATTCGACAGAATTATTATAATCCGGCGTCGCATCTATATTAATCTCGTTAGATTGAATGTATACTGGTGCTTTCGTACCAGAATTGTCAATTGGTACCGTAATCGCAGATTTATCCGCCCCTACTGCATCAAATTGTGCTGCCAAGTGCTGCTGCTCGGAAATTGACGTAAAAGCACTTTCATCATTTTCTGCTTCTCGGCTCGACTCAGACTCTACAGCCTTAGCAGCAATCTTATTATCGCTAGCCGCAGGGTAAACAGTTTCATGTTCCAGCGAATTGCTATTATCATCAACGGTTTGGGTGTTCTTATCTATCACTACCGATACCGGCGCATTTTCCGTCTTTGCCGGCGCATCTAAGGACTCTGGTGCCGGCTTCTTGCTGTCATTATGCACTGCGTCAGAAATAGAATCAATAATGTGCGGCTTCATCTCCACCGAAGGGCTGACCACCCCTATCTTCTCAATGTCCACATCCTCGCCCGAAGCTTCAACCGCCTGGTTAGTCGAAGTTTTATCTTCTCGTTCCTGCGGTATGAGTTTCTCAGTTGACTTATTTGTTTTAGTTGTCAAATCTATGGGCTTCGCCTCTGATACCACTGGCTCAGGTGCTTTTTTAATAATAGGCTCTTGATAATCGGTAGACTCTGAATATCCCGCCAACACCAATTCTCCGCGTCCATTTTCATCCAGACTATCGAAATCATCTGGAGCCAATAGTCTATCCAAATAGCTTTGTTTTGGTGTCATTTCCAACAAATTAGGAATCGCCTCTTCATCCGCAGAATTCATATCATCAGATACATTCTCCTGTCTTTCCGACTCCTGTTTCATGACTAACGCCTGAGGTTTTACGCACTGACTAAGAAATGGGCAGCCAACACATGTCGCACATGCCGTTTGACCAATTGACGCTGATACTTTCTCGGTAGAAGGTAACTCTGCTTCACCGCTAGCTACCGCCACCAAATCAAACCGACCTACACCATCAGTCACTTCTTCACCAACACTAGACGAAAAATCCTCGCTAATATTGCCATCTCTCAGCGACAAAAACACATCAAAATCATTACCATCAATTACTGTCGATGATAATTCTACTGTAGTCGTCACCCCAATCATTGCTCAAAAAACGTCTCCGTTGAAATTTTCAATTCACTTACGCCGGCGGCGGATAATTTTTGCCAAACATCTCTAACAAAGGGCAAACTTCCACAGACCAAAAAATGCGCATCTTCTGGCGTTTCATGAACAATTTTTTCCACATTAAATCTACCGTTAAACCAACCATCTTTTTCTTCAACTTGCTGGCGAGTACTAAACTTCTTCACTTTAATATTTGACTCTGCTAGTTCATTTTCAAAAACCATATATTCTGGCGATTTTTGGCTAAAATATAAAAACGTCGGCTGACTAGAACTTGCCATAACGCTCCAAATTGGACTAAGTCCACAGCCCGCAGCAATTCCAACCAAAGGACTTTCTGTTTGCGGATTAAAATCGCCATAAGCGTGGCTAATTTGTAATTTATCGCCAACATTCTGTGAACATAAATAGCTAGAAAATTCACCACCAACATTCTTCACGGTAATTGACATTAGCTCATCGCCAGGAGTAGAAGAAATACTATAAGCCTTCCCTTCACGCACGCTGCTGCCATCAATAAAAACCGTAATATATTGTCCGGCGGTAAAGTCGAACGGTCGCGCAAAATATAACGTCTTCACCTCAGGATTTTCCTGACGGACACGCACAATTTCAACCTCTAATGAATCACGCATTCTCCAACGTACCTTTCCATTATTTTCTGAGCTTCTCTAAATTCTTCGTCAGTAAAAGTGTGGTAATTCGCAAACTTTGGACTAATTGTCGTGCCAGTGCGAAAATGTTGCAAGGCAAATCTCTTCGCGCCCTTAACTAGCTCGCCAATCTTCTCAAAATCGCTAACTTCCAATTGCTCGCGGACAATCGTCGTACGGAATTCGTGATCAATTCCCGAATCAATCATCAACCGAACATTCTCCTTAATCGCTTCCAAATCAATCGGTCGCGCCGCAATTTCAACATATTTTTCCAGCGGACCTTTTACGTCCATCGCAATAAAGTCAATCAGCCCTTCTTCGACCATTCCGCGAACTATATCTGGATGTGTGCCATTGGTATCTAATTTAATATCAAAACCAAGTTTCTTAATCATCCGACATAACTCCGGCAAATCTTCATTTACCGTTGGCTCACCGCCAGAAATCACCACGCCGTCCAGCCGACCAACTCGCGATTTTAGGAATATCATCACTTCATCAACTGGAATACTCGGTGCCAACCGTTCAGGTAAAACTAGTTCAGGATTATGACAATAGCCGCACCGCATATTGCAACCAGAGAGAAACAGAGCTGCCGCCACGTGCCCTGGATAATCCACGAGCGACAGCTTCTGAATTCCACCGATTGACACCTTAAGCTGCCGCGACGGCGCTAAGTCGCTGGTGTTCGGCGGCATTGTCATAATGTTCCCTCATTTCAAATTCCGCTTGCTTGCCCTTATTCCATTGAGAAACTGGACGCAAGAAACCAACCACACGTGAGTAAACTTCAGTCGCTTCACCACACTTTGGACATTCTGGATGCTCACCAACAATATAGCCGTGATTCTTACAAATTGAGAAACTTGGGCTGAACGTAAAGTATGGCAATTTGTAATTTTCGCAAATTGTCTTCACCAATTTTTTCAAAGTTTGCGGATCGTCCATGCGCTCACCCAAGAAGAAGTGAATCACCGTACCGCCCGTGTATTTGGTTTGCAAATTGTCCTGAAGATCCATCAGCTCAAACAAGTCGTCCGTGTAATTAACTGGCAAGTGGCTAGAGTTGGTATAGAACGGACATTTAACTTCCGCGCCAATTCCGTTGGCAAAGTGCGCTCGATCTGGGAAGCTGGCTTTATCAAGTTGTGCCAATCGATAAGTTGTGCCTTCAGCTGGTGTTGCCTCAAGATTGTAATTATTGCCAGTTTCCTTCTGATATTCCACCAAACGATCACGCATAAAATCAAGCGTTTTCTCAGCAAAAGCCTTACCTTTTTCCGTGCCAATATCAACGCCCAGCAAATTAAGCGCCGCCTCATTTGTGCCAATCAAACCGATAGTTGAAAAATGATTCTTCCAATATTGATTGAAGCGCTGTTTAATGTTTCGCAAATAAAACTTGGTGTACGGATACAAATTAGCGTCGGTCAATCGCTCCAAAACTTTACGCTTGGTCTCCAAACTGTCCTTTGCCATATCCATAAGTTCAGCCAACCCCTTAAAGAATTCTTTTTCGTTCTTAGACTTTAGAGCCAGTCGTGGCAAGTTTATCGTTACCACACCAACCGAACCAGTCATTGGATTTGAGCCGAACAAGCCACCGCCACGATATTCCAATTGACGATTATCAATACGCAATCGACAGCACATCGAGCGCGCATCTTCTGGATCCATGTCAGAATTGATGAAGTTTGAGAAGTACGGAATGCCGTATTTAGCGCTGGCTTCCCACAAACTTTCAATCACCGGATTATCCCAATTGAAATCCTTGGTGATATTAACCGTTGGAATTGGGAAGGTAAACACGCGACCATTAGCATCGCCCTCAGAAAGAACCTCCAGCAGCGCCTTGTTTAGCATATTCATTTCTTCTTGATATTCGCCATAAGTCGTGTCCTGCATTTCGCCGCCAATAATCACTGGATTATCTGCCATGTGTTTTGGACATTCAAGGTCAAGCGTGATGTTGGTAAACGGCGTCTGGAAACCAACACGAGTCGGCACGTTGACATTAAAGACGAATTCTTGAATAGCCTGTTTTACTTCTTTATAGCTCAATTTGTCGGCACGAATAAACGGCGCTAATAGCGTGTCAAAATCAGAGAAAGCCTGCGCACCAGCCGCTTCGCCCTGTAATGTATAAAAGAAGTTTACGACTTGACCAAGTGCTGATCGGAAATGCTTAGCTGGCTTAGAGGCAACCTTACCAGCCACGCCAGTAAATCCTTCTTGCAATAAGTCAGTCAAGTCCCAACCAACACAATAAACACTTAGCAAGTTAAGGTCGTGAATGTGCAAGTCGCCTTCTTTATGAGCTTGTCCAATCTTCGATGTATAAATTTTATCCAGCCAGTAAGTCTTCGTAATTTCTGCTGAAACATAGTTATTCAAACCCTGAAGACTGTAGCCCATATTAGAGTTTTCATTAACTTTCCAGTCCAAATTTTCCAGATATTTATCAATCAAATCAACGTGCGCATTAGAGGTAATTTCGCGCAATTTTTTATGCTGATCACGGTAAATAATGTACGCCTTTGCAGTCTTCTTAAACTTAGAGTCAATCAACGCATCCTCAACAATATCCTGAATATCTTCAACGCTTGGTAGACGCTTTTGGTTACGAGTTTCCAAAACACCCAAAACCTTGTCAGTCAATTCAACTGCTTGAGCGGCGTCAAATTCACCAGTTTCCAGTCCCGCCTTTTCAATTGCTTTTTCAATTTTTTTACGATCAAATTTAGCAGTTCGACCATCGCGTTTTTTAATTGATTTATACATTCCCCCTCCTTGTTTATAAAAACAGCAAACTAGCCCAACCTCTCCAGTGGGTGCATGTTGCAAAAAACGTTATTTATTTTCTAAAACACCATATGTAGTGCTTAATATTGAATATACACGCGATATATAGCGTCTGTCAATGAAAGTACATTGTATTATTTACATTTATGATTTCTTTACATAGATTGCAATAAATCGTAAGCAACAGCCGCTGATAGCGCCTGCATTTGACGAAGATTATCACCCGGCTTGAGCGGTGGCTTGAGGCTACGTATAAGGAAAAATCCGACAAATGATGCCAGCATTTCCGCGTTCAACTCACCTAGCCACGGCGTTACGTCATGACCATGGCGCGCCATATCAACCAGAAATTCTGTCGCACCAGATCCCTGGGGTACATAGGAAGCCCAGTTCCAGTCAACCAACTTCAACTCGCCAGTTTGCGGATTAAATGCCAAATTGTCACTACGAACATCCGAATGATTAAAGCAATCTTCCGTCTGCTTGGCAAATTCTTTAGCGCGCACCGAAATATCAATCAACTCATCGCGCTTTTCTAACAGCTCAATTATAGCCTGACAACGCCGCTGATTAATCTCCAACTGATTTGGCAATAGTTTTTGATAATTATCAATCAATCGACGACGAATATCAGCGTCAGCAATAATCTGATCAATCCCATCATCTAAGCCAAGCTCTCCCGCCGCAAACGGTTGTAGTTGCAATTCTTCAATTAGCTCCTGCGGCAATTTTATTTTTTCCAACTCTCGAACCGCGGTTATCACCGTCGAAATATAACGTTCCGCGACAGAGTTATCCGTCGGAGGCTGCCACAACCACCCATCTGACGAAGCGTAACTGCTCGTCATCAACACGTGACCATCATCAGCCAATTCAGTCCAATCAGCAACATATTGCGGATAAGTTTTCTGTAACAAACACGTTACTGCATAATCTTTTTTTAGCCAGCCTAGTTCTCGCTCGCCTTCATCCGACAATAAATTAGTATCAACTTCTTTAACAAAAATCGTTCGATCACCAGACGACACTAACGCTCGGCGATTAAGCGAAAAGCCGCCACTTACTGGCGTGATCCGTAATTCAGATAAATCAACGTTTAGCTCCGTCGCCGCACGCTGTAAGGCTCTGTCGGTTAATAATTTATCGTGATCTGGCAATGTTCCCATGCATAAATTATAACATCATAATCAATCAGTAAAGCTCTCATATATTATACCTTTATATCTCAATAATTTCCCTAAAGCCGTGAAGTCGTCGCTATAGGTTTGTTGTTAAATTAACTTGTTCTCATTTATACCTTTTTCATGGTAATTATTCCTCTAATTAATGCTATTTATATAGTAAATAATGGTTCTTTAATTTTGCTGTAAAATTGACTATTCTACTTTTATTTTTATTGCGCTTATTGTTATAATTGGCATCTAGCATTAAATTTAAGGGGAGTGTATGTTAATAAGAAAACGCTTTTTAAATACAAAAGTTAAAATATTAACCGGCATAATGATAGCTGGATTAGTTGTCAGTGGATCACTACTTACCTTGCCAACCGTACAAGCTAAGAATACTGTTAGCGATGATTATCCACTAAATGATAGCGCCAACTGGAATCAAGAGCCTGTTTGGCGTGATGAATTTAATGGCACGTCATTAGACGCAGAATCTTGGAATGTGCGCAGCGGCGGATGGGGCGCAAACCACGTTCAAAGTTGCTATAGAAATAGAGAAGAAAATGTGAATGTTAAAGATGGCAGTCTAAATCTGGTTGGATTATATAAGCCAGGTGAAAAGTGTAGTGGTAATGAAAAAAGCGGCAACTTCACCTCTGGATTCGTAGAAACAAAGGGTAAAAAATTTTGGACTTACGGCTATATTGAAGCTCGCATAAAAATGCCAAATAATAAAAGTACCTGGCCAGCATTCTGGATGAGCCCTAACGAATCTGCATATGGTAGTTGGCCTCGCAGTGGTGAAATTGATATCGTAGAAACTAAAGGTTCTAACCTAGATTACGCGGCAGCAGATGCTCACTGGGGAATCTCACCAGGATACAAGAAGCATGCCCAAGGTAAAAAATTGCCAGCTGGATTTAAAGACACTACTCAGTGGCACACTTACGGCGTAAAATGGACTGAAGGAAAATTGGAATATTACATTGATGGCGTGAAATTCCACACTGTCAACGGATTCGGTCAGCCAAACGCAGCAAACACACCTTACGGTCCATTCGACAAGCCATTCTTCCTGCGACTTAACTTGGCAATCGGCGGTGACTACATTGATGGTAAAGGCAGTAAATGGTCAAACGCCTACAACGCCCTAGCTGAATATCCAAAGTCATTCCCAGCAACTATGTCAATCGATTACGTCCGCGTATACGAAAGACGAACAGCTAAAGAAGTTAACGTACCAGACAATAACTTGCGCGCTCAACTTAATAAAAAATTGTCTACTCAATTTAACAACTCTCGCGCAGACAATCAAAAAATTACTGACGTAGAGTTGGAAAAATTGACAGATCTTAACCTAGATGCAGCCGACAACACACCAGAAGCAGAAAAGATTCACGATCTAACAGGATTAGAGGCAGCTAAAAACCTTAAGACTTTATCTCTTAAGAACAGTTCTGTCTTCGACCTAAGAGCGATTTCCAACATCAAATCTCTAAAGTCAATAAACCTAACGATTAATCGCTAATTAGCTTAGGCGTTTATAGAAAAATTGTCATCTCATTATGGGTGACAATTTTTTATTTCAGCCAACACTTCAGCAACCAACACCTCTGTAATCCTGTTATTAAAATAACTATATAATAAATTTTACTTTTATTCTGCTTATTGTTATACTAAAAATGGATAAAGAAATATTGGGAGAAAACAAAAAATGTTAATAAAAAAACGTTTTTTAAATACAAAGCTTAAAATAGTAACTGCGGCAATGGCTGTAGGTGTTATTATTGGTGGGGCATTATTTACTCTGCCAATGGACAATGCCAAAGGCGCGGGAAGTCCTTATCCACCAACAGATAGTGAGAACTGGAATCCAGAACCTGTTTGGCGTGATGAGTTTGACGGAAATTCGTTAGATGAAACTAAATGGGATTACTATACTGGTGGATGGAAAGACGAAAACCAACAAGTCCAAAACTGCTACAGAAACAGACCGGAAAACGTCAATGTTAACGGCGGTAGTCTAAATCTAGTTGGACTATATAAACCAGGCGAAACATGTACTGGTAATACTAAAACTGGAGATTTCACTTCTGGCTTCGTACAGACAAAAGGTAAGGCAAACTTTAAATATGGCTATATTGAAGCTCGCATAAAAATGCCAAAGAACAAGAGCACCTGGCCTGGTTTTTGGATGAGTCCTAGCGACAAAAAATATGGAGATTGGCCTAATAGTGGCGAAATTGACATCGTGGAAACCAAAGGCTCTAATCCAAAATTTGCTGCTTCTGACGCACACTGGCGAAAGCAAAGTACGACACCTGGAGTTCCAGGCCCTCACGGAAGTAGACAGCGCGTAATCCCACAAAACAAATTTGACAGTAAAGACACCTCCGAATGGCACACATATGGCGTTAAGTGGACTGAAGGAAAATTGGAATATTACATTGACGGCGAATTTCACGGTGAAATTGACGGTTTTAAAAATAACAACTCCACAGGTAATCCAAATGGACCATTTGATCAAGACTTCTTCTTACGACTTAACTTAGCAATTGGAGGTAACTACATTGACACTCCGTGGAACGATGCACACAATTCAGTAGGTGCTGCGGACGACTTCCCGGCAACTATGTCAGTCGACTACGTCCGCGTGTACGAAATGCGAAAACCCAAAGAGGTTGAAGTCAAAGACACACAACTGCGCAAGTTGCTTAATGAAAAACTGGGAGAAAAACTTGGTACAACTCGTACAGCAAATCAAAAAATTACTGACGTAGAGTTGGAAAAATTGACAGATCTTAACTTAGACAACTCAAACATTACCGACCTAACCGGAATAGAAGCTGCTAAGAATCTTCAGAACTTGTCGTTAAACCACAACTCAATCTCAAACCTAAGCCCACTATCTGGTCTATCTCATCTAAAAAACCTGTCCTTAAAAGAGAATGCCATCACCGATATAAGTCCGCTATCTGGAATAGAACATCATCTAACTTCTCTAAATCTTGAAGATCAACGAGCTAGTATTAAGCCTAACGACAAATCATTTGTTTCACCATTGAGAGTCTCGGGAGGAATTGTAAATGGGATAGTTGGAACAGCAAATGTCATCGGAGACAATAACAATATTAAGATACTATCACTACCAGCCAACGGAGCATCCCCTATCTTAAATGTTTCTTGGGGAATACACATAGGTGGCGGTGGCGGTACCCTTGCATATATGTTTAGTGGTACTCTGGCTATCGACACATCAGCGATTCCTAGGACGGGTCAACCGCAGCCTCAACCACAACCGCAGCCTCAGCCGCAGCCACAGCCACAGCCTGGAAATCCGTCAGCTGCCGCTCATAATCCAGCTAATAAGCCTCAGAATGCTGTAAGCGGACTACTCGCAAACACAGGATTTAATGCCTTCTTAGGTGTTATCGCCACCCTAGCATTAGTTGCTGCAGGACTATTCATTCTACGCTAACCAGAGGCTACATAAAATTACCACCCCGTGATGAGGTGGTAATTTTTTTGCTTAACTGTAACGCTTCATCATACCCAGCATTAGTTTACCCTAATTTGATCGATTCATAATTGTTAAGAATGCGTAGAGACTTTTTTAGATATGGTAATTCTTGATCGTCGCTGCCATTTTCTTGTTCTACGATATTTATATTGTCTTCGTTGACCCATAAAATGCCTGAGTGGTCTTCTGGGTTGACTGTCGGCTCTGAGCCCTCTTTAGCTTGTGCAAAATACAAGAGCTCAATTGAATGCGAGCCTTTTATTTCATTTATATAGGTAAAAGCTGCGAACAAACTACCTATCGTCACATCAAGCCTAAGCTCCTCTAACAACTCTCGCTTAAGACCATCCTCTGGGTTCTCACCATAATCAACATGACCCCCAGGTAGTTCGTATTTACCTGGTAAAAACTTTTTAGTCGCTGCTCGCTTTGCCACAAGAATAGATGGCTTGCCGTTTATAAATTTGTTGACTACCGCACAGGCAGTTATTACTTGTTGTCCGTAGGCTGCTGTTGCGCTATCCTGGCTCATATTCTAAATACTTCTTTCATGACAAAATTATATCACATGATAAATCGTGTATTTTCTCAAGGGCGATTACTCAAGGAAATATAAAACTGCCCGCGCGGGACAGTTCTTGACCAATTCTATGGCTCCGGGGGCGGGGTTCGAACCCGCGGCCTATTGGTTAACAGCCAACCGCTCTACCGCTGAGCTACCCCGGAATATGTGTTGTATTATAGCGAGTTTTTGAATAGTTGTAAAGTTACTGACGGACAATTTCTAATGCTTTTTTTAAAATCTCCACTTCCGAGCGTGATTTTTCGTCATCTTCGGCTTCTCTCTTCTTAATTTCTTTCGCTAAATTCTGCCACCAAACTTCTTTTTTCTCACTGCTCAGCGTCAAAGACCTAACTTCGCCGTCCTGCTTCTCTAAAAATCCCGCAGCCACCAAATTATCAACATGTTTTGCCACCGTCGATACCGATTTATAGCCCAAGGCGCGCATAATTTCCCGAAGCGTCGGACTGTAGCCATTGCCCTTTATAAACCCATCGATAAAATCCAACATTATTTTTTGCTTTTTCGTCAGTTTCATATCTAAAGTATACACCATACGCTATACTTAAAATATGGCAAAAAAATATATAAGCGACATTAGGTTCTGGTTATTGGCTATTGTTATTTTTGGCGGCGGCTTCGCCCTGCATCCCAGTATCGGCTTATCAATTCTGGATTTTTCATCTTTGCGCATAGGATTATATCAAATCGTTGCCGTAAGCCTACTATTATTTTCCTTGCCCTTACTCCTTAAAAAACGCCAAGAATTGTTGAAAAACCGATGGCTAATCGGCGGATTTTTGGCAATTTTTATCGCCATCACCGTCGGCGTATTTTTCGCAGAAGCACGCCTGCGCACCGCGTTATATTCATTATCGCTATTATTCTTACTCACCGTCGGATTATCCGCTGGCTTAATTTACAGCGAATTGTCAAAATCAGAAAAACGTAAACTCATCAGCGTTGGATTATGGAGCGGGCTGGTTTTTGGGATTTTAGCAATCATTCAGCTCATCGTCGCCACTTTTGAGCCAACAGGATTTGGTACGCTTTGCGCTGGCTGTAAGGCCGACGTTTTTGGGTTTCCACGAATCAATTTATTCGCCGCCGAACCTCAGTTCTTCGCCAATTCTCTACTTCCAGCATTCTTCCTTGCGCTCTTTCAATCAAAATCTCGCTTAGCCAAATTTAGTCTATCCTTTACAACTCTCGCCATATCTTTAACATTTTCCCGTGGCGGATTTTTAGCAATTTTTATCACCATCACAGCCCTATTTATAATCGCTTTTGTAAAACGAATTGACGCATCTTTTATTCGTAAAAAACTTCTAATCATCTTCGCTGGATTACTATTCGGTTTCATCCTATTATTCGCTTCAGCCAACATTAGATATGCCAATACACCTTTCATTGCGCACAATACCTTCGTCAGTATGGTCGATCAATTATCTCTCGGGAAAATTAAGATTCCGCAAAAATCCATCGCCAAAAATCCGTCACCAAAACCCGCCGAAAACGTTCCGTCAAGCAACAATTCTTTCCAACCTGCCGGTTTTGTTGAAGCTTCCGCTAACGACAGACTCAGCGCCAGTGATTTAGCCATAAAGTCTTGGCTGTCATCACCGCGAACGTTCTTCTTCGGCGTCGGACTCGGCAATCTCGGTAATTTCATCCAAAAACACCTTCATATAAATGTCCCAGCGGACCAAACGGTCTACGTTTTTTACATATTATTACTCAGTGGTATGGGAGTTATCGGGCTATTCGCCCTTCTAATTATCCCGTTGATAATTATATTTTTCGCTGTAAAAAACACCTGTAAAATTAAAGCTCAATTTATCTTATCCTTGACCATCGCGATGTTCGTGCATTTCTGGTTTTTTGGCAGTTTCATAAATACGATTCATTGTTTTGCTATAATCGGCATATTTTTGTATAATTACCCCAGAGATTATGCGGAAAAAGTCTGATTTTTACTTCAAAATTGTTCTGGTCGTCCTTGATATCTTAGCTTTATTGAGCGCATTTACTATTGCCTATATTTTGCGAATCTCCCTGGATCCTAGACCATTCCATATCAGTATCAATGCCATGGATTTTATCACCTCCATTTTTATGACACTACCGTTGTGGATCGTGATGTTCTATTTCTTTGGCTTATACGACCGAGAGATTTACACGCACCCATTGCGAAACTTTGGGCGAATACTTTTGGCGTCAATCACTGGAATTATGATAATGATTTCTGTGACGTTCTTTACCAATACTCCATTATTCCCAGCCAAGCTTGTCGCGGTTTACGCCACCGGAATTGGCTTCATCTTACTAATGATTTTCCGCAGCGCCGCCAATATCGTTCGTCTGAAACTATTAAAGCGCGGCTTGGGGGCGCGCCGTGTTATATTAATTGGCAATTGTGATTTAACTCACGTTTTGGCTGATTTTATAGAAACCAATCCGTTAACCGGCTTTAAGATTAGCGGAATTGTCGCGCAAACCCAATTCATTCCTATTGAATTAAAAAAGCTTCGACGCTCGTCATTAGAGTCGGCGCTCACCAGAGATAAAATTGACGTCATCATCCAAACCGACTCAAAAAACGTTAGCGAACATTATCAAATTGCCCAGAAACATTATCTGGATTTCTATCAAGCGCCGGAATTCGACGGAATTATGACCACCAAGCACACTATTGATATCATCGACTCCGTGCCGCTAATTCACACTCATCCGACGCCGTTGATGGGTTATGGGCGAATTGTTAAGCGAATTATGGACATTATCGGTGGAACAATTGGGATTATCATCGCCTCGCCAATTATGCTTTTGGTGGCAATCGCCGTAAAAATTAGCGACCCAGCGGGACCGATTTTAATGCACGGCAAACAACAGAAACGTCTCACTCGTTACAATCGACCGTTTAAGGTCTACAAATTTCGCTCACATTATGCAAAGTTTGACGGCAAAACCGACGAAGAGGTCTTTCGAATGGTTGGTAAGCCTGAGCTAATTGAAGAATACCGTAAAAACGGCGACAAGCTTGATCGTGATTTTCGCGTGACGCCAGTTGGTCGATTCATTCGTCGCTTTAGTCTTGATGAATTGCCGCAGTTATTTAACGTCGTAAAGGGCGACATCAGCCTAGTTGGACCGCGAGCGCTAGTGCCACACGAGTTAAGCGCCTACGACAAAAAACATGTTTTGCTAGCAGTCAAATCAGGACTCACTGGACTTGCAGTAGTATCTGGCCGACGCAGCATCAGCTTTGAAGAGCGTCGACGAATTGACTTATATTATGTCCAGAACTGGAGTATCTGGATGGACATCACGATTTTATTAAAAACCTGCTTGGTTATTTTCCAGAAAGATAATTAATGAGTAAGCCAAAAATTGCCATAGTTCACGATTGGATTTACGGCGGCGGAGCCGAAAAAGTCGTTTTGGAAATTCACAAATTGTACCCAGATGCGCCAATTTACACTTCTTTTTGTAGCGATGAATGGCGAGAAAGATTAGATAACAAAGTCGTTACCGGCTATTTACAAAGATGGCCGTTTTCAAAAATTCGACGATTGCTGCCGCTTCTTAGACAGTGGTGGTTTGCTAAGCTTGATCTTAGCGAATTTGACATTATCATCTCCAGTTCGGGAAATGGCGAGGCAAAATTCGTCCGCAAATCCAGACCAGATCAACTTCATATTTGTTATTGCCACACGCCAACACATTTTTATTGGCGACATTATGACGAATACATCAAACGACCAAGTTTCCGTCCGCAATGGCTGGCACGCCTAGGCTTAAAAACCCTAGTCCGACCACTGAAAAAACGAGATTTTAACGCTGCTCAGCAAGTTGATGTTTTTATCGCCAACTCTACGGGAATTCAGGCTGATATTGAAGAGTTTTACCAGCGAAAAAGTACGATTATTTTTCCGCCAATTGACGTGTCGAGTTTTTCGCCGCTTGCTAAAAATCGCAAGCAAACGTCCATCCCCAAAAAACCTCGCTGTCTGATTTGGGGGCGAATTGTGCCAATGAAACGGCTTGATATTGCTATTAAAGCTTGTCAGAAACTTGGCTGGCAATTAGATATTATCGGAAAAGGTCCAGACGTTGATAATCTAAAAAATATCGCCGATAAACATACTAATTTCTTAGGATTCGTCGATAATGTCACACGAGAAAAATATATTAAAAAAGCAGATTTGTTTATTTTTTGTTCACACGAAGATTTCGGAATTGCGCCAGTCGAAGCGTTGGCGTCTGGTATTCCAGTGGTTGCGTATGAAGCTGGTGGCGCACTTGATTATATAAAACCCGAGAAAAACGGCTGGTTCTTTTCTGGGCAAACAGATTCTTCATTGATAGAAACCTTAGAGAAACTTCCTGGTAAAAAAGTTTCACCAACAAAAATCTCAGCCACGGCAAACGAATTTTCAGCTGCAATTTTCCATAAAGCGATAAAAAATATAGTTGATAAATCATGGAAGGAACATTATCGTGAAAATCGTAATTGACGCCCGAACATTAAGGACTAGCACTGGTCGGTACATCGAACGGCTGATTCATTATTTGCAGAAAATTGATAATAAAAACGATTATGTTATTCTGCTCAAGCCAAAGGATTTTGATAGTTGGCAGCCGAGCAATCCGCGCTTTAAAAAAGTCATTTGTCCCTACAAAGAATACACTTTCGCTGAGCAAATCGGCTTTAAGAAACAACTTGAAAGCCTCCATCCAGACTTAGTTCATTTTGCGATGGTTCAGCAGCCTGTTTGGTATAATTCCAGTCCAGTTGTTACTACGATGCAAGATTTGACCACTGTCAGATTTAGGAATCCAGATAAAAATCCTGTCGTTTTCTGGATTAAGCAGCAAATTTATAAATGGGTCAATAAAAAAGTCGCTAAAAAATCTTCACATATTATTACAATTTCCAACTTCGTAAAAAATGATTTGATTAAATTCACCGGCGTAAACCCAGAGAAAATTACTGTAACTTTGGAATCTGCGGATAAGTTACCAAAAGGCAACGAACCTGTTGACGAGTTGATTGGCAAAAAATTCATTATGTATATCGGTAGACCAACACCACATAAAAACCTTCGACGGCTAATTGACGCTTTTGCTTTGTTGCAAAAAAAATATCCAGAATTGACACTTGCCTTGGCTGGTAAAAAAGACAGTAATTACGCTCGCCACGAGACATATGTAAATGAGCGTGGAATTAAAAACGTCGTGTTTACCGGCTTTATATCAGACGAGCAATTGCGCTGGATGTACGAAAATACGGCAGTTTATTGCTTCCCTTCGCTCAGTGAAGGATTTGGTTTGCCAGGATTAGAGGCAATGCTACACGGCGCACCAGTCGCTTCGAGCACAGCCACTTGCTTGCCAGAAACCCACGGTGATGCTGCTCACTATTTTGATCCTTTCAGCGTCGAGGATATAGTAAAATCAATTGACGACATCTTATCTGACGACAAATTACGCAATGAACTCGTTAAAAAAGGCAAGAAACACGTTAAGACATTTTCATGGCAGCGCATGGCCGAGCAAACTTTGGCTGTATATGAAAAATATGGTCGGAAAAGTTGAGATTAGCTTTCCTGTCCAGTAGCTTGATTAATTCGAGTAGACGAGTCTGCTTTATTTGAGCCACCAACTCCATAGACCATTTTGATGTTGTACTTTTCGCAAACATCACGCTCTGGAACAACTTCCGGTGCCGATCTATCGCCACCATTTGCAAACACCAATTGACATCCCGGATATTGCCGAGCGATCATTTCTAAGGTTTCTGTAACCGGAGGCTCTTCATCGATAGAAAGCATCACCTGATCCACACCCTTTAATGCTCGCATTAAGCGGAGTCGATTTTCCTCATTAAGGATAATTTTTCCCTTTTTTAGCAATTGCTGTTTGTCGTTATTCACCACTACAATCAAATAATCACCCATTTTTGCAGCCGCTTCAATCATATCTAAATGCCCACCGTGTAATGGATTAAAATAGCCGCTAACAATTACAACTTTCATAATATCCTCCTCTATAACTTCTCTATTATACCTGATATACTATAGTTATGACAAAGATGCTAGTCACGGGAGGCGCGGGATTCATTGGCTCGAATTTTGTGCATTACACCGTAAAACACAAGCCAGAATATGAAGTCACTGTTATTGACAAATTAACCTACGCCGGAAATCGTGCTAATTTGGAAACTGTAGCTGACCAAATTACATTCGTAGAAGGCGATATTTGTGACGCCGAATTAATAGACAAATTAGTCGCTGAAAATGACATAGTTGTGCACTTCGCTGCCGAAAGTCACAATGATAATTCTTTACGTAATCCATGGCCATTTGTTGAGACAAATATAATTGGCACATATACCATTCTAGAGGCTATTCGAAAACATAATAAGAGACTACATCACATCTCAACTGATGAGGTTTTTGGCGATCTAGAGCTTGATGACCCAAATCGCTTCACAGAAGACACTCCATACAAGCCTTCCAGTCCCTATTCTAGTACTAAAGCTTCCAGCGACATGCTAGTTCGTGCCTGGATTCGTAGTTTTGGTATTAAAGCAACTATCTCAAACTGCTCTAACAATTACGGACCATACCAACACATTGAAAAGTTTATTCCGCGTCAGATTACCAATATTTTAAGTGATATCAAACCAAAACTTTATGGCACCGGTGAACAAGTACGCGACTGGATTCATGTTGATGATCATAACTCAGCGGTTCATTTAATCCTAGAAAAAGGCGTTCTAGGAGAAACCTACATCATTGGCGCAGATAATGATCACGTTAATAATAAGATGGTGATTGAATTGATTTGTGATCTAATGGGTAAAGGTAAAGATTGGTACGAACATGTCAACGATCGTCCAGGTCATGATATGCGTTACGCAATGGATTCCAGCAAGTTACGCCGCGAGTTAGGATGGCAACCGCAATACACAGATAATAAAACCGGTATGCACGATGGATTAATGCAAACTATTAACTGGTATCGCGAACACGAAGACTGGTGGCGCGCCCAAAAAGACACCGTTGAAGCAGCTTATGCAAAACAAGGACAATAATTATGTTTGACCCAACCAACTACAATGAACTTACAGTCACCGAATCGTCAATTCCAGGGTTATTTGTTATTAAATTACCCGTACATGGCGACAATCGCGGCTGGTTCAAAGAGAATTATCAAAAAGAAAAAATGGAAGCCTTAGGCTTACCGTCGTTCGATATCGTACAAAACAATATCAGCTTCAATGACAAAACTGGCGCCACTCGTGGACTTCACGCTGAGCCTTGGAACAAATTCATTTCAACAGCCAATGGGCGTGTTTTTGGAGCTTGGTGTGACCTTCGTAAAGGAGATAGCTTCGGCCAAGTTTTCACGCACGAGATTAATCCGGGTACGGCAATTTTCGTCCCTAAAGGCGTAGCTAACGGCTATCAAACACTTGATGATAATGTCGCCTACACATATCTAGTTGATGCTCATTGGTTCCCAGATGCTAAATATACTTTTGTTAATTTATTTGATCCAGAGCTAAAGATCAACTGGCCAATCAATAAGGATCAAGCAATTATTTCCGAAAAAGATGCCGCACATCCACTATTAAGTAATGTAATTCCTATGGAGGTATAAAATTATGGACGATAGTAAGCTTTTCATAACTGGCGCCAACGGACAGCTCGGTACGGCATTGCGAGAGCAATATCCCAATGCTAAGTTTGCTGACCAAGCAGAACTGGACATAACCAATCGCCAGTCGGTCGAGTCCTTTGGTTGGTCAGGAGTATCAATTATTTTAAACGCAGCAGCCTTTACTAATGTTGACGGCGCGGAAACACCAGAAGGCCGTCTAGCAGCCTGGAAGGTTAATGCCTCAGCGATCGCAAACCTAACTCGAGTTTGCCGCACTCACAATATAACTTTAGTGCATATTTCTAGCGATTATGTATTTGACGGGACGAAAGAACCTCATTCTGAAAATGAGGACTTCAGCCCACTGAGTGTTTATGGCGCATCAAAAGCGGCCGGAGATCTGCTCGTTGAGCAGCTCGATAAGTTTTATTTACTGCGCACCACTTGGGTGATTGGTGAAGGTAAAAACTTCGTCCGCACTATGCTGGGATTGGCGGAAAAAAATATCTCACCAACCGTTGTTAATGATCAAATAGGCCGTTTAACGTTTACCAGTGAGCTAGTGCGTATTATAGACCATCTATTATCAACTAAAGCTCCGTTCGGAACTTATAACGCAACAAATGACGGACCACTCGCTTCTTGGGCGGACATTACTAGAAAAATATTTGAATTATCTAATCATAAAGACTTAATCGTTTCTAATACAACTACCGCAGAATATTTTGCCAACAAGCAGGGAGTTGCGCCACGACCGCTCAATAGTGATATGAGCCTAGATAAACTACACTCTACGGGATTTCAAAGCCGTAACTGGGAGGAAGACTTAAGGCAATATGTCTCGAACAACGCCTAAAAAATACAACCTCCGTTAATCTCAAAACCGCTTAACCTTGATACTGTCGAATCATAGATATATAATCATACAACATAAAGGAGAATATGATGAGGGGAATAATTTTAGCGGGCGGATCGGGTACGCGTCTATGGCCAATTACAAAAGCCATAAGTAAACAGTTGATGCCTATTTACGACAAGCCAATGATTTACTATCCGCTAACCACATTAATGCAAGCAGGAATTCGTGATATTTTAATAATCACTACTCCAGACGATCAAAACGGCTTCAAGAAACTTCTTGGTGATGGCTCGCAGTGGGGTATAAATTTAGAATATGCTGTTCAACCTACACCAGACGGTCTGGCGCAAGCTTTTATTATTGGTGAAGATTTTATTGGTGACGATAAAGTAGCTCTAGTGTTAGGAGATAATATATTTTATGGAGAGCGTTTAGATGAGTCTCTGCGGGAATGTACAGATCCAGACGGAGGCACAGTTTTTGCCTACAAAGTATCTGACCCAGAAAGGTACGGTGTCGTTGAATTTGATGATCAAAATCAGGCAATATCAATTGAAGAAAAACCAACTTACCCAAAATCCCACTTCGCAGTTGTCGGCTTATATTTTTATGATAATGACGTAGTAGAGATTGCTAAAAACGTAAAACCGTCAGCTCGAGGAGAATTAGAAATTACATCCATTAATGCAGAATATTTACGTCGCGGTAAATTGCAAGTTCAGACCTTAGACAATGGAGATGTTTGGTTGGATACAGGAACAATTGATAGCTTAACTGATGCATCCGACTTCGTTAGAGTTATCCAAAAACGAACTGGTAGAATTATTGGCAGTCCTGAAAAAATCGCCTTTTATAACGGTTGGATTTCTAAGGATCAGCTAAAAAATCTATCCGAACCACTTGCTAAATCTGGATATGGTAGTTATTTTACAAGGTTAATTAATAAATAATATGAAAAAAGTTTGTATTATCATTCCTGCCTACAATGAGGCCCCCGTTATAAAAAATGTTATTAAAAAATCTAAGAAAATATTTTCAGAGGCTAAAAAAGAATATTCTATTGACGTTATACTAATTAACGATGGGTCCAAAGATGACACTCTTGAGCAAGCTAAAAAAGGCGGCGCAATAGTTATTGATCATATATTGAATTCCGGAGCTGGAGGTGCCACATTAACTGGCCTCGCCTACGCTCGACAAAATAATTATGACATTGCCGCCACTATGGATGCCGACGGTCAACATGACCCAGAAGATATTTTAGCTGGAATTAAAAAAATCTCCACTTCTAATACAGACCTACTGATTGGTAGTCGACTAATTAACAGTAATGGTATGTCAAAAACAAAAATTTTAGGAAATAAAGGATTAAGCTTCATTACTTATGTTTTATTCGGAACTAATGTTACAGACTCACAATCTGGCCTACGAATCTACTCACGAAAAGCAATCGATAATCTTGACTGGAAATCTACTGGATATGAATTTTGTTCTGAAATGATCTGGCGTGCCAAACAGTCTGGAATGAATATTGCCGAGTACCCAATTAAAGCTATTTACACCGACTATTCTCGAGCTAAGGGACAAAACAACTGGAATGCTATCAATATTGTCAAGCGATTATTTAAACAACGTTTAACGGAGTTATTTGAATGAGATATCTTATCCTCATACTACTCAATGTGCCGATTATTCTGGCGGCACTAATCAATATAATCACTCAATACAAACTGCGTAAAGTCAGCCCGGCACGCTTTCGTCATCAACTCATTATTTGGCTAGTCATCATGGTTTCCTTGATGGGGTCGTTCCCGATATACAACATCTCACTTGGGCATCCGCCACTTGATTCATCAGAATTAAGCTTGTTTGATATTTTACAAACTACGACGATTATTTTTCTATTCTATATCGCCAACAACCAGCGCCAACGTATCGACCAAAACGAGCGCAGACTACGCGACCTACATCAAGAATTATCAATTAAGCTATCTGTTAAAAGATAATTTTTATTAATACTTCCCTATATCCTATTCTATTTATTAGTCGTAGCAATCATCAAAACACCAACTAATATTAATACACAGCCGATAGTTTTAATTATAGTAAAGCTTTCGTTAAAAATTACTACAGCCGTTAGCATAAGCAACAGGTAGACTAGTCCTATCGTTAGCGGTGAAATAAATGATAGCTCAAACCTGTTTAATAAAATTATATATAAAAAGAAACTTACCCCATAAAACAATATACCAAACAGGCTCATTATAGGAAGATGTAAATTAGTATAAGGAATTGTAAGTAAATGAGCTGACCCCGCTGACAATCCTCCTAATTTTATTAATGTTGATCCACTAACCGCCGCTACAACATACGCAATTATCAGAAATATATTCATCTATCGCTTATTGACCTTATCAATTATAGAATTGGCAGCAGCTACATTTATCTTACCATTTTCAGCTGTCAAAAACTTATCAACATTGCCGTCGACAATTGCAGACGTGAAACTACTTAATACCTTATCGTGACCATACAACAGACCTCCTATCACCCTGCGTATACCGTTAGCTATAAATTGCCCCCAATATTGAGTCGTATACTTTATCGAGCTACGCAACACATCTTTACCAAGATGTTCTCCGTCTGTTGGCAGGTGAATTAGGATATCTTTAAAGAAATCGTAGATGTAAATATCTTTCTTGAAGGATACCATATAATACCACTCACACACTGGTGAGCGGAAATTTAAGAACATTGTTAATGGAACTTTACCCGCCATAGCATTGACCGAAAGAGTTACTGGAGTGGTCTCCTTCTTAGCGTTACCATACACCGCATGTGCATGCTGTATTTGCAACTTGCCAACATGTCTCTCTGGAAGATACAAGAAATGAGCAGCCTCATCATAAAACAGACCCAGAGGTAAATCATTATACCACTCTGGCAGTCGACGGTCATGATTAGTAAACTGTACTTCAGTAATAGACACCACTTCACCATGTTTTTTAGACTCAATAATATCATTTAGTTTTAGCATCTTATTTGCATACTGGAAGTTGTGCATAACATAGAACACTTTATTCTTACTCTTAGCCAGTTTTATCAACTCATTGCATTCATCTTCATTCATCATCATTGGCTTCTCTACGAGTACATGCTTATCAAGAGATAAACCCAATTTAACCAATGGATAATGAAGGTGTGGAGGAGCACCTATCACCCAGGCATCAGCATCATTCATCCAATCAGCATTAACCACAACTAAACCGTCAGAAGATTCTTTTATTTGAGACACGTGAGGAATATTGTGTTTTTTAGCTGTCTTTCTGGCTCGCTCTATTTTATTACTTATAACACCAAATATCTCAGCATTCTTGATTTTCTTGAGTGCTGGGATATGTCTTGTATTTGATATATTTCCAGCGCCAACTATTACGAACTTTACCGCTTTAGACACTATATACTCTCCTTGATTTTATTATCAACGCATTTCGCCACCGACTGCCAACTAAAAACACTCTCTATTCTCTTCTTTACATTATCTGCACTTTTTTTGCGCATAGACTCATTCTGTACCATTTCCATTAGAGCAATCTTTAAACTATCCACACTACCGTCAACTATTATACCATGGCGCTCGTCAATAATCACCTCTTCCGTCCCCCCTCTAGGAGTGGCAATAATAGCCGTTCGCATCAATCCAGCCTCTAATATGGCCGTAGGTAGCCCTTCAGGATAGAGTGACGGGTGAACAAATATATCAGTACGCTTAAAGAGAGATAGGATATCACTAAAATTTATTTTACCTAAAAATTGTATAGAACTATCATCTAAATATCTAGACTCAAGCTCATCTTTTAAAGGACCATCGCCGGCAATAACTAGCCGAATTTTTTGATTTGATATCTCGCTTCTGACCTTATCAAATGCCTTAAGTAGATTTATGATTCCTTTTTCTTTTATAATACGCCCAGCATATGTAACTATGATTTCTCGCTTATCAAAATAATCATATTTATTAGTCGCCAGCAACTTATCCTTCGAGTCAATTGCATTGTACCAAACACCTTCTGCAGATATGCCAAAATGTTTCAACCACTTATTACAATTTTGCGATACGCCATAGTAGTAGTCAACATACTGCTTAATAATTGCAGTCAAAACATGTTCGTATATTAACCCAAAAAAATCAAGAAGTTTATTCCCAACCGAAAAATGAGCAGTTCCATGTTCTATAAGAGCAACCTTTATCCCATGCTTTTTTGCCAACCTGGCACCTAGAAGACTTGTTAGATGAAATCTGGTATTAACTATACAAAAGCTAAAACTATTAAAATCAATATCTGAAATAATACTAGCACTCTTACGTTTATTAATGATTGGGTATCTCTGTTTAAAAATATTATGCGTAGGCAATCGATATATAGTTCTGCTGCCTATCGTCTCTTTGGAGGGTAAGCTATTATCGTGTGCAGTAGTTACTATTGTGCATTGATACCCTATCTTCTCCAAAGCACTTGTTAATTTATCTACATATCTTTCCACACCACCCAGGTGCGGAATAAAATACCCTGTATATATTAATATCTTCTTAGTCATAAACCCCCATTTACTTAATCATATAATATCATATTTGATAATTTTTACATAAATAGCCCCTCATTGTCATTAGTTATATGATCAACTATTACTTTCTATTGAGTATAAATGAGAGAAGTCTTGACACCACTCAACTGTACGATATATACCAAAATCACAGACGATATAAGATTATTTCAATAGAGCATTCTAGGGAGCTACTTTTTATTATCACTCGTTTAGTTCCTTACAGTTAAGTAACCCGTACATTATAGTAAATCGTTTGAACAGTGTAAAAAGCTAACATAAAGCACATAAAAAACAAAATTAAAAAACTACAAAAATATTTATTGCTTGTATCTACTTTTATATATTTTCGTAACCTAATAAATAATGGATATAGCAGCATTAGAAAAGGCATAAAATACCTCCCTTGCAAACCAATATTTAGCCCAGCTTTCTTCAAGCTCAGCGACTTTTGGGCCCTGAGCCAGTATACCTGACTCTATAACTTCATTTACCGCCCGACGCTCCTCTTCCTCTATAACGGGTGATGCGATGTTTATCATTACGTAGCCTCCTTACATTCTTACTATCTTTAACAAAGATAGCGCATCACTCATTTTTTATTTTTCGTTTTTTAGACTTGTTCTCAAAAAAACACAATTTTTATACTTGCTATTTTTACTGTATACTAATAAATGTTATGCAAGCTATACGTTCTATTTTTACAAAATTAAAAGACGATTCGTATAAAAAATGGATTTTCCCGTCTACTATTATCTTTTGTCTAATTTTTGCGACAGGATTTAAGATATCTGGATCTTCATTTGGCTTATATTATGACTATTTCCTTAACGGCAAATCATCTAATCTCATATCAGGCGAAGCTCGACCTATTCGCAGCGACGAGTGGCTGGTCGTTACACAATTCACAATTGCACAAAAAGAAGCTGGGTATCCACTGACAAACAAGAACTTTGGCAATTCTGGCAAGAATATGAGCCTTATATCTGATGCACCATACAAAGAATGGTCAACAATATTCCGACCTCAAAATCTTGCCTTTTTAATAGTTCCTTTCGAGTTTGCTTTTGCCTTTAAGTGGTGGCTATTACTAGCATCATTGCTATTAAGCATATACTTTCTATCGTTAAAATTTCTTCCCAATAAATACGTATTATCGGGATCTATCGCTATCATAGGCTCTTTTACCCCTTTTATATTCTGGTGGTATCAAACCATTACTATAATGAGCATCGTCTGGGGAATTGTCATACTGCTATTAATAATAAAATTAATAGAAAATAAATCTTTGTCTTTTTTAAAGAGATATAAACATGGTGATATAATATCGAATCTCACACTATCACTTTTATTAACCTATTCAATGGTAAGCTTCGCCCTACTATTATACCCGGCCTTTCAAGTGCCTGTTGTCATCACTGTACTTCTAGTGGCGATTGGCTATTATATAAATACTTGGAAAAAAACACCCAAAAAAGTGCGAAAAATACTATATGTAAATACAGCATTCATAGTAGGATCTGCTCTAACAGCGATCGGCATAGTTGGTATATTTTTAATCACCAGAATAGATGCCGTACAAGCCATTTCTGGTACAGATTATCCCGGGGCGCGATTTGTACATTCGGGAGCTCCATCACAGGCTGATCTAATCGGTCTCACTGGCTATAGTCAATACCGACTTATGGACGACACATCCATTTCATCGATAGATCCAAGTAAAGGATCCATCAATCAAAGTGAAATGTCTGCATTCATTATCACGCCTTTTGCATTTATCATTCCTATACTGTTTATTTTATATAGCAAATGGCGTAAAAATAAAACTATAGATTGGGTTGGAGTTGCTATTTTTGTTTCCTGCTTAATATTCATATCTCATTTATTTATTCCAGGATTCTCTTCAATAGCAAAACCTTTCATGATGCATCTTGTACCGATAACAAGGTTGCAGCTTGGATTAGGTTTTATAGGAATCTTTTCATTAATATACACGCTTGCCAATACTATAAAATTTTCATCACGATATCGCTATTTACCATATTTATATTCAACAATAGTGATTATCATTTATGTCTGTACCATCGTGTATGTCGTAAAGTTCAATCGTAACTTTGCCGGGGATCTTCGCGTATTATTACTAGCCGCAATAAGCCTTTCTAGTGGACTAGCCCTTATATTTATAAAAAAGGAAAAACTCGGACTGTTAGTGCTCTCTTCTTTATGTATTATGTCGACAATAACTATACAGCCGTTATATAGAGGTCTAGGAAGCGGGTATAACGATAATATTATAACCAAAAAGATTATCTCTACCTCGTCTAGTGACGACACATGGGGATTGTCCGGCACAAGCGTACTAGAAAATTTCCCTCAAATGGCAAATAGAAAATCAATTACGGGAGTCAATACTTACCCTGATAAAGATTTCTGGTCAAAAGTGTCAAAAGATAGGACAATTTACAATAGGTATGCACATATACTTCTATCTGACACCATGGATAAAGATCTCGTGCTTAGTCAGCCGGACGTATTTATTGCAAAATTGAGTTGTAGTAATCATATAGGAAAATCTGTTACTCGTGTGTTATCTACAACACCACTACAGCTACCTTGCTATGAACTAATCGATAAAGTCACTGTACATAATGGAGATATTTTATTCTATAAAAGAACTTTTTAAAGCTTTACCGTTTTATCTATATCTGCTATAGTAGTGTTGATTAGGTAAAAAATATGAAAATACAGAAAAAACAAAATAAAAAAAATAAACTATTAATCCTGATAGCTGTTATATTATTGTCTATAACGAGCTATGGCTTAATTTCCTATAAGCTTAAGCTCTGGCCTTTTACTCAAAATCAATTTAGCACAGTCACCGAGGAGCAGAAAACAGCTGGTCAAGACATAAAAAAAAGATCATTAAATAATACATCCAATAAGTCAGAAAAAGAGTCATCAGGTCAAAAATCTAAAACACTACAAGGAAGCGATCCTTCGCCAGAACCGACTCCATCATCCAACGGGAAAAAACCAACAGTTGGAGTAAGTATAACAACTACAACAGTCGATAAAGATTCAAACACTCTTTATATCCGTAGTTTGATCCAAACTATATCATCAAGTGGAAGATGTACGTTATCAATGCATAATACTAGCGGACAAACGTATTCCAATAGCGTAGAGTTGCAAGTTGGACCAAGTACGTCTAGCTGTAAAGGATTTAACGTTCCGTTGTCTCAATTGTCACCTGGAAAATGGACAATAAACATTCACTACGAAGACAACAACGTTACTGGAGATACTGAAGGAGAAATAACTATATGAAGAAATTAATATTAAAATTAGGCATACTTATGTCAATGTGCTTAGGAACGATATTATCTTCTACGCCAGCATCTGCAGTATTGAATGATTTTGACCCAGGAAATATTATGGATGATGCCGTAGCAACAAATTACGGATCCATGAGTGCAGACCAAATTCAGTCATTTTTAAATAGTAAAGTTCCCCAATGCGATACAAATGGCGCCAAACCAGCCAGTGAGTTTGGAAGACCTGATATAACTCGCGCTCAGTATGCCGCATCGAAAGGGTGGCATAGCCCTCCATATACCTGTCTCCGTGATTATAAAACAAAAGACGGGAGAAGCGCCGCTCAATTAATCTTTGATGTCTCTCAAAAATATCATGTAAACCCACAGCTTTTAATAGTTTTGCTCCAAAAAGAGCAAGCCCTAGTTACTGACACGTGGCCAACTCGTGGGCAATTCAAAAGCGCAACTGGCTATGGATGCCCAGACACCGCCGCGTGTGATAGTAAATATTTTGGTCTAGAAAACCAGCTAGAATGGGCAGCGAAACACTTTCACTACATAATAACACGTAGTCCTAATTGGTTTTCACCATATACAACAGGCGTAAATTTCGTTCAATGGAGTCCAAATGCTGCTTGCGGAGGATCTAATGTAAATATTCAGAATTGGACAACCGCCGCTCTTTATAGTTATACACCATATCAACCAAATGCCGCTGCTATGTCATCTGGGTATGGTGTAGGTGATGGGTGTAGCGCCTATGGTAATCGTAACTTTTATAATTACTTTACAGACTGGTTTGGAGATACTAGATCAAGCAGTTCATTCTCTTGTAAAAACGGACAGAATATACCTAACGTAGAAACTGGCGCTAGAATTATACCAACTAGGATAAATGGAAATAATGATACCTTAACTATATCCGTCCCTAATAATACTGGCAGTAAATGTGCCGAAATGCACACATGGGCCAATAGTAACTTACAGACATGGTCTCAGCATACAGCGACAAACTCATATACCTTTAATCAGCAGTACAGCAAGGTTATATCAAGGAAGGTTAATAGCAAAAATACCGTATTAACAAAGGTTGACTATAATGGAACTGCAAGTGGTAGAGTAGAGTTTCATACGTGGACTCAAGATGGATTGCGTTGGCTAGCTCACACTGCAACATCTGCCGGACCTATTGATCCGCTATTTTCTGAAGTTATAACAGCAGATACTGATGGCAATGGTAATGACGAATATTATCTGATTAATTATGAGCAGACTAATTCTGGCATGATTGAAGTGCATGGTTGGAATAATAATGGAACTAGTTGGTTTAGACACACAGCAACAAGCCACCCTTCAGCTAGTATGAACACAGGAAGAGTTATTGCGGCAGATCTTGATGGAGATAAAAAAGATGAATTCATATATGTTAAATACGACAATACTACGAGCGGTCTTATCGAATTTCACGTGTGGGATTCTTCATTAAAAAACTGGGTACGTCACACCGCAAGTAATTACCCAGAATCTGGCTATGTAATAGGGTCAAATGACATAGTAGCAGCCGATTTGCAAGGAAGAGGAAAAGACACTATCTATTATGTCAAATACAGAGGTACAGCCAATAATACTGTCGAAGTACATGGATGGGGCGACGGTCAACAATCATGGGCTAGCCACATATCTACATCATCAGGAATATACTAAGTATAATAACTCATACATCTTTACATCGTAATCGTAAATAATATAAATAACCGCGGCAGTACAACTTACTATCGCGGTTATTTATAATTAATAGTTAACGTTATTCGGGCAACCTATAGCCCGGACCAAATTGCTCAAAATTATCATTATAGAATGGATCCCTCTTCAAGTATTCACCCCATCTCTTACGCATCTCTTTTTGAGCACTCTCTAGTTCACTAGTATCTCTCTCGCTCGTGTTTATGCGACCAACACTCTTAGACTCATAATGGAATAACTCCGCGTATGGAGTGTAGACATTATAATAGCCTTCTTTGCGTAATTTAAGGTTAAGATCTACATCGTTATACGTTATACGAAGTTTATTATCAAACCCGCCCACCTTGTTGAACTTATCACGATTAATCATACAACAAGCACCAGTTACTGCCGATACATTACGAATATTGGCGGTATAAATATACGTAAATATATCTGTACGCTCATCCTGACCGTAAAACGGATGGAATGCGATATCTCTTTCAGATAAGACTATTCCAGCATGCTGTATTGTCTTATCCTCAAATATAAGCTTAGGTCCAACCATTCCTATTTCTGGACGCTGAGCATGCTCAAGCAATGACTGGATCCAGTCGTGAGTAATAACCTCCGTGTCATTATTAAGGAATAGCAGATATTCTCCACTAGAATTATTTGCACCATAGTTACATGCATCTGAAAAATTGAATTTCTTCTTGTACTTAATAACACGCACATTGTCATTATTATCTATTAATTTTTCATAAAAATCATTTACTCGAGAATCTGTAGATCCCGTATCTACAATTATTATTTCAAAATATGGATACGAGGTATTTTCAATAATTGAATCTATGCATTTTTTTATATATCTAAAATTATCCTTGGTTGGTATGATAATTGACACCAACGGATTTGTCGGGATTACATATTTTTTACGCCAAAATCCTAACGCAACATGAGAATCTATATAAGCATTTTCTCTTCTTTGCCTCACGCTACTACGAAGGACATTTTTTTGATTTATATAAGCATATGGTTTACTATCAGCATTCATAGCAGTAGATGTCTCAGATTTACGCCAATGATATAAAATTTTCGGAATATGATAAATATTATTAGTTTTAGCAGAAATCTTCAAAAATAAATCCCAATCTTGCGCGCCATGTGTTCCGACGGTGAATCCATTAACACTTCTAATCATACCTGCCTTTATGGTAGCAAAATGCGTTACCATGTTGCATGAATTCATAAAATCAGGACTCCAGTCAGGTTTAAAAAATGGTTCTATATGAATACCGTCACTATCGATCTTGTCTTCATCCGTATAAATAAGATCTACGTCAGGATTTTTATTTATAACATCAACCACTTCAAACAAGGCGTTGGGAGGTAAAATGTCATCATGATCGAGTAATGATATATAGTCACCCTTAGCCATTGAAAGAGCTGTATTAGATGACTTTGATATATGACCATTTTCTTTACGAAATGTAGCCTTAATATTATTATACTTTTCTACATATTCATTTATAACACTCTTTGTTTGATCGCTAGTAGAATTATCATCAGAAATGCACAACTCCCAGTTGTCATAACTCTGAGATAAGACAGAGTCAATACAGCTACGCAGATATACTGGATTTGTATTATATGTCGGTAATAAAATACTAATCAATGGACGTTGCTTAAATTCCTTGGAATATTTTCTTTGTAACTTAAGTTGCTCATCGGTGACTTTATGCTTATCAAACCATTTAATATAATCTTCATATCGTTTCTTATTAATAAATCTACGGTCGCGAAACAACCTTACTTGTTCACTACCGTATGACGGATGTAATGTTGTTCTAACAACAAATTTAGCACTCTTTATAATCTTATTTTTCATCTGATTTTATCCCCTCTTTTTTACACTCCACTTTCCCATTATTCTCATTGGACCATCACGAAAATCATCCTTACCTGTAATAATAAACGAAAATGCTCGTGGCAAATGTTTAATTATGCCATCATCAGCCCTACGATGTAATGACATATGAATATCATATTTGCCAGGATTAAAGCCATCCAAACTCTGATTGAAATTAATCCTCCTATTGTTTTGAATGAAGTCACTAGGAGTATCTCTACAGTTGCGATCAGCAAATACAAAACCTCCGTATACAAAGGATATATTCACAAAAACATCTTCAGCAATACCGTCTATAGTCACGCCAATATCAATCGAGTCTTCTTGCGTAAAATTTTTTTTACTAGGTATATCAACAGACATGCTAACTGAATCGTCATGAGATTCTTCTTCTACACTAGTAACCGCATCCATATTAACCTCCGTATATATATCGGCAATTTCCTGAGGTGATCCAATATGTTTTATCGTTCCATTTTCTATATACATAGCTCTCGAGCAAAATCTGCGCACGGCATTCATATCATGCGTCACAAAAACCACAGTCTGATCACTACGTTTAACTTTTTCAAAATAGTCAAAACACTTCTGCTGAAAAGCTGCGTCCCCGACAGCCAACACTTCATCAAGCATTAAAATATCGCCACGAGCCTTAATGGCTACAGAGAAAGCTAACCTAACCTGCATCCCTGATGAGTAATTCTTAAGCTTCTCTTCCATAAAATCTGCCAACTCAGAGAATTCAACAATATCATCATACATCAGCTCCATCTCTTTATGGCTAAATCCCAGTAAAGCTCCATTTAAAAATACATTTTCTCTACCTGTTAATTCTGGATTAAAACCAACGCCAAGCTCGATAAACGGGACAAGAGATCCATTTACTCGTACTGAACCCTCCGTCGGAGAATAGATTTGAGCTATAGATTTCAATAGAGTACTCTTACCTGAACCATTTTTACCCACTATTCCAAAAAATTCACCTTTTTTAATACAAAAAGATATATTTTTTAATGGAGTAAATTCCCTGTAGCCTTTTTTACCTTTAACATAATTAATGGTCTTCTGTTTAACTCCGTTACTAGACTCTGTCGGTATCTTAAAAGTCTTAGTAAGAGAGTTAACTTCTATAACTACATCCTTCATATATCCTAAATCTCCTCCGCGAATGTCCTTGACTGCTTCTTAAAATACCAAACCGCAAACAGAACTACTATAGCTATAATTAAAAACGGTACAGACATCATTAGCGGGCTTAATCTATTCCACATAATCATCGTATCTTTAGTTATAAGCACATATCTACTATCTTGAATAATTTGTGCAACAGGATTAAGAAACAACAGATCAACAGCAAAATTGCTCTTCTGTGAAACCATCTGCATTGGATAAATAACAGGGGTGGCGTAAAATGCAGCCTGAGTAAATACCTCCCATAGATATCCAGTATCTCGCGACTTAACATTAAGAGCAGACAAGAAAAAAGCCACCCCTAAAGCAAATATATACAGTTCAATTATTAGTGGTACGATTAATAGTGACATCCATGATAAGTGGACTCCATTTACTAACACAAATAAGAGCACCACTATCATATTAAATAGCAAATTTATCAATGATGATACAGTGCCAGAAATTACAACAATATATTTAGGAAAATTAATCTTTCTGAGTAGGTCACCTCGACCTACTATAGAGTTTAGTCCTTGATTAGTTGCTTCTACGAAGAAGTTCCATAAAATTATCCCCAGCAATAAATACACTGGAAAATGTTCTATATTCCTTCCTACCCCTAAAAATTTATCAAAAACTACATACAATATCGAAAATAGAAAAAGCGGCTTAAGAACACTCCATACATATCCGAGAGCAGAGCCCTGATATCTCAATTTAAAATCCGTAATAACTAGTTCTCTTAAGAGAATCCTATTTTTTCTATTAAAAACCTCTAGCCACTTCATAATATACATCACCTATTATACAATACAAAAAGAACATTATGAATAGACTTGCAATTATAGTTCTTAACTGGAACGGATCCGACGACGCTATAGAGTGCGTTGATTCATTAATAAAACAAACCTTAAAGCCTACTGTTGTTATAGTAGATAATAATAGTAGCGACAATTCTGTTACTGTATTTGAAGAATATATATCTTCGCACAAAAAAGAAAAAATTGTTTTGCTCAAAAACTCAGATAATCTAGGATTCGCGGGGGGAATTAATACAGGATTAATCTACGCCCTAAAAAATAACTTTGAATATATTGGAGTACTTAATCCAGATGCGATAGCTGATAAAAACTGGTGTGAAGCTCTCATTTATCAATTATCAAAATATCCACAATGCGGAATTGCGACCGGAATTTTACAAAAGCGAGATGGCAATACTCTTGATACAACTGGCGATTTTTATACAACCTGGGGACTGCCCGGACCAAGAAATCGTGATGAGCCAATAAAAAACGCGCCAACTAAGCCTGAAGAAGTATTTGGTGCGACTGGCGGCGGTGCTATCTATCGTGCAAAAATCTTTGATGATATAGATATGTTTGATGAGGATTTCTTCATGTATTATGAGGATATCGATTTAAGCTTCCGAGCACAATTAGCCGGCTGGAAAGTTCGCTTCACACCCAAGGCTATCGCTTATCATAAAGTTGGCGCTAGTAGTAAAAAAGTCCCCGGATTAGCTGTTTATAATACTTTCAAAAACTTACCATTAGTCTTCATTAAAAATGTTCCAGGTAAATTATTCTGGCATATTAGCATACGATTTTTACTGACATATTGGTTGATTTTTGCCAGCGCAATTCGCCACGGCAACGGTTGGCCCGCATTCAAGGGCGCTTTAGCGTCAATTATCTACAAACCGGCAGCTTATAAAAAACGTTTTTATATCCAAAAAAATCGTAAGGTTTCCGTCGACTATATTCGTAATATTATCCACGATGGACCACTGCCAAATCAAACTGGATTATTAAAATTTAAGCAATTTTTCAGAATAAAATAATATATTTAATACCATGAAAACCATCACCCTCCTCATCCCCGTCTACAACGAAGAATCAGTTTTGTCACAATTATTTAAGCGCTTAGAAGAATTTATAAAAAACACTCCCAATTATCAATTCGAATTTCTCTTCATAAACGACGGCAGCACCGATAAATCCTTTTCAATCATAGCCGAGCAATCGAAAAAAGATTCTCAAATTAGCTATATAAATCTATCACGAAACTTCGGTAAGGAAATTGCCATGATAGCTGGAATTGACCACGTAAAAAGTGACGCTCTGGTGATTATCGATGCAGATTTACAAGACCCGCCAGAGCTCATCCAGGAAATGATTTCGTATTGGGAAGATGGTTACGATGACGTTTATGCTCGCCGCAGCAACAGACAAGGCGAAACCTGGATAAAGAAGAAAACCAGCCAATGGTATTACAGAATACTGCAAAAATCAACCAACATCCCCATTCAGGTCGACACTGGAGATTTTCGCTTGCTGGATCGCCGATGCATTGAGGCTTTGCAAAAATTCCGCGAATCTCAGCGCAATACAAAAGCAATTTTTAGCTGGATTGGCTATAGGAAAAAAGAGATATTTTACGATCGTGACCCCAGATTAGCTGGTCAAACTAAGTGGAATTACCGGAAATTACTTAATTTAGCAATTGACGGAATTACCAGCTTCACTACTGCCCCATTGCGCATGGCAACTATTTTCGGCTTCATTATTTCGCTTGTTGCTTTTGTTTGGATTATATATCTTTTAGTTCGCCCTTTGTTCGGAGTTTCTACTGGTGCTGGATATTCTTCGCTAATGGCAGTTATCTTATTCCTCGGCGGAGTTCAGTTATTATCCTTAGGAATTATTGGTGAATATGTAGGTAGAATATTTATTGAAACTAAAAACCGACCACTATACTTAATAGAGGAATATCATGCAGGAAATATTAAAAAAACACGCCGATAAATTAAGATTTCTTATCGTTGGCAGTACTAATACAGTACTAGATTTTGGCGTACTTTTTACTCTAACAATCTTTTTGAATATCCCAAAGGAGTTTGCTAATTTCATATCAACATTCGTTGCCTTTTTGTTCTCGTTTTTTGCAAATAAAAAATATACTTTCAAATCAACATCTCAAAATTTGAAAAAACAATTTCTTTTATTCGCCGCAGTTACACTATTTGGTTTATGGATAATTCAGACAATTATTATCGCTATTATTACACCGATATTTATAAACTTCGGATTAAATAAATCACTTGCTCTATTAATTAGCAAGCTGGCTGCCACAGTAGTCAGCCTCGTCTGGAATTACGTTCTATACTCCAGAATAGTCTTTAAAGACACTAAGAACTCTTCTGACTAATAATTAGCCGTCGTTCGCGACCTTCACCTTCAGAATGCGTATCAATATCACTATATTCACCAGCCAAGTGATGCACCGTCCAGCGATCAGCAGCATTCAAATCCACTACCTTTGACTCGCCAGTTCGTCGAACTTCCTCAATCCAACCACGTGCCTTTTCGGCAATTTTTTCAGCATGCTGCTTTTTATAGTCCGCAATATCCAAATTAACTCGAACAGTTGACGCTTCTTTATGATGAAGCGCTGTCGACAAAAGATTCTGAATACTACGCAATGTTTCCGCATTTCTGCCGATTAAAATACTGCTTCGCTCGCTATGCGGAATTGAAGCCACAACAATTCCATCTTCGATTTTTACTGAAACTTCCAGATTCAAGTCAAAGAATGTTAGCAAATCCTCTAAATATTTTTTTACAAATTCAACCGTTTCAATTTGGTCCATAAATCCTCCTTAATCCTTAGCCTTGATCCGAGTTATCCTGGCCTCTGTAGCCTTTTTAACACGTTTGTCGATTTTTGTCGATGCTTTAGATTTTTGGGATGATTTTTTATCTGCAATTTCTTGCATTTCTTTAGAGTCTTGCTTGAAGATAATATAGTTCTGGAGATATCCCACGGCGCTAGCTGTCGTCAAATAAAGCGCCAAAGCCGCTGGCAAATATACAATAATGAAGAACATCATTACTGGCATAAATTTCATCATTTTTCGCGTCATAATAGCATTTACTTCTGTCTGATCTGCTTCTTTTCCATCGCCAGCCTCAGCTAAAATGTCACGCAATTTACGATTGCTATCAGATTGAGGTGACAATTGTTTTGAAGTTAAATATTGCAAATACGCCGCAACTGCCGCCAAAACAACCAAGCCAAAAACAATACCATTCTTTGATATTGCGTGTTGTGTCAAATCTATAATTCCCAGGAAATTCTGATTAAACTGATCTGGATTATTTACTAAATTATTAGCAACCGGCAGATTTTTCATAAAATCATAAACATATTTTCCCAAGTCGGTTCGACTAGAAACAAAAATCTGCACCACTCGATACATTGCAATCAAAATCGGAAACTGAATAATCATAACACCGATTGATCCAAAAGCACTAATATTATGCTTTTTATAAAGTTCCATCATCGCTAAATTACGCATTTGCGGATTCTTCGCGTACTGTTTTTTGATCTTCACCAACTCTGGCTGCATTTTACGCATGGCTTTCGCTTGATGAAGCTGCTTCTTAATTAGCGGCCAAAGTAAAAGTCTTACAATAATTGTAAAGATAATAATACTAACACCAAAATCTGGAATTATACTATAAATAGCCATTAGTAAATTTAAAATCGGTCGAACGATAAACTCATCAAAAAAACTCATGCCTTAATTATAGCAAAAAATTGCCTATTTATACAGTTGAGCTTGAGAGAAAAGATTCTTTATCGTCTGCTTCAGGTCTCTATGTGGCATCAATAGAACCTCCGCCGAAAATATAATAACAGCCACGTCTTGATCATTTTTCATATTAGGAAGTTCCAAGCGAATAATTTCATAAACACGTCGACGTATGCGATTCCGACGTACTGCTGATTTTAAAACTTTTTTACTAACAACAACCGCAAACCTGCTGTGATTTCGATACGGATTTTTCACGTATTTTATTGTAGCTATAGACGAACGAACCGCCTGTCCATTTTTATAGACAAACTTCAAACTGCCATGACCGTGAAATCTATTACATTGTTGTAACATATTTTACAATTATATCAAAAAATCCCGCCTTCATCGACGGGATAATTTTTAGCTATTAAATAGCAATTTTAGCGCGACCCTTTAGGCGGCGGCGCTTCAAAACCATTCTACCAGCCTTGGTAGAAACTCGTGCCCTAAAACCATGCGTCTTTGCGCGATGTCGGGTGTGTGGTTGAAATGTTCGCTTTGGCATATCAATAGATAGTATATATTCTTTCAGTACTTTTTGCAAGTCGACAATGACTTTTCCACTGTCTCTGTATATTTTTCCACAGTTTTAACAGATAAGGTTTCTAGCTGTGGAAAACTCCACCCCTGTTTCAAGTAGAGTTATTTCTACTCCGTTTATACTTGTGGAAAACTCCCCTTATTTGTTATAGTAAAGACAGTTAACAGGATTTGAGGGAGTAATTTTCGTGGATAGTCATGCGGTTTGGCAGGGTGTTTTAGGTGAGATTGAAGTGACTGTATCATCTTCGTCGTTTACTGCATGGTTCAAAAATACCAAATTGGAAATAATCTCCGACAAAGAAGTTCTTATAATTGCACCGAATATTTTCGCTAGGACTCAACTTGAAAAGCGATTTCATCCGCAAATATTGGAAGCTCTATCACATAACGGCATTAATGCCCCATCTATTTCTTACAATGTCGAATCTAGCAATAAAAAACCGCGCGTTAATCGTGAAGTTGATAAAAGTGATCAACCAAAACCAGCAAAACCATTAATCTTACCATCAAAAAGATCTCATTCTAGCAATCTTAATCCTAGATATACATTCGACAGTTTCATTGTTGGCTCAAGTAACGATTTGGCCTATGCCGCTTGCCAAGCGGTCGCCGCACATCCAGGAGAAAAATATAATCCGCTCTATCTTTATGGAGGCTCTGGACTTGGTAAAACTCACTTAATGCAAGCTGTTGGTAACGAGATAGTTAAAAAACAACCTTCGGCGCGCGTGCTTTACATTACTACGGAAACGTTTGTTAATGAGTTTCTGGATTCTATTCGATTTAAGAAAAAAGGTTTTTCTGATAAATATCGCAATGTCGATGTATTGATTGTCGATGATATGCAATTTATCGCTGGGAAAGAAAAAACTCAGGACGAATTTTTCCATACATTTAACGATCTTCATCAGAACAATAAGCAAATCATTATTAGCTCAGATAAACCGCCAAAAAGTATTCCTACTCTAACCGATCGTTTGCGTAGTCGATTTGAATGGGGTATGGCAATTGATATTCAGATGCCCGATTATGAAACTCGTTGTGCTATCGTTAAGGCAAAAGCTGAACTCAGCAACACTGAACTAGATTCCGATGTCGTAGAATATCTGGCGACCAACTTTAAGACGAACATTCGTGAACTGGAAGGCGCTTTGAATCGATTGCTGGCTTACGCGGAAATGCAGAATTTCACTCCTGATTTAGCGGCGGCTGAAGGAATTTTGGGAGATATTAAACGCAATAGACCGCAACATATAACCGCCAAACAAATAATTGATAAGACGGCGCGCTATTATAATATTGATGTAAAAGATATGTGCTCATCCAGGCGAGATAAATTTATCGCGATGCCAAGACAAATTGCGATGTTCCTTCTACGCAGCGAACTGAAAATGAGTTTTCCGAAAATTGCCCAAGAGCTTGGACGAAAAGACCACACGACCGCTATGCATTCAATTGAGAAGATTACTAAAGAAAGTCTTACAAATGTCAGTATTCGCGAGCAAATTAACGACATTAAGGATAAATTATATGTTCATTAATTGTGGAAAAGCTGTGCAGATGTTGTGTTTTTGCGGCGACTTACCAACACACAGATATGTGGAAAGAAAACAACAAGTCAGCAGACAGTGGAATAATACACAAATATCCACTATAAAGTCCACAAATAGCGCACAGAGTTTTCCACCTATTTTATCGCCACTTTACCCCTGTTTGAACACATTTTTTACCCAGTTTCCACAGCACCTATTACTATTAAGACTAATTAAAAATTAAGGAAAGTATAATGAAAGTATCAGTCACCCAAGAAAAACTTGCAAAAGCACTTAATCTAATCAAAGATATCGCATCAAGTCGTAATGAACTGCCGATATTGAATAATATTTTACTTCGCACTGATGGAGGAAGATTATTGATTGCCGGAACAAATTTGGAAATTGCTTCTACTCAATACATTGGTGCGAAAATTGAAGATCATGGATCTATTACAATCCCTGCCCGACTGGTGTCAGAATTCATTACAAACCTACCAAGCGGCCCGGTGGAACTTGAAACTAAAAACGAGCATTTACATATAACTTCAGGAAAATTCTCATCAGTTATCAATGGTGTAGTGGCTGATGAATATCCTGAGCTGCCTACAATTGACGAAAAGGCTGCCGTACAGTATGAAATTGACGTTGAGGATCTTAAGAAAGCCATAGTCCAAACGAAGTTGGCTGTTAGCTCTGACGTTACGCGAGCGGTACTTACGGGAGTTTATTGGCATAATTATGAAGGGTCGTTATACTTGGCTGCTACTGATGGCTACAGGCTGGCAGAAAAGCGTCTAATAAAGTCAGACAATGAAGTGTCGGCTATTATTCCCGCTTCTACTCTGGCGGAAGTCAGTAAAAGCGTCGGCGATGAGAAGAAAATTACGGTTCTTTTTGACGATTCTCAAGTTTGTTTTAAGACGGGAGACATGGAAATTGTTAGCCGATTGATTGACGGGAAATTCCCTGATTATCGCCAATTGATTCCAGCAACCGCGGAAACTGAGATTGTTATTAAGAAGTCTGATTTTAGTCGAGTTACGAAGATTGCTGCGCTGTTTGCTCGTGAATCTGGTGGTGGAATTACAATTACCGCATCAGAGGAAAATTCCCTGCTTTCTATTCATTCGATTGCGTCTGAGCTTGGCGAGAATACTTCAGAGGCAATAGCCAAAATATCCGCAGATGGTCAAGTAACGCTTAATTCACGCTACCTGACGGAAGTTTTGAATATTATTGACGCAGATGAAATCGTATTTTCGTTCAATGGCAAATTGTCGCCGTGCGTAATTCGCGAGCAAGTAAAAAATCCTGATTATACGCACATTATTATGCCGCTTAAGAGCTAGTAGAAAACGGAGATAATCTGGAGGCTGTTTCTGATAAAATATCTTCTGGTATATCTTTGGTGTTGTATATAGTATTGATTATTTGCGGCTTAGTTTTAATCACCCATTTGTTATTTTCTTTCTTCAGAATAACAGTGTAGATATCACCAGAATTTCTATCTACGACACCTCTCTGATAACTAGCCGCATACCAGTCTGCGTCATTTCCTAGAATAATTTCTTTCTGGAGGATGAAAGACGATCTTAACTCTGGATATTTGGCAAATAATACCTCTGAAATATCACTTCTATATTCATTTATTTTACTAGACATGAATTTTTGGCTATATTCAGTTTTTATAGATATATTTTCATCCGATCCTTTTACTGTAAATTCCGTGGAATTCTCATTGATAGAACCAGATTTAGATGATGTCTTTATTATATACTTGCCGTCTGATAACTGTATCTTAGAATTACCGTTTATCGACGTAATTTCGGAAGTGCTTTTGTCTGTGTTGCGATATATTTTTGCCGATAGGTTTTCCTTGTCGAAAGTTATAGATATAGTGTGTGTTGGCTGGATGAATATAATCGCTAGCAATATTAACGTTAATATTGCTAATGTAATGCTGCCGATGATAATATTCCTTCGATTCATAATTACTCCGTAAATGTATTAGCGTAGTTTCTAAATGTGATATTTAGTTTTGACGGGTCAAATCCCTGCTCTTTAATCTTATTGATGGCAGCATTTCTATATCCTTCTATAGTATCGATTTCTACGATAACTCCATTCTTATGGTTAGGGTCTGCCTTATATCCAATTGAATAAATCAAGTTTTTTATTGGTAATTTTTTAATTATAGGATTGGCGTCTTCTAGATTTTTTTGTTCATTAGTAAGTTCGTCTGTTGTAGCTCTGTCTATTTCTGACGTTTTAGACGAAGACTGTAATTCTTTAATAGCTTTCTCTGTCGTGGGCATGAGCGTAAAAATTATCCTTAACGGATTGCCCTTCTTTACTTCAACATTAATATTCTCATCTTTAAAACCGCTTCTTGATGCTTTAAAATCGTATGTTCCTGGTTTTAAATATACGACTTGCGAGCCGATAAATTTTTGATTACCTGTAGTAATTTCAGCTTTGTCAGGCGAAGTTAACAAGTAAATGGGAGTGGTGTTGTATCTATTTATATAAGTTGCAATACCGTATACTAATGTGCTAACCGATAATAATATTAATATAATACTGATCACTTTTTTATTCATTACTTTTTCCTAAACCAAGTTACGCTCGGTGATGTTAAACTTTCACTGCCTGCTTTTGGGGCGTATTCACACTGTGAGGCGGATGCTATATTTGAATCAAATCCTTCTATGTTACCAACATAAACAAATGTATGTCCTGGACTATGAGCAACGTCTCCAGGTTTAAGATCGGCTACGTTGATTGAGCTACCATTACCGAGAGTCTGCCAGTTAGCCTCTACCCACGCTCTCTGTACGATAGTTGGGCCAGCCTTACCGTTTTCGCCTCCGTAATTATAGTTCTTATCAAATCCGCTGTCGTGTAATAGTGTAGTCACAAACGCGCCACAGTCCACGCCACCTCCAAGACAAGAATCTCCAACGAATCGATTTTCGCTTTTTGCCTTTTCTATAGCTTCTGCGTATTCAGGTTTTTTGTCTGTACGAACCTTTTTTTCTGGCCAAGCATAGCGTTTGACGTAGCTGATAAAGTCACCACCATTTGATGAAGAGCATCCTCCTCCGCTTCCGCCTGTACCATTAAATCTTTCATAGATTTTTTGAGCGGCGGTACCGCGTATATTTTTAACCTGCTCTTTTGTCATGGCTGATTTTTCAAAATCGTCATGCCAAAAAACAGTGGCGTCATCAACTGTCTTCAGGGTTTTTAACAATTCCCATGAGTTCGAAGCTGTACCAAATCCAGAAGCTGTGACCGGTCTTTCCTTTCCCTCTTGCACTAAATACTCTAATTCGAAGATTAATAGTTTGTCATTATCTTCTACTGGAATAGAATCGACCATACCCTTGTCGTTAGGCGCACCACCATATTCTTGGCTGTAATATTTTTTTAATTCAGATGGTATTTTATTAGCTATCTGTGTTCGCCTTCCGAACGTCCACTGGGCGAGTCCCCACCCCCCAGACTCCCATCCTTGGCCTACTTCATGTCTAGTGGGACTAAATCCGGACTCTGCTTGAATATTAGCCATTACGCCAGATGTTTGTTCGGCGCTTAATCCTGCGTTACGTAGATATCCCCAAATCTTTTCTTGGTTATCAGATCCTGACACTCCATTAGAAGATGATCCGGAGCAAGTTGTTGAATCATTTTCTTTATACCAAAGAATATCGTTTGTTACATATGAATCGGGATATTCTGCCGCTAAAGATACTGGTTGTATGGTAATAGCAAAAGATATAGCAAAGCAAAGAACGATAGACAACTTTTTATACATCAGACTGGTTCCTTCTATATTCGTTTATAATATCTGCGGGAACACCAATACTTTTTAAGGCGTCTGAGGATTTTCTATCATTAACACCCGTTACGACCGAATTATTTCTTAGAATCGCGTACGAGTCATAAGTAGATTTAATTTTCTCGCTATAAATTTCTAAAATAACCAACTTAAATTCGCCCTGCTCTTTTACTATTGAATACTTTTTTAATTCACGATTACCGTAGGTACTGGAGGTAGAATTTAGTAATTCGGTGATAACTTTTTGCTCTGAAGATTGTTCGTGAGTGTTATTTTGATTACTTGGATTCTTGTTAGTGTTTTGAGATGATGACAGAATGGTAGTATATTGATTACTGTCAGGGTTTTTAATAATAAGGAAAGTTGCCATAATACTTATTAAAAATAATACGAATGATATTAGTATAACTTTATTTTCTTTATCCATTAGACCTTCCTCGCGTACTCCCAGTGCCAAGCTTCTGATTTTTTAGTCCCTGGTTCGGCCCAAGCTGGATGTACATACCCATATTTATGAGCGTTAGCCTTTAACCACTTATACACAGAAGAATCAAATCCTCCAACATTAATGTCTACGGCTAGCCCCCAACCGTGATTTGATTGACATGGAGGGTAGTCTGCTGCGTTGCCGCCTTGATATAGAGGGTTTCCAGGAGTTGCATAAGCAGCCTGTGTCGCACAATCTCGATACGCTTCATTAATGGTTAAGTCAGATCCATTATCGGCTTTGTATGCTTTATTCATTTCTTCCATGGCTGTAGCTGCTTTTTTATGCATTTTATTTTCTGGTGAAAAAGATAGAGCTTGCAATTCTGAATCTGGAATTTCGCCGTTGCTATGGCCTCCCCATCCGTCTTGTTGTGCTTCTTCTAATTGCGGTTCACCAACTGCCTCACCATTGTCTGGAGCTTTAGCTGTGGTTGAAGGAGCATCTTCTTCGTCGTCTTCACCATTGATCGATTGCGCGATTTGGAAGTCAATCAGTAATACGGACATTGCGGAAAGCTTCTTGTCGTCGTATTGCTTAGCTGAATTTTCAGCTCCGAAAGATTGGTCAGTAATATCTTTATTTTCATTATCTTTATATGTTGGTGCGGTAGATGATGTTGTCTGTGTCGAATCTGTTGGCGCTGTACAGCCGCCGCTATTGAACCAGTATTCACCTTTTTCTGCAGCGCTACAATCTTCAATGAAATCGTAAAGGGGTGTGTCCTTAACTATATATCCGCTAGTCATAAGATCGGATATATCTGCGCCATCTGGAATATCTGCATCTTTCTTTATCCATCCTTCGTCTTCAGCAATTTGAATAGCCTCTTCTACTGACATATTGGCTTGACTCTTTGTAATGCCACTACATGGCATAGCAGCTAAGTTTATTGCTGGATCTTCCGATGATCCGCTACCCATAGAAAAGTCTTTTGCGTATCCGCAATATTTATCAGAATACATACCACTTGCTGCTTTTGCAGTGGATGAATAATATAATGCCATAGAAGGTAGTCTGAGAATATTAGATAGCATTGCTACAGGAGTTTTACTATAAGTTCCATTAACCATCATCATATTGCCCATATTATGGAATATGCTACCTAAGAATGTATATTTACTGGATGTATCAAATGGGCTTAAGGAGGCGATATCCATTTCTTTTTGGAATTCTTCATTTGCTATTTGGATTCCATTGAACTCCGCTAATTGGCTCATTTTAAGCCCTGGTAGCATCTGCCCCATAGAGCCTGCTGAAAAGAATGCTGCGGCACCAACGCCGAGTGCATCTCCCAGGTCTTTATATTGAGCCTTGTCTGGTGTAAGGAGGCTTTTTGCTAATTCTGTGAGGATATTTTTTACTTGCTCGCCAACTGCATATTCGAGTACTTTTTTAATCACTTCAGATAGCGCTGCCTTACCAACCCAGCTAATTATCGCACTTATACCACCAGTAGAGGCTGAGACTGCTGCTTCTATTGCCATAGAGGCATACATGGCAACTGGACTTAATATATAATCACATACACCGTCAGTAGCCTTTTTAACTTCATTGAAGCCTTGGACTATAGGATTCGTAGCTACTGAATATCCTGGAATATAATTTTTGGCGATTCCCGGCTTATTACTATTAACTCCCATTGCTGCTAGAAGGTAAGGAGAATCTAGGGCTGATCCTTCGGTATTTTCAGATCCTTCCATTTTACCTCTTTCGGTTAACATTGTACCGATTGTCTCCATCGTTTCTTGAGAGAATCCACTGCCTGTAGATTCGGCAGCTAGAGCTTTTTGCCCGAATAATAATGCTGCAACAGGCTGACTGCCTAGACCAGAAGCCTTAGCTTGTGATCCAGGGGATAGGACAACATCCATAACTAGACCTAATAGTGGAGCTAACTGAATTGCTGCTACGCCTGCCGCAATAAGATTTGGGATTTTTACTGCAGCACAAGCTCCTGCGCTAATAGTATAGGCTAAACCTCCCTTTTTTAATTTACCTCCTAATTTATTAACACCTTCTCTAATATTTCCAATAGCACGCCCTTCTTCGAACTTTGGAAGCTTTTCTTTTAATTTTTCTCTTCTTTCTTTTATCCCAAGTTTTTTATCAATTTTTGAAATAGCACTATTTCTTTTAAGGTTGAATTTACTGTAAAGCCTACTTATATGTTTTCCTGTCCAGGAACGAAAACGCATATTAAATAAGCCTGCCCTTCCATAGACTTTACTGGCAATTTTACGATTCTCTTTTTTGAGTAGTTCGTCTTTTAATTTCGATGCTTCGATAGGCTTTCCGTCGTTTACTCCTTCTATTTTCCAGTGAGTTGGATTTTTCTCTGGATATCCTCTTCCTTTCACATCCATTTCTTTACCGTTAGCATCAACTGGAATTAATCCAGATTTCTTGAATTTCTTAAGGGCTCTGTTGGAAAGTCGTCCTGTTTTGCAGCGTATTTTTTTACTTTTACAAATTCCCGCATCATCGCCGGCGTCAATCATTTTATTCATGACCTTTTTCATACGAACTTCTTTAACAATTGAGGCGGAGTCGTTTTTTTGAGTAAAGTTTTCCACCATAGTTGGCAACATTGCTGCTGGACTAATGAATGCTCCCATAATTCCACCACCCAGTCCCAGTGTTCCAGCAATAGCTGCAATTGGTCCGCGTTTTTTCAGTAAAGACTTGAATGTTACTGGACTTTTCTTTTTTCCCGCAGATGGCTGATAAAAACCGTTGTCTGGAACAGAAGACTCTTGGTTATTAACAGCAGCGCTGGCGGAATCGTTTTGATTAGGATTCAGGTTCGAATCTTTATTATCAAACTGAGATTCAAGGTCATTTATGACATCTTTTTCACGATCACTTAACTCTGACCCACTGTCAGAACCAGCCGAGATTTGATCAAATTGAGCCTGCTCAGCAGGATTTAACCTGCTGTCGGTTTCGGAATCTGTCGTATAATCAACTCGTGCCATATTTTCTCACTATTTCCCTACACCACTCCGTAGCCGCCGATTGGCGAATCTGACGGTTTTACTTGTTGCGATACAGGATTTGTATTGATCAAATTATACTCGGTATCACTAGCTTGAATCTGGATGTGAACGTGATTTTGTCCAGCAAAGAACAATCCTTGTCCAACTGGGAAATTGGCTAGTCGTTTCTGCTCTTCATCTGTCAATTTAAACACTTGCGCCAAAACGTCAACGGCGCTGGCAGACTGTTTCAAAAGTAGCTGCATTGAGGAGTTGGAAACGATTGCTCGCCCCATTTTACTTCCGACGAAGTCTTCCACATCCTGTGTGATAGTCGTTAAGCCTAATTGATATTTGCGGGCGCGCTTGGCTAATGAGAATAAGAAATTGGCAGAATCGTCATATTTCATCAATTGCCAAGCCTCGTCAACAATCAACATACGTTTCCTCTGGTCGGTACGCGTAATATTCCAGATGTGATTCAGAACAATATACATCGCCGTTGGTCGCAGTTCATCTTCCAAGTCGCGAATGTTAAAGACAACCATATTATTATTAATATCAATATTACTCTGTTGCGAGAATATTCCAGCAAACGTTCCAGAGGTAAATTTGCGAAGTCGCTGAGCTAGGCTTGGACCAGTTCCGCCCATATGAAGCAAGGTGTCGTATAAGTCGGAAATCGTCGGTGGCGTAGAATTGTGCGTCAATGGATCCGAAGTAATGCCGACGCGCGCGTAAGTGTCGATTAATGCTTGATCAATATCAGCTTCTTCCGCTGGTGATAGTCCTGCTACGACTTGCCCGCCAGCCCCTACTCCTGCGCCGCCCAGCATTTGCCTGAGTAGTCCGTGTAGCGTAACTAAGTTAGCTCGCAGTGCGTCATCTGCCTCATCAGTATCAATAACACGCGGCAAATCAAACGGATTGATTCTCGTGTCGCTACTTAAACTCAATCGAATATAACTGCCACCAACCGCGTCGCATAGTTTTTGGTACTCATTTTCTGGGTCGATAATCACAATATCAGCCCCGACCATCATACTTCTTAAAGCTTCCAATTTAACGGTAAATGATTTACCAGCACCAGACTTAGCGAACACGACCATATTGGCGTTTTCCAGAGAGAATCTGTCAAAAATCACCAAGCCATTATTATGCATATTAATTCCGTAAAGTACGCCCTTATTGTCTGTCAAATCGGCTGAAGTGAATGGGAAGCTAGTCGAAATTGCGCCAGTATTCATGTTGCGGCGAATCTGAAGTTCATCTGTGAGTTGCGGAATAGAGCTATTCAATCCCTGCTCCTGCTGGCTGGAAGCCACTTTTGAGAACACCAATTGCTGGCCAAAAATAGTTTCAATTTTATGCTGGATGAAGTTTAGCTCGTCCAAGCTGTCAGCATAAAGCGTAATATATAAACCGTAGCGGAAGAATTTTTCCGCGCCGATCTGCAATTGATCGCGCAATTCTTCGGCGTCTTGTAAAGCCGCTTCCAAACCTGGATCGCGCACCTTTCCTTTTTCCATGTTTATATTCATGGTTGCTTCCAACTGAGTAACTTTTTTACGCAGGTTATTCAGGACAATTTGCGTATCGACTGGATAAATAAACATACTAATATCCAGCACTTCATCGATGTTAATGATTGAGCTAAGCCAGCCGGTGTAGATTTGACGAGGATAGCCATAAACATACATCGTGCGGCCATATTTTGAGCCAAGTCTAAAATGGTCGGAATGAAGCTCAATACTACTTGGCGCAATAAAATCACGCAAAGTTCGAACACCAGTTAAGAAGGCTTGTTCGACTTCGGCTTGTTCGCGAGCTCGTTGTTGAGCAGCAATATCAACGGCATCTAATTTTTTCTTTGCCATTATGACCTTCCTCCTCTCGGTGATGGACCAGTTCCCTTAGTTACGTAAGTGGTCGTAAGCTCGCTCGGGTCAATGTCCTCTAACGATTCACGTGACGACGTGTCGGGATTATATGAAGTGTAGAACAGCTCACCCAATTGCCTGGTATTTAATTGCCAGCTTTTTACGCCCATTTGGAATAGACCATTCATAACCGAATCAATGCGGTTTTTAATTTCATCTTTGGCTTTAGTGTAGGTGACTTGGTCAATTTTTGTCACAGTCGCCTCTTTTTTTCCACTGAAGAAGCTATTGAACAATCCCTTAGTCTGTTGTTTGAAGGCATTTTCCTCGCCAGCTGGATAATATGGAACGACAACATAAAAACTCTTATCCATAATATTTGCTTCTTGCGCCAGAATATCAATGAAATCCATATAATCGTCCATTAAGACGTTGAGGAGCATATTATCTTGATTGCGGCGAATTTCCGCCAATCTGTCCAGATACGGACCAATGTCCACGCGGCGTGAACGGATAAGAACTTGAATTGGGAAATACAGAGAGTTGATGAAGTTTTGGTAACTGAACTCAATTCCCTCTCTTTCGCGTGAACTCATAAGGTCGAAGTTAATTGATTCACATTCCACTACCGCCCGAAAACTGCCATCGCTCATGATAATCATATTTTCGCGCATTTCAGAGAAAAGTAACGTATTCTGGGTGCTAATTGGTCCTTTTTGCTTCTTATTCTCAGGGGTTTTATCTGGAGACGGCGCGGTTGGACTTGGTCCCGAACCAATTGCCCCCGATGGTTGCTGAGGGACATTAGGAAGAGCCGCATTGGTTTGCGGAACCTGCTGATAAGATTGTTGATTTTGTAACTCTGGTTGCATAAACCCCACCTAACGTAGTGAAATCACCACTTCCTCATCTGATAATTTATTTTCTTGCTGAATTCGATTTGCCTCACGCGCAATTGTTTCAATCGAGAGGTCGCGGTTATTTGCCAGTTCTATTATAGCAGGTGACACCTCGTTTACGCTAGTTTGCGGCGTGGTTGTCGGTCGAGTTTGAGCTGGAGCGCTCGCGGCAGGCCGTTCGGACGCTGGATTTAATACAGATTGACGCATTGTTGGGTACGGATTCATTTGTAGCGGTGTGGCTGGAGCAGGATTATCTGATTGAGATGGTTGCGGTGGTTGTACGGGAGGCGGCGTAGTAGATTGTCCTGTTTGCATCTTTTGGATAACTTCTTGTCGTCTACGAACATCTGACTGATTTATCAAGTGATTGATATTTTGCGCTGTAGTGCTATTTTCATCCAATATGTCGTTGGCTGCCTGCCCTTCGTTGAATAAATCAGCACGCATCGAGCTATTCGGATTATTGACGCCACGAATTGACCAACCCTGACTGTCTACCAAATTCGCCAAATATGACAATCTTCGCTGGACTTCGGCTTGATCGTAATTATTACCGTAAGTCTTCTCCTCGACTTTTGGCGCGATAACTTCGACTAATCTTTCAATTCCATCAGGCTGCCATAGTCGCTTTTTTGGTTTCAGCATAAAAGAAATAACCGCCGCCAAATAAACTTCCATTGGCTGGTCTTTTTTAAGAGGTAAAGCCAGCGCTCCAAAGAATAAGATTATCGGCACAGGAATTATTGCCAAAGGTAGAAAAATTGTACTCAAACCGTATGCAATAGCGATTCCGATAACAGCTATAATTAAGAACACAAACTGCCGGAAACTAAACGGCCCGAGCAGTTTGTCCTCCGCCTCGACATCTTGAGGGACTTTATACACCGACATACTGCTTATATTATATCAAAATATGGAGATTATAACATGTCGCGGAAAATCTTAAATTGTTCTTTAGCTGCGTCAGTTGCATTAGCTGACAACCTCTTATCGGTAAGAATAGTGTCGATGACATCCCTAATATCTTGACGTTTTTTATTACTAATCACAGATGTAGTATTTACAGCTTCCATCAATAACTTAACAGCGTCAGCATCCGTAGTCGCTAAAGTTTCTGGTTTATATTTACCGCCTTGTAGCCAGTCAGCGAAGTAATTCATGAGGTCATCCCTGTTATTAATAGCACCCTTTAGCATATCGTCAATAAGCTTACCGCCCAAGAATGACGCCTTATTCTTTACACCAGATTCCGCTAATGCTGAAGCTGCAGAAGAATAGAATTCTGGCGGCAATTCACTAAGAAGCTCGGCGACTTCTGTTGCGGTACCGTATTTAATCTGTTCTTCAATTGCGGCTTCACGTACAAATATGTTATTACTATCCAGTACTGTTCCATCTGAAAGCGTCACGGAATTGCCTAAAGATATCTTTTGTCTTTGCCCAGAGCTTAGCTTATAATGCTTCATAATCTGACGAGCTTCATCAACAGACTTGGCGTATTCACTACGGCTGGTTGCTATGGCTGAAGCTAAGGCTGCATTTGCACCAATCAAATTGCCATTTGCATCTTTGAATACATTGCCGCCAGCCTTCTCTTGAAGTTCCTTGCTGTTTATCAATTGCTCTGCAAATTCACTATGCTGCTGGCGTTGAGCGTTATTCTTAATTAGTCCAGACACTGCAATTTCGGTTTCTAGGTCTTTAATATCTGACATAAATTGAGCTTGTTGCGCGTCTCGCCAATTTGAGTATTTAGTAAACTTAGCTCGTAGAGCACGATCGTACTTTCCATACGTATCAGTTGGTGTGTGACCCAGCGTAGCTTCGGTGTAGCGATTGTCATCTTGTGCGGATAACAGATCTGCACGCCTGGAAGCCTGTCTGGCGTCTAAGTCTGACTTCTTATACCTGGCTGTATCTCTAAATGAATTCTCGGCATTTTTCTGTGAAGTTTCCAGATTCTTTTTACGCAATCTACTGTTATGATCCGCCCAACGGCGTAAACGATTTGGGTTGAATCGCGCCATATTAGGGTTAGCTAACTTCTTGTTTTTAATGGTCTCACGACGATCTTTAGACCAGTTCTTAGTCCTGTCGTATAAGCCTTTGTTCTTGTCATTAACAAACCCAGCGAATTTACCCAATACTCCGCCACTGAACTTCATAATTAGGGGAGTTATAGCCAAAGGTATTATTTGAACCAGCATGCCTAGTACATGCATTATTGCGCCATTTGGACCAGAGGCATTTTGTATAATTATTATTCCCGCCAGTTGAGCTCCGCCAAACACTACAGCGAATGCTGGGAAAAATACTAGCATTGTTAAGAATAAGTCTCGCCATTTTTTAAACCACTTTTCTGTTCCAGGAAGTAAATAGCAAACGAAGGCTAAAGGTGAAATTATGATTAAGATAATAATGAGCGCTTGACGAGCAGCCATGATTAGGAGTATGAAGAGTAAAGTTAAGCCAGCTAATGCCGCGGCAGGTACTAGCATTGGTAATAATTCCGTAGTAAGTGCTAGTGATACGGCGTATCCTGCTCCTACTGCCAGCGCTCCATTCGACAGTGCTGTACTGATAATCTCCGACCATGTCCATGTACTTGTATTTTCTCCTACAGTGGATATGGTATTTTTAATTCCCATGAAGGCGTCCTGAAAAGCGTAACCGGCTATGTTTGATAAATCCAGTAAAATAGCACAAATCGTAAATGATAAGTTGACCAGCACTGCTGCAATCACTAACCTAGGAATCATCTTTTTAACGCCGTAATTGCTAATTCCTACAGAGGTCAATTGTGAGTAGATAATCACCAAAAACGCCACAATAAACGCCACGTTGCTAATGTTGCGCATAATGACCCACGCCAGATAAATTCCGCTATTTTGGTTGGTTGTTTCTAATGGCTTAGTTTTTAAGAATTGCTGAAGCGCGCTGTACATATAATCTATACCATCAGCCAGCCAGTTGGAAACTGGACAGATAAACCAGCCTATTCCCTGTACATCACAGGAAGTGCTGGTTGAATTTTCAGATGGCGATTCAATTGAAATAGTTGAAGTATCGGTTTGATTGTAAGTGTCTGGCGGTGTAAAAGAATAAACCGCATAGGTTGCGGAGCTTAGCGAAGATATTTCGCCTGATGGGAAGTAAATAACTTTAACTTCTTTTTTATTTTTATCCTCGTTTATGAAAACAAGTGAATTGTCAGGTAAATTAAACTTCTTGACTTTGTTGTCATCTGTTAACCTGGTATATTTTTTATTAGAATAGGTTAAATCATGACCATCCCATTTTGCATCTGCGGCATAAACAGAGGTTGAGTGTGTTAAGGTATTAAGAAAAATGCCCACCAGCATCCCCGCTATCAGCAACATAAACCACTGCAACCACTTATTAAGAAGTTGCCTGTACGAAATTAACCACTCCATCTGAGGTTATATTAGCATTTTTGATGGAAAAAGTCAAGAGAAGAAGCTAAGCGTCAACTTTATGGAAGTTTATTGAATGCAGCAAGTATTTTTCCATTTACATTCTTAGAAGTATTTGAGTTAAATCTAGCCTTAGTGGCCATACTTTTAATATTCGATACGGCACTTGCGGCATTTTTGTTGGTTTTATTTGCTTTCGCCTTTATAGATGTGTTAACTAGCCATTCGGTAGCTGCGCCATTTTGTACTAGGTGTTCTGCTTGTAAATTGCCATCTGCAGCATTATCTATGGCCATATTCTTTAGATCAGTCATATTTCCAACTTTATCTTCTAGGATAGCATCCCCGAATCCGTTTCCTATGATATTATTATCTTTCTTTGCATATGCAGCTTTAATCGCTCGTTGTTTTATAGAAGCGTCTACACCTTTTAGGTTACTCAGCACCTCCATACGTTGTTCAAAACCACCATTAGCCATAGTATAGTCAACAGCCGCCGCGCGCATAGCTTTTGAGGTTGCAATTGTGCCGTTGGCTCTTTTGGCTATCTCGTCAGATGTCATACCTTGTAACATTGTGGATGCGTTTTCAACATCACTTTCGAACGCTTTAGCTACAGTTGCGCGGGCGCGTGCTCCACCTTTATCCCAGCCCATGAATCGACCGACTGGACTGTTGTCTCTCCACGTCGCAAATTTACCCGTTCGCATACTTGCGCGTTTTCTATCCATGAAGTCTGAGTATTTTCTTTTTGTATCACCAATAACAGAATTGTCAACACGTCTTTTCGCTACACCCTTTACATTTCCAGCGAATCGACCGTGTGCATTGGCGCTCATTTTTCCTATCTTTGCACCAATACTGCCCAATGAATTTAAAGAACTCTGTAATACGAAGGGTGTAGCGCCTAATGGTAAAATAGACACTGCTAAGGCTGCAAATTGCATAGTCACTTTCGGATTATTTGGATCATCTGTAGCTGATGCGGCCAATACAGCCCCTGCGAGTTTTCCGGCTCCATACAGAAGAGAAACTACAGGAAATACTACCAATAAACCCTTGAACATTGATATCCATTTTTTGAATAAGTTTTCAGTGTTTGGCAGAAGCCATGCTGCAAATGCCAGTGGAGAGATTGCTATTAATAATATAATAGCGGCTTGTCGAACAATTAATATAACTAGCACGACGAGTAAGGCCAAAAGTAGAGCCGTGATAGTAGGTATGCTTACTGCTAGAAATAGAAATAAAGCTGCTCCAGCTAGAGCTAATCCACCAGCTACAAAAGTGGATATACTGCCAGCCGCTGCTGATTGGGTATCTATTCCTGATGCAGCTCCCTCTAGAACTCCTTTAAGAGAAAAGCCGAGTATATTAGATAAATCTACAGCTAATTGACATAGGTAAAAAGATAAGTTTACGAGCAAAGCTCCTATTATCAACCTTGGCAGGATTTTCTTAATTCCATAGTTACTGACGCCAACATTACTTATTTGTGAAAATATCACCCATAGGAATATTACGGCAAATACAGCATTTGCGATATCTCGGAAGAAATTCCAAGCTTGTTTTAATCCTCCGGATGTCGAATCATTCTTAAAAATTTTTGGATCAATAGATAAAAATTGAGATATTGCAGAGTAAGCAGAGTCGCTAATATTGCCAGCGAAGTTCATTAGAGGACAAATAAGCCACCCTATTCCGTCGACGCCACATGAGTTTTTTGCTTCATCTGCTTTGCTTTCTTCGGTCGCTGCTGACCCTGAGGTGTTTACGTCTTTTTTTATGTCATCCCATGCGATTTCACTTTTTTGTGATTTTATAGTTTTCTCGTCTATCCCGGAATTTCCAGCCAGACAACTAGTAAATACAGCATCCAACGCGCTACTTCCAGTATCTCCGTTGGTACGTTTAGCGATAGCTTTAACAGAACTAGCTAGACACGTACCTATTAACATTTTCGCGAGTTTTTGTTTGGCGGCGTCATCGCAGACCAATACACTATCCTGTGATCCATGAGGGCCTTTATCTGTCTCTACCTTCTGCGATTTACATCCGGCAGCAGCCTTATCTGCATCTGAGAGCCCCAAAAACCATGGACTGGCCTCAATTTTAGGAGAGATTAGAGTTACTAGGCCGTCCTGACCTGCTTTATTGGCGAGCGCTTCAGCATTTTTTTCAACTACGCTTTTATTCGTGGAGCTTGTTTTTTCTTCTACGCAATGACCTAATTTATAAGTTGTAGGTATCTTTCTTCCTTGAAGTACTAGTTCTTTAGTTTCAGTTTTAACCTCCGGTTTCCAGCCTGCATTACAGGTAAAAACGTGATCTTTTTCCCCTGTGAAAATATTAGACCAGCTACACCCCCACCAGCCACTATCTTTTCCATCTTGTTTTGGTGTATAGTTGTCAGGACACTTGACAGTCCCTTGATTTATGGAATGCGAATTGTCTGTCGCAAAGGCGGGCTTGACTATAAAAACAGTCGAAAATAATGCCATTAGCATGAAGCTCATGCACGCATAAAAAGCTTTATATTTTAAGCTATTCCCATAACTACGCCCACTAATAAACATAAACACCTTCATTTAACCATATATGAAGGTGTTTATGCAAGATTTTAGTAAAGTTTATTTTTAAGATGCGTAGTATTTTTGTAATTCAGGAAGGTCGCAAATTAGTCTTTCCTTATCGCCGTCAACAATGTGAATACTTTTGGTGCTAATGCCGTCGGTGCATGTCTTATCTGTAACTCTCGCGTCAACTAATGTTCCATATATATATGCTCTTTGGCCTTCCGCTGGAGCTCCGTATCCATTACCTGGTTTTTCTGCCGGCTCATTAGCATAGTGTATGTCTTCTGATTCAGTATTTACAATTAATACAGTAAGTTTTAACACACGCTTTATATCGTCTCCCATATCACTTGGGACAAGGAAATCGTATGTATCGTGCGTTCCCCCAGCGTTCATTCCTCCTGAACTTAGCAGGTCTGCATCTGGATCTTTAGCGTCCTTATCGTTAAAGTTATTTCTGGTTCTGGTTCCGTAGTAACTCGCAAAAGGTTCTATTAATTTACCCTCTTCTATGGTTCCGCCATATATAGATGTTTTTATGGATACAGGATACTCTTTAAAATTATTAAGCCTTCCCTTCAACTTTGATTTGGCATAACCACCGGTAAAGGCATCTAGTGCTTCAGCCATTACATCATCTGCGGTTATGCCAGTTTCTGGCGGTAATAAAGAGTTGTCTTCATTGCAGGCGTGTGTAAGCACAGCAATATCGTACAATAGCGTCATAATAGAGCGTGCAACTTCATCCTGAACTTCTTTGTAGTTGCCTGCATCTGCTTTCCAAGCGCCTTTCTCATAATCAAAAGTCTTAGACTTAAATCCATGATTTGCGTGAGACCACCCTATCAGAAGAGCCATTCGTTTAGTGTAAAACTCGCCCTTTTGCTTCTCTTCTTCTGTAGCGTTTTCGAATTCTTTTTTTAGCGCGCTTAGATTCTCAGCGAAATCTTTCAGTCCGACAAATTCCATTTTTATTTCTTGAGTTTCTGGAGTTGGGGATTTTGTTACAGGCTCTGTCCCTATTGATTTGGTAGGAGCTGGAGTAGTTTGTTCCGCGCTTTGAACTTTTTGCGCGCCGCAGCCTGCGGCAAGTGCTAATGTTGCAGCAATCGCGCCAAATTTCGCGCCAAATTTAATAAAATCTCTCCTAGGCATTTCTTTTGATGAACCGCTTGGGTTATTAGGGTTATAAACCATAACGCTTGGGGTCCTTTCTCTGACATTGTCAGGTATTTTATTGTAAAACTCCTTAGACTTTACAGCCCAATTGGCAATATCATAACATAAATTGCACATAAATGCAATAAATATGGAATATTTTTTCATAAAAAAACACCCTGTCGAGGGGTGAATTATCTGTGGCGCGCTCGACCGGATTCGAACCGGCGATCTCCTCCGTGACAGGGAGGCGTGATAGGCCAACTTCACTACGAGCGCATATCAATATCCCTTATATTATCAGATTACTTCTGTCTTTTCAAGGAAAATGTTTGCTTTTTTCGCTTGACTATTTTACAATTTAGGTATAAGAGAAAATTTTATGACAAAAAGAAATATTGTAATCAGTATATTCATCGCAACAGTAATCGCAGGAAGTATTTTTATACCCAGGGTAGCTTTAGCAGTTGCCAAATGTGGTGGAGCGGAAACCTCTGTTATTTCCTGTGACGGAACTGGTAGTACAGCAATCATTAATATAATAAAGCAAGTCATTAAGATTTTAACTGCTGGTATTGGAGTTGCGGCG